>ERZ506425.3-NODE-3-length-382586-cov-22.9555_pt1 | contig 382586 bp, 315 predicted proteins | sample MGYA00513667_ERZ506425 | MGnify/ENA metagenome assembly ERZ506425
CTCGCGGCCCATGTGTACCGGGCCGGTACACATGGGCGCGCTTTTGGCAGGAAGCCGCGAACTCGGGCCAGACGAGTGCCATCACTGGTTGGACCATGTCAGGAACTGCGAGACGTGTACCGGGCCGTTCGTCAAGACTTTGATCGCACGGCTCGTCTACCTCGTGTTATGTGGGATTAGACTAATTCCACATGGTACACGTCTGGCCCGAGTTCGCATTTTCCGGTACACATGGGCGGGTTCCTGCCATGGTTGGAATTCTTATGGCACACGTCGGCCGCGAGTTTGCGGGGTCCCGTGCGTTACGTCCTCACGTGTACCGGCGGGAGGCATGCCCGGTACACTTCTGCCCCCAGTTTACGGGACCCCCGCGAACTGGGGGCAGGCGTGTGCCGCGGGGCGCCTTCCGGTACTCGTCTGGCCCGAGTTTCGTGCAACCGTGCAAACTCGCGGCAGGAGTGTACCGGGGTACAACACCGCCCGTACTCGTGAGGGCCGAGTTCGCGGACCCGCTGCAAGCTCGCGGCCGATGTGTACCGGCGCCGGGCGCCCGCAGCACCCACGTCGCCCCGCTACGCCAGCCTCTCGAAGTCGCAGCAGCGCTCGATGGCGGCGACCACGGCCTCCATGCCGCGCGCGTCCGCCTCGCCAAACCTTCCCACCAGCGGAGAGTCCACGTCCAGCACGCCCACGACGCGCCCGTCCGCGTGGATCGGCACCACCACCTCGGAGTTCGACGCGCTGTCGCACGCGATGTGCCCGGCAAACTCGTGCACGTCGCGCACCAGCTGCGTCGAGTCCGTCGCAACGGCCGTTCCGCACACGCCGCGTCCCACGGCAATGCGCACGCACGCGACCTTCCCCTGGAACGGCCCCAGCACCAACTCGCGCTCGACGTTGCCCGCGGCACCCGCTCTAACCGGGCGCATCAGGTAGAACCCCGCCCAGTTCAGGTTGTCCACGCCGTCCATCACCAGCGCGGACGCGTTCGCCAGAAGCGGCACCCAGGCCGCGTCCTCCTCGGCCAGCGCCTCGATCTGCGCCGCAATCAGCCCGTAGTCCGGAAGTCCCTTCGCCATGTCCGCCTCCAAGTCGCGATGTCGCCCGTCCAAACCACACCAGAGTAGCAAGGCACCGCCCACTTAGCGCGGCACGCACGCCCGTTTTGCGATATGGTTACGTGGTTGGACAGCATGCGCGCCGGGGCCAAAGGCGGGCCCGCGGCAGGGCAGCGCCGGGCGGAGAAGAGCCTGGCCCCCGCCCGAAGGCGCGCCCTTGAACCAAAGGGGGATCCCTCAGATGGACCGTACCAGGATCGCGCAGCTCTATGCGCACATGGACGAGTTTGGGAGCAAGACGGTCACCGTGGCCGGCTGGGTCCGCTCGATCCGCGACATGAAGAACTTCGGCTTCGTCGTGCTCAACGACGGCAGCTGCTTCAAGGACCTGCAGGTCGTCATGAACCGAGAGAAGCTCGCCAACTACGAGGAGGTCGCCGCCCTCACGGTGGGCTCCGCCCTCATCATCACCGGCGAGCTCGCGCTCACGCCCGAGCGCCCGCAGCCGTTCGAGCTCCAGGCCCAGACCATCGTGGTCGAGGGCGCGGCGCAGCCGGACTACCCCATGCAGAAGAAGCGCCAGACCCGCGAGTTCCTGCGCACCCAGCAGCACCTGCGCAGCCGCACCAACCTGTTCCGCGCGGTGTTCCGCGTGCGCAGCGTCGCCGCCTTCGCCATCCACCGCTTCTTCCAGGAGCGCGGCTTCGTCTACGTCAACACGCCCATCATCACCGCGTCAGATGCCGAGGGCGCCGGAGAGATGTTCCGCGTCACCACGATCGACCCGGCCAACCCGCCCCTCACCCAGGACGGCAAGGTCGACTACAGCAAGGACTTCTTCGGCAAGCAGACCAACCTCACCGTCTCCGGCCAGCTCCAGGCAGAGAACTTCGCCATGAGTTTCGGCGACGTCTACACGTTCGGCCCCACGTTCCGCGCGGAGGACTCCAACACCCGTCGCCACGCGGCGGAGTTCTGGATGGTCGAGCCCGAGATGGCGTTCTGCGACCTCGAGGGCGAGATGGACGTGTCCGAGCAGATGCTCAAGTACGTCATCAACTACGTGATGGAGCACTGCCCTGATGAGCTCGACATGTTCAACAAGTTCGTGGACAAGGGCCTGAAGGAGCGCCTGCAGCACGTCGCCACAAGCGACTTCGCGCGCGTCTCATACACGGACGCCGTCAAGATCCTGACGGACGCCCAGGCAGACGGCCACAAGTTCGAGTACCCGGTCAAGTGGGGCATCGACCTCCAGACCGAGCACGAGCGCTACCTCACGGAGCAGCACTTCAAGAAGCCTACGTTCGTCACCAACTACCCCAAGGACATCAAGGCGTTCTACATGCGCCAGAACGACGACGGCAAGACGGTCGCCGCCGCGGACTGCCTCGTCCCCGGCATCGGAGAGATCATCGGCGGCTCCCAGCGCGAGGAGCGCCTCGACGTCCTCGAGCGCCGCATCGAGGAGCTCGGCATGGAGAAGGACCAGTACAAGTACTACCTGGACCTCCGCCGCTACGGCACCTGCCACCACGCCGGCTTCGGCCTGGGCTTCGAGCGCCTCGTCATGTACCTCACCGGCGTCGACAACATCCGCGACGTCCTCCCGCACCCCCGCACCGTCGGCAACGCGGACTTCTAGTTCCACCCACCGTATCGGGCGAGAGGAACAAACGCACGGCCAGAGCCGCCGGGCGAGAAGAGCTGCCCCCTTGGCAGCTGCTGCATCATGCATGAATCGTCACCTCAGGGGCGTCCCGTTAACTTGGCGGGGCGCCCCTATCGCTGTTTGGCGCAGGGGATTGTAATTGCTAGCTACGCTAGCCCATTGACCGAACGCTTAACTAGCATTACGCTACAACACCAACCAGTTCAATAAGAGCATCTCAATTCAGCGTGCCTGGCTGGTTGCTTTCGTTTGCGTTGGGAGAGATGGACATATGGTAAAACTCGTTATGGCCGATCTGGACGATACTCTGATTCCCTTCGGCGCGGATCATGCCAGTGCGAGTGCTATTAGCGCCATTCATTCACTTTTGGATGCAGGCATACATTTTGGCCCAGTCACGGGTCGTGTTCCTGCCACTATGGAACGGATGTTTCAGAACGACGTAGCGTGCTATCAGACTGGGGCGTTCGCCAACGGACAGATCGTTACCGTCGACGGCAAGACAATCCAACGTGTCATGATCAGTGGAGAAGCGCTGCGTAAGGTCTCTCTTCCTAGACAATATGAACGTCAATGCATGGCTTGCCGTGTACAACCCCGAAGACTTAAGAGACGTAAACCTTGTCACTCGCTTCCCAGAGCGTGTGAAAGCTAATCCGCCAGAGACGTGGGGTAAGAGTGTTTTTGGAATCGTGCCAGACGTGCAAGACCGGGAATACCTAAAGGCAAACATCCAGTGCTCATGTTCGCGTGACCAAATGATTTTGATACGTGATAGGCTGCGCAAACTGGTGCCTGGGCTTAGTTTCGTAATGCCAAGCCTGACCGCTAAGGTCGTAGATGTTAACGCGGGGGAGTGGGACAAGGGCGACAGCGTCCGCTTGATTGCAGATTACCTCAGTGTTTCACTGGAAGAGGTCGTCGTCTTTGGTGACTCCGAGAATGACCTTCCCATGATTAAGTCAGTGCCGAATTCCGTGGCGGTTGCAAATGCGGATATCGAGGTGAGCAGAGCAGCACGCTGGCATATCGCCAGCGCAAAGGATGACGCGGTTGCAACGGCTATGCTAGATATCGCTCGGGCATCCAAAGAAGGCGGGGAACCCACCTTCTTCCAGTAGTCGGTGCATCCCAAGTTATCCGCTTTTTGTTTAGACCGCTTATTGTTGTTGAGGTTGCTACGACCGTCTAAGAGAGCAATGGGTTCATCCATGGTGGTCTAGGTGTAGAGACGCATCAGCTTTGCTACGCTGCCCATTGTGAAGCGTGACAAGGTGGCTCTATTGGAGTTCAGGATTTAGATGAATCAGAGAACAGTCCACATAGTCCAGAAGTTATCGCATGCGTCAGATCGATGGAGTCTTTCGAGTTTGGCTGACACATTCGGTGTGTCTGAGAGAACCATACGCAACGACATAAAATCGCTCAACAAATTCCTGGTCAAGGAGGGCATTGGGGACATAGTTTTTGGTTCAAAAGGTGCAATCATGCTGCCTGCTGGCTTTTCACGTGCCGAGGAATTGCTTCCCGTTGAAGACACCTTTGCATATAAGATGTCCAGTGAAGAGCGAAAGGAGCTTGGTGCAGCCCTGCTTATTGGCGCCAAGAATTATTACACGCTAGGAGAAATTGCCGAGAAGTTCTCGGTGAGCCGTGCCACCATTCTTAACGATTTGGATGGTATTAAAGAGCGCATACACAAGGCTGGTTTGGAGGTCGAGTCCAAGCCGAGCCGTGGCATTCGCGTAAAAGGTGCCGAGAGCTTAAAGCGTAGCTACTTATTGGACTTTGTCAGCCAAAAGGCTCCCATTGTCGACCAATGGTTGGCCCTTTCCGATAATGCCGAAATTCGGCTCGACACAGTTACAATAAAAAAAGTTCTGAATGAGCAGTGCCACGCGCTTGGCATTACCATGATGGACGCCCCGTTTCAGCTTGCGACGAAGCACTTGTGCATTTGCGTTACACGTAATCGAAATGGCTTTCGCTTGGAGGATTTCGGAGGATCCTACCACGGCATTGACGCAGCGGCGGGGGGGGGGTATCAGTGATTTTGAGAATAAGGTAATCGACCTTGTCGAACAGTATTGTTCGGTCAAAATGGGAGAGAACGAGAAGCTCTTCTTTGCAGCCTTGAGTCAATCGCTCAGGCTTCAGGGCGGTGCACAGTTCAGCATGTATGACATGCAAATACAGAAGCTTTCTCGTGTCTTCATCCGTGATATGTCGAATGCAATAGGCATTGACATGAATGGAGACTATGACTTATTTGAGTATCTTTCGAACCATCTCGAATCGATGTTCACCACTGGACCCTCTCGTTTCCCTGATATGCCAGCGCTCGCCGAAGTCGTTAATGACCAGCCAGAGGTTCTCGAAGCGGTGAAAGAAAACCTCGAACCACTCGAGAAATTTGCTGGCAGACGAATATCGTCAGCTGAAGTTACCTATATTGCGCTGCATATATGTGCTGCGCTGGAGCGTCGAAAGAACAGGGGTGTGAGGCCTCGTGTCATAGTCGTATGCGACGGGGGCATCGGTACTTCCCAGCTTTTAGCCGAAGAGCTCCGAGGACACTTTGAAATTAAGCTGGTCAAAGTTATGCCAGCACATGACGTGCCCTATATTGATTCCTACCGTGCAGACTTAGTCATATCGACTGTTCCACTGAACAATTGCCCAGTAGACCATATCGTGATTAAGCTTCCACTGCGTGATGGGGAATATCGACTTATACACGAAAAACTTGCGTCAATCGAGTCTAGCGTGAGAATGTCAGCCTCTAGTGTTGACGAGCTTAGCTCACAAGGGTTGCTCGAAAAAATCGAGCCGGTTATCGAGAAATACGGTGGTGCAGAAAGTGGTTTGCTTAACGAAATAAGAATCGAGGTTAGACGCTACTTTCGTGAGGCCCAGCACGTTGAGGATCAGTTGGTTGCCCCATACCTTCATCAGTTGCTGCCCGCAAGTCATATTGAGCTCAATGTTGACTGCTCCGACTGGCGTGACGCAATTCGCAAGTCTGCTCAACTGCTTCTGGACATGGGGTACATTGAAAACCGTTACGTTGATGCACTGATTAGGGGAGTTGAGAAATACGGTCCCTATATCGTTCTAGCCCCAGGTTTCGCCATACCACACTCTGCGCCTGAGAATGGCACAGCGAAAATGGGCATGAGCCTCATACGGCTAAGCAAGCCGGTACGTTTTGGCAGCGAAGAGAACGACCCAATCGAGTTCATTTGTACACTCAGCGCCGTTGACAGAAAAATGCATCTTAAGGCTTTTGCGAACCTGCTCGATATGATCACGGCGCAAGGCAGCCCGTTCTTGCACGAACTTCGTGGAGCGAATACTCCTACGGAGGCGGCTGCGATTATCGAGCGCCATGAGTACATGTTGATCAGACAATAATTTTTCCGTTTACATCAAGTAAGAAAAGCGCACCGGAAACGAGAGTTCCCGGTGCGTTTCCTTTGGTGAGACAACGCTTACCGGGTAATCGTTACCGCTCATTCATATATTGAGCTTCAAAAAGATGTGAAAAGGAATTAACCAGGCTATTTCAGCTCAATTTCGTGTGAAAGACCTTCATCTTGTGTGGCTTTTTTGAGGTCGATATCGTCATTTTCGACAAGAAAAGAAGCGGCCGAAAGCCAAAAGGTGAATGAGGGGTGAAGATCACCATGCTGGGCAAAGAAATCATCATGCGCGAGCTTACGGCAATCGATCTCGATGTCGACAACTACGAGCAGGTCTTTGAAATCATGGGGGCACGGTTCCTCGAGAAAGGTTATGTCAACGAAGAGTATCTTCCGACGATTAAGGAGCGAGAAGCCCAATATCCCACAGCACTTCCGGTGGAGCCGTATCCAATCGCCATCCCCCATACTATGGCCACCGCAATCATTAAGCCGTTTATTGCCCCGGTACGTCTTAAGAATACGGTCGAGTGGGGCGACATGTCTGATCCAGACAACAAGTTCAATGTGAAGCTCGTCTGCATGCTTGGATTCAAGGACCCTGGCGAGCACATCGAGCTGCTCCAGATTCTTATGCACAACTTCCAGAAGCCAGAATGGGTCAACCCGCTCTTTGAAGCAAAAACAGAGGACGAGTTTTACGACGCGTTCGTAAAGATGGAGTGGACTCACGACTAGAGGTCTGCGCGTTATTTGCTAATCGGGCCGTAGGAGCCCGGATGGAAAGGGAGGAATCATCATGGCAGTCAAGGTAATCGTTGCATGTGGCAGTGGCGTCGCGACGTCTCAGACCGTCGCGTCGAAGGTTAACCGCCTTCTTGCGGCTGACAAGATCGATGCAAAGGTCGAGGCGGTGGACCTCAAGTCCGTCGATCGCTACCTCAAGGATGCGGCAGCATATATCACCATCGTACGCGACAAGAAGACCTACGACCTTCCTGTTATCGATGGCATTGCCTTCCTGACGGGTGTTGGTCAGAAACAGCAGTACGAGAAGCTTGTTAAGGCCATCAAGGAGTACAAGGGCTAGGTCCTTCTATACCTGGCGATATGTCGTAGCCGCCTTATACGACCATTGCATAAGAAGTCGACAGAGAGTGAAACTAAAGGAGAGTGAGAAGTATGGACTTTGCAGCCGCTAGTGCTTGGATTAACGGCTTCCTGAGCTCCGTTGGTGCCGCAGTATTTGTGCCCATTATCATGATTATCATGGGTCTTATCGTAAGGATGAAGCCAAAGGATGCTATTTCTGCTGGCATCCTGCTGGGCGTCGCCTTCACCGGTATGTCTATGCTAATTAGCTACATGGGCAACATCATCTCGCCTGTCGGTGAGGCAATGCTGAAGCACATCGGCATCAACCTGCCCATTCTCGACGGTGGCTGGACTACGATGGCAGCTATCGCCTGGTCCTGGCCCTATGCAATCCTCATGTTCCCCCTGATGATCGTCATCAACATCATCATGCTCATTGCGAACAAGACGGATACCTTCAACGCTGACCTCTGGAACGTTTGGGGAAAGATTTTTACTGCTGTGGGCGTCGTGGGTCTTACTGGCAACGTCGTGCTTGCGTTCGTCATTGCGGCAATCCAGATTGTCTTCGAGCTGAAGACAGCTGACCTCTTCGCTGACGAGATTAACGAGCTCACTGGCATTCCCGGCGTAACCTGCACGCACAAGATGGTGTTCCTTGCTGCGATCTACTATCCCATTGACAAGCTGCTGCGCAAGATTCCTGCGCTCAACCACAAGGCTGACGCGGAGGCGCTGCACGAGAAGGTCGGCATCTTTGCCGAGAACCACGTCCTTGGCTTCATTCTCGGCTGCCTCTTCGGCCTCCTCGGCCAGTACGATCTTGGCAAGCTCCTCACCCTCGGCGTTCAGTGCGCTATGTGCCTCACTCTCTTCCCTGTTATCTCCAAGTACTTCATGGAGGCACTGTCCCCCATCTCCGAGGCGGTTTCGGATTACATGCACGGCAAGTTCGAGGGCCGCAAGCTCGTTGTTGGTCTCGACTGGCCGTTCCTCGGCGGCTCCAACGAGATTTGGCTGACCGTTATCTGGGGTATCCCCGTTACCGTTGTCTTTGCGTTCCTGCTTCCGCAGAACCAGATCCTTCCCTTTGCGGGCATCGTCAACATTGCGCTTGCAGTCCCCGCTTACCTCGTGACCAAGGGCAACCTGCCCCGCATGATTATCCTCGCCACCATCGGCGTGCCTATCTTCCTGCTCGTTGGCACCGCTTTCGCACCCTTCATCTCCCACCTTGCCACTTCTACCGGCGCAGTTGCCGCCAAGGCCCTTGGCTCTGCCGGTCTCATCTCCAACTCCTCTATCGACGGACCCTGGTTCACCTATGCGTTCTCGCAGTTCCTCGATATTGCGAATGGCAACCCGCTGCCGCTCGGCATGCTGATTGTCTGGCTCGCGGGCTACGGTCTGACGTATCACGACCTGAGCAAGGAGCAGAAGGCTCGCAAGGCGGCCGCTTCTGCGGAGGCTGTCGAGGAGTAGCTGGCACCTGGCCTAGATAGCTTTCGCAGGTGTTCGATAGCCATCGAAGCCGACAGGTGACAAGGCGCGCCTGTCGGCTTCTTTAAAAACTTCTTAGAAAGGAATCCAAAAATGCTCGAGGATCTCAAGCTTAAAGTCATGAACGTCGCGAAGCAGGCACAGCGTGAGGGAATGTGCAAGCATAAGTCTGGCAACTTCTCTGCTCGTGATGAGGAGACCGGTCTTGTTGTTATCACCCCAACGAGTGTTGACCGCGAGGACTTGGTTGTGCCAGATATGATCGTTATGGATCTCGACGCGAACGTTATCGAGAATCAGACTGGTCTCCGTCCCACCTCTGAGTCGCTGATGCACCTCAAGATTTACCAGACCCGACCGGACGTCAAGGCCATTGCGCACACCCACTCTCAGTTTGCGACGACTTTCGCAATTCTCGAGAAGCCGATTCCTGCTGTTGTATACGAGCTCGCGAACCTGAATTGCTCGAAGGCGCGCATCCCTGTTGCCCCCTACGGACGTCCTGGCACGCCTGCTCTTGCCGAGTCCGTGGTTGATCCTGTGAAAGAGGCAGATGTGTTCCTGCTTCAGGGTCACGGATCCGTCGCGGTAGACGAGGACAACATTGATGAGGCTTACCTGAAGGTCTGCTACATCGAGGAGCTTGCAGAGCTCTACTACCACGCGCTGACCGCTAACGGTGGCCAGGAGCCCAAGTCTTTCCCCGTCGAGGAGCTTCAGAAGTGGGAGTACCCCAAGGAGATTAAGTTCCCTAACGCTAAGTAGAATCTCCTTCCAAGCGGCTTGCGTCTCGTTTGCGTGACGCAAGTCGCTTCATGTACTGCGTGTATTGCGGCTGTGACAGATAGAAGCGAGTCCATGAGCAATAGGAATAAGAAGAAGAGGCCCGTTCAAGGCGGTAATGCCTCGAAGCGCCGTAGCCAGGAGAGCTTCCAGCTTCCAAAGGTGAGCGAAAGGAAGAATCCTGATCCCATATCATCACGAGACTATGCGATAACGGTTATAGAGCTTGTGCTGTTCTGCGCAATCTGGCTAATCGCCGTCCGTCAGCTTTTCTTGATGAAGACCGTTCTGGCGACGTTCTTGATAGGAGTTCTGTACTTTGCTGGGGCGTTCTCCATGTACATCGTTCGTGCGGCGCTGGAAACGCGGCGTCGCTATGGGAAGACGGACAGAAAGACGATGCTCTACTACAACCAGATGATTAAAGGCGATCAGAAGTGGTCGCTGTATATCGGAATGTCTTTCTTTGCGGTATTCCTCGTGATGCGCTGGCTGATTCCTTCACCCAACTTCAATATGGTCGGAATTGATATCGCGACAGCCTTTTACCTTGGCTATATCTGGACGGCGAAATACAAGGGCGAAGAGTCCCTGCCCTTTGAGTACATGGAAACTATTTTTCTTCTGCTAACAGTAGTGAGCAACTACATCGTATATTTCCTTGGCTGAGAGGATTCCCGAAATGAAGAAGATTATCAATGCTCCTGAGGCGTACGTCGATGAGATGCTGAAGGGCATTTACGCCTCGACTGATATGGTCAAGTATGTTGCAGACGACCTACACTGCTATTGCATAGCAAACAAGAAGCCCGGTAAAGTTGCGATCATTACCGGCGGCGGAACTGGCCACTTGCCTCTGTTCCTCGGATATGTCGGCGAGGGACTCATTGATGGCTGCGGTGTAGGTGGCGTGTTTCAATCGCCGTCTGCTGAGGAAATATATAACATCGCTACTGAGGTTGAGGCGGGTGCCGGCGTTCTGTTCCTCTATGGGAACTACACCGGCGACATTATGAACTTTGACATGGCAACCGAAATGCTCGAAATGGATGACATTGAGGCAAAGTCCATCGTCGGGGCTGATGACGTGCTCTCAAATAAGAATGTCGAGGCTCGTCGTGGCGTAGCGGGCATCTTCTTTATGTATAAGGCCGCTGGTGCGAAAGCAGACCAAATGGGTACTCTCGATGAGGTACTTGCGGCGGCAAAAAAGGCTGGCGATAATGTCCGAACCGTAGGATTCGCGCTCACCCCATGCATCGTTCCCGAGGTGGGGCATGCGAACTTCGAGTTGGGCGAAGACGAGATGGCATTCGGTATGGGTATCCATGGTGAGCCGGGCGTCTGGAATGGGCCGATAAAGACGGCGGATGAGCTTGCTGAAGAATCCGTTAACGAGATTCTTGCCGATATGCCATTGACTGCGGGAGACGAAGTCGCGCTTCTTATCAATGGCCTCGGAGGAACTTCTCTCGAGGAGCTCTATATCCTGAACAATTCGGTCAGGAAACAGCTCGATGCCAAAGGAATAAAGGTCTATCGCTCCTGGACTGGCGAGTACGCAACCTCGATGGAGATGATGGGCGCATCTATCTCGATTTGCAGGGTTGACGATGAGCTGAAGGGGTACTTCGACTATCCGATTAACACTCCCTTCCTCTGCCAGAAGTAATTGACGTCGGTCATTTGAGCATCGGCTTAATAGGAGGTCATGAGCAATGGATAAGCTCAAGATTGAAGATGTTCCAGAGGCATTCGAATATGTGGCACGGCTCTTTGCCGAGAAGAAAGATGAACTTTGTGAGATGGATGCCGCTATGGGAGATGGTGACCTAGGGCTTACCATGAGCAAGGGGTACGGTGCACTGCCTGGTTTCCTCCGCGATCTGACTGGCGAAGGTGACATCGGCAAGATGATGTTTAAGGGCGCCATGAAGATGCAGAATACGGTGCCCTCCACAATGGGAACCCTAATGTCTTCCGGTGTTATGGAGGCTGGCAAGGCATTTAAGGGTAAGACCGAACTCTTGCCAGCTGATATGGCCACCTATGCCGTGAAGTTTGCCGAGGGCATAAAGAAGCGTGGCAAGTGCGAGCTTGGCGACCGTACCATTCTGGATTCTGTAGATGCCGCAGCGAAGAAGGCGACAGCGCTTGTGGAGTCTGATTCGAGTGCCTCCTTCCTGGACGTCATGAACGCGGCCGTCGAGGGTGCAGAGGAGGGCTGCGAGGCAACGAAGGAGATGCTTCCAAAGTTCGGCAAGGCAGCCGTTCACTCTGCGAAAGCGAAGGGAGTTATTGACCAAGGTGCCCTTGCTGGAAAGTACATGCTAGAAGGTTTGCGCAATTACTTTGCCGAGCAGCAGTGAACCCTTTTTAGCGGTGAGAATGTCATCCTTTCTTGCCGCCTTTTGATTCTTTGATTCGAAGAATGAAAGGTAAACCATATGCTTTTCAACGATCCCAAGACGTTTCGCGAGGACATGCTCAAGGGTTATGTCGCTGCTTACCCTGATTATGTGGTGGAGGTCCCGGGTGGAGTGGCGCGTGCCACAAAGATGCCCGAGGGCAAAATAACCGTCATCAACGGAGGCGGATCCGGACACTATCCTGCCTTCTGCGGAATCATCGGCGATGGTTTCATGGATGCGACCGTTGTGGGTAACGTCTTTACCTCCCCGTCTACGGAGGACGTGCTTGGCGTAGCGCACTCCGTCGACAACGGGAACGGTATCTTCATCGTCGGCGGCAACTATGCGGGCGACAAGATGAACTTCAACATGGCACGTGACCGCCTGATAGAGGAGGGCGTCGACTGCCGTACCTTCTACATCACCGACGACGTAGCCGCCGCGAAGCCGGAGGAGAAGGAGAAGCGCCGCGGCAACGTCGGTACTTTCATGGTGTTCAAGGCGGCTGGCGCGGCCGCGGCCGCTGGGGTCTCGTTCGACGAGCTTGTCAGGATCACAAAGAAGGCCAATGAGCGCACGCGCACCATGTCCATGGGCTTCCGAGGCTGCACGCTTCCTGGAGAGGAGGCACCACTCTTCCACGTCCCAGAGGGAAAGATGGAAGTCGGTCAGGGCATACATGGAGAGCCTGGCGTAGGGGAGGACGACCTCAAGCCGGCCTCCGACGTCGCGAAAATCCTCGTCGACCGCGTGCTTGCCGAGGCTCCCGCTGATGACTCGAAGCGCATCGCCGTTATTCTCGACGGACTTGGCTCGACTAAGTACGAGGAGCTCTTTGTGGTGTGGGGCACTGTCAGGGAGCTGCTTGAGGAGAAGGGCTATACGCTGGTGGAGCCCCTTGTGGGCGAGTACGTCACCTCGCTTGACATGGAGGGCATCGCGCTTTCCGTCGAGTACTTGGACGATGAGCTCGAGGGCTACTGGAGCGCTCCCTGCGACACGGCTTCCTTCCGCAAGGGCGAGAGCTCTATGGCTGCTGGTGAGCGCAAGGTGTACGCGGACGTGTCTGAGGCTGCGGAGACCTTCGAGCCCGGCTCGGCGGCTTCTGACGCAGCTGCTGACTATATCGTGGACGCGTTCGAGCGCATGCGCGAAGCCATCGCGGACGCAGAGGAGGAGCTGGCCAAGATCGACGGCGTCGCAGGAGACGGCGATCATGGTCGTGGCATGGTGAAGGGCTCCACCTTCGCGGCGGAGGCCGCAAAGGCCGCTCGTGAGAAGGGTGCCGCCGCTGGGTCGGTTCTGCGGGAGGCCGGAAGGGCTTGGGCCGCAAAGGCGGGCGGAACCTCTGGCGTGCTGTGGGGATCTGCGCTCGAGGCCGCAGGCGCCGTCGTCGGTGACCATGCGGACGCCTACGATGCCGGCGTCGCCGCAAAGGCCGTGAAGGCCGCCTACGAGAAGATGCTCTCCCTTGGCGGAGCGCATCGTGGCGACAAGACCATGCTCGATGCGCTGATCCCCTTTGGCGAGTCGCTGGAGGAGCAGGCGTCGGCAGGCAAGTCTCTTCGGGAGGCATGGACCAATGCTGCAGAGGTTGCCAAGAAGGCGGCAGAGGACACTGCAAACATGGTCCCAAAGGTCGGACGTGCTCGCCCCGCTGCGGAAAGGAGCCTCGGCACGCCTGATGCGGGTGCGATTTCGATGGCGCTCTGCATCCGCACTGTACTGCCAAAGGAGTAGTGCGAAGCCAGAGTGACTGACAGGGCGACTAATTCTTGAGTCGCTGCAGAGGTAGATGAGAAGAGCGGGGGTGCCGGTGTGGCGTCCCCGCTTTCATCTACGCCGTCTTCCGACTAGAACTTAGTCTCGACGGGAGTGGCATAGGCGATTTCGAACGACCCGTCCTTCTCGTCCAAGACGGTGTATCCGCAGTTTGCCTGCTTGACGCTCCAGAAGTCCTCGAGGGGAATATTGAGCAGACGTCCCATGATTGCGCAGTTTATGCCGCCGTGACCTGCGACGAGGATGCCTTCGCGCCGCCTGGTCTCGGGAATGAGGACGCTGTCGATAAAGTCTTGGGCGCGCGCGTACACATCGTCGAACGTCTCGGCGCCGACGGGGGCGTGAAAGCGCTCTGGATGGCTCTCGTAGTTGTAGGCCTCGTTTGTCCAGCGGTACCAAGGCCAGTGCCTGTAGCTGTGGCTCTCGAGGAGGCCGTAGCCGTGCTCGACCAGCCTGAGGTCCTTGTGTATGGGAACGTCGCGATTGCCGAGCGCGAGCTTGGCAGTCATGTAGGCACGGTCGAGTGGGCTTGAGTAGCAGACGTCGAAGTGGTAGTTTCTGAGACTCTCTGTCAGCCTCTTAGCTTGTTGTATGCCCGTCTGGTTGAGGGGGATGTTGACCTGGCCCTGCATCTTCTTCTTTACGTTCCAGTAGGTAAGACCATGGCGTATCAGCACTACTCTACAGCCCATCAGGCCTCCAAATGCAGTCGAGGTTGTCGGTTGTCGTAACGGTGGCATGGCATATTGCCCCGTCAATATGATGCACCTCAATAGTCGCACGACGTGCGCGAACGGGGATAGTCCAACATCTTTCGAGAGTTGTGAAAGCAGACGTCTTGGGCTTCGGGCGTGTGTCCCCCTGCCAGCTGGGCCGTCGTTGCGTGGTGCGCCCGCGGGCGGATATGGTGTAGCCTGTCTGTAGCTCAGGTTGCCGCAAGATGCCGGACCGCTGCGATTGCGAGGCCCCATGATCGAGTACTACAAGACGTCGTGCGAGGTTGCCGCGGACGGCACGAAGGTACCAAGCACGGACAGGGTCGGCGCGCCCGTGCGGGGGTGCTGGATCAGCGTGGTGGCGCCCACGCAGGAGGAGCGCCGCTGGATGCTGGAAGAGCTGCACGTGAACCCGGAGTTCGTGACGTACGCGCTCGACGACGAGGAGACGTCCCGCGTGGACCTGGACGCGGAGACCGGGCAGGCGCTCGTGATCGTGGACTGCCCGTTTGTGGAGGACGAGCGCGAGGCCGTGGACTCGTCCATCGTGCAGTACGACACGCACCCGCTGGCGGTGCTGTTTCTGCCGGAGCAGGACGCCATCATGACCGTGAGCCTCAAGCCCAACGCGACGGTGGACGCGGTGGCCGCAGGGCGCATCGCCGGCGTCAACACGGCGCAGCGCACGCGCCTGCTGCTGCAGATGCTGCTGTTCATATCGCGGCGCTACCAGGCGGACCTGCGCTCCATCAACCGGCAGTTCCGCGAGAACGAGCGCAAGCTCCGCCGCTCCATGCGCAACGCGGACCTCATCAAGATGCTTGGCTTCGAGAAGTCGCTCGTGTACTTCTCCACCTCGCTCAAGGCGCTGGACGCCACGGTCAGGCGCATTGGCTACGGGCGCACCGTGCGACTGTACGAGGACGACCGCGACCTGCTGGACGACGTCTCCATCGAGGTCAGGCAGGCCATCGAGATGTGCGGCATCTACACGGAGGTCTTCAACGAGACGATGGACACGTTTGGCTCGCTCATCAACAACAACCTCAACCTCACGATGCGCACGCTCGCCATCATCACGCTGGTGCTGTCGATGCCGACGATGGTGTTCTCGTTCTACGGCATGAACACCGCGCTGCCGCTGGACGAGGCCTGGGTGTTCCCGTTGGTGCTCTCCATCGTGCTTTCCGTGGTGGCCGCGGTCTGGATCATGCGCAGCCGCCTGATAAAGTAGCGTCGAAGCCGTGGTAGCAGTAGCGCCGAAGTCGTGGTGGCGCCGACGCCGCGCAAGGATTGGAGTCTCATGGCAAACAAGGGTAAGGGCTCGCATGCCGCGCCGCGTCCCGGCATAAGCCGTCGCGCCGCCGTGGCCTTGGGCGGCGTCGCCGTGGTCGCAGGCGGCGTGGCCGTCGCGCGCGGCGTGCTGGGCGGCGCCGACAAGGCGGGCGGCTCCGCGGGCGAGAAGAGCGGCCGCTCCGGTGGAGGCTCCGCCTCAAAGCGCGGCGGCTCCAAGGCCGCGAAGTCGGCCACGGGTGAGAAGGCCGTCGCGCGGAAGGTCTCCTCGCTCACGCTGGAGCAGAAGGTGGCCCAGATGTTCTTCCCGCAGCCGGAGGCACTCACGGGCATGGGACAGGTGACCGCGGCCGGGGACACCACCCGCAAGGCGTTTGCGAACATCCCCGTGGGTGGCATGTGCTACTTTTCGCAGAACCTGCAAAGCGAATCCCAGGCAAGGCAGATGCTTTCCGCCTCCAACCAGATATCGCTCGACGAGGTGGGCCTGCCGCTCTTCATGTCCGTGGACGAGGAGGGCGGCACGGTCAGCCGCGTGGGCGGAAACAAGGGCTTCTCGGTCGAAAACGTCGGCAACATGCGTGACGTGGGGGACACGGGCGATGCACGGCGTGCGTACGACGTGTGCAAGAAGATCGCGAGCTACCTGGTGCCGTTGGGCTTCAACCTGGACTTCGCGCCGGACGCGGATATCGTGAACGGCACGAGCCAGACCATGGCGAAGCGCTCGTTTGGGACGACGGCGGACGTGGTGGCGCCCATGGTGGAGTCCGCGGTGAAGGGCTTTCTGGACGGCGGCATCATGTGCTGCGCGAAGCACTTCCCGGGCATAGGCGGCGCGCAGGGCGACAGCGAGACGGAGGCCATCACCACGGACAAGACGCTCGACCAGCTGCGCCAGGAGGAGCTGGTGCCGTTCGAGCGCGCGATCGCGGCCGGCGTGCCCATGGTGATGGTCGGCCACATCAGCTGTCCCAAGGTCACGGGCGACAGCGCGCCGGCCTCGCTCTCCCGTGCGATCGTGACGGACGTCCTCAGGGGCGAGCTCGGCTTCGACGGCATCATCATCACGGACTCGCTGGGCATGGGCGCCGTCGCGGGGCTGCACAAGGCGCGGGACCTCGGCGTTGCCGCAATCGAGGCCGGCGTGGACATGCTGCTGATGACGCCGGAGCTTACGGCCAGCTACCAGGGCGTGCTCGACGCGGTGAAGGCCGGCACCATCACGGAGGAGCGCATCGACGAGTCCGTCACCCGCATCGTGCGGGCAAAGCTCGCCCTATAGGGGTAGCGGGCTACTGGCCCAGGATCTCTCCCACGATGCGGGCGCTCTCCGCCGCGTCCTTCGCGTAGTAGTCCGCGCCCACCATCTTGGCGTACTCCGGGTTCAGCACGGCGCCGCCCACGATGACCTTGCACCACGGAGCTTGCTTGCGCAGAAGCTCGATGGTGTCGGCCATGGCCGGCACGGTCGCGGTCATCAGGGCGGAAAGCCCCACCACCTGCAGGTGCTCGCGGACCACGGTGTCCACCACCACCTGTGGGTCCACGTCGCGGCCCAGGTCGATCACGTCGTAGCCGTAGTTCTCCAGCAGCATCTTCACGATGTTCTTGCCGATGTCGTGGATGTCGCCCTTCACGGTGCACACCGCGACCTTGCCCTTGGAGGCAACCTCGACGCCCGCGGCGTCGTTCGCCTCCTTGATGGTGTTGAAGCCGGCCTTGGCCGCCTCGGCCGAGGCCATGAGCTGCGGCAGGAAGAACGTGCCCTTCTCGAAGCGCGCGCCCACCTCGTCCAGGGCGGGAATCAGCACGTCGTTTATGGCAAACAGCACGTCGTGCGTGGCGAGAATATCGCGCATCAGGGCGGGCATGGGGCCCTTGCGCCCGGCAAGCACCATGGCCCTGGCCTGGGCCACGGGGTCGTCCGCCGAGGCTGCGGGCTCGCCCTGCCCCTGCGCGGACGCGCCGGCGACGGGGGTCGCGGCAGCTGCGGCGCTGGCGGCTGCCGCGCCCGTGGCCGGGGCGGCGTCGCTCCTGCCGGCGTAGGCTGCCACGTACGCCTGCGCGCTCTGGTCCTCTCCGGAAAGCACGCGCCAGCTGTTGACCACGTCCATCATGCGCTGCTGGCACGGGTTGATGATGCACAGGTCGAGCCCGGCCGCAAACGCGGCCGCCAGGAACGTGGCGTTTACCAGCGGACGGAACGGCAGGCCAAAGCTGATGTTGGACACGCCGAGCACCGTGCGCACCCCCGGGAGCTCGCGCTTGACCAGGGCGATGCCGTCGAGTATGGCGCGCGGGGCGCTCTGGTCCGTGGAGGCCGCCATGCACAGGCAGTCCACCACCACGTCCTGGCGCGGGATCCCGGCGGCGTCCGTCGCGGCCACGATCTTGCGCGCCACCCCAAGGCGACCCTCCGCCGTCTGGGGGATGCCCTTCTCGTCTATGGTCAGGGCCACCAGCGCGCAGCCGTAGTGCGCCGCGATGGGGATGACGGCGTCCATGGTCTCTTGCTTGCCGTTGGTGGAGTTGATGATGGGCTTGCCCGGGTAGCTGCGCACGGCCGCCTCGATGGTGGCCGGCACGGCGGAGTCCACCTGCAGCGGCAGGTTCGTGACGCCCTGGAGGTCTGCCATCAGGCGGCGCAGCGTCGCGGACTCGTCTATCTCGGGCAGGCCGGCGTTCACGTCCAGCACCTGGGCGCCCGCGTCCGTCTGGCTGATGGCCTCCTGCATCACGTAGTCGTAGTTGCCGGAGCGCAGGGCCTCCTTCATGCGGCGCTTGCCCGTGGGGTTGATGCGCTCGCCGATGACGCCCACGTGGCCGGCCGGCAGGCTCACCAGGCGCTGCGAGCTTGCGACCGCGAAGTCGCGGCACACGTCGCGCGCGGCGGGGGTGCGGCCGGCAAGGAGGTCCCTCTCGCCCGCGATGTAGTCCGGCGTGGTGCCGCAGCAGCCGCCGACGACCGTGACGCCGGCGTCCAGCATGTCGCGCACGGCCTCGCAGTACTCCGCGGGCTTGATGTCGTACAGCGTGACGCCGTCCTCCACGTGGGGAAGGCCTGCGTTTGCCTGCGCCATCACCGGCACGCTGGACCACGGCAGCATGCGGCGCACCAGCGGCGCCACGTCCTTGGGGCCAAGCGAGCAGTTGATGCCCACGACGTTGGCGCCGAGCGAGCTGAGGGTCTTCGCCGCGACCTCCGGCGTGGTGCCCAGGAAGGTGCGGCCGTCCTCGTCGAAGGTCATGGTGCAGAATATGGGCAGGTCGGAGCACTCCTTTGCCGCGAGCACCGCCGCTTTGGCCTCTGCGAGGTCCGCCATGGTCTCGATGATGAAGAGGTCCGCGCCCGCGGCGTCCGCCGCGCGCACCTGCTGCGCAAACAGCTCGTACGCGTCGTCGAACGGCAGCGTGCCCATGGGCTCCAGGAGCGAGCCGGTGGGGCCTATGTCCGCGGCGACGTAGCGCGCACCGGAGGCCTTTGCGCAGGCGACGGCCGCCGAGAAGACCTCTTCCACCGTGGCCGCGTCCCCGAGCTTGGGTGCGCTCGCGCCAAAGGTGTTTGTGGTGACGACCTCGGAGCCCGCCTGCACGTACGCCTGGTGGATCTGGGTTATCTCTTGCGGGTTGGTGAGGCACAGGAGCTCGGGCACCTCGCCGGCCGCAAGGCCGCGCGCCTGCAGCTGCGTGCCCATGGCGCCGTCGAACAGCAGGAAGTCCTTGCCCGCGAGCACGCGGCGCAGGTGGTCGTCCTTCACGCGCAGGGGGCGGCGGTCGTACGTGCCAAAGTACTTGCGGGCGTCGATGGTGCCCACGCCCTTGCCGGCGGTCCTGCCGGCGACGGGCGTCTTGGTGGTTGCGTCAGTCATGGCAGGTCCTTCCTGTGGCGGCGCGGAGGTTGCAGAACGCGCGGCAGAAGCAGTCCGCGCAGCTTGCGTGCGTGGAGGGCTGCGGCGCGTCGAACATGCCCACGACGGCCGTCACGCTCTTGGTGGGGGTCATGAGCAGGGTGGGGCTTAGGGTGATGCCCAGACGGCGCGCGTCGAGCGCGTCGAGCAGCACGTGCTGGGTCTGCATGGGCATGTCGCCGTAGCCCGGCGAGAAGCGGAAGTTGGTGTACAGCCCCTCGCGCGCGGCCATGCCCACGAGCGTGGCCTCCGCCGCGTCAGCCGCGCGCTCCACCATGGTGGTGGCCGCGGCGTCAAACAGCACCTGGCCCAGGTGGTCCGTGAGCGAGAGGCGCTTGAGCTCGCGCTCCACGCCCATGCCTATGGTGACGGCCAGCACGCCCACCTTGCGGGCGCCCCTCATGTGGCGCTGCATGGACGTGCCCACGAGCGTGAGCGCGGTGTCTGCCAGGGTGACCTGCGGGGTCCCGTCGGGAAGCTCCTCTCGCCCGGCGACGTCGTACACGGCGATGCTCGCGCGTGCGCGCCCGATGGCAAGGCAGCTTGCGATGGCCGCGTCCAGGCGGGCGTCGAGCTCCGGCGTGACCTCCTGGCCGCGGTAGCCCAGGTAGCGCAGGACCTCCTTGCGGTCAAGCGCGTCTATCTGGTAGCTCTTGAGCGTTGGCGCGACGGGCATGGCCTAGGCCTCCACGTAGCCCGCCCGCAGCAGGCAGTCGTGCGTGGCGTCCGCGACGGACGGGCGGTTCATGGTGTAGACGTGCAGGCCGTCCACGCCGTTGCGGGCAAGGTCCACCAGCTGCTCGCACGCGTAGGACACGCCGGCGTCCTGCTGGGCCCGCTTGTCGCCGCCGGCGGTGACCAGGCGCTTGATGACTGCGGCCGGGATGGAGGCGCCGCAGGTGAACGCCATGCGCTGGATTTGCTGCACGCTGGTGAACGGCATGATGCCGCACACGATGGGCACCTTGATGTGGGCGCGGTTGCAGCGGTCGCGGAAGCGGTAGAAGTCCTCGTTGTCGAAGAAGAGCTGCGTCACCAGGAAGTCCGCGCCGGCGTCGACCTTGGCCTTGAGGTGCTCGATGTCCGCCTGGAGCGAGGGGGACTCGAGGTGGCCCTCGGGGTAGCACGCGGCGCCTACGCACAGGCCGGTCCGCTTGAGGTATGCCACCAGGTCAGACGCGTGCTCGAAGTCGATCACGTCGCGGCCGGGCGCGCGGTCGCCGCGCAGCGCCAGCACGTTCTGGACGCCGGCCGCCTGGATCTTCCGCACGTAGGCGTCCACGTCCGCGCGCGACGAGCCCAGGCACGTGAGGTGCGCCAGGGCCTGCGTCTTGCCGGACGCCTGGATGGCCTTGGCCACGCTGACGGTGTTCTGCGAGTTGCCGGAGCCGCCCGCGCTGAACGTGACCGATATCCAGTCCGGCGAGTTCTGCATGAGGCGCTCCGCGATACCGGTGGCCTGCACAACCGACATGTCCCCCTTGGGCGGGAAGATCTCGTACGAGAAGGTCTGCTTGCTCTTGAGGATGTCGGCTATGCGCATGGCTGTCCCTTCGTGTTGCATGGTGGCGCGCCGGACGCAGGTGCACCCAGCTTGGTCTACCCATGGTAGCGTGGGGGCGCGACCGTCACGAAAACGGTACCGTTCGGTAATAGTTGCGTATTCGATAGCGCGCCATCGCGCGGGGCGATGGCGCCCGCGGGCAAGGGGGACGCGGGCACGTGCGTCGCGCGGGCCGCGGCTAGTACAGCGGCAGCTCGCCGGTGATGGGGTCGACGTCCTGCGCGCGGAGCGGCTCGAACGCAAGGCAGGTGTACGTGGCCTCGCCGTGGAACTCCGTCAGGCCGGCGTCGCGTATGAGCGCGACGGCAAAGCCGCGCTCGCGCCCCTGGTCCGCGATGCGCAGCAGTTCCTCCTCAGAGTCCACGTACACGCATACCTTCGCGACGCCGGCGTCGAACCAGTCGGAAAGCGCCGTGCGCGGCGTGCCGTCCGCGTTCAGGTACACCCACGTGGGGCTCCCGTCCTCTGCGGTGGCAAGGCGCACCTGGTCAAGGCGGTGCTCGCGCGCCAGCGCCATGAGCACGGCCTCCACGCACGCGTGGCCGGCCTGCGCGGCGATCTTGCCCTTGCGCATCTTGAGGTCGCGCCTCATCACGATCATCTGCTTTGCAAGGTAGGAGGAGCTTGGCATGGGGTCTCCGCTTCGACGGTGGGGGATGGGTTTCTCGCCTCACCACTATAGCGGCGGTGCCGCGTAAAGGTGGTTGGCATGGCCGAAGGTCGTTCGAGGCACGAAGAGGACTTCGCGAGGCTTGCGAGGATCAGCTGCACGAGGGCTGGCAGGAGCGCCGTGGCGGTGGCGCTGGCGGCCACGATGGCCGGCATCGCGGTGCCGGTGCAGGCGCTGGCAGACGTTGCGCAGGCGTAGGGGCCCGCCAACAACCTCGCGGGGTCCGCGACGCACTCCCGGAGCCCGCGAGTAACCTAGACCCTCCCTTTCCCCGGCGGGCCGTCCCTGTGGCGGCCCGCATCTTTGTATGTGTTGCGCATCGCAGGCAGTTGCAAGCGGGGCCGCGGATCTTCTCGTATGATTGACGAACTCTGTAGTCTGTAGGTTGGCCCCGCTCGACGCGGGGCGCGAGGTTGGGAGTGGCATGGCGGACTTTGGTGGCTTCGACGCGCACAAGCTGGCGATGGCCGTGATGATGGGCAGGTCGGACGAGGCGCTGGGCATGCTGAAGCAGCTGGACCTGGGCACGATAGCGGAGCTCGTGGAGAGGGCGGGGGTCTCGGCGAGCGCCGAGGAGCTGCACCAGGCGATCGCGGGATCTGCCAGCATGGGCGAGCTTCTGGACAAGGTCGAGAAGAGCACCGGCCTTGGCCTGAGCGACCTCGCGGGCCTCGCGAGCGGCCTCATGGACAGGCGCGGGTAGGGGAGCGGCCAGGGGCGCAGCGGGGGCGGCAGTAGCCTTGCGGCTGGCGGCTCGGCGCTACGCGAGCTTGTCGAGCTGCCCGATGGCCCAGAGCGGGACGTTAACGAGCCAACCCTCTGACCAGCGACATTACAAAACTCGCACGTTTTACCCTAGGAAAAACGTGCGAGTCTCCCACATTTTCCAAGGGAAGTTGCGCCTTTGGCCTGCTTTGAGCTAGCCATCTACCTACCTCGGCCTGGCCTCGGCGCCGCTTGGGTGGGCCCGTGCGGTGCCCTGGGCGCGCGCTGCATCCGCGCGGCAACAAAAGGCCGCCCGCGTCCGTGGACGCAGGCGGCTGCATGGGGCGTATGCTCCCGTGGCGTGAGGGCCGGGCTAGTCCTCTACCTCGAGCAGGGTGATCTCGAAGTTCAGGGCTTTGCCCGCCATCTCGTGGTTGAGGTCGAACGTGATCGTGGACTCGTCCTTCTCGACCACCTGGGCGGGGAACGGACGGCCGTCCATGCCAGAGAGCATGACCTTGGCGCCGGGCTCAAGCTCCTCCGCGCCGGGCAGCTGCGCCAGGGGGATGGTCTGGACCAGGTCGTCGCGGTGCTCGCCGTACGCGTCCTTGGGCTCAAGGCGCACGTTGACCGTCTGGCCGGGCTCCATGTCCTTTACCGCGTTGTCGAAGCCGGCGATCATCTGTCCCGCCATGCAGGTAAATGCCAGCGGCTCGTTGCGGTCGTACGAAGAGTCGAACTTGGTGCCGTCGTCGAGGGTGCCCGTGTAGTGGACCTTGACCTTCTTGCCTTCGTTGCTCAAGGAATGCTCCTGTCTTTCGCCTTTGTGCGGATGGCACAAGGTTACCCAAAAGGCACGCGCGCCATGCGGGCAAGGCCGATGGCGCGCCCCCGCCCACCGAGCCGCCACAAATGACGGCGCCGCCCGCCGCCCATGGGCGCCGGCGCGCCCGGCGGCACATACAAGTTCGACAACGGTGCGGTAGACTATCTACCTGCGCCCGCGCGGGCGCACGGGCAAAGCGCCGCACCCGCGGCACCGGGATGGAGGCACGTTTTGGGCAAAGAGGGTTGTGTCGGCGTCTTCGACTCCGGCGTCGGCGGCATCAGCGTCCTGCGCAGCATGGTCGCCGCGCTGCCGCACGAGGACTTCGTGTTCTTTGGCGACTCGGCAAACGCGCCGTATGGCGAGAAGAGCACGGACGAGGTGCTGAGGCTCTCGCGCGCAAACGTGGAGCGCCTGCTGGACGGCGGCGCAAAGGCCATCGTGATCGCGTGCAACACCGCGACGAGCGTTGCGGCCGCCCGCCTGCGCGGCGACTACCCGGACCTTCCCATCGTGGGCGTGGAGCCCGCGCTCAAGCCGGCGACGCTTGCCCCCAGGCACGACCGCATCCTGGTCATGGCGACGCCCATCACCCTCAAGCTCGACAAGTTCCACAAGCTCGCTCAGGAGTGGGGGTCTGACTCCACCGTCATCCCCGCGCCGTGCCCCGGCCTTGCCGCCCGCATCGAGCAGGGCAACCTGGACGCGCCGGACCTCACGGAGCTGCTGGAGCGCCTGGTGGGGCAGTACCGCGGCACGGTGGACAGCGTCGTTCTGGGCTGCACGCACTACCCGTTCGTGCGGCGGCAGATTCGCTCCGTGGTGGGCGACGTCCCGTTCTTCGACGGCGCCGAGGGCACGGCCCGCCGCCTGAGGAGCCTGCTCGCGAAGGCGGATCTCCTGAAGCCGGAGGACGAGCCCGGCTCCGTCACGTTCGAGACCAGCCTGAGCAAGCCGGGCGAGCTCGACCTGTACCAGTGGTTCTTCAACCAGGACTGCTAGGCGCACCGGGACTTCCGGGCGCGACGCTACCTTGCGGCCGACTTCCTGCCGGAGGCATCGCCCCAGAAGAACAGCGCCACGGTGCCCGGTCCCGTGTGACAGCCGATGGTGGCGCCGATGTCGAACACCTGCACGCGGCCGTCCATCTGTGGAAACGCCTGCTCAACCATCGTGGCGACGTCACGTGCGTCGTCCGCGCACTCGGAGTTGCACAGAAAGGCGCGGCCCGTGTAGCCCTCGCCCCCAAAGGCGGTCGCGCGCATGATGTCGACCACGCGCCTCTTGGCCTTCGCCTTCGTGCGGATCTTCTCGATCATGGCAAGGCTCCCGTCCGGCGCCACGTCCATCACGGGGCAGATGCGCAGCAGCCCGCCCGCGACGCCCGCGACCTTGCTGATGCGCCCGCCGCGCATGAAGAACGTCAGGTCTGACGAGAAGAACCAGTGCTGCACCTCCTGGCGGTGCTGCCTGGCCCAGGCCGCAAGCTCCTCCAGGCCCATGCCCTCGCGCCTGAGGTCGGCGAGCCTGTCCATGAGCATGCCGTAGCCGGAGGAGGCGCACAGCGAGTCCACCACCACGATCTTCTGGTTGGGGTACTCGTCCTTCAGCAGGTCGCGCGCGGTGCACGCGGAGTTGTACGTGCCGGATATGCCGGAGGACAGCGTTACGTGCAGCACGTCCTTGCCGGCTTCGAGGAACGGCCGCCAGAACTCCTGGTACTCTCCAACTGACACCTGGGACGTCACCACGTCCGCGCCGGCGAGCATGCGCGCGTACAGCGTGGCGGGGGAGTTGGTGCGGCCAAAGTCGTCGTGGCAGGCCTTGCCGTCGATGTTGTAGTTGAAGTATACGTACTCGATGTCGCGGCTGCGCAGAAAGTCCTCGGTCACGTCGACCGTGGAGCAGCAGCTTAGGATGTAGTTGCTCAAACGGGCTCCTTACCGCGCCGCCGTCACGGGGCGCACGTGCAGGCTGCGGCCCTTGGTGGCCGTCCTTCTCGCCTGTGTTTTTAGACAGAGTACCCAATAAGTGTTGGAATTTTGTGGCACACGGGCCATTTGGTGGCAACTTGACGCGAATTCGAGGGCATTCCCAATCGCGCTGTGTTTATTCGCGGGATTGGCCATCTTCATAACTCTTGAAGAGGTTGCGTATTTGGTGAGCGGTAGAATATCGTCCGTAGACGTCGCCTGCTCGCGGGGTGCAGCCGATCGCAGGTGGCAAAGCCCATGGCGTAAGGAGAAGCAATGCCGTACAACGTTCTGGCGGAGTTTGGGGCCACTGCCCTCATGATCGTGTTCGGTGTCGGGGTTCACTGCGACACCGTGCTCAAGGGCACCAAGTACCACGGCTCCGGCCACATGTTCGCAATCACCACGTGGTCGTTTGGCATCTCCGTCGCGCTCTTCATCTTTGGCGGCGCCGTCTGCATGAACCCGGCCATGGTGCTTGCGCAGTGCATGATCGGCCTGGTGTCGTGGTCCAGCTTCGTGCCGTACGTCGTGGCGGACATGCTGGGCGCGTTCTTTGGCGCGGTCGTGGCGTGGCTCATGTACGCGGACGACTTCAGGGCGTCCGAGGGCGACCCCGAGGTGAGCGCCGTCGCAAAGCGCAACATCTTCAGCACCAACCCCATCGTCCAGAACCTTCCGCGTGACTTCTTCTGCGAGGCCACCTGCACCTTCGTCTTCATCTCCGCCATCCTCGCCACCGCCAGCCGCGCCGGCGACAACGTCCTGCTGCTTGCCATCTCCGTCGGAATCATCGTGTGGGCCGTGGGCATGGGCATGGGCGGCATCACCGGATTCGCCATGAACCAGGCGCGCGACCTTGGCCCCCGCCTTGCCTACCAGCTGCTTCCCATCAAGGGCAAGTGCGACAACAACTGGAGGTACGGCCTGATCGTGCCGGGCATCGCCCCGTTTGTGGGCGCCGCGCTCGCTGCGCTCTTCGTCCACGGCTTCCTGGGCATGTTCTAGGGCCTGACGCACGGCCCACCTTCGGGTTTGCATAGGCCTTCTGCAGGGGCGCTCCCACAGGGGCGCCCCTCTTGTGCCGCGGGCACGTGGCGGCGATGCGCCGAGCGTGCCGGGGCGAGGGGCGCCGCCCTTCTCGCCAGCGGCGCGCGTGCGGTGCGTGAGCGCAAAAAACGGGACCCGTCACCGAGGTGACGGGTCCCGTGCTGCCCTTGTGGGGAAAGGTCCTACTTGGTGAGGGCTTCCTCGACGGCGACGGCGCAAGCGACGGTGCAGCCGACCATGGGGTTGTTGCCCATGCCGATGAGGCCCATCATGTCAACGTGCGCAGGCACGGAGCTGGAGCCGGCGAACTGGGCGCTGGAGTGCATGCGGCCCATGGTGTCGGTCATGCCGTAGGAGGCAGGGCCGGCGGCCATGTTGTCCGGGTGCAGCGTACGGCCGGTGCCGCCACCAGAGGCGACGGAGAAGTACTTCTTGCCGGCCAGGACGCGCTCCTTGAAGTAGGTGCCCGCGACGGGGTGCTGGAAGCGCGTGGGGTTGGTGGAGTTGCCGGTGATCGAGATGTCGACGTTCTCGTGCCACATGATGGCAACGCCCTCGCGGACGTCGTCGGCACCGTAGCATTTGACGGCGGCACGCGGGCCATCGGAGTAGGGGACCTCGCGCACGATCTCAAGCTCGCTGGTGTAGTAGTCGAACTTGGTCTGGACGTAGGTGAAGCCGTTGATGCGGGCGATGATCTGGGCGGCGTCCTTGCCAAGGCCGTTCAGGATGACGCGCAGCGGCTTCTTGCGGGCCTTGTTGGCGTTGTTGGCGATGCCGATGGCGCCCTCGGCGGCCGCGAAGGACTCGTGACCGGCCAGGAACGCGAAGCACTCGGTGTCCTCGCCAAGCAGCATGGCGCCCAGGTTGCCGTGGCCCAGGCCGACCTTGCGCTCCTCGGCGACGGAGCCGGGGACGCAGAACGCCTGCAGGCCGATGCCGATGGCGGCGGCAGCCTCGGAGGCGGTCTTTACGCCCTTCTTGACGGCGATGGCGCAGCCAAGGACGTAGGCCCACTTTGCGTTCTCGAACGCGATGGACTGAATGCCCTCGGTGATCTGGTAGGGATCGAAGCCGAGGTCGGTGCAGATCTTGCGAGCTTCCTCAAGGTCAGCAATGCCGTACTCTGCGCAGGTCTTGTTGATCTTGTCGATGCGGCGCTCGTAGCCTTCGAACGTGATTGCCATGTGTATTCAGCTCCCTTCCTACTCTTCGCGAGGATCGATGACCTTGGCGGGGTTGTCCCACTGGCCGTAGCGGCCCATGGCGCCCTCGACGGCCTCCTTGGGATCGGTGCCGGCCTTGATGGCGTCGGTGAACTTGCCGAGGTTAAGGAACTCGAAGCCGATGATCTCGTCGTCCTTGTTCAGGGCCATCTTGGTGATGTAGCCCTGGGTCAGCTCGAGGTAACGGGCGCCCTTGGCCTTGGTGCCGTAGGTGGTGCCGACCATGGAGCGGAGACCCTTGCCAAGGTCGTCGAGGCCGGTGCCGACGGGCAGGCCGTCCTCGGAGAACGCGGTCTGGGTGCGGCCGTAGACGATCTGCAGGAAGAGCTCGCGCATGGCGACGTTGATGGCGTCGCAGACGAGGTCGGTGTTCAGCGCCTCGAGGATGGTCTTGCCGGGAAGGATCTCGGCCGCCATTGCCGCGGAGTGCGTCATGCCGGAGCAGCCGATCGTCTCGATCAGGCACTCCTCGATGACACCCTGCTTGACGTTCAGGCTGAGCTTGCAGGCGCCCTGCTGGGGTGCGCACCAGCCTACACCGTGCGTGTAACCAGAGATGTCAGAGATCTCCTTGGCCTGGACCCACTTGCCCTCCTCGGGAATGGGCGCAGGACCGTGGTATGCGCCCTTGGCGACAGTGCACATACGCTCCACTTCTGCGGAATACTGCATGGTTCTCCTCTCCACCACATCAAGCGCGTCGGGCCTTGTCCCGCGCGCCACTGTCCGGTGTGTGACTGGCCCATGCGGCCGGTCAGACCCATTTTATGCCACGGCGTGTGTTTGTCGCCACAATACAATCAAGTTCGTTAGAAATATCGCTCGGGGCGTGACTTGACGCGGAAGAGTGGTCATTTGGTGCTGCGATTGGCGTCCGTCGTACTGCGTGGGTAAGGGCTTCGACCTCGCGTGGCACGTCCTTCTTGCCCAGGGCCCAGGTGTTAGGACGTTGCCATGCTCGGTATAATTACTGACATGAGAATCGCGGTCAGACATATGAGCTGCTCCATGGCAAAGCTCCTGGAGAGTGCCTCCGAAATCCTGAAGAGACACGGAGTTAGAAGGGCTGTGCTCTTTGGCTCACAAGCGGCGGGTAAAGCTAAGAGCGGAAGCGATATAGACCTGGCGATATGGCCGAGCGGGGCGCTTTCGGCATCGGAATGGTTCGATATCCAAGATGAATTAGACGACCTTCCCACTCTGAGAACGTGGGACCTGGTCGATATGACCAGAGTGAGAAGCGACTCCCTGATTGCGAACGAGGTGGCGAGACATGGCATTGAGCTATATAGAGAGACTGAGCCAGCTATCCAAACTGAACGCCTCACTGTCTCAGGCAAACGATAAGCCTGTGTTCACCGATGGCTACGTTCTAAGTGGGTTGCTATCGAAGTATAAGCTCTGCTTTGATTTGAGCTGGAAGCTCATGAAAGACATCATGGTGGATGCGTGGGCAATTGACGATTTTCCCAAGGGCAGTCCTCGCGAGGTCATATCGAGAGCGTTCTACAACGGCCTAATTAAGGATGACGAAATCTGGCTGGCGATGCTGAGACTTCGAAACGAGCTCTCGCATATTTACGAAGTCGAGCTTGCGAAAGATTCGGCGCGCGACATCCTGGAGCGCTATATCCCTGCCCTCGCGGCGTTCGAGCGGGACATGCGCGAGGTCGTGGCTGGGCTTCCAAAGTAGGCCCCACGCCAGGTGGCGCTGCCCATGCCATATAATCGGTGGGATGAACACTCCCCGGAACATACCAAGCTGGGCGTACGCCGTGGCCGTGGTGCTGACCACCGTGGCGTACGGCGCGTCGTACGTGGTGATAAAGGACGCGATGGAGGCCGTGGCCACGTCGTGGCTGCTTGCCATGCGCTTTGGGCTGGCGGCCCTTGTGCTGGGCGTGGCGTTCTGGCGGCGCATCGCGCGGACCATCGACTTGAGCCACGTGCTGGCCGGCGTGGTGGTGGGCCTGCCGGAGGCGCTGGGGTTTCTGCTGCAGAACCTGGGGCTCACGCAGACCTCGCCCGGGCGCAACGCGTTCCTCACGGCTACGTACTGCGTGATGGTGCCGTTTCTGGCGTGGGCGGTCGAGCGCCGTCGGCCGGGCGCAAACAACGTGGTCGCGGCGCTCATGTGCCTGACCGGGGTGGGGCTGCTGTCGCTTACGGGGCGGCAGAGCCTGAGCCTGGGCGCGGGCGACTGGCTCACGCTCCTCTCCGCGCTGATGTACGCGAGCAACATGGTGGCCGTAGGGCGCCTGGGCCGCGCGCACGACGCCGTGTGCCTGACGTTCGTCATGCTTGCGACGTGCGCGCTGGTGTGCCTGGGGTGGGCGGTCGCGCTTGAGCCGGCGCCCGCGGCATCCGCGTTCACGGCGGAGTTCGCCGCAGAGCTGGCGTACATAACCATTGCGACCACCGTCGTGGGGCTGCTCGTGCAGAACGTCGCGCAGCGGCACCTGCCGTCGTCCCAGGTGGCGCTCCTGCTCTCGTTCGAGAGCGTGTTCGCGGCGGCGTTCTCCGTCGCGTTCTACGGCGAGAAGATCACGCCCTCCCTGCTTGCGGGGTTCGCCCTCATCTTCGGGGCGGTCCTGGTGAGCCAGTTTGCGCCCGACCGCCGGCAGGCGGACGAGCTGAGGGCCGAGGCCAGAAGGGGGAGGCTGTAGTGTCGAGGGAAGCGTTGCGAGCGGGCGCGCAGGAGCCGTCGCAGGAGGTCGCTGCGGGCGCGCGGGGTGCCGCGGGCGCGCGCCGCGAGCCGCCGGTGTGGGCGTTCGAGCTGGGGCTGCTGCTTGCGGCCGTCATCTGGGGAGGCGCGTTCGTGGTCCTGAAGGACACGCTGGACGCCATGACCCCCATCTGGATCATCGCGGTGCGCTTCTGCCTGGCGACGCTGGTGATGGTTGCCATCTTCCACCGCCGCCTCGCGCGCTACCTGGACGCGAGCCACGTGCTGGCGGGCGTGGCGATCGGCCTTCCGGAGGCCGTCGCGTTCATCATCCAGAACGTGGGCCTTTCGGGCACCACGCCCGGCAGGAACGCGTTTCTCACGGCGACGTACTGCGTGATGGTGCCGTTTCTTAACTGGGCGTTCCTGCGCAGGCGGCCCGGCGCAAACAGCGTGGTCGCGGCGCTCTTGTGCCTGACGGGCGTGGGCTTTCTGGCGCTTTCCGGCGAGCGCGGCTTTGGCCTGGGGTTTGGCGACGTGGTCACGCTCGTTTCGTCCCTGTTCTTCGCGCTCAACATCGTGGCCGTGGGTCGCTTTGGGCGCGCGCACGACGCCATGGTCATCACGACGGTGATGTTTGCGCTTTCGGCCGTGCTATGCACCGCCGTGGCGCTGGTGGCGGAGCCCGTGCCCAACTTCGCCGCGCTGACGCCGCGGTTCTGGGGGTGCATGGCCTACGTGGTGCTGGGCTCCACGGTGGCGGCGCTGCTGCTGCAGAACGTTGGACAGCGCCACGTGCCGCCGGCGCAGGCCGCGCTCTTGCTCTCGCTCGAGAGCGTGTTCGCGGTGCTGTTCTCCATCGTGTTCTACGGCGAGAAGGTCACGCCCCCTCTGATGGCGGGCTTCGTCCTCATCTTCGTGGCGATCACCGTGAGCCAGTTTGGGCTGGGACCGCTCGCCCGCGCGAAGGCGCGCGGCTGACGGGGCCGTTGGAGAAACACGCCCCCGCCGTGCCCGAAACGCGCTACGCTAAAAAGATACGCGAGGCGCCAGTTTTCGCAATTGCGGGAACAAATGGCCTATCATATGGCACCAACGACGAGAACACGTTCTTCTCGCCCGCGGGGTCGCCATGTGGCGCGGGCGTGGCGTCGCGCAGGAGAGAGAGGGGCAGGAGGTCGTCGCTTGATATCCGAGAAGTCGCTGTCCAAGGTCTGCAGGCCGGCGGTGCTGGGGCGCGGGCGCATCATAGCGCAGCGCAGCGACCGCATATGGAACCGCTCCTGCAGCTACAGCGGCTCGCGCATCAGCATCGAGGCGTGCGTTGACAGCTCGAGCGGCTACGAGGACCACTACCGCTGCGGCATCACCATAGACGAGGCCGCGGACGAGGTGGTGGACTACCACTGCACCTGCCCGGCGGCGCGGCGCTACCCGGGGCCGTGCAAGCACAGCATCGCGCTGGCGCTGGACTTCAACCGCAACGCGGGCGCGTACAAGGGCCACAGCCCGCAAGGCCAGACGGGCACCTCGCGCGTGCTGGGCGACTATCTGGACCGCGCGTGCGCGCCGGCCCCGGTGCGCGTGGCCTCCGCGGCGGACGCGGCGCCCGGGACCGTGGGCCTCAAGGTGACGCTCGAGCACGAGCACGACTGGTACCTGCGCCTGAGGATAGCGGGGCCGCGCGGCTCGTACGTGGTGCGCGACGTGGGCGACCTTGCGCAGGACATCATGGCGGGCGCGTTTCACGAGTACGGCAAGAAGCTCGCGTTCGTGCACTCGCTCGACATGTTCGACGCACAGTCACGCCCCGTGGCGGAGCTTCTGGTGCGCGCCGTGCAGAACAGGCGCTCCTTCGCGTCTTCGCGCGTGTCGCCGCGCGTGTATGGCATGCCGGGGCTGCAGACGCCCATCGGCCGCGAGCTGCGGCTCTCGCCGCCGGAGCTGGACGAGCTCATAGCGCTGCACGTTGGCCGTACGATCGAGGTCGAGGTGGTGACGGAGGGCGTGCAGCAGCCGGCGCGCGACGTGACCGTCGCGGACGGCGACCCCCAGGTGGGCCTGCGGCTTAAGGAGGCGCGCTATGGCGCGTTCGACCTGGAGCGCGAGGGCGAGGCGGAGTTCTTCACGACGCCGGGCCACCTGTACGCGCTGACGCGCGACGCGCTCTTCCGCTGCTCCAAGCGGCTGCTGGACGTGGCGCCGTTCCTTACGAGCGTGTATTCGAGCCACGCGCCCCGGGTGCTTCTGGGCGAGCGCGACGTGCCGCGCTTTGCGGCCGCGGTGCTGCCCCGCGTGGGCGAGGCCATGCGCGTGGACGCGCCGCAGGAGGTGCTGGACCAGATGCCGCAGCCCCTGCGGCTGGACTTCTACCTGGACCACGCGCGCACGGGCGTGACGTGCCGCGCGGAGGCCAGCTACGGCGCCCGCCGGCTCTCCGTGCTCACGCGCGACCCCGACGCCGTGCCGGACTATGCGCGCGACGCCGCGGGGGAGGCCCGGGCGCGCCAGCTGGTGCAGCAGTACTTCAGGCTGCCGGCCGCGGGCGGCACGGTGGCGACCATAGGCGAGAAGGACACCCCCGCCATCGCGAGGCTGCTTTTGGACGGCATGGCCCGCCTTCGCGAGGCGGGCACCGTCCACGTGACGGACGCGTTCGACCGGATGCTGCGCCGCGAGGCGCCAAGGGTGCAGGTGGGGCTCTCCGTGCGGTCGAACCTCATCAACCTGAGGGTCTCCGCGGACGACCTGCCGCTGGACGAGCTGTTTGGCCTGCTTGCCAGCTACCGCCGACACCAGCGCTTCCACCGGCTGCGCGACGGATCGTTCGTGGACCTTGCCGGCGCGGACCTTTCGCAGGCGGCCGCCCTCGCGGAGGAGCTTGGCCTGACCGCGCGCGACCTTGCGGCCGGCGAGGTGAGCATCCCCAGCTACAAGGCGTTCCTGCTCGACAACATCATGACGGACGAGCAGAAGGACGAGTCGTTCCGCGCGTACGTGGACGGATTCCGCTCCGTGGACCCCAGGCGCTTCGAGCCGCCCGCCGCGATCGCGGGCCAGCTGCGCCCGTACCAGCGCGCCGGCTTCCAGTGGCTCAGCGCGCTTGCGGCCATGGGCTTTGGCGGCATCCTCGCGGACGAGATGGGCCTGGGCAAGTCCGTGCAGATGATATCCTTCCTGCTGGCAAACCGCGGCAGGGGCACGAGCCTCGTGGTGTGCCCGTCCTCCCTGGTCTACAACTGGGTGGCGGAGTTCCAGAAGTTCGCGCCCCAGATGGACGTGGCGCCCGTGGTGGGCACGGCGCCGGATCGCGCCCGCATCCGCCGCGAGCGCGGCCACGAGGTGCTCATAACCAGCTACGACCTGCTGCGCCGCGACATAGAGGGCTACGCCCCCACGGAGTTCTGGTGCGAGGTCCTGGACGAGGCGCAGTACATAAAGAACCACGAGACGCTCTCTGCCCGCGCGGTGAAGGCCGTCACGGCGCGGCACCGCTTCGCGCTCACGGGCACGCCCATCGAGAACCGCCTGTCCGAGCTCTGGAGCATATTCGACTACCTCATGCCGGGGCTCCTGGGCGGCTACGACCGCTTTCGCGAGAGGTACGAGGACCCCATCCTCGCGGGCGACGCGGACTGCGCCAACAGGCTGCGCGCGGCCATAGGCCCGTTCGTGCTGCGCCGCCTGAAGCGCGACGTGCTGAGCGACCTGCCCGACAAGCTGGAGCAGGTGGTGTACGCGCAGCTCGAGGGCGAGCAGCGCCAGCTGTACAACGCGCACGAGCAGGCGCTGCGCCTCTCGCTCACGTCCCAGACCGACCAGGAGTTCACCCGTGGCAAGCTGCAGGTGCTCGCGGAGCTCATGCGCCTGCGCCAGCTGTGCTGCGACCCCCGCCTGGTGTACGAGGACTACGACGGCCCCTCGGCCAAGCTCGACACGATCTTCTCGCTCGTGGAGCGCGTGGTGGACGCCCAGGCCAAGGTCCTGGTGTTCTCGCAGTTCACAAGCTACCTGGACCTCATTGCGCAGCGGCTGGACGCGCACGGCGTCGCCCACTACATGCTCACGGGCGCCACGCCCAAGAAGCGCCGCCTGCAGCTGGTGGATTCGTTCAACCAGGACGACACGCCCGTGTTCCTGATATCGCTCAAGGCTGGCGGCACCGGCCTCAACCTTACGGGCGCCTCCGTGGTGGTGCACGCGGACCCGTGGTGGAACGCCGCCGCGCAGAACCAGGCCACGGACCGCGCCCACCGCATTGGCCAGACGCGCGAGGTCACGGTGTACAAGGTCATCGCCCGCGACACCGTGGAGGACAGGATCCTGGCGCTGCAGGAGGCCAAGAGCGAGCTCGCCAACCAGGTGGTGGGCGAGGGCGGCGGCACGTCGCTCTCGAGCCTGCGCAAGGAGGACCTGGTGGACCTGCTGGGGAGGTAGCGCCGCAAAAGGCGCCTTGCGGCCGCGCTCGGTGTACCATTCACAGCTACATGTCGTTTTCGCAGGAAATCCGCCCTGCGCAACTGTGGGAGAAGAACGTGGTACTTTTTGGTGCGCTCATGAACGGCCTCGAGGCTTTCGTGGGCGGTGTGCTTGGTCTGCTGTTCAAGCGTCACGTTTCGGACGACCTGGGCGACTTCCTCCTTAAGGGCCAGGGCCTGTGCGTGGTGCTCGTGGCCGTGCAGGGCATGGTCGCAAAGGGCGGCTCAATCGCGGTGGTCACCATGGCCGTGGCTCTGGGCTCGGTCGTGGGCTACGCCATCGACCTGGACGGGTGGGTGCGCCGCCTGGGCGACTGGGCCCAGGCCAGGCTGGACAGGCTGTTTGGCGGCAGCGAACGCCTGGGAAACTTCAGCGAGGGCTTCGTTGCGTCCACCCTGTTCTGCTGCACCGGCGCCATGGCGATCCTGGGGTCCATATCCGCCGGCATCCAGCTGGACCCGTCCACCCTCATCGCGAAGGGCGTGATCGACCTCGTGGTGTGCCTGCCGCTCGCGGCCACCATGGGCATAGGCGTGCCGTTCTGCGGCGTGAGCCTCGTGGTGTACGAGGGCGTCCTGAGCGTGCTCGCAAGCCTCGTGGGCCCGCTCCTGAGCCATGCCGTCATCCTGCAGATGGGCGTCACCGGCTCCGTGCTGTTGCTTGCCGTCGGCACAAACCTCATGGGCGTCACCAACATCAAGGTCGCAAACATCCTGCCGGCGGCGTTCCTGCCCGTTGCCCTCGTGCCGCTCGCGGGCGTGGTGACCTCCGTCCTGTAGCCCCGTCGCGCAAGTCTCCGGCGCAGAGCGAACGCCGCCGCGAAGGACGAACGACGTCCCTCGGGAGCGAACGTCCCCCACATGCGGGAACGAGCGTCCCTATGTGCGGTCCCAATGGCACGAACCCAATAGCAATTGTCAAGAAGGCATGTTCTTTTCTCCCATACCCCATGTCGAGGGGGGTGCGACGAGCCAGCAGACTCGTCGCACCCCTTGGCATATATCTTGTAGGTAACAAGAGACGGAGCCCAGGGTAAGGCTGCGCTGTTTGCATACAATGGGCGATGAGCCCTTCCATGCTCTGCGGACGAGAGTCTGACTGGTTGTGAGGGTTCGGAATGCGAGCGACTGACAAAGGGGAGCTGAAGATGGCAGACCAGAGCAAGAGCGAGGACCCGCGCGAGCTGTTTGGCATGTACCTTGCACACGTGGGCATCAATGCGGAGACCGACGAGGACGTCGAAAAGATCGTGGGCGACTTCGAGCGCCTGATGGGGCTCGCGCGCATGGAGATCGCGCCGGCATCCCTGTTTGCGAGCGACTACATCGAGGTCATGAGGCCTGGACGCGGCCGCGGGACGAAGGGCCACATCGGCTTCCACGTGGATGACATCGCCGCGGCGGAGAAGTGGTTTGAGGCACGTGGCTTCAAGATCAACGAGTCCTCGCGCGTGCTGAAGGACGGCAAGACGTTCCTGGTGTACTTCCAGGAGGAGATCGCGGGCTTCGCCATCCACCTGACCGTCCAGAAGTAGCACGAGACGTATGGGGACGGCGACCAAGACAGCTTGCGTTGGCCTGGCCGTCCGCATCGGATGTCGAAATGGCAATGGCGCGCGTGCGCGGGCTGCGAGACGCAACGAGAGGGGCGCCGCATCCAGTGGATGCGGCGCCCCTCTTGCACGGAGTGCGTTGGAGTGGGAGGGTGCGTTCTTCTCGGCTGCGTTATGGTGCGTTGGTGTCACGGATCCAATAGCCTAACACATGGAACGAATTGCGGTCGAGCGAGTGACAGTATTGCATCCGCGCAGGTAGATGGCTTGACAGGATGGTCGGGCTGGAGCTAGATCGTAGTGCCGAACCACTTCTTCTGGAGCGAGTCCATGGTGCCGTCGCTCTTGAGCTCCTTCAGGGCCTTGTTGATGGCCTTGGTGAGGCCGGGGTTCTTCTTGCTGACGACGATGCCGTACTGCTCGCCGGTTGGAATCTCGCCGCCCTCGGGAATCTGGAGGTCGTGGTAGGCCTGCTTGATCTCGTAGCTGGTGACGGGGAGGTCGGCGACGCACGCGTTGTACAGGCCCGTCTGGACGCCGGTGAGGGCCTGGATGATATCGTCCAGGGGTACGACGGTGGCCTTGGGCAGGTTCTCTTGTGCCCAGGACTCGCCGGTGGTGCCGGACTGGACCGCGATCTGCATGCCCTTGGCGTTGAGCTGGGCCTGCGTGGTGGCCGCGGAGCCCTTCTTGACGACGATGGACTGGTTGGAGTCGAGGTACGGGTTGGTGAAGTCGATCTCCTTCTTGCGGTCGTCCGTGATGGTGATGGCACCGATGGAGACGTCGGCCTTGCCGCCCTGCTTGATGGTGGGGACGATGGTGTCGAACTGGACCGAGGGGAGAATCCGCGGCGTGAGCTTGAGCTTCTTGCAGACCGCCTCGTAGACGTCCACGTCGAAGCCCTCGAAGTCGCCGGTCTTCTCGTTCATCGAGACGAAGGGCGGGAAGTAGAAGTTGGAGATCATGGTGAGCTTGCCGGACTTGACGAGGGTGTAGCCGGAGTCGGACTTCGCGGACGAGGCCGAGCCGGCCGAGCCGGAGCCGCAGGCTGCAAGCGAGCCGGAGAGGGCGACGCCCGCGGCGCTGAGGCCGCAGAGCTGGACGAAGTCGCGACGAGACATGGCGTTGAACTTCATGTTCATTTCCTTTCTGCAGGTAAGACGGTCCTTGGCGCGGCGTGCGCGCCTGGGAGCGGCTAAGAGCTCGATGCGTTGGGGGGTGGCTACAGCGTGGTGCCGAACCACTTCTTACAGCGTGGTGCCGAACCACTTCTTCTGGAGCGTGGACATGGTGCCGTCGTCCTTGAGCGCCTTGATCGCGGCGTCGAGGTCCTTGCGCAGCTTGACGTTCTGCTTGCTGACGACGATGCCGTACTGCTCGCCCGTGGCGATCTGGAGATCGACCTGGAGGTCGGTGTAGGACTTGGTGCACAGGTACGACGCGACGGGAAGGTCGAGCACCGCGGCGTTGTACAGGCCAGACTGGACGCCGGTCATGGCCTGGATGGCATCGTCCAGGGGGACGCAGGTGGCCTTGGGGAGGTTCTCCTTCACCCACGACTCGCCGGTGGTGCCGGACTGGACCGCGACCTGCTTGTCCTTGGAGTCGAGCGCGTCCTCGCTCACCTTGCCGTCAGCCTTGCGGTTGACGAGGCCCTGGTTGGAGTCGAGGTACGGCTTGGTGAAGTCGATCTCCTTCTTGCGCTCGTCCGTGATGGTGAAGGCGGAGACGCCGACGTCCGCCTTGCCGCCCTGCTTGACGAGGGGGATGATGGTGTCGAACTTGGTGGCAGGCAGCCACTCCATGGTGAGGCCGAGCTTCTTGGCGATGGCGTCCATCATGTCGATCTCGAAGCCCTCCGGCTTGGTGCCGCCATCGGGGATGGACTCGAGCGGGGGATAGGACATGTCGGACACGCCGATGAGGGTTCCCTTCTTGACGAGGATGTACTCCTTGGTGCCCTTGGAGGAAGCGCTGGTTGCGGAGCCGGAGGAATCCGAGCCGGACTTGGACCCTCCGCCACAGCCCGCGAGCAGGCCGACGGCGCCCATGCCGGCGATCCCGAGCCCACAGAGGTTGACGAACTGGCGCCTGGACATGCCGTGGCTTGTGGCGGTTTCTGTGACGTTCTGGATCTTGTTCTGCATGATTGCTCCGTCCCTATTTACTTACGCGGCGATCGTCTTTGTTGCCACGCTGGTAGCGCCCGGGGGTTGCTCCGTGCGTTGCACGAGAGTATCGACTCTTACGAATCAAAAGGCTTCTGAAACGGCGCATTCGTAACAGGACGGTTATATTTTATGCCTTAAATTTCACAAAACAAGGTAACTATTGCACTTGGATTTCAAATAAATGCATGCATAGAAAACGAAGCCGTTATTCGTCGTTTACGCGGGGGCGACGGATGGGCGCAGCGTCGCGGCGCGCGAACTGTGCCAGTTGCGTGATTGGCGCGGGGCGTGGGGCGGTTCTTCTCAGATTGTGCAATACTACACAAGCTGTGAAATATTGCGCACGTTGAGCAAGAATGTGAGGCACATGGGCAAGACGATCATGCACGGTGCCGCGACGGGCAGGAGGACGCCCTCCGCCACGGTGGACCGCAGGTCGGCGCGGACGCGACGGGCGCTGCGCGACGCGCTTGCGGCGGAGATCCAGGCGACGGGCGACCTGTCGCAGGTGACCGTGACCGCCGTGACCGAGCGGGCGGACGTGACGAGGCGGACGTTCTACTCTCACTTTCGCGACATCCAGGACCTGGTGAACCAGACCGAGGAGGAGACGATCGCCGACCTGCGCGAGCTGGTGGCAGACATATCGTGCGTGGACCTGGAGCGCCTGGAGCGCGCCATCGCGGACATGGAGCCTTGCCCCGGCTCCGTCGAGCTGCTGCAGTACTTCAAGGACCGCGGCCTGTACCTGGGGGCGCTCTTGGGCAAGGGCGGCGACCCCGCGTTTGCGCAGCGCATCAAGGACATGGTGCGCAGCGTCGTGACGGACCGCGCGCTGGACGGTCTGGACGCCCGCGCCATGGGGTCCTTCTTCGACTACTACATGACCTTCGCGGTCAGCGCAGAGGTGGGCGTCCTTGTGGATTGGCTCACCGGCGGCATGCGCGAGAGCGTGGGCGTGATGGCGCGCCTGATGACGGCGCTGATGTTCGTGCGTCCCGGCGACCTGTACGGCCGCCCCATCGACTTTGACGTTCCGAAGTTCGCGATAGGCCTTGGCCTGTTGAACCTTAAGGAGAGTAACGATGACTAACACCGCAGATTCGAACGCCCGCCAGGCGGAGTCCAGGCAGGCCGTTGAGCTGAAGCAGGTAGACGCCGAGCTGAGCCCGAAGAACCCCATCGACCTTTCGCACGCGCACCTGCGCCTGGGCATCGACGTGGGCTCGACCACGGTGAAGCTCGCCGTGATCGACGACAACGACAACCTGATCTACGCGAACTACGAGCGCCACCACACCGACGTGAAGGCGACTGCGAAGCAGGTGTTCCAGAAGGCGGAGCGCGCTCTGGGCAACGTGCCCATGCGCGTCTCCATCACCGGATCCGGCGGCATGCTGCTGGCGCAGTGGCTGGGCGTGGAGTTTGTGCAGGAGGTCATCGCCTCGAAGCACGCCGTGGAGGCGCTGATTCCGCAGACGGACTGCGCCATCGAGCTTGGCGGCGAGGACGCGAAGATCATCTACTTCGACAACGGCATCGAGCAGCGCATGAACGGCACGTGCGCCGGCGGCACCGGCGCGTTCATCGACCAGATGGCATCCCTCATGGAGACGGACGCCACGGGCCTGAACGAGCTGGCGAAGGGCGCGACGCACATCTACCCCATCGCGAGCCGCTGCGGCGTGTTCGCGAAGTCCGACGTTCAGCCGCTCTTGAACGAGGGCGCCGCGCGCGAGGACGTCGCGGCCTCCATCTTCCAGGCCGTCGCGAACCAGACCGTATCCGGCCTGGCGTGCGGACACCCCATACGTGGGTATGTGGCGTTTCTCGGCGGACCCCTGCAGTACCTTTCCGAGCTGCGCAAGCGCTTCTATAAGACGCTGAAGCTGGACGAGGAGCACCGCATCGTGCCGAAGAACGCCCACCTCTTTGTGGCGACGGGCGCGGCGCTGGCCGGCGAGAGCGACAAGTACGTGACGTTCGAGAAGGTCATCAGCGACCTTGAGAACCTGGGCGACACGCAGGGCACCGAGGTCGCGCGCCTAGACCCGTTGTTTGCGACCGAGGACGACTACCGCGAGTTCAAGGAGCGCCACGACAGGCAGGTGGTGCAGAAGGGCAGCCTGGAGGACTACCACGGCCGCGTGTTCATTGGCCTGGACGCCGGCTCCACCACGATGAAGGCCGCCGTGGTGGGCGAGGACGGCGAGCTGCTGTACACGTGGTACGACAACAACAACGGCGACGTGCTGGGCACCGCCCGCAGGATCATGGACGACATCTACGACCACCTGAACGACGACTGCGTGGTTGGCCACGTGACGACGACGGGCTACGGCGAGGGCATCCTGATCGAGGCGCTGGGCGCAGACTCCGGCGAGATCGAGACCGTGGCGCACCTGCGCGGCGCGAAGGCGTTTGTGCCCGACGTGAACTTCATCCTGGACATTGGCGGCCAGGACATGAAGTGCCTGCAGGTTCGTGGCGGCATCATCGAGCACATCAGCCTGAACGAGGCGTGCTCCTCCGGCTGTGGCAGCTTCATCGCGAACTTCGCGGACTCCATGGGCATGACCGTGCAGGAGTTTGCCGCCGCGGCCGTGAGGGGCGAGCGCCCCGTGGACCTGGGCAGCCGCTGCACCGTGTTCATGAACTCGCGCGTGAAGCAGGCGCAGAAGGAGGGCGCGACCATTGGCGACGTCGCGGCCGGGCTTTCCTACTCCGTCATCAAGAACGCGCTCTTCAAGGTCATCAAGCTGCGAGACTACGACGAGATCGGCAAGTACGTGGTGGTGCAGGGCGGCACGTTCATGAGCGACGCGACGCTGCGCGCGTTCGAGCTGCTCACGGGCCGCGAGGTGATCAGGCCCGACATCGCCGGTACGATGGGCGCGTACGGAGCGGCACTTCTCGCCCGCGACCGCGCCGGCGCGGCGGGGACCTCCGGGCTGCTTTCGCGCGAGGAGATCGACAACCTGAAGGTGAAGCACACGAACGCGCACTGCGGGCGCTGCTCGAACAACTGCCTGCTGACCATCAACAGCTTTGGCAACGGCCGCCGCTTCATCACGGGCAACCGCTGCGAGAAGGGCTCCGGCAAGCCCAGGAGCGAGCAGTCCAAGGCGCCGAACCTCTTTGAGTTCAAGAACCGCCTGCTGTTTGACCGCGAGAGCCTGCCGGCCGACGAGGCGCCGCGCGGCACCGTTGGCATTCCGCGCGCGCTGAACATGTACGAGAACTACCCGTTCTGGCACACGTTCTTCACGAAGCTGGGCTTCAGCGTGGCGCTGAGCGACAAGACGACGCGCAAGACGTACGAGGCCGGCACGGAGTCCATGCCGTCCGAGTCCGTGTGCTACCCCGCGAAGCTTTCGCACGGGCACATCATGAACCTTCTGGAGAAGAGGCCGGACTTCATCTGGATGCCGTGCATCCGCTGGGAGCGCCAGGAGGACGACACCGCGACGAACCACTACAACTGCCCGATCGTGATGAGCTACCCGCAGGCGCTGGGACTGAACGTGGACGAGCTTTCCGCGCCCGACGTGGAGTACCTGGACCCGTTCATCCCGTACGACGACAAGAGCGAGCTGAAGCGCAGACTGTACGAGATCCTGCAGGTGGAGCGCAAGGAGGACGCCGCGGCGGGCAAGGGCCGCTTCACGGGTCCGGACCTGACGCGCGCCGAGGTGGACGCCGCCGTGAACGCCGCCTGGGAGGAGGACCTCGCGTTCAAGGACGCGATGCACCGCAAGGGCGACGAGACCCTGAAGTGGATAGAGGACAACGACGCCCACGGCATCGTGCTGGCCGGCCGCCCGTACCACAACGACGGCGAGATCAACCACGCCATCCCCGAGATGCTGCACGGCTTTGGCTTCGCGGTGCTGACGGAGGACTCCGTGGCGCACAAGATGTCGCCGGAGCGCCCCATACGCGTGGTTGACCAGTGGATGTACCACAGCCGCCTGTACCGTGCCGCGCGCTTCGTGGCCACCCGCAACGACCTTGACATGATCCAGCTGCAGAGCTTTGGCTGCGGCCTGGACGCGCTCACGACCGACGAGGTGCAGGAGATCCTGGAGGCGTCCGGCAAGATCTACACCGTGCTGAAGATCGACGAGGTGTCCAACCTGGGCGCCGCGCGCATCCGCGTGCGCTCGCTCATGGCGGCGCTGAAGGAGGAGCGCGCCGAGCTGGAGCGCAAGACCGCGGCGGGCACGGTCATCGAGGAGGCGCCGGTGGGCGTCCGCATGGCGGACGGCTCGCTTGAGCAGGCGCGCCAGACGGACCTGAGCCGCCGCGCGCCCGTGTACCGCAAGGCCCAGAGCGCCGCGTTCAAGAAGGTGCGCTACACCAAGGACATGCAGGCCGAGGGCTACACCATCCTCGCCCCGCAGATGAGTCCCATCCACTTCGAGATCGTGGAGCAGCTGCTGCGCTCCGCCGGCTACAACCTGGTGCTGCTGCCGTCCGTCGACCACAAGGCCGTGGACACGGGCCTGAAGTACGTTAACAACGACATCTGCTACCCGTCCATCCTGGTTACGGGCCAGATCATGGAGGCCGTGCTGTCTGGCAAGTACGACCTGAGCCGCACGGCGGTGCTCATAAGCCAGACCGGCGGCGGCTGCCGCGCCACCAACTACATCGCGCTCATCCGCAAGGCGCTGAAGGACTCCGGCCACGCGGACATCCCCGTCATCTCGCTCTCGGTCGCGGGCGGCCTGGACGAGGACAACCCGGGATGGAACATCCTGAAGCCGGGCCTGCTGAAGCGTGCGGTGTACGCCCTTCTCTACGGCGACCTGCTGATGAAGTGCCTGTACCGCACCCGCCCGTACGAGGCCGAGAAGGGCGCGGCGGACCGCGAGTACGAGTTCTTCATGAGCCGCGTGAAGGCCGAGATCGGCGGCATGGGGCGTCGCGAGTTCTACCGCCTGTGCGAGGACACCATCCGCTCGTTCGACCGGCTGCCGCTGGTGAACGACCGCAGCAAGCCGCGCGTGGGCGTGGTGGGCGAGATCCTGGTGAAGTTCCACCCGACGGCGAACAACCAGGTGGTGAAGGTGATCGAGAACGAGGGCTGCGAGGCGGACGTGCCCGGCCTCGTGGACTTCTTCCTGTTTGGCGTCTCGAACCAGGTGAACATGAACCGCGAGCTTGGCACGAAGGCCGTGAGCCGCGTCACGCACAAGGGGGCCATCGACTTTCTGGAGGGCATGCGCAAGCCCATCAACAAGATGCTGGAGGCGTCCGAGCGCTTCGAGCCGTACGGCGGCATCTTCGACCTTGCGGCGAAGGCGTCCGAGGTCCTCTCGCTCTGCAACACGATGGGCGAGGGCTGGCTGCTGACCGCCGAGATGTGCGACCTCATCGAGAACGGCACGCCGAACATCATCGTGTGCTCGCCGTTTGCGTGCCTGCCGAACCACGTGGTGGGCAAGTCCGTGATCAAGCGCCTGCGCCAGATGCACCACGAGAGCAACATCGTGGCGGTTGACTACGACCCCGGCGCGTCCGAGGTGAACCAGCTGAACCGCATCAAGCTGATGATCAGCGTGGCGAAGGAGAACTTCAAGCAGGCCCAGGCCGCCGGTGACCCCGACGCCAGGTTCACGCTGAGAAACGACGACGACCCCACGAACCGCGTCATCCCGAACTTCGAGGAGTACGGCCACCTGCGCCGCAAGGGCGAGCTGGAGGGCCACATCGTGAACGAGGGCGCGCCCGTGAGCGGTGGCTACGCGGCCTACGGCACCATGGTGGACGAGGACGGCGGCGTGACCGTGGGCAGGGGAGAAGGACGCATCCACCTGACCCGCGAGCAGCTGGACGCAATCGAGGACGCGAAGCGCCGCGCCGGCGTGAGGTAGCGACGCCGGGTAGCGCCGGGTGGCGCCGCGAGCTCCTCGCGAGTTCCTCAAGCGGCGTCGCCCGCGATTTTCCATTCTTTGCCATTTGGCTATATCTACCTGCGGATACGCAGGAACGTGCGTAAAGTGAGCCCTCCTCAAGCGACGTCGCTTGAGGAGGGCTCTGTGGTGCGGGGGATGATGCACGCCGCAAGCACGCAGAACACCAGGAACCGGCGCCCCCAGCCAAGGAGGGTCTGGCGCACGGGGAGGCGGAAGGGGCGGAAGTCGATCTTCTCGTGCAGGCCAAGGCGCTCGGGGCCACCTGGCCCGCGCAGACCAGGCTCACGAGAACCGCGACCGCGACGGGGTACGCCCACTCCCTTGTGCCAAGGACCATGGGCAGGATCGCCGCGGAGAGCACGGGCGTCATGTCCGCGCCGGCCACGTTCATGAGGGTCGCGCAGAACAGGAAGCCAAGGGGCGCGCGCAGCCACAGCGGCCACGGCAGGAGCAGGTTCACGGCCGTGCCGAACACGGCGCCGGCGCACATGAGCGCGAGCATGCGGGGGCGGTCGACGTTCCAGGCCTGGTACGGCTGGATTCACGCGCCGCAGAGGATGGCGGCGGTCTCGGGGAAGAGGGCCTCCGGGCAGCGGAGCGCGCCGGCGGCCGCGACCATCGCCACCACGAACGCGCCCGCGAGCAGGATGGGCAGCCAGCGTCGGCGAAGTGACATGTGGGAGGTCTCCTTGCGGGTGTCGTGCGCCCGCGTTTCGGCGGGCGCGTGCGTTTGCGGTGCGTGCGGCGGTCGACGGGGCCCGTGACCTGCGCACGGACCCTAAGCGTAGCACTTTGGGGGCGCTTGGCCACGGATGGGCGGGAATGACGCGCGCCGCGTGGGGGTACCATACAAGGGTCAACACGCAACGCCGCCCGGCGCCCGCGCCCCCCGCGACTCGCGGCCGCGCCACCGGCACAACCAGAGGAGACCCCATGGCATACCAGCCCAAGCAGTCCGACGTGCTCGATCGCTTCATGCGCTACGTGCAGGTGGACTCGCAGTCCAACCCCGACAACGAGGCCGAGACGCCCTCGACCCCCGCGCAGCACGACATGGCAAGGCTTTTGGGAGAAGAGCTTTCAGCCCTGGGCTGCGAGGACGTGCGCGTGGACGAGCACGCGTACGTGACCGCGAGCCTGCCGGCCTCCGCCGGCGCCGAGGACCTGCCCGCGCTGGGGCTGTGCGCCCACATAGACACCTCGTTCGACGCGCCCGCGTCAGGCGTGAGGCCGCACGTGGTGCACTACGAGGGCGGCGACCTGGTGCACGGCGTCGTGGACGGCAAGACCGTCGTCACCACGACGGCCCAGGTCCCGGACCTGGCGGGCTTCGTGGGCCAGGACATCGTCGTGAGCGACGGAAGCACGCTCCTCTCGGCGGACGACAAGGCCGGCGTCGCGGAGATCTGCGCGCTGGTGGCGCGCCTTGCGGCCCACCCGGAGCTGCCGCACCCCACGCTGAAGGTCGCGTTCGTGCCGGACGAGGAGATCGGCCACGGCGCGCGCCTGCTTGACCTGGAGCGCTTTGGCGCGAAGTGGTGCTACACCGTGGACGGCGAGGCGCTGGGCGAGTTCAACTACGAGTGCTTCGGCGCGGCGGAGGCCACCGTGCGCGTGCGCGGCGTGATGGTGCACCCGGGCAGCGCGAAGGGCATCATGGTGAACGCCATCACCGTGGCGAGCGAGTTTCAGCAGATGGTGCCCGCGGCGGAGCGCCCGGAGCACACGGAGGGCCGCGAGGGCTTCTATCACCCGATCGACGTGCGGGGCACCGCGAGCGAGGTGGAGCTTGGCTACATCATCCGCGACTTCGACGCGGACTCCTTCGCGCGCAGGCAGCAGGTGCTGCGCGACATCGCGGCGTTCTTGAACGGCCGCTACGGCGAGGGCACCGTCACCGTGGAGATTCGCCAGCAGTACCGCAACATGGCGGAGCGCTTTGGCGACTGCCCGTTCCTGATTGACCACGCGCTTCAGGCGAACCGCGAGGTGGGGCTCGACCCCAAGGTGGTCGCGGTGCGCGGCGGAACCGACGGCGCGGAGCTCAGCTTCCGCGGGCTGCCGTGCCCCAACATCGCGACGGGCGGCTACTCGTGCCACTCCGTGCGCGAGTTCGTGCCCGTGCGCAGCCTGGAGCTGACGGTGGACCTGCTGGAGCGCCTGGTGGCGAAGTTCGCCGTGCCCCAGGCGTAGCGCGCGATGCCGTCCGCGGCGCCGTTTGTGCCGCTGGGGCGGCGCCCGTGCCGCAGGCGATGCCATGCGGCCCGCATGCCAGAGCGTGGCGCGCGGGCCGACGTGGTGCGTCTATCCTTGTAGGGGGTCGATATACGGAACAAGAGGAAGCGCAATGGGAATGAAGGGCATACGATGGCGGGCGCGCCACCGGGGCGCGGGGGACGAGGCCGCATGAGCTGGCTGACCCTGTGCCTTGTGATGGTCGCGCTGCCCATAGTCGCCCTGGTGTACCAGCGCGTGGCCGATACCGGCATGGCGGAGCGGCACCACCGCCACCACGACACGTACGTGGTCCCCGTCATGCTGACGCGGACGCTGTCCGTCGTGATGCTGTTCATGGCGGTGCTGGGCGCGGCGCTCACGTGGCTGTGCTCGCTCGGCGCGTTCACGGCCAGCCCGCTGGTGGTGCTCTCGTTCTTCCTCTCGTTCGTGGCGACCACGTTCTGCCTGTGGTTCGTGATGCGCCACTACAGCGTGGTCACGTATCGCGACTACATGGTGATCACGCCGTTCGCGGGCCGCAAGCGCACCATACGCTACCGCGACATCGAGCGCATGGAGTGGACGCGCTCCATCATCGGCAGCCGCCAGAACGTGCGCGTCTACGTGCGCGGCCAGAAGCGCGGCTCCACCATCTGGGGCACGCTCGACGTGCAGCAGATCCTCATGGGCGTCAACCGCTTCGACGTGCTGGCCGCCTCGCCCGGGGCGGACCGGCCTGAAGCCGGTCGCTAGCGGCGCCCGCGGCGCAGCTTCTTCCAGAACCTGACTGATATGCTCGCGCGTGGCTGGGTGCCGTGGGCAACGGCCGTAAGCGCGCTCCAGTGCGCCCACAGCATGAGAGTGGCCAGCACCAGCGCATACGCGGCGTACGCGCTGGCGGGGCCATGCGCCACGCAGCACGCCAGCAGGAACGCGAGCGTGATGGCCTCGGCGCCCACGCACAGGTAGCCGCTGGCCAGCACCACCACGAGGCCCGCCACGGCCGAGGCGATGCCCAGCGCCGGCGCGGCCAGAATGATGCCCGCGCACGTGGTGGTCACGCCCTTTCCGCCACGGAAGCGGTGCCACGCGGGAAAGTTGTGCCCGAGGGTGGCGCCGGTGGTGGCGGCAAGGCCGCACACGGCCGCGTCTGCGGGAAAGAGCGCCCGGGCCACCAGCCACGCGGCAAGCGTCTTGGCGATGTCCCCGGCCAGCACGAGCGCCGCGGCCCTCGTGCCAAGCTCGTGTCCCACGTTCGCCATGCCGGGGTTGCCCACGCCCACTTGGAACACGGACTTCTTGGCCAGGCGCCGGCACACCACGTCCGCCGTCAGGAAGCAGCCAAACGCATAGCCAATCAAGAGCGAGAAGAACTGGTCCATGGTGCCCTACTCCTTTACGTTGGGTGACGGTGTTGCGCGGCCGTGCGGCCGGGCGTCCGCGTGGCCCGGTCGGTGCGGCGCGCCCGTGCGGCCCGGGCGGCCTAGCCCACGTCCGCCTGGCGGGCGACCTCTGCCAGAAGCGGCGACAGCGTGCCCTGCGACACCAGGTCCACGCGGTGCATCGCGCGCGAGACCGCCGTGTACAGGCGGCGGCGGGCAAGCAGCGTGTCGGGGTACACGTCCGCCTGGGCGTCCGGCACGATCACGTGGTCAAACTCCAGGCCCTTCGCAAGCGCTAGGTCCATCAGCACCACGCCGTCCTTCGGCAGCTCCTCCGTGCCCCTCATCGTCACCAGGGCCGGGCACTTCTCGCCCAGGCGCTTGGAAAGCCACGCCACGCGGCGCCGGTCCGCGGCCACCACGGCCGCAAGGCCCTCCTCCGCGGCGGCGGCGTTCACGATCTGCGCCAGGGCGTCCAGGTACGCGTCCGGGTCCTGCCGGCCGTCTGTCACCTGCGTGAAGCCGGGCGCCACGCCCTCGCGCTGCACGGAGGTGAGCTGCACGCGCTCGTCAGCATCCATGAGGCTCGCAAACAGGCGCGTGATCTCTGGGCTGGAGCGGTAGCTCGTCAGCAGCTGGCACTCCTCCACGCTGCCGTGGGTTGGCTCGAAGATCTGTCTGATCTGCGCAAACGTGGCCGTGCCCTCGTGGATGGCCTGGTTGCGGTCGCCCAGCAGCAGGAAGTGCGCGCGGCCAAAGTAGCGCGCCAGCACCATGAGCTGCGTCTGCGTGTAGTCCTGTACCTCGTCTATCATCACGTAGCGAGCGTCGTCCGCGCCGTGGCCGGTAACGAGCATCCTCAGGAACAGCCACTCCGCCGCGCTCATGTTGGTCTTGCCCAGCATGCGGCAGCCCAGGCGGTCCAGGCGCAGCCACGTGAGGTTCTCGATGTCGTCGTGCGCCGGGGCGTAGCGCGCCGCCAGCAGGCGCTTGGCGTACGCCAGGATATCGTCGTCGTTCGACGGCGCGATGACCTCGCCAAACGCCTCGACCTGCTCGTCCACGTCCATGGCGAGCATCTGCTCCTGCAGCTCCTCGTCGTGGGCCATCGTCGCGATGCGGCGGTCAAGCCGGTCGTGCAGCTCGTCCTTGACCAGCGCCATCATGCGCGGCCCCAGGCCAAAGCGCTCGAACTTGCGCACGGCGCTCGTCACCGATCCCGCGCGCAGCAGCACGGTGTCGCCCACGCGCACGTCGCGCAGGTCCGCCTCGTCAAGCGTCGCGCCCTCGAGGCCGCGCTCCAGGCGCGCAAGTGACTCCGGGCTGTCGTCCGCGCCGGTCGCGCGGTCGGCCAGGCCCAGCCGCGCCAGGAAGTCGCGCCAGGTGAACGTCTGCGGATTGGACTCGCCCAGGGTGGGGAGCACGGTGTCTATGTACTTCTCGAACACGTTGTTTGGCGTGAAGAGGTACACCTGGTCCGGCCGCAGCGTCTGGCGCTCGCGATAGAACAAAAACGCGATGCGCTGCAGCAGCACGGACGTCTTGCCCGATCCGGCGATGCCGTCCACCAGGAGCACCGGCACGTCGTCGTGGCGCACCACGCGGTTCTGCTCGCGCTGGATGGTCGCCGTGATGGCCTGCAGCTTCTGCGAGTGGTGGCGCCTGAGCGCGCCCAGGAGCAGCGAGTCCTCGATCGCGACCGTCGTGTCGAAGTACGCTTTCAGGCGGTCGCGCGTGATGTCAAACTGCCGGCGCAGCTCGAGGTTCACCGTGCGCACGCGGCCGTCCACCGTATACGAGGTGGGGCCCATCTCCTGGTTGTAGTACGTCTCGGCCACGGGGTTGCGCCAGTCCACGATGAGCGGCATGCGCCTCTTGTCCGTCATGCCGGCCGTGCCAATGTACACGTCGCGCGCGGGCCGGCCGGGACGCATCTGCAGGCGCACCTTCGCAAAGTACGGCTGCCCCAGCAGCATGATGCAGCGGCCCAGCTTCTCGACCGTGAAGTCGTGCTGCTGGTTGTACGTGTCGATCACGGAGTTCAGCGTCTCGATTGCGGCGAGCGTCTCCATGGTCTCGTCCGCGCCGCCAAAGTCGATGCGCACCTCGTCCGAGAGGTCCTTCAGGTCCTTCGCGGCCCGCTTGTGCTTGACCTCGATCTCTTCCGTCAGGATGTCGCGCATCTCTTCCAGCTGCGCGTATATCTGTGTCAGGTGCTCCTGCTCTTGCGAGAAGATCTCGTCTTCCATCGTGCTCCCTGCTCTTGGGCGCGCCCCTGTGCGCGCCGTCGGTCTTGTGCGCCTACGTGCGTGCCGCGCTTGCCGCGGGCGGCGTCGGCCGCGGGCCTACGCGCGCTCTAGCGACGCCGTGTCCAGCGCGGACGCGTCGATTCCCAGCGCGCGGGCCGTCTCCTGGTTCACCAGGACGCTTGGCGCGCCCTCCGGGCTCCACACTGCCATGTCTGCGGTGGGCTGGGGCGTCGCGGCATCCCGCTTGCGGCGCCGCGCCTCGCGCTGCACGCGCGCAAGCACGTGCAGCGCCATGTTGCCCGCGGCCTTGCCCAGCTCTAGGTAGTCGATGCCCACGGTCGCAAGGCCGCCGGCCTCCACCATGCCGGCCTCGCCGCACACAAGCGGCAGCCTGGCGGCCCTTGCCTGCGCGGCCACCTTGCCCATGGACGCGGCCACGGTGTTGTCCGTCGGGACGTAGCACGCGTCCACCTTGCCGGCCATGGAGCGCACGGCCGCCTCGAGCTCGTCTGCGCCCGCCACGCGGTATCGCGTGGTCGCAAGCCCGCGGGCCGTGGCGGCGTCCTCCGCCATGGACGCCTGCACCTCCGAGTTGCTCTCCTGCGAGCAGTACAGGATCCCCACGCGCCCGGCGCCGGGCACCAGTTGACGCAGCAGGTCAAACTGCCGCTCCACCGGCGTCAGGTCCGCAGCGCCCGTCACGTTGCCGCCGGGCCTCTTGGCATCGTCCAGAAGCCCGGCCGCGGCCAGGTCTGTCACGGCGGCCGCCACGATGGGCACGTTGGAGGTTGCGCCCACGGCCGCCTGCGCCGCCGGCGTGCCCAGGGCCAGGATCAGGTCGTGCTCGCCGCCGGAGAATCCCGCGGCCATGCCCTGGCACGCGAGGAAGTCGTTTTGCGCAACCTGCACGTCCAGGCGATGCCTTACGCCGGCCGCATCCAGCGCCTGGACAAAGCCCTTGCGCGTGCGCCGGAGCGCCGCGTGGTCCGCGATCTCAAGCACGCCAATGCGAAAGTCGCCGCGCCGCCGGCGCGCGTCCGCCTTCGAGGCGCCCGCCGCCTTCGCGTCCGCGCCGGCGTCACTTCCGCAGCCGCAGAGCCCCAGCGTTGCCGCGCCAAGCGCGACTCCGCCGAGAAGTGCCACGGCCTCGCGCCGCGTCACGCCCCCTGGTGCCATCCGCGTCGTGCCATCTGTCATGCAGGACCTCCATGCCCGCGGCACCTGGTGTGCCCGGGCGCCGAACCCATGTGCCTCCCGGCGGGGGAGGGCGCTGTTTTTCTCGCCCATTATCGCACGCGGCGGCACATGGCGCTCGCACCGATTGGACGCGGCCGCCCCGCCCGTGTCAAGCGCCATGCCGCGGCGCCTCCCGCGAGTCGCCCAGGCCATCACCCACGCTGTCCGCCGCAATTGTGGAGGAGCCTTCACAATTGAAAGGATTCCTTTGACAGAAGGTGGATGGGTCCCTATATTAGTTTCTTGCGCACAGGTTGCGCCCAGACATTGCGGGGTGGAGCAGTCTGGTAGCTCGCCGGGCTCATAACCCGGAGGTCGTAGGTTCAAATCCTGCCCCCGCGACCAAAATTGATGTCCCGATTAGCAGAGTTGCTGGTCGGGGCTTTTCGTTTGTCGGTCCATCCCATATTGGACAACATGCGATCCCATCCGCAAGTGGGAGGCTGCGGGGCTTGACGAGCCCCCCGTCGTCAGGCTCGAGCGCATCACCGAAATCCCCACGGATGCTTGGGTAACGCGGGTCTCACTGGGCGCCTTGCGAAAGTCGACGCCGAGGCCATCCAGGCAATCCTCTTATAGTCGTTTGATGGCCCTTGCGTCCTGAGACATGGAGACCGTTTTGCAAGAATCGAAGGCAAGGCCTAGTCATCTTTGATTCTGATGCCACCCTGGTGGGCGGCATGCGCAATAGGAGCCTGGGGAGCCTGGGGTTGCGCTCGTGTCTGATGGGAATGCGACTGGGAATGCTTGGACCACAAGGGGGCCGTAGCCCTCTTCCTCGTGGTTGCCTTTGCACTGGACTGGGCGTGTCGGCTTGCCGTGGGCGCGCACTCGGGCTGGGCCATCGACGAGACCAGCGGCATCTGGGGCCCTCTGCTTGCCGCCTCGATGTTTGGGCCCCTGGTTGCCGCCGCTGTAGTCAGAAGGGTGCGAGAAGTACGCGTCCCCACTGGCTGGCGGCCTTACCTTAAGGGAGGGCGTCCGGTGGTACCTCCTGGCGCTTCTCGTCCCGCCCGTCCTTACGCTTGTGGGTGCTTTGGTCTACTTCCTCGTGGTGCCTGGGGACTTCGACCCCACGGCCGCGCGTTTTGCCGCCGCTGCCAAGGCGCAGCTTCACATTGGCAGCGGCCGAGTGCCTGAGGTGATGGCGGTCCAGGTGCTCTTCTCCGCTGTCCTCGCGACGTTCTTCAACATGCTCCTTGCGATTGGCGAGGAGGCGGGTTGGCGCGGGTTTCTCTATTCCGCGCTGGGCGAGCGGATGCCCAAGGTCCGCGCGGCCGTGCTCTCTGGGGTGGCCTGGGCTTGTGGTTCAGCCGCAGTGGGTATGGCATCTGCGGGCCAACGCCCCTGGGGCTCCTTGGGTGCATACCGACCGTGTTGCTGGCGGTATGGCTGCTTGTAAAGAGCTCGACGTCGCGCTAGGGACCGCCCGTGCCGCCGGGCTTGCAAATCGCTTCCGCCCGCCTATGAGTCGGCGTCCCTCCCGCCTGACGCGTCTAGTATCGACGCCAATCGATGAAATGCTGAAGGAACGCGGAAGGGGAGCCATGATTGCAGCGACGCTTGACCATCTGGACACGAACGACCTTACCGGTGCGAGGTTTCGCGAGGCGTTCGACTGGATCGCGTCGCAGGACCTGGAGGCGCTCACGCCTGGCCGCCACGACATCGACGGCGACGACGTGTTCGCGAACGTGTTCGAGTTCGAGACCGTCCCCGCATCCCAGAAGCACTACGAGGCCCATCGCAGGTACTATGACATCCACTTTCTCATAAGCGGGGAGGAGAAGATCGGCGTGGCGCCCGTGGCGGAGCTTGAGCCGCTGCAGGAGTTTGACGACGAGAACGACTTCTGCCTGTATGGCGAGTCGGACCGGGCCTCATGGGTCGTCCTTCGCCCCGGCGAGTTCTGCGTCACGCCTCCCGAGGACGCGCACAAGCCCGGATGCGCGGTGGGAAAGCCGGCGCCGCTCAAGAAGATCTGCCTGAAGGTCGCGGTTGGGTAGTCGTAGCCGATTCGGACGAATAGACATAAATAACTAAATAAGAATGCCTTGGCGTACGCCAAGGGGAGCTGTGTGCCGCCATCGTTTGCAACGGGGTGGTGCAGATCAGCCTTGCCCATCCGCCATGCTGGTGCGCGCAGTGTTTCTAATGGATATCGATTCGTGGTCATCCAATTTTTAAAAACATTTTGCGCTGGTGCGCCCCTGCGTCGAGACAGCTGGTTTTGAACTGGTCACAAACTGGCTGCTGGTATTGAAGGTAAGTACCAGTAAATGCACGATTACGTGGGTGTTTAGAATTAGTTTACAAATTACAAATAAACCACTTGGCCATATTTTGGGAAAGAATAGTGTATTCGAGAAAATATTTAATTATAGTGCGATCTCTCATGAATTGCAAGTAACGAGAAAAACGAGACCGCCTATACCCGCAAGCCATAGCACTGGCCGAAACAGAATTGAGGTCGGCTGTGCCCATGGTCTAGCGTGCGAGATAGACAAGACGAGTCGCGCCTTGGGCGCCGGGCATCCGTCGGTCACCAGAGTGGTTGTTCGAGTTAGTTTGCAATTGTGTGTCACAAGGTGAGGCAGCTGGAAAACGTAGGTGAGGAGAGAGTAATGGAGAAGTACCTTTCGCGTCGTTCGTTCCTTGGTGTGAGTGCAAGTGCCGCGATGATGGCGACGCTCGCGGGCTGCGGTGGGTCTGGCAGCGATGACTCCGGAAGCGCCTCCGGATCCGGCAAGGAGGGTGGAGCCACCCTGAGCGTCGGTTCCGCATACGCCCCCTCTTCCTACGACCCCGCCAACTGCTCCTCCGCCTTCTGCCTGAGCGCCAACAGCAACGTCATGGAGGGCCTGTACAACATCGACCTCCACGACTACAGCGCTACGTATGGCCTGGCTGACAAGGACCCCGTGAAGGTCGACGACAAGACCTACGAGGTGAAGCTCCGCAAGGGCGCCAAGTTCTCCGACGGCACCGACGTCACGGCCGACGACGTGGTCGAGTCCTTCAAGAAGTCCTCTGCCGAGGGCGGCATGTACGTCTCGTTCCTGTCCATGTTCGAGTCCATCGAGAAGAAGGACGACACGACCGTGACCGTCAAGGTGTCCATCCCGAACTTCTCGCTGCTCAAGGAGCGCCTGGCCATCATCAAGATCCAGCCGAAGGACATCACGACCGACGAGGCTTCCGCCAAGCCCGTGGGAACCGGCCCCTGGATGTACAAGGAGCTCTCCGACACGTCCGCCCACCTCGTTCCCAACAAGAAGTACAACGGGTCTCACCCCGCGAAGGACAAGAAGCTCCAGATCGACTCCCTCGTGGACGCCACCGCGCGCGTGACCGCGCAGGAGGAGGGCTCCACCCTCATCTCCGAGTCCGTCCCGCCCGAGTCCATCGACCAGCTCAAGTCCGACGGCTGCAAGATCGACAAGGTCGAGGGCTTCGGCACCCGCTTCATCATGTTCGACCTCGACAAGGATCCCTGGAAGGACGTCAGGGTACGCCAGGCCATCATGTATGCGCTCGACACCAAGAAGATGATCGAGAACGCGTTCTCCGGCCTTGCGAACATCCCGACCTCCTACCTGCCCAAGAGCTTCTCCTCCTATCACAAGGCCTCCGTCACCTACAAGTACGACCTCGACAAGGCGAAGGAACTCATCAAGGAGTCCGGCATCACCCCGGGCAAGATCGTCCTGCGCACCACCGACAACGCCCAGGTCGTCGCAATGGGCACCCAGGCCCAGCAGGACCTGAAGAAGCTTGGCTTCGACGTCGAGCTGAAGAGCGACCAGTCCCCCGCGACCTATGCCGCCATCGACCAGATGGACTCCTCGTGGGACATCCTCATCGCCCCCGGCGATCCCTCCTGCTTCGGCGGCGACACCGACCTGCTCCTCAACTGGTGGTTCGGTGACAACGTCTGGATGAAGACGCGCTGCCACTGGAACGAGAGCGCGGAGTGGAAGGAGCTCAACAAGCTCATGAACGAGGCGCTTGGCCAGTCCGGCTCCGAGCAGCAGAAGACCTGGAACAAGTGCTTCGACATCCTGGCGGAGAACGTCGTCCTCTACCCGGTGCTCCAGATCATCACGCCGACGGCGTCCTGGTCCACCAACGCCACGAGCGATGGCTACGCCGTCAAGGGCTTCAAGGGCATCGGAACCACCGGCGTCGATCTCACCGATGTGCGCACCGTCTCCAAGTAGGGACGCAGAGGCCGTGCCGATAGGGCGCGACTGAAGACGTAGGGACCTGAGATTGAGACCTTCGCTCAGGTCCCTACGTCTGATCTTTTGAACAGGACTCAAGTCGCATGAGAGGGGAGAGTACGAATGAATAATCTTTTGCGGCTCATCGGAAGACGACTCATTGCGTTGCCCGTCATGGCAATCGGCGTCACCTTCCTGGTCTTCTTCCTGATGTCGTTCTCGACGATCGACCCCGCCTACAAGGCGCTGGGCGAGAGCGCGACGCCGGAGCAGGTTGCCGAGTACCACAAGGAGTACGGACTGGACGACCCGTGGCCCGTCCGCTACGTCCGCTACATGGGCAACCTCCTCCACGGGGACCTCGGCACCTACAGCGCCCGCCGCAGCTCCGTCGCGACGCGCATCTCCAAGGCGCTCCCCGTCACGATGCAGCTCACCTTCATAGGCCTGCTCATCGGCGCGCTCGTCTCGTTCCTTCTCGGCGTCATCGCCGCGCTCTACAGGGACAAGTGGCCTGACCAGCTGATCAGGCTCCTCTCCATTGCCGGGCTGGCGACACCGTCGTTCTGGCTGGCGGTGCTCCTGATACTTCTGTTCTCGTCGAACCTGCACCTGCTGCCCGCGTCCGGCATGCTTCCCGACCCCGGCAAGAACTTCGGCGCGTACATGGCGCGCATGATCATGCCGGCGATCTCGCTTGCGGTGCCCCTCACGGGACAGATGACCCGCATCGTGCGCACCGCCATGGTCGAGGAGCTCGACCGCGACTACGTCACCACCGCGCGCGGCGCGGGCATCCCCGAGAAGGTCGTCATCGCGAAGAACGTCCTTCGCAACGCGCTCATCACGCCCGTGACGACCCTCGGCATGAAGATCGGCTACCTCATGGGCGGCGCGGTCGTCATCGAGGTCATCTTCAACCTCCCCGGCATGGGCATGTGCATCCAGGACGGCGTCTCGGGCAACGAGCCGAACCTCATCATGGGCGTCGTCGTTGTCGTCGCACTTGCCTTCATCGTCATCAACATCGTGGTTGACATGCTGTACCTGCTTATCAACCCGAGGATCAGGAGCGTGTAGCCATGCTGACAAGAAGAAAGGAAGGAGCCGAGGAGCTCGAGGCGCTGTCTGCCAAGAAGCCCGGCCTCAAGGGTCTCGGCAGCATGCGCACCAGCTCGAAGATCGCGCTCGGCATCCTCGCGGTCGTCGTGATCCTCTCGATCCTGGCGTCCGTCATCGCACCGTTCGACCCCTACGCAATCGACATCGCGCGCCAGGCCCCGACGGGCGCGCACATCTTCGGTACCGACGACAAGGGCCGCGACATCCTGTCCCGCATGTTGTACGGCGGCCGCATCTCGCTCGTCATCGGCTTCGGCGCCACGCTGTTTGCGCTCGTGACCGGTTCCATCATCGGCGCCGTCGCGGCCGTCTCGCGCAAGTGGGTGTCCGAGGTCATCATGCGCATCCTCGACATCATCATGTCCGTCCCCGGCATCGCCCTCGCCGCCGTCCTCGTCACCATCCTCGGCAAGTCCGTGCCGGCAATCATCTTCTCGATCGGCTTCATGTACATGCCGCAGATCGCGCGCCTCGTCCGCGCGAACATCATGAGCGAGTACGGCGAGGACTACGTGCGTGCGGTCATCGTCTCGGGTGCCCGCGCCCCATGGATCCTCGTGAGGCACGTCCTGCGCAACTGCGCCGCGCCGATCCTCGTGTTCACCGTCACGCTCGTCGCCGACGCCATCATCTTCGAGGCGTCGCTCACCTTCCTGTCCGCGGGCATCGCGGAGCCGACGCCGACCTGGGGCAACATCCTGGCCGACGCCCGTGCGGGCGTGCTGTCCGGACGCTGGTGGCAGGCGCTGTTCCCGGGCATCGCGATCATGGTCACGTGCCTTGCGCTGAACATCCTCTCCGAGGGCATCACGGACGCCATGGCGGCGGCACCCGCCGCACCGGTCGACGCCGAGAACAGCGAGAGCCGTCGTGCGGACGATATCCTCGCCTCCGACCCCGTCCGCGCCTACAAGGAGCAGGCCGCGTCCCTCGATCGCAGGCTCGGCGCCCTCAGGAAGGTTGAGCTCGCGCGCACGGACCGCCACGTCCCGGACCTCACCGTCAAGCCCATCCTCTCGGTCAGGAACCTCTGCATCAGCTTCCCCTCGCACGGCGACGTCAACGTCGTGGACCACGTCTCGTTCGACGTCCGTCCCGGCCAGTGCATGGCCCTCGTGGGCGAGTCCGGCTGCGGCAAGTCCATCACCACCAAGTCGATCATGAACCTCCTGCCCAAGACGGCCAGGATTTCCGGAGAGATCGACTACAAGGGCACGGACCTTCTCAAGATCAGCGACGAGGAGCACCGCAAGCTCCTTGGCACCGAGATGGCCATGGTCTACCAGGACGCCCTCTCGTCCCTCAACCCGTCCATGCTCATCTCCGCACAGATGAAGCAGCTCACGAGCCGCGGGGGCACCCGCAGCGCCGAGGAGCTCCTCGAGCTCGTCGGCCTCGACCCCAAGCGCACGCTCGAGAGCTACCCGCACGAGCTTTCCGGCGGCCAGCGCCAGCGCGTGCTCATCGCCATGGCGCTCACCCGCGACCCGTCCCTCGTCATCTGCGACGAGCCGACGACCGCGCTGGACGTGACCGTACAGAAGCAGGTCATCAAGCTCCTGAACGACCTCCAGGCAAAGCTCGGCTTCGCCATGATCTTCGTCTCCCACGACCTTGCGCTCGTGGCGGAGGTCGCGTCCGAGATCACGGTCATGTACGCCGGCCAGATCATCGAGCAGGCCCCCACGAAGGAGCTGCTCACGAACCCGATCCACGAGTACACGCGCGGCCTTCTGGGCTCGGTCCTGTCCATCGAGGAGGGGGCGAAGGACGGCTCCCGCCTGCACCAGGTGCCCGGCTCCGTGCCGTCGCCCGAGGACTTCCCGAAGGGCGACCGCTTCGCGCCACGCTCCAGCCACCCCACGCTCGGCCTCGACGTGCACCCCGTCATCAAGGCGCTGCCGGGAGGCGCGCACCACAAGTACTCCGAGCTGCCCGACGAGTACCTCGAGAAGAACGGTCTTCTCCCGTACCTCCAGAGGGCCGGCATCGCAACGGCAAAGGAGGTGAGGTAGGTGAGCGAAGCCACGAAAGAGGAGCCCATCATCTTCCTCGACGACATCTCTGTGACGTTCAGGACCCGCACGGGCTCCATCCTGCACCCCAACCTCGTGCACGCCGTCCAGGGCGTGACCATCAAGCTCATGCCCGGCGAGACCGTGGGCATCGTCGGCGAGTCCGGCTGCGGAAAGTCGACCACGGCAAACGTCATGTGCGGCCTGCAGTCGCCCACGTCCGGGCGCGTGTACTTCAAGGGGACGGACGTGACGAAGCGCACGGCCGACCTGCGCAAGAAGATCGGCCGCGTCGTCTCGGTCGTGTTCCAGGACCCCGCGACCGCGCTCAACCCCCGCATGGTCGTCCACGACCAGCTGCGCGATCCGCTCCTTGTGCACAAGGTTGGCACCGAGCAGGAGCAGGAGCGGCGCATCAACGAGCTCATCGAGCTCGTCGGCCTTCCCAAGAGCGCCCTGCGCGCCCTGCCGGGGCAGCTGTCCGGCGGCCAGCGCCAGCGCGTCGCCATCGCGCGCGCCATGTCGCTCAAGCCGGACGCGATCATCGCGGACGAGCCCACCTCCGCGCTCGACGTGTCCGTCCGCGCGCAGATCCTGAACCTGCTGACGGACCTCAAGCGCGACCTGGGGCTCTCCATGATCTTCATCAGCCACGACATCCAGACCGTGCGCTACATCTCCGACCGCATCATCGTGATGAACCACGGCCAGATCATGGAGCAGGGACCTGCGAAGCGGGTGTTCGAGCACCCGCAGGACGCCTACACCAAGACGCTCCTGGGTGCCGCGCCGTCGCTTCTGCACCCGAAGCTCGGCCAGTAGGGTAGTGGTGCCTGGCGCGCGGGGCCCAGACGACAGGGTCTCGCGCGCCGGCACGCCCCTGGAGGGCGGCATGGCAACGTGACGTCCTCCAGGCGCGTGCATGCGGAAAAGACGACGTCAGAAGGGGGTAGGACCATGGTGAGCGAGACGGAGCTGGCGAGGCTAAAGGCGTATCGCGGCGTGAGCGCGATCCCGGACGACTTCGACGAGTTCTGGGACGAGCGCATGGCGGAGGCCGATGCGGCGCCGCTGGAGTACGAGGTCGTGCCCGCGGATGCGCCCAGCACGCCCACGTGCCGCCTCAGCGACATCTGGTTTAGGGGCGCGCGGGGCGAGAAGGTCTACGCCCGCTACCTAAGGCCGCGCGACCCCGCGGGCGACGGCCGGCCCGTGCCGCTGGTGCTGAGGTTCCACGGCTACCCCGGCCGCACGCGCAGCTGGTTCGAGAACTGCTCGTTTGCGGGCATGGGCTTCGCTGACATAACGATGGACAACCCCGGCCAGGGCGGACGCAGCCAGGACGTGGGCGGCTACGCCGGCACGACGGTGACCGGCCATGTGGTGCTGGGCCTGGACGGCGACCCGCGCGACCTGTACTACGTGCGGCTGCACCAGAACGTGCGCGTGCTGTGCCGCATCGTGCGCGAGCTGCCGGGGATCGACCTTTCCCGCGTGTGCGTGTACGGCGACTCGCAAGGCGGCGGCGTGGGCCTTGCGACCTGCGCGCTCAACCCCGACCTCGTGAGCAGGGCGGCCATCCTGTACCCGTTCCTGAGCGACTTTCGCTCCGTGTGGGAGGACGGCGCGGACGAGGTTGCGTACGAGGGCATCCGCTACTACTCGCGCTGGTTCGACGCGGACGGTTCGCGCGCGGACGAGTGGCTGGGGAGGCTTGGCTACATCGACACGCTGAGCTTCGCGCACCGGGTGCGCTGCGACGTGCTGTTTGGCACGGGCCTTGCGGACACCGTGTGCCCGCCGAAGACGCAGTTTGCGGTGTACAACGCGCTGACGTGCGAGAGGAGCCACATCCTGTACCCGGACTTTGGCCACGAGGAGATACCCGCCTTCGACGACGAGGTGCTCCGCTTCTTCTGGCAGGGGGCATGACATGGGAGGCCTGACGCAGCGGATGCGCGTGCTCGAGGCATACGACGGCACGTCGACGGTGCCAGTGGACCTTGCGGGTTTCTGGCGCTGCCGCCTTGGTATGGCTGCGCCGCTTGCACCTGACGCCGTGCGCCGCGAGCCCGCCGGCTTCGACACGCCCGTCGCCACGTACGAGCGGCTGACGTTTGCGGCGGCGGACGGCACGGTGCTGCACGCGCGCTACGTGTGTCCCCGCGGCGCGGGCGGGGCGGACCGCGGCAGCGCCGGAGCCGACGCGCCGCGCGTGCCGACGGTGGTGATGACGCACGACGTGACGTGCGGCCCGCGCGGCTGGCACCACCTGACGCGCTTCGCGGCCATAGGGAACGCTGTGGTCGAGCTGGAGCGCAGGCCGTGGTCCGGCGACGTGTGCGCCGGCTGGGAGCGCGGCCCCGCCGCGCTGCAGATGACGCGCCTGATACGGGATATGGCGCTCGCCGCACAGGCGGCGGCGTCGCTTCCGCGCACGGACGTGGCGCGCCTGTCCGCGTGGGGCGAGGGCCTTGCCGGCGCGCTCGCCATCGACGCGGCCGCGGCCCTGGACGCGTGCGGCGGCGCGGTGCGCCTGCGTCGCGTGGCCGCGCTCAACCCCATGCCGGCGGACGTGCGCGCCACGTGGGAGGCCGGCGGCTCGAGGCTGGTGTACGCCGGCGTGAGGGACCACTTCCGCGTGGAGGACCCCACCGCAGCCCAAGCGGCCGCGCTCTTCTCGGCGCTTGACTACGTGGACGCGGCGAACATGGCGACGCTGCTTCGCGGCTCGCTGCTGCTGGGCACGTCGCTCATGGACGACGCGGCGCTCCCGCAGAGCCAGTACGCGGTCTTCAACCGCGCGCCGGGCGAGAAGCGCCACATCACGTACCCCAAGTGGGGCCATGAGCGCGTGAACGACTTCGAGGACGCCCTCATGGCGTACCTGGTGGCGCCGTGGGGCGCGTCGCGGGCGGGGGCCTGCGACGGCGGGGCCCGCGGCGGCGGGACTTGCGGCGGCACCGCGGGAGGAATAGGTTAGATGTCCGCCGGGCCGAGCGGCCCGCGGATTGTATTGCTTGCAGTGTGGCCGTGCGGCCACGGATGAGGAGGAGACATGGCAGACTTCAAGATCAGGGGCGTCGTTCCGCCCGTCACCATTCCGGACACGGACGACCACCAGCTGGACGTGCCCTCGTTCGAGCGCGTGATCAACAGGATGATCGACGCGGGCGTGGACGGCCTGTTCTTCCTGGGGTCCACGGGCGAGGTCGTGTTCTCCACGGACGAGCGCCGCGACCAGATCGTGCGCGAGGCCGTGCGGATCGTGGACCATCGCGTGCCCGTGCTCGTGGGCATCATCGACACGGAGACGGAGCGCATGCTTGAGCACGGCCGCCGCGCGCTTGCGCTGGGCGCCGATGCGCTCGTGGCGACGTGCCCGTTCTACGCGCTGCAGGGCATGGCGGAGGTGGAGGAACACTTCCGCATTCTGCACGAGGAGCTTGACGCACCGATCTTTGCGTACGACATCCCCGTGTGCGTGCACACGAAGCTGCCGTGGAAGCTCCTGGCGAAGCTGGGCGCGGAGGGCGTGCTTGCCGGCGTGAAGGACTCCTCCGGCGATGACGTGTCGTTCCGCTACCTGGTGCAGGCAAACGAGAAGAACGGCCACCCGCTGACGCTTCTGACCGGCCACGAGATCGTGGTGGACGGCGCGTACCTGGGCGGCGCGGACGGGTCTGTTCCGGGGCTCGCGAACGTGATTCCCGTGCCGTACGTGGAGCAGTGGAAGGCGGCCGAGGCCGGCGACTGGGTCCGCGTGAAGGAGCTGCAGGACCAGATAAACGAGGTGTCGCACATATTCGACGTCACGTCCGGCGTGCAGGGCTACGCCGGCGGCGTCGGCGCGTTCAAGTGCGCGCTGAACCTCATGGGCGTGTTCGACTCCAGCCAGATGCCGAGGCCCGTGAAGCCGCTCGAGGGCGCCAACCGCGAGGCCATCCGCAAGGTGCTGGTGGACACGGGCGTGCTGAAGGCGTAGGGCGCGGACGTACGGGGCATGCGATAGGTTTGGAGATGCGATGGATGAGCTCAAGAGGGTAGTGGTCGTGGACGTGGGCGGCACGAAGGTCGCGGCGGCGCTCGTGACGCTGTCGGACGCGGGCGAGCCTGCGATCGAGCACTATGGCAAGGCGCCCACGGAGGCGAAGCTCGGCGGCAGGCACGTGCTGGAGGTCATCGTGGGCCAGGTGGAGCGCGTGCTGCGCGAGGCGGACCGCGAGGCGTGCGGCATCGGCGTCTCCACCGGCGGCGTGGTGGACCCCCTGACGGGGGACATCACGTACGCGAACGACATGATGCCCGGCTGGGGCGGCACGCACCTGGGCGCGGAGCTCGAGGCGCGCTTTGACCTGAAGGCGCATGTCATGAACGACGTGCACGCCCACGCGCTGGGCGAGGCCCGCTGGGGTGCTGGCAGGGGAGCGGAGTCCGTGTTCGTGTGCGCAGTGGGCACGGGCATCGGCGGCGCGTTCGTGGAGCGCGGCCACCTGCTTCTGGGCGCGCACGGCGCCGCGACGAACATCGGCCACGTGACGTGCGCGGACGCGCGCGGAATCCCGTGCCAGTGCGGAGCCGCGGGCCACGTGGAGACCATCGCGGCCGGTCCCGGCATCCTGGAGCGCTACCTGGAGCTGGGCGGTGCAAAGGTGGACGAGAAGGGCGCCCCCGTGGACGGCGCGTACATCAGCCGTGCGGCGGAGGCCGGCGACGAGGCCGCCGCCGCGGCCGAGACTCGCTCCGGACGCGCGCTGGGCGAGGTGCTCGGCAACATGGTGAACCTGTTCGACCCGGAGTGCGTGGTGCTCTCCGGCTCCGTGGCCAAGTGCGGGCCGGTGTGGCACCGGGCGCTTAAGTCCGGCTGGGAAGGCGCCGTCATGCCGCCGCAGGCGCACACGCCTATACGCGACGGCCAGCTGGGCGACAACGCGCCGCTCGTGGGCGCGGCCGAGAACCTGGTGCGCTCCGCGTACGTCGGCCTCGAGTAGCACGATCTTCAGCCGCGGCCGCACGGCCGCCTATGGGAAAGGTGAAGCAATGGAAGTAGCTCCTCTCGTCCAGTCCCTCAAGGGCAAGCTCGTCGTGAGCGTGCAGGCGTATCCCGGCGAGCCGCTGCGCCACCCGGAGACCATGGCCCAGATGGCCCAGGCGTGCGAGGAGGGCGGCGCCGCGGCCATCCGTTGCCAGGGCCTGGCAGACATCGCCGCGATCAAGGGCCGCGTGGAGGTGCCCGTCATCGGCCTGTGGAAGGAGGGGCACGAGGGCGTGTACATCACGCCGACGCTGCGTCATGCCATCGCGTGCGTGAACGCCGGCGCGGACGTGGTTGCCATCGACGCGACGGCGCGGCCGAGGCCGGACGGGCGCACGTTTGCCCAGACCGTGCGCGACCTGCGCGCGCAGTGCGAGACCCTCGTGATGGCGGACTGCATGACGATCGAGGACATCAGGAACGCCGTAGCGTGCGGCTGCGACCTGGTCTCGACTACGCTCAGCCACAACAAGCCCGCCATCCAGACCACCATGGACGAGGGCCCGGACCTGGACCTGCTGCGCCAGGCCACCGGCGAGTTCCCGGGGCTGCCCATCATCTGCGAGGGGCACGTGCACACGCCGGCGGACGCCGCGGCGGCCATGGGCGCCGGCGCGTGGGCCGTGGTGGTGGGCACGGGCATCACGCACCCCACGAGCCTGACGAAGTGGTTCTGCGCGGCGGTCGAGGGATAGCGGCCGGCTCGGCCGTCACGACCGTAACGACCGGCTCGACCGGCGCGGCCGCCTGCCGAGGCTAGCCCCTGCGTGCGCGCCCGAGGCGTGCGCAGGGGCTGCCGTTTCGCATGCTCACGACGATGGGCGCCGCGTACTCCCCGCGCTGGCGGGGGTGGTCGGCGCGATAGTGGGCGCCTCGGCTCTCGCGCCGCTCGAGCATGGCACGGGCGGCGGCGAGGGCCGACGTGACGAGAAGCGCGAGACGCCTTTCTCGCGTGGTGGCACTCATGCCCAGCAGGGTGTCGACGGCACGGGTGAGGCCCAGCTCGTCCCGCCCGACCAGGCAGTGCTGGGACATGGTGCGGCGCAGCAGAGCCACCTCTGCGGCGACCCGGGCCGCGCCGGCATCGGATGCGCGCCAGGCGCGGTCGCGCGCCCAGCGGGGCAGCGCGGGCGCCGCCAGGGGTGCGGGGGCGTAAGACCCGGCGGCCTCGCTTCCGGCAATCTTCCCAAAGACAAGCGCGTTTGCGCTGGAAAGGCCGCCTATGCGGTCCGCGCCGTGCATGCCTCCCGTCAGCTCGCCGCACGCAAACAGGCCTAGTGGCGCGCCCAGGCACCGCGCGTGCGCATCGATCGCGACGCCGCCGTTCGAGGCGTGCGCGTAGTGGCAGATCATAAGGTCGCGCGCCCAGCCGGGACCAAGCGCCCGCCGGGCCCACCGCACGTACGTCCCCACGAAGTCCGGAAGCGGGCTGGGCAGGTCGTACTCCACGGTGACGCCCTCCGCGCCCGCGGCGGCGACGGCCAGGTCAACGGCAAGGTCCGGAAGGCGCGCCGTCATGGGGCCGTGGGCCGACCTCATGCGCAGCAGCGCGTCGTCCACCGCAAGCCGCGTGCCGTCGGGCGCAAGCAGCCGCGCGTAGCGAAACGTGCGCTCGTTGAAGACGATGCCCCGCGCGGGGGCGAGAAGACCGCACATGATCTGCTGGAACTCCACGTTCACGAGGCGCCCGCCGTGCTCGAGCACGATGGCGTGCGCGCACCCGCCGACGTCCGGTCCGGCGAGCGTGCGGTCGAACAGGCCGCCGAGGCCTCCCGTGGCCAGAACCATGCTGCCGCACGGCACGCATGCCAGGTCGCCCGTCGCGCGGTCCAGAAAGACGCCGCCGCACACCCGGCCCGACGCCTCGAGCACGTCCAGCAGCTCGAGGCCGGCCGTGTGCGCGACGCCCTTCCCGCGCAGCAGGCGCCCGACGGCGCGCGCGTAGCCCTCGCGACGGATGCCGTGCCAGTCGCGGGTGGCGTGGTCGAAGCAGGGCACGTAGTCGCGCTCGCCCTCGCTTCCCGTCGCGGGGCGCGCAAGCTCGCAGCCCTGGGCGGCGAGGTCCTCCACCGCCTGGGGGATGCCGCGCACGAGCGTGCGCACAAGGGTCTCGTCCGCCATGCCCGCCCCCACGCGGCAGACCGTGCGAACCAGGTCCTCTGCATCGTCCTCTCCGCGCGGTCCCACAAGCCCAAGCCCCCACGTGCCGGGAAAGAAGCTCGAGCCGGAGAACAGGGGGCCCACGGACGCGATGCGCACGCGGGCCCCCTGGCGCGCCGCCGCAAGCGCCGCCTGCGTGCCGGCGAGCCCGGCGCCCACCACCAGCACGTCGCAGCGCCCGAGCGTCCGCATGCCCCTAGGCCCCATGCGCCGCGTCCGCTACAGCGGGCACTTGCTCAGGGCGGCCTCGTCCGCGATTACGGTGCAGTTGGTGTGCAGCTGCAGGATCGAGGCGGGGCACCGCGGGTCCACGGGGCCAAAGCACATGGCGCGCACCGCGTCCGCCTTGTCCTCTCCGTTCGCGACGACGAGGATGCTGCGCGCGTACATGATGGTCTGGACGCCCATGGTGTACGCCTGGCGCGGCACCTCGTCCGGGCTGTCAAACAGGCGGCTGTTCGCGTCGATGGTGCTCTGGGTAAGGTTCACCATGTGGGTTCCCTTGCTGAACACGCTGTCCGGCTCGTTGAACCCGATGTGGCCGTTGCGGCCGATGCCCAGAAGCTGCAGGTCGGGGAAGCCCGCGTCCGCCACGATCCTGTCGTACTCCGCGCACGCGGCGTCGGCGTCGGGGTTCGCCCCGTCCGGCACGTGCGTGTTCGCCAGGTCGATGTTGATGTGGTCGAAGAAGTTCTTGCGCATGAAGTAGTGGTAGCTCTGGACGTGGTCGTGCGACAGCCCGCGGTACTCGTCCAGGTTGTACGTGCTTACGTGCGAGAAGTCGCAGTCGCCCTTCGCGCACCACTCCGCAAGCTGGCGGTACGTGCCAATGGGCGTGCTGCCGGTTGCGAGCCCCAGCACGGAGTCCGGCTTCAGTATCACCTGCGCAGAGATGATGTTCGCGGCCTTGCGGCTCATGTCCTTGTAGTCCGTCGTCCGAACGATCCTCAACTTAGGCCTCCAAGCTCTTCTCGGCACCTTGCCCTTGGCGGCGCCGTGCCTTATGCCCCTGTACCAAACGCTAATACCAGTTGCGTATGACGCGGGCGAGAGGAACGTGGGCCCTCCGCAGCGGCACGCTGCGGGGCGCGCCGGGCCCCTGGCCCGCGCCATGCGAACAGTTGCCTAACATTGTAGCCACTAACAGCCATTTATGTGACGGACGGACCGTTGGGCTCGGCAAGTGGTCCACTTGTCGCACGCGCGCGGCCCCTGCGGCGCGCCTCGGCCGACCCCGTGTAGAATTGGTATGTGGTAGTTACCAGTCTTACGCGACGCCTAGGAGATGAGCCTGGTGGATTTGACCCGAAAGCAGCCTCTGTACGACCAGCTGTTCGACATCCTGAGGGATAAGATCCAGAACGACATGGCCCCGGGCGACCTCCTGCCCTCGGAGCGCCAGCTCTCGCAGCAGTACGGGCTCTCGCGCACGACGGTCCGCCTCGCCCTGGACAGCCTCGAGAAGATGGGCCTCGTAACGCGGCGCCACGGTAAGGGCACGTACGTGTCGGACGCGCGCCACTCCGAGACCGACCTCGCGCTGTGCTACAGCTTCACCGAGGAGATGCGCCGCCTTGGCAAGACGCCCAAGACGCAGGTCCTGAGCTTCTCGCAGGAGGAGGCCAACAAGTCGGTGAGCTCCGCGCTCGGCCTGCACCTGGGCGCGACCGTGTGGCACCTGCACCGCCTGCGCCTTGCCGACGACGAGCCCATGCTCGTGGGCCACACCTACCTGCCGCTGGAGATGTTTGGGAGCCTCACGCACGAGAAGGTCATCAGCCATTCGCTGTACGACCTCCTCGAAAGCGAGTTTGACCAGACCATCAAGACGGCGGAGGAGGAGGTGCGCGTGATGACGGCGCGTGCGGCCGACGCCGACCTGCTGCTGATTCCGGAGGGGTCGCCCGTGCTCGAGATCTCGCGCCTCACGTACAACGCGGCCGGGCGCATCATCGAGTTCACGCGGAGCTCGGCGCGCGTGGACAAGTTCAAGTACCACGTCATCCACAGCAGGGGCTAGCGCGAGGGTCCCGCGGCAGAAAAATGCCGCAGGCGGTCACGGGCGACCGTCTGCGGCGGACTTTCCGCATACAAGAGGAAGGCGGAGGGCGCTACTTCGTGGCGACCACCAAAAGCGGGTCCCCAACCTTCACCAGGGGGTGCCCCGCGATCATGGTGCTGCTGTCGCTCACGTTGTCGACGTTGCCATAGTCGGAGTAGTTCGTGACCACGACGGTCACCACGTCGTCGTGGCCGGCCTCGCGGATGGCGTCCATGTCGAACGTCAGAAGCGGCGTGCCGGCCTTGACCTCCTGGTTCGACTCGACAAGGCGCGCGAATCCCTCGCCGTTCATCTCCACGGTGTCGATGCCAACGTGGATGAGGACGTCGACCCCGCCCGCCATGGTCATGCCGATGGCGTGGTTCGTGACCGTCGTGGCGCCGATGCGTCCGCTCACCGGCGCGTACACCACGCCGACCTGGGGCACGATGCCAAGGCCCTCGCCAAAGAATCCGCTGGATATCGCCTCGTCGTGAATCTCGTCGAGCGTGACGACGGTGCCTGTGACCGGCGCGTAGATCGTTCCGGGCGCGGTGGCGAAGCTGGCGGGCGCGGGAGTCTTGGAGTCGCCGTCGGGCTTGAACATGGCATTCTTGATCTTCTCGACCAGTCCCATCGAAGTGCCTCCTCTGTGTGGGCGGACGGTGCGTACGGACAATGTTTCTAACATGATTCTAATGCCGCTTGCATGGCGCCTGGCGTTGCGACGCGCAAGGAAGTGGTTCGAAATTGTGAACCTAGGGCAACTGTGCGTTCTTACTGAATATGAATCGAAATTGAGCAAGAACGCACGTGCCCTGACGCTTGATGGGGCGCCCGCCTTCTGGGCAACGTCGAAGTGGTCGTGGGCGCGATCCTGCTTTCGCGGACGAGCAGATTCACAATTTCGCAAAGTGAACAACCATGCTACAAAGATGATTCATCAGTAGCATGTACGTTCGGGGGTCCGATGAACAGGATTCTCGAAAGGGCAGTGCGAGAGAGCGGTGGGCTTATCACTGCCGCTATGGTGACGCGACTTGGCGTGCAGCGTCGCGAGCTCACGCGCGCGGTCGAGAAGGGCGAGCTCCTGAGGCTTGGGCGAGGTCTGTACTGCACTCCGGAGACGTGGGAGGACGAGTACGTGATCGCACAGTACAGGTTTGCGCGTGGCATCTTCTCTCACGACACGGCACTTTACCTCTTGGGGCTATCCGACCAGTCACCGGAAACCCTTGCGATGTCGTTTCCTCGTGGATACAACCCGTCATCGGCAAAGCGTTCCGGCATTTGGACGCGCTCGTCCCCGTCTGGGTTGCATCAACTGGGGGTCGTAGCCCTTACCACTCCGTATGGGAACGCCGTCGCGTGCTACAACGCCGAGCGAACGCTTTGCGATATGCTGCGCGGCACGTCGACGCCAGACCTGCAGCTGCTGAACCCGGCAATGCGCAGCTACCTTTCGTCACCGGGGCGAAGCGTGACTAGGCTGCAGTCATACGCCCGTGCCCTTGGAGTATCACGAAAGATCGGGTTCTACCTGGAGGTGCTGCTATGAGAACGAGAAACGCAATGCAGCTGAAGGCCCTCATCAACAACAGGGCAAAGGCTGCCGGAGTCTCCCCACAGCTTATGCTGCAGAACTACATGCTCGAGCGTCTCATAGACCGAGTCTCGCGTTCAAGGTGGCGTGACGGCATCGTCGTAAAGGGCGGTATGCTTATTGGCTCGCTTATCGGCGTGGACCGGCGAACCACCAAGGACCTCGACACTACGGTCACCGCTTCTCGCTTACGCATGAGACGACGACCAAAGTGTTCAGGGGGATCTGTGCCATTGACGCCGATGACGACCTAAGCTTCGAGTTCCTGCGTACGGGGGATATTCGCGAGGGCGATCAATACCCGGGGATTCGGGTATTCCTGAGGGCAATATACGAGCCGCTGGCAGTTCCGCTCGCCATCGACGTGACGACTGGCGACAAGATTACGCCAGGCGCCATCGCGTACGAATATCCCTTTGTTTTTGATGATGGGTCGGCGCGAATAATGGCATATCCCCTGGAGACCATTCTTGCCGAAAAGCGCGATGTCTGCGATGCAGATACGTTGGGAAGGGCGCTCGCGGCCACTTGCTCAAACGCAACAGCGAATCCGTCATGAGAGACAGGACGCGCACAATCTCCACGATGCGCGAGAGCGAGGACCTGTCTCGACAATGGCGCAACTACGTGTCAAAGCATTCATACGCCCAGGGCATAGGGTTCCTGGATACGCTGCAGGCAGTTCAGGAGGCGGCAGACGCATCGGAGGCAAGCTTCGTCTCGTCCTTGGTTGGGCAGGCGTCGGTGTCGCCAGGCTCCTACGCCACGAGCTCGTAGGCCAGACGCGGGGAGTGGTCACGTACGTAGATGATGCCGCGGTATTGGAATCCCGCGCGAAGGATGGCGGCCTGCATCACCTTGTTGTCCGCGTGCGTGTCCACCCTCAGGTGTCTGCGGCTGCGTAGGGAGAATCTTACGGCCCGTTGGAACACGCCGCGTATGCTCCCGTCGCTCGCGACCTGATGCAGCGTGCCGTACGGAGAGTCCGATTCCCAGCTGCCGCCCTCGATGCGCGCATACGTTGGGTCTGGACCCAGGACGAGCGCGAACGCGGCGTGTATGGCTCCTTCCTGCACCAGGACGTACAGCTCGCCACGGTGGATTCGCCCGTCTATCAGCTCTCTTGGCGGAAAGTCGTCGCCCCACTGGGTGGGGTTGCCCGTCTCCTTCATGAACCTGCGCGCGGAGGCGTACACCTCCATCACGGGGTCGAGGTCTGCCCGCACGGCCTTCCTGATCACGACGTCCTGCATGCTGCCTCCGACGCTCGCGTAAACGTTCCCGAGCCATTGTTACACGAAGCGCCCGACGGCGCATTCGCAAGGCGAGAAGGGCCCGCTAGGCGAGAAAGGCCTGCGCTCTTGGCCCGGGCCCTTCCGCGCGTTCCGTCTTCCGGCGCTCGCCGGCGGTGCCGCGCGTTCGGCGCGTGTCCCTATGCGAGCATTTCGCGACTTACGGGCGCGCCAGCATCCGACGCGCCCGCGTTGCGGCCGTACATGTCACCAGCGTCGTCGCGGTGCGCCTCTGCCCAGGGCTCGCTCTGCATCACGGCCGCCCGCACCAGCAGGGCAAGGCGGATGGTCAGCGGTCCAGCCAGCGGCGCCAGGGCAAACGTGGTGAGCGCGCCCGCCGTGGGCATGGTGCCCGCCATGGCCATGCGCGCCACGGCGTCGCCCGCGCTCAGCACCAAGAACGCAACGAGCGTCGTGGGTGCCACCATTATGGCGCCGCACGTGCGAGATGCCTCCCGGCCCATGCGCCACGTAAGGAGCACGGCACCCGCCCAGACGGCTGCGGCGGGGGAGAGGCACGCCATCGCGGCGACGCGCCCCGCAGCGCCTCCGCCAAAGAGCGCGTCCGCGGCGCCGAGCGGCGTAAGGATCGCCGCCGCGAGCGCGGCCTCGGCCAGTCCGATCGCGACCGCGAGCGACGTGCGATTGGCTTTGGTCGCAACCATCTTGCGCAGGCACTTCTCAGCATCACACTCTTGCATGTGGCTTTCCGCCATGACGGCATCCCTTCCCTTGGGCTTGCGAGGCCGCACGGCGGGCGTGCGGAGCGGCTCGCGACGGCCCCTCGCGTTTCGCGTTGCTGCCACCCATGGTTTCATAGTGCCGTCGCGTGCGTGTCAGCGCAGTTTAAGGAAATCGTACGCTGTGGCGCGCGGGGCGCCTCATGTGCCCGTCCATGGGCTTGTATCCGTTGGTTCCAAAGTTGCGGTCGCTCGTCCGTTTCGTCCGCGTGACCATCCGACCGCGCCCGATGCGCCCTCCGTATAATGCAAACCAATGTCGGACGCACGTTGGAGGGCGGACCATGGGCTACACGGAGCGCGAGCACTGGTGCCGGCGCGAGGACAAGAACATCTATGGCAAGCTGTTTCTTCCGGATGGCTGGCAGGAGCGCCCCCACGCGACGGCCATCTTCAGCCACGGGCTCAGCACCAACCACGGCGACATGGAGCCCTACGCGCGCACCGCGGCGGAGCGCGGCATGGTCACGTACGTGTTCGACTTCTGCGGCGGGGGCAACTACAGCCAAAGCGACTGGCAGGACAACATGTCGCTCTTCACGGAGCAGCACGACCTCGAGTCCGTGGCGTGGGAGCTCTCGCGCAAGCCCTTCGTGGACGAGCGCAACCTCTTCCTGTGCGGGGCGAGCCTCGGCGCGACGGTGACCCTGATGGCGGCCCGCGCCAACGCGCGGATCGTCAAGGGCTGCGCCCTTCTGTACCCCGCGTTCAACCTGCACGATGCCGTGCGTGCCGCATGTCCCAACCGCGACGACATCCCGGATTCCTTCCCGGTCATGGGGATGAACGTGAGCGGCGACTTCCTGCGCTCCTGCTACGACTACGACTTCTACGAGCACATCCCGGCGTTCCCGCGCGACGTGCTGCTGTTCCATGGCGACGCGGACACGGCCGTTCCGCTGCGTTATTCGCAACGTGCGGCCGAGCTCTTCCCAAGCTGCGAGCTTCGCGTGATACCCGGCGGTCGCCACGGCTTCGAGGGCGACCAGTACTGGCAGGTGGTTGGACAGGCGGCGGACTGGCTCCGCGCGCACATAGGCTAGCCCGCAAGGCGCGACGCCCGCCGGCAGGCGTCGCGCCGGGCGAGAAGCGCGGCGCTGCCGACTGTGCGACACCGCCGCCCGACGTCGCTACCGCCTGAAGAGCCTGCTCATGAGGTTGGCGTTCTGCGCAAGGCGGCGGCTCTTCTCGTCCTCGTTCAGGACCCACGACCCCGGCTCGCCGTCCAGAACGTCTCCCTCGCGGACACCTGGGGGCAGCTCTGCCAGCGGAGCGTCCACGTAACGGTCTCCGTCTACCTCGAGCACGGCGACGTCGCCCTCGAGCCTGTCCACTATTGCACGCATTTTCGGGGCTCCCTTCCGTATCAGACGGCCGCAAGCGCCGCGTAGCCGCAAGTGCCGTCCGCGCGCTATCCTCCGCAGACCTTGCAGGCAGCGTAGCCCTGGGCCTCGGCCTGGGACCGCGGCATGGCCGTGACCACCTTGCTGCGCGAGAGCGTGCGGCAGTCCTTGGAGTGGTACTTCGTTCCCGAGGGCGCCACGTAGACCACTTCCTCCTGCGCGCCGGGGGAGGAGGGCTGTGGTTGTGACGCCTCCGTCCGGGCCGGTGCCGCCTGACCTCCGCCTGCGCCGGCCTCGTCGAGGGACGACGAGGCCGCCCCCGCGTCCGTGCTCTGAGCCTGGACCGTGCCCTGCCTCTCGGTCGAGGCGCTCAGGTCATGTCCGTCGGACGTGACCGTCACCGTTCCCTGCGCGCCCGTGCCGTATACGGTGGTTCCCGTGGCGGCCAGCGCGTCCAGGACGGTCTGGGCGGGGTGTCCGTACGAGTTGCCCAGACCATAGCTCAGCACGGCGACCTTTGGCGTGAGCCTCTGGGTGAGGGCGGCGTCGGTGCCGGACGCGGATCCGTGGTGGGACGCCTTCAGCACGTCCACGTGACCCGCGACGCACTGCTCAAGAGCCTCGACCGGCGCATCCCCCGTGAACAGGAACGTGTTCTGCCCATACGTCACGAGTATCACGACGCTGTAGTCGTTCGAGTCATCGTAGGAGGCGCCCTGCCTTGGCCACAGCACGTCGATCGCGTAGCCGTCCCCAGATGCGATCCTCCGTCCGGCGTACGCCTCGTCTATCCGCAGGTTCTTGGCGGCAACTGCCTCGAGGAAGCGCGTGTAGGCGTGCGTGGAGTGATTGCACCGCGGAGCCCACACGGAGCCTACGTCGTTTGCGCGAATCACGTCGGGAAGGCCGCCGATGTGGTCCGCGTCGGGATGCGTCTCGACCAGCCAGTCGATGCGCGCCCGTCCGTCCCCGGCGAGCGCGGAGGTCACCGTCTGCCCGCCCTCGCGACCCGCGTCGATGACCATGGTCCTGCCATCGGGAAACTCGACCACGGTGGCGTCGCCTTGACCCACGTCCAGGTAGCGAACGACGAGCCGTCGCCCGGAGTCGTCGTCGCTCTTCTCGCCCGCGGACCCGCCCGACTCCGTGCCCGCGGCCTCGGCCGTCCGCCTGCCGGGTTTGCTCTTCTGCCCGCCGTCCTCGCGTCGCGCGGCGCGTCGCTTGTCCGGCCTCGCGTCCGCCTTCGAGGAGGCCTTGCCTGCCGCGGTGGCCTTTGCGCTCGCGCCCACCCTTGCCGAGGTGGCCGTGGGCGTGCCGAGGACGCTTGCGCTGGCAAGAAGGACGGCCAGGATGCCATAGGCCAGTGCCGCCATGGCCCTTCTCGCTCCCGGCGAGATGCGAAGGAGACCCTGCACCGCTGGTGCGTCCTGGTGGGCGTCTGCCACGCGTCGCCATGCCCAGCGCGTGAGGAACCACATCCCCGCGCAGAGCGCGACCATGCCGACGACGGGCACGACCGATATGAGGACCGATACGGCGGCAACGGCGAGAAATGCCGTGAGGCATCCCTTGAGGCAACCCCTCGACCCACGCCCTGACATGTGCACCGCCTTTCGGTCCGAGTCCTCGAGCCCCGTCCCTAGAGAAGGCAGGAGAGCAGCGCGAGGATTGCGAGGCCTCCCTGCATCAGGATGATCTTCGGGTTGCTGGTGACGCTGCCGTATGCGGCGACGGCGACCACATAGAGCATCAGGGCGACGACGGCGGCCTTGCTTGCGAAGCAGAAGACGGCGACGAGGATGAGCACGGCGAGCAGGCCGTTGTATACGCCCTGGTTCTTGAAGAGCGTGTTGACGGAGGGACGGTTGAGCTCGGCCGTGGTCATTCCGAACACCTTCGCCGTGCGGTCCGACGCGGTGGCGATGGTCTCGAGATAGAAGATGAAGAGGTGCTCTGCCGTAACGAGGGTCGCGAGGACGGACGTGACGATGCTCATGAGGCTCCTTCCTCTTGTCTGGATTGTCGTGAAAGAGTGTAACCGAACGGTAGTCTGGCGCATCCCGAAAGGCTCGCGTCAGATGTGCCGGCCGAGAGACCGGTTTGCCGGCTATGCGGCGATGCGGATGCAAGAGGCCCCCGCGCATGGTGCGCGAGGGCCAGGCGGAAGATGGCTGCAAGCTGGTGGCCGCGCGCAGCGGTCTTGGCTACAGCGAGCGGAGGGCGTCCACCAGTGCCGTCTTACCTGCGGTCCTCTCGTCCTTCATCTTGATTACTCGGGCCGGGCAGCCGGCGACGACTGCGCCGGCGGGCACGTCCTCGGTCACGACGGCGCCGGCCGCGACGACTGCGCCCCTGCCCACGCGGCAGCCCTCGATCACGACGGCGTTCGCGCCGAGCATCACGTCGTCCTCGATCACGACGGGCGTGGCGCTTGCGGGTTCGACGACTCCGGCGAGCACCGTGCCGGCACCCACGTGGCAGTGCTTGCCGACGATGGCGCGTCCTCCGAGGACCGCGCCCATGTCGATCATGGTGCCCTCGCCTACGACGGCGCCGATGTTGATGATGGCGCCCATCATGATGACGGCATTGTCACCGATGGAGACCTTCTCGCGGATGATGGCACCCGGCTCGATGCGCGCGTTCACCCCGCGTACGTCGAGCATAGGAACTCCGGAGTTGCGCCGGTCGCACTCCACGACTACGTCCTCGATGTCGTCCGCGTTATCGCTGAGGGCGGGACCCACCTGCGACCAGTCGCCAAAGACGACCTTGCTCCCCGTTCCGAAGACGTGGGAGTCTGAACCGTAGTCTATCTGTGCGCCTTCGCGCTCGCGGACGAAGACGCGTACGGGCGTCTTCTTGGGGGCGTTGGCGATGTAGTCGATGATTTCCTGGGCGTCCACTGTACCTCCTTGGTAGTTTTGGGGCGCGAGCCCGAAGGGAATCGAGGCGTCAGTCCTCGAACATGAGCTGGTCAAACGTATAGAATCCGGGGTCCTTCGTCACGAGGCGCCTTGCGGCGGCAACGGCGCCGTTCACGAAGATCTGGCGGCTCGTCGCCCTGTGGGTAAGGCAGAGCTCCTCGTCCGTGCCGAAGAAGTGCACCTCGTGCGTTCCCGCGACGGTGCCGCCGCGCAGGCTGTGCATGCCGATCTGTCCGTGCGGGCGTGCGCCGACCATGCCCTCGCGCCCGTAGGCGACGTCGGCCTCGTGGGTGGGGTCGACGGCATCGAGCAGCATGTTCGCGGTGCCCGACGGGGCATCCGCCTTCTGGTTGTGGTGCGTCTCGACTATCTCGACGTCCCATCCGGCGAGGGCGCGTGCCGCCTCCTGCGTCACGCGCCTGAGGACGGCGACGCCCAGGGAATAGTTCGCGGAGTGAATGACCGCGCTCTTCTCGCCGAGCGAGCGAATCTGGGCAAGCTCCGCCTCGTCGTAGCCGGTGGTCCCGCTGAGAAGCGCGCATCCACAGCGACGCACGTATGCAAGGGTATGGGGGAGGGCGGCGCGGTTGCTGAAGTCGATGGCGAGGTCAGTCGCCGGCGCCTGGACATCCAGCTGGTCGGCGCTGTCGACGTCGTACGTGCCGACGACCTCGAAGCCGCCGCCGGCCTCCAGCGACCGCGCGATGAGCGTGCCCATGCGACCGGCGCCGATGAGCGTGACGGTGTACGTGCGGTTCGGCGTGCTGCTAGTCAATCAGACCGACCTCCCTCATGGCCGCGTAGAGGCGCTCGCGACCGGCGTTGGAGATGGTGTACAAGGGGCTGCGGTAGGTCTCGCCGATCATGCCCATCTTTGCGAGCGCGGCCTTCACGGGAATGGGGTTGACCTCGCAGAACAGCGAGTGGATGAGCTCGAGGTTCTCCAGCTGGGTCGCGAGGGCGGCCTGGGTGTTGCCCGCGAACCAGTTCGCGCACATGTCGTGAACCACCTGCGGGCGGATGTCAGCCCAGACGCTGATGACGCCGGATCCTCCGAGCGAGAGGATGGGCACGACCATGTCGTCGTTGCCGGAGAGCATGCGGAAGTCGTCGCTCAGGTAGCGTGCCACCGTCGTGGCATACGAGATGTTGCCGGACGCCTCCTTGATGCCCCACGCGTTGGGGTGCTTGCTCAGACGCGCGACGTTGCGCTCGGAGATGGAGCAGCCGGTGCGGCCGGGGACGTTGTAGAGGATGCACGGGACGTCCGCCGCGTCGAGCACCGTGGTGAAGTGGCGGTAGATGCCCTCCTCGTTCGACTTGTTGTAGTACGGGGTGATGAGCAGAAGTCCGTCGATTCCCAGCTTCTGCAGGCCAAGGCTCTTGTTGAGGCTCTCCGCCGTCGCGTTCGACCCCGAGCCGCCGATGACGGGGACGCGGCCGGCGACGCGGTCGATGACGCACTTCGCGACCGCGAAGTCCTCCTCGTCCGTCATGGTGGAGGACTCGCCCGTGGTGCCCAGGACGAGGATGCCGTCCGTCCCGTTGGCGAGGTGGAAGTCGACGAGGCGCTCGAGCGCGTCGAAGTCAACGCTCTGGTCCTCCTTGAAGGGGGTGACGAGTGCGACGATGGAACCGCGGAGGTTGGTCATGTCCATTGTTAGCTCCTTTGCGATGCCGACGGCCGTCATGGCCGTCGCCTCTGGTGTTAGAGAAGATCTTGGGCCAGCCAGTCGCTGGTGCGACCGCGTCAGCTCGGCGCCCCTTAAGGACGCACGGGCTTGGCCCTGCCCGCCGACTCCGCGGCGGGCGCTCCCCATCCCTCCAGCACGTCGAGGGTCGCGAAGTAGTCATCCGGGGTCTCCGCGCGGCGAATCATCTCCACCGTGCCGTCCTCGTGCAGCAGGAGCTCCGCGTGGCGGAGCCTGCCGTTGTAGTTGTAGCCCATGCAGTGCCCGTGCGCACCCGTGTCGTGAATGAAGAGCAGGTCACCGGGATGGCACTCGGGAAGGGGCCTTGCGTTCGCAAGCCTGTCGGAGTTCTCGCACAGCGCGCCCGTGACGTCGTACACGTGGTCCGCCGGCTCGCCCTCGCGGCCAACGACCGTGATGTGGTGATAGGCGCCGTAGAGCATCGGGCGCATGAGGTCGGAGGCACAGGCGTCCACTCCCAGGTAGTCGTGGTAGATGTGCTTCTCGTGGATGACGCGCGTGACGAGCGCGCCGTGCGGCCCCGTGATGAACCGACCCATCTCCGTGTACACGGAGACGTCGCCCATTCCCGCGGGCGCAAGGACGTCCTCGTATGCCCGGCGTACGCCCTCCGCGATGGCGAATATGTCGTTCGGGCGCTCCTCCGGGCGATAGTCGATGCCGACGCCGCCCGAGAGGTTGACGAACGCAACGTGGGCGCCCAGCTCCTGGTGGAGCCTGGCAGCGACATCGAAAAGCGTGCGTGCGAGGGTGGGGTAGTACTCGTCCGTCACCGTGTTCGAGGCGAGGAGCGCGTGGATGCCGAAGTCGCGCACGCCCAACCCCATGAGACGACGCACGGCATCGAACAGCTGCTCTTCCGTCATGCCAAACTTTGCCTCCGCCGGCTTGCCGAAGATGCCGTTCGCGAAGGGGAACTCGCCCGGATTGAGCCTGAGGCTCACGGTCCGGGGGACCTCCTCGACCGCATTCAGGAGGGTGTCGATGTGAGTGACGTCGTCCAGGTTGATGGTGGCCCCCAGGCGCGCGGCGTGGGCGAACTCCTGGGAGGGGGTGTCGTTCGAGGAGAACATGATCTTCTCGCCCCGGACGCCGAGCCGTTCCGCCATCTGGAGCTCGCACTCCGACGAGACGTCGAGGCCAAAGCCCATGTCGAGGAGCATCTGGAGAATCCTGGGGTTGGGGCACGCCTTCACGGCATAGAACTCGCGGTAGCCGGGGTTCCAGCCGAACGCGTCCAGCACCGACCGTGCGGTAGAGCGTATGCCCGCCTCGTCGTAAAGGTAGAACGGCGTGGGGTACGCGGAGGCGATGTCCTCCAGCTGGCGTGCCGTTGCAAAGGGACTCTTGCGGCCCATGTATCCTCCTACGCGGCCATCCTTTGCGACGGCCCCTTGGCCGCGGTCGCGTGGGGATAGCGCACCTGACTTCTTGCCAGACAGTCCCCGGGGTGTTTCCCCGGGTCCCACCCCGCGTCCGTGCCCGTTCGCGGGGTTCGGCGGATTTGGCCTCCCCTGGGGATCGATGCCTGCCGGCTAGCCCCAAGCTCTTCGTGTCCGCGCCTCTATCGTTGGGGCAAGTGTAGCGGGTGCCTCGCGAAAGTGCGCTTATGGCCACGGCTTTGCCACACGCCGTTAACATTTGCGCGTCGCGTGTGCTGGGAGGGCCGGCGCCGCCTGCTTCCGGTTCGTTACCCTTGCGGTGCGGCGCGACCTTCGTGCGATAGAATGCGCGTTGCCACTGAAGTTGGGCTCTGACGCTCGGACGGGAGGAAGAATGGCTGGCATCGAGACGCTTAGGAAGTGGCGCAGGGACCTGCACGAGATTCCGGAGTGCGACTTCGACCTGCCCCAGACGATAGCCTACGTCAGGGAGCAGCTCGAGCCCATGGCGGCGCGCTGCGAATGCATGTCGGTCTTCTCTCCCGCTCGCTCTACGGTGTGCGCCTACTTCGATCGCGGGAGCTCTGCCGCCACGGCGCTGCGAAGCGACATGGACGCCCTCCCCGTTCGCGAGGAGACGGGGGCACCCTATGCGTCTCGTCACGACGGACGCATGCACGCGTGCGGACACGACGGTCACATGACCATGGCCCTTGGGGCGTGCGACTGGATGGCAGACCATCCCGACCGGCTTGCTCGCAGCGTCCTGGTGGTGTTCCAGCCGGCGGAGGAGACCACCGGGGGCGCCCGGCAGGTCTGCGAGAGCGGCGTGTTCGGGCGTCTGGGCATCGATCGCATCTTTGGGTTCCATCTTTGGCCGGACCTCCCGTCTGCTTGTGTGGCCACCCGCTCTGGTGCGCTGCTTGCGGCCAGCAACGAGACGACCGTGGAGTTTAAGGGACGCGCATCTCACATTGCCAAGTCTCGGCAGGGAAGGGATGCGCTCCTCGCGGCGTGCATGTTCGTGCCCGAGGCATACCGCTTCATGGAAGAGCGGTCCCAGGAGGAGTCGTGCCTGCTGAAGTTCGGGCACATGGCTGCCGGTGAGGTCCGCAACCAGATAGCGGCGTCCGCTCGCGTGGAGGGGAGCCTTCGGACGTTTTCGGTCGAGATGGGCAGGCGCTGCCGAGATGAGCTTCCCCGCATTGCGCAGGGGGTCGCGGCGAAGGTGGGCTGCACGGCGAAGACGACCTTCGGCGAGGGGTATCCTCCCGTCGTGAACGATGAGGGCGTGACCTCATGGGCGCGTGGGGTTCTTTCCGCAGCGGACATCGACGTGCGTGACGTGCCGGAGCCCCTGCTGATTGCGGAGGACTTCTCGTGGTACCAGCAGTGGTTGCCTGGCACCTTCTTCCTGCTTGGGACGGGCACTTGCACGCCGTTGCATGCGAGCACGTTCGACTTCGACGAGTCGATACTGATGCGTGGCGTCGAAGTCTATCGTCGGCTTGTGACGGCTCCCCTCTAGCGGCGAAGGTCTGCGACGAACCCCTCCAACCGGGAGAGCCCCTCCGCAAGCGTCCTGTCGTCGGTGGCGTAGCTCAGGCGAACGTGGCCGGGGCAGCCGAAGACCGATCCCGGGACGAGTGCCACCCCAGCCTCGCGGATGGCCCGCTCACAGAACTCCTCGTCGCTTTCGCAGAGAACAGCGACGCTTGGGAACGCGTAGAACGCCCCCTCTGGAACGATGCAGGAGAGGCCCATCCTTTCGAGGGCGTCGAGCGTGACTTCACGGCGGGCACGGTATCGCTCGCGCATGGGCGTCGTATCGGTCTGCAACGCCTGCACCGCCGCGTCCTGGGTAAACGAGACGACGCAGGAGACGGCGTACTGATGGACCTTCGCGACCTGTGACGCGACCTTGGGGGCAGCGGTGAGCCAGCCCAGTCGCCAACCGGTCATGGCCCAGGGCTTCGAGAGACTGTTCACCATGATGGTCCTGTCGGCAAGTTCCGGGTGGAGCCTTGCGAACCCATGCCCGCGTAGGTCTTCCTCGTATATCAGCTCCTCGTACACATCGTCGCAGACCACGTAGAAGTCGCTCTTGGAGGCGAGGTCCGCCACCGCATCGAGGCTCTTCTCATCCAGAACGCAGCCTGTCGGGTTGTTTGGCGAGGTGAGCACTATGGCCTTCGTCTTGGGGGTCACTGCCGAAGCCAGCTTCTTGGCATCGATCTGGAAGCCGTCCTCGGAGGTGTCGAGCGGCACGACGTGCGCGCGGGCGAGAAGGGCGATGGACTCGTAGAGCACGAATGCCGGCATTGGGACGATGACCTCGTCTTCGGCGTTGAGGAGCGCGGTCAGGGTGCTAAAGAGCGCCTCAGTTGCCCCGTTGGTCACGATGACCTGTTCGGGGTTCACCGGAAGACCCGTGCGGGAGCACCTGTCGGCGATTGCCTGACGCAGGACTGCCGTGCCGTTGTTTGGCGGGTAGTGCGTCTTGCCCGCGATAAGGCTCTGACCGACACGCTCGCGTATGGCGACGGGCGTTACCTCGTCAGGCTCCCCGAGCGTGAGCGATATGCACCCCGGCGTCGCTGCTGCAAGCGCCGAGAAACGCCTGATGGCCGAGGGGCGAAGTCCCTCCAGCGCGCGGTTGAGTTCGAGTGACATGCCCCCACCTTCCATCGTCGGCGTGATCTGGAACTATCCTGAGATTGCGGTCTGTCTGTGTGACTGTTTGTGCGAGCTGCAAACGAGTGCGAATGGTGCGCAAATTGGAACGAGTATACTCCGCAGCACTTGTGACGGCTTTGCTCGACGCGGTACAATACGAGACAGGCGGCACCCGTGGCAGCGGGGCTGGCCGCTCCTTTTTCTTTTTAGGAAAAGTTGGGAAGTGGCCGCGTCCGCCTAGGCGGGGGCGGCTATTTCTTTCGTCCTCTGGAATGGTATCCAATCCAGATTCCGAGTGTTGTAGCCGCGAGTATGACTGACATGAAGTTAAAGAGCGCTTCGAATGTGGCCATGTGCCGTTCCTCTCTCGATGGGGGAGCGGCCCCGCCTGCCTCGCATTGTGTCGCATATCGCTAGCCTGCGCCCGTAACCATGGCGCCCTCCTTTAGAACAAACGTTCTGTATAGAGCATTATGACACGGTCAAACAGGTTGACCAACGGCATTTTTAAAGGATGCCAAGTTTTTTAAAAACGCAGGTCAACATAGGTGTCACTTGCAGATATCCGCAAGGTAAGCGAAAGACATCTGCAAGCGTTCGGACCTGGGCGCATCGTTTGCGACGTTTGTGCTAAGCCCACTGCACGGGCGCGGCGCCGTGGGACGCGAGGAAGTCGTTCGCCTGCGAGAAGGGCCTCGAGCCCATGAACGGAACGAGCCCCCCGCCCGCGCGGTTGGCGGAGAGCGGGGAGGGGTGCGTGGACGAGAGCACGCACTTCTCGCCCGCGAGCGTGCCCGCGGAGCGAGCCTCCTTGACCGCAGACGTAACGAGGGTGGCGGCATGGCGTCCCCACGCAAGGTAGCAGATGGGCTGCGGAAGCTCTGTCGTGCGCCTGACCAGGTAGTTTGTGAGGCTTTGCCACCCAAGTCGCACGTGGGAGTTCGCGGCGTGCTCGCGCACGGTGAGCGTCGTGTTGAGCAGCAGGACCCCCTGGCGCGCCCACGGGGTGAGGTCACCCGTCGCGGGCGGCTCGCAGCCAAGGTCCCGCGAGAGCTCCTTGTAGACGTTGCGCAGGCTGGGCGGGAGCCGCTGGCCCGCGGGCACCGAGAACGAGAGTCCCATCGCCTGCCCCGGCTCGTGGTACGGGTCCTGCCCCAGTATCACCACGCGCACGTCGCTTGGCGCTGTGAGCTCGAGCGCGCGCAGGATCTGGTCCTGCGCGGGGTAGATGACCTGGCTCTGACGCAGGCGCCCGACCTCGTCCAGCAGGCGCTCTGTGTCGCTGCGCACCCGCTCCGGCGCGCCGTCAAGCCAGAGTCCCACGTTGTCCTTGGTCGCGTCCATCGCACTCCCTCCCTCGTGTGTTTGTCGCAGGCGACGGTAGCATCAATGGGGCTTTGGGTAAAGACAAGTGGTAGCAACTAGCCAGGAAGAGTGGTAGCAACTAGCCTGGAAGAGACGCCCGCGGCCTTGGCCGGTCCGTGGCGCAGGGGAGGACGCATGACGAGATGCCAGCTGGAGCACGAGGGCGCCCGCCTGCCGGAGGGCGTGGTGGACCTTGAGGCGGAGCGCGAGCGCAGGGAGGACCACATCGTGCGCGGCACGGCGGCCGACGGCATGGTGCGCGCGTTTGCGATCACGGCGCGCGCGACGGTAGAGGAGGCACGCGCCCGGCACGACACGACGCCGGTGGCGACGGCGGCCCTGGGCAGGCTGATCATGGGCGCGCAGATGATGGGCGCCATGTCCAAGAACGACGACGAGCTCGTCACCATCACGGTCATGGGCGACGGCGACCTTGGCAGGATAACCGTGACGGCCGACAACTGCGGCCACGCGAAGGGATTCGTGCAGAACCCGCGGGTGTGGCTGCCGCTCAACGGCCGCGGCCACCTCGACGTGGGGCAGGCCGTCGGGGCGGGCACGCTGTCCGTCGTGCACGACGTCGCGGGAATGGACCCGTACTCGAGCGAGGTCGAGCTCGTCTCGGGCGAGATAGGGGACGACCTCACCTACTACTTCGCGGCGAGCGACCAGATCCCCACCTCGCTTGGGGTGGGCGTGCTCGTGGACCGCGACATGAGCGTGCGCCGCGCCGGCGGCTTCGTCATCCAGCTGATGCCCGGCTGCGACGAGGACGTCGTGGCGGCGCTGGAGGCGAATCTCGCGCCCGTGCATTCCGTCACGGACCTGCTGGAGGCGGGCATGACCCCCACGGAGATGCTGCAGCGCCTGCTGCGGGGGCTGGGCTACCGGGAGCTCGACCGCATGCCCGCAAGCTTCCGCTGCGGCTGCGACCGCTCGCGCGCCATGCGCGCCGTGCTGGCCCTGGGCCGGGCGGAGCTTGGCGACATGGTCGAGAAGAACGAGCCCGCCCAGGTGCACTGCCACTTCTGCGGCGCCGACTACCGCTTCGAGCCCGCGGAGCTTGCGGACATGCTCGCGGACGCGGGCGCGCCCGCGCTAGAGGCCGACGTTTAGCACCCGCGTACGGAGCGACGCTGGACCCGCGAGGGGGGAGCGCCTAGCGTAGATAGAGCGCTGTTTGCGAGCGCGGTCGTATCGGTCACACAGCTTGATTGGAGCCGCGATGTGCACAGGTGTTAGGTTTACCGATGGCAAGGGCAACATGTACTTTGGCCGCAACCTCGACTGGAGCTGCTCGTACGGCGAGCGCGTGGTCATCACCCCGCGCGGCTACAAGCCAAAGTCCCCGTTTGGTGCCGTTCCTCAGGTGGGCATGGCCATCATAGGCATGGGCATCGTGGAGGACGACACGCCCCTCTACTTTGACTGCGGAAACGAGAAGGGCCTCGCCGTGGCCGGGCTCAACTTCCCGGGCTACGCGGTGTACGCGGACGCCCCGCGCGAGGGCGCCACGAACGTCGCCGCCTTCGAGTTCCCGCTCTGGGTGGCCGCGAACCACGCCACGGTGGACGAGGTCGAGGCGGCGCTCGCGAACGTGACGATCGTGGACGAGCCCGTCAGCCCCGGGTTCCCGTCCTCGATGCTGCACTGGATCATCGGCGACTCCACCCGCTCGATCGTGGTCGAGCAGACCGAGGCCGGCCTGCAGGTGTTCCACGACGACGTGGACGTCCTCACGAACCAGCCCGGCTTCGCGTGGCACACGGAGAACCTGCGCAACTACATCAACCTCACGAGCGACGTGCCCGGACCGCTGTCCTGGCGCACGCAGGAGCTCTCCGCGTTTGGCTCCGGCGCCGGCATGCGCGGCCTCCCCGGCGACTACTACTCGCCGTCGCGCTTCGTGCGCGAGGCCTACCTCAACGCGAACTACCCCACCCAGGAGGGCGAGAAGGCAAACGTTAGCAAGATCTTCCACATCCTGGGCGGCGTGAGCATGATCGACGGCGCCGCGAAGATGACGAACGGCGAGTTCGAGACCACGATCTTCACGGGCGCGTTCTCCTCCGCGACCTGCACGTACTACTGGTCCACCTACGACGACCCGGCCATCCGCTCCGTCGCGCTGTTCGACCACAACGTGGATTCCGACGTCCTCATACAGGAGTAGACTCTCTGCACAACCTATAGAGCGGCGGCTGCGGGCCTTGGGTCCGCGGCCGCTCTCACACTACCCCCAGATGGGAGCAGCGCATGAGCAGGAAGTTCGGTTTTGGCAAGCCCTCGCCGGGGGACGACGAGACGACGGACGCCAAGGGCGAGAAGAACGAGGTCTCGCGGGACGCAGACGCGACGCAGGCGGTGACGCCGCCCCTGCCCGCAAACCCGCTCCGGCACGCGTCGGACGGCGCGCAGGCAGACCCGACGAAAGGTCCCGCCGCCACCGACGCGGCGGACGAGGACGCAAGCGGCATGCTCGCGTACCAGAACCTCGAGCGCCACCGCAAGGAGAAGAGGCGCCGCCGCAACGTGAAGATCGTGGTGGGGGCGTGCGCCGCCGTCGTGATAGCCGCGGCCATCATCGTGCCTCGGGTGCTCACGCCCGCGGACGCCGGCAAGCAGATGCCCGCGACGGCGGAGGTCACGCGCGGCGACCTCACCTCCAGCGTGAGCGTCACGGGCGCGGCCCAGCCCGCGTCGAGCGTCTACGTCACGCCCGAGGTGAGCGGCATCGTCCAGGACCTGCGCGTGTCTGAGGGCGACACCGTGGGCAAGGGCGACGTGCTCTTCTCGCTCAAGAACGACTCGCTCGACCGCGCGGTCGCGGACGCCCAGCGGCAGGTGTCTGACGCGCAGGCGCAGGTCAACACCGCCCAGCGCGGCGTCGACAGCGCAAACGCCGCCTACAAGAAGGCGCTGGACGCCTGGAACTCCGCGCCGGACGCAGAGACGCAGGCGGGCCTCGCGGACCCCGACAGCCTCTATGGCGACGTGCAGACGGCAAACGACGGCCTGAACAGCGCAAGGTCCGCGCTCGACTCCGCAAGCCAGGCGCTTGCGGACGCAAAGGCCCAGGCGGCGAAGCGCATGGTCACGGCTCCCGCCTCGGGAAGCGTCGTCGCGGTGAACGCGCGGAACGGCGCCGCGTACGGTGACGCCGCGGGCGGCTCCACCACAAGCGACGGCACGGGCCAGGGCGGCCAGGGCACGGGCGCCGGCTGGGCCGTGCAGATCGCGGACCTCTCGAGGATGAGGGTTGCCACGCAGGTGAACGAGGTGGACATCTCGGGCGTGGCCGTGGGGCAGGCCGCGAGCGTGACCTTCTCGGCGATTCCCGGCCTCGAGTGCGACGCGAAGGTCGAGAAGATCGCGACGGTCGCGAGCAGCGACGGCTCCATGGGCGGCGACGGCGTCGTGACGTACGAGGTCGACCTCGTGATCGACCAGCCGGACGAGCGCATCAAGCCGGGCATGACCGCGAACGCGACCATCCAGACGCAGGGCGTGTCCGACGTGCTCATGGTGCCGATAGCGGCGCTGAACGACTACGACGAGTCCGCCGGAACCGCCAGCGTCACCGTCGTCACGCTCGACGGGGAGGGCAACGTCAAGACCTCCCGCGACGTCGACGTGAAGGTGGGCGAGAAGAACGGGTCAGACGCCGTGGTGACGGGCGTGAAGGAGGGCGAGACCGTCAAGCTCGCGGACGAGGGCGACTCCGCGGCCGGCGGCGCGGCCGGGGGCGACGCCTCCGCCGCCACGGCAGACGGGCGCTAGCCATGCTGCCCGTGATAGACGTGCGGGACGTGCATCGCATCTACGACTCCGGCGGCGTGCCGACGCACGCGCTGCGGGGCGTGTCGCTCACGGTGCGGAAGGGCGAGTTCCTGTGCATCATGGGGCCGTCAGGCTCCGGCAAGTCCACGCTCATGAACATACTGGGATGCCTGGACACGCCCACGTCCGGCTCGTACCTGCTCGAGGGGGTCGACGTAGCGAAGCTCGACGACGACGAGCTCGCGCAGGTGCGCGCGACGCGGATCGGCTTCGTGTTCCAGTCGTTCAACCTGCTGCCGCGCTCGACGGTCATCAGGAACGTCATGCTGCCGCTCTTGTACACGGACGTTGCCCCGCGCGACCGCGAGCGGCGCGCGTGCGAGGCGCTCGCCTCGGTAGGGCTGCCGGCGGAGTACTTCGACCACAGGTCGAACGAGCTCTCCGGCGGCCAGATGCAGCGCGTCGCCATCGCGCGCGCCCTGGTGAACGACCCGGCCCTGGTGCTGGCGGACGAGCCGACGGGAAACCTGGACTCCGCGACGAGCGAGGTCGTGCTGAACACCTTCGTCAGGATGCGGGACGCCGGCAAGACCGTCGTCCTCATCACGCACGACCCAGAGGTGGCGACGTGGGCGGACCGCTGCGTGCACATACGCGACGGCAGGCTCCTCACCGACGAGCAGGAGCGCGCGCACGTTATGAGGTCCGAGTCCCGCGGAAGGGGGAGCACATGAGGCTGAGGGACCTTTGGGCCGAGACCTGGGAGGCCCTCGACGCAAACCGCGGCAGGTCGCTCCTCACGGTGCTGGGCATCGTGATCGGCATCAGCGCGGTCATCGCGATGACCGCGCTCATCGGCGGCGTGCGGCAGGGCCTCATGGGCGAGCTCGGCCTCGACCGCGCCCGCGTCATAACCATGGGCGTCTACAACGGCTCGCAGGTGCGCACCGAGGACATCGCGAGGATCGAGGAGGGGCTGCCGGAGTACGAGTACATAACGGGCAGCTCCTACGGTGGCGGCAAGGTCGCGAGCGACGCCAAGAGCGTCGACGGGAAGGTGCTGGGCATCGCGCCCCACTACTTCGACGTGACGGGCCAGAAGCTCGTGGAAGGCCGCACGTTCACGAGCGGCGAGAACGACTCCGCCTCGACGGTGGCGATACTGGACAAGACGAGCGCGCACAACCTGTTTGGCGACGAGGACGCCCTTGGCCAGAAGGTGCGCATCAAGGGGATCGAGTACCGCGTGGTCGGCGTGCTTGAGAACAGCCAGCAGACCGACCCGAAGGGCGTGACGGCCTACGTTCCGCTCAAGGCGTGCGTCCAGAGGGTCACGGGCTACGACAACGTGGACATGCTTTCCGGCATGGCGCGGGAGGGCGAGGACATCGACTCCCTCGTTACGAAGACGAAGGACTTCCTGGCGACGTACTACCACCTGAGCGACGAGGACGTCGAGAACGGCCTGTACGTATCGTCCATGAAGTCCATGATCGACAGCTTCAACTCCGTCATGTTCACGTTCCAGCTGCTCATGACGTCCGTCGCGTCCATCTCGCTCGTGGTTGGCGGCATCGGCATCATGAACATGATGCTCACGAACGTGACGGAGCGCATCCGCGAGATCGGGCTCCGCAAGGCCCTGGGGGCCCGCAGGTCAGACATCACGCGGCAGTTCCTGCTGGAGTCCGTGTGCCTGACGCTGGCGGGAGGGGCGATCGGCATCGTGCTTGGCTACCTGGGGGCGTTCGCCCTCGGCGGCGTCGCGACGGGCCTTCTGGCCTCTGGCGACAGCGGCATGTCCCTTGCCGTGACGCCCGTGATAGAGCCCATGGCCGTGCTCGGCACGACGGGAATCTGCGTGCTCATAGGCGTGGTGTTTGGCTACTACCCGGCACGGCGCGCCGCGAAGCTCGACCCGGTGGAGTCCCTGCACTACCAGTGAAGGCAGGATGCCCGGGACCACCTTGGCAAGGCGGCGCCCCTCACCTTGTGGCCGTGCGTCGGCTACGATAGACCATACGCAGACAAGGACGTCTGCCTGCGACCGTCTGGCCGCAGGCCCCGGGGGAGAAGAGCGCGCATGACGGGCAAGACGCACATAGCCATAGGCGTGGCATCCGCGCTGGCCGTGGCCCCGCTGGCCGGGGCACGGCTTGGCGTGCCGACCGGCGTGGCGCCGCAGGCGATTGCGCTTGCGCTTGGCGGGATGGTGGGCGGCATGCTGCCCGATACCGACACGCCGTCCAGCATGGGCTCGCGCGGGACGCGCCGCGTGTGGGCGGCGCTTGCCGTCATGGTGGCGGCGCTTCTGGCGGTTGACCACGCGCGGGGGAGCGACCTCGCCCTTGGCCTGGCGTCGGGCTTCTCGTACGAGCGGTTGGCGGGGCTGGCGATCGTGGTCGCCACCTGCGCGGTGGGCAGGGCGTCCGGGCACAGGGGCTTCTCGCACTCGCTCGTGGCGCTTGCGCTGGTGGGGTATGGCTCATGGATGCTCTGCCGTCCGATTGCGGCCGCCGTCGCCGTGGGCTATGCGTCGCACCTGGCGCTCGACCTCACCAACAAGAGGGGCGTCAGGCTCCTGTGGCCATGGGACAGGACGCTCTGCCTCGGCCTCTTCGAGTCCGGTCGCCTTGCGGACTGGACGCTCTTCGTGCTGGGCATTGCCGCCGCGGCCCTCATGGTGGCGACGCGCCTGCAGCTGATGGGCCCCATGCCGGCGGCCTTGCCGCCCGTTGGGATGCCGACGGCCGTCGCGGCCATGCCGTGGTGAGGCACGCCGTGCGCGGTCGCTATCTGCGGAAGCGCCTGAGCGGGTGCCGCGCACGGTCCGCCATCTGGCGCTGGCGCTCCTCCTGGGCGTCGCGCCAGGACCGCGTCGCCTCCGGGTGCTCCGAGGCCGCCTTCGCGCACAGCGCATAGAGTGCGATCCCCAGCCCAAAGCTCAGGACGGACGCAAGCACTTCTCCGACAGGCTCCCTTGCGCCGATCGTGCTTCCCGGAACCATCATCAGCACCACGTCCACAAAGGAGAAGAGCGTGGGGACCGCGGCCCAGCCACGCACGACCTGCGGGAGCTGCTTCGTGTCGATGGCCGCACGGATGGTGAACGCCGCGGCGACGACCATCGCCGCCAGGCGGAGCACGGCCATGAGGATGTCGGTCTGGTAGAGGCCGAGCATGTCGATGGCGCCGGTGCACGCCTCGAAGTAGATTACGGCCCAGACTGCGACGGCAACGGCGCATGCGATGAGGGCGTTCTGTACGGCGGACCTTGGCAGCCTTGCGAGGTCGGCAAGCCTGCCTCTTCCCTCCCGAAGCGATGTGTGGCCCGACGTGCGCATGTCCTGGGAGAGCTCCCTCGCAACGCGTCCGGCCGCGGTCGATGCGTCCGCGCCCTTCTCGCCCGCGGGCCTCTGCGCCACGCGCTCGCGCTCGTAGGCCAGGTGCTGACGGCGGCGTGCTTTCTGGTTGGACCTCTTGGACATGCTTGAACCCCTGTTTGACTGGTAGTTACAAAGACCTTTGCGCCGCGCACCTCGTGCCGCCGGCGCCCGCCCTGGGAGGCGCTAGATGCGGGCGACGGAATCCCGTATCACGAAATCGGATGATATGTGGGTGACGCAGGTGTATCCGCGCGGGTTCCGCACCTGTCCCAGGAGCTTCTGCACGGCCATGCTGCCGATGTCGTGCTTGTGGATGTGGATGGTCGTGAGGGAGGGGAGCGTGAGCCTGGCAAGCGGAAGGTCGTCGAAGCCGATGAACGAGACCTCCTCTGGCACGCGTATCCCCCGCTCGATGAACGCGCGCATCGCGCCGCTCGCGAGGATGTCGTTGTCCGCGAAGAAGGCGGTGGGGAGCTCGGGGTCGTGGCTGAGCCATTCCCTGGCGCCCGAGTATGCGGTCGAGAGCTTCGTGCCCACGTGCATGACGTACTTCTCGTCGAGCGTCAGGCCGGCCTCGCGCAGCGCGTGCTCGCAGCCACGCCTTCTGAGCGGGAAGTTCTGGATGATGTCTCCCGCGGTGATGTACCCGATCCTGGTGTGGCCCATGGATATGAGATAGTGGACCGCCATGTACGAGGAGCTCTCGTTCGAGATGACTATCGACTCTATGGGCTTGTGGAAGCAGTAGCCGTCCACGATGACCAGGGGGGCGGCACAGTCGTAGAACGGCTTGTAGTCCTCCTCTTTCAGCTCCGTGCCCAGAAGGATCAGGCCGCTCGTCTTGTCGTTGCAGAGCTCCTCGATCTGGTCGCGCGCCATGTATGACTCCAGGTCGACCGTGACGTAGCGCGTCGGCATGCCCTCGCGCCTGGCCTCGCGCTCTATTCCGTCCATCACGGCTGGGTGGAACTCGCCCTCGTCGAGGATCGAGCCCGTCTTTCGGGCGACAACGAAGTTGATGCGCTCGATGCGGTTCTGGGGCTTGTAGCCCATCTCTCCCGCGACACGGATGATCTGCGCGGCAGTCTTCTGCGAGACTCCCGGCTTGTGGTTGAGGGCATTCGATACCGTTGCGGGAGAGTACCCCGTGACCTTGCTTATGGTGCGGATGCTTACCTTCATGGTGAATTCGCCTGCGGCTCTTTATGACGATGTCTCGAACTCAGATGAAAGAGAGTCTTCCGGGCGTGGATTCGCGCGTTTCGTTCAGCCCTAAACAGATTGCCTTTCTTTCAGAAGTATAGCTAAACAAAATAGAAGATGTTAGGTAAGTACCGAGCGCTTGTTCATTTATGGCGTTAGATGCAAATCCGGAAACGTTTTCAAATGTCACTTTTGCTCGCAAATTCAAACTAGATACATCTTACAATTATATATAAACACTAAAGAAATAAATATAAGTATATAAAACGTATAATATACAAATATAAGATGAAAAAATGGAAAAACGCAAAATTTTAATAATAAGGGTCTTTCAAGCAAATCTCAATAAGAAGTTAAGAAACTTCGCTCAGGTATGAAAGTGCTACCGTCCGCACTTCTTTTCTTCTGTTTAGTAAAATTCATCAGTACAGTGGTCTACAGAGGCTCGTATAAGGCATTTTTGGCCGTGAGTATGTCAGAACTAAACAAAATATAAAACACAATTTCCAATCTGAGCAGAGCGGTGCCCCAAATTGTGGCCTCGAGTTGTCTGACGAGGAAGGACTTGAAATGGGAGACGGTTACAAGCAGATAAAGCTCGGCGTAGCCCCTACGAGGCGCAGCATCTTCAGCGCGCCCGACGCGGTCAAGTACGCAAACCTCACGCGCGCCAAGCTCGACGAGCTGGGCGTCAACTACGTCGATATCACGGACATCAACGAGGAGGGCCTCCTCTACGACGACGAGGACCGCAAGAAGATAGCCGCTAAGTTCAAGGCCGAGAAGATCGATGGACTCTTCATTCCGCACGGAAACTTCGGAACGGAGTACGAGTGCGCCCGCCTCGCAAAGGAGCTCGACGTTCCCGTGCTGCTCTGGGGCCCGCGCGACGAGGCGCCCCTCGAGAACGGCATCCGCCTGCGCGACACCCAGTGCGGGCTCTTCGCAACCGGCAAGGTCCTGCGCCGATTCGACGTCCCGTTCACGTACATGACGAACTGCCGCCTCGACGACCCCGAGTTCAAGCGCGGCCTCTTCGACTTCCTCGCCGTCTGCAACGTGGTGAAGAAGTTCCGTAACATGCGAATCCTCCAGATCGGGCCCCGTCCCTTCGACTTCTGGTCGACCATGTGCAACGAGGGCGAGCTTCTCGAGAAGTTCAACATCCAGCTCGCGCCCATCCCGCTTCCCGAGCTGACCGACGCGATGAAGGACGCCGAGAAGAACGAGCCCGACGTGGTCGACGGCGTAGTCGCGTACTGCCACGAGAACATGACGTGCGACATCTCCGAGGACCTGCTGCGCAACGTCGCGTCGCTGAAGGTCGCCATGCGCAACCTGGCGACGAAGTACGGGGCGTCCGCAATCGTCATCCAGTGCTGGAACGCCCTGCAGGGCCAGATCGGCATCATGCCCTGTGCGGCGAATTCGCTCCTCAACGAGGAGGGACTGCCCGTAGTCTGCGAGACCGACGTCCACGGCGCCATCTCCCAGGTCCTTGCCGAGGCGGCGACGCTCGGGGACACCCGCGCGATGTTCGCCGACTGGACGGTTCGCCACCCGACCAACGACAACGGCGAGCTGCTTCAGCACTGCGGTCCGTGGCCGATCTCGGTGGCGAGGGAGAAGCCCACGATCTGCGTGCCGGTGGCCTTCGACCACAACGGCGCCGTCTCGGCGGAGGCGAAGCCGGGCAAGCTCACAATCATGCGCGTCGACGGCGACCACGGCGAGTACTCCATGCTGCTCGGACATGCCAGGGGATGCGACGGCCCGTTCACCAAGGGCACCTACCTCTGGATCGAGGTCAACAACCTCAAGCGCCTGGAGGCAAAGGTGGTCGAGGGCCCCTACATCCACCACTGCGTCGCCATCCACGCGGACATCGTTCCCATCCTGTACGAGGCCTGCAAGTACATAGGCATCAAGCCCGATCTCTACGACTCGATCGAGGACAAGGTCAAGGCCTACCTCCATGGCGAGGACGTCACGTTCGACGAGGTCTAGGCACGAGTTTCGGCCGTCAGAAAAACCCGAAGGGAGCTGTGGCAATGAACTACAAGTCTCTTGCATACGATCTGCGCAAGGACACGCTCGACATCATCATGTCCGGTGGCGGCGGACACATCGGCGGGGACATGAGCGAGATGGAGGTGCTCGTCGCCCTCTATCTTGCGGGAGGCATGAACGTCTCCCCGCAGAACATGGACGATCCCAACCGCGACCGCTTCGTGCTCTCGAAGGGCCATTCCGTCGAGGCGTACTATGCGGTCCTCGCCAAGGCGGGCTTCCTCGACATCGACGAGGTGAAGGAGAAGTTCTCGAAGTTCGGCTCGCCGTACATCGGGCATCCCAACAATCACCTCCCCGGCATCGAGATGAACTCCGGCTCGCTCGGGCATGGCCTTCCCGTCAGCGTGGGCATGGCGCTCGCCGGCAAGATGGACGGTCGCGGCTACCGCGTGTACACCCTGCTTGGAGACGGCGAGTTTGCCGAGGGCTCCAACTGGGAGGCGCTCGAGTCCGGGGCGATGTACGGCCTCGACAACCTCTGCGCAATCATCGACCGCAACCACCTGCAGATCTCGGGCAACACCGAAGACGTCATGGCGCACGAGAAGCTCGCCGCGAAGGTCGCCGCGTTCAACTGGAACGTCATCGACGTGAAGGACGCGAACGACCTCGACCAGGTCATGGCGGCGCTCGAGGAGGCGAGGCGCTGCAAGGGCAAGCCCTCGTTCATCATCGCCAACACCGTCAAGGGCTGCGGGTCGCCCGTCATGGAGAACAAGGCGTCGTGGCACCACCACGTACCCACCCCCGAGGAGTACGACCAGATCGTGAAGGACCTCGAGTCCAGGAAGGAGGCGCTCCAGGATGCCTAACAAGATCGCCAACAGGAAGGTCATCTGCGACGTGCTGATGGAGCACGCAAAGACCGACAAGGACGTCGTCGTCCTCTGCAGCGACTCTCGCGGGTCCGCGTCCCTCACTCCGTTCTTCAACGAGTATCCGGGGCAGTCCGTCGAGGTGGGCATCGCCGAGCAGGACCTCGTGGGAATCGCGGCGGGACTCGCGGCCTGCGGAAAGAAGCCGTTCGCGGCCTCGCCGGCGTCGTTCCTCTCCACCCGCTCCTACGAGCAGTGCAAGATCGACTGCGCCTATTCGGACACCAACGTGAAGCTCATCGGCATCTCCGGCGGAATCTCGTACGGCGCCCTCGGCATGAGCCACCACAGCGCGCAGGACATAGCGGCGATGAGCGCCATCCCCAACATGAGGGTGTACCTGCCGAGCGATCGCTTCCAGACGAGGAAGCTGTTCGAGGCGCTGCTCCAGGACCAGAAGTGCGCCTACATCCGCGTCGGCCGCAATCCCGTGGAGGACGTCTACACGGAAGATGACTGCCCGTTCCAGATGAACAAGGCGACGCTCGTCCGCGACGGCGAGGACGTGCTGCTCGTCGCGTGCGGAGAGATGGTCAGGCCCGCCGTCGACGCGGCAGAGATCCTCGAGAAGAGCGGCGTCTCCGCCTCCGTGCTCGACATGTACTGCGTCAAGCCCCTGGACCGCGAGGCCATCGTGCGCCAGGCGAGCAAGGCGAAGGCGGTCGTCTCCATCGAGGAGCACTCGCCGTTCGGCGGACTCGGCTCGATGGTCGCGCAGGTCGTGGGGCAGGAGTGCCCGAAGACGTGCGTCACGATGGCCCTCCCGGATTCGCCGGTCATCACCGGCACCTCCAAGGAGGTCTTCGACTACTACGGCCTCAACGGCGAGGGAATCGCGAAGCGCGCACTCGAGGCGCTCGGCAAGTAAGGCAGTCGTCAGGCCAAAGGGCCTGCTGCAAAAGGAAGTCAAAGGGGAAAGGGAAACTACCATGGCAATCTCTAGGCGTTCGTTCGTGGAAATGTCCGCTCTCGCTGGCACGACCATCGCTCTGACCGCTTGTGGTGGAAGCAAGGGCTCCGACAAGACGTCGAGTGCTGACTCGAGCAAGTCGGGCTCCAAGAAGGAGGCCAAGGTCCTCAAGGGCGGCGGCTCCAACATCATCTACGTCATCACCCCCTCCGTCTCGAACCCCGCGTTCAAGGCCGAGGCCGACGGCGCCACCGACGAGGCCAAGAAGATGGGCTACGAGGTCAAGGCCAACTCCCACGACGATGACGCGAACAAGCAGTCCGAGCTGTTCGACTCCGCCATCGCCGATAAGGCCGCGGCAATCATCTGCGACAACGCCGGCGCGGACGCAACCGTCGAGGCCGTGAAGAAGGCCGCGAAGGCAGGCATCCCGACGTTCCTGATCGACCGCGAGATCACCACCACCGGCGACGCGATCGCGCAGATCATCGCGGACAACAACCAGGGCGCGTCCGACGTCGCGCAGACGTTCGTCGACGCCATGGGCGAGAAGGGCAACTACGTCGAGCTCCTCGGAAAGGAGTCCGACACCAACGCCAAGGTCCGCTCCGACGCCTTCCACGCGGTCATCGACCAGTACAAGGACATGAAGATGCTCGAGCAGCAGACCGCGAACTGGGAGCAGACCCAGGCGTACGACAAGATGGAGACCCTGATCCAGACCTACGGCGACAAGATCCAGGGCGTCGTCTCCGGCAACGACACCATGCTCCAGGGTGCCTGCGCCGCACTCGAGGCGCACAACATGAACGTCCCCGTCGTCGGCGTCGACGGCTCTGACGAGGCGCGCGACCTCATCAAGCAGGGCAAGGCGACCGCGACCGCGCTCCAGCAGTTCGACGTCATCGCCCGCACGGCAGTCCAGGAGGCCGACAAGTACCTGAAGGACGGCTCCACCGGCGAGGACGAGAAGCAGCTCATCCCGTGCATCGTCATCACGAAGGACAACGCGGACAAGCTGAACGGCTTCGTCTACACCGAGTAGTCGCAAATCGATCTCATCGTCGCGGGGGCATGGGCGCCACCCATGCCCCCGCGATGCACTGGACGTTACGTGGCAGTACGCGTGGTCGGGCGCGTTGCCAGATTGGAGGAGAAAGATGAGGAAGGGGTTTCTCCCGGTAGTGGCAAGCGCACTTGTGGCGGGGGCCGTCGCGCTCTCCGGCTGCACCGTCGTGCCCATCGGTCAGGAGGCCAAGTACACGGGTGAGGTCACGTTCGACGCCAAGGCCCAGTCCAAGGACCTCTGGAAGAAGGTCAAGGACGAGATTCCCTCTAAGGCGGCGGACCTCGGCGAGCTGCTGAAGGCCGGCGACGCCGGAAGCCTCACGAAGGACGATGCCATCCAGAAGTTCAACGGCAAGAGCCTCAGCACCTCCAAGGTCGCGGCGGGCAGTGGCGTCGTCTATGCCGTCAAGGGGACGGGAACCGTCACCGAGGTCAACGCGAAGGCCGTTGACAAGAGCGCCTCGTCCAAGGGCACGATGACCGTCGCCGTCGACGGCTACGCGGGGAGCAAGAAGGTCGTCATCAACGTCGGGCCCGTCATCTCCGACACGTCGCTGCGCGACTACCTCACGAGCATCAACCTGAACGACTACAAGGACACCACGCAGTGGAGCCAGGTCTCCCAGGCAATCAACGACACCGCCCAGAAGGACGTGATAGACAAGGCCGACATCGGGAGCCTGAAGGGCAAGAAGATCAGCTTCACCGGCGCGTTCACCGCCAAGACCGGAATGACCATGGTCAGCATCACCCCGGTCGAGCTGAGCGCCGAGTAGGACGTCCTCGACATTAGGAAGGAGATGCATGCACATGGCAGGATACAGCTGCCCCGATAACGTCTTCCTGCATGCCGAGAAGATCTCGAAGATCTACCCGGGCACCAAGGCCCTGGACGAGGTTTCCTTCGATCTTCTGAAGGGCAAGGTCAACGTCCTCATCGGCGAGAACGGCGCGGGCAAGTCGACGCTCATGAAGATGATCGCCGGCATAGAGCAGCCGTCCTCCGGAACGATGTACATCGGCGACCAGGAGGTCCACTTCAAGGACACCACGGAGGCGAGGAAGCACGGAATCGGCATCATCCACCAGGAGCTGAGCCTGTTCCCGAACCTCAACATCTACCAGAACATCTTCATGAACAAGGAGCTGAAGAAGGGCGCGTCGCTCGACAACGCGAGGCACGTCGAGCGGGCGAACAAGGTCCTCGCGAAGCTCGAGCACCCGATGGACCCCAACACCATAGTCGGCACGCTTCGAGTCGGCCAGCAGCAGATGGTCGAGATCGCGCGCAACCTCGTCGACGACGACCTCAAGGTCCTCATCATGGACGAGCCCACCTCGTCGCTCTCCCAGCAGGAAGTCCAGGTCCTCTTCAAGATCATGCGCGAGCTCACGAGCGAGGGTCTCTCGATCGTCTACATCTCGCACCGCCTCGAGGAGATCATGGAGATCGGCGACCACGTCACCATCCTGCGAGACGGCAAGTACGTGGACGACGCGGACGTCAAGGACATCAGCGTGTCCTGGATCGTCTCCAAGATGACGGGCGGCGAGAAGAACTACCCCAAGCGCGACCGTACCGTCGACTGGTCCAAGCAGCCCAAGGTGCTCGAGGTCAAGGACCTGTGCCTGCCGAAGCCTGGCGGAGGCTACCTCGTCGACCACGTGAGCTTCGACCTCAAGAGGGGCGAGGTCCTCGGCATCTACGGTCTTCTCGGCGCCGGACGCTCCGAGGTCTTCGAGTGCATCATGGGCCTGCATCCCGAGCACACGGGCGAGGTCGACATCGAGGGGAAGCCGGTGCAGATCAAGAGCGTCTCCCAGATGATCGACATGGGAGTCTCGCTCATCCCCGAGGACCGTCAGGGCAGCGGTCTCGTCCAGACGCTCGACATCGAGAAGAACGCCTCCCTCGCCGCACTGAAGCGCTACAAGAGGGGTCCGTTCATCGACTCGGCGCTCGAGGATAAGAAGGTGGACGAGGAGATCGAGGACATCCACATCAAGGTCGCGGACAAGCACCTGCCGATCCTCTCGCTCTCCGGCGGAAACCAGCAGAAGGTCGTCATCGCGAAGGGCCTGCTCACGGAGCCGAAAATCTTCCTGATGGACGAGCCGAGCAGGGGCATCGACGTCGGCGCGAAGACGGAGGTCTTCGAGATCATCAACAAGTACGCCCAGCAAGGCCTGTCCATCATCGTCATCTCCTCGGAGCTCGAGGAGATCATGGCGATCTCCGACCGGATCATCGTCCTGTCCAACGGCAAGAAGACGGGCGAGTTCGTCGGGGACGACATCACAAAGGACGCGCTCGTGATGGCCTCGTACAAGGGTCACCACACGGAAACGAAACAGCAGGAGGGTAAGTAACCATGGCAGCGGATACTAAGAAGGGCTCGGGCGGCAACAACCAGCTGTTGATGACGCTGCTCAAGGGTCGTACGCTCATCGTTCTCGCAATTCTCTTCGTGTTCTTCAGCTTTGCGGCGCCGAACTTCTTCAACGTGGACTCGCTCCTCTCCGTCGCGAAGCACGTGGCCCTGTATGGCATCCTCGCCATCGGCATGACCTACGTCATCATCACGGGAGGGATCGACCTCTCCGTCGGCGCCGTCGTGGGATTCTGCGGCATGCTCGCGGGCGGGTTCTTGCAGGAGGGCCTGACGCTGCCCATGTTCGGCGTCACGATCTACATGTCAGTTCCCGTCGTCGTCCTCGTCACGCTGGTCATCGGCGTGCTCCTGGGAGTCGTGAACGGCCTCATCATCACGAAGCTCGGAGTGACGCCCTTCATCGCGACCCTGGGCACCATGTACGTGTGGCGCGGCTTCGCGAACATCCGCTCGAACGGCGCGACCTTCAACGACATCGCGGGCAAGGCCGGCCTGGGCAACATGGGCTTCTCGTTCTTCAGCTCCAGCGTCTTCGGAATCATCCCCATGGGCGTCGTCATCCTCGTGATCTTCGCGGTGATCGCCGGCCTCGTCCTGAACAAGACGGCGTTCGGCTGGCACGTGCTCGCCATCGGCGGCAACACCAACGCGGCAAGGCTCTCCGGCATCAAGGTCGACAAGAGCCTCATCATCGTCTACGCGATCTCTGGCCTGTGCTCGGCCATGGTCGGCATCATCACCACCTCGCAGCTGATGGCCGCGCACCCCGCTACGGGCAACTCCTGGGAGATGAACGCCATCGCGGCATCCGTCCTGGGCGGCACCTCGATGGCAGGCGGTGTCGGCACCATCATCGGCACCATCGAGGGCGCGTTCGTCATCGGCGTCATCAACGACGGCATGACCATGATGGGCGTCACGGAGTTCTGGCAGCAGGTCATCCGCGGCCTCGTGATCATCATCGCCGTCGTGATCGACCAGGTGCAGCGCAACATCCAGGCACGCATGGCGCTCCAGGCGAGAAACGAGTCCAAGAACGAGGAGAAGGCCGCTGCTACGGCCTAGCGGCTCGCCCTCGAGAGGGCGCTTGACAAACGTTTTGCAGTGAGTGGGGGCGCCGCCATCCGCCGCATGGCGGGGTGACGCCCCCAAGTCGAAGGGATACGCCATGAAGAAGAGTGGCATCATCAACGCGCAGCTTGCCGGCCTCCTCGCGGGGCTGGGACACAAGGACACCTACATGATCGCGGACGCGGGCATGCCCATACCGAAGGGCGTGGAGGTCGTGGACTTGGCCGTCGTGGGCGGGGTCCCGACGTTTAGGCAGGTCATGGACGCAATTGCGGACGAGTGCGTCTTCGAGCACTACACGCTTGCCGAGGAGATCAAGGAGGCGAACCCAGAGCTGCACGCGTACGTGCAGGAGAGGCTCGGGGGAGTCGAGCACGACTACGTGCCGCACGTCGAGCTGAAGCGCATGGAGGCGGACTGCAAGTTCGTGATAAGGACGGGCGAGTTCTCGCCGTATCCCAACGTGCTGCTCACGGCGGCGTGCGCGTTTTAGGGGCGGACATGGCGAAGTACGTATTGGGCATCGATCAGAGCACGCAGGGGACCAAGGCCATCCTCTTTGACGGAGAGGGGGCCCTTCTAGCCCGCGCGGACCGTCCTCACAGGCAGATCGTGAACGACCGCGGATGGGTCGAGCACGACCCGGAGGAGATATACCGCAACGTGGTCGCGACCGTGGCGGACGTGGTCGCGAGGGCGGGCGTCGACAAGGGCGACATCGCATGCGTGGGCATCTCGAACCAGCGCGAGACGTCGCTTGTGTGGAACGCCGACGGCACGCCGTGCCACAACGCCATCGTGTGGCAGGATGCGCGCGCGACGGACGTATGCGAGCGCGTTGCGGCTGCGGGCATGGAAGAAGCGGTGAGGGAGAGGTCGGGAATCAGGCTGTCCCCGTACTTCCCCGCGGCGAAGCTCGCGTGGATCTGCGAACACGTGGACGGCGTCGCCCGCGGCCTGCGGGCAGGAAAGCTGCGCCTGGGAACGGTCGACGCGTACCTGGTGTACAGGCTGACGCATGGGGAGTCGTACAAGACGGACTACTCGAACGCGTCGAGGACGGAGCTCTTCGACATCCGCGGGCTCGCGTGGGACGAGGGGCTGTGTGACGCGTTTGGCATCCCCGTGGCCGCGCTTCCCGAGGTGTGCGACTCCGACGCGCCGTTTGGCATGACCGACTTCGAGGGCTATCTGGACGCTCCCATCCCCATTCACGCCGTGATGGGCGACTCCCACGGCGCGCTGTTTGGGCAGGGCTGCCTGCGACCCGGCATGGTGAAGGCGACGTACGGCACCGGCTCATCCGTCATGATGAACGTGGGGGAGAGCCCCGTGACGTCGGAAAGCGGCCTGGTGTCGTCCCTCGCGTGGAAGCTGGGCGGCAAGGTGAGCTACGTCCTGGAGGGCAACGTCAACTACACGGGTGCCGTCGTGACGTGGCTGAAGGACGACCTGGGGCTCATCGAGTCCGCGGGGGAGACCGAGGAGCTCGCGCGCGTTGCGAGCGAGCGCGACCAGAGCTACCTGGTGCCGGCGTTTTCCGGCCTGGGCGCGCCGTACTGGGACTCTGCCGCCGTGGGCGTGCTGTACGGGATGACGCGGACGACGCACAGGCCCGAGGTCGTGCGCGCTGCGCTGGACAGCATCGGCTACCAGATAACGGACGTGCTGAGGGCGATGGAGAGGGACTCTGGCGTCTCGCTCGGCGAGCTGCGCGTGGACGGCGGCCCCACGCACAACGGATACCTCATGCAGTTCCAGAGCGACATCGCCCGCGTGCCGGTGGCTGTCTCCCCGACGGAGGAGCTCTCCGGCATGGGGGTCGCGTACGCCGCGGGGTGCGGCATGGGAATCTACGACGCGGACCGGCTGTTCGACGGCGTGGAGCGCAGGGTCTTTAGGCCGAAGCGCGACGAGGCGTGGTCGCGTAGCAAGTATGATGGCTGGAGGCACGCCGTGTCCAAGGCGCTCTCTGAGACGGAGGAACGCTCATGAGGATTCTTGACTTCGGATCTTTGAACATCGACTACGTGTACCAGGTCGACCACATGGTCAGGCCCGGCGAGACCCTTGCGACGGGGCGTCGCGACGTGTATCCCGGCGGCAAGGGGCTGAACCAGGCCGTCGCGTGCGCGCGGGCCGGCGCCAAGGTGTGGCAGGCGGGACTCGTGGGCCCGGAGGGCGGCCTGCTTCTGGACGTGTGCCGCGAGGCAGGCGTGAACACGGACTACGTGAGGACCGTCGACGTCGCGAGCGGCCACACCGTCATCCAGGTGGACGGGGGAGGCCAGAACTGCATCCTGCTGTACGGCGGAGCGAACCAGCGCGTCGACGAGGCGTATGCGGACGAGGTCCTCTCGCACTTCTCGGCGGGCGACTACGTGATCCTGCAGAACGAGATATCGTGCTTGCCGCACATCGTGGATGCGGCCGCGGCGCGCGGGATGAGGGTCGTGCTGAACCCCTCACCGTACAACGAGGCGCTGGAGGCCGTCGACATGTCGAAGGTGTCGCTCTTCCTGCTGAACGAGGTCGAGGGCGCGCAGGTGGCCGGCGGCTCCGAGGACCCGGACGAGGTCCTGGCGCGCCTGGGCGAGAAGTGCCCGGACGCCGCGGTCGTGCTCACGCTTGGGTCCGAGGGCTCTCGCTATCAGCGGGGCGACGAGCGCTACGCGCAGGGCATCTACCACGTGGACGCGAAGGACACCACCGCCGCCGGCGACACGTTCACCGGCTACTTCGTGTGGGCCGTGAGCGAGGGCAGGCCCGTGCCCGAGGCGCTCGACATCGCCGCGAAGGCATCCGCCATAGCGGTGTCGCGCGCGGGCGCCGTGCCGTCCATCCCCACAATCGACGAGGTCATGGCGGCCAAGCTCTGACGCCCGACCGCGGTTAAACCAACAACCCTCCTAGCGCTCGCCCGGCTTCTCCCCCAACACGAGCCGGGCGAGCGTCTTTGCGACGCCGGACTCGAGGTTGGACCACTCGCACACGTGAGCTGCGGCCTCGCGCACGGACGGCTCGCCGTTTGGCATGGCGTAGGACTCGTCCACGGCAAGCAGCATGTCGAGGTCGTTCGGACCGTCGCCAAACGCGACGGCCTCGTCGCGGGTGGCGCCAAAGTGGCGGCACAGCACGTCGACCGCGTGGCTCTTGCTCACGCCTGCCACCATGACCTCGCACAGGATGTCGTTGCTGCGCACCACGGTCAGCTCCGGGTAGCGCGCGCCGAGGGTGCTCTCGGCCGAAAGAATCGCGTCGGGCTCTCCCATCAGCAGGAACTTGTGGATGCCGCGCTTGCCGAACGTGCCCTTGAGGTCGCGGCTCTGGGTCGCGCGCGCCTGGACGAAGTACTCCTCCTGCAGGACGCGGGAGTCTCGCGCGTCGTCCACGATCCACTTGTGGAAGCCGTACGTGCCCGCCACCACGTTGGGCAGGTCGCTCTCCAGGTACGCCTTCACCTCGAGCGCGAGGTCGAGCGGGATGGTCTTGCTGTAGAGCTCCTCGCCCTTCTCGTCCAGCACGTACGCGCCGGAAAACGCCGCGATCGGGCCGGTGATGCCCAGCGCCCGCTGCACGGAGTAGATGCCCTCCGGCGAGCGGCCGGACACCAGGCACAGCGGGATGCGCTGCGTGACGTGCCTGAGGGTGGGGCCGTCCGCGGGCAGCGCGTGGTGGTTCGTGTCCACGATGGTTCCGTCTACGTCGCTGAACGCGATGCGAATGCTCATGGGTGCTCCTTCTGCCGGTGGTGTGTGGTCCCAGCGTCGCACGTTGCCGCCGCCTGGCGGGCGAGCCTTCGCATTTGGTCCAAATGTATGGTAGCTATGGTACATTATGGGCATGAACGCACTGGACGCCATATGCGCGACGCCGCTTGACAAGACGTCGGACGTGCCCCTGTACCTGCAGCTCAAGCTCAGGCTCATAGGGCTCATCGCCACGCACGCCTTCGACGGGCGGACGCCGCTTCCCGCGGAGGCAGAAATCTGCCGCGCGCTCGGGCTGTCGCGCTCCACGGTCCGCCGCTGCTTCAAGGACCTCGTGGACGAGGGCCGCGTCGTCCGCCGGCGCGGCAAGGGCACGTTCGTCGCGCGCTACCAGCGGGGCCGCACCACCGACGTCGCGCTGAACTTCTCCGCGCGCATGGAGGCGCTGGGGAAGGCGCCGTCGTCGCGCATCCTCTCGCTTCGGCAGGTGCCGGGCACGGACGTCCTCAGGCGCCGGCTTCGCCTGGGCGAGAGGGACGGGGCGCTCTGGGAGGTGAGGCGCCTGCGCATGGCGGACGGCGTGCCGATGGAGACGAACACGGCGTACGTGCCGACCGCCGTGTGCCCGGCGCTCACGCGCGAGCGGGTGGAGCGGTCGCTGTACGCGTGCGTCGCGGAGGACGCGGGGCTTCTGCCCACGTACGAGGACGCGTACCTCGAGGCCGTGGTGCTGGACGCCGCGGAGGCGGACGCGCTCCAGCAGGTGCGCGGCGCGCCCGGCATCCGCGTGGTGAGGACGACGTACGACGCGGACATGGTCCCGTTCGAGGTGGGCTTGCTCGTGCGTCGCGCGGACAAGAACCGCATGCACCTACGGCTGGGCCCGTCGGGCTCGGAGGTCATGCTGGACGTGACGTGAGATGCCGCTAGGCGAGGGGTGCGTGCGGGACCGGCCGCGGGCCGGGCGGGCGGCGCGCCGAAGAAGGCGCCGCGCCGGGCGAGAAACGCATGAAACGAAGCTGGGAGCGAATAATGAAGAGCGAGAGGACCCGCGACGCGTGGGAGCGGATCAAGGGCTCGAAGCCACGGCGCCAGGAGATGCGCGGCATGCGCTATGGCCAGAAGGGCATCGGGCCGAACAAGGCCTCCGGCCACAAGGGCGGCATGGGCAGGCAGGGGTCGAGGCGCGGGTAGCCTGCGCGCGGCATCGCGCGGTCGGCCTTGTGGCCTCGCCCCATCGCCCCTAGGGGTCCGCGTCCCCACGCGCCACGAAGGGGGCCTCCCGACACCACCAGGTGCGGAAGGCCCCCTTGCGCCTCAGGATGCGCCGGCACTTGGCGCCGGCCGCGTTGCGCCCTGCGCTACATGCGGTCGTGGCAGGTGCGCGCGATGACGTCGAGCTGCTGCTCGCGGGTGAGGTCGATGAACTTGACCGCGTAGCCGGAGACGCGGATCGTGAAGTTGGCGTACTCGGGCTTCTCGGGGTGCTCCATCGCGTCCTTCAGCTTGTCGACGCCGAAGACGTTCACGTTCAGGTGGTGGGCACCGGCGGCGAAGTAGCCGTCCATCACGTTGACGAGGTTGGCCTTGCGCTGCTCCAGGTCGTTGCCGAGCGCGCTGGGGTTGATGGTCTGCGTGTTGCTGATGCCGTCGAGCGCATACTCGTACGGGAGCTTGGCCACGGAGTTGAGGCTGGCGAGGAGGCCGTTCTTCTCCGCGCCGTACGCGGGGTTGGCGCCGGGCGCGAACGGCTTGAAGGCCTCGCGGCCGTCGGGCAAGGCGCCCGTGGCCTTGCCGTAGACCACGTTCGACGTGATGGTCAGGATCGAGGTGGTGGGCTCGGAGTTGCGGTAGGTGTGGTGCTTCCTGATCTTGGCCATGAAGGTCTTGAGCAGCCACACCGCGATGTCGTCCGCGCGGTCGTCGTCGTTGCCGTAGCGGGGGAAGTCGCCCTCGACCACGTAGTCGGTCACGAGGCCGTCCTCGTTGCGGACGCACCTGACCTTCGCGTACTTGATGGCGGACAGCGAGTCGACCACGTGGCTGAAGCCCGCGATGCCCGTGGCGAACGTGCGGCGGACGTCGGTGTCGATGAGGGCCATCTCGGCGGCCTCGTAGTAGTACCTGTCGTGCATGTACTGGATGAGGTTCAGGATGTTGACGTACAGGCCGGAGAGCCAGTCCATCATGAGGTCGAACTTGTGCATGACCTCGTCGTAGTCGAGGTACTCGCTCGTGATCGGAGCGAGCTCGGGGCCGACCTGCATGTTCTTGCCGGTCTTCTTGTCCAGGAACTTCTCGTCCTTGCCGCCGTTGATGGCATAGAGAAGGCACTTGGCAAGGTTGGCGCGGGCTCCGAAGAACTGCATCTCCTTGCCGGTCTGGGTTGCGGAGACGCAGCAGCAGATGCTGTAGTCGTCACCCCAGACGGGACGCATGACGTCGTCGTTCTCGTACTGCACGGACGAGGTGTTGATGGAGACCTTCGCGGCGTAGCGGCGGAAGCTGAGGGGAAGGCGCTTGCTGTACAGCACGGTGAGGTTTGGCTCGGGCGCGGGGCCCATGTTCTCGAGCGTGTGCAGGAAGCGGTAGTCGTTCTTCGTGACCATGTGGCGGCCGTCCTGGCCGAGGCCGGCCATCTCGAGCGTCGCCCAGACGGGGTCGCCGGAGAACAGCTCGTTGTAGCTGGGGATGCGCGCGAACTTGACCATGCGGAACTTCAGGACCATGTGGTCGACGAGCTCCTGGGCCTCGGACTCCGTCAGGGTTCCCGCCGCGAGGTCGCGCTCGATGTAGATGTCCAGGAAGGTCGCGATGCGGCCGACGGACATGGCGGCGCCGTTCTGGGTCTTGATGGCGGCGAGGTAGCCGAAGTACAGCCACTGGAACGCCTCCTGCGCATTCGTCGCGGGCTTCGAGATGTCGAAGCCGTAGATGGCGGCCATGTCCTTGATGCCCCTGAGGGAGCGGATCTGCTCGGCGATCTCCTCGCGCAGGCGGATGACGTCGTCGGTCATGGTGCCGTCGCCGCAGTTGAGGAGGTCCTCCTGCTTCTTGGCAATCAGGAAGTCGATGCCGTACAGGGCGACGCGGCGGTAGTCGCCGACGATGCGGCCGCGGCCGTAGGTGTCGGGCAGGCCCGTGATGATGTGGGAGTGGCGGGCGGCGCGCATCTCGGGGGTGTACGCGTCGAACACGGCCTGGTTGTGGGTCTTGTGGTACTCGTTGAAGATCTTGTCGTACTTCGGGTTGATCTTGTAGCCGTAGCTCTCGGCGGCCTGCTGCGCCATCTTGATGCCGCCATACGGCATGAACGCGCGCTTGAGGGGCTTGTCGGTCTGAAGGCCCACGACCTTCTCGAGGTCCTTGAGCTCGGGGTCGATGTAGCCCGGGCCGTATGCGGTGAGGCCGCTCACGACCTCGGTCTCGCAGTCGAGGACGCCGCCGTTGGCGCGCTCCTGCCTCTGAAGCTCCTGGACCTTGCCCCAGAGCCTGTCCGTGGCCTCGGTGGGGCCGGCGAGGAAGGACTCGTCCCCGTCGTAGGGCGTGTAGTTGCGCTGGATGAAGTCGCGGACGTTGACGTCGGACGTCCAGTGACCTGCGGAGAATCCGCTCCACTCTTCCCTAAGCTGCATCGTGCTCCTCTCTTTCTGGCGGCCGTGCCGCCGCCTTGGCTGCTGGTTGCTCTGCTGTGCGTCGCGCAGGTGGTTCGCGGTGTGGCTAGGAGGGGGCGCCCTCGGCCCCGAGGATGCGCCTTGCGTTCTGCACGCGCTCCGGGCTTGGCGGCTCGACGCCGTCTAGGGTGTACGGGATGCCGAGCTCCTTCCACTTGTAGGCACCGAGGGTGTGGTAGGGGAGGACCTCGACGCGCTCCACGTTCGAGAGGGTCCCGATGAACTCTGCGGTGCGCCTAAGGTACGCGTCGTCGTCCGTGATGCCGGGAACGAGCACGTGGCGTATCCAGACGGGCTTCGCGATGTCGCTCAGGTAGGTGAGGGCGTCGAGGATGTTGGCGTTGTCGTGGCCGGTCAGACCCTTGTGATCTGCCGGGTCGATGTGCTTGAGGTCCGCGAGCACGAGGTCGCACGACCCCATGAGGCGCTCGAACTTGCCGAAGAAGGGCTCGCTCCGGGTGAACGGCTGCAGGGCCGTGTCGAGGCAGGTGCCGATGCCCCGCTGCCTGGCCTTCTGGAAGAGCTCCGTCACGAAGTCGATCTGCAGAAGGGCCTCGCCGCCGCTCACGGTGATGCCGCCGTCCTCGCCCCAGTAGCCGCGGTAGCGCTCCGCCTTGTCGAGGACCTCGTCCGCCGACATCTGCGTGCCCCCGTCCATGGCCCAGGTGTCGACGTTGTGGCAGTAGCGGCAGCGCATGGCGCAGCCCTGCAGGAAGACGAGGTAGCGCACGCCGGGGCCGTCGGCCGACCCAAACGACTCCAGTGAGTGGACCCTTCCGAGCATCCCCGTCGCCTCCTCCAGAAAATGTTTGTCGATAGACAACATATATGGGGGCGACGGAAAGTTCCTTGATTACAGTCAAGTAACGGGAAAAAGTTTTTACGGAAGACGGCGCGGGGCAAGTGCTATGCGGGATGGCCTTCGCTTTATGCACGCGGCAAATCCGTGCGGGCGAGCGCTCCCTCCGCGCGCCTACGCGTCGTCGCAGAGCCGGCGAAGCGCGACGTGGTCAAGCACGCGGATCTTGCCGCGACCGATGCGCTGCACCATGCCGTCGCGCTCGAACGAGCCGAGGGCGCGGCTGACGGTCTCTGGCCTGAGCCCCACGGAGTTCGCGATGTCGCCCAGGGTGAGGTGGATCTCCGGGCCGATGCAGCGCTCGTCGCGCCACAGCAGGAACTTCGCCAGGCGGCGCCGAGGGTCCCTCGTGCTGAGGACCTTGATCTTCTCCTCCGCCTCCACGAGCTCCGTACCGAGGGTCTGGATAAGGCTCGTCGCAACCTCGCGGTTGTCACCGATCAGCCGTATGAAGTCGGTGCGGCGGATGCGGCAGAGGTCGACGCGGGTGAGGCAGCCGACGCTGTAGCGGTAGACGCTCTCCTTCAGGAACATGCCGTGCCAGATGGCCTGGCCGTCGTGCAGGATGTCCAGGAGGTACTCCTCGCCGTCCGCGTCCGCGTGGAACGTCTTGATGCGCCCACGGCGCACCACCAGGATCGACTCGATGGGGTCGCCCTCGCGCACCAGCAGGCTCCCCGCGGGGTGGGTGGAGCGCAGCGCGTGCGCCATCAGGTCGTTGCGCGCGGACTCCGGGAGCCCCGCGAACAGGCGGATGCTCCCCATGCAGCTGCCGCCGCCCTCGCGAAAGGGGCGGTCCATCGTCTCCTTGCACCGAGCCGGATCCTTGGCCACCGTTCCTCCTCACGTCGCCCTCGTACCCATGATACCCAAGCGCGGCCGCGCGAGCCTGCGCCCGGCGACCGCTTGGGAGGTCGGGGGCGCCCTCTGCGACAGGTGTGGTAGCCTTTTAAGCTGCAGCGTCAAAGCTGGGCCCTCCCGCGAGGCAGGGTCACGTCTCGTGTGTTGCGAGGGGATGCACATGGCACTCGATCAGGACAGCGCGACCGCGAGGGCGGCCGAGGCACCGGCCCAGGGCCCGGCGGAGGGCGGGGTCACCACGCCGGCGGGAGCGGCGGGCGCAGCGCCGTCGCCGCTGGAGCAGGAGCTCGCCAAGAGGGAGGCCCTCTGCGAGCAGGCGGAGCGCGTCGCAGGCGAGAAGGACTGGCACCACGGGCCGGCGGACCTCCGTAGGCTCGCGGACGAGTGGCGCTCGCTGCGCCGCTGGCACGACCCGCGCGAGGATGCGCTCTGGAGGCGCTTCGACGCGGCGCGCGAGGCGTTCTACCAGGCCCGGGACGAGGCCCGCGACGATACGCGCAAGAAGAAGGAGGCCCTTGCGGCCGAGGCGGAGCGCCTGGCCGGCTCCACGAGCTGGAAGCAGACCGCCGCGCGCATGCGCGAGATGATGGACGAGTGGAAGGCTGCCGGCACGTGCGGCCACGAGGTCGACGAGGAGCTCTGGCAGCGCTTCGACAAGGCCCGCAAGGCGTTCAACGCGGCGCGCGAGGAGGACTACGCCCGCCTGGAGCAGGCGCGCGCGAAGGCGAAGGCCGTAAAGGAGCAGCTCGTGGAGGAGGCCCGTAGGGCGGCGGTGACCTCGCCCGACTGGAAGGGCCAGGAGTGGCGTGCCGCCTCGCAGCGGATGAAGGACCTCATGGCGCGCTGGAAGGCCGCCGGCGTCGCGGACCGCGCGGACAACGACCGCCTGTGGGAGGAGTTCACGGCGGCGCGCCAGCCGTTCTTCGACGCGCAGCACGCCCACTACGAGGCGCTCGAGGCCGCGCAGAGGAAGGCCGCGGACGCGAAGCGGGCCCTGGTGGAGGAGGCGCGCGCCCTCGCGGCCGCGGACGACTTCTCGCGCGAGGCGACGGAGCGCGCCAAGGACCTCGACCGCAGGTGGAAGCAGCTGGGATTTGCCGGCCGCGAGCTGAACGACACGCTGTGGGAGGAGTTCAACAAGGCGAAGGAGGGCTTCTGGGACAAGAAGCGCGCCAATGGCGAGGCTCGCCACGAGGAGTGGCGCCAGCGCACGCAGGACGCGATCGACCGCAGGCAGAAGCGGATATCAGACCTGCAGCAGCAGGCGGACCGCCTGCAGGAGCGCCTGAACAACGCCTACGCCACCGACCACGTGGAGGAGATGCAGGACAGGCTCGAGCAGAAGCTCGACCTGATAGACAAGATCAAGGCGGAGGTCGAGGACATCAAGTCCAGGCTCGACTAGCCGCGCGAACGACGGAGGGATGCATGGCAGGGGACGTCAAGGAAAGCACGGACAACAATGGCGCCGCGGGCGAGAAGGTCGTGACGTACGAGAGCAGGGACCAGGTGCCCGAGCGCTACCGCTGGGACCTGAGCGACCTGTTCGCAAGCGACGAGGACTTCGAGCGCGCCCTCGGCGAGGCCGAGTCGCTCGTGGCCGAGTACGCCGGCTGGCGCGAGAGGGCCACGGCGACGGGGGCGGACCTTCTCGCCTACCTGCGCTTCGACGACGACGCGACCATCCGCGTGCAGCGCCTGTGGAACTACGCGTCGCGGCGCGCGGACGAGGACACGCGCATCAGCCGCTACCAGGACCTCAGCGCGCGGGTCACGAGCCTAGCGACGCGCGTCTCGGCCGCGTCGTCGTGGTTCGAGCCTGCGGTGCAGGCGCTCGACGCCAAGCTGTTGGAGGAGTGGTACGCGGCCACGCCCGGGCTCGGGCTGTACCGCCTGGCGCTCGACCGCATCCGCGCGCTGGCCGCCCACACGCTCGCGCCGGAGCAGGAGGCGATCCTGGCGCAGGCGCAGGAGCTGATGGAGCAGCCGGGCAAGGCGTTCACGATGCTGAACGACGCGGACCTCAGCTTCCCGGAGGCCACGGACGCGAACGGCCGGCAGCGCGCCGTCACGCACGGCAGCTACGTCCCGCTCGAGATGTCGCCGGACCGGGCGCTCCGCGAGTCCGCGTACCACAGCGTCTACGGCACGTACCGCTCCGTCAGGAACACGTGCGCCGCGCTTCTGGCGTCGCAGATGAGGCACCTCGCGTTCTTCTCGAACGCGCGCCACTACGCGAGCTCGCTCGAGGCGTCGCTTGCGCCCACGGAGGTCCCGGTCGAGGTGTACGCGAGCCTCATCGACTCCGTCCACCGCAACATCGAGTCCCTCCACCGCTACATGGAGGTCCGCCGCCGCGCGCTCGACCTGGACGCGCTGCGCTACTGGGACCTGTACGTGCCCATCGTGAGGGCCCCGGAGCGGCGCTACACGTTCGAGGAGGCGTGCGACCTCATGCTGAAGGCCCTCGCCCCGCTGGGCGAGAAGTACGTGGCCGTCGTGCGCCGCGCGCTCTCGGAGCGCTGGATCGACGTGTACGAGACGCCCGGCAAGATGAGCGGCGCATACTCCGCCGACGGCCACGGCATGCGTCCCGTGATCCTGCTCAACTTCCAGGGGACGCTCGACGACGTGTTCACCCTCGTGCACGAGATGGGCCACTCCATGCAGACGTGGCTCTCGAACGAGGCCCAGCCGCCGCGCTACCAGGAGTACCCCATGTTCGTGGCGGAGGTCGCCTCGACCACGAACGAGTGCCTGCTCATCCGCTACCTGCTCGACCACACGACCGACGACGCGGAGCGCCTGTTCCTCGTGAACCACTTCTGCGAGATGTTCCGCGGCACCCTGTTCAGGCAGACCATGTTCGCGGAGTTCGAGCGCGACGCCAACGCCGCGTGCGCCGCGGGCGAGGGCGTGGGCGCAGACGCCCTCTGCGCCCGCTACCGCGCGCTGAACGACCTGTACTACGGCGACGCGGTGCGGTCGGACGACGAGATAGCGCACGAGTGGGCGCGCATCCCGCACTTCTACTACGACTACTACGTCTACGTGTACGCCACGAGCTTCGCCGCGGCCGTCGCCCTGTCCGAGCGCATGCTGCGCGAGGGCGAGCCCGCCGTGGAGGACTACCTTGGCTTCCTGTCCGGCGGCTGCTCCAAGACCCCCATCGAGCTCCTGCGCGGCGCCGGCGTGGACATGGCGTCCGGCGAGGCCGTGGACGCCGCCCTCGCGCGCTTCGCCGAGCTCGTGGACGAGCTCGGCCGGGGGATCTAGCCGCCATGCGGCACGACTCCCTGGTACACGTGGCCGCGACCGGCGGCTACGGCAGCGTGTTCGAGGTGCATGACGGCGTGTGCGAGGTGGGCCTCATCGACCCCACCGCGGACGAGTACTCCATCACGGTTCCGCAGTCCGCCGTGCAGGAGATGGACCCCGTGGGCGACTCGGCGCGCGCGGCGCTTCTCGGGCACCTCGTCCTGTTCCACCTTCGCGTCAACTGGCGTCTCAGGCTCGCGTTGAGCTTCGAGGCGTTCGCGGGGAGGGAGGAGGGCGGCGCCCTCGAGCTGTGGGCCGCCTGCGGCACGTCGCGCCCCCGCAGGGTCGCGACGCTCTCCGCGCGCGAGGAGTCGCTCCTGACCACCTCGCTCGCGGCGCTCTCGCTCGACGCGTGGGCGCCCGGCCAGGCCGGCGCCGCGCCGAGCCTCGACGGCTGGGGCTGGTCCACGGAGCTCGTCGGCGCGGGCGTGGGGCAGTCCGCCTGCGGCAGCTGCCCTTCGGGCGAGAAGGACGGGCAACCGTTGCCGCCGGGCGCCGTTCCAGAGGGGCTGCCCGCCGTGGTGGAGGCGCTTGCCGGGCTCGGCCTTCCCGTCGCATGGACGGAGCGCGGCCCGCGCGCGACGGGCGCGCCGCTTCCGCAGGCGCCTCAGCCAGAGGACGATGCCGGCGAGGCGGAGGGCCCCGCGCTGCCGTTCGACCTTGGCGCGCTTGGCCTGTAGCGACCTGCGGCCTTAAGGCACAGCGCACGACCGGCAAAGCGCACCCCGCCGCACAAGAGGGGCCGGACGGCTCGATGCCGCCCGGCCCCTGTCCGTGCCGCTTGGATGCCATCGCGCCCGCGGGCGCCCCTCGGTCGTGCGCTATGCGCTCTTCTCGAAGCTTATCTGCGCGTAGCTGCTGTCGTAGTCCGCCAAGGCCTGGTAGATGTCGCCGCCCTCGGACGTGCTCTGCTCAAACGGCGTCTGCAGCGTCTCGGGGTAGTACGAGGGGTAGTTGAACCCCAGGTCGATCGCCCAGGCGTTGTCCACCCTCCGCGCGGCCGTCAGCAGGTCGTTGTAGCAGTTGCCCGTCGCGACCCACGCGTGATAGAACGGGGCGGTCTCCTGGTAGGCGAGGGCGTTGTTTGCGTCCTGGTCCGCCTGGAGCTGCGAGATGAGCCCCTGCACCTCCTCGCGCTTCGCCGTGCGCTGCGCGCGGTCCGCCGTGTACAGCGTCTTGTAGTCCGATACCGCGGCGTCCACCTTCGAGCGGTAGTCCGCAAGCTTGTCGGAGTACTGCTTGATGGCCTTCTTCTCGGTCTTCTCCTCGTCGGAAAGTCCGGCGTCGGGATCTGTCTTCTTGCTCTTCTTGGACGACTTCTTCGAGCTCTTCTTCGACGAGCTCTCCTTCGAGGAGCTCTTATCGTCCTTTGTGGAGGAGGAGCCGTCCTTGTTAGAGGAGCCCTCGGACGTCTGCTCGCTGCCCGCGCGCGGCGTGACCTTGCTCGCCTGCGGGTCGCTGAAGCCGGTTCCGCAGGATGATGCCAGGAAGATCAGCAGCACCAGAACGGCCGCCGCCGCGATGATGGCGATGGGGACCCTCTTGTCGGACGTCCAGAAGCTGTCCGACCTCTCGAAGCGCGACTCGGTCGGGTTCGTGCCTACCGGCGCCCTCATGGGGGAGCTCGAGGCGTCGATCACCTCGAAGCCCTGGGGCTTTCCGTAGCTCGGGAGGTCGGGCAGGTACGACGCCCCGTCCTGCGGGGCGGCGTGCTCGGCGGCATCTCCCTGGCGCAGATGGTGCGCCGATGCGGGCGCGTCCTGCGCGGGCTCCGTCGCCTCCGCCTCGGCGTCCGCGGCCTCGCCCCCTTCGGGCTCGGGCACGACCAGCGTCGGGTCGTTCTCCGTCACGGCCTCCTCGACGCCCTCGGGCTTGGGCTCGACGGCGTCGTCGCCCTGCCAGGCGTCCAGGTGGGTTCCGCACTCCATGCAGAACTCCTGGCCGGGTTTTAGTGGTGCGCCGCATTTCGGGCAGAACTTCGGGAACATGGCTCTCCAAGGTCTCGGTAAGGATTCTCAAAGAGTATACAGGTCGGGGGGCGCTCGTGCCGCCCCTCAATAATGCCACACGTTCTGCATCCGCGCGCGTTTGGGCTGGCAGGCGGCAGGCGGCGCCCCTACTCGTCCGATTTCGCGACGTACACGGTCACGGTGGATCCCACCTCCACCTCGTCGCCAACGGCGGGAGACGCGCTCGATACCATGCCCGCGGGGATGCCGTAGTCCAGCACGTCCTTTCCGCGCGTGCTCTTCAGGCCCATGCCCCTCAGCAGCGTGACGGCGTTCTGGTAGGTCATGCCCACCACGTCCGGGATGGTCACGGTGCCCTTGTCGCTCTCGCTCGCGTGGTCGCCGTCGGACCCGGCCGGGTTCGGCCCGTCCGAGACTATCAGGTCGATGGCGGTGCCGCGGATCCTCTCGCCGCCCGCCTGCGGCGCCTGGCTTATCACCGTCCCGGCGGGCACGGTGCTCGAGTACGCGTACATCACGTCGTCCTCCACGAAGAAGTTCGTCTGCATGATGGCGTTCGCGGCGTCGGCCTTGGAAAGCCCCACGAGGTTCGGCGCGTCCTGCGTCTCCTGCGTCACGGTGCCCACCACGATCGTCACGGTGCCGTTGGGGACCACGGCCTCGTCGGCCGTCGGCTCCGTGGAAAGCACGCGCCCCTTGTCAGAGACGCGCTCCGTCTCCTGGTCCTCGACCTTGACCTTGAGGCCCTTGCGCTCCAGGGTCGCCCGCGCCCGCTCCTCGTCGTATCCAACGACGCTCGGCACCGTCGTGCCGCTCAGCAGGCCAAAGCACCTCGTGACTATGAGCGTCGACCCAAGGATGGCGGCAAGTACGACGAGAAGGACCGCCCTGATCGTCACGGACCGCTTCCTGGCGTCCAGCTCGCTTGGGGTCTTGGCCGGCGCGGTGTACTCCGTCTTCGGCACGTAGATCTTTCCCGTGTCCGCAAGCTCCCGCCCCGCCTCGGGCTCCGGCTCGGCCCCGGACGCCTGCTCGGCCGTGCCCTCCTCGCTCTTCTCGGCCTTGGGCTCCGCCTTCGGCGCGGCCGCATGCTTCGGCCTCCTGGCCTCCGCCCCCTCCGGCACCCGAGGCGCTCGCGCGTCGTCTGCGGTCGTGTCTGGCTGGGCGGAGCCGCCCCTTGCGTCGTCGGCTGCCACTGCATCACCCCATGTCCGGTCCAAAACTAGCTATCTGACCAATGATAATGCACGGCGGACCACATTCAAGACGCCTCCGTGCAAGCGTCTCTGCTCGCGCGGAGGCGTCTCCCCGGTCCCGGGGCCCTGTCGTCGTCCCGCCGCCGGGCCTAGTCTCCCAGCATCAGCCGCAGCACCACCTCGAGGCCCTCCTTCAGGCTCTCCTTCTCGATCCACTCTCCGCGGGTGTGGAGCTTCGCGCCGCGCACGGTGCCTATCGTGTTCGCGGGGATCCCCAGGGACAGCGGGATGTTCGCGTCCGTGGAGGCCGGCCTCAGGTCCGCCTCCCTGCCCGTCACGCGCCTCACGATGGCGGCGCTCCTCTCCGTCATCCTCTGCAGGGCCGCCTCGTCCACGCCGTTCGCGTACGGGCGCACGCCCAGCGTCGTCACCTCGATCTTGCCGGCGTCGTCTCGCCTCATGAGCTCGTGGCGGTGCCTCTCGATCACGCTCTCGAAGAACGCGCGCATTACCTCGATGTTCTCGCGCGAGGACGACCTGAACTCGAACTTCGCCATCGCGTGCGACGGGATCGAGTTGATGGTGGTGCCGCCCTCGATCTTGCCCACGTTCATGGTGGTGTGCGCGCCGTCCATCACGTCGGTCGGCGGGTTTATGCGGTACAGGTCCTCTATGATCGAGCAGAGCTCCTCTATGGCGTTCGCGTTGCCATAGTCGTGGTACGAGTGGCCGCCCGTGCACTCCACGTCTATCTGGTAGCGCTCCGACCCCACGCACACGGATATGCACTGCGGAAGGTACAGGTCGAACGAGAAGTACCGGTCCACGCAGTCGCCCACCTCGTCAAACAGGTTGCGCGTTCCCGCGAGGTTGCCCAGGCCCTCCTCGCAGGTGTTCGCGACCACCAGGATGTTGCCCTTGCGCGTGGCCCTGTCCAGCGCCGGCGGGTTCTGCAGCAAAAACTTCGTCGCCATCAGCAGGTTCACGAGGTTCGCGGTGTCGTCGCCCACGCCCGGCGCCCACATGCGCACGTCGTCCTCGCGAATCGGCAGCTCCGTCGTGTCGGGAAACACGACGTCGGTGTGGGCGGCGTACATCGTGAGCGTGTGGTTCTTCACGCTCTCGGCAAGCGTCTGCGCGTCGTGGTGCGCCTCGCGCCTCGCGCGGGGGTTCATCAGCAGGCACAGCACGTTCTTCTCGTCGTCCACGCGCACGTTGCGCGCGCCGTGCGCGTGGAGCCATCCCGCGATGAAGCTCGCACGCTGCTCCTCGTGGTGAGACGGTGCGGGAATCCTCGCCAGCGTGCGCAGGAGCTCCAGCTCCTCCGCGTGCGAGTCCCTCACGTAGCGCCTGATTGCCTGGCTGACGAAGAGGTCCATCTACATCGATCTCCTAATCGCGTCCTTCCAGCCGGCCAGGAGGCCGGCCGCATCGTCCTCGTCCATGGTAGGACGGAACACGTCGTCAGAGGAGCGCAGAGCGAGAAGATCCTGCGTTCCCGACCAGAAGCCGCTCGCGAGGCCCGCGAGGTACGCGGCCCCAAGGGACGTGGTCTCGATGTTCTGGGGGCGCCTTATGCTCGCGCGCAGGACGTCCGCCTGGAACTGCATGAGGAAGTCGTTTCGGGACGCGCCTCCGTCCACGTTCAGGTCGTGCAGGGTCACCCCGGCGTCGGCCTCCATGGCGCGCGCGAGGTCGTACGTCTGGTACGCCAGCGCCTCGAGCGCCGCCCGCGCCACGTGCGCCGGCGTGGTGCCGCGGGTGATGCCGCAGATGAGCCCGCGCGCGTCCGGCTTCCAGTACGGGGCGCCCAGCCCGGTGAACGCGGGCACTATGTACACGCCGCCCGTGTTGGGGACGCCGCGCGCCAGGAACTCCGTCTCCTCGGCGGTGCGGACGAGGTGCATCTCGTCGCGCAGCCACTGGATGAGGGCGCCGGCCACGAACACGCTGCCCTCGAGTGCGTACTGCACGTGCGGCGCGTCCGGCGGCGTGGCCGCTATGGTCGTGACCAGGTTGTTCTGCGATACCGGCGCCTGCTCGCCCGTGTTCATGAGCAGGAAGCAGCCCGTGCCGTACGTGTTCTTCGCCTGGCCGGGCTCGAAGCAGCACTGGCCAAACAGCGCGGACTGCTGGTCGCCGGCGACGCCGCGGATGGGAATGCCCGCCGGGATGCCCGGGTAGCTCGTCTCGCCAAAGAACGAGGCGGACGGCCGCACCTCAGGCATCATGGAGGCGGGAATGCCAAACAGGTCCAGGAGCTCCTGGTCCCAGCGGCCCTCGTGGATGTTGTACAGCATGGTGCGGCTGGCGTTCGTGGGGTCCGTCGCGTGCACGAGCCCGCCCGTGAGCACCCACACGAGCCACGTGTCCACGGTGCCGAACACGAGCTCGCCGGCCTCGGCGCGCTCCCGCGCCCCGTCCACGTTGTCCAGCAGCCACTTGATCTTGCTGGCCGAGAAGTACGCGTCAGGCAAAAGCCCGGTCTTCTGCTGGACCATGCGCCTTGCGTCCTTTGTGCCGCACAGCTCGTCGATGATGGGCGCGGTGCGGCGGCACTGCCACACGATGGCGTTGTGGATGGGCTCGCCCGTGGTGGGGTCCCACACGATCGTGGTCTCGCGCTGGTTGTCGATACCGATGGCGTCGACGTTGTCCACGGTGAGGGAGTGGCGGCTCGCGAGCTCCGTCAGGCTCCCGAGCTGCGAGTACAGGATCTCCTGCGGGTTGTGCTCCACCCAGCCCGGCTTGGGGTAGATCTGCGGGTACGTGCGCTGCACGCAGTCGACCATGCGTCCCGCGTGGTCGACCAGGACGGCGCGCGAGGACGTGGTGCCCTGGTCGAGCGCGACTATGTACTTCTCGCCCATGCTATGCCTCCGTCTTGGGGTCTGGGTTCGGGGCGGGCGCGTGGCGGTCGAGCCAGCCGCGCACGCACTCGAACACGGCGGCATGGCCGTCCTCCTGCAGGACCTCGTGCCGCATGCCGTCGAATATCCTGTACGTGACGTCCGTGGAGCCGGCGCGGCGCGCGAGCTCGGCCGAGCGCACGACCCCACGGCCAAGCTCGCCCACGGGGTCCTCCGCGCCGGCGACGTAGAGCAGCGGGAGGTCGTGCGGGACGCGCTGAGCGCACTCCAGCGTGCAGACCTCGGCCGTGAGCTCCGTGAGCGTGGCGTAGCCTCCCGCGGAGAACATGAAGCCGCACGCGTCGTCCGCGATGTACGCGTCCACGTTCTCTTGGTTGTGGGACAGCCAGTCGAAGTCCGTGCGGCGGTTTGGGATGGCCTTCGCGTACGCGCCGTCCGCCATGGCGTGGAGAAGGGCGCTCCTGTGGTCCTGGCCGCGCATGCGCGCTATCGCGAGGGCCATGGCGTGGCCCGCGCGCGACGTGCGGGGTTCGACGAAGCCGGTGCCGCAGATGACGGCGCCGGAGATCCTGTCGCCGTACGTGGCGGCGTAGTACCTGGCGACGAAGCTTCCCATGGAGTGGCCGAACACGAAGCACGGCGTGCCGGGCGCGCAGTACGCGGCGGCAAGCGTGCGTAGGCGCTCGACGTCTTCAACCAGGGCGTCGCTCCCGCCCTGGGCGGGAAGGCACCCCCAGCGCCCTGGCTCGGCGCTCGACCCGTGGCCGATCTGGTTGTGCCCGCAGACGAGGTAGCCGGCGCCCGCGAGGTAGCGGGCGAACTCGTCGTAGCGCTCGATGTGCTCGGCCATGCCGTGCACGAGCACGACGACGCCCCTGGGGCGCGACTCGCGCGCGGCGTCGGGGCCGCCCGCGCGCCAGGCGTATCCGCGAATGGTAGACACCCCGTCTGCCGACGCAAACGAGACGGGCGTGCGTGCGACCTCGCCCTGTGGCATGCGCTCTCCCTCCGCTTGAAAAAAAGACGAGACAGAGTATATGCGCGCCCCGGCACGCCGCCCGCGGCTCTTACGCCAGACGTCGCGTGCGCTCGACGTGCGGGCGGCGGGTGCGGCGGGGGGTCAGTCGCGGAGCACGGCCCCCGCGGGTTCGGGGGAGGGCTCGAGGGCGCCCTCGAGCTCGAGCGGGGCGTCTGACGCAACGACGACGTTGTTGTCCTCCACGTCCGGCTCGTCCGTGGAGCACGGGATGACGTACACGTGGGAGAAGACCTCCCCGAGCGTGCGCGTGACGTCGCGCAGGAGCCGCGACCTTTCGCCCTCCAGCGCGGACACGACGTTCGCCACGTAGATCCCGTCCCGCGCGAGGCGGCCCCTCGCGGCGCGGGCGCCCTCGAGCGTGGCGAGGGAGCGCGTGGGCAGGAGCGCCCCGAAGCAGTCGTTTGCGACCACGTCGTAGCGTGGGAGTCCGGCGTTGCCGTCCAGGAACGCGCGGCCGTCCGTGTTGAAGGTCCTTATGCGCGAGGAGCTGCCGGGGCTCATCTGGTCGAGGCGGCCCAGCAGGAAGTAGTCGCGCGCGAGCCGCGAGACCGCGGGGTCGACCTCGACGACGTCCGCGCGGGCGTCCGGGTCGTGCGCCACGAGGTACTTGGGAAACGCGTAGCCGCCCCCGCCGAGCATGAGCACGCGCTGGGGCCGCCGGCCCATGGCCCCCATGGCGCGCGCGAACAGCCGGTGGTATGGGAAGACGAGCTCGCACCAGGAGTCGTCCAGGTAGGTGGCGCTCTGCCACGTGCCGTCCACCTCGAGCACGCGGACGGGCGCGCCGGAGGCGTCGTGCACGTCCACGACCTGCGTGGGCCCGAACATGGTGTCGGCGGACGCCACGACGACGCGGTCGTGCAGCAGCCGTGCGCCGGCGTTTCCCAGCCAGTCCACGAGTGCCCTTGCGATCCTGGCGCGCATGCTCTTCTCCCATTCCCCTGTGGTGGACGTTCGTGCGATGATGCGTGATGCGACGCTACCACGATAGCGCTTGCGGCATGGCGCGTGGGCGCCGTCTGGCGAGCAAGGTGAATCAAAGCCGGCGAGCCGGGAAGACTGTGTAGGTGGCGATGCCTTGGAAAGGACGATCGATGGCGACAGGACTGCACTGCTCGGATTGTATATTCAGCAGCTTTTCGTACAACGAGGAGTGGGGAAGGTACCAGGGATCGTGTAGCAGGGGCTACACGCTGGCCGACCCGCACGAGACCCGCGAGCCCGACATGTACTTCGCAAAGAGCCCGCGCGACCTGGTGCCGCTGACGGACCCGTGGGGGAAGGAGTACCTGCGCACGGATAACATCTGCAAGCAGTTCCTGCGGCCGACCGACCCCGATGCCGCCCGCTACCTGCGCAAGAAGGACTAGCCATGCTCTGCGTGGTGCAAGGGTCCGTTGTGGACCAGCAGGCGGACGCCATCGTGAACGCCGCGAACCACACGCTGCTGGGCGGCGGGGGCGTGGACGGCGCCATCCATCGCGCCGCCGGCCCGGACCTGCTTAGGGAGTGCCGCACGCTTGGCGGATGCCGCACGGGCGAGGCGAAGGCGACGGGCGCGTATGGCATACGCCAAGCGCGCCACGTGATTCACACCGTCGGCCCGGTGTACAGCGCGAGAAGGGCGGACGAGTGCCGGCGGGAGCTTGAGTCCTGCTACCGCAGCTCGTGCGAGCTGGCGCTGGGGCTGGGTGACTCGTCCATCGCGTTTCCGGCGATATCGTGCGGCGTGTACGGATACCCGCTGGAGGAGGGGCTGGCCGTGGCGCTCGAGGTGCTGGCGTCGTACGCGCCGCGCTTCCAGCGGGTGGTGCTCGCGCTGTTCAGGTCGGGGGAGTATGCCGTGGCGCGCGAGGTGGCGGCCGGGCTGTATCCCGTGCGGGAGGGTCCGGAGGGGCTCGTCGTCATGGCGTAGCGCCGCGCCCACGGGGCTTGCGCGCCTGCACGCGAAACGGGCTCCCGACGATTGCCGGGAGCCCGTTGCATGACGTGCTTGTGCGCCCGCGCCGCGCGTGCCTACGCCTTTGCGCGTGCGCCGCCGGGAATCTCGCCGCCGCAGTGCGGGCAGCGGGTGGCGCCGGCCTTGACCTCCTCCAGGCAGTGCGGGCACACGGGGGCCGCGGCCTCCTCCTTCTGCTCCTGGGCGTGCGTGAGCTTCGCCGTGGCCTCGCTCAGCCTGTTGACGCTCTTGACCAGGATGAACACGATGAGCGCCACGATGAGGAAGTTGATGACGGAGCTGATGAACGCGCCGAAGTCGATCTTGGTGCCGGGGACCACGAGGCCGGAGATCTCCGTTCCGCCACCGGTCAGGAACGTGATGAGCGGATTGATGATGTTGTCCGTGAGCGACGTGACGATGCCGGTGAACGCGCCGCCGATGATGACGCCGACCGCCATGTCCATCACGTTGCCGCGACTGACGAACTCCTTGAACTCCGTGAAGAACTTGCTCATGGGGCTACCTCTTGGGTCTTGACAGCTCGTCCGTGTCGAGCCATATGGTGATGGGGCCGTCGTTTACGAGCGACACCTGCATGTCCGCGCCAAAGACGCCGTGGCCCACGTGACGGACGTCTTTGGCGGCGAGCTCGAGGAAGCGGCGGTACAGGCGCTCCCCGAGCTCTGGGGGAGCGGCGTCCGTGAACGACGGCCGGTTGCCGCGCCTGCAGTCCGCATAGAGCGTGAACTGGCTCACCACGAGCACCTCGCCGTCCACCTGCGCCAGCGAGAGGTTCATCTTGCCGTCGCGGTCGTCGAACACCCTGAGGCGGAAGATCTTCTCCCACAGGCGCCGCGCGGTCTGCTCGTCGTCGCCTGGGCCGACGCCCAGAAGGACGAGAAACCCGCGGCCGCAGCTGCCCGTGACGCCTCCGTCCACGGAGACGCTGGCCGAGCTGACGCGCTGGACGCACGCCCTCACGCCTGGTCGCCTTCCTCGGGCTCCGGCATCCTGATGCCGTAGATGGCGCAGAACTTCTGGAGCAGGTAGTCGGTGTAGTAGGTGGCGTTGAACGGCTCGCCGCACGCGTTCTGGATGAGCTCGGCGGAGTCCTTGGAGCGGCCGTACTGCCAGATGCGCGTGCGCAGCCACTCGCGCACGGGGGCGAGGTTGCCCTTGGAGAGCAGGCCCTCCCAGTCCATGCCCTCGGCGATCATCTGGTGGCGCAGCTGCGCGCCGATGGCGCCGCCGAGCGCGTAGGTGGGGAAGTAGCCGAAGAGGCCGTCGGCCCAGTGGGAATCCTGCAGGCAGCCGTGGGTGTCGTCCGGGACGTCGACGCCGAGGTAGTCCTTGTACTTCTGGTTCCAGACCGCGGGCACGTCCTTGGCGGTGATCTGGCCCGAGAAGAGCATCTGCTCTATCTCGTAGCGCACGAGCACGTGCAGCGGGTAGGTGAGCTCGTCGGCCTCGGTGCGGACGAGGCTGCCCTCGGCCCTGTTGACCGCGAGGTAGAACTGGTTTGGCGTGACGCGGCCGAGCTGGCCGCGGAAGTGGCTCGCCATGGTCTTGAGCAGCGGCGCGGCGAACGCGCGGCTGCGGCCGACGTAGTTCTCGAAGAATCGGGACTGCGCCTCGTGCATGCCGGCGGAGGTGCCGCCCTTGAGCGATGTGTAGTTGAAGTCCGGGTTCACGCCGCACTCGTACAGCGTGTGGCCGCCCTCGTGCAGCATCGTGAACACGTTCGAGACGACGTCGTTCTCGTGCACGTGCGCGGCGATGATGGCGTAGTTGGTGGTGAGGGCGTCGGAGTAGGGGTGCTCCGTCGTGGTGACGAACAGGGCGTCGCGGTCGAGCCCCTCGAGGTCGGCGAGGTCGCTTGCGAGCGCCCACTGGCGACGTTCGTCGAAGCGGCCCTCGATCACGGAGCGGTCGGGCTGCCAGCCGCGGCGGCGGATCTCTGCGAACAGCGGCACGACGATGCCCTTGACCTGGCCGAAGAACTCGTCGTAGAACGCGCGGTCGCAGCCGTGCTCGAAGCCGTCGAGCCAGACGTCGTACGGGTCGGCGTCCGCGTTGCGGTAGCGGGCGAGCTTGACCATGGCCTGGACGATCCTGTCGAGGTAGGGCTCGAACGACGCGAAGTCGTTCGCGGCCTTCGCCCTCTGCCAGACGCTGTCGGACTTGGCCAGGAGGCGCGTGAAGTCCATCTGGACGTCGTCCGGAACGTCGACCATCTGCGCGCGGTCGCGGCGCAGGATCTTGACCTGGGCCTTCTGGGTGTCGGTCAGGATGTCCGGCATGGAGTTGAGGCGCTCGAGCATGGCGCCGGTCTCCGGGTTGCAGACGAGCTCCTTGTCCTCCTGCTCGAGGATGGCCTGGGCCTCGCCGCGGTCGGTCACGGCCTTCGCGGGGTCGATGGACGGGCCGTAGCACGAGATGCCGATGCGCGCGTAGCGGTGTGCGTACAGGTGACGCTCGAGGTCGTTGAGGGAGGCGATGTCCTCCTTGGGGTTGCTGATGGCGGCGGGTGCCGGCTTGCGCGGGACGCCCATGGCCTCGCGTCCGTCAGCCGGCCTTGGCCGGCTGGGCGCGGCCGCGTGGGGCGCCTCCTCGCTGGCGGCAGGCTCCGGCGCCGCCTTCGCGACCTCCTGGCGGTACATCTGCTCCACGGCGTCCGCCGGCTCGACCGGCTCCGGGGCGGGTGCCGGGGCGTGCTCCGGAGCCTCTGCCGCGGGCGCGTGCCTTGCCTCGTCCAGGTTGGGGCCGCGCTCTATCGTGAGGTCGCCGTCGCCGACGGGCTCGCCCTCCACAACCGGTGCGGGATCCTCGAACCTGTCGGCCGCGTGGGCGAAGATGCTCAGGAACGAGGGCACTGCGCCGGTGGACGCGGCTTTTCTCGCCTCTGGCCTGCGCTTGGAATCATCTGAGGGCATGTTCTTCTCCTTGCCTGCCCTGCCATGGCCGGCGTGGTGGCCGGCGGTGGGCGGGGCTGCGGAATTCGTGCTGCTGATGCACAAGTCTAGCGTGATTGGGAGGTTTGCGGGGGCGTGGCCATGCGCGATTTGGTGCGTTGACGCGTGCGGGGCGCCGTGCGGCGCGGGAGGTTTGCTCGCCCGTCGACCGTGTGCGCTCCCAGGCGGACACGTTGCGGGGTTCTGGGCTTTCGGGCGGCCGACTTGAACGATACTCTTAGGTATTTGGAACACGTTGTCCGTCCCGGCGCGTGCCGGGGAGAGGAGCCCTTATGAGTTGCGTGCTGGGTATCGACATTGGCGGAACGAGCATCAAGGCGGGTCTGTTTACGCCGGAGGGCAAGCTCGTGGAGGTGAAGAAGATCCCGACCGGTGCCATCGACGACGAGAAGGCGTTCGCGGAGGTGTGCGAGGGGCTGAGCTCGCTCGTGGTTGGCGCGGGGTTTCTTCCGGACGACGTGACGGCCGTGGGGCTGGACATCCCGGGACCCGTGGACGACAGCGGCCGCGTGGGCATGCTGCCGAACATCAGGCTCGACCCCGACGGGCTGAAGACCGCGATCAAGCACGAGTTTGGCAACGCCGCCCTCGCCTTCGTGAACGACGCGAACGCCGCGGCGCTGGGCGAGCTGTGGCAGGGGTCGGCGCGCGACCTTTCGAGCTTTGTGATGGTGACGCTGGGTACCGGCGTGGGCGGCGGCGTCGTGACCGGCGGAAAGCTGGTGTCTGGCGCGTTTGGCGCCGGCGGCGAGATTGGCCACATCACCGTGAACGCAGGGGAGACCCGCGTGTGCGGTTGCGGGCGCAGGGGCTGCCTGGAGCAGTACGCGTCCGCGACGGGCATCGTCTGGCTGTACCAGCAGGCATGCAAGGCAGACGGCGGCGAGCACCCGAAGCCGGAGCACGCGACGGACACGATCACGGTCTTCAATGCGTGCCGCGACGGCGACGCGTGCGCCGAGCGCGCCATCGACCAGATGTGCGACACGCTGGGCCTTGCGCTTGCGCAGATAAGCTGCGTGATCGACCCGGCGGCGTACCTGATTGGCGGCGGCGTGGCCGGCGGCTTCGACCTGTTTGCGGAGAGGCTCGCGGCCTCGTTCAGGTCGCACTGCCTTTCGACCAGCGCGAGCGCGCGCATCCTGCCGTGCAGCCTCGGCAACGAGGCCGGCATGTACGGCGTCGCGTACGCGGCGCTGCAGGAGGCCGCGAAGGGCGAGTAGCGCCAGGGCAAGGAGGCTGGGCGGGAAGCGCGGGGCCGCGTCCTTCTCGCCCGCGGCTGTGGCGGCGGACGGAAATGTCCACGAATACATGAGCAGCAAACTTTTACTTCTTTTATGACGTTCGCCACCGTTTACGCGGATACAATTGGATTTAAGAGTGTTGGTAACCGGCTTTGCCAAAGGAGACTGTCATGGCAGATTACGTTAAGTCGTCCCACGTGTTTCTTGACAACCCTGCGAAGAACGTAGACGAGGCTCTTGGGTTCCTCTCGAAGAAGATGGTCGAGCTTGGCTACGCCGACGACGAGAAGGCGATGCTGGACGCCTTCAAGGCTCGCGAGTCCGAGGGCACCACGGGCATGATGGACGGCTTTGCCATTCCGCATGCGACGAGCGATGCCATCAAGCAGACGGCCGTCCTGCTGGTGAAGTTTGCCGGCGACATCGAGTGGGAGTCGATGGACAAGAAGCCCATCAAGGTCGCCATTGCGATCTGCACCCCGCGTGAGGAGAAGGGCACGACGCACCTGCAGCTACTGAGCGAGGTCGCCATCATGCTGACGAAGGAGTCGTTCCGCAGCGACCTTCTGAACTGCGACGATTCCGAGAAGCTCGCCGCGATTATCGAGGGCTGCTTCAAGTAGGGGCGTGCTGGGCGCCGGTGGCGTGCGCCGCGGGCGACCTGGGGTTGCGCGAATGTGATGCGGGGCTCGGCTTTGTTGGCCGGGCCCCGTTTGCGTGGCGAGCGCCGGCGCGCGCCGGCGGCGCTGGTGCGGGCGGTGCCGGTGCCGGTGCCGGTGCTGGCGGCCGGTACACGTGAGCCCCGAGTCGACACGCCCGTACACATGGCAGCCGAGTTTCACGGGTCGGTGCAAGCTCGCGGCAGGAGTGTACCGGGGTACAACGCCGCCCGTACTCGTGAGGGCCGAGTTTGCGCCGGCCCTGCAAACTCGCGGCAGGAGTGTACCGGCGTTTTGGACGCCGCCAAACGTGGTAGCTCCAATCACGGGGGCTTCACGGCTGGGGCCGGGCGAGCGCGGCGGAGTTGGCCCAGGCTATCGATTCAATGGGGCAAAGCCCCGGCGCGTCGGCCCCGGCGCCGCAGGTGCCGTATCATATGCTGCGATGTTTGATGCCCCAACCACGCGAAAGAGGACGAAATGGCACGTCAGAACATGGCAAGTAAGAATATCAGGCTCATCCTTGCGGACATCGACCGAACGCTGCTCCCCTGGGGGCTCGACGCCGTGCCACCCCGGACGCGCGCGGCGATGCATCATGCCATGGAGGCCGGCATCCGCGTGGGGCCGGCCACCGGACGCGGCTTCGACTGGCTGTCCCCGCTCTTCTCGGGCGACTCCGCGTGCTTCCGGACGTGCGTCGCGACGAACGGAAACCAGGTGTTCCTGGATGGCCGCAAGATTCGCGAGGCAAACTTCAGCGGCGATGCGCTCGCGAGGGTCGCGGAGGTGGCGGCCGGCTTTCCGCACGCGGGGGTCATCGCGTTCGACGGCGCCACGCCCTCGCTCGTGAGCGGCCGCATCGAGGACCTCAGGGCGACGTTCCCGTCGTATGCCGCGGCATGCTGCACACGGGCGGACGGCTCGGCGCTGGGGCTCCCGGACTTTGCGGCGACAAAGGCGAACGTGTTCCTGGCCCGGGAGTCCGCGGACGGCACGCTTGCGCCCGCGGGCGAGAAGGACTCGCGCGCCATGGTCGATGCCCTGAACCAGCAGGTGGACGACCTTGACTTCGACTATCCGCAGCCGGGCTTCACGAACGTCATGCGTGCGGGGTGGAACAAGGCAACGGGCATACTGGCGCTCGCGCGCGAGCTGGGAATCGGCGTGGACGAGGTCGTGGTCTTCGGCGACGCCGGGAACGACCTGTCAATGTTCGAGGCCATTCCCAACTCCGTGGCGGTGGCGAACGCCACGCCGGAGGCGGCCGCGGCGGCCCGCTGGCACATTGGCCCGAGCTCGAAGGAGGCCGTGGCGGACGCGATCGAGGCGCTGGCCGCGGGGGAGTGGCCGTTTTTCGAGTAGCGCCGATCGGCTTGCTGCCCCGCCACGCGCGCCGTCCAGCCACGCGCGCGGCCGCTGTGCCGCCACGCGCTGCGAGTTGTGAATGTCCGCGTTCTTCTCGCCCGTTGGCGCGTTGTGTGCTATCCTCAGCCACTAGGCAATGACGGAGAGGTTCGGCCGTCGCGTCGCTGGAGGACAGAGAGGGAGCTCACCGGCTGAGAGGCTCCCACGAAGGCTGACGGACGAAGTTCACTCCACCAGCCGCGACCTGAACGCCGCCGGGCAGTCGCCGGCAAGTAGGGAAGCCGTCCGCCCCACGGAACGGGGCTCAACGAGTGGGTGCTCGCGAGAGACAACGTGAACGCCAATCAAGGTGGTACCGCGGATAACTCCGTCCTTGAGCCATGTGCTCGGGACGGTTTTTGTTTAAAGGGGGATTTTCATGGCAATGTCGGACGACCTGAACGCGATTCAGGAGCGGGTGCAGGAGGCGCTTGCGGGCGCGCACAGCCTGGAGGACCTTGAGAAGATCCGCGTGGCGGCGCTGGGCAAGAAGGGCTCGCTCACCGCGATCATGCACATGATGGGCAAGGTGCCGCCCGAGGAGCGCCCCGCGATGGGCAAGCTCGCCAACACGGTGCGCGCCAACGTGGACAGCGCCATCAAGCAGGCGCGCCTTCAGATCGCGAAGCGCGCGCTGGACGAGAAGATCATGGCGGAGGCGGCCGACGTCACCCTGCCGGGACGCAGGCTGAGCCCGGGCACGGAGCACCTCATCAGCCAGATCCGCGAGGAGATCGAGGACATCTTCTGCGGCCTGGGCTACACGGTCGAGGACGGCCCGTACGTCGAGACCACCTACTACAACTTCACGGCCCTGAACGCCCCTGAGGACCACCCCAGCCGCTCGGCGAAGGACACGTTCTACGTGGTGGACAACGCGCCCGAGGGCAAGGAGAAGCACGTCCTGGGCGAGTCGGACGTCCTGCTCCGCACGCAGACCTCCGGCGTGCAGGTGCACACGATGGAGGAGAAGAAGCCGCCCATCTACATGATCTGCCCGGGCACGGTGTTCCGCCCCGACACGGCCGACGCAAACCACCTGCCGCAGTTCACGCAGGTCGAGGGCCTCGTCGTGGACGAGGGCATCACGTTTGGCGACCTGAAGGGCACGCTGGACTACTTCTGCCGCGAGATCTTCGGCAAGGACCGCGCCACGCGCTACCGCCCGCACTTCTTCCCGTTCACGGAGCCCAGCTGCGAGGTCGACGTCAGCTGCGGCGTGTGCCACGGCAAGGGCTGCCGCTTCTGCAAGAACACCGGCTGGCTCGAGATCCTGGGCTGCGGCATGGTGGACCCCAACGTGTTCCACTACTGCGGCATCGACCCCGAGAAGTACTCCGGCTTCGCCTTCGGCATCGGCGTGGAGCGCGTCGCGGCCCTGCGCTACGACCTGCCGGACCTGCGCATGCTCATGACGGGCGACATGCGCTTCCTCAGGCAGTTCTAGCTGCCGCGCACCCCGCGCACGCGGGGGCGCACCCCAGAAACAGGCGACGTGCGGGCGGCCGGGCAGGCTCCCGCAAAGAAAGGCAACAAGATGCGTGTCTCTTATGAGTGGCTCAAGACCATGGTGGACGTGCCCGAGGACCCCCAGGACCTCGTGAGGGAGTTCGTCCGCACCGGCACGGAGGTCGAGGCGGTCGAGCGCGTCGGCGCGGACATCACCCGCGTCGTCACGTCCCAGGTGCTCGAGAAGGTGCCCCACCCGGACTCCGACCACATGTACGTCTGCAAGATGGACGTGGGCAAGTACAACGTGGACGAGAAGGGCGAGCCGTGCCCGCTACAGGTGGTGTGCGGCGCCCAGAACTTCGAGGTGGGCGACAAGACCGTCACCGCGCTCGTGGGCGCGACGCTGCCCGGCGACGTGAAGATCAAGAAGGGCAAGCTCCGTGGCATCGACTCGTTCGGCATGAACTGCTCGAGCCGCGAGCTCGGGCTCGACGCGGACCACTCCGGCATCATGATCCTGCCGAAGGACGCGCCCGTGGGCGTCGACTTCGTGGAGTGGAAGGGCATGAGCGACACGGTGATCGACTGCGAGATCACGCCGAACCGCCCGGACTGCCTGTCCATGTGCGGCATGGCGACCGAGGTCTCGGCCATGCTCGACGAGGACACCCACATCGAGCTCCCCGCCATCAAGAACGAGTCCGCCGAGTTCGGCCGCACGGCCGACATGGTCGACGTCACGATCGACGACGCGGAGCTGTGCGGCCGCTACACCGCGCGCGTCGTGCGCAACGTGAAGATCGGCCCCAGCCCCGAGTGGCTTGCGAGGCGCGTCATCGCCGCGGGCGCGCGTCCCATCAACAACGTGGTCGACGTCACCAACTACGTCATGTTCCTCACCGGCCAGCCGCTGCACGCGTTCGACCTGGGCAAGGTCTCGATGCGTGACGGCAAGCGCCACATCGTCGTGCGCGCGGCGCACGAGGGCGAGAAGCTCGTGACCCTCGACGGCCAGGAGCGCACGCTCACGCCGGACATGGCCGTCATCACGGACGACGGCAACGCGCCCGTGGCGCTCGCCGGCGTCATGGGCGGCCTGAACTCCGACATCGACGACGGCACCGTGGACGTCCTCCTGGAGAGCGCCGTGTTCGACAAGGGCCACGTCAGCCGCACGAGCCGCAACCTCGACCTCATGAGCGAGGCGTCCATCCGCTACGAGCGCCAAGTCGACGGCGCGCGCTGCGCCCTGGTGAGCGACGTCGCGGCCGCGCTGTTCGAGCAGTGCTGCGGCGCGGACGTGTGCGAGGGCATGGTCGACGTGTACCCCGCCCCGTTCGACGCGCCCCAGATGGACCTGCGCCCCGACCGCGTGCGTGCGCTCACCGGAGCCCCCATAGAGGCCGAGTTCATGGCGAGCCGCCTGGAGCGCCTGGGCTGCACCGTCACGCGCGGCGCGGACGAGCACGCGCCCATGCACGTCGTCGCGCCCACGAACCGCCCGGACCTCACGCGCGAGATCGACCTCGTCGAGGAGGTGCTGCGCCTCTGGGGCGAGGGCGACGTCGAGCCCACGCTCCCCGCTGCCCGCAACCACGCCGGCGGCCTCACCGTCGAGCAGCAGCGCGTGCGCAAGATCGGCCAGGTCCTGCGCGCGAGCGGCCTGTGCGAGACGTCCACGTACAACTTCGCCGACCCCAGGGACCTCGAGCGCCTCGGCATGAGCGAGGAGGGTCGCGGCGTCCCCGTGAAGATCATGCGCCCGCTCGTGGCCGACCAGTCCCAGATGCGCCGCGACATCATCCCGGGCCTGCTGCGCTCCGTCGCGTACAACCTTGACCACGGCGTCCAGAACGTCCAGCTCTACGAGATCGGGCGCGTGTTCTTCGGGCACGAGCACAAGAGCCAGCCGGACGAGCCCAGCTACGTCGCTGGCGTCATGTGCGGCGCGTGGAACGACGACCAGTGGAACAAGAAGTACGTCAAGCTCGACTTCTTCGACGCCAAGGGCGTCGTCGAGAACCTGCTGGACGCCCTGCGCATCACGAAGGTCCGCTTCAAGGCCGCGGACCCCGAGCGCTACGGCTGGCTCCAGCCCGGCCGCGCGGCCGAGGTCATCGCGCAGGGCGAGCTGCTCGGCTGGGTCGGCAACATCCACCCGTCGAGCCTGAGGAACTTCGACCTGGACGTCCCCGTCGTCGCGTTCGAGCTCTCCGTCAAGGCGCTGCTGCGCCTGGCAAGGCGCGAGCTTCCGTACAAGGAGGTCCCGACGCTGCCCGGCGTCTCCATCGACCTCGCGCTCGTCGTGGACGAGAACATGACGTGCGAGCAGGTCGTCCAGCGCATCCAGAGCGCGGGCGGCAAGCTCCTCTCGGACGTCCGCCTCTTCGACGTGTACCGCGACAAGGTTCGCGTGGGCGAGGGCAAGAAGTCCATGGCCTTCTCGCTCACCTACCGCGCCGCCGACCACACCCTCACCTCCGAGGAGGTCGAGAAGGCCCACAACAAGCTCGTGACGAAGGTCATGAAGTCCACCGGCGGCGAGGTCCGCAGCTAGCGTCTTGGCCTTGGGCCAAAGGTCCCTCGGGCACGGGCCCGGGGGACCGATCTTTCGGCACTGGGTGCAAACTTGGTGTCTTTGGTGGCCGACGCGCCCCGTTTCGTGCACATCCGCGGCGTTTATGCCTAGAATGGAGCCTATGCCAAGCTGGAACATACATATCGCCCACGTGCAGCGGCTGCTCCACGAGCAGGATGCGCGGGCGCTGGGCATCTGCGACGCGAACGCCTTCCTCTTTGGCAACCTCGTTCCCGACGTCTACGTTGGCTACCTGGTGAGGCCCACGTCGCGCACGGTGCCGTACAGGGTCACGCACTTCGCGGACCCCGCCTTCGTGCCGCAGCCCGCGTACTGGGAGTTCTGGACGCGCTACGCGCGCGCGTCCGCGGACGAGCACGGCAGGGTGTCGGACGTGGTGCTGGGCGCGTGGATGCACCTTCTGGCGGACAGCGTGTACAACGCCGCGAACAACCGCTTCATAGCGGAGCACGGCATCGAGCCGTGCGAGGAGACACGCAAGCGCAAGCAGGCGGACTTCGACCTCTTCGGCCGCACGCTCGAGCTTGACATCGCGCCGCAGGTGAGCAGGTCCGTCCTGCAGCAGGCCGCGGCGTTTCCGCAGTATCCCATAGGCGAGGAGGACGCGATCCGCGCCATAGCCGTCGCGGACGACGTGGTGGAGCAGAACAGCGAGCGCCACGTCGCGGGCACGCCGCGCTACTGCATGCTCGACGCGTCGTTCTTCTCGCGAACGTACGAAAATGTATATCATCTAATGGTCAGGAATCTGAGGGCCTATGCCGAGCACGGCGCACTTGGGTGTGGCGAGCGCGGCAGCGACGGCAACGCGTAGGGGCTGTCGTTGGGCGTACGAGTCACAAAGCGGCGGGCCGCGGGCCGCCTGCGGAAGGGTTGATGCATGCCCAAGTTCGACAAGTCTGATGGAGAGCTGCTGTACGTCCAGGTATCGGACTACGTGCGCGAGAAGATCTACTCCAAGGACTGGGGGGTGGACGAGCCCATCCCGTCCGAGCACGAGCTGATGGACATGCTGCACCTGTCGCGCGGCACGGTGCAGAAGGGCATTCGCCAGCTTGTGGACGAGGGGCTGCTCGTTCAGCAGCGCGGCCGCGGCACGTTCGTGGTGCAGCCCGTCATGGCTAGGCCCAGCTCCAACCGCCTGCTGTCGTTTGGCGAGTCCATGAGCGCCCAGGGCGTGAAGTACATCACGAGGGTCGTGAAGTCCGAGGTGAGGCAGGCCGGCCCCCTCTGCGCGGAGAACCTGCAGATGGACGTGGGGGACGACTACCTGTACCTGTGCCGCGTGCGCTACGTGAGCCACCGCGCCGTCATGTTCATCGAGAGCCACCTGAACCTGAGCGTGTGCCCCGGGATCGAGGATGCGAACTTCGAGCGCGAGGCGCTGTTCGCGGCCGTGGAGCGCACGAGCGGCCACGAGATCGGCCGCTCCGAGATGGTCTACACCGCCCGCACGGCCGGCAAGGTGAGGGGCGGCTACCTGGAGTGCGACGAGCACGCGCCGGTGCTGGAGCTGGACCAGCTGGTGAGGCTCGACAACGGCGTGCCGTTCGAGTGGGGCAGCGTCTGGCTGCCCGCAAACAGGTGCGTCATCAGCAACGAGACGCACCGCGCCTAGCACGGCCGCGCACCTTGGTCGCAAGCCCGGGCGAAACACATATCCCACGATGGGGGAGGCTGTATGAGCTGGTACGAGGAATCGGTTGTCTATCAGGTCTATCCGCTGGGACTGACGGGTGCGCCCTACCTAAACGACAGGACGAGCGAGCCCGTGCACAGGCTGCGCAAGCTCGTGGACGACGGCTGGGTGGAGCACATGCACAGGCTCGGCGCGACGTGCCTGCTTCTGAACCCCGTGTTCGAGAGCGAGTCCCACGGCTATGACACCATCGACTACACGAGGGTCGACCGTCGCCTTGGCACGAACGAAGACCTGCGCCACGTGGTGGACGCGTGCCACGAGGCGGGCATCAAGGTGCTCCTGGACGGCGTCTTCAACCACGTGGGCCGCGACTTCTGGGCGTTCGAGGACGTCCGCAGGAACCGCCAGGCAAGCCCGTACGCCGGCTGGTTCAACATCGACTGGGGCTCGAACGACGAGTTCGACGACGGCTTCAACTACGACTGCTGGGAGGGCGTCAGACAGCTCGTGAAGCTCAACCACGGCGACTTCGAGCTGAACGACTACCTCGCGAAGGTCATCCGCGACTGGGAGTCTGCGTTCGACATCGACGGGCTGCGCCTGGACGTCGCGTACTGCCTGGACCGGGGCTTCCTCGGCTACCTGCGCCGCATCGCGAACGAGCTCACGCAGGAGCGCTCCTCTCGCCTGGGCGAGAAGGACGGGAAGTTCCTGCTGCTGGGCGAGACCATGTTCGGGGACTACAACCAGTGGATGGGCGACGACCTCTGCGACTCCGTCACGAACTACGAGGCGTACAAGGGGCTGTGGTCGTCCGCGAACTCCGCGAACATGCACGAGATCGCGTACTCGCTCGAGCGTCAGAGCGGCTCGCACCCGTGGGACCTCTACACCGGCTGTCACCTGCTGAACTTCCTCGACAACCACGACGTGCCGCGCATCGCGACGAAGCTGGACGACAGGCGGCAGCTCCGTCCGCTGTACGGGCTGCTCTTTGGCATGGCCGGCGTCCCGAACGTGTACTACGGAAGCGAGTGGGGCATCGAGGGCGAGCAGCTCCCCGGTGACCATGAGCTGAGGCCCGCGCTCGACGCGCCGGAGTGGAACGAGCTGACGGAGTGGGTCTCTGCCCTCGCACAGTGCCGCAAGCCCGGTCATCCCGGCGCCGAGGCGCTGGCGTGGGGCGACTACGCGCAGGTCGCCGTCCAGCCCAGGCAGCTGCTGTTCCAGCGCCAGAGCGAGCACGAGCGCCTGTTCGTGGCCATCAACATCGCGGACGAGCCGTACACGTTCCACTTCGACGCCGGCTGCGGCAGGGCGCAGGACGTGATTGACGGGTCGGACCACGACTTTGGCGGCGGCAGCGAGGTCGAGCCCTTCTCGGCGCACTTCTGGCTCTGCGAGCGGTAGCGCGCGTCCTTGGCACATGTCACGCGAACGCCGTCGTGGCGTCGGGCCTTAAGATGCCCTGCGCCACGATCTTCGCGTTCGATGCGTGCCCGCTAGCCCAGGAGCCGCTGCTCCCACTCAGCATCGCGAAAGCCTGCGAGCACGAAGTCCGCGCCCACAAGAAGCGGGCGCTTCACGAGCATCCCGTCCGTGGAAAGCAGCTGGTAGCACTCCTCGTCGGACATGCCGGGCAGCTTGTCCTTCAGTCCCATCTGGCGGTACAGCATGCCGGACGTGTTGAACAGCCTCCTGATGGGGAGCCCGCTCCTTGCGTGCCAGGCGGCAAGCTCCTCGGGCGTGGGGTTCTGGCGCGCGATGTCGCGGTACTCGTAGGCTATGCCGTGCTCGTCCAGCCACTTGACGGCCCTTTTGCACGTCGAGCACTTGGGATAGCACAGTGCCGTAAGCCTCTCTGCGGGCATGTCTCCTCCTGTCTTCCTCATGCGGGCGCGCCGCCTTCGGGCGGCCGTGCCATGTGGCATCCATTCTACAATCCGTCGCACGAAAAGGGGCCGCCCCAGCGGGACGGCCCCAAGGTGCGTCTGCGAAGACGGGCTCCTACTGAATCTGGGAGACCATCGCCATGTTGGTGGACGTGATGTAGTCGCCCTGAGAGGGGGACGTCTGCGGGTCGCCGGCGGTGACGACCACCAGGTCGCCGGACTCCACGACGCCGTGCTCCTTGGCGACGGTCAGCGCGTTGTAGCATGTCGCGGACAGAGAGCCCTGCTCGGTGGTCTTGTACGCGTCGACGCCCCACTGGAAGCACGTCTTGCGGATGGCGTGGTTGGACGGGGACATCGCGACGATGGGGATGCGGGGACGGAAGTTGGAGATCAGGCGAGAAGTGCGGCCACTGTGGGTCGGGCAGATGATGCACTTCGCGTTCACGCGGTCCGCGACCTCAGCGGCCGCGAGGCCGATGGAGGAGTTGACGTTGCGCATGCCGCCACGGTCGTGGTACTCGCGACGCTCGGGGAGGTACTTCTCGGTCTCCCTGCAGATGGAGGCCATCATCTTCACGGCCTCGACGGGGTACTTGCCCGCCGCGGTCTCGCCGGAGAGCATGACGCAGTCGGTGCCGTCGTAGATGGCGTTCGCGACGTCGTTGACCTCGGCGCGGGTCGGGCGCGGGTTGCGGATCATGGAGTCGAGCATCTGGGTGGCCGTGATGACGGGCTTGTAGCTCTGGGCGCACTTCTTGATGATGATCTTCTGGATGTGCGGGACCTCCTGCGCGGGAATCTCGACGCCCAGGTCGCCACGGGCGACCATGCAGCCGTCAGAGGCGGCAAGGATCTCGTCGAAGTTCTTCACGCCCAGGGCGCTCTCGATCTTGGGGAAGATGTACACGTTGCGAAGGCCGTTGTCCGCGCAGATCTTGCGGATGTCGTCGACCGCCTGGGCGTTGCGGATGAAGGAGGCGGCGATGGCGTCGATGCCGAGCTCGCAGCCGAACATGATGTCCGCGATGTCCTGCTCGGTGACGGAGGGCAGGCCGATCTCGACGTTCGGGACGTTCACGCCCTTCTTCTCGCCGATCTCGCCGCCGTTGGTGACGACGCAGTGCATGTCGTTGCCCTCGACGTGGTCGACCTCGAGGCCCACGAGGCCGTCGTCAATCAGGATGATGGAGCCCTTCTCGACCTCGTTCGGGAGGTTGAGGTAGTCAAGGGAGATGTGACCCGCGTTGCCGTGCCAGTCCTCGGTGGTGGGCTGAGCGGTGACGACGATCTTGTCGCCGGTGTTGACGGTGACCTTCTGACCGCCCTCGAGCAGGCCCGTGCGGACCTCGGGGCCCTTGGTGTCGAGCATAATGGCGACGGGAATGCCCAGCTCCTCGGAGATGCGGCGGACGCGATCGATGTTCTGACGGTGATATGCGTGGGATCCGTGGCTGAAGTTGAAGCGGGCCACGTTCATGCCGTTCTTGATGAGCTCGCGAAGAACGTCATCGCTCTCGGTCGCGGGTCCCATCGTGCAGACGATCTTGGTCCTCTTGGTAGACATGCTGTTCCTTTCTGGCCATAAGAGAAAGGCGAGCCACGGTGCGCGGCTCGCCTGGAAACGCTTTCAAACCGCTTGGGTCTATTGTAAACCGCTGACGGCCGCTGTTAATTCGTGACAACAAGGGAAATGGTAATGACCGTGATTCCTAGTCATCTAGCAGACGACGCTGCGGTCGCTGAACTCCTCGCCCTTCGCGTAGCGCTCCGCGTTGTCCAGCGTGACCTGGGCAATCTGCTGCAGGGCCTCGTAGGTGAAGAACGCCTGGTGAGAGGTGAGGACGACGTTGGGGAAGGAGCAGAGGCGGGCGGTGATGGAGTGGCCGAGGATCTGGTCCTCGCGGTTCTGGTACACGTTGGCGTTCTCGCCCTCGTACACGTCGAGGCCGGCGGCGCCGATCTTGCCGGAGCGGATGCCGCGGATGAGCGCCTCGATGTCGACGAGGCCGCCGCGCGCGGTGTTGATGAGGATGACGCCGTCCTTCATCTTGGCGATGGTGTCGTCGTTCACGAGGTGATAGCTCTCCTCGTTCAGGAAGGCGTGGAGGCTGATGAGGTCGGACTGCTCGTAGATGGTGTCGTAGTCGACGTACTTGTCGATCACGCCGTCGTCAACGAGCTTCTGGTTGGGATAGAGGTCGGCTCCCAGGACGGTCATGCCGAAGCCCTTGCAGATGCGTGCGAGCGCGGCGCCGATGCGGCCGGTGCCGATGATGCCCGCGGTCTTGCCGTGCAGCGTGTGGCCGACGAGACCGTCGAGCGAGAAGTCGTTCTCGCGGACGCGGATGTACGCCTTGTGGATGTGGCGGTCGGCGCAGAGGGCGAGCGCGATGGCGTGCTCGGCGATTGCCTCGGGGGAGTAGGCGGGGACGCGGGTGACCTTCATGCCGATGGACTTCGCGAAGTCGACGTTCACGGCGTCGAAGCCGGCGCAGCGCATGAGGACGAGGCCGACGCCGAGGCCACGGAGGATCTCTAGGGTCATAGCGGAGACATCGGCGTTGACGAAGGCGCAGACGGCGTCATAGCCCTTGGCGAGGGCCGCGGTCGTGGGCGTGAGGTTCACCTCGGTGAAATCGACCTGAACGTCGGGATAGTTGGGGAGCTCCGCCGAGAAAGACTTCTTATCGTAGCCACGCGTGCCAAAGAAAAGAACCTTCATGCCTGATCCTTTCGTCGTGGCGGCACACTGCCGCCTTGCCTAGGCTGTGCTTGCCAGCCGCCAGCCAACCGATACATCGAATTATAGCGACGGCACGGCCCGTTGGGGCTTGCCGGACCAAGTATGTGGTGGTAAGCGCCGATTTGTCTACGTTCGTGCGGTCAACCGTTGCCCGAGACGGGCTGAAGGCGAGGGGTGGGCTCTGATGGTTTCTGGGGAGTTTTTGTCCAAGACCCCGCATGCCAAGCACTTCTCGCCCGCGCGATGACCCTTGGGTAGAATGGGTTGAGTCATGTTGGGCGTCCGGCATGGCAACCTTGGTGAGCCCTTGCCCCTCCTGGGGAATTATGATCGGGCATCAATCTGCCGGACGAATCATCCAGGAGGGAAAATTGAAGGAATACCTGCAAGACTCCTCGGAAGTCCTCGAGGCCGTCGGCTCCGACGGCAAGTGCGGGCTGACCGCGGGGGAGGCGGCCGCGCGCCTCGAGCGCGACGGCCTGAACAAGCTCAAGGAGGCCGAGAAGGACCCGCTGTGGAAGCGGTTCCTCGCGCAGATGGCCGACCCCATGATCATCATGCTGATCGTGGCCGCGGTCATCTCGGCGCTCACGGGCATCGCCCAGGGCGAGGCGGACTTCGCCGACGTCATCATCATCTGCTTCGTGGTCGTGGTGAACGCCGTTCTGGGCGTGGTGCAGGAGTCCAAGGCCGAGGAGGCCCTGGCGGCGCTGCAGGAGATGTCCGCCGCGCAGAGCAAGGCCGTCCGCGACGGCAAGGTCGTGGCGGTGCCGTCGTCCGAGCTCGTGGTGGGCGACGTCGTCGTGCTCGAGGCCGGCGACTCCGTGCCGGCAGACTGCCGCATCCTCGAGAGCGCCTCGATGAAGATCGAGGAGGCGGCGCTCACGGGCGAGTCCGTGCCCGCGAACAAGGTCGCCGACACCCTTGACGCCTCCGAGAGCGGGGACGTGCCCCTGGGCGACCGCAAGAACATGTGCTACATGGGGTCGACCGTGGTGTACGGCCGCGGTCGCGCCGTCGTTGTCGCAACCGGCATGGGCACGGAGATGGGCAAGATCGCCGACGCCCTGTCCCGCGCGACCGACGAGGAGACCCCGCTCCAGAAGAAGCTCGACGAGCTCTCCAAGGTGCTCTCGATCATCTGCATCGTCATCTGCGCCCTCGTGTTCGGCGTCACGTGGCTGAAGCACGGCATGGGCTTCTTCAACAACATGCCGCTCGTGCTCAACACCTTCATGGTCGCGGTGTCGCTTGCCGTCGCCGCCATCCCCGAGGGGCTCGCGGCGGTCGTGACCATCGTGCTGTCCATCGGCGTCACGAAGATGAGCCAGCACAACGCGATCATCCGCAAGCTCTCGGCCGTCGAGACCCTTGGCTGCACGCAGGTCATCTGCTCGGACAAGACGGGCACCCTCACGCAGAACAAGATGACGGTCGTCCGCCACTTCACTGAGGACCAGGACAGGCTCGCGCGCTGCATGGCGCTCTGCTCCGACGCGAAGTGGGACGAGCAGAAGGGGAAGGCCGTCGGCGAGCCGACCGAGGCCGCGCTCGTTGCCGACGCGGCGAAGCTCGGATTTGCGTCGGGCGACCTCGACGCCGCCAACCCCCGCGTCGGCGAGGCCCCGTTCGACTCCGGCCGCAAGATGATGTCCGTCGTGAACCTCGCGCCGGACGGCAACTACGTCCAGCACACCAAGGGCGGCCCGGACGTCGTGCTCGCGCGCTGCACCATGGTCCGCACCGCCGAGGGCGACGTGCCCCTCACCGACGAGCGTCGCGCGCGCATCATGGAGGCCAACAAGGCCATGGCGAACGACGCCCTGCGCGTGATGGCTGCGGCCAGGGTGAACTACGGCAAGGAGGCGCCGGAGTCCTTCTCGCCCGAGGCGCTTGAGCACGACATGACCTTCCTTGGGCTCTGCGGCATGATCGACCCGGTCAGGCCCGAGGTCGGACAGGCCGTCGCCGAGGCCCACGCCGCGGGCATGAACGTCGTGATGATCACCGGCGACCACATCGACACCGCCGTCGCGATCGCGAAGGAGCTCGGCATCGTCACCGACCGCTCACAGGCCATCACCGGCGCCGAGCTCGACCGCATGTCCGACGAGGAGTTCTCGAGGAACATCGCCAACTACGGCGTGTACGCCCGCGTCCAGCCGGAGCACAAGACCCGCATCGTCGACACGTGGAAGAAGCTCGGCAAGGTCGTCGCCATGACCGGCGACGGCGTGAACGACGCCCCGTCCATCAAGCGCGCCGACATCGGCATCGGCATGGGCATCACCGGCACCGACGTCACCAAGAACGTGGCCGACATGGTGCTCGCGGACGACAACTTCGCGACGATCATCAATGCCTGCGAGGAGGGTCGCCGCATCTACGACAACATCAGGAAGTCCATCGCCTTCCTGCTCTCCTCCAACCTCGCCGAGGTCATCTCCGTCTTCGTGGCGTCGCTCGTCGGCTTCACGATCCTCGAGCCCACGCACCTGCTCTGGCTGAACCTCATCACGGACTGCTTCCCCGCGCTCGCGATGGCCATGGAGGAGGCCGAGCCCGACATCATGGAGCGCGAGCCCCGCAGCTCCACCGACGGCATCTTCGCCGGCGGCATGGGCCTCGACTGCCTCGTCCAGGGCGCGATGATCGGCGCGCTGACGCTCGTCTCGTACTTCGTCGGCCTCCGCTTCGAGGGTGTGCCCCTCGCCGACGTGCTCTCCGGTGCCAACAAGGGCCTCGACGGCATGACCATGGCGTTCCTGACCCTCTCGATGGTCGAGATGTTCCACTCGTTCAACATGCGCAGCCGCCGGAAGTCGGTCTTCTCGCTCCCCACGCAGAACAAGTGGCTCTGGGGTTCCTTCGCGCTCTCCCTCGTCCTGACGTTCGCGGTCATCGAGACCCCGCTTGCCCGCGCGTTCGACTTCGCCGAGATCAGCGCCGCGGAGTACGGCATCGCGATGGCGCTCGCGTTCCTGATCATCCCGCTCGTGGAGGCCTACAAGGCCATCATGCGCGCCGTCGAGAAGAACAAGGCGTAGCGCCTCATGGCAAGGCGCGCTCACAAGTCCAGCAGGTCTGACAAGCGCAGAGCGGTCGCCGGCGGGGTCCACGAGGCCCTGCCGGCGCTCTCTTCCCTGTCCGAGCTGCCGGCATACACGGAGCTTTCCGCAAGCGACCGCCAGAGGTCCGCCTTCGAGCGGGAGGCGGACCGGGCCGTCGCCGCGGGCGAGGCCAGGCGAGAAGAGCTCGACCTCGGCTGCGTCGCCCGCCTTGACCGCGGCTTTCCCGCGGTCATCACCCCGCGGGGCGTCTATCGCACCGAGTTCGCCGCGTCGCTCACCAAGGGGGACGACAACTCGCGCGCCGCGGTGGGCGACTGGGTCTGCGCCCGGAGGCCCGCTGGGCACGACATGGGTATCCTCTGCAAGATCCTTCCGCGCGAGAGCGACATCGCAAGGTGGAAGGGCGGCTCGCGCGGAGAGCGGCAGACGCTCGCGGCAAACGTCGACGTCGTGCTCGTGACCCAGGCGCTCGGGCCCGGCCCCATATCGACCGACAGGGTCGTTCGGTCCGCGGTCATCGCGCGCGATTGCGGCGCCGACATCGCCGTGGTCCTCACGAAGGCGGACCGCGCCGGCGCATCGATGCTCCAGACGGACGTCGCGCTCATCCAAGAGGTTCTTGGCCGGGGCGTCCGCATCGTCGCGACCTCCGCGGGCGCCACGGGGCGCAGGGCCATGGCGGACCTCATGGACGCCGCCGGTCGCTGCGGGTCGGGATGGGGCGAGGACGACGTCCGGCATCTCGTGCCGGCGGGAACGGTCGCAATCGTGCTGGGGGAGTCCGGCGCCGGCAAGTCGACGCTGCTGAACGCGCTGCTGGGCCGGGAGGCGCTCGAGACCGGCGCGGTTCGCACGTCTGACGACATGGGGCGCCACACCACCGTCGCCAGGCGCATGGTCTCCCTCCCCGGGGCCGGCGTGATCGTCGACGAGCCCGGACTCAGGAGCCTTCCGCTCGTGGGTCACGAGCGCGGCCTCGCGAAGGTGTTCCCAGAGATCTCCGAGGCGGCGCGGACGTGCAGGTTCCGCGACTGCACGCACACCCACGAGCCTGGCTGCGGGGTCCGGTCCGCCTTCGCCGCGGGAGAGTTCTCGAAAGAACGGCTCGATGCATACGTCTCGCTCGCCGCCGAGATGCGTGCCAGCGCAAAGACGCTCGACCCAGACGTAGTGTTGTAGCCGAGGATGACATGTCCGTTTCACACCACAGCCTAGCTGCGCTTTTCCTAGTGCAGCTAGGCTGAATTTATGCGCAAGAGAACTGAGAGGCCACTTTGGAGACTCGCCGCCCCGCGGCCGGCGATGGCGCAGACTCATGTCTACAAGACGTGTCCCAAAGCGTGACAGGGGATGGGGGTCGCCATGTCTCTCAGATTCAGGCTGGTATTCGCCAGCGCCTGCGCTGTCCTCGTTCTTCTCGCCTTCACCGCCTACGGCAACCATGTGCGCGCCCAGGCCGAGCAGGTCAGGAACGCGGCAATCGCCCGTTATGGCGGCGAGGTCGTGAGCCTCGTGGTGTCGAACTCGGCCCTCGAGCCCGGGCAGGTGGTGGGCGAGAAGGACGTGTCCGTGCGGGACTGGGTGGCTGACCTTGCGCCGCAGGGTGCGCTCACGAGCCTGGACGACGTCATTGGTCGCGAGGTGACCGTGCCCGTGAGCAAGAACGCCCCCGTCACGAAGCTCGCCTTCAGGGACTCTTCGGAGCTCGCGGACATTCCGTCGGGCCACGTGGCCATGAGCGTGCCCGTCAACGAGAAGCTCGGCGTGACGAAGGGCGTCCCGCAGGGGACGAGGCTGCTTGCCTACGAGGTGACGGACGAGGGGTCGAAGCCGCTGAGCGAGGACGTGACGGTGCTGTCGGCCCCAAGCTCCTCGAGCTCGATGGGCATGGCGGCGCAGATCTCCCTGGCCGTGCCCGCCGACGACGTCTCCTCGCTTCTGGACGCAAGCGGGAGGGGGGACCTGAGGCTCGTGATGCCCGCGGACGACGTCAAGCGGCCGGAGGAGGTTGCGTCGGCGCCAGAGCTCCGGGCCGAGAAGCCCGAGGAGGACTCCGAGGAGGACTCTGGGGGCGTTGGCGAGGGGAGTCCCCGAAGCCTGGCCGAAGAATCGAGGTAGGGAGGTGCATGGGATGGCGGACAGATGGCTGGGATGGACTTCGGAAGGGAGTCGGGCCGACATTCGAAGGGCCTTGGCGTCACTTCGCCCGAAGGCGACGCTTGCGTTCGCATCGAGTGCGGAGGACCTCCGGGAGCGGGTGATGGACTCGGTCGGAGCTCCATGGGGAGTGATCGTTGGACTGAGCGAATCGGGCGTTTCGGACATGAACCTTGCGGCTGCGGTGGCGCATGACGGCATGGCGGGAAGCGTGGTTCTCGTTACGCGCAACGCCTCGGGGTCGCTGCGCTCGAGGGCGTCACAGGCCGGCATCGACACCGTGATCGATATGGGGGAGGTTGATGCCGCGGTCGCGGTGGCCCGCGCCAAGGGGAGCGCGGGGGGCGTTCGGGCAGACGGTGCCGCCGCGCCCGCGGCGGAAGGGGGAGAGCCGCCGCGCGACTTGGATGACGTTCCGTTTGCTCTGGACGAGCCCGATGGCCTTTCCTGGAGCGAGAAGACGATGACGCCCGCCGGCCCTGCGGAAGGAGGGCGTGGGTCGATGCTCGTGTTCGTCTCTGGGAGGGGCGGTGTGGGCAAGACCACCATCGCATCGGAGTGCGCCGTCGTGGCGAGCCTGTGGGGGCTGAGCGTGGCGGTGGTCGACCTCGACCTTTCCTGCGGAAACGTGTATGCGGGATTTGGCGTGGGGGCTCCCGTCGACCTTGCGAAGCTTGCGGCCAACGGGGTTCCGTCAATCGAGACCATGGGCAGGAGCTGCGTCCGGCTCGCGAACGATGCGTGCCTCTGGGGGCCTTGCGAGAGGCCGGAGATGGCGGAGCAGGTCATGCCGCACGTAGGTCGGCTGCTCGAGTACCTGGCGCAGAGGTACGAGCTCGTCCTTGTGGACACGTCGACGACGTTTACCGACGCGGTCGCCGAGGCCGTGCAGAAGGCGGACCGCGTGTTCGTGGTGCACGACGGCGCGCCCGGCTCAATCGGCTCCGCGGGAAGGACGAGCTCGCTCGTGGTGCGCCTTGGCGTCGCAAGGACCCGAATGGTGCGCGTGGAGAACGTCGCCAACCCGAGGGCGAAGAACGACCTCGGGCCCGGCATCGGCCAGAGGGGCCTTGAGGGTGCCCCGTTCTTCCGGGTGATCGACGGCGGGCCCGAGGTGCAGGAGGTTGCGGCCGCCGGAGGAATACGGGAGCTCGTGAGAGAGGGTGGTCCGATGGTGCAGGGCGTCAAAGTCATGCTCGCGAGGACCCTGGCCGAGCTTGGGGCCCTGCCGTCTGACGAGGACGCGCAGCTTGCCGCCCACGTCGAGACCAGGAGGCTGAGATTCAAGTTCTTCTCGCGAAGGGAGGAGGTGGTCTGATGTCTGTCCTCGAGAGGGTGAAGACGCACGAGGCCGTCGCGCTCGGCGTTGTCGGCGAGGGAACGACAAGCAGGTCAGATTATCGGAGGCTTCGGGAGGACCTGCGGCACGAGCTGGTGGGGAGGCTTGGCCTTTCGGCGATCGCCTCGATGCTCCAGTCCGTGAAGGCAAGCGAGGTAAGGGAGGAGCTCGCGGTCACCTGCCAGGCGATATTGAACGAGGCGCACTTCTCTTCGCTCCTGCAGAGCGAGCAGGACCAGGTGACGAGGGAGGTGCTGGACGACATCTGCGGCCTGGGCCCCATACAGAGCCTCCTGGACGACGACGGTGTGAGCGAGATCATGATCAACGGAACGGGCGCCCTGTTCTTCGAGCGAGATGGGCGCATCCACTCTGCGGAGTCGGTGTTCGAGTCCAAGGAGCAGATCATGATGGTGATTGACAGGATCCTTGCTCCCCTGGGACGCCGGCTCGACAGGACGAACCCGCTTGTCGATGCTCGCCTTGCCAACGGCGACCGAGTGAACGCGGTGTCGGACACCATTGCCATAAACGGCCCGGCGGTCACCATTCGAAAGTTCTCAGATCGCATCACGACGCTCGACAGGCTCGTTGAGCTTGGCTCGATTCCGAGGTGGTATGCGACGCTCCTTTCATGGGCGGTGCACGCGAGGCAGGACATCGCCGTCGCGGGCGGGACCGGTTCGGGAAAGACGACCCTGCTTAATGCCCTGAGCACTCAGATCGGCCTGCAGGAACGCATCGTGACCATAGAGGACTCTGCCGAGCTGAAGTTTGACTCTCATCCCGATGTGGTGCGGCTGGAGGCGCGGTCGGCCTCCATCGAGGGGACCGGAGAGGTGACCATTCGCGACCTCGTCAAGAACGCGCTGCGGATGCGACCCGACAGAATCGTTGTGGGAGAGTGCCGCGGCGAGGAGACGATCGACATGCTGCAGGCCATGAACACCGGGCATGACGGATCGCTGACGACGCTTCATGCGGGGTCGGCGCAGGAGGCGATCCTGAGGCTCGTGCTCATGGCGAGGTTCGGCATGGACCTTCCCACCGACATCATCGAGGAGCAGATCGCCTCGGCCCTTGACCTGCTCGTGATGTCTTCGCGATTTCCGGACGGCATGCGTCGGATCACGTCGCTGAGCGAGGTGTCGAGAGGGGATGCGGGGGGTGTTGCGCTTCGAGAGTGCGTCCGCTACGACCAGGCGAGAGGGACGTGGGAACTCGTCTCGGAGCCCAGCTTCATAGGAGAGGCGGTTCGGATTGGTGCGCTTGGGTCTGAGGAGGTGGAGAGATGGAGGCGATGTATGCCGTCCTTGGCAGCCTGACGACGTTTCTTGCGGTGCTCGTGCTCCACGGGGGTCGTTTGGGGACGAGCCCCAAGAGCCTGCTGCGCCGGAAGGCGACAAGGTATGCGAGGGCCCTCCTTGGCACTCTTGGGGCCTCTCGCCTGGTCGGCGCCCTTGATTCCACGGATTCGTGGCACGCCTTGGGCGAGGAGGTCGTCGTGTCCGCGCGGAATGGCCAGGGAGGTCCAGGCTCATGGGCCCTCCCGGAGGGCTTGGCAAGAACGTCGGGGCAGGGAGTGGCGGCCGTTGTCGTTGGGGACGCATTGCTTGCCGTCGTCCTCTGTCTTGTCGCCCTGTCTCCCATCGGCGTGCCCATAGCAATGGCAGTGGCGCTTGCCGGCGTGCCCATATGGCACCAGGCGCAACTACGACGCATCGAACGAGAGCTGACCCAGGAGATGCCGGGCGTGTTCCGGACCCTTGCCATGGCCATTGGCTCAGGCGAGACGCTTGCCCAGGCGATCGAGTACCTTGGGGCGCACGAGGGAGGTCATGCCGCGAAGCCCTTTGCAAGGGCGTCGCTCCGAATGAGGTGCGGCGAGTCTGCCGAAGAGGCGCTCGCGGAGCTATCGAAGGAGCTTGAGGCGCCGGGGGTCGGCCTGCTCACGACTGCGCTCCTCATATCCCAGAGGACGGGAAGCCCCCTCAAGTCGCTTTTTGGGCACGCGGCAAAGATGGTGGAGAGACAGGGCGAGTTCGAGAGGATGCTCGAGGTCAAGACGGCGCAGGTGAGGCTCTCTGTCAGGATCGTCTGCGGACTTCCGGTAATCATGATTGCCGCCCTCTCGATTCTGTCCCCGGACTTTCGGGCCGGACTCGCGACGCTTCCCGGCATGGCGAGCGTAATGACCGCGGTCGTGATGGACGCCTTCGCACTGATCATCATCAGGCGGCTTATGAGGGGGGTCGTGTGATGGACTTGGCGTACGTGGGTGGGTGCCTGTCGGCGTCGACGGCTGCGTTTGCGATGGCTCTTGGCCTATTGGGGAGGCGCCCTTCTCGCGAACTCGACCGCACGGGCGGGTTGGGAGAGCGTCTCGAGCTCATCGCAACCAGGATGGCATCGCTGCCCGCCTTCAGGGAGCTCGATCGCAGGGGTAGGGAAAGCGCGGCCAGACGAGCCTGCCTCCGGTCTCTGACGACGTTTCTGGATGTGGTGACCCTGGGACTTTCGTCCGGGCTCTCGTTCGATGCGGCGCTCTCGCTTTACTGCGAACGCTACGAGGACGACCTTTCCTCGGCATTTGGAGAGGCCCTGCTCTCGTGGCAGATCGGGGCGGAGAGCCGGTCGTCCGCGCTCGATAGGCTTGCCGAGGAATTGGATGTGGGTGCGTTGAGGAGCTTCTCGTCGACGGTGTCCCAAGCCCTCGAGTTCGGGTCGCCCCTTGCATCCGCCCTCGAGTCCCAGGCGCAGGCAATAAGGGAGGAACAGAGGTCTCAATTGGAGGAGGAGATTGAGAAGGTTCCGGTGAAGATGCTCATTCCCCTGGGCACCCTGATCGTGCCGGCGATGCTTTTGTCAATCCTGGGACCGCTCATCGGATCGAGCCTTGCAACGACATGAGGCCATGCGGTCGTACGAAGGGGCGTTTGTCCAGAGAGGGGGGGACGGCACACCACTCGTATCTATCCAAAATCAGAGGAGGGCAGTGAGATGGAACAGCTGAGGATGGGAATGGAAGACGTGGCCTGGGGCGTTTGGGAGACCCTGCGTGACGAAGACGGACAGGGAACAACGGAGTACGCCATTCTCGTTGGAGTCCTGGTAGTAATTGCGATTCTCTCAATCATCACCTTCAAGGGGAAGGTCCAGCAGCTCTGGGACGCGATATCGAGTGGAATAGGGGCCCTCTAGGTCATGGCTGTCCGAGGGGGTTCCAGACTCGTCCCCTTGGCCCTGCTCGCGCTCTTGGTCGGCTTCATGGCGACGGCAGTGTGCTGCCGTCGCCAGGTGGAAGTCAGCGCGGGCCAGGAAGCGGACGTTGAGGCGCGCGTGCGCGGACGAGGGGGAAACTTCCCCTTTGGGGAAATCTCTGGCAAAGGCGTGAGCCTGAAGGACGAGGGCGACAAAGACGGCGGCTCGTCACGGCATGTCACGCGGCGATCCCCCTCGCCTTCGAAAAAGGACGGCGTGAGGGGCTATACGTCGAAAGCAAGCTTGCAGGATACGGCCACGCGGCTCTTGGAGGAGTACGCGCGGGCAGGGAAGTGCGTGCTTGTGCGTGCAGGCTACCTCGACCTGCTTGGGAACAACTGGTCCTGCACCGTCGTCGGGGACGGATGGGTGGATACGGTCGTCGTGAGGGGGACCAGGGACTCGAGAGAGTCGGAGGTAAAGGTTGTCCGGATGGATGCGAAGGAATGGGAGGAGGGAGTTCCCAGGTGAGCCATATGGAGGTCGAGGATGATGGAGGCCATTTTGCCAAAACCAAGTGCGGTGTCTTGTCTGATGCGAAGGGGCAGTCCACCGTCGAATACGCGCTGGTACTGTTTGCCTTCCTGGCAATCGTCGTTGCGCTGTCAAGGGTTGTCGGCTATGCCGGCAGCGGAAGGCTGTATGCGACGATCGCCGGGTCAGGGTCGCATTCGCTGGAGGGTGACGTCCTCTCGGTCTTTCAGGACGTTCTTCTGTATTGAGCTTGCGAAATCAACGTCTGGCCAGGCAACGATCGAGGCGGCCGTTCTGTTGCCCACCCTCATGCTCGTCATTGCGTTGCTCGTGCAGCCGGTCTGCATCATCTACACGCGTACGGCCATGAGGTCTGCTGCTGCGGAGGCGGCAAGGGCGATTGCGACTGACTATGACGGAGACCTGTCGGACTGCAGGTCGTATGTGCTCAGACGCCTTGAGGCTGTTCCCGACGTCCCCCTCTTTCACTCTGGCGGCACGTCAGACTGGTCGATTTCGCTGAGCAGGAGCGGAAGGGGCGTAAGCGTCGAGGTCGTCGGGCATGTTCGTCCACTTCCCCTTCTCGGGGTCGCTTTGGCTGCGTTCTCCGAGAGCGACGGCAAGGGGATAGTCCTGAGGGAGTCCCTAAGGGAAGAGGTGCGCCCGAGTTGGATAAGGGGGACCTATGGAGACTGGCAGCGGTTGTGGGTGTAGAGGAGCTAATCGTGGAGCCTGCATCCTTGATGTGTTCATCGACGACGAGGGTGGCTACACCACCGTAGCCGTTGCCGTCGCGCTCCTCATGAGCATCGCTCTCACGTTTGGCGTGGCTGCGTCCCAGTGGAGCCACGCCAGGGCGGCTGACGTGCAGGAGGTGGCAGATGCGGCTGCAATGTCTGGCGAAAACTGCGTCGCGGCCTTTTCGACCATCGCACAGGTGCTGGATGCATGCGTCTTGAGCATGGGCCTCCTGGGAGCGATCGTGTACGGCGCGGGAATGATCGTGGCGGCGATTCCGGTTCTCCAGCAGGGAGCACCGAGGATTCTCGAGGCGGGCAGGCAGATTCTCGAGTGTCGGAAAAAGTTCGCCAAGTCGGCCTCGCAAGGCCTCGAGAGACTTGAGAAGGCCCTTCCCGCTCTCATCATGGCGAATTCGGCCTCAACGGTATCGGCGAACTCGTCTGGAGGCCTGAGCTACGCCGGGATTGCGGTGCCGTACCCGCAGGAGTCGAAGTCCGACTTCAGCCATCTGCTAGACGAGGTCGACGGGAAGGAGATGGAAAAGGCGGCCGAAGACCTCAGGGAGGCGTCAGCCAGGAAGAAGGAGGCGATCGACAGGGCGAATGATGCCAAGGAGAGGGGTTGGCATGCGGACAACGTTGGTACGTGCATGAGGGAGCGAGCGCAGTCCCTCGCGAAGCTAACGGAGGGGCAGAACCCGATGTATCCAAGCCCGAGTACCTGGAAGTTCGACTTTGCGCGCAGAAGAGCCGTGAACTATTACACCGCCCGGGCAGCGTCCAACGTAATCGACCTGGGCTCTGCCGACGAACTCCAGCGCTCATGCGCGCGTGCGGTTTTCTACCGGTATGCCGCAAAGGAGCTCTCGAAGGCGCGGTGCGAGGAGGGCGAGGTCGTTGACATTCAGCTGCCCGAGCTGCCCCACACGACACGGATGGTCATGGAGACCGAGCTCTACTCGACGGCCGCCTGGCCATGTACGAGTGAGGAGGCGGGCGTGACGTTGCATTGCTCGCTCGACTGTCCCGGAGCAACCGGTCCGTTTGCCGGCAACGCCTCGCTTGCAGACATAGAGTCGGGGTCGGTTGCCTATTGCGAGACGTGCCGCATGAATGCGGCGGCCATGGGAAACGTCGCGGATGCATCGACGAACATCAACAACGGCTTCGAGCACTACTGGAGGATCGTGGTAGGGGCGTCAAGGGATTACCAGAGGGCGAAGGAAGACGAGAGGAAAGCGGAGGAGGACATGAAGAGAGCGGCGGAGAAAAGTGGGTCAGCGTTCGAGAAGGCGATGAACATGCTCGCGGTCGAACGACCGCGCCTGTGCCCGCCCGGCGCGTACGGATGCATCGGTTTCGTTATGAGAGACGCAACCAAGCTCCCTCGTGGACTGTCAAGCGCCTTTCTCAAGTCGGGGATGCTTCCGGCTGGTGTCGCGATCTCAGGCGCCGCACTGGCTCCCGATGATGACACGGATGGCCACAACGTCCTCGCAAGCGTTTTCGACGGTCTCGAAAGGTCGGATAGGACGCTCTTCTCCGGACTGCTTGATGGCATCGGAGACCTGTGGGGGTCGCTTCTGGTTGGCTATGGATCTGCATACGGAAGCGTCAGCCAGGCTGCAAACAAGTTCTTTGACGACATAGGCGGCGTGTTTGGGGGGAAGGTTGCAAGCTGGATGCGGAGGAAGGTCAAGGATGTCGTATCGAAGGCGGGATTCGAACCCTCTGACATGAGGCTCAGGAAGCCTGTACTGACGAACAGCCAGCATATTCTGGATAAGGCAGGAGCGACGAAGACGGCGGAAGTGAGGTCTTTCATACAGTCCCTGCCACACGATCAGCGTGGAATCATAAGGACGTGCCGTTCCAAACTGGTGTCGATGATGGGGGACGGCGGCAAGGTCACCATCGCGGAGATTCCGATTCCCGGAATGGAGGGGGCATCAATCCCCCTGACGATAGACCTCTCCACTCTCTCGGAGGCGATTCCATGAGGGGGTGTGGAGAGACTCGTGAGTCTGGCCAGATGACTGTCGAGCTCGCGGCAATGCTGCCTGTCATCATCGTCGTAGCCCTCATCGTGTATAACCTCGCGAAGTATGCCGAGGTGTGTTCCACGTTTGACAGGGTCTCCCTCGATGCGGCGGTATCGCATGGAGTCTCGCCGTCTGGATCACAGAGCAGGGGTGCGGCCGTCTCCGAGATCGAGGGAGTGATACGGAAGGCCCTGAACTCGAAGGCATGTGACGTGACGGTCTCTGCGAGCGATGCCGCCTCCGCGGTCAAGAAGGACGGTCTGACCTTTCCCCTTACGCCCCTGCTCACCACATATAGGTGCACCCTCACATTTCATCCTTGGCCTACGACCGTGTCCGTGGCTGGGGTCGGCTATTCCGCGCCGCTTTCGTTAAGGCACGAGAGAACCATTACCGTTGACCGTTTCAGACCTGGGGTGGTGATCTGATTGCAGTTCGTACGCATTCGGACGAGACACTTCGACTTTGGAAGCTTCGAAGTCCTTGACTCTCTCTTTCGTAAGGCGAAGGGTCTTCTTCGTGATTCGGAGGGGCGGCAGGTCATGCTCCGGAGGTGCTCATCCATTCACACCTTCTGCATGCGCCATCCCATAGACGTCGCATTCGTCAAGAGGGGCGGCAGCGTCGTCCTATCGGAAAGGATGGTCCGGCCAGGGAGGATAGTGCGCGCTCGTGGAGCGTCATTCGTCTTGGAGCGCCCCGGCAGCGACTCGCCTTGGCCTGCGGCGAACGAAACGCTCACCATGGAAGAGACCTGTGACCGAGAAGGGACGTGTCGTCGATGAAAACTCTGGGCGAAATGGAGAGTTCCGCCGGGCGCGAGACTCCGGCCGGCTTCGCGGGCAAGGTGGGGAGGGCACGGACGAAGATATGTCCGAACTGCGGCGAAGAGCTGTTTGCGGATATGGACATCTGCTACGGGTGCCTTTACGACTTCTCCAGGCCGCCCGGCCCCATGTCAACGATGGGACTTGGCCAGCTGGTGGGCGAGGGGAGGGATGGTGGTGGGGACCGCGCCCAAAACGCTGGCGATAATGGCAAGAGTCACGAATGCTCGCCCGACTCAGACGCGACGGTGCCCCTGGATATTCCCTCCTCTAGCCTTCCCCACTGGAAGAGGAAGATGCTTTGGGTGAGGTCACCCGATATGGAGGTAAAGGTTCCGATTCCCGAATCCGAGTTGACGGTCGGTCGTGACCAGTGCTGCGACGTGGTTCTCCACTCGATGGCCGTTTCACGTAGACACGTAGGGTTCAAATGCGTTTCGGAAGGGCTTAGGGTTAGGAATCTTGGGGCCAAGAACCTGGCGACGATGGGGGGAAGAGAGGTGCAGGACTTCTGCATCCTCGGGCATGGGCAGACGGTCAACGTCTGCGGCACTCTCTTTACCTTTGTCACACCTGATGAGTAGAGACCTGCCTGGACATGAGAAGGGGGTGGTCCACTTCTGGATCCACCCCCCAGCGGCAGGCAAACGAAGCGAATGCCTAATAGGGCTGAGCTACATCGGCATCGCAGTGGTCTGGACGTAAGTACGTGTGAGGTACTTCTGGTCGAGGCTGAACAGGCCCTGAGGCGTGCTGCCAAATAGCTTGTAATCGGTAATCATGTCCGAGGCGTTCGACTCCTCCTCGCCCTGCTCGTTCACGAACCAGTCGAGCATCTTCATGGTGCGGAAGTCATGGGCGTCGTAGGCCGCCTGGTAGCACTTGTTGATGAGGCTCGTCACATACTGCTCGTGCTCGTAGCCAGCCTCGAGGGGCTCGAGGTCGTTTGCGAACGTCTTGTCGGGCTTGTCGATTGCTTCCATCGTCGGCTTGAAGTCATTGTCCAACAGATAGCGACGGAGGATCTTCGCGTGGTCGACCTCCTCCCGGACTTGAATCATGTACCAGTTCGCATAGCCCTTGAGCCCGCGGTCCTCGTAATAGTCCGCGAACGTAAGATAGAGATATGCGCTATAAAGCTCCTTGTTGATTTGCTCGTTGAGCACGCTCGATACGCTCTTGTCCAGTGCCATGCAAATCCGCTCCTTGTCGTATGGATACCACTATCCGCTGGCCTGACATGTACATTGCAGTCTATACCCATGTCTCTGGTATATTTTCGAGCAACGACGTGGGAACCAGAAAGAATGGGAGACTCGATGGTCGCTCGAATCGCGCAGTTCCGACGCGACAGGCTGTCCTTGGCGGCAGTCCTCGCAGCAATGGCTCTTGCAGCCGCCTTCCTCGCAACCATGCTGGCAACGGCGGGCGTCGCACGTGCAGACGAGTATTCGATTGACAAGGTCGATATAGATGCGACCGTGAGGACCGATGGGTCGGTCGTTGTCAGCGAGGTGCGAGAGTTCAGTTTTGACGGAGACTTCCATGGGGTCTATTGGAAGATTCCGAAAGGGGAGTACGAGGGAACCTCGATCAGCTCCGAGGTGAACAAAGTCGGTGAGCTTGGATCGGGAGGGGAGTTCCAGGAATTCAAGCGCGTGCAGGAGGGCGATGCCGACTACGGGCAGGATGGCACGTACCTCGTGACGGACGAAGGCGCGTACGTTAAGGTCAAGATCTATTCCGCGCACAGTGACGACACGGCTGATTTTGCCATCACGTACACGGACCAGAATTTGGCGCGTAGGTACGAGGACACTTCCGAGCTCTATTGGAAGTTCGTGAGCGACGGCTGGGACGTGGAGAGCGAGAACGTGGCCTGTACGGTTCACCTCCCCGTTCCCGATGGAGAGACGGTCACGGCGGGCAAGACCGTCAGGGCCTGGGGACATGGTCCCCTTGACGCCTCGCTTAGTTTCAAGGGCAACGACATCATCTACACGGTCCCGGGAGTCGGTAGCGACGAGTTCGCCGAAGCGAGGATAGTTTTCCCCGCTTCGTGGCTATCGGATGCGCCCACGTCAAACAAGAAGGTCCTAAGCACGGTCCTCGACGAGGAGCAGAAGTGGGCCGACGAGGCGAACGAACGCCGCGCTCAGGCTCGCATGGTGAGCTATGCGGCCCTTGGCATAGGAGTGCTCGTGGCGCTCCTTGCGGGAGCGGTGTCTCTTGGCAGGCTTTCCTCGTATAGGAAACGGCACACGCCTCAGTTTGACGACAAGTACTTCCGCGACGTGCCCACGGATGACCATCCCGCCGTTCTGGGTGCCCTGCTGAACGACGGCGAGCCAACGGACGATGACATGTCTGCCGCGCTCGTGCGGCTGACTGACATCGGTGCGCTGAAGCTTGAAAAGGTCGCGATCGAGAGCAGAGGGGTGTTCGGTCGCAAGAAGTCGGAGGATGACTACGCCCTGACGAAGGTCGACAACGCGGGGGGTGTGCCGGCGAGCAAGAGCGCGACCGCAATCGATCGATCGACCCTCAAGTTCTTCGACAAGGTGCTCTCCAAGTGCAAGGGCCGCGAGAACGGCGTCCTGTACTTCTCGGACTTCGAGAAGGTGGCGAAAGACAAACCAGAGGCATACAACGACGCATACGAGAACTGGAAGACCGACGTCAAGGCCCAGGCCGAGCAGCGGGGGTTCTTCGTCGATAGGAACTCGAACGGACAGGGACTTGTCGTCGGTGCGGTGATGCTTGACATTCTTGCGGCGGCAGCCCTGCTGTTCATGACGATAGCCGAGGTTCTACCGGTAGGCTGGGGACTGGGAGTGGTTCTGCTGCTCGCGATGTCCGCGGCACTGGGGTTCGTGGTTCTGAGGCGCATGGACAACCTGTCGGAGGAGGCGGTCGAGGTCATCGCGAAGCTGAAGGCCCTGAGGCGGTGGCTCAAGGACTTCACCCGACTGGAGGAGGCCGTCCCCCAGGACGTGATCCTTTGGAACAGGCTGCTTGTGATGGCCGTCTCGCTTGGCGTGGCGGAGGAGGTAATCGAGCAGCTGAAGGTTGCCGCGCCACAGGTTCTGGAGGACCCGGTCGTCGCTCCGGTTTACGGGTGGTACATGTATCCCCACACCGCGCTGGGAAGCCCCGCATCGCGCCTTGGGTCCTCGGTCACCTCGTCTCACAAGGTCAGCTCTGCCGCGATGGCCGCGTCTTCGATGAGCTCCGGCGGGGGTGGCGGTGGCGGCTTCTCCGGCGGCGGGGGCGGCGGGTTCGGAGGGGGAGGAGGCGGAGGCGCCTTCTGACCATCGCGACCACACGCGTGGAGAGTGCTTGCTAATGCCCATCTACCTGCGGACTTCAAATTCTCTCCATCTGGTTTGAAAAAGTTCGTTGACGCGCGCGGAATCTTTGATATATTAAACAAGCTTGCAAGCGAGCAAGTAACGGCTGGGTAGCTCAGTTGGTAGAGCAGGGGACTGAAAATCCCCGTGTCAGGGGTTCGATTCCCTTCCCCGCCACCATGAAGAAAAGGCCCCGTACCTGCGGAAACGCAGTGCGGGGCTTCTTCGTAGGCATCGGCCATGGGCCAAGTTGCCACGGGGCGTGCTGCTGCCGCTTGCTACTGCTTGGCGTTCTGTCGAAATGCCCAAGTTTCTTGTCGGCATTTCCAAGCTTACTGTCCGCGCAGGAGCTTTCCCCCTTCTAGTACCTGACCCTGAAGTCGGGCTCGCCTTCGACGGGAGGAATGTCGTCCTTCTCGTCGATCACGTACTCGATGGGGTAGCGCGCATAGGCGTGCGCGAACGCGCCGAAGAACGCGGATATCTGCTCTTGCGTGCCCTGGAGCTCCATGGTGACGGTTTGCCAGTCGGGTTCGTTGCGGACCCATCCGGTGCAGCCGACGGAGTTGGCGCATCGCGAGGAGGTCCAGCGGAAGCCGACGCCCTGTACTTCTCCCCTGAAGACGAGGTGGAGCCTGCGGACGCTGCCGGTGGTACCCGCGTCGACGGCGTCTTGCGCCGCGTTTTTGGGGGACGCGCCCGTTGCGGGGGCGTTGCTGGAGGAGCCGCGGCCGTCCGTAGTGTCGGTGTGGAGCATGTGGACCTCCATGTCTTGGCGATTTGCCCATTAGCCGTACAATATCACCATCCGAATCGATCTTAGCGAGGACAGGTTCATATGAAGGCCAAGTTCAACCTGATGACAGACTCGACGTGCGACTTCTCGATCCAGGACATCGAGAGGTCGGGGCTCACGTTCCTTCCCTTTACCTACATGGAGGCCGGAAAGCCCGACGGTGGCCTTTCTGGGCTGGACGACCTGTTCCAGTCCATGAGCGCCCGCGACTTCTACGAGCGCATTCGCTGGGGCGCGACCCCCAAGACGTCCCAGCCGTCGCAGCTGGTGTACGAGGAGGCGTTCCGCAAGGCGGCGGAGCTTGACGTCCCCACCGTGCTGATGACGATCTCGAGCGGGATCTCTGGCGGTTACAACGGCGCCTGCACGGCGCTCGACCGCGTGCAGGAGGAGCTGGGCCGCGAGCTGCCCATCTACATCGTGGACACGCTGCTGGCGTCCACGTCCTTCTACCTGCTGCTTGAGGAGGGCGTGCGCCAGCGCGACCGCGGCGTCACCGCGGAGGAGTTCGTGCGCTGGGCGGAGGACGCGCGCTACCACGTGTGGACCATCTTCATGGTGGACAACCTTGACACGCTGCACCGCGGCGGCCGCATTCCCAAGTCCGTCGCGCTCGTATCGTCCGCGCTGGACGCGAAGCCGCTGCTGTCCTGGAAGCTGAACGGCGAGCTCACGATTCTGGGAGTGACGCGCGGCCGCAAGAAGGGCATGCGCAAGATGAAGGAGTACTACGAGAAGCACCGCTCGCAGCTGCAGTACCCGGCCGTGGCGGCCATCGGCAACGCGGACTGCGAGAACGACGGCCTACGCCTGGGCGCCATGGTGGCGGACATCGACGACTCCGCGCGCATCCTCACGTCGACCATCGGGCCCACGATCGGCTGCCACGTTGGCCCCGGCATGCTCTCGTGCTGCTTCTGGGGCGAGGACCGTCGGGAGAAGCAGAACGCGATCGCCAGCAAGGTCAAGGGCGTACGCCAGGGATAGCCCACGGGGAGCTGAGTTGCGAATGGACATGAGCAGGAGGGGCTTCCTCGCGCTTGCGGGGGCGGCATCGGCCATGGGGCTTGCCGCCTGCAGGGGCGACGGGAAGTCTGACAAGCCGGAGGACGTGAAGGTCAACCTGGGCGAGTACAAGAAGCTCGAGATCGACGACTCCGCCTGGAACTACGACGAGACGAACGACTGCTACTACCAGCTGGGCCTTCCGTACTGCACGGATCCGGCGGCCGGCAGCTACGAATCGCTTGCGGTCTTTGTGCCGGGCGCCTACTTCAAGGGCGAGAAGAGCGGGGACACCTACCGCTGCAAGATCGCGCCGGACGCGAGGGTGGGCTCGTTCACGCCGGAGACCGCCCCGGTGGTCATGCCCATAAACTCCGCGCGCCTCTCCGCGCAGGGCTGCCCGACGGCGTACTCGTACGACGGGCTGGGGACATACCTTAAGAAGGGCCTCGTGTACGTGTACGCGGGGTTCCGCGGGCGCTCCGGCGGCTATGTGAGCGACTCGAGCGAACAGTACTCCGGCGGCGCGCCGTGGCCGGTTGTGGACCTGAAGGCGGCGGTGCGCTACCTGCGCTACAACGGCAAGAGCCTGCCGTGCGACGCGAAGCGCATCTTCGTGTTTGGCTACGGCGCGGGAGGGGGCGTGTCCGCGTGCCTGGGCGCCCTGGGGGACTGCGGCATCTTCACGCCGTACCTTTCCAAGATCGGCGCGGCCATGCACGACGCGGACGGCAAGTCCATATCCGACCGCGTGTTTGGCTCGGCGTCGTGGTGCCCCATCACGTCGTACGACGCGGCGGACAGCGGCTACGAGTGGATGATGGGGCAGTTCGCGAACGACGGCGCCCGCGCGGACGGCCAGTGGACGAAGGCGCTTTCCTGCGACCTCGCGACCGCGTACGGCAAGCTCGTGAACGAGCTCGGCCTCACCGGCGCGGACGACAAGGCCCTGAAGCTGGAGCCCGTGCAGGACGGCAGCTACCTTTCCGGCACGTACTACGACTACATGCTCCAGACGATCGAGGGCTCCGCGGAGAAGTTCTTCTCGACCACGAGCTTTCCGTACACGTACACGCCCGGGCACCTGGTGGACCCGGCGTTTCCCGGCGACCCCAACATAAACTCCGACAGCGCGGTCGAGATAGACGTCATGACCGGCGCGGTTGAGGACGCGTCCGGCGCGGGCGAGAAGGACGCGGCGGACGGCGGCGCGGCCGCGGCCTCGGGCGCGTCTTCCTCGCAGGAGGGCTCCGCCGCGACCGACGGCGACGCGACCGAGACGGCGGACGGCTCCGCCGCGGCGAAGTCGGGCGGCGCCGCCGGCGCGGGGACGTCCTCCGCCGCGAGCGGCGTCACGAAGGTGCAGTCCACGGTGTACAACGACGCGGAGAGCTACGTGAGGGCGCTGAACGGGGACGACCGCTGGATCACGTACAGCCCAAGCGCCGGCGGCGTGACCATCACGAGCATGTGGGACTTCGTGAAGCACTGCCGCCCCGCGCAGAAGGGCGTGTGCGCCTATGACGCGCTGGACCGCTCCACCACGTCCAACCAGCTGTTTGGCGTGGACGACGAGTCGAGCCTGCACTTTGACGAGACGGTGGCGACCCTTCTGGGCGACAACGCGGACAGGTACAAGGACCTGAAGGGCTGGAAGGACGACCTGGTGAGCGACTGGGCGCAGGACATCGTGAAGCTGGACTCGCTGAAGACGGACATGCAGAGCCGCGTGAACGCGATGAACCCGCTGTACGCACTGAGCGGCCACTACGCCGGCTTTGGCTCGTGCGAGGTCGCGCCGCACTGGCGCATCAACACGGGGCTGTTCCAATCCGCGACGGCGCTGACCGCAGACGCGAACCTGGCGGCTGCGCTTGGCGCATACGACGGGGTGAAGGACGTGGCATTCACGCCGGTGTGGGGCAGGGGCTTCGAGCTCGCGGAGACGTCCGGCGACGCGCAGGAGAACTTCGTGAGCTGGGTGACAGACTGCTGCAAGTAGGCGCCATACATAGAGGAATGCACTAAACTACACTACTTGTAGGGCATGTGCAAGACATATCGCCGGTTTGGTGGCATTTTTTCGCTAATGTGCTAAGATAAGTAGCATATTGCGCGAAAGGAGCATGCCGCATGTACAAGGTTGGCCAGTACGTAGTTCATCCGGGACAAGGCGTCTGCAAGGTGGAGGCCATCGAGGACGATCCGCAGGCCACGTACATGCTCATGCCCGTGGGCGGTCGCCATCCCATGCGCATCAGCTTCCCGGTGGCAAGCGAGGGGCGGCTTCGCCCCGTCATCGGCCGCAAGCAGGCGGAGCAGATCATAGGCGAGTACACGGAGCTCCCGCTGGAGGAGCTCTCCTCCCGCAGCAACGCGCTGGAGGAGGAGCGCTTCAAGACGGAGCTGCGCCGCGGCAGCTGCCGGGACGCCGTGCGCATCGCGAAGACGCTCCGCACCAGGATCGAGCAGGTGCGGGCCTCCAACAAGCGTCCGCCCGTCGCCTACGAGCGCATCTTCAAGCAGGCGAGCGAGCGCTCCCTGCAGGAGCTTGCCGTCGCCATGGGCGTCTCGGAGGACGACGTGGCGCAGCTGCTGAGGGCAAGCGAGGAGGACGCCCGCAACAACTAGGGCGCCCGGCACTTCTCGCCCGGCGCCTGCGCGGGGGGGCGATGGCGTGTGCCACCGGGCCCCGCGCGGCGCGCCCACGTTTCGAAATGGGCTCAATGCCGGGGCGGCAGGTATGGCCGCCGCGTCCCTTGGATACAATGGTTGCAACTATCGCCACGCGGCCGGACGCCGGCCGTGACACACCGATTGGGGACGAATGGCAACCACGAAGGAAGACTCCAAGAACCGCGCGATCTTAACCGTCCTGGGCAGCGACCGCTCGGGCATCGTCGCCGCTGTGGCGACGGCCCTGTCGCAGCACGACGCGAACATTCTGGACATATCGCAGACCATCCTGCAGGGCACGTTCACGATGACCATGCTCGTGGACCTGGGCCCGTCTGACGTCGAGTTCTCGAAGCTGCAGCAGCAGCTTGAGTCGCTGTCGAAGGAGATCGGCGTCCAGATTACCATGCAGCGCGAAGAGGTCTTCAACTTCATGTACCGCCTGTAGGCAGGGGAGAAGCGCAGCGGCCTTTGCCGGCGCCCGCCCACGACGGCACGTTCTAAGGAGACGCAATGTCCTATGCGTACGATCCGCTGGCCGAGAGGCCGCGGCACTACCTCACGCCCGAAAACACCTCCGCGTTCGAGCACATCGTCGACCGGTACCCCATGCCGTCCGTAGGGCTTGGCAGGCCGGAGGTGTCCGACCTGCTGTACGAGGGCGGCCGCAACGTGGACGTGGTGCCGGCTGAGCTGTACTCCCGCTACGACGTGAAGCGCGGCCTGCGCAACGCGGACGGCTCCGGCGTGCTGGTGGGCCTCACCACCATCTCGAACGTGCACGGCTACAACAAGACGGCCGAGGGCGTCGTCCCGGACGAGGGACGTCTGACGTATCGCGGCTACAACGCGGCGGAGCTCATCTCTGCGGCGCAGCGCGAGGGGCGCTTTGGCTACGAGGAGGTCTCGTACCTGCTGTTCACGGGAAAGCTGCCCACGCGGGCGCAGCTGGACGACTTCCGCGCGCGCATAGGCAGCCGCCGCCAGCTGCCCGAGGGCTACCTGCGCATCTTCCCGCGCACCACGTTCAGTCCGTCCATCATGAACGTGCTGCAGCGCGCGACGCTCTTGCTGTACGCGTTCGACAACAACCCGGACGACACGAGCCCCGTGCACGAGGTGGACGTGGCGCTGTCCATGCTCGGCCGCTGGCCGCGCGTGGCCTCCGTCGCGCACCAGGCGTACGTGGCGGCCCGCACGGGCGTCGTGCCCACGGTGCCGCCCGCGCGCGAGGACTTCTCGATGGCCGAGACGATCCTGGACGTGCTGCGCGGCGACGAGGGCTTCACCCGCGACGAGGCCATGATGCTCGACGTGATGCTCATGCTCCACGCGGAGCACGGCGGCGGCAACAACTCCACGTTCACGTGCAGGGTCCTGTCCTCATCCGGCACGGACGCGTACTCCGCGTACGCGGGCGCGCTCGGCTCGCTGAAGGGTCCCCGCCACGGCGGCGCGAACGCAAAGGCCGGCGAGATGGTGGACGACGCCGCGGAGCACATCGAGGACTGGTCGTCCGACGACGAGGTGGCCGACTACCTCACGCGCGTGCTTGCGGGCAAGGCGTTCGACGGCAGGGGCCTGATCTACGGCATCGGGCACGCGGTCTACACCAAGAGCGACCCGCGTGCGCAGATCGTGAGGGGCTACGCCCGCGAGCTCGCCCGCAAGAAGGGCACGGCAGAGGCCGAGAAGTTCGAGCTCATCGAGCGGATAGAGCGCCTTGCGCCCCAGGTCATGCGCGACGTGCGCGGCATCACGAAGCCACTGTGCGCGAACATAGACCTGTACACGGGCTTCGTCTACCACATGCTTGGCATCCCGAAGGACCTCTTCACGCCCATATTCGCCATCGCTCGCATGAGCGGCTGGGCGGCCCACCGCATGGAGGAGCTCTACGGCCCGGCGCGCATCATACGCCCCGCGTACAACTCCTACATGGAGGCGCAGGCGTACGTGCCGATCGCGGAGCGCGGGTGATGCCCGCCCGCGCAGGCGCCGTCGGCAGTGGACGCGCGTCCGCGGAGGCGGCCCACGCACCCGTCTCCATCGTGTTCGCGGACATGGACGACACGTTCCTTGCGAGGGACAAGACGGTCCCGGCCGGCAACCTTGCCCTTCTCGACCGCATGGGCGAGAAGGGCGTGCCGTTTGTGCCGTGCACCGGCCGGGTGTGGTCGGCCGTGTCGGGGCAGGTACTGGGGCACGCCGCGACGCGCTACGTGGTCGCGAGCGACGGGGCCGTGGTGATGGACGTGCGGGACGCAGGGAACCCGCGGCGCCTGCACCTGAGCGCGCTGGGCCGCGAGCGCGCGCTTGCGCTGTACGAGCGCGTGAGGGGGCTACCCGTGACGTTCGACGCGTTCTGGGACGGGAAGGTCTACGTGTCGCGCCGGCGCTTCGAGCTCATGCGCGGCTTCGACGTCTCGCCGTTCGACCGCGACATGTACCTGCGCTTTCGCACGCCGGTGGACATGTCGACCACGCAGCTTCTGGAAGGCCTTCCCAGCGTGGAGCGCCTCACGATCTTCACGGGGGCAGATGACGTGCGTGCGCGAGCCATTAAGGCCGTGGCGGCGGACCCCACGCTGCACTACACGTACTCCAGTGCGCGCAACCTCGAGGTGATGGACGCCAAAACGTCAAAGGGCGCGGCCGTCCGCTGGCTGTGCGACCACCTGGGCATCCCGCGGGCGCAGTCCGTGGGGTTTGGAGACTCCCCGAACGACCTCACGATGCTGGCGGCCGTGGGCGACGGCGTGGCCGTGGCGGACGCGTATCCGGAGGCGAAGGCCGCCGCGACGCACGTGGCGCCGTGGACGTGCGACGAGTCCGCGGTGGCGCGCTACCTGGGGCCGCTGCTGTAGCGCGGCCCCGGACGCAGGCGCGAAAGAAGGAAGGTCCCCCGGCGGTGCCGAGGGACCTTCCTCATGGGATGCGGCGTGGGGCGTGGGGGCTAGCTATTCTCGCCCGGCGCGTCCTCTTCCTCTTCCTCCTCCTCGTCGACCCTGAGGGGGCGGAAGCTCGCGGTGTCGCCGCCGATGACGGCGGACTCGACCTCCTCGGCGTTCGCGACGGCGTCGCTCTTCATCTTGTCCGCGAAGATGTCGTCGTCCTCGGGCTCCTGCATGGGGACTTCGACATGCTTCATGGCGCCGGAGCTTGCGGGAGCGGGCGTCGCGACCGCGTTGGCCACGGGGACGCGCGTGAGCTTGTGCTGGCGCTTCGTGCGGGCGAACAGCGGGACGTACTCGAAGATGATGGAGGAGTTCTCCAGGCCGTACCAGCGCGCGGGAGAGCCACAGACGTGGCGGATCATGTACTTGAGCTCCATCACGCGACGGTTGAACCCGGAGATCTCGGTCTCGGGCGTGAGGACCTTGCGGATGAGGCAGAAGCGGAAGTCGCCCACGTTGGAGTGCTCGCGGTAGATGGAGTAGCGATGCTCCTGAGGGGCGAGCTGGCCGGAGTTCACGAGGTCCGCGACGATCTGGTACAGGTAGGTGTTCACGCGCTGGTTCACGCGGAAGCCCAGGCGCAGCTGGACCTTGAACAGGAAGTCCGTGTCGTAGTTGTTGACGATGAACTCGTGCGTGTTGGGCTCGTCCGTGACCATGACGTTAAGGAAGTAGTACGCGCGAGCGCGCTTGGGGCGCTTGTCCAGGATGGAGTACAGGATGTCGCGGTCAAGCTTGTCCGGCGAGGAGTCGTTGGTGAGGAAGACCAGGTTGTCCGCGATGATGGGGTAGTCGTTGTCGTTGCGAAGCGAGCGGAGCTGGTCGATGTACTTGTTGACGGGCAGGTACACGGACTGGGTGTGCTCGATGGCGGTGCCGCGGCGCCACACGTACATGACGATGAAGATGAGCGTCGCCATGAGGACGGTGAAGTAGCCGCCGTGGAAGAACTTCGTGAGCGAGGAGAAGAAGAACGTGAGCTCGATCGCGCCGAAGAACAGCGCGAAGACGATGGCGAGGCCGCGCCTGTGCCACAGCCTTGAAATATAGGTGTAGAGAAGGACCGTGGTCATGAGCATGGTGACCGTGATGGCCAGGCCGTAGGCGGCCTCCATGTGGCTGGAGCTGCGGAACAGCAGCACGACGAACACGCACGCGACCCACATGATGGTGTTGACCATGGGGATGTAGATCTGGCCCTTCGTCTGCGAGGGGAAGTTGATCTTCATGTGCGGCATGAGGTTGAGGTGGATTGCCTCGCTCACGATGGAGTATGAGCCCGTGATGAGCGCCTGCGAGGCGATGATGGAGGCGAGTGCGGAGAGGACGACCTCTACGAAGCGGAGGTTCTCGGGCACGATGTGGAAGAACGGGTTGAGGTCGGGCGTGGCCGCGAGCGCCGCGTTGCCCCTGTTCGCGAGGATCCAGGCGCCCTGGCCCAGGTAGTTGAGGATGAGGCAGAGCTTCACGAACGGCCAGGTGGCGTAGATGTTGGGCTTGCCGACGTGGCCCATGTCGGAGTAGAGGGCCTCCGCGCCGGTGGTGCACAGGAAGACGTTGCCCAGGACCATGAGGCCGGCGGCGTTGATGGAGCCGTCGAACAGGAAGCAGATGCCGCGCAGCGGGTTGAACGCGCGGAAGACGTTGAGGTCGAGGCCGACGTTCAGCAGTCCCGTGATGCCGAGGAACAGGAACCAGACGGTCATGATGGGGCCGAACGCCTTGCCGATGGCGGAGGTGCCGGCGCGCTGCACGGCGAACAGCACGCACAGGATGATGATGGTGATGGCCACGACGATGTTCTGGTTGGTGCCGATGATGGCGTAGAACGTGTCGATGGTGCGCAGGCCCTCGATCGCGGTGGTGACGGTGACCGCCGGCGTGAGGATGCCGTCCGCGAGCAGCGCGGCGCCGCCGATCATGGCGGGGAAGATGAGCCACTTTCCGCAGCGGCGGACGAGGGAGTACAGCGCGAAGATGCCGCCCTCGTTGTGGTTGTCGGCCTTCATGGCGACGAGGACGTACTTGATGGTGGTGATGAGCGTGAGCGTCCAGATGATGAGCGAGAGCGCGCCCAGGACCGTGTCCTGGCCCATGGTGGTGAGACCGCCGTTGTCCGCCATGATCGCCTTGAGCGTGTACATGGGGCTGGTGCCGATGTCGCCGTAGACGACGCCCAGCGCGACGAGAATCATGCCCGCGGAAAGCGGGATGCCGTTGTACTTGCGCCGCTTGGTGGTTACACCCTTTGGCGCTGTCGGCAGCTTCGTGTTAGACATACTGCTCCTATATCGATGTGACCTCCGCTTGCGACGGCTTGCATCCACGGGGACGTGCCCGCGGCGCGGCAGACGATGTCTTGCGCCTGGCCGGGCGTGGCGCATAGCGCTGCAAACTACATACGTACGACAATTGTAACACTGAAGACAATCGTGAGGTCATGGCGAGCGTGCGGTGAATGAACCATCCACCTGCATGCACGGTCGGGCGGACGCGCCTCTTGTGCTCCCCCGCGCCCGCCGTGCGCGCCCGCGGGTTCTTTTTATGGCGCGTGGGCGGGCGTTCGCGCGTACGGGCGCGTGCGGGATAGACTTGTCTGCGTATATGGCAGACGGCCGGCCGCGCGCCGGCCACGACGAAGGGAATGCGAGCATGACAGAGGAGAGCCAGGGCGAGGCGACCCCCAGGCAGGCGAGGTCCAAGGTGGCGGAGGCGTTCATGTCCGTCCCCGCCGAGGAGGCGGGCACGTGCCCGGAGCCCGCGACGGCACGCCTGACGTGGCACGGCTCAAAGGAGAGCGCGGGCGAGAAGATCGAGTACTCCTGCACGGCGGCGCACCTGGACGTGCGCGCGGACACGGGCAGGCTCGTGGGCAAGATGTTCAGCCTGACCTACGTGGCGCTTGACGAGGCGGGATGCGCGAGTCCTTCTCGCCCCGTGACCTTCTGCTACAACGGCGGCCCCGGCTGCGCGAGCGTGCCCATCAACTTTGGCGGCATGGGCCCGCGCCGCGTGAGGACGGACGGCGTGAGCCACCTGGCGTACCCCATCGAGGTGGAGGACAACCCGTACACGCTGCTGCGCGAGTCCGACCTGGTGTTTCTGGACGCGCTGGGCACCGGGTTCTCGAGCCTGGCGGCCGACGCGGACACGAGCAAGGTGTTTGGCGTGGACGGTGACGCGGACGCGTTCTGCCGCGCCATCACGACGTGGCTGGAGGAGAACGGCCGCTGGACAAGCCCCGTCTACCTGTTTGGAGAGTCGTACGGCACGGTGCGCAACGCCGTCCTGATGCGCCTTCTGGGCGAGAGGGACGTGAAGGTCGCCGGCGTCACGATGCTTTCCGCCATATTCGACTGGGTGCAGACGCTCGAGGGCGAGGACCTGTACCACCTGGGCATGACGCCCACGTACGCCGCCACCGCCCACTACTTTGGCAAGGTGGGCGCCGGCGAGGGCGCGGACAAGTGGTTTGACCGCGCGCTGGAGTTCACGGACGACGTGCTGGCGCCCGCGCTCCTGAAGGGCGACAGGCTGGACCCGGAGAGGGAGGCGGACATCGCGTGGCGCTACGCGGAGCTCATCGGGCTTCCCGCCGAGCACATCCGTCGCAACCACCTGCGCGTGACGCTGGACGACTTCCGCCGCGGCGTCCTTGCGGATGACGGCAGGGTCTGCGGCCGGCTCGACACGCGCTTCTCGTCCGAGGCGCCGTCCTCGCTGCAGACGTCCAGCGAGTGGTTTGCCGGGGAGGACGCGGCCGACGACGCGGTGGAGTCCAGCTGGACGATGGCGTTTAGGGACTTCCTCCACCGCGAGCTGGGCTACAAGGCGCCGGCGCGCTACATATCGAGCAACTACGAGCAGGTGGGCGTGAACTGGAACTGGAGCCACCGCGAGCCTGGCAAGATGGACTCGACGGGCTGCCCTAACGTGGCGACGGACATCGCGACGGCCATGCGCCGCAACCCGCGCATGAAGGTGGCCATCCTGGGCGGCCGCTACGACGCGGCGACGCCGTACTGGAACGTGATGCACGACATGAGCGCGCAGTTCCTGGGCGACGCGCTGAAGGGGCGCCTGGAGTGGCACCGCTACGGCTGCGGCCACATGGCCTACGTGGACGAGCCGACGCTGCGCCAGATGAGCGCGGACATGGAGGCGTTCTACAACAAGCGGTAGGGGCGTGCGCTACGCGCGCCTCACGATGTAGCAGTGGTGCACCTTCGCGTTGCGCGAGAAGTCCTCTGGGATGGACTCGGCCGTGACGTCCTCCAGCGTGACGCCGGCGCGCGCGAGCTTCTGCACGTCCGGCTTGAAGCCGCGCAGGTTGCAGCTGAAGATGGCCGAGCCGTTCCTGGTGAGCAGGCGCGACACGCCGATGATGAGCTCCGCGTGGTCGCGCTGGACGTCCCACGAGCCGCGCATGCGCGAGGAGTTGGAGAACGTGGGCACGTCGCAGAACACGAGGTCCCAGCGGTTCTTGGTGTGGCGCTGCTCCTGAACCCACGCGATGACGTCCGCCTGCACGTACTCGTGCTCAGGCGGGCGCGACGTGCTCGCAAATCCGTTGCGCTCCATGTTGCGGCGGGCCCAGTCCAAAGACGGCCGGCTCATGTCTACCGTGGTGGTGTGCTTGGCGCCGCCGTCCGCCGCGTAGCACGTGGCGGTGCCGGTGTAGGCGAACAGGTTCAGGAAGCGCTTCGACCCCTGGGTGCGCTTCATCATCTCGCGCACGAGCGAGCGGGCGTTGCGGTGGTCCAGGAAGAGCCCGCAGTCCAGGCGCATGCCAAAGTTGACCTCGAACGTGAGGCCGCCCTCGTCCACCAGGTGGGCCCCACGGGGGAGAGGAACGAACCCCTCCCTCGCGGCGGCGCCCCTGCGCCCGGCGGCACTCCTGCCGCGGGCATCGCCGCGCGCGTCACGGCGCGGGGCCGCGACCTCGTCCGCGTACTGCGAGCCGCCCTTGCCGTGGGTGCGCACGCGCACGAACACGTCCTGCGGCGCGACGCCCAGCGCGAGGGGGGCTATGGCCAGCACGTCCAGCAGGCGCCTGCGCGCGAGCGTGGGGTCGACGGACCTGGGGGCGGCGTACTCGTACACCTGCAGCCAGCGGCCGCGCCCGCGCCTGCTTGGCATGAGCTCCGAGCCCTCCCACAGGTCGATGCTGACGGCGTAGTCCGGCAGGTCGGAATCGTACACGCGGTAGCAGCTGACGTCCTCGCGCTGCGCCCACTTGCGGCGGAGCCGGGCGACCTTCGCGAGGCGGCGGGCGAACTGCTCGCTTGCGCCCACGAGCACGGGTACCCTGACTTGCCTGCCGCCCGGGACCGTGACCTCGACGCACTCGCGCTCGGCTGGTAGGGCCGCGGCCGAAAAGCGGCTGATGGCCGCGTCGCTCTGGCCAACGATGACCTCGACCTTCTCGGCGGGCTCGGCGCCGAGGGCCGCGTCTATGGCGCCGTCGCGCGAGAGCGTGACCACGGTGGCCTCCGCCGGCAGCCCCTGGGCCCCGGCCGCGCACTTCGCGAGCGCGGCGGCCTGCGTGGCGACCTCGTCCGGCGAGACCCACGAGAGGTCCTCCACCGCGAGCGCGTCCGTGTGCCCGGCGAGCGCCGCGGATACGTCTTCCGCCGCGCAGAACGTCAGGTCTACGTCCATGCCGGCCGCCCTGAGGGCGCGCCTGGCAGAGGCCTCGGCGCCGGGGCGGGTGTCCGTGGCCACGAGGAGCGGCTTCCTGTCGCGGGCGGCTTCTGCCCGCTGGCGCGCCTGTGCGAGGACGGCGTCCCACGCGTCGGCGTCGTGGCCGCCCCAGCCCGCAAAGCCCCAGCGCGTGCGCAGGAGCCCCGGGGCGCGGTCGAGCGCCTGGGAGGCCGCCTCGACCACGACGCTGCCGGCGCCGCTGAAGACGCAGGCCAGCGCGGGGGAGTCGTGCCGCACGGAGCGGAACCATCCGCCGGCGGCCAGAAGCGCCGCGGCGTAGTCCGGGCGAAGCGGAGCTATGGGGGCGCGGTCGGAGCGGGCGGCCTCGTAGCCGCGCCTGAAGAGCGGGATGCCCGTGAGGTCGATGCCGACGGTCGCGCGCTCGCGCGAGACCCTCACCACGACGGAGACGTCCGGGTGCCCGACGTCCACCATGGGGCGGGCTCCCCGGCGCGCGCAGATCCTGTCCACGATGGCGTCCTTCGCGCGGACCGCGACGAACTGCGTGTTCCTGAGCTGGGCGTTCGTGCCGTGCGCCTCCACGGCGACCGTGGCGCCCGCCGGCACGTGGTCCTCCCACGGAAGCTCCGCCATGCCCTGGTACAGCGAGTCGGAGTCCGCGGCGCCGATGCGGTCGAGCACGAGCACCACGCGCGAGGCGAGGCGCGACCACAGGCAGGCGCGGTACGCGTCCTCGAGCGCGGAGCCAAAGCCAATCTGGCCCCTGAGCGCGCGCACGTGCCTGGCGCCAAGGGAGGCGAGCTCGTCTGCCAGGAGGGGCTCGAAGCCCTTGGGGCACGTTGCGAAGAACTCGAGGGCGCCCGCGGCACCCTCCGTGGAAATGCGTGACTCGGTCATGCGGGACACCTTTCGCCCGTGGTCGGAAGTACTAGAAATGGTATGCGTGCCCGGTGTCGCCGCGGGCGTAAAACGCAGCCACCAGCAACTCGACACACGTCTGGCGCGTTGGAGCGTCCCCCGCGCGAGGGCCCGACCGCGCCGCGACCGCCGTCCGTCGCTGAGGACGCGTTTGTCGCTCGTCCGGAAACGCGGCCGTGGATACGGTTATCATCTTCTTAGGAATGTGTAGGAATCGGGTGGGCGCCGTGCCCTCCCGAGCGAGAAGAGCGAGGAGATCTCTCATGGATAAGGAAACCGAGTCCAGGGTTCAGCTTTGGAAGGAAAACGTCACGGAGCCAGACCTCAAGGCAGAGCTTGACGAGCTCATCTCCTCGGGCGACGAGGAGGCGCTTAACGACGCCTTCTATCGCGACCTCGCCTTCGGCACGGCCGGCCTTCGCGGCACGCTCGGCGTCGGCACGAACCGCATGAACGTCTACGTCGTCGCGCAGGCGACGCAGGGCGTGGCCGACTACCTGAACGCCCACTACGAGAACCCCTCCATCGCGCTCGCGCGCGACTCGCGCCTGAAGGGCGAGGACTTCCAGAGGGTTGCGGCGGGCGTCCTTGCCGCCAACGGCATCCACGTGTACGTCTACCCACGCATCGAGCCGGTCCCCACGCTGTCGTTTGCCGTCCGCTACCTGCACGCCTCCGCCGGCATCGTCCTCACGGCGTCGCACAACCCCGCGCAGTACAACGGCTACAAGGTCTACAACGACAACGGCGGCCAGATCGCGAACGAGGCCGCGGACGAGATCTCCGCATCCATCGAGAAGACCCCGGTCTTTGGCGGCGCCAAGATGATGGACTTCGATGAGGGCCTGCAGAAGGGCCTCATCGAGTGGACGCCGGAGGAGGTCCTCGACGCGTTCATCGAGGCCGTCAAGAAGGTCTCCGTCCCCGGCTTCAAGGCGCCCGAGGGCTACAAGGTCGTGTACACGCCGCTCAACGGCACCGGCATGGAGTGCGTGACCCGCATCCTGAAGGAGATCGGCGTGAACGACGTCGAGGTCGTTTCCGAGCAGAAGGACCCGGACGGCAACTTCCCCACCTGCAAGTACCCGAACCCCGAGTTCCGCGAGGCGCTGCAGCTGGCCCTCGACCTCGCCGACAAGGTGAAGCCGAACCTCGTCGTCGCGACGGACCCGGACGCGGACCGCATGGGCACGGCGATTCCCCACAACGGCGAGTACGTCCTTCTCTCCGGAAACGAGATGGGCGTCCTGCTGATGGACTGGCTCGTCAAGATGGCGGAGCAGCGTGGCGAGGACCCGAAGACGAAGGTCGCCGTCTCCACGATCGTCTCGTCCGTCATGCCCGACGCGCTCGCGCGTGACCACGGCTTCGAGATGCGCCGCGTGCTCACCGGCTTCAAGTACATCGGCGACCAGATCGACCAGCTGAAGGACGAGGGCGAGGAGGACCGCTTCCTCATGGGCTTCGAGGAGTCCTACGGCTACCTCGTCGGCACGCACGCCCGCGACAAGGACGCCATCGTCGCCGTCGAGATGTGCGTCGAGATGGCCGCGTACTACGCCGAGCGCGGCATGGACCTGTACGAGGCCATGGAGGAGCTGTACAAGAAGTACGGCTACTACCTCAACGGCACCGTGAACGCGCAGTTCCCGGGCGAGGCCGGCGCGAAGCGCATGGCCGAGATCATGACCAGCCTGCGCGAGAAGCCGCTGGCAGAGATCGCGGGCTACAAGGTCGTCGGCATGACCGACTTCGCGACCGCCCCCGAGATGCCGCGCGTCTCTGGCCTGCAGAAGGAGGCGCCGCAGCACCTGCCCGCCGCGAACGTGATCGAGTACCGCCTCGAGGGCGACAACAAGGTCATCTTCCGTCCGTCTGGCACCGAGCCCAAGGTCAAGGCGTACCTGTTCGCAAAGGGCGCGACGCGCGCAGACGCCGAGGCCATCCGCGCCAAGCTCGACGAGGCCTCCAAGAAGATCCTGGCATAGCCAGCCGTCTGTCTGGCCTTGCATGAAAGTGCCCCGCTCGGAGGCTCCGGGCGGGGCACTTCTCGCATGCGAGTTAGCGCGGTCGGGCGGCGCTATTGGGACGACGAGCCGTCGGAGGCGGAGGCCGTGTCGTCCGAGGCGGCGGTCACGCTCAGCAAGGTGGAGGAGTTCTTCGCGATGGTCCCCGCCGCCCACGTGTGGCCGCTCGCGGAGGTGCTGTCCGGGTCGTACATGGTGACGGATCCGTCGTCGTTCGTCTTGACCACCAGCGCCCAGTGCGCGTACGGGGTCGTGAAGTTCGCGTTCAGCTGCACGATCGCGACGCCGCCCTCAAGGACGATGGACAGGTTGTCCGCGGACGATGCGTACTCCTTCACGCCCAGGCCAACCTTGGAGCCCACCTTCGTGAAGAACCCTTTCTTCGTGCCGGAGGCCTCGTCGGTGTACTTGCCCTCCGTCGAGAGCTCCGCGAGCGCGTTTGGCGTCTGGTCCGTCTTGCCCGTCAGCCCCATGTACGCCATGGAGAGCGACGTCGGGCCTGAGCCGGTCACGCCCATCACGCTGTCCGCGTACTTCACGTAGCCCCAGCGGGTGTCCCAGTCGTACAGCAGAGGGTACGAGCCCTTCTCGTTGCCGTCGCCATACTTCTTCGCAGTCGACTTCGCCTTCGGGAGGCCTGCCACGAAGTCGATGGCGCCGTCCTCGCGCAGCGCCAGCTCGCATAGGCGAGCGTCCTTGTACTCGTCCGCGTGCGCCGCGATCCAGGAAAGCTTCTTGTTCTGGTCGAGCACGGGGGTGAACTGCTTCGTGAGCGACTCGGAGACGCCGGCTGCGACCCTGGCGTCGTAGGAGTTGACCTCCTTCTGCGCGGACTTCGTCTGCTTGTCGGAGCTGTTGCAGCTCGTGACGCAGCTGCTTATGCCGAAGATGAGCAGGATGAGAAGGACGAGGCCTGCCAGCAGCACCGCGAGGCCCCTGTTGTTCAGGCCGAGCCGGGCGAGCAGGCCGCCGCGACGCCGCGAGCCCCTGAAGTTGCTGCGGTCGAAGCCGATGCGCGAGTTGTTGTGCACGTTCAGGCCGGCGTCGTGGCCGCTGATGGTGCGGTAGTTCCTGTTGCTGCGGTAGGGGGTCCTGCTCTCGCGGCGCTGCGCGTCGCGCACGTGCGCGGTACCCTGGCGCCGATTGCCGGTGGGGCGGCCCTGCGAGGAGCGTGACTGTCCCGAACCAGAGCCCCTGGGGCGATCGTTGTAGCTATATGGCATGGCGAACCCTTCCAGATGCATACTTTCGTCAATCCGCATACAACACGCAGACTATGACTCATCATATTGCACATACCTTGCTTCGGATGCCCAAAAATGGGGAATGGGGGTGGCAGGACGCGTCGGCGCCGTAGACGGTTGCCGTTCGCGGAACCACACGCGGGGTCGGCATGGCGCGCTAATCCGCATGTTAAGCTTGTATTTACGAGATGCGTGCGATTTTATACATGATAGTTGACATGGTTCTACTAGTATTTTAACTTGATGCAGAAGAGCGCAAAATGGGCCGTTCAAATTCAGCCTCATTTATGCGAGTTGACACTACGGAGGCCGGCACATGGTAAAGAGACGCAACAACAGGCAGGACGCCATCAGGGACATCGTCCGTGGCAAGTCCATCAGGACGCAGCGCGCCCTTGTTGACGAGCTTCAGGCCATCGGCTTCAACTGCACGCAGGCGACCGTCTCGCGCGACATCGCGGACATGGGCCTGCGCAAGCTCAGCGAGGGCATCTACGTCCTGGCGGAGGACCTTCACCTCCAGCGCATGGTTTCCGAGTTCGTGATGAGCGTCGACCGCGCCGACAACCTCGTCGTGATCAAGTCGCAGCCGGGCACGGCCCCCGGCGTGGCGGCCGCCGTTGACGCGGCGTCGCTGCCCGAGGTCAAGGGCTCCGTCGCTGGAAACGACACCGTGCTCGTGGTCTCCGGAAGCGACGAGACCGCGATGGACCTCGTGAACCTCGTCAACAAGCTGCGCGACGCAAAGAAGTAGCGCCACCGCACATGCCGCGTCCAACGTGTGACGCCCGGGCGGGGAGCCTGTGCTTCTCGCCCGGGCGCTTCTTGTAGCCGCTAACAACCGCACCCGCCTTCGCATGCGCGCCACGCGCGTCGCGCCCAAGGGAAAAGGGCCAGCCGCCGTGGTGGCGACTGGCCCTTGCGTGCAACCTGGCGCCGGTCGAGCCGGCTATGGCTGGGCCCCGCGCTAGCGCGTCCCGTCGCCTGCGGCCTCGCCGCCGGCCGGAGCCTCCGTTCCGCCCGTGCCCGCGGCACCTGTGCCTGTCCCGGTCTCCTGCGTGGTCGTGCCCGTCGTGGTGCCGGTGGTGTTCGTGCCGTAGTTCTGGGTCGAGTTCGTCGTGGTCGCGTTCGTGTTAGTGGTGTCGGTGTAGCCGTTCGTGTTTTCGGTCTGGGTGTTCGTGTAGCTGCGGTAGCGGTTCGTCTCCTCGGACACGTACTTCGTCGCCGTGAACTTCCACGAGCTGTTTGGCTTGTACGTGGCAGTGCCGTCCGCCTTCGGGAACTCCGCCCTCGCCGCGCCGGACAGCGCGGAGTTGATGAAGTCGACGTAGATGGGGACCGTCGTGTTGTACGGGTGGCCGGACGCGCCGTGCACCATGACGGTGCCCTCGGTGGTGTAGCCGCACCAGACCGCGACGGAGAGCTGCGGGGTGATGCCGCAGTACCACAGGTCGCGCGCGTTCTCGGTCGTGCCGGTCTTGCCGGCGACCGGCTGGTCGACATTGAGGGTCTGGCTGATGACGCTCGCGGTGCCGCCCGCCTGGGTGACGCCCTTCATCACGTCGATGGCCGCGTCGGCCACGGCGGTGGAGAACACCTGCTTCGGCTTGTCCTTGTGCTTGTACACCACGTTGCCGTTGCGGTCCTCGATCTTGGTGATGGCCACGGAGTCGCGATGGTAGCCGCCGGAGGCGATCGTGGAGTAGCCCTCCGCCATCTGGATCACGGGGATGCCGATGGTGCCGAGCGTGATGGAGTCGTACGCCGGGATGTCAACGTCGACGCCCATGTCCGTGGCCATCTGCGAGACCTTGTCCGCGCCGACCGCCTGGATCACCTGCACGAAGCCCGTGTTGGAGGACAGCGCGAACGCCTTCGCGAGGGAGATGGTGCCATAGCTCGTGTGGCCGAAGTTGTTGACCTTCCAGGTGGGGGAGGCCTGCAGCGGGGAGTTGCAGTTGATGTATATCTGCGGGTTCATGCCGGCGTTCAGGGCGGCGCACAGCGTGTACGTCTTGAAGCTCGAGCCCGGCTGGCGCTCGGCCTGCGTGGCGAGATTGAACTTGTTGGACTCGTAGTCGCGGCCGCCGACCATGGCCTTGATGTAGCCCGTGGAGGGGTCGATTGCCACGAGCGCCGCCTGGAGCTGGTCGTTGCCGATGCTTTCGAGGTTTTTGCGGACGCTGTCCTGCGCCGCCTCCTGCACGGTGGGGTCGATGGTGGTGTAGACCTTCAGCCCGCCCTGCATGACGGTGTCCTGGTCGAAGTCCTTCAGCAGGAGCGTCTTGACGTAGTCCGTGAAGTACGGGTACTTGCCCTCGGCATCCTCCATGGTGCCCTGGTTCGTGACCAGCTCCTCCTTCTTGGCGTCCTCGCACTGCTTCTTGGTGATGTCGCCTGCGGTGTACATGCGGTTAAGAACTATGTTGCGGCGCTTCTTCGCGGCCGTCGGGTTCTTCAGGGGGTCGTACACGGACGGCGACTGCGGAAGTCCGCACAGCGTCGCCGCCTCGGCGAGGGTGAGGTCCTTCGCGTGCTTGTTGAAGTAGGTGATGGAGGCGGCCTCTATGCCGTACGTGCTGTGGCCGAAGTAGATCGTGTTGAGGTACATGTTCAGGATCTGCTTCTTCGTGAACATCTTCTCCATCTGGATGGCGATGTACGCCTCGCGCACCTTGCGCTTGAGCGTCATGTCAAACTGCTCGTCCGAGAGGACCGTGTTTCTCACCAGCTGCTGGGTGATGGTGGAGGCGCCCTCGGAGCCACCGCCCAGCTGCACGGCGACCGCGCGCAGGATGCCCTGCGGGTCGACGCCGTGGTGCTGATAGAAGCGGATGTCCTCCGTGTCGACGATCGCCTTCAGGGCGTAGTCGGAGATCTTGCTCGAATCGACGCTGCGGCGGTTCTGGATGTAGTACTCCGCGATCACGGAGCCGTCGGACGCGTACACCGTCGTCGGCTCGGACACGAGGTACGCCTTGGCCGAGGTGTAGTCGGGCAGGTCCTGGAGCCAGTTGCTCACGACGCCGCCCAGAGACATGAAGAGTGCCAGCACAAGAAGCGCCAGAAAGCCAAAGAAACCCGCAACGCCAAAACCCACCGCATGGGTGCTCGCGTGCCTGTGAGCCCTGCGAGTGCGAATGCTCATATAACCCTCCCGGGAAATCGGTACAGACCCTTTGATTATAAGGGTGTCAACGTAGAAACTCCCATGGCGCCCAATCTAGGCGAGAAGAACAAAAAGGCAAACAGGCAGCGGCTGCGGCCCTAAAGCTCGCGATTTCCTTGCAATCGAATGAGAATGCCTCGGATGTGGTATAAGTGCTACAACATACATTCAACGCAGGTACAATAGGAGTCTAACATGACTACGATGACAATTCGCTGCGACGAGCGTGACAAGGCTGCGGCTGCTGCTGTGGCCGAATACTATGGCCTTGACCTATCCTCTGTCACCCGCGCATTCTGGAAGCAGATGGCTAGGACAAACAGCATCCCCCTCGACTTTGGCAATAGGGAGCCTAACACCGAGAGCCTCCGCTCAATCCGGGAAGCCGATGAGATTGAGGCGCTGGGAGGTACCGGGGAGTCCTATGGGAGCGCACGCGCGCTTCTGGACGCTGCAAGGGCGTAGACATGGCGCGTCTCGAAGCACAGTTCACCCCGACCTTCAAACGCGATTTAAAGAAACTTGATAAAAGACACGTCGACGATGCGCCGCTTGAAGAAGTGATTGACCTCATAATTGAGAATTCCCCAGAGTCGTTGGCAGAGCTGCGAAGAAGGCACAGAATGCACTCTCTTGCTGGAGGGTGGTCTGGGAGTAGCGAGTGCCATGTCTGCAATGCAGGAGACTGGCTTCTCATTTGGCGAACATTTGATGGAATCGCCTTGATGCAGCGTACGGGGAGCCATGACGAGCTGTTCCGCTAAGAAAGAGCTGCGCGCGGCGAGCGAGACTGCGCTATCCTATGCCGTATATGTCTAAGCACCGATGGCCGGCTCTTCTCGCCCGATCGTCGAGGGTGCTGCCGTCGTCTCTAGGAGGGACCAAATTGCTATCCGTTGACGAACAGCTCAAGGTAATTCTTTCCGGCACCATGCAGGTGGTGCCCCTGGACGAGCTCAAGAAGAAGCTCGAGAAGGGCACGCCCCTCAACATAAAGCTGGGTGTGGACCCCACGAGCCCGGATCTGCACCTGGGACACGCCGTGCCGCTGCGCAAGATGCGCCAGTTCCAGGACCTGGGGCACAACGTGACGCTCATCATCGGCAACGGCACCGCGCTCATCGGCGACCCGTCCGGCCGCGACAGCACCCGTCCGCCGCTGACGGAGGAGCAGGTCGAGGCCAATGCGGAGACCTACGTGGCGCAGGCCATGAAGATCCTGGACCCCTCGCGCACGAAGGTCGTGCACAACGGCGACTGGATCAAGCCGATGACCCTGGACAAGATGCTGGGCCTGATGAGCAAGTTCAACGTGGCCCGCATCCTGGAGCGCGAGGACTTCCACAACCGCTACACCAACGGCCAGTCCATCGCGCTGCACGAGTTCATCTATCCCGTGCTGCAGGCGTACGACTCCGTCATGATCGAGGCCGACCTCGAGATGGGCGGCAACGACCAGATCTTCAACCTGCTGGCCGGCCGCGACCTCATGCGCGACATGGGCATGGAGCCGCAGGTGGCATTGACGATGCCGCTTCTGGTGGGCCTTGACGGCCAGAAGAAGATGTCGAAGAGCTACGGCAACTACGTCGGCCTGACCGACGAGGCGAACGACATGTTTGGCAAGCTCATGTCCATCAAGGACGAGCTGGTGCCCATGTACTTCCGCCTGTGCTCCACGCTGCCCGTGGCGGAGGTCGACAAGATCGACGCCGCGTACGCGGACGGATCGGCGGACCCGTACGCGCTGAAACGCCAGCTGGCCCGCAACATCGTGGACCTGTACCACGGTGCGGGCGCCGGCAACGAGGCCCAGGCCGCGTTCGACGCGACGTTCAAGAAGAACCAGATCCCGGACGACGTGGCGGAGTATCCCATGAGCCTTGCCGTGACGAACGAGGACGGCAAGGTGTACCTGGCGAAGCTTCTGGCCGAGGTGGGCATCGCGAAGTCCGCGGGCGAGGGGCGCCGCCTGATCGACGGTGGCGGCGTGAGGATCGACGGCGAGCCCGTCGCCGCCAAGTGCTACAACGTGGACCCGGAGCTGCTGCACGCCGGCTGCGTGCTGCAGTCTGGCAAGCGCCGCTGGGCGAGGCTGGTGTAGTCCCGTTGGCGTTTAGGGACACGCACGACGTACCCGAGCTTCTGGCCCCCGCCGGGGGGCCAGAGCCGTTTAGGGCCGCGCTTGCCGCGGGCGCGGACGCGATCTTCTGCGGCCTGGGAAGCGACTTCAACGCGCGCCGCGGCGCGGGAAACTTCACGTACGAGACGTTTGCACAGGCGTGCCGCGAGGCGCACCTCTTGGGCGCGCGCGTCTACGTGACGCAGAACGTGGTGATAAAGGGCGACGAGATGCCGCGGGCCCTCGCCCTTCTCCGCAAGGCATGGCTCCTAGGCGCGGACGCGTTCATCATCCAGGACTGGGGTCTGCTTGCGGAGGCGAGGCGCCTGTGGCCCGACATCGAGTGCCACATATCGACGCAGGCGAACGTGCACGACACGCGCGCGACGCGTTGGTGTGGCGAGCTGGGCGCGGAGCGCGTGACGCTTTCGCGCGAGCTTTCCGTGGCGGAGATCGGGCGCATCGCGCGCGAGGGCGTTGAGCTGGAGAGCTTTGGCCACGGCGCGCTGTGCTTCTGCTATTCCGGCGTGTGCATGATGAGCTCGCTTCGCGGCGGGCGCAGCGCGAACCGCGGGCTGTGCGCGCAGCCGTGCCGCCTGCCGTACGACCTGGTGGACGGCGACGGCAACGTGATTTCCGCCCCCGGGGCGGGCAGGCCGCTGTGCCCGAAGGACTTCCGCACGCTGGACGACCTGCCGCGCCTGACCGCGGCCGGGCTGGGGTCGCTCAAGGTAGAGGGCCGCATGAAGGCGCCGGACTACGTGTACTCCGTCATCAGCGCGTACCGCGCGCAGCTGGACGACCTTGCGGCCGGCCGCGAGGTGACCGAGGCGGACGAGGCCGCGCGCAGCCGCACGCTGGCGCGGGCGTTCAACCGCGACTTCACGAACAGCTACCTGGACGGCCGCTCGGACAACGACATGATGAGCTACGACCGCTCGAACAACCGCGGCGAGCTGGTGGGCACCGTGGTGGCGACACGCGACCTTGGCAGCGCGAAGGTGCGCCGCGGCGGCGGGAGTGGCGGGCGCGACCGCTTTCGCACCGTGACGATGGCTGAGGTGGACGTGCGCCTGGACGCGCCCGTGGGCGCCGGCGACCTTCTGGAGGTGCGCCCGCAGGACGACCCGTCGCAGTTTTTGACGACCCGCGCGGAGGCTGACGCCGCCACCGGCGACGTGATCTGCTGCAAGACGGCGCGCCCCATGCCAGTGGGCTGCCCCGTGCGCGTGATCCGCTCCGAGCGCGCAATGGACGAGGCCGCTCGCGCCGCCTCGGGCGAGAAGCGCCGCCGCCTTCCCGTGCGCGTGGCCGTGACCGCGCGGGTGGGCCGGCCGTTCGCGGTGACGCTGACGTGCGCCGCGCCGCTGCCGTCCGGCGTCGCGAGCGCGACGGCGGAGGGCTTCGTGGTGGAGCCGGCGCGCACGCGGGCCGTGACGCGCGAGGACCTTGTGGAGCACGTGGGCCGCATGGGCACGAGCCCGTTTGAGCCCGTCGCGTTTGACGTTGACCTGGACGAGGGCGCGGGCATGGGCTTCTCGGCCGTGCACAAGGTGCGCGCCCAGGCATGCGACCTGCTTGAGCAGGCCATACTTGCGCCCACGAGCGACGCGGTGCGCAAGGAGGGCCTTGCGGACGTGCCGGACGCCGGCGCGCTTGCGGAAGAGCTTGGCCGTGCGCGCGTGCGCGTGCGCGAGGCGCTTGCAGGGGAGGGTGGCGCTGCGTCCGCTCCGGGCGCGCAGCCTGCGGGCGAGGTGTGCGCCCTGGTGCCGACGCCGGAGGTTGCGCGCGCGGCCGTTGCGGCCGGCGCGACGCGCCTGTACGCGACGCCGGACGCGCTTGCGCAGGCGCGCGGGCGCGGGGCCGCATGGCCCATGGAGCCGGTGCCCTGGCTGGACGAGGTGTGCCGCGAGGTGGACCACGACCGGCTTGACCCGCTGGTGCGGGAGGGGTGCCCGTGCGGCGTGGGCAACGTGTCCGAGCTGGTGCTTTCGCGCGAGCGCGGCGCGCTTGCCGAGGTGAGGCCGTGCATACCCGTGCACAACCCCAGCTGCCTGCTTGCGCTTGAGGAGGCGGGCGCCCGCGGCGTGTGGCTTTCGCCCGAGCTGACGCTTGGGGAGGCGTGCGAGCTTGCCGGCGCGTCCGACGTGCCGGTGGGCCTGGTGGTGAGCGGCCGCACGCGCGCGATGACGAGCGAGCACTGCGTGCTGCAGGTGGCGAACCGCTGCATCCACGACTGTGCGCGCTGCCGCCTGCGGCAGGAGCGCTGCGCGCTGAGGACGCGCGACGGCTCGCTCATGCCGGTGCGCACCGACCTCGAGGGCCGCAGCCACATATACGCCGCGCACCCGCTGGACGCGACGCCCCAGATGGGCGAGCTCTTCTCGGCGGGCGTCACGCGCTTCATGGCGGACTGCACGCTTCTGGGCGAGGCGGAGGCTGGCGCGCAGGTCGCGCGCGTGGCGGCGGCCCTTGCGGCCGTGCGGGCGGGCAGGAAGCCGGCCCCGCGTGCGAAGGGCGCGACGTCCGGGCACCTGTTTGTCGGCATCGAGTAGCCCTCGGCCGCCGGCCGGCGCGTGGGTAAGTTTGTGCAATGTTGGTTGCGCCGGGCGCGTTAGGGGTAGACTCGGAGCAATTGTAAGTTGTGCGGTAGGAATTGCGACGCGGTCGCGCCTCCGCCCAGGGGAAGGACGCCACTCATGGCAGAGAACACCGATCAGACCAAGGACCAGGCCGCAACTGCGGAGGGCGAGGCGAAGCAGGGCGTGAACCGCGAGCTTCTGGAGGCGACCATCGACGTCATCCGCCAGAGCCTGCAGGCCGACGGCGGCGACGTGGTGCTGGTGAACTGCACGGACGACGGCGTCGTCACGCTCGAGATGCAGGGTGCGTGCGCCGGCTGCCCGCTGTCCAGCTACGACATGAGCGAGGGCATCGAGCGCATCCTGAAGGAGCACGTCCCCGGCGTCACCAAGGTCGAGCCCGCGATGGCGTGGTAGGCACTTCTCGCCCAGGCCGCGCGACGCCCGCCGGGGCTCGTGCGACACACGTGACGCGCGCAAGGAGAAGGACGTTCGATGTGGCTTAACGAGCTCTACCATCACCTCAACCCCATAATCGTGCAGATGGGCCCGCTGGCCATTCGCTGGTACGGGCTTGCGTACGTCGTGGGGCTGGCACTGGCCGCCGTCGTGATCTATCGCGTCGCGCGGCGGTGGGGGCTAGGGATTTCCCCGGACGACGTCACGAGCGTGATCATCGCGATCGCGTTTGGCCTGATCATTGGCGCGCGCCTGTTTTACGTGGTCTTCTATGGCGACGGCTACTACCTGCAGCACCCGCTCAAGGTATTTGCAACGTACGAGGGCGGCATGAGCTTTCACGGCGGGCTGGTGGGCGCCATCGTCGGCGGCTCGCTCGCGTGCAGGAAGCTGAGGATCTCCATCCCCACCATGTGCGACCTCGCCGTCATCGGAGCTCCGGTCGGTCTGTTCTTTGGGCGCTGCGCCAACTTCATCAACGGCGAGCTGTGGGGCAAGCCCACGAGCCTGCCGTGGGGCGTCATGTTTGACGACGCCGGAGGCGGCATGGTGTACCGCCATCCGTCGCAGCTGTACGAGGCCCTGCTCGAGGGCGTCGTCCTGTTCCTCGTTCTGTTTGCGCTTTCGCGCAAGGCAAACCCGCCGCGCCCGCAGGGCACGTTCTTGGGAACCTTCCTTCTGGGCTACGGCACGTTCCGCTTCCTGATCGAGTTCGTGCGCCTGCCGGACAAGCAGGTGGGCTACCTGCTGGGAACCAATTGGCTCACGATGGGGCAGTGCCTTTCGATACCGCTGGTGGTGGCAGGCGTCGCGATACTGGTGTTTTCGCGCCGCGCGCGGCGGCCGCAGGTTGGCAAGCTGGACGAGGCCGGCGCACCCGCGGCGTAGCGCCTGCCCACGGATTCTTGCAAAGATGTGTCCATCCCGCCGCGCGCGCCCGCCGCGTACGCCCGGCTGCTAGAATCTACCTCACTTAACAGAACCTGAGGGCATGGTCCAAAGCTCATAGGCCTAGGCAAAAGGATTCCGGTTCGACCCCGGATCAGCGCGAACTATGCTCACACAGTGGCGGCCCGCCGTCGCGACCCTGTCGCGTGCCCCGTTGCGCCCAATGGCGCGCGGACGAGAAGGGCGTGGCCTGCCAGATGGGATGCCTTCCTGGCTTCCAATCCTGCGTGCCCTCACAGTTTCCCATGGGAAGGAGAGGGCAGGATGCGTTTTCCCAGCAAAAAGGGCATTGCCGCCCGTGCGGCAACTACGGCGCTCGGCTTCGTGCTCGTCCTGAGCCAGGTGCCCGCGGCGGCGCTTGCGGAGGTGGCGGGCACCGCGGAAGCGCAGGCAGCGGCAGGGCAGCCAGCCGAGGCCACGACGGGTGCAACCGCCGCGCCGGTCGAGTCGACCAAGGCTTCCACGCCGGAGGAGGCGCCGGCACCGCCCGCGGGCGCGCAGTCGCACGCGACGGCGACTGGTTCGTCTGCGTCCTCTGCGGCGACGCCGTCCGCGTCCAAGCCGACTTCCAAGACCCCGTCCGCGCCTGCCCCCGCGACCGGCGCCGCGCCCACGTCAGGCGCTCCCGCGGCAGCGCCAAACGCGACGGTCGCCGCGGTGGTGCCGGACGTCGTGCGCATCACGAGCGCCAGCGGGTCGCGGGTTCGCTACGACACCGTCGTCGCCCCGGGGGCCACGCTCACGGCAAACGCCTACACCACGGAGGAGGACGACTGGGGAGACGAGGACGAGACCCCCGTCGACACCTCCGCATACGCGGATTATACGTTCCAGTGGTACCGTGGCACCTCGGTTTCATACGGTACGAAGTTTGATTCCTACGCGCCCATCGCGGGCGCAACGTCGCGCAGCTATGTCGTGACGGATGCGGACGCGGACGCGTTCCTGGCGTGCAAGCTGACCTTCACGCGCGCGGACGGAACGCGCGGCGAGCTCTGGAGCGACAGCTCCACCGGCAAGGTGGCGGACGGCCGCGCCACGCTCGACGGCGCCAAGGTCACCGGCACCGCAAAGGAGGGGCAGACGCTCTCCGCCTCCGCGTACGTCGCGAGCGACTGGGGTGGCACGCAGCCGGCGGACTCTTCCGCGCCCATCGCGTGGCAGTGGCAGCAGGCAGATGCAAGCGACGGGGCGTTCGCGGACATCGCCGGCGCAACGGAGCCAACGCTCACGCTCACGGACGCGCTCGTCGGCAGGTTCCTGCGCGTGAGCGCCACGTCGCGCAACAGCGTCACGTCCTCCGCCGTCGGCCCCGTCGTCGCGCGCGGCACGCGGCAGGACGAGGAGCTGCTGGCCCAGGCCGTGCAGGCGCTTTCGTCCGACGGCTTCAGCGGGTACGCCCCGTCGCCCGTCTACGGCACGGACGCCAACGTGAACGACATGGTTCGCGCCCGCCTCGCCACGCTGGGCGAGAAGTACGCGGACGTACGGGTCGTCACCCAGTCCGTCGAGACCACGGCCACGCCCGACCCCAGCCAGCGTGGCGGCATCTCCTGCGACGCGGCAGACAACGGGAAGGTCACGTTCTTCTCGCTCAGTCCCGCGAAGAAGACGGTGTCGACGGCGACGTCGGTGCTGCGCCAGGTGAGGCCCACGTTCAGGCTCACGTACGGCACGGCGACCGCGTGGTACACGCCCGCGAAGTTCGTGCAGCTCGATTGGGATGCGGAGGCCATGTCCGCAGAGCTCGACGCCGCGGCGGACTCCCTTGTGCTCGCGTACGCGGACGGCGATGCCGCAGACTCCGTCACGCAGGAGTTCGCCCTGCCAAACAAGCTGGGCACCGGCGTGAGCGTGAGCTGGAAGACGTCGGACGAATCCGCGCTCGCGCTTTCCGGCTACTCCTGGGACGAGCAGACAACTGCGACCCCCAACGTCACGTCAGCGGACCAGCGCGTCACGCTCACGGCGACGGTGAGCTTCTCTGGCTCGGACGCGCCGCGCGCGAGCGTCACGCGCAGCTTCGAGGTCACCGTCAAGGGCGACCCCGGCCTCGTGCAGCGCCAGCTTGCACAGGCGCAGCAGAAGCTGGACGACAACTTCACCTATAAGAACCTTAAGTACATCTCATCGGCGGACGGCGACCTTGACCCCGCCGCCGTCACGGGCGACATCCAGCTGCCCACCACCAGGACGCTGGGCACCAGGCGGCTCGACTTCGACGTCACGGTCAGCTACTCGTCTTCCAACCAGACGCTTCAGATAAACGGATACCGTGCGAACGTGCTGCGTCCCGTCGAGGGCGCAAGCGACGCCACCGTGGAAGTCACGTGCAAGATCGCGCTCAAGGACGACCCGACCAAGTACGTGACGAAGTCCCTCTCGCTCGTCGTGAAGCCGCTGGCATCCGGCGACGTCGACGCGGAGCTCGCGCTTTTGCACCGCGTGCGCGACCAGTTTGGTGCGCGCCTGCTCGACGGTCAGGACGCGGGTGCCGTCACGCGGGACCTCAGGCCGTTCATGGAGGCCTACCAGGACGCCTCGGGCACGCTGGGCTGGGCGGAAAGCGTCACGGACGCGGATGCCGCGCACGGCATCGTCGCGGCGGAGCTTCCGGGGTACGACTCCATGGGTCCCAGCGACCAGGGTCGCACGTTCGCCTCGAGCGAGCCTACCGTTGTCAGCAACCAGACGCTGCGCGTGACGCGCCCGCAGTACAACACGCGCGTGCAGATAACCGCAAACCTCGCGAGCGAGAAGTACGGGGCGTACTATGCGCGCTACAAGGATGACGCGGGAGTCTCTGCGGAGCTGAAGGCGAAGCTTTCGGAGCTCGCCGGCACGCAGGCAACCGAAAGCCTCACCGTGAGCGGCACCACGGGGAAGGACGCGCCGTACGTGCAGGCAACCGCAACCGTGATCGGCGTGGACGCGTTTGGCAAGACGGAGACGTGGGCCACGTCCACGCAGAGGCTGGACTCTGGCTCCACCGCGTGGGACCTCACGCGCGCGACGCTTGCCGCGCGCGGCATCACCTACGTTGCGCAGGATACCGACTATGGCACCTACCTGCAGACCGTCACGTCGCCCACCACGGGCGCGGCGCTTGGCTACGATGCCGGCACCGGGCGCTACTGGCAGCTGTTCGTGAACGGCAAGCCGTCTGACGCCATGGCAGACGCCGTAAAGGTTTCCGACGGCGACAGCGTGGTGTGGTACTACTCCGCATACGGCGACCAGCTTCCCGCAAGCGACGCCGCAAACGTCACGGCCTCCGTCAAGGTGGTCGGCCCCAACGCCTTTGGCGAGAGCACGAGCTGGGTGGGCCAGAGCGAGGCGAGCGTGCCTGCGGGCACCACGGCCGCGCAGCTCACGAAGGCGGTGCTTGAGCGCAACGGCATGACCTGCGACGACATGGTCGGGACCATCAGCGCGGCCACGGGCGTGCTTCCCAACGGGAAGGCGTCCCTGGGGTACGCGCAGGACGCGGCCGGCAACTGGAGCTGGTGGCAGTTCTACGTAAACGGCAAGCTCGCCAGCGACTACGCCGCCCAGTACGTGGTGCAGCCAGGTGACAGGATCGAGTGGTTCTTTGGCAGCTACGGAGAAGAGCCTCCCACGCAGGACGTGACCGTCACGCCGGACGCGCCGCGTCCCGACTTCGCGGCGGAGTGGGGCGCGTACAAGGGGACGGACGGCACGGGCACGAGCACGGCCGACACCGCCACCACGGGCTCCACGCTGCTGTGGCAGCAGAACCTGGGAACCGGCGGGATGACGTTCCAGAGCGACCCGATCATCGTGAATGGCGACGTCTACATCGCCGTGGGCAACGCGCTCCAGGTGCGCGACGCAGCCACCGGCAAGATACTGCGCCAGGCCGCGCTGGCTGAGCGGGTCGAGTCCACCTGCCGCATCGCCTACGCTAACGGCATCGTCGTGGTGCCGCTGCACGACGGCCGCGTCCAGGCGCTCACGGCGGACGATCTGCAGACCGTGTGGCTTACGGACGCGCTGCCGCAGTCGCAGGGCGTGGCGCAGCAGTCCATATCCACCCCGCTCGTGAGCAACGGCTACCTCTACCTGGGGACGGACGCGCCAAAGTCCGGCTTTGGGGGAGGCTCGCTCGGCGGGTACCTGCTCGCCGTCAGCCTGAGGGACGGCTCCGTGCGCTGGCAGTACCAGGACCCCGGCACCGGCTACTACTGGTCCGGCGCCCAGAGCACGGTCGCGGGCATCCTCGTAGCTGACGATGCCGGCAGCCTCACGCTCCATGACGCGTCCACCGGCAAGGTACTCGCGTCCCTCTCGCTTGGGGCCTCATCGCGTGCGGGCATCGTCGTGGCGGAGGGCGGCACGGTCGCCTACGTCGTGACCAAGGACGGCGTGCTGCACCGCGTGGGAATCTCGGCGGACGGCACGCTCACGTCCGAAGGCACGTGCAAGTTCGACCGCTACAGCACGTCCACGCCCACGCTCAGCAACGGAAAGATATACGTGGGGGGCGGCAGCGCAAGCATGGGCGGCGTCGGGAGCATCAACGTGATCGACGCGGCGACGCTTGCGCTCCAGAGCCACGTGGCGACGACGGCCGCGGGTGACGACAACGGCGCCATCCCCGGAGACGTCAAGAGCGCGCCGCTCGTGGTCGCAAAGGCAGACGGAACCTACGCCTACTTCACGAGCAACGGTACCCCCGGCGGCGTCTTCATGTACAAGCTGGGCCAGAAGAACGTGACCCTCCTGTACAGCCCGCAGAAGAACCAGCAGAACTACAACATGGCGAGCGTGGTCGCGGCGGCGGACGGAAGCCTGTACTTCGTGAACGACTCCGGCTACCTGTTCAAGATCGGCAGCCAGAGCGTGGGCGGCACGCTTCCCGTCCAGGCGACGGGCAAGAGCGTGAACCAGAAGGACCAGAAGGGCGAGAAGGACGGCAACGCCGACACGGCTCCAGGCGGCGGAAAGAACGCCGGCTCCGGCTCCGGCGCCACGGGCAGCGGCTCGGCCGGCAGCACCTCCGCCGGCTCGCGGGCCGGTGGCGGCAAGGCGGCGCAAGGCAGCGGCAAGGCTGGGGCGGTCAGCACCTCCAGGACCGTGACGGGCAAGGCATCCCCGGCAGACGACGGCAAGGGCGCCGCGTCGGGACCGCTGGCGCTCCTCCGGGGTGTCGCGTCAGACGTGCTCACGGTCACGACGGAGGACGGCGCAAGCGCGTCGGTAGGCACCGGGGCAGGCGCCGGCACGGCGCACGGAGGCTCGGCCAAGGCGTCGGCCGGCCAGGGCTCGCTCGGCACGGGCGGGCTTCCCATCTGGCCCATCGTCGGCATGGCGCTAGGCGCGGCGGCGTTTGTCGCGGCGGTGCTGCGGCACAGGAACGATGGCGACAAGACCGATGCGGGGGCAAGGTAAATGGCAGATCTTGACTACAAGTCCGCAAGCACCGCCGCGGACGCTAGCGGCAAGGCGGACGCAACAAGGGGCCTGCGCTCGCAGGAAGCGGGCCAGCAAGACACTGGCCCGCAGGCCGAGGGAGGCACCGGGCACGGCCCCAGGCACGGGATGGGCGCCGCACGCGTGACCGTCGCGGTGCTGGCGGCGCTGCTCGTGGCGTTTTGTGCCTGGTCCATGAGCCAGTACGTGCAGGGGAGGGACCCCCTCGCCTTCGCGACGGGCTCTGTGGCAGGCTCGGGCAAGTCCGCGCTCACCTCTGCGGAGAGTACCGACTCCGGCTCGTCCTCCGCAAAGCAATCCGGAAAGGATGCCGCCAAGGCGAAGGCGATTGACAGGGACTCCGTCGCCAAGGCGATCGCGAGCCTGAGGCTCGGGAAGGACGACCTTGGCGTCACCAAGGACGTGACCGTAGCCGTCACCCGGGACGGCATCTGGGTCGAGCACGCGTCGTCCGCGACGGGCAAGGCCCTCGTGACGGACACGGCCCGCCGGGCGCTTGCGCTCGCGAAGTGGGTGGCACGCCAGGGGGCAAACGCGAAGGTCACGTGGATAGAGGAGGATTCCTCGGGCGTGGTCCGCATGTTCGTGGCGATCGGCTCCAAGGCCGCCGTGGGCGTCAGCAAACGGGACGTTGGCACGATACTTGGCGCCGCGAGTGGCTATGCCATTGACGCGGACACGTATGCCAAGCTCGGGCAGCCGTCCTTCTCGGCAGAAAAGGGCAAGGCGGCAACGCTTCCCGGCGGTGGAACGGTCTCCGCGGGCAGCAAGGCAGCGTCAAGCGCGGCGTCAGCGTCCGCCGGCACCGGCGCCGGCGGCTCGGCCGCCGGTGCGTCCGCTGCCTCGGGCTCGGGCCCCGGATCGGGCTCCGGCGCCGCCTCGGGTGAGAAGGGCGCGGCCACGTCCTCTGCGTCCGGAGGCCAGGGTTCGGCGGATTCCAACGCCGGAAAGATAACCGTGTCCGTCTCCGTCAACGGGTCGTCGCACCGCGTGAGCCTCTCGCAGGGTGCGACCGCCTATGACGCGCTGCTCGCGACTGGCGCGTCCGTCAGCTCGGGCGCGTACCCCGGCGGCGGCACGTGGGTCACGGCCATCAACGGGCTGGGCGAGGACGCCTCGCACGGCTGGACCTACAAGGTAAACGGAAGCATGCCCAACGTGATGAGCGACCGCTACACCGTGCACGACGGGGATTCCGTCGTGTGGGGCTACGTGACCGTGGGGCAGTAAGCGTGGACGCGGCCGGCGGTAGGGGCGCGCTCGCGTTCGAGACCTGCCATCCGGTGGTGCCCGCCGTGTACTTCGCGGGCGTCATCGGCATCGGAATCTTTGTGCTGCAGCCCGTGTTCGCGGCGCTGTCCGTCGCGGGCGCGCTCTGCTTTGCGGTCTGCTGCACGGGCTGGCGCGGGGCGCTCGCGCAGCTGCGCTGGCAGCTGCCCATGGTCGCGCTCGTCTGCCTGGCAAACCCGCTCTTCTCGCAGTCGGGCGTGACGGTCCTCTGCACGCTGGGCCCCGTCACGGTGCGGCTGGAGGCGCTCGCGTACGGCCTGTGCATGGGCGCCAGCCTGGTGTCCATGCTGCAGTGGGTTGCCAACGCGGCGCGCGTGCTCACGGAGGACCGCCTGCTCGGGCTGTCTGGCACGAGGCTTCCCGTGGTGACCACCATGGTGGGCATGGCCATACAGCTGGTGCCGCAGCTGCGGCGTCGCTTTGGCGTGGTGGAGTCCGCGCGGGGCGCCTGCACGGCGGCCAAGGCCTCGCGCAAGGGAGCGCGCGTGCACGCCTCCACCGTGCTCATGGCGTGGGCGATGGAGGATTCCCTGGAGCGGGCGGACTCCATGCGAGCCCGCGGCTGGGAGCTGGGCGGAAGTCGCAGCCGCTACCGTCTGGAGGCCCTGCGCACGGGCGACGTTGCCGCCGCGGCGGCCGTGGGGCTCCTCGCGCTTGCGGCGGCGCTCGCGGCGGGCGTGGCCCAGGCGGAGTGGAGCTTCTATCCCACCATGCCGGCGCTCCGCCCGTGGTGGGGCTACGTCCCGTTTGCGCTGCTGGCGCTCCTGCCCACGGCGCTTACACTTGTCTTGCGGCTCAAAGAGGGGAGGCTGGGCAGTGTCGAAAACCGATGAGGCCACGGGCGCGGGCGAGAAGGACGCGCGCCCAATGCCAGAGCCTGCCCTCGAGCTGAGGGGCGTGTCCTTCTCGTACGCGAGGCCCAAGGGCGATTCCGTGCCGGCAGCGGGTGCGCCGCTCGTGCTGGACCATGCGGACCTGAGCGTGCCGGCCGGCGCGTTTGCGCTGCTCGTGGGCGGTACCGGCTCCGGCAAGACCACGCTGTTGCGCCTGTGCAAGCCAGAGATCCGGCCCGAGGGCGAGCTTTCCGGCACGGTTCGCGTGCTTGGCCGCGACGTGCGCGGGCTCGCGCCGCGCGAGTCCGCTGGGCTGGTGGGCTACGTGTTCCAGAGCCCGGACAGCCAGATCGTGTGCGACAGCGTGTGGCACGAGCTTGCGTTTGGCTTGGAGAACCTGGGCGTCCCGCAAGACCAGATGCGCCGCCGCGTGGCCGAGACCTGCTACTTCTTTGGGATGGAGCCGTGGTTCCACAGGCGCTGCGCAAGCCTTTCCGGCGGGCAGCGCCAACTCCTGGCCCTGGCCTCCGTCCTCTGCATGCGCCCGAGGCTGCTCCTCCTGGACGAGCCCACGTCCATGCTCGACCCCGTGGCCGAGAAGAGCTTCCTCTCGCTCCTGTTTAGAGTCAACCGCGAGCTCGGCTGCACCGTGGTCGTGGCGACGCACAACCCCGGGCCCATGCTCGACTTCGCGAGCATGGCGTTTGCCATGGAGGGAGGCCGTCCCCACCAGGTGCCGCTCGAGTCCCTGGCGGGAACGCCCGACCTCCTTGCGCAGGCAGACGCAACGATCGCGCCGGCCCCGACCGCGGACGCGCCGCGCGTCGTGCGTGCGTCCGGCGCGTGGCTGCGCTACGAGCGCGAGGCCCCGTGGGTGCTGCGCGGCTGCGACCTCGAGCTCCGCAGGGGAGAAGTGCGCGCGCTCGTGGGTGGCAACGGCTCCGGAAAGTCCACGCTCATCATGGCCGTGGCGGGCATGCTGCGCCTGCAGCGCGGCCGCGTGGCAAACGAGCTTGCCGGCTCGCAGGCGCTGCTGCCGCAGCAGCCAAAGGCGCTGCTTTCGCAGCCAAGCGCAAGCGAGGAGCTGATGGAGTGGAGCTCGGGCGCGGGCTACACGCACGGGCAGATGCTCGATCTTGCGGCATCCTTTGGCCTGACGGACGCGCTCGACCGGCATCCGTACGACCTCTCCGGCGGACAGCAGCAGCTGCTCGCTCTCGCAAAGCTGCTGCTCACGCGCCCGCGGCTCCTGCTTCTGGACGAGCCCACCAAGGGGCTCGACAACGCGGCACGCGCCCTCGTGGCAAGGCACGTGCGGCAGGCCGCCGCGCGGGGCGCCACCGTGCTCCTCTCCACGCACGACGCGGCGTTCGCGCGTGCGGTTGCGGACACCTGCTCGCTCTTGTTTGACGGGCAGGTGGCGCTCACGCAGCCGGCGGCGCGGTTCTTTGCCGAGTCTTGGGTGTGGCACGCATGAGCCGGCGTGCACGCGCGCTGCGCGCTCTGGAGCCCGTGGCGCTCCTTGCGGTGCCCGCAGTGGCCGGACTTTGCGCCTACCTGCAGCTTTCCGCCACCGGAGGCCTCGTTCTTCTCGTCACGCTGCTCTGTCTTGCGCTTTTCTTCGCCAGCTACGAGGCGTCGCGCCCGGCGCTCAGGCAGATCCTGCCCACGGCCACGCTCGGGGCCGTGGCGGCGGCGGGCCGAATCCTCTTCGCGCCCGTGCCCGACGTCAAGCCCGTATCGGCCATCGCCATCGTGGCCGGGGCCACCCTGGGCAGGCAGAGCGGCTTCATGGTGGGGGCCATCGCGGCGCTCGTGTCCAACTTCTTCTTTGGGCAGGGCGCGTGGACGCCCATGCAGATGTATGCGTGGGGGCTTGTCGGCTACCTGGCGGGTGTTCTGGCAGACGCGGGCGCGCTTCGCCGCGGCTGGGCGCTGTACGCGTACGGCGCCGCGTCCGGCCTGCTGTACGGCCTGCTGCTCAACGGTTGGTACGTGCTGGGATACGTGCGGCCAATCACGTGGCAGACCGTGCTTGCGGCGTTTGCGCTCGCCCTTCCCCTGGACGTGACGCACTCCGTCGCCACGGTCGGCTTCCTTGCGGCCATCTGGCTGCCGTGGCGCCGTGCTATCAGGCGCGTTGTTGCAAAGTACGGCCTGCGCTAGCGGCGCGCGGGCGCACCTTGCATCGCATGTGCGGCGTAGCGCCGTGGTACTGCTAGAATCTTCTGCAGGCTCATACGGGAAGAGGGTGGCAGACGTGGCCAAGCACATGGGCGAGAAGTGCGCGGCATCCAAGGCGCAATCGACGTTGCGGGCGAGGGGGTCGCACGGCGGGGCGGCCTACGGGCAGCGGCCCGTGGCGCGCACGCTCGTCACGCTGCTCGTGGCGGCGATTGCGTGTGCCGTCATCGTGGCGCTGGGCGAGCTCGGCATCCTGCGCTACCCAGAGAAGCCCAACCCCGCTCCCGCAAAGTCGGTTGCGACCGCCTCGACTGCCAAGGATTCCTCTGGCAGGAAGGCGCAAGACTCCGGCACCTCCGCCGCGGACGCGGACGCGTCCGACTCCTCGTCTTCCGCAAAGGAGTCCTCGCCCGTGGTGAGCACCAAGCTCGCGGACATGTTCGCCAAGGGCGAGGTCAAGTCCATTCGCGTCCTGGGCGACAGCATCACGGCGGGCCTGGGCTGCGACGGCTACGACGCTCCCTCGGATACGGGCACCGTCGTGTATTCCGGCCTCCAGGGCAGCTACCAAGAGAGCGCCACCACCGTCTCAACCTGGGCAAACGACTTCAGGGCGTACGCGGCGCAGCGCGGCGTCACCAACTTCGTGAACGCGGGCGTCTCCGGCTTCAGGATGCAGTACCTGGCGGAGGACCCCGCCGCGTGGCTCGGCGACGGCGCGGACGTGATCGTGGTCATGCTCGGCACCAACGACGCGGCGCATCGCACGTCAGACGAGTTCTGCGCGGACGCGGAGATCGGCCTCAAGGCCGCAGCAGCCAAGTGCAAGCTGCTCATCGTGGTGTCCCCTCCGCAGAACCGCCGCACGGACGCCACGAACAACTTCGACATGCAACGCGCGGACCAGATCCTCACGTCGCTCTGCAAGATGAAGGGCTACGTGCATGTAAGCCTCCTCGACACGCTCCAGCTCGATTCAGAGGACTTCAACGCCGACGAGCTCCACCCCACGACGGCGGGCTCCCACAAGCTGTGGCAGGCGTTCAAGACGCAGCTCGGCCTGGTGTAGCCAAAACGCGCCTTTCGTGCTCTTTGCGCTTTTTGCAGCCTTTGCGAACGTGGCGGCCGGCAGGCGGCGCGTCCCTTGCCCGCGTGGGCGCTATCGAGTATCATCTTTGTGTTTTTGCCAATACCAGAAGGAGTTGTGTATGTCCGGACACTCTAAGTGGGCTACCACTAAGCACAAGAAGGCCGCGATCGACGCGAAGCGTTCCGCGCTCTTCTCCAAGCACTCGCGTAACATCACCGTTGCTGCTCGTACCGGTGGCGACCCCAACCCGGACAACAACGCCTCCCTCGCAGCGGCCGTCGCCCGCGCCCGCATGGTCTCCATGCCGAACGCCAAGATCAAGGCCGCGATCGACAAGGCCTTTGGCTCCGGCGCCGACGCCGCGGTCTACAAGGAGGTCACGTACGAGGGCTACGGTCCCGCCGGCACCGCCTTCTACGTCGAGTGCCTGACGGACAACCTCAACCGCACCGCGGCCGACGTGCGCTCCGCGTTCACGCACGCGGGCGGCAACCTGGGCACCGCGGGCTCCGTCTCGTTCCAGTTCACCCGCAAGGGCTCCATCGCCGTGGAGAAGGTCATCGTCTCTGACGAGAAGAAGGTCGCCGACAAGGAGAACGCCGTCGACGAGGACGAGTTCATGATGGCCGTTGCCGAGGCCGGCGGCGAGGACTACGAGGACGCGGGCGACCAGTGGATCGTCTACACCTCGTACGACAAGATGCAGGACGTCCAGAAGGCGCTCGAGGCCCAGGGCATCGAGTGCAAGGGCTCCGAGCTCACGATGGTGCCGAACACCCCGATCAAGCTCGAGCTTGCTGACGCCAAGAAGGTGCAGCGCCTGATCGACCGCCTGGAGGAGCTGGACGACGTGCAGAACGTCTACACCACCATGGAGGTCTCCGACGAGGTCGCGGCTCAGCTCGACGAGGACTAGCACCAAAAGCCAACAGTGTTGCGCGCGCGGCGGCCCCCGGGTCGCCGCGTTTTGTGAAGGGGGAGTCCGCGTCGTTGGACGCGCCCCGGCCAGGGAGGCAGCTTGAGGAAGCAGGACATGACACAGGCACAGGCCGAGAAGATCCTCGACCTGCCGGAGCGCTACACGAAGTCCGACCTGAGGAAGCGCTTCATGAAGCTCGCCCAGCGCTACCACCCGGACAACGCCGCGACGAACGGCATCAGCCCCGAGGTGGCCCAGCGCAAGATGACGCAGGTGAACAAGGCGTACGGCCTGCTGAAGACCCTCTTCGAGGACGATGCCGCCGCGACGGTCCAGCGCGACCTCGTGGGCGGCGACCCCGGCCGCTACGGCGTGGGCGTGCACTTTGACCCCATGGGCCAGCACGCGCGCCAGACGGCCGTGGACGACTCGCTGTTTTGGGACGAGCACGGCAACCCCAGGAGCGCGGTGGCCGAGAAGGCCGCAAACGACGCGGTCGACACGGCGCCGGGGACGCATCGCCTGCGTCGCTTCCTGCTTGGTCCCGTGTTCTTGCGGGTGGTCTGCGTGGCCGCGCTCGCCCTTGTGTGGTGGAACGTGTTCCCGTGGGCGGGGGGCCGTGCGGCGGGATTCGACGCGGCGCGCCTCCAGACGCTTGCGGACTGGGTGCCGCTCCTGTGTGCGGCGGTGTATCCCACGTACTTCCTGGCGTACGAGGCGCTGACCGGGCACGTGTCCGGCGTCGTACGCGAGGCCATAAACGGGGCGGTGTCGCTTGCGACGGGCGTGCACGTGGAGGTCCGCAAGAGCGGCACGTACACCTCGGAGCTCACGAGCCTCATCCAGAAGCAGTGGTACGGCCCGCTCATCCTGCCGCTTGCGGCGTGGGTGGCGTCCCTTGGCCTGGCGCAGGGCTCCGGCTGGCCGCGCTACGTCCTTCTCGCCCTGGGCGCGCTCATGGCGCTCGACGCCCTGCTCTCGACGTTTGGCATGGGCCTTGCGGACAGCGTCACGCGCCATGCGGGCGACGCCGCGGAGAAGTGGTACGTGCAGGCGCGCATGGACATGCTGAAGCGATGCGGCCAGTGGGGGAGCGCCACCGGCGCGTGTGCGGGCGGGGCGCGGCACGGCAGGGCGTAGCCTGCGACGCGTGTGGGCGCCGTCCCGCCCTACGTACCCCATCTGCGCCGTTCTGGGGATATCATCGAGTTTCCGGGCGGCTCTTCTGCTGTAATATCATCAGTTATCGAAATACGTAGTTTGACTATCGCCGCCGCGGCGCCGTCTGCCGTGCGGACATGGAGGATCGAATGCTAGAGGACGCCAGCTCGAAGGTCTCCGTCATCGTCCCGATCTACAACGCGGGCAAGTTCCTGAGGCAGTGTCTGGACAGCATCTGCAACCAGACCCACCGCGAGCTCGAGATCATCCTGATTGATGACGGCTGCACGGACGGGTCGCCCGCCGTGATCGACGAGTACGCCGCCCGCGACCCGCGCGTGAGGGCCGTGCACAAGGAGAACGGCGGATACGGCGCCGGCTGCAACCGCGGCCTCCAGATGGCCACGGGCAAGTGGGTCTCCATCGTAGAGCCGGACGACTACCTCGACCTGACGATGTACCAGGACATGCTGGACTTCGCCGCCACGTTCGAGGACCAGATGGACATCGTGAAGTGCCCGTGGACCGAGGTCGCGCGCTGGGACGACCCTGCGCGCACCAGCACCCGCCCCTGTCAGCTCGCCTCGAGGATGGTCACGTGCGAGAAGCCGTTCACGATATCCGACCGTCCGATGCTCATCGCGACGCACCCCTCCATCTGGTCCGCGATCTATCGCACGGACTTCATCAACGAGAAGGGCATCCGCTTCATCGAGTACCCCGGCGCAGGCTGGGCGGACAACCCCTTCCTTATCGAGGCCATGTGCCAGGCGGAGTCCATCATCTACCTCAACAACTGCTACTACAACTACCGCATCGACCTGCCGGACAGCACGCGTCACCACAAGACGGACGACCTCGTTACCAGGCCGTTCGACCGCTGGGTCACCATGCTCGATGTGATCAAGCGCCTGGGCATCACGGACCGCAAGGTGCTCGCGGCGCACTACGACCGCGGCTTCGCCTACGCGTACGGCGCCGAGTACGACGACGGGAAGGACAACCCGTTGGTGGTGGAAGGTGAGAAGCGCATCTTCGGCATGATGGACCCCGCCATAGTGGAGCACATGTGCGAGCTTCCGCTCGATAGGCTCCGTCGCTATTGCGAGCTCATGGGCAGGCCGATGCCGGCGCACGCCGGGCTCGCCCGCGGCGCGTACCTGCTGGGTAGCGCCAAATCCACCGTGGACGCCTTCGGCCTTGGCAAGGTCGTCTCCATGGTTGCCCGTCACGGCCTCATCATGGTGACGGACAAGATCAAGCACTAACGCATCTGTCCCTCGAGGCGTCCCGGCAGGCCTGGAGTTGCCTCTTCGCCTAGGAGTTCGATCCCTGACATGGAGCTCTTCTCGCTCGCCTTTGTGATCTTCGTCGTGCTGGCCCTTGCTGCGTACTACGCGGTCGGGGCCATGCTCGGCAGGGGCCAGTGGATTGTCCTGCTCGTGGCGAGCCTTGCGTTCTACTGCATAGCCGGCGGCGTGCAGGCGTTGTGCTTCGTCCTGTTTTCGTCGCTCGTGACGTGGGCTGCCGCGCGCTACCTTGGCTCGTGCGACGTGCGGTGCAAGGCCGAGCGCAAGGCGTGTACGGACCGTGCGGAAAAGAAGCTCGTCAAGGCGCGCTTCCTCAGGCGTAAGCGCGTTGCCCTCGTCGCGGCGCTCGTGCTCTGCCTTCTTGTGCTGGGCTACGTCAAGTACTGGAACGTCATCCTGTTCAACTTCGGCTTCGCGCAAAGCCCTCGCTCCCTGGGCATACTGCTTCCGCTGGGGATATCGTTCTTCACGTTCCAGTCGCTCGGCTATCTGATCGACGCGTATAACGGCCGCTTTTCCCCGCAGGAGAACTTTGCGAAGTACCTGCTGTTCGTGAGCTGGTTCCCCCAGCTCATCCAAGGCCCCATCAACAAGTACGAGCAGACCGGGGAAGAGCTCGTCCGCAGCCGTCGCATCCAGGACGTCGACTGCCGCCGCGCCGCGCTGAGGCTCGGCTACGGCATCTTCAAGAAGGTCGCTATCGCGAACCTGCTGTTTCCCACCTACGACTCCATCTTTAGCGGCGTGAACGTGCATACGCCCGGCAACGTCATCGTGCTGGGAATCGTCGTGTACTCCGTCTACATGTACGCGGACTTCAGCGGTGGCATCGACATCGTCGAGGGCGTGTCGGAGCTCTTCGGCATCCAGATGGCCCAGAACTTCAGGCAGCCGTACTTCAGCGTCTCGCTTTCGGATTTCTGGCGTAGGTGGCACATGTCACTCGGCGCGTGGATGCGCGACTACCTGTTCTACCCGTTCGCGCTGCTCGCCCCGCTGCAGCGCTTCGGGAAGTGGGCCACAAAGCACCTGGGCCGCCATGCCGGGCGGACCCTGCCGGCGTGCATCGCGAACATCGTGGTATTCCTCTGCGTGGGCCTCTGGCACGGCGCGGAATGGCACTACGTGCTCTGGGGCCTGTACAACGGCGTCATCGTTGCGCTGGCGGACCTCCTTGCGCCCGCGTTCTCGTGGTGCGCGGACAGGCTGCATGTAGACCGCGGCTCCCGGGGCTTCCATGTCTTTGCCGTCGTCCGCACGTTCCTTGTGGTGCAGGTGGGGCGCTACTTCGATTGCATCACCAACGTGACGGCGCTCGGAATATGCCTTCACAACACGCTGTTCAGCTTCAACTCCACGCCCCTTTCCACCGCTCTTGTGGCGCGCGGCATCCAGCGCGTGTCGACCTTGGGCTTTCCCAAGCTGACGATCCTGGCATGCGTCCTCGTGTTCGTGGTGAGCCTCCGTTACGAGATGGGCCACGACGTCCGCGACGACCTCCTTGCGGCCCGCCTGCCACTGCGGCTGCTCGTCTACGGCGTGTGCCTTGCCATCGTCACCCTCGCGTTTCCCATGACCGTCACGAACGGAGGCGGATTCCTCTATGCGAACTTCTAAGAAGGGTGCCCCCGCGTCCGTCGCCGATTGCCCCGCGGGCGAGAAGGACGTGCGCTCTCCGCTTGCAGCCGAGCCTCCAGTGCACGGAAGGTGCCACCGCCTGCCCGGGTGGGCGGTCCTTCTCGGCGTGATCGTCGTCCTTCTGGGCGTGAACGTCGCGCTTAGCTACCTGATGCTCACGTACGGCGCGGAGTCCGAGGCCATCTGGAGCTCGTACTACCAGGCGCGCGATCGGCAGATCGACACGGTGGTCGTCGGTTCGTCGTACGCGGCGCATGCGATCGACCCCACCGCGCTCGACGCCTCGCTCGGCAGCAGCTCGTGGTCGCTTGCGATGCCCGCGCAGGACCCGCGCGGCTCGTACCAGGCCGTGAAGGCCGCGATCGAGGACCACGGCGTCCGCCGAGTCATCTATGGCATCGGCGTCGACACCATGGTCGAGGACCCCTGGCCAAACGCCGCCGTCGTAAGCACGCTCGCCAAGATGCAGGGGGAGCCCATCGGCCGCAAGATGGAGGATGCGGTCTCGCTAGCGACGGACCCCGGCTTCCTTACAAACCACAAGTCGCTTGGTGTCATGTTCCCCTGGACCATGGGCACCATCGGCTTTTCCCGTTCGGGCATACGCGCCAACCTCGACAAGCGCGCCTCGGGCAAGGACCCCCTCGCCGCCGCAAAGGGCACGCTCCCCGGGTGGAGCTACCAGGGGCAGGGCTACGGCAACGCCGCCACGGTCCTAGATGCCACTTCAGTGGGTACGTACTGGAATCCGCCCGCCAAGGCCATGCACCACCTCAAGGCCAACGAGGACGACATGATGCGGATGCTCGAGTTCTGCCAAAAACATGACGTGGAGTTCGATGTCGTCGTCGTGCCCCAGCCCTCGTACTTCACGCTCGGCTATGGCGGCATGCTCTGCAAGGAGCGCGCCGCCCTTGCGCGCCGAGTCGTGGGCACTGGCGGCCGCTGGCTCGACTACTCCATGGCGCGACCGGACCACTATCGCGCACGCGGCGACGAGTGGATGGACTTCGGCCACCTCAACTTCAACGGCGCCGCGCGCTTCTCGCGCGTGCTCGGAAAGGACGTCGCCCGCGTCGAGGGGGACGCCGGGTGCCGGCAGGGCGAGAAGGACAACGGCCTCGGCTCGTCGTTCTTCCGCTACAGCCAGCTGGACGACATGCTCCATAGCTACGAGGGCCTCTCGGTCGTGACGCTCAGGACGTCGGTCCTCCTGGACGGCCGCGTGCGCGCCAAGGCGACGCCGGTGGCCGCGCCCGATACCAAGGTCGAGTACCGCTTCCAGCTCTTGGACGGGTCGGACGCGGTCCTGTCCCAGACGGCGTACTCCGCAAGCCCCAAGGCGGACATCGACCTTTCCGACTACCAGCCGTACAAGGTGCGTGTTCTCGCAAGGCAGAAAGGCTCGACCAAGCCGTTCGAGAGAACCGCTACGGTCGTCCTCAAGAGTGGGGAGTCCAACGAATGACAAACGTGCTCGAATGGCTGGAAGCATCTGCCCGACGCCTTTCCAACAAGCTGGCCGTGGCGGATCCCGCTGGCGGCATGACCTTCGGCGAGCTCCGCGATGCGAGCGCCTCCGTAGGCACTTGGCTTGCCGGGCGCATGCGGCCACGCACCGCCGTCGCCCTCTACCTCGAGAAGAGCCCGCTCGCGCTCGCGGGCATGCTCGGCGCGGTGTACGCGGGCGGGTTCTATTCCGTACTGGACGTCCGCCAGACGCCGTCTCGCCTCGCGTCCATCTGCCAGAGCCTGCGGCCTGCCTGCATCCTCACGGATCGCGCCAACCTTGAACGGGCGTACCAGCTGTTCGACGGCCTGGGGTACCAGGTGGCGCTGCTCGAAGACGTCGCCTCTACCACGCCGGACGAGGACGCCCTTCTCGCCATCCGCGCCCAGGCGACGGACGTCGACCCCCTGTACGTCAACTTCACCAGCGGCAGCACGGGCACGCCCAAGGGCGTCGTCGTCGGGCACCGCTCCGTGATCGACTTCATTCCCACGCTCGATGGCACCTTCGGGATAGGGGAGGACGACGTCCTTGCCAACCAGGCACCGTTCGACTTCGACGTATCGGTAAAAGACATCTACTCGGGGCTCCTCCAGGGCGCGACGGTCCGTCTTGTCCCGCGCGACTACTTCGTCAACCCCACGCAGCTCATGGACTATCTGTGCGACACCGGCGCCACCACGCTCATCTGGGCGGTCAGCGCCCTCTGCTTCATCTCCATAATGGGCGGGCTCGACTACCGCACGCCCACGTCCATCCGGCGGGTCATGTTCTCCGGCGAGGTTATGCCTCCCAAGCAGCTACGCGAGTGGCAGCGCCATCTGCCCGGCGCCCAGTACGTCAACCTCTATGGCCCAACAGAGATCACCTGCAACTGCACGTACTTCGTGGTGGACCGCGAGTACAAAAAGGGCGAGGTCATCCCCATGGGCAAACCGTTTCCAAACGAGAAGGTCTTCCTCCTTGGCCCGGATGATTCCCTGGTCAGCGAGCCAGGCGTGGAAGGCGAGGTCTGCGTCAGCGGCACCGCGCTCGGGCTTGGTTACCTCGCCAACCCCGAGCGAACGGCCGAGTCGTTCGTGCAGAACCCGCTGAACGATCGCTGGCTCGAGCGAATCTACCGCACGGGAGACCTCGCCACGTATGACGGCGCCGGTAACCTCGTCTACGCCTCGCGCAAGGACCACCAGATCAAGCACCTGGGGCAGCGCATCGAGCTTGGCGACATCGAGGCCGCGGCACAGGCGGTCGAGGGCGTGCAGCGCGCCTGCTGCCTCTACGACCATCGCCGGAAGCGCATCCACCTCATCTACATGGGCACCATGCCCAAAGAGGAGCTCTTCGACGCCCTGAAGGTCGCGCTGCCACAGTATATGGTTCCCAACAAGGTCCATCAGACGGAGCAGATGCCCCTCACCAAGAACGGAAAAATCGACCGACGGGCGCTCGAAGAGGCGGTTGGCATTAAGCACTAAGCCCATCTGCCCTAGAATACCTTTATCCAACACAGCCGACTTGCCGTAGGCATGCCACAAAACGGCCCACGTATCCATTCGAGAAGAACGGAGACATCATGTCTGACAGCGTCACCAAGTCCGAGGTCATCGACATCCTCCAGGATATCGAGGAGGACGTCGACTACGATAACTGCACCGCGCTCTGGGATGAGCGCCATCTCGATTCCTTCGACGTGCTGCAGATCGTCTCAGCCTTCGACGACGAGTTCGATATCAAGATTCCCGCCAAGGAGATCGTGCCCGAGAACTTCAACAGCGCTCAGGGCCTCACCGACATGGTGAATCGCCTTATCGCGGAGCAGGACGAGTAACCACCTGTGTGGCATGTATTTCCTTATATGAAGCATCTATACATCTCGTTATCTATCTGAATGGTTCCACATGGTTTTCCTAATGACGTGCACTGTCGCAGCGGCGCTGCTCTCAGTTCCCGGGTTCCTACTACTCCGTAGCACGGGCTTTTCTCGTGCATGGGCATTTGCGCTCTCCCCGTTGCCGACAATTGGGGTCCTCGCCATTCTTGGAGAGATGTTTGACCGCATCGGGGTCTTTTCGAACGCTGTTTCTCTTCTCGCTACCTTCTTCGCAATAGATGCGATTCTCCTCATTGGACTGCGGAGACGTCGTGAGGGCTTGTGGTGTAACGAGGGGCTTTGCCTTCCTGACATCGAATGGAAGACCCTCACTCTATATGTGCTTGTCGGCGCTCTCCTGGGGTACTATCTCTTTTACCGCTGCATATCCAGTGGGGGCGCACTGTTCCAGAATTGGGATTTGGGCCATCACATCAATGTGACGCGGGCAATGATTAACTCCGGTCGATTCTCGTCATTTGGTACGAGTGCATATATGATGCCCGAGGACATTGCGATTTCCCCACTTGGCGTAGGAGGAGGTTTCTATCCCTCGGGCGTATATTTCGTTTATGCGCTGGTGCACGAAGTGACGAAAATCGATCTCGCAATGTGCATTAATGCGACAAATATCGTGTTCTGCGCTTTCGTGTATCCGTTAGGCGCTGCAGCTGCACTCTCAATGCTTTTTCCGAATGATCGCAGAGTGCTGCGTTTCGGCGCATTTTCGTCACTATTTCTCGTGGGGTGCCCATGGAACCTTCTTACGTTTGGTCCTCTCTATCCCAATCTGGGTGCGATGGCTTGCGTGCCGGTGTTCCTTGTCATCTTTGCATTCTTAATTTCTGCGCACATCAAGAGCGTGTCGGCGCGTTTGTGCCAGCTTTTACTGTTTCTGTTGGCAGCATTCGGACTGCTTTCGCTTCATCCTAACAGCTTGTTCAGCACTGCCATCCTTCTCGCTCCATATGTCTTCCATCGTCTGTGGACATGCGACAGAATCCATGCCGGTGCATCGCGTACAATCCCCGGACGTCTCTTGGCAGTGTGCTTCTTGATGCTTTGCCTTGTGCTTTGGTACGTTGCCTACCGCGTGCTTTCGGTTATGACTCCAGGCGTTATTAACATGAACTGGCCATCGTTTGCCGGCGCATGGCAAGAAGTCGTCAACATCCTCACCCAATCCTATCTTGGCGGTTTTGACGCTACTGCGGTCGCGAACTTCATCCCGGCGATTCTTGCCATCGTCGGCATTGTCCGTGTGGCTCGTGACAGGAACTACGGCTGGATTGTTGCTTCATACGTGCTTGCCTGTGTTGTCTGCTTCATCGGGGCGACTACTGAAGGCACGCTCAAGCACCTCATTGCCGGATTCTGGTATACAGATCCGGTTCGCCTTGCCGCAACGGCATCTTTGGCGGCCGTGCCTCTTGTGGCCATGGGTGCGACTGAGATGATTTCCGCGGTTCTAGCGGCTATCGAGAAGAACCAGACTTCACCTCAGAAAAACAACCTTATGCGTGAGATGGTCTCCATTTTCGCACTGTCAGCGCTTGTGTTCTTGCCACCAGTTCCGTTTCCGGGATTCCCGGTGCTGCCAACGGCATTTGGCGGATTTCGCCAGTCAGTTCACAATCGCTACTCTTCATCTTCCCCCCTCAGCGATTCCGAACGGGATTTCCTTTCTCGTGCAAGCAAGATTACGGGTGACGCGCTAGTCATCAACAATCCTTGGGACGGAAGCCACATCGCGTATGGCCTCACAGGCATGAGGACCTACTACAGAGGCTTTACGGGATTTGGTGGCAGTGAGGAGAGTGCCGAGAGCAGGCTTATTCGAGAGCATCTTGACGAGTACGATAACAGGGCTGACGTGCGAGATGCCGTGAAGAGGCTGAATGCGAAGTATGTCTTGGTTCTCGACAAACCGTCGGAGCGTGGAACCTACATTATGTGGACCAATCCTGATCCGAACCTTTTCAAGGGAATCAGGCGTGCCGGATCTTGGAGCCCCGCGTTTACCGAGATTCTGACCAGCGACGATGGTACTTCGCACCTGTATAAGATTTCGCAGTAGGCCTGACGCCTCTATTGCCTTTGCGAAGGGTGGCCTACCTGTGATGATTGACTCGTCGGCATATGTACAATTGGCATGACGTCTCATGGAAAGGGTTGAAATTGGTTTCGAGCAGCAACGTTGTGGTCTCTGTTCTCGTACCCATCTACAACGTCGAGCGTTATCTCGACCAGTGCTTGTCCTCTCTTGTTGCTCAGAGCTTCAAGAATTTCGAGGTCATCTGTATTAATGATGGTTCGAAGGACGGGTCTCGGGACATCATTCAGAGGTACCTCGACTCTGACGAGCGCTTTCGTGTCATCGACAAGGGCAACAGCGGCTATGGCGACTCCATGAACCAGGGACTTGATGCGGCGCGAGGGAAGTACATCTCCATCCTGGAGTCAGATGATTTCCTTGACCCAGGCGCCCTTGAGTACATGGTCGAATCTGCGGAAGCGAACAGCCTCGACTTCTTCAAATGCAACTTCTGGTTGTATTGGACCGATCCCCAGGCAGAATACTCATATCGTAACGATGTTTATTATTCGGCAATAAAGCCTGAGATGATTTCCCTTGGGGTGCACGCACCTCGCGTTTGCCCAGAGGTTTTCTGGGCAAAGCCATCGATTTGGTCGGCCATCTACCGTCGTGACTTTCTTGAAGGGAATGACATCAGGTTCCTCCCTACTCCCGGTGCCTCGTACCAAGATTCCAGCTTCACCTTCAAGGTGCTCGCGTGTTCAGAGCGAGCTATGTATTCGGGAAAGGCGTTCCTCCACTACAGGCAAGATAATGAATCTTCCTCTGTCAACTCAAAGGGCAAGGTCTTTTGTACCTGTGACGAACATGCTGAAATGCAGAGATTCCTCCAAGAGGACAGGCCTGACCTTGCTGCCAGTCTCAACCCTATAAGGGCTCACGTGAAGTTCCTAAACTACATGTGGAACTACGATAGGTTGTCGGATAACCTGAAGGACGAGTTCCTCGGCAGGTTTGCACGTGAGATGCGCGAGGAGATCGAGGCCGGCTACATCCCGGAAGGCGTTCTCAACGGCAAGTATCTCAAAGACCCCGACCTTGCTCCCTTCCAATATTTTTCGAAGGAACAGGTACGAGAGGTCCTGGAGGTGGCCTACAACCCAAAGCTTTTTGCTGCCCGAAGGGCATCTCTCAATAGTCCGGATAAGGTTCAGACGCTTAAGAACTATTGGAATGCCGGTGGCGTCAGCTCCGTTGTTGAGTTGGTGAAGAGCAAGGCAAAGGGAGAACTATAGCCATGGCCAGGCTTTCCGTCATCGTTCCCGTATACAATGTCGAAGACTATATAGATAGATGTCTCGAGTCGCTTGTGCGCCAGTCGCTGAGCGATATTGAGATTCTCTGCGTCAACGATGGCTCTACTGACGAGTCTCCGGCTCACCTGCGTAAGTGGACGGACCGAGATGAGAGAATACGCGTGGTGAGTAAGCCAAACGGGGGCTTATCCTCTGCTCGAAACACAGGCATCGCTAAGGCTTCTGCCAAATACGTCTGCTTTGTCGATTCAGACGATCGTTTGTATGTAAATGCTTGCGAAGACATCGTGAGGATGATGGACGAGTCGGACGCTGACGTGCTGACATTCGGTGCCACGTGTGTTCCGGGGGAAGCAGTCACCAGCTGGCTATATGACGTTCTGAGCCCGCGTAACATTACGTATAACAGCTTTGACCCAGATATCCTTTTCAAGGAGAGCTCACGTCCCTTCGCGTGGAGGATGGCATGCAGAACGGACTTCCTAAGAAAGAATGATATCCACTTTGACGAGAACGTTCGTTTTGGCGAGGACCAGGTCTTTTGCTTTGCAGTCTATCCAAGGGCTTCGAAAATCCGGTTTAGCTCGAGGAAGCTCTATGAGTATCTTGCTGCTCGTCCCGGTTCTCTTATGGATCGAATGAACGCCGATGTGTATACAAAGATGCTGGAGCATGTCAACATCGTGGACCACATCTTCTCAGACTGGAGCGAGCTCGGAATTCTCGACAGGTACTCGGAGCAGATGATGCGCTGGGCAATTGATTTCTGCCTCTACGAACTTATCAGGGTGCCCCAAGACAAGTTCCTTGAGGTAACCGACAGGCTTGGAGCCGTGCTTCGCTCATATATTCCCATTGGATACGTGAGTCAGATTGAGGATAAGGTCGATCGTGCGTTTCTGAGCAATCTTCTTCAGCCTGGCGATACTAATCTTTATCGCCGGAAATGTAGTGCGATAGGATTCTACGAAAGGCGCTTCCTCAAACGTTTCGTATATCGCTGGGCGCTAACTGATTGGTATCTTACGTAGGCGGAGCATATCAGATTCGATATTTTCGGAGGCAGTACATGAAGGGAATTATCCTAGCTGGTGGAAGCGGCACCCGCCTTTATCCGCTTACCACGGTCACGAGCAAGCAGCTCCTTCCCGTTTACGACAAGCCGATGATCTATTACCCGCTCTCGACGCTCATGCTTGCGGGTATCAGGGATATTCTGATTATCAGCACCCCAAAGGACCTGCCAAATTTCGAGCGTCTGCTCGGTGATGGGTCCGATTTCGGCGTGTCACTCTCATATGCGGAGCAGCCAGAGCCCAACGGTCTTGCACAGGCCTTCGTTATCGGCGCTGACTTCGTGGCGGGGGAGGCCTGCGCGCTCGTCCTGGGAGACAACATCTTCTACGGCAATGGCTTCTCGCGCCACCTCCGCCGAGCGGTCGCGGCCGCAGAGAAGGGCCGTGCCACGGTATTTGGCTATCGCGTGGATGACCCCGAGCGCTTCGGCGTCGTGGAGTTCGACAAGGACTACAACGCTGTCTCCATCGAGGAGAAGCCTGCCCATCCCAAGAGCAACTACGCCGTGACGGGCCTGTACTTCTACGATGCCCGCGTCACGGAGCTCGCGGCGAGGGTGCGTCCCTCCGCCCGCGGCGAGTACGAGATCACGGATCTCAATCGCATGTACCTCGAGGACGGCTTGCTCGATGTTATCACGCTCGGTCGCGGCTACGCATGGCTCGACACGGGCACGATGGAGTCCCTCTACGAGGCATCGCAGTTCGTGCGCACGGTGGAGAAGGCGCAGGACCTCCCCGTGTCCGTTCCTGAGGAGATTGCTTTCGAGAACGGCTGGATCTCTCGAGATCGACTGATCGATTGCGCGGACCGCTACGGCAAGAGCGACTACGGCAAGCACCTGCGCGTCGTGGCGGAGGGCAAGATCGTTCCCGGCTGCAAGTACGACGACTAGACGGAGGCAACAGAACAAATGGAATTCGAGAAGGACCTCTCCGTTACCGATACTGGCATCGCGGGGCTCAAGGTTGTCGAGCTCTCGGTGCATGGTGACAACCGCGGCTGGTTCAAGGAGAACTTCCAGCGCGCCAAGATGTGCGCCCTGGGCATTCCCGACATACGCTATGTCCAGAACAATGTGAGCTTCAATGCCAAGCGCGGCGTCACGCGCGGCATCCATGCGGAGCCGTGGGACAAGTTCATCTCCGTGGCGACGGGCTCCGTCTTCGGCGCATGGGTAGACCTGCGTGAGGGGAGCAAGACCTTCGGCAAGGTCTTCACGACCACGCTCGACCCCTCCAGGGCCATCTTCGTCCCTCGCGGCGTCGGCAACTCCTTCCAGGCGCTGGAGGACGGCACGGCCTACACGTACCTCGTCAACAGGCACTGGTCGGCAGAGCTCAAGAAGACCTACACCTTCGTCAACCTTGCGGACCCGACGCTCGACATCAAGTGGCCGATTCCGCTTGCGGAGGCGGAGCTCTCGGAGGCGGATAAGAACCATCCCATGCTTGCGGACGTCGTCCCCATGAAGGCGCCACGCACGCTCGTGACCGGCTGTAACGGTCAGCTCGGCCGTGCCGTGCGTGCGCTTGCGGAGGAGACGGGCGTCATCGACACGTTTGACTTCTGCGACATCGACACCTTCGACCTCTCCAACCCCAAGGACTACGCCAAGTATGATTGGGACCTCTATGGTACGGTCATCAACTGCGGTGCCTTCACGGCTGTTGACAAGGCCGAGACTCCTGAGGGCAGGAAGGCCTGCTGGGCTGCCAACGCCACTGGCCCCGCGCTCATGGCGCGCACATGCGCTGAGCACGGTATAACGATGGTCCATATCAGCTCTGACTATGTGTTCGACGGAACGCAAGATCTGCATACGGAGGACGAGGGTCTCGCTCCGCTCTCCGTCTACGGCCAGTCAAAGGCCGCGGGTGACCTTGCCGTCGAGGCGTGCCCGCGTCACTACATTGCCCGCTCCTCGTGGGTGATCGGCGACGGCCACAACTTCGTCAAGACCATGGCCAAGCTCTCGGACCGCGTCGCGGACCCCAGCGACTCCCTCAACGCGGCGACCGTCGTGGACGACCAGTTCGGCCGCCTCACGTTCACGGACCAGATGGCCAAGGGCATCTTCCACCTCCTCGGCTACCGCGACGGATCGGCGTCCGTCGATGCCGCCCCATATGGGACGTACGATCTCACAGGCTCCGGCGCCACCAAGAGCTGGTGCCAGATTGCCGCAAGGGTCTTCGAGCTCCGGAATGGTAACGCAGATGCGGTCAAGCCCGTCTCGACGGAGAAGTACTACGCCAGCGCCGCTGGTCCCATCGCGCCGCGCCCGCGCTACTCGACCCTGGCGCTCGACAAGCTCGCCGCGACCGGCTTCACCCCCAGGGACTGGGAGCAGCAGCTCGCGGAGTACGTCGCGTCGCTGGCCAAGTAGGAACCAATAAAACTGACAAGGAGCCCCTGATGGCTGAAAAAACGTTCGAGCCGCATAACATCATCGTCACTGGTGGCTGCGGCTTCATCGGCAGCAATTTCGTGCGCTGGGTGGCGCGCAACCACCCGGAGTGCCACGTGACGGTGCTCGACAAGCTCACGTACGCGGGCAACCCCAAGAACATCGAGGGGCTTCCCGAGGGCAGCGTGGACCTGGTCGTCGGCGACGTATGCGACGAGAAGCTCCTCGACGAGCTTGTTCCCGGCCACGATGCGATTGTCCACTATGCGGCTGAGTCCCACAACGACAACAGCATCCTCAACCCCGAGCCGTTCATCCAAACCAACGTCGTCGGCACCTACCGCCTTCTTCAGGCGGCGCGCAAGTACGACGTCCGCTACCACCACATCTCGACCGACGAGGTCTATGGAGACCTCGCGCTGGACGAGCCCCGCCGCTTCCGTCCGGACGACCCCTATAGGCCCTCGAGTCCGTACAGCTCCTCCAAGGCCTCGAGCGATCTGCTCGTCCGCGCCTGGCACCGCACCTACGGCGTCCGCGCAACCATCTCCAACTGCTCCAACAACTACGGCCCCTACCAGCATGTTGAGAAGTTCATCCCCCGTCAGATCACCAACATTATCTGCGGCATCCGTCCCAAACTCTATGGCGACGGCAGGAACGTCCGCGACTGGATTCACACCGAGGACCACTCGCGTGCCGTCTGGGATATCCTCACGAGGGGCCGCATCGGCGAGACCTACCTTATCGGCGCGAACGGCGAGAGGGATAACATCCACGTCCTGAAGGCCATCCTCGAGCGCATGGGGCAGCCGGAGGATGCGTTCGACTGGGTCCGCGACCGTCCCGGCCACGACCGCCGCTATGCCATCGATCCCACCAAGCTAGAGACCGAGCTCGGCTGGAAGCCTATCCACACGGACTTCTCCGAAGGCCTCGACCAGACAATCGCGTGGTACCAAGAGCACGAGGACTGGTGGCGTCCCGCCAAGGAGGCAACCGAGGCGAAGTATGCCAAGCAGGGTCAGTAAGTTTGACTTCCGCTTCGTGCACTCGCTGTGATGTTTCGTTGGCGAGGGCGTGGGGGATTGAGCTGCGACAACCGACGTACGAAGGCGCTGGAACTAGGTAGCTTATACTTGGTTCCAGTTTCTATTAGCCTGTAACTCTAAGGCAATCACTTGCTTGGAGAGATGGAGATTGGACTTGGGCGTTAAACCGCGTGTTTTGGTCATGATGGCCACTTATAGGGGAGAGAGCTGGGTCGGCGAGCAGATAGACTCCATTCTCGGCCAAGAGGGAGTGGATGTGACGCTCCGTATCTGCGATGACCAATCGCCCGATGGAACGTTCTCGATTTGTAGGTCATATGCAAATAGGTTCCCAAATATCATTGCGACCCGAAATGAAATGAATCTGGGCGTAAACGATAACTTCATGCAGATGCTGTATGAGGATGAAGCAGGGAATTACGACTACTATGCTTTTTCCGATCAGGATGATCTGTGGATGCCGAATAAGCTTGAGGCAGCAGTGGAAATGATCGAGGCAAAGACCTCCAGTGAGGAGCCTACACTCTATTATTGCGACTTGTTCAATGTCGAAGGCCGCAATGAATCAAGAGAGCTTTATCAGTTTTCAGAATGTGAGAGGCATCCAGCCACCGTATTATTGAGAAACTATATCAATGGCTGCGTAATGGTATTTAATCGTTCGCTGGCTCAAATTGTCAGATCGTATCGCCCCAACCATTTTCCTCGCATGCATGACGTCTGGCTGCACATGGCGGGTAGGTTTTGTGGAACGGTTATAGCTGACACTGACCATGCATACATGAAGCGCAGGATTACTGGCAGTAACGTCGTTGGTAAAACTACTCTGAATCCGGGGTCTATTGGCGAGACCATTAAACTTGCACTGCTCGCATTTCAGCCCTACGATCGCGTGCAGTCAGAGACTGCTCAACTCTTCTATGCCGGCTATGACAAGTACCTTAAACCAGAGGGCCGTCGTGTACTTGAAGAATTTCTACACTATCGTGATTCGCTCGACAACCGAATTAGGTATTCAGGCAGTCGCAGCTACTGGTTGCCATCACCTGAGGCGCTTTTAAGAATGAAGGTTGGAGTGCTGCTTGGTTTTTATTAGATTCTTATCCAAGCAGATTCTAAGAAAAAATAGTTCAGATAATTTTACTAACTAGACGATTGAGGAAATCGTGACCGACTCCATTGTTTCCATAGTGTGCTGCTACACAAATGAAGAAAAGCTCAAGTACCTAACCGACTCGTTGGATGAACAGACTCAACCTACAGAGCGTATCCTTATCGATAATTCCACCGGAAGGTTTTCCTCTGCGGCAGCTGCTTTGAATTATGGAGCAGCAAAATGCACGGGTGACCTCATTCTTTTCTGTCACCAGGACGTTAGGTTCAAACATCCCAATAGCTTGTCAGACCTCGTGAAACGCTGCGCCATTCTCAGCAGAGGAGATGTTGGCGGAGTCGCCGGTGCGAAATGCGGTAGGACGTTCACGATGATTACGCACGGGGAAAGGGAGGAGCCATATTCTACGGGCTCGATGTTCAACGGCGATTTTGTAAGCGTTGAAACGGTTGACGAATGCATGATTATTATGCCGAAGTCGACTTGGGAAGAGCACCATTTCGATGAAGAGATCTGTGATGGCTGGCACTTCTATGCAGTAGAGCAGTGTCTGTACGCTCTTCTGGGTGACAAAAAGGTCTACACCTTCCTTGCTGATGTCAACCATCTTTCTTCCAGAGGTACCGTTAGCGATGCGTATTATCGCGCATTAAGAAGACTGATGTCTGCTTACTCTGACCAGATTCAGTACGTGTCTACTTCAGTAGGGTATTGGCCACGCAAGGGGTTGGAAAGAGCCATTTTTCGTCGAAAGTGCATCGAATGGGCAAGGGGAGTGGCGGTCAAGCTGGGTTTGAGGGAGCCTTAGGTAGTACATCAATATTTGAGTAATAGCGAATAGGGAGACAATGAACGCTCGTTTCGTTATCAAGAACATGTCCATTGCTTTTCTGGCCCAAGGCATCTCGCTTGCCATGGGTGTTTTACAGTCGCTCTTGGTGCCGAAGCTACTTGGGGTTACGCAGTATGGATATTGGCAACTCTTTATCTTCTACACCGGATATGTTGGTTTTTTCCACCTCGGTTTGAACGATGGCGTGTACTTGATAAACGGGGGAAAGTCCAGAGCCGATATAGATAAGCGGCTAATTCATTCTCAGTTCGTTGTCTCGATAGCTTTCCAAAGCATTGTTGCGCTTATTGTTTCGGTCGTTGCTGTAGTGTCTGGCTTTGGTATCGCCAGAGTTTTTGTTCTTGTCTGCTCAGCAGTCTTCATGGTTGTCCAGAATGCGGCCTCATATGTCATGTATGTATTGCAGGCAATGAATGAGACCAAGCTCTCCTCCTACTCGACCATTGTTGAGCGAGGAGTCTTTCTGATACCGCTGGCGCTGCTCTTGCTTGTCCGTGTCAGGGCATTCGAGCCATATGTAATTGCCTATATTTTTTCAAGCGTAGTACAGGTCATCTACTGTCTTTATCATGTCCGAGAGTTTCCTCATGCTGGTTTCTTGGGATGGGGGAATTCGCTTCGAGAAGGCGTGAAGAGCATACGTGTCGGCTCGAAACTGATGATTGCCAACATCGCTTCTGGACTCATCGTCGGCGTCTGCCGCTTTGCCATAGATGCGAAATGGGGGATACAGACTTTTGGTGAGCTGTCATTTGCGTTTTCACTCCTCACTCTCTATACGGCATTCGTGGCCCAGGCAAGCATGGTCCTTTTTCCCTCGTTGAAACAGAGCAATGAAACCGAGATCAAGAAGTTCTATGCGCATGCAAGGGACACGCTTAGCCTCTTATTTCCAATCGTTTACGCACTGTATTTTCCAATGACTTGGCTGCTCCTGCTATGGTTGCCCCAGTATGCAAATAGCATGGCTTATTTAGTTTTTATTCTGCCAATCTGCGTCTTTGACAGCAAGATGGATATCACGTGTACGACAGTGTTCAAAGTGACGAGGGAAGAGTCTAGGCTTCTATACATTAACGTTGTCACGGTTGCAATCAGCGCATTGGGAGTGCTGCTTGGTACATATGTCTTTCAGTCCGTATACGTCGCAATCATGGCGACAGTAGCCGCAATTGTTGGCAGAAGTATCTATTCGGAGCACGTAGTTGCCAAGAGGCTGTGTGTTGGCGAAACGTCAATTACGATATTCGAAATCGTACTAACCCTTTCTTTTATCATAATGACGGAGCTGCTTCCACCTGCTGTTGCATTTTTGGGATACTGCGCTGCATACATCCTATATCTCTTTACCTACCGTGAGCGCGTGCGAGAGATTGTCGGACTGCTGCGACGCATCTAACAGCTCCGCTCGACAAGTGACACCGGAATGGATTCCATTAATTGAAAAAATCGGCCGTCTCTTAGGGACATTCCCTAAGAGACGGCCGATACGTTCAACTTTGAGAATCACTTATAAAACCTGAATGGAACACTACCTGTCACACTGATCAGAGTGGCGCTTCTCATTTAGCGCAATCTCTTGAGACATACTTTCAAGCTTGTTCTGCAATCTTGAGACTTGTCCGGCTAAGGTAAAGAGCTTTATGAGCATAAGCATGATTATGAGGCAGAAGACAAAGTTAGAAGGGGAGAGAAACCCTAGGAGATTAGAGAAAAAGAACGCTATCCCAGGAAATGCTGCAAATACTACGAGCAAGACAGCACAGATAACCCAATATACCGAATCCGCAATTGTCAGACGACTCTTTTTTACCGAATGCACGACAACAGCCAGGGCAATTAACGCGCCAATAATCAGAACAAGACGAAGGATGGGGTTCATTAGCGCCCTCCTTTGCGAAACCAGAGAAACAGCAGTAGGGAAATACACGTTCGTGCCATATACGAAATGGAGCTGAAAAACCGAAGGTAACTTGTTCCGCCCTGTCGTTCTCGCATCTCGGCGGGAATCTCAATTACCTTCGCTCCATTACGCATGAGAAGTGCAATTGAATCAGGCTCTGGCGCTAGGTCAAAACTTTTTGCGTAGGCCTCAATCATCGACCTGTTGTACATTCTCATTCCAGAAGTTGGATCAGTTATTGTCTGCTTCGTACCGGCCTTGATGAGCGTCGTAATTAGCTTTGCTCCAATGCCGCGCGCACCCACGGCACCACCTCCGGCAAGCCCTCGGGAGGCAATGACAATATCTGCCCCCTCCTTCTCCATCGCGTCGGCCATAACAGGTATGTACTCTGGTCTATGCTGACCGTCTGAGTCGAATTGGACTACCGCATCGTAACCGTTCCTATAGGCATATTTACAGCCGCACTTGAAACCAGACGCCAAACCGCAATTAACGGGAAGATCGACGTGATTGTATCCAAGGCGGTCGCAGATGTCGCCTGTGCCGTCCTTTGAGCCGTCGTTTACGACGAGATAGCCGATGCTGGGACAGACCGACGTCAACTCGCTTACCGTGTTTTCGAGGCACTCTTCCTCGTTGTATGCAGGTATGACGGCAAGAATTTTCAAAACGACACTCCCTAGCGATAACGACAACCAAGCACTATCTTACTTGACGGCTGGCCCATGTAGTATGGAATGGACGATTTGCACCTTGAAGCCATTCTTGTGAGTTTCATAAGGACTCGATATAGCTGTCCATCCATGCGATTCTCTTGTTCATCCAGTCTTTGAGCCGCGCGAGCTGCCTAATCTGGCTCTCTTTGATATTGGCGATATTGGTCTTATTCTGCCAGAGGACGGCATCATTTCTGATGCTGTCTGAAGTAAGGGTGCACAGTTTTGCAAAGCTGGAGGTGTTGCCATCTTCGTCTGCATCAGAAATAAACCGACTTATATCATCGCGGATTTCAGGCCAGAGCTTCTTGATTTCGTTTGCCCGTTCGACAGATGCCGTCATCCAGCCCACGCTATTGAATCTGTTATAAGCATTTCCGGCCGGAGAGCTAACGGCGGCAGAATTGCCGACTTTGCCAAAGCACTGATCGAAATCCCATATTGGACCAGAGTAAATGGTCTTTGAGTCCTTATCAACGTAGTAGTAGGTCGAACTTCTCGCAAAGTCCGTGTTTCTTACGAACGTGTTGAGCAGAAAAACCCTTGCGAGAGAATCGAGATCGAAGTGGAAGGCGTCGATGTGATTAGAAGCGTTATTTAGTGCCTCTTGGAAAGTTTCGCTGATTCGTTCCATTGATTCCTTCGAACTGAATTCGGGGCTCTTGACGACAAAGGTTGCGACGCTCGTCTTGAACCAAGATGCCTCCGATGAATACCAGTTGTTATCAAGTTCGACAAGATATCCGCCGGAGATATCAGATGGATTTGTTACCCCTTTTACGTACTGGTATTGGTTTCCGAACGCGTTGACACTGGTTACGCATTCGAGGGAGTCGAGATCGACCTGAGCGTTGGCTTTTTCGACGTCCTTTTCCAAGTCATGAATCTCAACGCGTCCGCTGCCTACTTGCACCTTCTCCGTAAGCAGGTATGAACCGCGATAGTTCCCGTCGTAGAAGAGGTCAACCATTCTACACTCGGGGGTAAGTATTCCGATATTCTTGCCGAGAGCGAAGGTGATGGCGTTGAAGAGCTTTGTTGGATCATAAGCGCTTGCGAGCAGCACCCAGGTCTTGGAACGGTTGTCAGAGTTGCCAGTCTCAAGCAGATCGCACTTGTCGGCAAGCTTAATTTGGTATGGCTTTTTGCTTGCGGACCACGTAGTGTTGCCCCTGCCCTTTATCTGTGTTAGCGCACCGTCATACACGATGCCTCCGTCGGCATTAGCCAGAACCATCGAGCCCGTTGCCTTGTAAGAGTGATCGGCCGAGCTCTCGATATATGTACGTCCCTTGTTGGCTGGGTCATCGCTCGTGAGAAACATCGCATCGACCCCAGAGGACTGAAGGAGGAAGAGCTTCTGGGGAGCGATATAGGAGTCGCCTTGATAGAAGAGCGTGCGCGTGCCATCCGCATCGGTGTCTAGGTCAACTTCACTTAAGGCTATGGACATACCCTTGCCAACGTTGTGGATCGTTCCGCTGCGGTGTCCAGACACGCTGAACGTGCCTGATCCGGCGGTGCGGCACACTCTTGTGTCCTCGGCATTTGAGAATGAGGGGAGAAAGACGTAGCCTCGTCCCTTTACAGTCGAGATTCCAATCCCCACCTCCCTGCCAGAGGGAGTGCTAGAGAGCACGCGAACGTCGGACCACAGGTCTTCTGAGGTGTAAGAGTTGCTAGTTGCGCCAGGTGCCTCCGAACCCTTTACCTGCAACCGGATTTGCAACGCTTCGAGTCGTTTTCCGAGACCGGTCGTGCCGGCGGCGAAGCCATCCTTGGTCCAGTCAAGCCATCCCAGATCCTCAACATGTGCGCGGTAGTAGATCTCATAGTAGGGAGACAGCTGGCTGGACAAGCGGAGCTGAACCGCCTCAAGTGACAGAGACTCGCCAGTAGTTCCGTTGGACGAACGGTTGACCGTGGAGTCTCCGGATTTCCAAGTTGAAGGGTCGCTCTTGTCCGCCTGCCATCCGATGGTAGATATGTGCGCATTAGAGAATAGCTCTGAGCCCTCAACCAGGTCTGGTGAGATGGAAATCCTGAACGCCTCGAGTCGCTTTGACTTTCCAGTTGTGCCCAAGGTTAGGATTGTTCCGATGCCCGCCTGCTGAACCTGTTGCCATCCGACGTCTTGCACATGCCCGGAGGCCGTCAGCGCCGCTTTTGGAATAAAAGCGGCCTTGGTCTCCTTCGCTTCCCGAGATGCCTGGCTCTTCTCGATGAGTTTTATTTCGAGGGCTTCGAGGCTGAGGCCAAGACCCGCACTGCCGGCGGATGCCCCATCGTGAGTCCAGCCGAGCCATCCGTAGTCCTGGACGTGGGCACGGTAATAGATCGAGTAGCGATTTGCCACGTCACCTTGTAGTGCGATGCGAAGCGCCTCGAGCCTGAGGGCCTTTCCTGTTGTGCCAGAGAGCTCTCCGTCGCTTACCCATGCCTGCCAGCCGACGTTCTGGACATGGGCCTGATATGTGATGGATCCGGAGAGCGAACTGTCGAGCTTGATGCGAATACCTTCGGCACGTAGCGACTTGCCCGTTGTGCCACCCGTTTCTCCGTCGCTGCACCAGGCCTTGGGATTGGATGGAGGCGCCTGCCAACCGACATTCTGAACGTGTACGTCATAGCTGACGGAGGGACGCTCTGACTCGGCGCCTGTCTCTGTGGGAGCATCGGCTACGCCAGCGTTATCTGTTGCGCTGGGTAGCGTATCGTCTTCTTGTGTTGTAGTCGTATCAGTGAGGCTAGTGCTTCCAGTGGTCGCTTGTTCGCCCATCGTTGGGAGTTCGACTTCCGAGTCGGCCGCCTTGCTGACGGATGGGGAATCTGCTGGCTGATTCTGATTTACGGCATACTGCGCCGAGGGCGATGGCTGCTGCGGCTCGGCCGTTAGCTGTTGCTCAGACTCATCCGAGGCAGTACTTGAAGTACCGGAATCCGCTTGGGTAACAGACGCCGTCCCGATGGGGTTCGCGGTGGACTCGAGGGAGTAGGCATGAACGGGGAAGAGGAGCACACAGGAGAAAGCGAGTCCCGCGCCCACTGCTGCCGCGCGTACGGATTTAGAGGAGAGCGACATGCTTCAAACCGTCCTTTGAACCTATCCCAGCGGACCTTTCGGAGTGAACGCGGGGGGCGTCAGGGTGTGCGCTTGGGCATTAGGCAAGTTTTATGTTGCCGAGCCACCCCCACTTGGGCCTGACCGTTGCCCCATAGTACGCAATCCAATCCTTTACGCTGATTTGACGAACGTAACCATACACGCTGTCACGCATGAGGCCGTTGCCGATGTAGATTCCGACGTGACCGTAGATGGAGCCTGCGTATGTGTGGGGATGGGTGCTCACGGCGATTATCATGCCTACCTTGAGCTGCTTGAGGTCGGACGAGGTGCAGTAGCTGCGGTATAGGTCGCAGGCATCGCCCGAATAGTGTCCGTAGCCGGCATTGCTTACCACGTTTGTCACCCACATCGCGCAATATCCGCCGGGCGTGGCAGGGGTCCTGAAGGCTGAGTCGCGGACTCGGGCTTGGCTTGCGTTCATGGTTGAGGTCGGCTGTCCGTAGTAGGTTTTCTCACTATAGAAGGCGAGGGACGTATTGCCGGGAGCGGCGTTGCCCTTGGGCACGAGCGTGATTTCGAACGCCTCTGCGGGAAGATTGAGCCCGGAGGTACCGGCCGAGGAGCCGTCCTTTGCCCAACCGAGCCAACCGAGGTTGTGAGAGTGCACGCGATAGTACACATCGAAGAAGCGTGCGAGGGTACCACCGAGGGAGATTCTCATTCCTTGAATGTTGTTTGTGGACAAGGATTTGCCGGCAACGGCTCCGTTGGACTGTCCATCGACCCATCCGATGTTTGCGAGGTGTACGGAGTATACGATGCTTCCCGTGATGCTATTGCCAGCAGGGTCGAGAGTGGCCCTCATGGCAACGAGCGGGATGCTCTTGCCTGTAGTACCGGCGGCGTCACCGTTTGCGGAATTGCTCCACGTTCCGTCGGGTTCTTTTGCGGAATAGGACACGCCGGCTTTGGAGACGTAGCCGATGCCTGAGCTGGGCTTGTGCGTCGAGTCCTTCTTGTACATGTAGAGCTGGATTGCCTCGATGCGCTTGGAGAGGTCAGTCGTTCCAGAGATCGAGTTTGGATCGGTACCGGCGAGGACCCAGTCCATCCATCCGTAGTTGGCTACGTGGACGCGGTAATAGAGGTCATAGGCGTTGGCTATCTCGCCTTGCAAGGCAAACTGAACGGCTTCGACCCTAAGCTCCCTGCCGGTGGTCCCGGAGACCGCCCCATTTGCGACCCAGTTGCTCCAGCCGCTGTTCTGCAGGTACGTTCTGTACTCGATGCCGCCGTCGATATCGTAGCCGCTGCCGAGTTTGGCGGAGATCGCCTCGATGCGAAGGCCTTTTCCCGTTGTACCGGAGGTCTGGCCGTTGGCAGTGGCGCTGCGTTGCCATCCGACGTTCTGTACGTGGCTGGAGATGGAGATCCCAGAGTGCTCGATGTATGCATTGCCGCCAGTGGTGGGAGACTCGTTGGAGCCTTTCAACCTGAGGAGGAGTTGGAGGGCCTCGATTCTCTTACCAAGGCCAACGGAGCCAGCGGCGTCTCCGTTCGAGGTCCAGTCGAGCCATCCGTAGTCCTGGATATGAACGCGATAGAAAAGATCATAAAGCTGGGAGTATTCGTCTAGCAGACGAAATTTGAGCGCCTCTATGGCGCGGGACTTTCCCGTGGTTCCGGCCGTTTGTCCGTCGCGTGACCAACTTGCATCCCAGCCCTGGTTTGCGACGTGCGCCTTGTACTCGATTGCATTTTGGATTGCGTCGCCATTGGCGTCGACGAGCGCGACCCTGATCGCCTCGACGCGTTTGCCCTGCCCGGTGGTGCCGGCGGTTGCTGCCACGGTTTGGTTTGCGCTGCTAGAGACCTCGCCCTGCCAGCCCTTGTCCTGCACGTGAGCCTGACAATGGACAGAGGGTGCGCTTTCCGGGCTCTGTGGGCTGGTTGCGACCGTACTCGCGTCATCCGTGGCGCTCGACTGGGACTGCTGGGCGGAGGTAGATGCCTGCTGATCGTTAACTTGAGGTTCCGATGCGTTCGTAGGAGCCACTTGTGAATCGGAGGAGACTTCCGGCGAGGTTTGCGAACTGGCGATATCGGGGGCGATTGCGGAATCGACGCTCGGGGCGTCTGGGCTTTGGGTGGCAGTCGAGTTCGGCGTCTCTTGGGTTGATGTGCCGCCATTCGACGCGGCGTCCACGTTGGACGCAGAGACGTCCAGGTCGGAGGCGAGTGCCGTTGTGGGAGTGCCGACAGAGGTGAGTGCAAATGCGAGCCCGGCAGTTACTGCTAGTGCCGATATGCCTGCATTGACCCTGATGACGCGGCTGTTGCCCCTCGAGTCCTTTGCGAGATGCCTTGGAGTGTAGCTTGAGCTCCTCGTCTTCATGTTCTTCTCCTTTTATAACGCATGCGCCAGAAGGTATTGCTCTGCGGGGATGCGCAGGGCCGGGTGGAAAACTCGATTGAGCAAAGGTTCTTTTCAGAAGCTGGGGTAAATAGTAGCATTTAGGTGTAGTTTGTGAAATCTTTTACACGAACGAATAAAAGCGCGCTTCCTGTTTGGAGGACTTATGCGTATAAGAAGCAGGTTCGTTCTATCTGTATTGATGTCCGCGTCGTTGTGCGGTGCATTGGTTCCGACGCCCGCACTTGCCGAGGTGTTGAATGGCGCCGCTGGGGAAGAGACGAGCACGACGCAATCGGTGGACAGCTCGTCCGCAAGCGACGCCTCCCAGTCTGGAAAAGACGAATCCCAGTTAAGTGTGGGGGAGAAGGACCAGACCCAGGGCGAAGCAAAGGAAGAGACCGGAGAAAGCGCTGTGGACTCCGGTGCCGGACAGTCCGGCGTAGGACAACCAGGTGCTACTTCCGACAATGGGAACACTAAGGTCGATGCCTCTGGGGACGAATCTGACAATGCGGCATCCGAGACTCCCGAGACGCAGGAGCCCGAGCTGACATACGCCGCTCACGTGCAGAACATCGGTTGGCAGGCTGCTGTATCTGACTGCTCCGTTGCCGGAACCACTGGCAGGGGGCTGCGCGTCGAGGCTCTGAGACTATCGCTTGGCAAGATGACAGATGGCTCATCTATCAACGTCAGCGCGCATGTCCGGAACATCGGATGGCAGGAATGGTCGAGGAGCTCCGACAGCGAGGATGGCTTTGCCGTTGCCGGCACAACGGGCAAGGGGCTCCGTATCGAGGCGTTGAGGATTGGGCTCGAAGGGCCCGTGTCCTCCCGTTATGACGTGTGGTACCGCGTGCACGTCCAGGACAAGGGATGGATGGGCTGGACCAAGGACGGCGCGGTTGCAGGAACGACGGGGCTTGGGAAGCGCGTCGAGGCCGTCCAGGTGACGCTTGTTGCGAAGGGGGCATCCGCCCCAGGGCCCACGGGCGATGCCTCCGAGACTGGGCAAGCAGCTCAGCCTTCCGTGTCGTACCGCGCCCACGTCCAGAACATCGGGTGGCAGGGCTGGTTCAAGGACGGAAAGACTGCTGGAACCACGGGCATGGGTCTTGCTGTCGAGGCCCTGGACGTTCGCCTATCGGGCGTCAACGTAGCCGTCGAGATAAGCTCCCACGTTCAGGATTATGGCTGGCAGGGGTATGTTCAGACCTCCGACGGTAGCATCTCGGGTACGACTGGCCGCTCGAAGCGTGTGGAGGCCATTAGGGCGAGGCTTACGGGCGAGGCTGCTCAGACGCATGACCTCTGGTATCGCGTGCACGTCCAGAACCTTGGCTGGCTTGGCTGGGCTAAGGCGGGCGACACGACGAGTGATGGCGCGATTGCGGGGACCACGGGGCTCGGCCTGCGCGTCGAGGCCGTGCAGTTCAGCCTTACGGCAAAAGGGTCGACTGCTCCTGGCGATGTAAACCGTCCTTATGTGTCGGCTCCGACGATAACGTACCAGACGCACGTCCAGAACATCGGCTGGCAGGGTTGGGTCAACTCTGGTGCTGTCGCCGGTACGACCGGAAGGGGACTGCGGGTCGAGGCACTGCGCGTGAAGCGCGCTGAGGGCACCGGCGTTGGTCAGACGGGAGAGGTCCAGCTGTCTGCACACGTGCAGGGAATCGGCTGGCAGGGCTGGAAGTCTGAGGGGGCTATTGCCGGGACGGAAAGGCAGAGCAGGCGCGTCGAAGCCATACGTCTGCGCCTGACCGGTAGCATGGCCCAAACTTGTGACGTCTGGTATCGCGTGCATGTAGAGAAGCTGGGCTGGATGGGCTGGACTAGGAACGGTGGCTATGCCGGGACGTCTGGCTGCTCCGCCCGCGTCGAGGCAGTCCAGATCCAAGTGAGGCCGAAGGGGGCTTCGGCACCGGGCCCCACGTGGCGCTCCTTCACCAATGACCCCGGACTGTTCATGGCAGATGCCGACATGTACTATAGAGCGCAGCACTATGGCAGCAGGACAAACTGGCTGCTCATGGTGAACTATGGTGCGTGTAGGGTCGGTGTTTTCACGCGTTCGGGAAGCGGCTGGCGTCTATACGACTACTTCATGTGTTCGGACGGTGGTCCTGGCACTCCGACCATCCATGGCGTCTTCAGCGTCGGGGCGAAGGGGTACTCGTTCAGCGGAGGAGACCACACGTGCTACTACTACACGCAGATATACGGAGACTATCTGTTCCATTCGGTGTTGTACAGACGAGGGACCAAAGCCATATTGGACGGTAGGCTGGGAATGCACATCTCCCAGGGATGTGTCCGCCTGAACATCAACAAGGCAAAGTGGATACACGACAACATCCCGACTGGGTCAACAATCGTCGTCTATAACTAGCCACATCGGGGAGCATGCGTATTGCATGCCCCCCGCACTCGATTGAGGGGCCCAAACGTGTTGGAGGGTAATCAGATGGGGAAACGCATTGTTTCAATCCTGTGCGGAGCGCTCTTGGTGCTCTGCCTGGGTCACGTATATGCTCTTGCTGCGGGTTCTGATGACTCGCGGGAGGTTTCGAATACTCAGGTCGCTGAGACTGCGGAAAGCAATCAATCCAAAGACGGCGATAACGTCGGAGAATCAAAGACCGACGAGGCGACTGATAGTAAGAAGGACGTGCCTGACTCCGAAGATACTCCAAGTATCACATCAGCTGTTCCCGGAGACGTTTCCAATACGTCAACGCCGTCCGAAGGCGAAGAGTCTGCGGAAGACGATACCCAGATTGCCGGGCTCGTGAACTATCGTGCCCACGTCCAGTCAATCGGTTGGCAGGATTGGACAAAGGACGGGGCGCTATCGGGTACGACGGGAAGGGCGCTTCGAGTTGAGGCTCTCCAAATCAAGCTGGGTAGTGCCCTTTCCGGATCAATCGAGTACTGTGCTCACGTTCAGAACATCGGGTGGCAGTCTTGGACCAAGGATGGGACCCTCTCCGGCACGACGGGACGGTCTCTTCGTGTGGAGGCGATCCGTATCCGCCTGACCGGGGACGTTGCCAAGCAGTACGACGTTCGCTATCGCGTGCACGTACAGAACATAGGTTGGACCGCGTGGAGCTACAACGGCGAAGTTGCGGGCACGGAGGGCAAGTCGCTCAGGATTGAAGCGGTGAAGGTCCAGCTTGTACAGAAGCAGGAAGCTTCGGTAATGGGTCGCGCGCACGTGCAAGACGTGGGTTGGACCTCTCCCGTCAGGGACGATGTTCCGACTCTTGGTTTAACGGGCAAGAGCAAGAGGCTCGAGGCGTTCTCACTCAGCCTTGAGGGCACCATGTGCCCGGAAGGGGATGGCAGCCACATCGAGTACTGCGCGCATGTCCAGAACGTCGGGTGGCAGAACTACGTACGTGATGGCGGGAACGCAGGCACGACGAGCAGGGGGCTTCGAATCGAGGCCGTGAAAGTCAAGCTGTCGGGACCCATTGAGCAGAAGTATGACGTCTGGTACAGAGCGCACGTACAAGACTACGGGTGGCTTGCTTGGACCAAGGACGACGGGGTCGCGGGTACGACGGGGCTCTCCAAGCGCGTCGAGGCAATCCAGGTGGCATTGCGTCCGAAGGACTCTGCTGCGCCCTCTGCGAATGGCAAATGGTCGCTAGCCTCCTTTGGGCCTGCACGTGTCACCTATTCCGCCCATGTGCAGAACATTGGGTGGCAGAATGACTCGACGGACGGGCAGCTGGCCGGCACGATGGGCAGGAGCCTTCGCGTGGAGGCCTTCAAGGTGTCGGTGAGGTCGGACGGCATCACGGGTGGCATCAGCTACTCCGCTCATGTCCAGGACAAGGGGTGGATGGATGCCGTTTCCAACAACGAAATTGCGGGCACCGTTGGCCAGGGGAAGCGCGTCGAGGCGCTCAAGCTATCGCTCACGGGCGACATGGCCAAGTACTATGACGTGTGGTATCGCGCTTACGTGCGGGATTATGGATGGCTTGGTTGGACAAAAAACGGTGCAGTGGCGGGTTCGACCGGCATTGGCTATCGGGTCGAGGCCTTCGAGGTGAAGGTGCTTTCCAAGGGTGCGCCTGCCCCTGGTTCCACTGGAAGCCCTTATGTCACCAAGGCAAAGTCGCGGGTGCACTTCCACAACATACGTGCCGTGGGGCAACCAAATGGCTTCTTCTGTGGTCCTACGTCGGGTTATATGGTGCTCAGCAACGTGGGCGCATGGCACTCGAAAACTGGTACGTCACTCTCGATAGAGAACGTCGCCACGTACATGCGTACGAGGTCTTACGGCTACACGAGCTTTTCCGACCGCATGTTCGAGAAGGGCATGAACAGCTGGCTGGGAAGGAGCGTGTACACCACGTATCACACGCCAAGCTATGCCACGGTGAGGTCCTCGGTCTTGAGGTCGTATTCGACGGGCTATGCAACGTGCGTGGACGAGCAGGAGCGTAGGGGTGGTCCTCACTTCAACGGACACGGAAACACGACCTTCTCGCACATCATGGTCGTCGACGGGTACAACGAGGCGACGGACCAGGTCTACTTCGCAGACCCGGCCTGCTCGCTCTACGCAGGCGCGTCACCTCACTTCTGGTATCCCAGCCTGCGCACGTTCACGAACACCTACCTGGCGCAGGAGTACATCCGCGACGGCAGGCAGCACATCGGCATCTACACCTCGAGGTAAGGCGATAGAACATGGCGAGTCACTTCAGGCGAGATGCTAGGGCAGAAGGCGTTGCGAACGGTTCCTCGTCTGCAGGGAAGCCTGGTTCGAGAAAAGCAGCCATCGTAATCGGCCTAACCTTGCTGGCTCTGGCGCTGTTGGGCATCGTGCTATTCGTGCTTTGGTCAAGGACGAATGGGGAGTCGAAGGAATCGGGTTCCAGGGGCGAGGCCAAGGTCGAGACAGTGAGTCCCAAAACCGATGGCGGCAACTCGTCGGGAGAACCTGCGGGGAGCGGGCTCCCGTTCAGTCTGACGGGAGTAAGCTCGAACGCGCCAGTTGTGAAGGTGAAGGAGGGTGAGGCAAAGGCATCGCTTGCCGACGAGTGGACGTTCGGCGGCGACTACCGCGAGATTGGGTCGTTTCCGATAGATGGGTCCACCGTGTTCGGCTCGTTTACGGACGACCCAGACAACCTCCTTTCCTACACGCCTGCGCTGATTGGCACTTCTGGTGCAAAGAGACTGGGTGGCGCCCCCGTTGACGCGGGGGATGGATACTTTGAGCCCCAGGACGGTACGGGCAATTCCAAGCAGGTCGTCTGGCGCTCTGCGCGCGTGAACGACTCGAACGCGTTTGGGGTGGATGACTGGCAGATCAGTTGCTGGAGTGCGAAGGACAACGAGGTTCGCGTTCTTGCAGGCGCAGAGAGCGTTAACGGACGCAAGGACACTCCGAGCATCGTTGGGGAGGTCGTCCCCACGGCAAACGACGACTACGCGTTCTTTGCGTCAAACGTGCTGGCTGGTGACTCCTCGTGGGAGTGCGACGTTCTCGCGATGCCCGTGGACGGCGGTGACGTGCGGAAGTTGGGGGAGGGGAGCTTTCCCGCCGGAGTCTCTGGTGGCGTCTTGTTTGCGACGTCTAGGGTGTCCGACGGCCACTATGCGAAGGTGTGCAGTGCGAGAAACGACTCATTGGCCGCCGCGAAGACGAGGCTTGCTGTAAAGAGCGGATCTGATCAGTGGGGAGTGACGGGCGTATGGGCGTCCGGCAACTACAGGGCCGTGTCTTTCTCGCCCGTAAACGGGACTGATCAGACATACGTTGGACTCTGGTCCGGAGACTTCGAGAAGCCAGTTATCTGGCTCGCGATACCCTCGGGAAGCGTCGTTGCCTCGATGAACGACAGGTGGTTCGTGTGGGGGAGTGGGTCTCAGGGCGAGAACGCGGGCATGTACGCGTACCGCTGGTCGGATGGGAAGACACTGTACCTAGGAACTGCGAAGGGCTATTCGAGACCAGCGGTTTCTGAAGACGGCGATGTTGTCATGGTGCCAGAGACCGATGGCAACGATGCGGCACGGTATCATGTGGGAAAACTCGACTGACGTCCGCAATGGCCCGAGCGTGTGGCCGTATTGACGTCTAGGGCGCGAAAGGGGACGCTTCATGTGGGCCATGGCAAAAGGACGTTTTAAATCGCTGGCGCTTGTGGCGTTGGTATCTACCTTGTTGGCGGCTACATGCGCTTTGTGCGCCGTTAGTGCCTACGGCGAGGAGGCTCCTTCTGCCTCTGCGCATGACGTTGCGGACATCACCTTCAGGTTGGAGAAGGACGCGCCGGCTACTGGTGCGGTGAACGAAGAGCAGGATTGGTGGAAGGTTACGACCGTTTCTGGCGCTTCGGAACTCGATGCTGTTGGCGACGACGCTGCCGAGTCGGATGGTATGCCTTTCTCATACATTGAGTTTAACGGGGCGGATTGCGACAAGATCGAATTCAGCTTCAAGACAAGAAGCTCGGACTGGACTGGTTGGTCGAAGGGCAACGCCGAGCAGAGGCAGGTGTCTGACGGTGATGCGCCGGTGCAGTGCGTGCGCCTGAGGCTCGCCTCGGATGACACGGGCGAGTATGCGATTGCCTATAGGGTGCATGTTGCAGGAAGCGGATGGCTCGGGTGGTGCGCAGGCGAGGATGTCGCTGGGTGCGAGACGGACGGTGCGGTGGTGGACGACCTCGAGGTCGTTATCGTGGAGAAGGGCGAGGAAAACGAGCTTGCCACGTTCTTCTCTGGACAGGAGAAGGCAGCCTACGTCGGTTTTAATAATGTCGGAGACGCTATGGAGGCCAATCGGGCGAACCCAGATGATTCCGTTGATTCGTCGGCGTTGGCGAGTACGGGGCTGCCCGCCGCGAGGCCATCTGCGTCAAGTGCCCCGACGGCGTCGGTTAGCTATCGTGCGCATGTACAGAATATAGGCTGGCAGCGATACGTCTCGGACGGGGAGACAGCGGGCACCACGGGCCGCGGACTGAGAGTCGAGGCACTTTCGCTCAAGGTGGCGGGCGTGAATGGTGGTATACGATACCGTGCCCACGTACAGAACGTTGGCTGGCAGGGCTGGCATGCAGATGGGGAGGATTGCGGCACGACGGGCAGGGGCCTACGTGTGGAGGCGTTGCAGGTCGAGCTGACGGGTGCTGCGTCAGCCAACTATGACGTCTACTATCGCACCCACGTGCAGAACGTCGGCTGGACTTCCTGGTCGAAGAATGGCGCGACGTCGGGGACAACCGGCAGGGGCCTTCGCGTCGAGGCGGTTCAGGTTCTCCTGGTTAAGCACGGGCAGGCGATTCCCACGGGGGACGGTGTTGCATATTTGAAGCTCGCCAACACCACGTATTCGAGCCCGACCATTCGCTACCAAGCCCATGTCCAAAGCGTTGGCTGGCAGGCCGAGACCAATGACGGAAACATGGCCGGGACTCAAGGACGGTCCCTGAGGCTCGAGGCGCTGAGGGCGAGTGTCGCGGGCGTTAGCGGAGGGATCCAATACAGGGCTCATGTTCAGAGCATCGGATGGCAGGGCTGGGAGAAGGACGGTGCCATTGCTGGTACCGAAGGCCGAGGCTTGAGGATGGAGGCGCTGGAAGTCCAGCTTACCGGTGCCATTGCTTCGAGCTACGACGTGTACTACAGGGTGCATGTTTCGGACATTGGCTGGATGGCCTGGGCCAAGAATGGTGAGACAGCCGGTACCGTTGGGCTCGGGAGGCGCATCGAGGCTGTTCAGATGAAGCTGGTGAAGAAGGGCTCGCCTGCACCGTCTGGCGAAGGCGAGAAGGCTTCCTACCCATCCATCTATGCACCGGAAGTCACCTATGCGACGAGCTCTGTCGTGGGTGACTGGCAGGCTACGGTCAAGGATGGTGAGGTCTCTGGTACAACAGGCAAGTCGCTCTCCATCGGTCGACTCCGCGTGCAGCTCTCCTCTTCCCCCTCCTATGGCGGCATCAATTACCAGGTATCGACGGATGGCACAGACTGGTCCAATGCCGTATCGGATGGAGGCGATGCTGGCGTGTCAGGCTCTGCACTAAAGGCCGTTCGCCTCTCGCTGACAGGTGCTGCCGCAAAGTACTGCGACGTGTGGTACCGCGTACACGTCTCTAACATCGGATGGCTTGGCTGGACGAGGAACGGCTGTGATGCCGGTACGGAAATCAGCTCGAATGCCATAGAGGCGATTCAGGTTGTCGTCAAGCTGAAGGGCTCGTCGGCACCGGGCTCCACGGTCAAGCCTTTTGCCTACCAGGACCTTTTGAACGGAATCGATATCGCTTCTTACCAAGCCGGAATTGATGTCGCCAACGTATCGGCGGACTTCGTGTTCATCAAGGCGACGCAGGGCACCTGGTACAAGAACCAGCTTCCTTCAAAGGGATACGACTATGCTGCATGGGGAGACAAGACGCTCGCAAGTGGGAGGCTCCTTGGTTTCTATCACTACGCCGAAGGTGGGGATCCTATAAAGGAGGCCGAGTACTTCTACAACGCTGTCAAAGCCTACAAGGGAAGAGCTGCGGTGGCTCTCGATTGGGAGGGGCAGGACAACAAGCTCTTTGACACTGGCTTTGACGTGCAGTGGTGCAAGAGGTTTCTGGATAGGATTGCCGAGCTTATGGAAGCGAAGCCCCTCATATACATGAGCAAGAGCACCACAAGAATGTACGACTGGAGCTCCGTTGCCACTAGCTATCCGTTATGGGTTGCCCAGTATGCAAGCAACAACACCACGGGGTATCAGTCGAACCCGTGGACAGACAGCTATTCATTTGGCGCTTGGGCGAAGCCCCTCATCTTCCAGTATTCCGCCACCGGAAGGGTCAACGGATACGAGGGAGACCTCGACTTAGACCTTTTCTATGGCTCTCGGAACTCTTGGGTTGCGCTTCAGTAGTGGGGCTCTGGTCTTAAGGCTACCCAACCGGTGAGCGTCGTGCATAAGAAGTGCATTGGGGACATTCGTGTTAGGCTAGACGCGGTGACTATTCGACTTTGTCGCGGAGGATTCTACATGGCAGACGATAGGACCGTGGATGCGCTCATATTCGCCGGCGGAGTTGGTCGACGCATGGGTGCAGGCTCGCGCCCCAAGCAGTTCCTGGAGCTGGGTGGGAAGCCCATCATCGCCTACACGCTCGACCACTTCGAACAGTGCGAAAGGGTGACGGGCATCACGGTAGCATGTCTACCCGATTGGATTGACTATCTGGAGGAGATCGTCCGCCGGCAGGGGTATAGGACACCCATTACCATCGTACCCGGTGGAAAGACGGGCTTCGAAAGCCGGCTTAACGCGCTCGAGGAGATACACTCGCACCATCCCGAGGATGAAGGCGCCATAGTGTTGGTGCATGACGGCGTTCGACCGCTCATCAACGCAGACACTATCTCGGACTGCATTGACGCGACCATAGAGCATCACTGCGTCGCCACGACCGCTCCGTGTGTCGAGACTGTCATCGTGCAGGACGAGGATGGCAAGGTCGTCAAGGTCGAGGATCGATCGAGGTGCTTCTTGGCGCGCGCCCCACAAGGCTTCTTCACGAACGAGCTTTATCGTGCGCATCTGCGCGCCCGCGATGAGAAGCGCGACTTCGTAGACTCCGTCAGCCTGATGTCCTACTACGGATACGATGTCTTCACGGTTCTCGGTCCGGCAGAGAACATCAAGGTTACGACTCCGACAGACTATTTTGCTTTCAAGTCCTTCGTCGACGAACGTGACATGCGCATGCTGTGGGAAGGTAGGAAGTAATGCAATTCGCAACCAACTCGCCCCTCTGGCTGGGGGCATCCTGGGTGGCGTCACAAAAGGATGCGCCGTGGGAGGAGCTTGAGGGAAAGACCGTGGCAATCACGGGCGCTACCGGTCTCATTGGCAAGACCCTTGCGCTTTCGATTGCCGCTCACAACAAGCTTGCAGGGGAGAAGAGCAAGCAGACGAGGGTTCTCGCGCTTGTGCGTAACGCAGCGAAGGCCCGGTCGATCCTTGGTGACGATGACTATATCGACATCTTGCATTGGGATGCATCGAAGCCATCTACGGAAGGATTCCCGAAGGCGGACTACGTCATCCACTGCGCCAACATGACGGACAGCGCATCGTTCATCGAGCGTCCGGTCGAGGTTATAGAAACCACTACCGCAGGCGCTCGTTCTATGCTCGAGTACGGTAGGCATAGCAACGCCCGAGTTTTGGTGCTCTCCACCATGGAGGTGTATGGCCAATACGATTCCGAAGATCCCATCTCAGAGGACCAAGGTGGATTCCTCGATGCGATGAACGTGAGAAACTCCTATCCAGAGGCCAAGAGGCTTGATGAGGCTCTGACGGCAGCGTATGCATCCGAGTTCGGGGTGTCCGCTACGGTTGCGCGTCTCGCACAAACCTTCGGTCCTGGCGTCCCTTACGACGATCGAAGGGTTTTTGCGGATTTCGCTCGCAGCTGCGTGGAGGGTAGAAACATCGTCCTGCTTACCACAGGTCAGAAGAGGAATATGTACCTTTCTACGCGTGACGCCGCGACGGGTCTGCTTACCGTGCTCGTCAAGGGCGAAGCCGGTCGTGCCTACAACGTCGCGAACGACGACACCATTTGCACCATCAGGGAGATGGCAGAAGAGGTTGCTGCGCGCTTTGGCAGCGGTCGCACTCAGGTGGAAGTAAAGGTCGACGCAGAGGCTGCCAAGCGTTTCCGTAAGGGAGACCTACTTAGGCTCGACACCTCTGCCGTGCGCGAGCTCGGCTGGGCGCCAAAAGTCGGTTTGATAGAAATGTATAGTGACATGATTGAGCAATGGAAAGTCGATTAGACGCCGCACTGTACATCGGTTGAATATTGAATAAAGGTTTGACATGCGGTTTTCACACATAAACTGCCATTCTCAGAGTTCGACCAAGTGTGTTTCCTAGTGACTTTGTAGGAGGAGCTAGTTGTCCGCAGATGTTGTTATTGAAGAATTGGATATGAAAGGTTCAACGGCTTCAACCAAATGCAGCCCCTCTGAGAAGGTTCGCAACAATAAGCGCTTGCGGTATATCGATATCGCAAAAGGAATTGCTATCCTGGCAGTGATAGTTGGACATGTATCAATTCGGCTAGCAGGCTTATCGCGTGGTGCATCCCTAATCATGGCCTCCTGCTTCACCTTCCATATGCCTCTGTTCTTCTTGCTGAGCGGGTATTTTCTCCAGTACGACAGAGCTCTAAATTTGAGGAAGGAAGCGAAGAGGTTCATTGTGCCGTATGTATGTACAGTTGTTGCGATTTTGGCACTGCAAATTCTTACGACGCTAGTACTTGGTGACTGTCCCAAGGGCATGACCTATGGTGAATTTATCCTGGGTTGGATGAACGCCGCTCTGTATGGCTCTGCCAGTATTACCGGAAAAGAGCTTTGGCCTCAGCAATTTCGGGTAGGGGCAATCTGGTTCCTTCTAGCATTGTTCTGGGCGCGCATTTTCGTCTCGCTTGCCTATAAACATCGTTTTCCTGGCATGATTGTTGTTTGCCTGACAATACTGGGCGCGGTTTCTGCACGATATGTCTGGCTACCCTTCTCGATACAGGCGGGGCTTGCCGTCTCCTTATTTGTTTACCTAGGTACTGTTGCGCGCCGGTGTAATTTGCTTAAAAAGCTAACGAGCCATTGGCTTGTCGTGGTGATATCTGCCTTTGTCTGGTTTTATGCCATCGTGTTCTTCAACGGTTTTGGAATGGGGCTTGCAGATTACGGCTCGTCACCGTCGGACGTCTTTAGGAATATTGTTGGATCGATTGCTGCAATCATAACAGTTGTCTCTATTTCAGGATTCCTAGATAGACATGCATGTCATATATCGACACTGCTGGAACAGATTGGTAGATTGTCGCTGTTAATATTGGCTGTTCATATTATTGATGATGATGTTACGAGAATCGATGCAATTAACCTGTTCCTGCTCGGTTCGGGAATGGGCGCATTCTGGATAACAGTTCTCGAATCGATTGTGAGGTGCGCCTATACAGTCCTCTTCGCTCGTTGTCTTATGCGGCTGCGCTTCATTCGCGATATCTTTAGCTAGCGATTTGGTTTGCAGAACACTCATATCAACCTATTATGTTCCGGCGTCTATTTTGCGGATGCAAAGAATGCTCATCATTACGAACTATACGGAGTAGGCGGCTCATACAGCAGTTGACTTTGATGACTAGCGTGCGCGAATTGCTATTATCGTAGTGGCATCTTCTAACCCGAAGGTCAGGCATCGTGCGGCCAGTACTACATAAACACGCGCTCAACCATAAATGACGGATACGTTCGGAACCATGGAATTGTTTGTCTGGTGAATGTCGAGTGAATCAATTACGTATATGAGAAAATTCAACGCCTACGATTCTGCAGCCTAGATGCTCTCTTGTGACGCCTATCGCGGCAGTACCAATCGCGGTGCATATAATTGCAGATTATTACTTCAAAGCTTGCTTTGCGGAGGTTCAGTGTGTAAGAGAGGATGGATACACCTTACCACTTTATATCTATATTTAGAGTTTTTATTATTCTGCTATAAGCCGAAATAAATACTGGAAACAAGTTTAACTTGTAGACTGTAGCGACAATTAGCAGACGCCTATACGTTCTTCCATGCGCTAGTGCATACTTTAAGTTTATATAAGGCGAGTTTCTCCAAGTAGGAAAGTATCTATCCAAAAAGGAGTTACATTCAGCGCAAGCATCCTTGAGATTATTTTCTGGTGAGGTCGCAAGGCGGTAGTTAAATGAGATGCCCAGATGTAGGAATGCGGCAGCATCGAGTGCCAGATTCTTCTCCTCCGAAGCATGCTCATCTATATATCGCTGTTTCACTTCCTTAAAAGCGTTATATGTGAGAGCAATTTGCTGCGGCCTAATAGTCTGAATGGCAGAATCCGAGTGGACGGTATAGTTCACAAGGGACTTAGGTACAAAGACAACACGGCCATTCATCTTCAAATAAGCAAGCCAATGAAATAGAAGATCCTCGACTACTTGAGGCTTCTCTTTGAGGTCTTCGATTTCCTTCAGAGTGGAAGCGCGAAAAAGCTTATTCCATAGGGCGCCATTTAGCTCGAGCAAGCGTCCTGGATCATTTCCAATAATGAAATCATCATGCTTGTCACAAAATTCACGAGACAGGGTTTTCCCACTTGTAAGATCTATGCGAGAGAATCCACACACAGCAATATCGGCATTTGATTTCTCTGCGGCGGTGTACAAATCTTCTAGGAACGTGGGCTCGGCATAATCATCACTGTCGAGAAAACCGATATACTTTCCACGTGCCTTCTTAATGCCGTCTCTGCGAGCGCACCAGACACCCTCGTTTTGCTTGTTAATAGTAACAATGTGGTCTGGGTATTTCTCTTGCCACTCGCGAAGAATGTCGGCGCAATTATCGGGTGATCCATCGTTTATGAAGATGAGCTCGTAGTTATCTAGAGTCTGTCCGATTAGCGATGCTATGCACTTTGGAAGGTATTTCTCGGCTTTGTAGCAAGGAATGATGACGCTCAGCTTTGGATTCATCTAGACTTCCTTCTTCGATTGCTGGGCACCAGCATATGAGCATGTCTCGTAGCTAGTGAAAGCCAGGCTTTCTAAGAGCTACACCCGCTCTGAATACTATACACACTGCCTCGATGTCAGAAAGTAGGAGTTTAATATAGTCTAGAGCATAAGCGGGACATCTCGTTCGATGCTTGCAACACAACGGATGAGTCACATAGGGTTCCCGCTTTTATGAAGCGCGGAATGACGAATTGATTGTTTTTATACCGGCGTTGGAGTTTTGCGAGAATATCTTTACTTTAGTGGACACTACCGTTGTTGATAGGGGGACCAATGCCTGGCAAGCCTTATCCTGAAGGCGCCCTTGAAAGACTCCAAAAGGAAGAGCTCAAGATTCTTGAAGTCATTGACTCAATCTGTAGGAAGCACGGTCTAACATATTTTATTGATGCGGGTACTACGTTGGGTGCCGTAAGGCACGGTGGCTTCATTCCGTGGGATGACGATGCCGACGTCGGCATGCCTTACGAGGACTACAAAAAGTTCTGCGAGATTGCGCCTCATGAGCTTCCAGAGGGCTATTCCTATCATGATTGGAATAACACGCCTGGTTACTATGCTTTCTGGCCAAAGATATTCCGCGACGGTACAAGGTTCGTTGATAATCTTGCCCAGCAAGCAGGTCTAAATCAATGCATCTTCGTTGATGTTTTCCCCTATCGTGTATTGGATGAGAACCCGAAGATTTCTAGCTCGAAGCGCAAGGAGGCGTCGCTTTGGGAGCGCATGCTGTACCTGCACTATCTTGAGTATCCAAAGATACCTAAGGGCACGCCGCTTCGCGGGCTGTTCGTGCAGGCCTGCAGGCTTGTCCACAAGACTGTGGCACAGCTATGGACACCGCAGATGATGCAGGAGTACTTCGATCGTGCGCTTGATACATCACATCCTGGAGATGAGTGGGTCGATGCGTGCTACGCAACTAGAGTCAAGTACAAGACGGACGTTTTGTTCCCCGTTCGTGACATTGACTTCGATGGGCTTACTCTCAAAGCTCCGCATGATTGTGACGCATACCTCAGGAACCTTTACGGCGACTATATGTCGCTGCCTCCCGAGGATGAACGCTATACGCACCTGCCAGTCGTTCTCGACTTTGGTGATGGCGTTAACGTAATGGAGCAGGTTTCCGACTAGCAGAAAAGCTTGTACGTAGCGTATCGTGCGGAGGACATTCATGTCGGCAGTAGAACAGGTAGACATTCGGCGTGCAAGAGTAAACTCGCTTGCGGGGCTCAAAGTAGTTGCCCTTGCCATGATTTTTGTTTGGCATTTTGGTTTCTTTACAACTCCCGACCTTGGTAGCCGGATGTGTGAGTTCTTCTTTGCATGCTCGGGCGTTCTTGAGGCAATCCGACACTTTGGTAAGTATGAATATACACTCGGAGAGTCGTTTGACAACTTCGTAAAGAAGTTCAAAAAGATGTATCCCGTGTACCTAGTGACCTTTGTCCTCGCGCTATTACTTGGGCAACTTGGTGCCTCTGCTTGGAACGCGGCCAAATACAAGATAGTCGCGATATTATCGCTCTTCATGCTTCAGGTCTGGGACGCACGCACAATGTTCGCGTTTAATGGAGCATCTTGGTTCCTTTGCGACCTCCTTATTTGCTATGCGTTCACGCCATTCATGTCGTACGTGGTGGAGAGAGTCAAAAGGAAAGCTAAGGACAGCAATCGCGCCGTGTGGCTTCTCCTTGTATCCTGTGTCCTTTTGAGGCTCACGATTGATTTTGCGGTGGGACATGGCGCACTTACTATTTCTACCCACACGTTCCCGCCCGTCAGGCTCCTTGATTATTTCATTGCATATGTATGTGGCTGTCTGGCACTTGATTGGAATGAACGAGAAGGCGCCTCTGTCGCAATGGGCGGGAAGGCATTGCAGACTGCGGTAGAGCTTGCTGTCCTTCTGCTGTACGTCATCCAGGTTTTGCTTACTACGAAGCTCGTAGTAAGCAGGACGTTCGGAATGATTTGCGCTGTATTAGTTGTTCTCGTGTTCGTTTTCTGCCGAGGAGGAGCTAGTTCGTTCTTCTCGTCTGCGCCATTTTTGCATCTGGCGAGGATTGAGCTTGAGTTTTATATGGTGCACCAACTGTGCATCTGGTTCTGTTACTTTGCCTTCCCCAGCCATGGCCGTCTTTTCATCGTCGCGTCTGCACTTGCTTTGACGTTTGTGATGTCCTTCGTCGTCAAGTATGCGGAAAGGGCAGTTCGCAAGCTGTTCGACAGGGTTTTCTGATGGGTGAGCTCCCCAAGACTCTCCAACGTCTCCGATAGCCGTCGCGCCCCAACGGGGTTGGCTTGCGTGCGCCGCATTGGGGTATCCTACTAGGAAGCGACTCGATTGGCCGGGTGGCGTACGTGCGGAAGGTGTCTTATGGGATTCTTCAAGCGGCTCTGCCTGTTTGTGTTTGGCCTGGCTGGACTTCTGGCCCTGGCGGCCTTGGTCCTGCCGTGGTTTGGCCCGTGGACCAGCGAGGCCACGGCCCTCTTGGGGGTGGACGAGTACTACGTTGCCGTTGAGGCGCTGGTGCTGGTCACGGCACTGGGGTGCCTGATCTGCCTGCTGAGGTCCATCTTCAAGCGCAACCGCAAGACCGTCATCGTGGCGAAGGAGGGCGGCGACCAGATCACCGTGACGCGTGACGCCATCGCGTCGCAGGCGACGCACGTGATCGAGGAGGACGGCGTCTACACTGCAAAGCGCGTGAGCGTCTGGGCCAAGAAGCGTGGGCACGTTCGCGTGGCTGCCCGCGTGCAGCCCCAGATGACGGTGGACACCGTGGCAGCGGGCAAGGACCTGCACGACCGCCTGGTTGCCGGCCTCACGACCGTGTGCGGCGACAACGTGGACAGCGTGGACCTTGAGTTCCTGAATGCTGCGGAGTACGCCCCGACCTCGGCCCCGGCCGACGACTACGCGCTTGCGGCCAGCGACATGGCTGCGGGTTCCCCGAGCACCGTCGATTACACGGCTGCAAACGTGACGACCGACCCAAGCGGTGACGACAGACCTGCCGAGGCCGCGACGGCAACGGCAGACGCGCCGGTGGATGGCGCTGCTGCGAAGGAGCTAGAGGCCGCGGGCGACGGCGCGGATGACGCGTCTGACGAAACGATGTCGGCATCGGTGTCGGCGTCGGCTCCGGCTGAGGGCGATGCGCAATCCAACAACGATGCGCCGGAAGTCGAGGGATCCGAGATTACGGTTCCCATGGCCCGCTATGCCGGCAGGGACAGCGAGACCACGGGGGAGGAGTAGAGCATGACGGACACCAAGCCCAGGCTCACGATAGAGGGCGAGAAGGACGAGCGTGCCAGCGAGGCAACCGCAGGCGGAAGCGACGCCAACGGCGGGGCCAGCGGCAAGGGGGGCAATCCCTTCTCGCATGCGCGCGAGGCGACCGCGGCATGGCTTTCGGGCAACTTCCCCGGGCACGAGAACGCGGTGTTCGGCGGCATCTGCGGCCTGATCGTTGCGGTGCTGGTGTTTGCCATCGGCTTCCTGCGGACGCTCTTTGTGCTGCTGTGCGTGCTGGTGGGCGTGGCCATTGGGCAGTACCTGGACGGAAACCCTGCCGTGGTCAAGGCCGTCCGCAAGTTCTTTGGCAACGGTGGCGAATAGTAAAGACCGAGGCCGGCGCGCGCTGGCGACCGATACGGAACGACCCGTCCGAGAGGAGAGGGCAATGTCCAACAAGAGGAATTCCAGGAAGTTTGGCGAGGCGAAGTCTGCGGAGGACGCCGCCGTGGCCGACTACGAGACGATAGGCGATTCGGCGGCGGATGTCGCTACCGCGGGCGATGACTCTGCGGCAGGGGAGGCGTCGGAGGCCGGCGAGGAGCCCGAGACCATAGTCGCGAGCGTGGAGGCGAGCCAGGACGCCGCCCAGGAGCAGGCGGAGGCTGCCGCGGAGGAGGACCTAGACGGCGAGGACTCGCTCACGTTCAGCAACGGCGTGATCGAGAAGATCGTGGCCATCGCGATGCACGACGTGCCGGGCGTCATTGGCATGAAGGGCGGCTGGCTTAACCGCGTGCAGGACGTGATTGGCGTGAGCGACTCGCGCAAGGGCGTGAGCGTGGAGGTGACGCCGGACGCGTCCGTGCGTGTGAACATCAGCGTGCTTATTGAGTACGGCGCGTACGCCCCGCAGGTGTTCGAGGACGTGAAGAAGGCCGTCGTGAAGAACGTCACGGGCATGACGGGTCTTTCCGTCGCCGGCGTGAACCTGCGCATCGAGGACGTGCTGACGGCCGACGAGGTCGCCGCGCGCAACAAGGCCGAGAAGTTTGCCGAGGACAAGGCCCTGGCGGAGGCCGCCGAGGCCGCGACCGAGGCCGGCGACGGGACGGCGGAGTAGCCGTGGGGGCAAGGTCGGCCGTTGCCGTGGGTGCGGGACGGCTTGTCCACTGGGGGCTGAGCAGCGTCCTGCACCGCAGCGCATCGCAGCTGCCGGGGCGCATCGCCCTGGGCATCGACCCAAACCTGATGGGCGAGCTCTCGCACAAGCTGCGCAAGGGCGCCATCGTGGTATGCGGTACGAACGGCAAGACCACCACGAACAACGTGCTGGCATCCTCCATCGAGGCCGCCGGCAACACCGTGCTGTGCAACCGCGCGGGCGCGAACATGGCCGCAGGCGTGACGTCTGCACTTCTCCCCGGGAAGGCCGCGGACTGGGCCGTGATGGAGGCGGACGAGCTTTCCACGGTACACATTCTGCCGAACCTGCACCCGCGCTACCTGGTGCTGCTGAACCTGTTTCGCGACCAGCTAGACCGTGCGGGCGAGATCGACCACGTGCAGGACACGATCGTGCGGGCGCTGGGGTCGTCCCCGGAGACGACGCTGCTTGTGTGCGGCGACGACCCGCTGAGCATGGGCGTGGCGCGGCGCGCGGCGCAGGCGGGCACCAAGGTGCTTGCGTTTGGCGTGGACGAGGACCTGCACCTGCCGGCGGACCGCGTGCCGGAGGCGCGCTTCTGCCAGGTGTGCGGCGCCGAGCTTGAGTACGAGTGGCGCTCGTACGCGCAGCTAGGCAAGTTCCGCTGCCCGAACGGCGACTTCGAGCGCCCGGAGCTTGACTTCAGGGCGACAGGCGTGCGCGTTGACCGCTCCGGCGTGTCGTTTGACGTCGAGGGCCTGGGGCTTGATGGCAAGGTCCACCTGAGGGCGGGCTTTGGCGGCGTGTACATGGCATACAACCTGCTTGCCGCGTTTGCCGCGGCGTCGCTCGCGGGCGTGACGGGCGAGCAGTTCCAGCGGACGCTTGACGGCTACCACCCGGAAAACGGGCGCCTGCAGCACTTTGAGGTGGGCGGTCGCGAGGTGGTGCTGAACCTTGCGAAGAACCCCACCGGCTTCAACCAGAACATATCGCTCCTGCTTGCGGACGACCGCGAGAAGGCGGCGTACTTCGTGATAAACGACGACTTCAACGACGGCAAGGACATCAGCTGGATCTGGGACGTTGACTTCGAGCGGCTGGCGGCGGAGCACATCCGCGTGGTCTGCGGCGGACATCGTGCGAACGACGTGCAGGTGCGCCTGAAGTACGCCGGCATCAAGGCGGACATCGCGGGCAGCGTGGGCGACGCGCTGGGCCGCGTGGGCGACATGGACCTGGCGTGCCCGCTGTACGTGCTCACGAACTACAGCGCGCTCTGGCCGGCGAAGGCCGAGCTCGAGAGGATGGGTGAGCGCCATGACTAGCGGCAGGACCCTGCGGATCGCCCACCTGTACCCGGAGCTCCTGAACCTGTACGGAGACTCGGGAAACATTCTCGTCCTCAAGAGCCGCATGGCCTGGCGTGGCATAGAGCCGCAGGTGATGGAGGTTCACGTGGACGACCGCCCGTCCTTCTCGGGTGTTGACATCGTCTTCATCGGCGGAGGCTCTGACCGCGAGCAGAAGATCGTGTGCGACAAGCTCCTGGCGGAGCAGGCGGAGCTGAAGGCGTACGTGGAGGATGGCGGCGTGCTTGGCGCCGTCTGCGGAGGCTACCAGCTGCTGGGCGAGAGCTACCTCATGGGGGACGAGAAGGTCCCGGGGCTCGAGCTCGTGGACCTGTACACGGACCGGGGCGAGCCCCGGCTGATAGGCAACATCGCGGTGGAGAGCCGCATTAGCCCGCAGCCCATCGTGGGCTACGAGAACCACGGCGGCCGCACGCACCTGGGGCCGGGCGTGGAGCCGATGGGCAAGGTGCTGTACGGCCACGGGAACGACGGCGAGTCCGGCTACGAGGGCTGCCTGTACAAGAACGTCGTGGGCACGTACGTGCACGGGCCGCTCCTGCCCAAGAACCCGGGCGTCGCGGATTACCTGATAGCGCGCGCACTGCAGAGGAAGTATGGTAGTGGTGAGCTGGAGCCCCTGGACGATGCCGAGGAGCTTGCGGCCAACAAGGTAATGTACGACCGCCTGATGGCGGGCGAGGTAGAGGAGTGAGCATGGAGAAGGTCATCGTCTTCGGTAGCTTGAGCATGGACATGTCCGTTAAGTGTCGCGCCATTCCGCACAGGGGAGAGACCGCCGTGGGCAGCGACTTCCTGACCACGCCCGGCGGCATGGGCGGAAACCAGGCCGTGATGTGCTCCAGGATGGGCGCGGACACGTTCATGGTGGGCAAGGTGGGAGATGACGCCTATGGCCGCGAGCTCATGGCGTCGCTCGCGCGGCACGGCGTGATCTGCTCGAACGTGAGCCTCTCTGCGGACGAGCACACGGGAATCGGCCTGGTGATGCGCGGCGAGGGCGACAACCGCGCCGTGTATGACCCGGGCGCGAACGCCACCATCACGTACAAGGAGGTGCGCGCCGCCATCCACGGCCTTGCGGGCAAGGACAACGTCTTCTTGTGCCAGCTGGGCTGCGACCTCGAGGCCACGATGCAGTCCATCCTGTGCGCAAAGCGCAACGGGCTGTTCACCATCCTGAACGCGACGCCGGCACGCAGCATCCCGGAGGAGGTGTACCAGGCGCTGGACGTCCTGTGCATCAACGAGGGCGAGTGCGAGTTCCTGAGCGGCATAGGCTGCATGGACGACGCCTCGCGCGAGAAGGCGCTGCGCTTCTTCGAGCGTCGCGGCGTGGGCCACACCGTCATCACGCTCGGCCGCCGCGGATCGGTCACGTTGGTGGACGGCAAGATGGTCAAGGTGCCGTGCTTCTCCGTCGAGACCGTGGACACCACGGGCGCGGGCGACGCGTACGTGGGAGAGCTGGCGGCGCACCTGTGCTTTGGCGGCGACATCCAGGAGAGCATGGTGTACGCCTCCGCCGCCGCGGCCCTCTGCGTGACGAAGGTGGGCGCGCAGGCCGCGATGCCCACGTTCGCGGAGGTGGAGAAGTTCATGAAGGCCTACAAGGGCGAGTAGCCGCCCTTCTCGCGTGGACGCGACGGTCTTGGCTTGACGGGCAGGCGGACAATCGACTGGTTTGAGTGGGCGAGGGCCTTGGGGGCCCTCGCCATCGTCGCACTGCACGCGATGCGCGCGACTGAGCTGGCGCCCGGGCTTGCCGCCGCGCATCCGACGCTTTTTTGGGTCGAGGGCATCGTGCAGATTCCGCTTGCCCGCTGGGCGGTGCCGGTGTTCTTCATGATGTCCGGTGCGCTGATTCTGGACCCTGGGCGAGAAATGCCCCTTCGCAAGGTGGGGCGCTACGTCTGGCGGATGGCGTTCGTCCTGCTGACGGTTGGGTTTGCGTTCTGCCTTATGGAGACCGTCGCGAAGAGCCCCGGCCCTGCGGGTACGTACGCGCTGACGCCGCCCATGGTGGGGACTTCCCTCATGCACCTTCTGGAGGGGAAGTCCTGGGACCACCTGTGGTACCTGTACGCGCTCATCGGGCTGTACCTGCTCACGCCCGTGCTGCGGCCGTTTGTGCGGGATGCCGGCCGGCGCGAGCTAGGACTTGCCGTGCTCTTGGCGTGGGTGCTGCTTGCGCTGGTGCCTGCGGCGAACCTTGTGCTGGGCGTGAGGCTGTACCGCTTTGTGACGCTGGACGCGTCCGTCGCGTACTACCTCGCGGGCTACTATGCCTACAACTACCTTGAGCTTGACTGGCGCGTCGTGGCGGCCGGCCTTGCGTCGCTCGTGCTCGCGTGCCTGCCAAACGCGCTGTCCGTGGGCTCCCTTGCGGGCGTGCTGTCGCTTCCCCAGTATGGCGTTGTCATGCCGTACGCGCTGCTCGTGTTCCTGCTGCTGCGCAGGGTGCTCGACGTGCCAATCGATCGCCATCCCGTGGCTCGCGCGCTTGCGAGGGACAGCTTTGGCATCTACCTGATGCACCCGCTCTTTGGCCACCTGGCAATTTGGTTTATTGACTACCGGGCGCTTTCCGTTCCCGCGCTACAGGCGGGCATCTTTGTGGCGGGCGTGCTGGGATCCGTCGCGCTGACGCGCGCGCTGAGGCTGCTGCCGGGGTTTAGGGACAAGATCTAGGGTTGGCACTCCGCGCGCGGCTATGGTTCCCGTGCCACCACCATGCCCGAGGGCCGTGGTCTGGGGTTTGAGGAACGTCAAACTCGTTTTTTAGGGAATGAGTTGTTCGTAATTTAGGGAATGAAAAACCTGTAATTTATGGAACGATACATGTGTAAAATAGGGGGCAAAAATCCTTGCAGTGCCAAGTGCGCAGGTAGGTGATGGCGATGTCTTCAAATACGACGCTTATTCCCAAGGGGTACAGACCAAGGCTGGTTGAGAAGAGGCTGGACGTCTTGATGCGCGCGTTTGGCTGCGTGGAGATAACCGGCCCCAAGTGGTGCGGCAAGACGTGGACGGCACTCTCGCGGTCCGCAAGTGCAACGAGGCTCGACGACCCTTCCCAGCGCGAAGCAGCTCAGATGGATCCAGCGCTTGCGCTTGTGGGGGACGCACCGCACCTTGTGGACGAGTGGCAGGAGGTTCCCGAGGTGTGGGACGCCGCCCGGCGCAAGGTGGATGACGCGGGTGGCGAGCGCGGTTTGCTGCTTCTTACGGGCTCGACATCGCTTGCGAGTGACAAGCGCGAGAAGGTCCGCCATTCTGGGACGGGAAGGATTGCCAGGCTCGCCATGGGCCCAATGGCGCTGTGCGAATCTGGGGAATCCGCCGCACGCGTGTCGCTACGTGCTCTTCTCGACGGAAAGGCAATGGTGCCCGCGCGCTGCGAGACGGGAATACAGGACGTCGCCCGCTGGTGCTGCAGAGGCGGCTGGCCTGCGAACCTCGACCTGCCCGACGAGGTGGCGTTCGAGACCGCCGCGCAATACATACGCTCCGTGCTGGATGTCAACGTCCTGGACGAACGCCTCTCGCCCGATACCGCGCTTGCGCTCATGCGGGCCCTTGCGGTGAACGAGAGCCAGGCGGTCACGTACAAGACGCTTGGGAGGGACATGTCGGGAGGGCGCCCTGCCCCTGACGTTGGAACTATCGCCTCCTACCTCGAGCTGTTTAACAGGTTGTACCTGACGGCGGAGCTACGCGGCTGGGAGCCCCCGCTGCGTGGCAAGTTGCGAGTGCGCGTGAAGCCCAAGCGCTACTTCTGCGACCCGTCGCTTCCGGTTGCGCTCCTTGGGGCGACGCCGGATGGGCTCCTGCGGGACATGCAGACGTTGGGACTCCTCTTCGAGAACCTCGTCATTCGCGACCTGCGCGCCTTCATCTCCACCTATGGCGGGGTTGGCAACCAGCTGTACTACTACCGTGATGACGCTGGCCTGGAGGTGGACGTGGTTGTCGAGCGTGGTACCCGTTGGGGCGCAATCGAGATCGAGCTGAGCGATACAAAGGCTGACGAGGCCGCGGAGAACCTTAAGAGGCTGCGCAACAAGGTACTGAGGAACTCGGCAGCCCAGAGTGCGGCGCCCGCGTTTCTCGCCGTGGTGGTGGGGCGGGGAAGCCTTGCCTACACGCGCGACGACGGCGTCTGTGTGATTCCGGTTGCGCTCCTTGGGGCATAGCCCAAGCTTGTAGAATCGCCCTTTCTCTTTGGGGCGTAGGCTTTGCATTTGTATCTTGCGAGAAAAGCGCTGAATACGGAGCCGAAGCCCCTCCCTTGTTTGTAAGAAATGACGATTCGTATAAATAAGAGCATCGTGCCGAGCTTCGTTGTTGCTACTTTGGCGGATTTCTACAAGTAGCGGCCGCCTGCAGCCACAGCCGCCTGCGCCCGACAACTACCTGCCAGCTACCTGCCAGAGGGCGCCTTCGAGAACGATGTGTCGGATCTTCTCGCCCACGCGACGTAGGCGGCGATGCTTGCGACGCAGGCAAGCGACATGATGGCCCACATGGCGGAGTATCCCGCGCCCGTGATGAACGTGCCCGCGACGCCGCCGCCCAGGCCATAGCCGATGTCGTACCCGCACAGGAACGTGGAGTTTGCCGAGCCGCGCGTCTGGCTCGTTGCGATGTGCACCGCCATGGACTGCAGCGACGGCTCGAGCCCGCCAAACGCGTAGCCGGCGAGCATGGCGGAGGCCACGTCCGTCACGACGTTGGGCGCCAGCGCCAGCAGCAGAAACGCCACGAGCATGGCGGCGTTGCACGTGTAGACAAAGAACGCCTCGCCGCGCTGGTCCACGAGCTTGCCCAGCGTGACGCGCACCAGAAGCAGCATCGCGGACATCACCAGGAAGTAGATCGAGCCGGACGGCAGCGACCTCTGCGCCGCGAAGATCGCGACGAAGTTCTCCAGCGCGCCAAACGTGAACATGAACACGAGCATGGTGACCGTGGCGGGCAGCGAGTCTCGGTTGATGATGGTGCGCAGGTCAAGGCGCTTCTTTGGGACGCTTGGCCTAGGGGCGCGCACGAGCGAGAAGAGCACGAGGCCAACGGCGGCGATCGCGGCCGCCGCGGCATAGAGCGCCCTGAAGCCCAGGCCCTCCATGAGCGAGAGGCCCAGGGCGGGCGCGATGGCGGACGCCAGCGCCGTCGCCATGCCAAAGTATCCCATGCCTTCCGCAAGGCGCGGGCGGCAGATCACGTCTGACGCCACGGTCGCGGTGGTCGAGTTGGAGAACGAGAGCCCCATGCCGTGCAGCATGCGGATCGCGATGGCCGCGCTGAGCACGGGCACGAACACGTAGCCCAAGGGCGCCAGCCCCATGAGCACGCGGCCCGCCACGAGCGCGGCGGCTGCCTTGGCGGGCGTGGTGGTTGTCGAGTTTGCAGACTTGTGCAAGAGAATCCCTCCAGACGGATCGAAGTGACCGTCCAGCAGGGACCGTGCGCGACGTGCGCGAGCGTCAAGGCTGGGCGGCGTGGCCATCAAATGGACTTACGCCGCGGGGCAGCTCATTGACGGTTGCGATTATAGCCCAGAGGCCCGCGAACGTCCGCCCGGAGGGAAATTGCCACAGCGGCGCTGACGGTGCAGCCGGAAAACCCCTGGTGAGTGCATCTTTTGTGGTGCCGGATCAGGCGCTCGAACGGCAAAGATTCGCAAATCGCCATTTTTGGCGGTTTGAGATGTCGCAAACAGCCAAATTTGGTCGTTTCCGAAATCTCAAACAGCCAAATCTGGCCGTTTGAGATAGAATGGGCTCATTGCAACTAGCAGGATCGACCTGCCGACCGTCTTGACAAGTGCGGAGGTGACGGCTCGATGCATCGCGAGGCGATGGAGGACCTACGTAGATGGGCTGATTCTCCCAGGAGAAAGCCCCTCGTCGTGACGGGCGCGCGCCAGGTGGGCAAGACGTGGCTCGTTCTGGAGTTTGGCCGCGAGCACTATGATGCCGTCGCCCATGTGACCTTCCTCGACAACGAGGTGATGAAGGGCGTGTTTGCCGGCTCGCTGGAGCCCAATCGCCTGCTTGCCGCGATCTCCGCGTACACGGGGACGGATGCCTCGAGCGGCAAGGTCCTGGTCTTTTTGGACGAGATTCAAGAGTGTCCCCGTGCGATCGCGTCCCTGAAGCAGTTTTGCGAGGATCGTCCTGATGTGCCAGTCATTGCGGCGGGGTCTCTGCTGGGCGTCGCGATGAACAGGTCCGCAACCAGTCGCAACGCACAAGAGCGCGTGTCCTGGCCTGTCGGCAAGGTAGACTATCTTGACATGCACCCCATGACGTTCAGGGAATTCGTGTCGGCCGTTGGTCAGCCACGGCTCGCCCAGCTGCTTAGGGCGGACTCCCTCGAGCTTGCATGCGCCATGGGCGAGAAGTATGACGACCTGCTTCGTCTGTACCTCTACACGGGCGGCATGCCGGAGGCCGTGCAGGCGTACCTCGACACGAACCTTCTTGCCGAATCGCGCAAAGTGCAGCTGAGGCTACTTCGCGACTACGAGTTCGACTTCTCCAAGCACGTTGCCGTGCCCGTGGAATCCGAGCGCATCCGTGAGGTCTGGCGCTCGGTGCCTACGCAGGTCTCGCGCGAGTCCGGTATCAACAAGTTCGTGTACTCAAAGATCAAGGCCGGGGGCCGTGGCAGGGAGTACAGGGACGCCGTGTCGTGGCTTGTGGATGCGGGCCTCGTCACCAGGGTGTCACGCGTTTCTCGCCCGGGAATCCCCCTGCTCTCGCATGCGGACGAGCGGTCGTTCAAGCTCTTCCTGCTCGACGTGGGGCTGCTTGGGGCCGCATACGGCCTTGACCAGGATATCGTCCTGCACGGGGATGCGCTGTACGCCCAAGGCAAGGGCGCATACGCGGAGCAGTACGTGTGCCAGCAGCTTGTTGCAAGCAGCGCGTGCGTCCCGTACTACTGGTCTGCCGACGGAAGAACGGAGAAGGGCGAGGTGGACTTTCTTTACGAGTGCCGCGGGAAGGTGGTTCCCCTCGAGGTGAAGTCCGATGACAACGTACGCAGCCGCAGCCTGGCGAAGTTTGCGAAGCAGTACGGCATCGAGCGCTGCCAGCGGCTGTCCCGGCGCGGTTACAAGGACGAGGGGTGGCTCGTCAACCTGCCGCTCTTTGCCGCCAACGTGCTGCCGGCGCTTCTTTAGCCGCGGCCTTGTGATAGAATCGCCTCGCTCGTGAAGTTGCCGGCGCCTTTGGCAAGCGCCGGCCAGGAGGGGAGAAGAGCTTGCTCATCTAGCGATGCCCGCATCGGGCGCCCAAACACGTATTGGATTGGCAACGCCGGTCCGCTGGGTGCCGCGCATCGCGCACAGCCGCTCTTCTTGGGACGCACGTCCTTCTCGCCCGCGTTGGGCGGAGGCGTTGCGCCTGCGCCCGGCGGTCGGCCTCGTGAGGAGGCCTACCTTGCAGATGAATCTCACCAACATTGGCTATACGTACCCTGGCACGGCCGAGCCCGCGCTCTCTGGCATTACCCTTGCGCTGGCGCCGGGGTGGTGTGGCATCGTGGGCGACAACGGCTGCGGCAAGACCACGCTCGCGCGCGTGGTGTGCGGTCAGCTTGCGCCAAGCGAGGGCACGCTCACGCATGGCCTGGTGTGCGCGATGTGCGAGCAGGACGCGAACATGGCGCCTGAGCGCCTGTCTGAGTTCGCGTGTGACTACGCCGCGGACACCGTGCGCCTGCGTGCGCGCCTGGGCGTGCAGGACGACTGGCCGTGGCGCTTTGACGAGCTTTCCGGCGGCCAGCGCAAGCGCCTGCAGGTTGCCGTGGCGCTGTGGGAGCGCCCTGACCTGCTGGTGATGGACGAGCCCACCAACCACGTGGACGCGCCTACGCGCCGCGCGATCATGGGCGCTCTTGCGGAGTTTCGCGGCATCGGCCTTCTGATCTCTCACGACCGCGAGCTGCTGGACGCTCTGTGCCGGCACTGCCTGTTCATGGGGCCGCGTGGCGCCGTCATGCGCCCCGGCACGTGGAGCGAGGGCGCCGCCCAGGAGGAGCGCGAGCGCGCCGAGGCCTCCCATGCCCGCGACGTCGCACGGACGGAGGCTGCGCGCATACGTCGAGAGGCGGAACGCCGCCGCCAGCGGGCGGAGCAGTCCGCGGCGCGCCGGAGCCTTCGCGGCGTGGACCCCCGGGACCATGACACGCGCGAGAAGATCGGGCGCGCCGTGGTCACGGGCAAGGACGGGATCGCGGGGCGGTCCCGCGCCGTGGCGGCTGCGCGCCTGGAGCGCGCGGAGCGCGCGGCCGAGGCGACGTTTGTGGAGCGGCGCTACGACGGCAGCGTGTGGATGGACGTGCAACCCAGTGCGCGCAAGGTGCTGTTTCGCGCTGCGGCGGGCGTACTTCCGCTTGACGGCGGCGCGTCCGCTGGCGGCGCGTATGCTGGCGGCGTGCATAAAGATGGCGCGGTCGCCGGCGAGGCAGGTCCCGTGCTGCGCGTTCCGGCCCTGACCATTGGCAACACGGAGCACGTGGCCCTTGTGGGCACAAACGGCAGCGGAAAGACGACGCTCGTGCGTCATGTGATGGCGAGGCTCGATCCCGATGTGCCGTGCTGCTACGTGCCGCAGGAGCCAACGGAGGCGGAGCGCCGCGGCGCGCTTGTGCGGCTGGGCGCGCTCTTGCCAGACGAGCGCGGTTTCGTGCTCGGCATCGTGGCGCGGCTGAACTCCGACCCGGCGCGCCTGCTCGAGGGCGGGGAGCCGAGCCCCGGCGAGCTGCGCAAGCTGATGCTTGCGCTTGGCATGCTGGACAAGCCGGCGCTCATCGTGATGGACGAGCCCACGAACCACCTGGACCTGCACTCCACGCAGGCGCTCCAGGAGCTGCTCGCGGGATTTCCGGGAGCGCTGCTGCTTGTGTCGCACGACGCGGCGCTGCTGGACGCGGCGACGAACGCCCGCTGGGAGGTCGAGCGCGCGGGGGAGGGCGATGCCGTGCTATGCGTTAGGTAGGTGCGGTTGGTATGCGCTGACAGCTGGGGCGGCTGTTCTTCTCGCGTGGGAAGACGGCCATCTTACGTGTTTCGATAGACTTGTATAAGTTGTAAATTGCTGGTGTGCTCGCATGAACCATATCGAGGGTTCGACCCTGACTCATGACCAGACGGTTCAGATTTTTGACAGGGCAACGTTCTCGGGCACTGCGGCGGTGGACGACATCGTGGAGGCGCGAAACCATTTTCGGGCGTTCGACCACGTTCTGGATACCTGGGACGAGCCGTTGAGCCCAGACTATCTGTGTGCAATGCATCGCATTCTGAAGAGCGGCACCGCGGATGCCGCGAATCCTGTCATGGCGGTGGGGGAGTTCAAGAAGTTCTCCAACGTTATAGGGGGCACTGCCTCTGACGTCGAGACAGCCTCGCCGGAGGACGTCCTCCACCTGGTGGGCGACCTTATTGATTCCTACGAGGGCAAGTCCGTGCGCCAGTTTGAGGGAGTATGCAAGCGTCACGGGTTATCTGGAGGATACCTGCGGCTGTGCCCAAGACCGCTTCGAGGCCACGTACATGCCGATGGCGAAAGAGTTCATGCGCGTGCTGCGCGATACCCGCCGTTTTCCCGAGCGCCACGAGCCGTGATGATGACGCGACGTGGTGTCGCGGCCGAGGGTGATGAGTGGTACCATAGCTAAACGACAGGGGAGCTGGCGCACGCCGGCTGAGAATGGGCCCAACGCGGCCCTGACCCAATAACCTGATCCGGGTAATGCCGGCGTAGGGACCAGAGCACCGCATGTTCGGGCACCTACGGATACGTGGGTGCCTTTTTGGTGCCCGGAAGGGAGGGCGCATGAACTGTTCCGTCGCGATTCAGTTTCTGCCCATGGACGCCACGACCGACGACGAGACCTGCTCCGCGGTCGACCAGGTGATCGCCTACATCGACTCGACGGGGCTGGACTACTTTGTAGGCCCGTTCGAGACCGCGATCGAGGGCGACTACGACGCCTGCATGGAGTGTCTGAAGAACTGCCAGCTCGTGGCCGCGAAGGCCGGCTGCCGCCACATGATGACGTACGCGAAGATCGACTACCGCCCCGACGGCGACGTGATGTCGACCGACCACAAGATCGGCAAGTACCACCCCACCGACAGCGAGTTCTCGCACGCGAAGTCCGAGGTGGCGTAGGTGCAGCCCGACTCCGGCGAGCCCACGGCGCAGGCCTGCGCCCAGCCCAAGACGTCTGCAAGCAAGCCCCGGCCTGTGGCCACGGGGACGCCTGCGGGCGAGAAGGACGGCGCTTCTTTGCAGGAGGGCGTGGCGGGGGGTGGGCGCGTCCGTGCCCACGAGCGCCGGGAGCGGCGCGCGCGCAGGCGCAGGGTCGCGGTGCCCACGCTGACGGTGGCGTGCATACTTGCGCTGTGGCAGGCGGTGGTGGCGTTTGGCATCGTGCCCAACTTCCTGCTGCCCAGCCCCGTGCAGGTGGTGTACGCGCTGGTGGCCGACGCGTCGCTTCTGGCGATGCACTCCGCAGCGACGCTGACGGAGGCCGCACTCGGCCTGGTCATCGGCACGGGCGTGGGCTTTGTGGTCGCGGTTTTGATGGACCGCTTCCAGACCGTGAGCCTGGCGCTCGACCCCATCGTCACGGTGAGCCAGACCATCCCGACCGTGGCCATCGCGCCGCTTCTGGTGCTGTGGTTTGGCTACGGCCTTGCGCCGAAGGTGGTGCTGGTGGTCATCTCCACGTTCTTCCCCATCACGGTGAGCCTGGTGGGGGGATTCCGCTCCGTCGACCCGGACCTGATAGACCTCATGCGCACCATGCGGGCCTCGCGCTGGCAGATCTTCTGGAAGGTGAAGATGCCGGCCGCGCTCGACCAGTTCTTCAGCGGGCTGCGCATAAGCGCCACCTATGCCATCGTGGGCGCGGTCATCGCGGAGTGGCTCGGCGGGTTCAGCGGGCTGGGCGTCTACATGACGCGCGTCCGCAAGTCGTTTGCATACGACCGCATGTTCGCGGTCATCATACTCATCTCTGTTCTGTCGCTGGCCCTCATGGGGCTGGTCGACTGGCTCCAGCGCATCGCGATGCCCTGGAAGCGTGCCGAAAGGAAGGAAGACTGATGTTTTACAAGCAGCGTGCCAACCAGATGTGCGGTCCTTCTCGCCCGTACACGTTTGCGGAGCACAAGGCGGCGTTCGAGCGCGACATGAGCCGTCGCAACTTCATCAAGGGCGCCGGCGCGCTTGCCGCCGCGGCGACTCTTGCCGGCTGTGGCGCGTACAAGGGAGCCTCGGGCGACGCGTCCGCGAGCGCGGGGGAGGACTCGAGCGCGAAGTCCGCGCCGAAGTCCGCGCGCAAGATCACGTTCTGCCTGGACTACACCCCCAACACCAATCACACGGGCATCTACGTGGCGCAGGCGAAGGGCTACTTCAAGGACGAGGGCCTCACGGTCAAGGTGGTACAGCCCGCGGACGGCACGGCGGAGGCCATGATCGGCTCTGGCCAGGCGCAGCTGGGCGTGAGCTACCAGGACTACATCGCCAACGCCCTGAGCTCGAAGAACCCCGTGGCCATCGAGGCCGTGGCCGCCATCATCCAGCACAACACGTCCGGAATCATGAGCCGCAAGGCCGACGGCATCACCTCCGCCAAGAAGATGGAGGGGCACACGTACGCCACGTGGAGCATGCCCGTGGAGCAGGCCACCATTAAGCAGGTGATGGAGTCCGACGGCGGCGACTTCAGCAAGCTTAAGATGGTGCCGTACGAGGTGGACGACGAGGTGGCCGGCCTGAAGGCCAACATGTTCGACTGCGTGTGGGTGTACGAGGGCTGGGCGGTGCAGAACGCGAAGGTCCAGCACTACGACGTGAACTACTTCAGCTTTGTGGACATGGACAAGGTGTTCGACTTCTACACCCCGGTCATTGCGGCGAACGACGACTTCGCGAAGAAGTATCCCGACGTGGTGAAGGCGTTTGTGCGCGCCGCGAAGCGCGGCTACGAGTATGCCATCAAGCACCCGAAGGACGCGGGCGACATCCTGCTGGACGCCGCGCCGGAGCTGTCTTCCGACCTGGTGCAGGCATCCGCAAAGTACCTGGCGAAGCAGTACCAGGCCGACGCGAAGAGCTGGGGCGTGATCGACAAGTCGCGCTGGGACGCGTACTTCAAGTGGCTGAACGACAAGAACCTGGTCGAGAGCAAGCTGGACGAGAACTCCGGCTGGACCATGGACTACCTGGAGGCATAGTGGCCACTGCTGCGGTTGACGGCGCCCCCGCGCAGGGGGCGCCCACGGGCGAGAAGGACGCGACCGGCGCGGCCGCGGGCGTCCCGGCGCTGGAAGCACGACACCTGACGCTGAGCTGGGACGAGGGCGAGCACGTGGTGGCAAGGGACGTCTGCCTTGAGGTGGGCGCCGGAGAGGTGGTGTGCCTGGTCGGTCGCTCCGGCTGCGGCAAGACGACCATCCTGCACGCGCTGTCCGGCCTGACCCGGCCGCTGGAGGGGCGCGTCCTTCTGCACGGGGAGGACGTGACCGGCCGTCCTGGTTGCGTGAGCTACATGCTGCAGAAGGACCTGCTTCTGCCGAGCAAGCGCATACTGGACAACGTGTGCCTGCCGCTGGTGATCGCGGGCATGCCGGCGCGCGACGCCCGCGCGAAGGCGGAGCCGCTGTTCGAGCGCTTTGGGCTCCGTGGCACGGAGCGCATGTGGCCGAGCGAGCTTTCCGGCGGCATGCGCCAGCGCGCGGCGTTCCTTCGCACCTACCTGATGGGGAACGACGTGACGCTTCTGGACGAGCCGTTCAGCGCGCTTGACGCCCTGACGCGCGCGGACATGCGCAGCTGGTACTGCGGCATGTCGCGCGAGCTGGGCATGGCGTCGCTTGCGATCACGCACGACGTGGACGAGGCCGTGACCATGGCGGACCGCATCTACGTGCTGCGCGGCGACCCGCGCTCCGGCGTGCCCAGCGCCATCGCGGCGGAGGTGGCGGTGCCGCGGCCGGAGGGAGACGTTTCCGCCGCGGAGTTTGCCCTCACTCCGGCGTTTCTGGACTGCAAGCGAGAGGTGCTGGGGCTTCTGGGTTGAGGCATCGCGCCGCGTGTCGGCGCGGCCGCCGGCGCGGCGGGACACGCGCGGGGCTGCTGTGGGTGGGGCCAGCGCGGTACGTAGGGCCTGTTTCCGCGCACGAATGCCTCTTGTTACACATTTGATATTTGCGCGCTCCTCAAGCGACGTCGCTTGAGGAGCCCGCTTGTACAGCGCGCTTCCGTCGGCGCACGGCACGCTCGCGCGCGGGTTGCCCGTTCCGGCTTGAGGGGCACTCGCGCTTCATTTTGGCTGTTGCAGCAGTGGGGGTGCTCTCTGAGCTCCACTTTAACGTGTTACGGTACCGCATCGTTCCTCAAGCGACGTCGCTTGAGGAACCCATTTCGCGCACGATGTCGCGACCTCGCCCCTGGGCGGCGACACCCGAGAAAGGCAGTCATTTACGAGCGTCCATTTACAAGTGCACCCCGCATGCCCTGGCGTGGGCGTGCGGGGTGCTGAGCGTGCGGGGTGCGTGCGGGCGAGTGGGGCGTGGCGAGGCTCCCAGGGACTCCCGGGCGTGTGCCGGCCCCGCGCCCGCGCTCTTCTTGCTAGTGCTTTACCTTGGAGCCAAACTCCAGGTATTGCACCATGTCGAGGTTGCGGTAGGCCTTCGCCGCCGGGGAGTCGCCGCTGACGGAGGGGTCCGTGAGCTCGGTGGAGGACTCGCGCCACGTGCCGTTGGTGTCGGAGTAGCCCATCAGGGTGAGGAACGGCATCTTGAGCATGGTCTGGAGGTTCGCCTTCTGGTGGTTGCTCAGCGGCGCGCCGATGAGCTCCATCATGTAGCTGCTGAGGTAGCCGATGCTCATCTCCTTGTTGGTGCTCTTGGCGGGCGTGCCGGCCACGTCGTAGTTTGCCCAGATGAAGTACTGCGTCTTGAAGGCGCGCAGCTGGTGCGAGAGCGAGCTCTTGTCCTCGTTGGGGTACACGGAGTCGTTCAGGTAGTTGGAGCTGATGTTGGGCTGGTGGTCGCCGTAGAACACGAGCACGACGGGCTTGTTCAGCTGGCGCAGCTCCTGGATGAACGTATTCAGGTCCTCGTCGGACGCCTTGATGCACGATACGTACTCGTTGAACTCCGCGTTTTCGTACGCGCTCACGTTCTTGAGCTGGTAGTTGGTAAGGCGGTCCGCCGGGATGTTGTTCTTGTCGTAGCCCGTGTGGTTCTGCATGGTGATGTCCGTGATGAACATGGGCTTGTCAGAGCCTTGGATCAGCTCGAGGATCTTCTGGTACGTGGCGAGGTCGGTCACGCCGTTGTGGAACACGGGCGCGCCCTGAAAGTCGTTGATGTCCAGGAACTGGTCGAAGCCCAGCTGCGGGTACACCTTGTCGCGGTTCCAGTTGGACGCGATGTTGGGGTGGATGGCGGCCGTGCCGTAGCCGATGCTCTTGAACTGCTTGGCGAGGCTGTTGACCTTGGAGAAGTTGTACAGGTTGTACGGGTACTTGCCCGTACCCACGTACGCCATGGAGTTGTCCGTGAGGAACTCGAACTCGGAGTTGCACGTGCCGCCGCCCACGACGGAGACGTTGAGCACGCCGCGCGAGAGGGTGTCGCTCATGGAGTTGAAGTACTCCGGGCCGGTGTAGCCGGTGTAGCCGATGTCGTAGAACTTGGAGAGGTCCGAGAACGTCTCGTTCTGCACGAAGATGACGCTGGGCTTCACCTGGTCGAACTGCGCCTTCGCACGCGTGTACGTCTTCGCGGAATCCGAGGAGTCGTACTGCTTGGCGAGCTTCTTCTCGATGCTCTTGGCCTTCTGCTGCGAGTAGCCGCGCGGAACCTCGATGGGCATGCCGTACCACATGCTGAAGAAGCTGGTGAGGAAGCCGTGGTCGGAGTACGCCACGACCGGCTGCCAGAACTTCGTACCCAAGAACTGCGTCCACGCGTACGCGGCGTGGGTGGTGCCCCACGCGCCAAGGACGCAGGCGCAGGCGAGAAGGACGTTCAGAACGACGCCGAGGACCCTGTGCCCGGCGCGGCGCGAGGGCGCGGTCGCGGCGGAGGGGGCCACGTCCTTCTCGTCCGCGGTGGCGGGCTTCGCGGATGCGGGCGCGGCTGCCTCGCTGGCATCGGCGGGGGAGTCCAGGCCGACGGCGGAGCGCCTCACGACGGGGCTGATGCGCTGGAGCGCGAGGAAGCACAGGTCGAGGGCGATGGCACCCAGAAGCACGGTGCCACCGAAGTCGAACTTGAGGCCGTCGGACACGGCCGCCGCGGTGCCGAGCGCGTAGATGTCGCCGGCCTGGATGACGGAGCCCTTGAGCACCACGACGAAGTACTCCACGATGCCGAGGACGTACAGCGCGACGGCCACGGCGATGGCGCCCCAGCTGCGGCGCTGGAACAGGAAGTACATAGCGCCCATGGCAAGAAGAATCATGGCCCAGTCAATCAGGCGGCTGAGGAAGTTCATCCACACCAGGTTGACGTGCCAGCAGATCTCGAGCGAGACGAACGCGAAGAGGGCGGCGACGGCCAGGCGCACGAGGTCGGTCTTCGCCCACGGCGCGAACGTGCCGTGCAGCCAGGCGCGTGCGGCGGACGGCTTGTCGCCGGAGGCCTCGCGCGCGGAGAGACGCTCGTCGCGGCGCGCCTTGCGGGCGGCGTGCGCCTTGCGGATGCGGGCGGCGGGCGCGCTCAGGAAGCGCGGCGCGCGCATCTTGCGCGGGCGGGAGTCCCACGGCGCGTACGCGCTCACGAAGTCGCGCGCGGTGCGCAGGAACGTCTTGCCGTTCTCGCGGTGGAGCGTCGCCATGGCGCAGATGATGGTGGCCGCGGCAAGCAGAAACGGCGCGAGCGGGCTGCCCTTGTAGTAGTCCATCAGGCACAGCACGCCAAACGCGACGGGGATGATGGCGAACGAGAGGCACCACGCGTACGTGCGGGCGGACAGCCTCTTGTAGCCCTCGGTCTTGCTCAGGCGGTGCCAGCGCACGCAAAGCCAGACCACCACCGCGGCTGTCGCGAACGCCACGGCGGCAAACAGGATGTTCAGTGCAGACATAATTCTCCGTAGACGTCAAGTAAACAGATAGGCCCGAGTATAGGTGGGCAGCGTGTGGCGATTGTGCGCCTAGCAGGATAAACAGACAATTGATAGGAAACTTGGCGGGCGGCCAGAGTCGCGCTCCCGGCCGCCCGGCCGGGCCCTACCTGAGGCCCAGGAACGCCTTGTAGCCGCGGTAGGCCTCGTACACGTCGGCCTTGCTCGTTGCCTCCCAGGGCGCGTGCATGCTCAGCACCGGCACGCCGCAGTCGATCACGTCCATGCCGTACTTGGCCAGGATGTAGGCGATCGTGCCGCCGCCGCCCGCGTCCACCTTGCCGAGCTCCGCCGTCTGGAAGTGCACGCCGGCATCGTCCATGCAGCGGCGGATGAGCGCGACGTACTCCGCGTCCGCGTCGTTGGAGCCAGACTTGCCGCGGCTGCCGGTGTATTTGTTGAAGGTGAGGCCGTGTCCCAGGTAGCAGGAGTTCTTCGGCTCGAACACTGACGCGTAGCTCGGGTCGTACGCGGCGCTCACGTCGGAGCTCAGCATGCGCGACCTGCGCAGGCAGCGCCGAAGCGCAAGCGGGCCGCGCTCGCCGGCCAGGTCCAGGACCTCGGCCATGGCGTCCTCGAAGAAGCGGCTGGTCATGCCCGTCGCGCCGACGGACCCGATCTCCTCCTTGTCAACCAGGATCGTGACGGCGGTGCGCTCCGGCGCCTCGCACTCGAGCTGCGCCACGAGGCTGGGGTAGGCGCACGAGCTGTCGTCCTGCCCGTAGCCCAGGATGAGCGAGCGGTCGAGGCCAAGGTCGCGCGCCGGGCCCGCCGGCACGACCTCGAGCTCGGCGGAGAGGAGGTCCTCCTCGTCGATGCCCAGCTCGCGGGCGAGAAGATCGAGCACCGCGGCCTTGACGGCAGACTTCGCGGCGCCTCCCTCGCCCTTCTCGCCCGCGTCGCCCTCGACCTTCACGGGGCGGTTACCGACGATCACGTCCAGCAGCTCGCCCTCGATCACGTCGGACGCCGTCTTGGCAAGCTGGTCCTTCGACAGGTGGATGAGCAGGTCGGACACGCAGAACACCGGGTCGTCCGCGGACTCGCCCATGCACACGTCCACCGTGGAGCCGTCCTTCTTGCACACGACGCCGTGGATGGCAAGCGGGATGGCCACCCACTGGTACTTCTTGATGCCGCCGTAGTAGTGGGTGTCAAGCGTGACGAGCTCGTTCTTCTCGTCCAGCGGGTTCTGCTTCACGTCAAGGCGCGGCGAGTCGATGTGGGCGCCCAGGATGTTGAGGCCGCTCTCCAGGGGCTCGGTGCCAAGATGCACCAGGAGCACGCCCTTGCCGTGGTTGGAAGCGTACACCTTGTCGCCGGCCTTCAGCGCGACGCCCTGGGCCACCAGCTCCTTAAGGTCGCGGTAGCCTGCCGCGCGTGCCCGCTCGATGGAGGCGGCGCACACCTCGCGCTCGGTCTTGTTGTCGGATATGAAGCGCTTGTAGCCCTCGCACACGCGGTCGAGGTCTGCAAGCTGCTCCTGCGTGTAGTCGAGCCAGGCGTTCGGTCGTTCCATGTGGTTCCTTTCCATACGTCGGGCGCCCCCAAAGGCGCCCGATACCGACGGCCGTCCATGCGTGCCGACGGCCGCTTACCTATGTGACTAATGCGACTATATCGAAAGTGCGATCAGTTTCCGATTGTGCCGCTAGTTTCTGCCCGTGGTCGTCGTGGCGGCCCCGGTCGCGCCAGAGGTGCCAGACGTGGTGGTGCCGGAAGTGCCCTTGGAGTCCGTCGTCCCTGCGTCGGAGTCTCCCGTGGCTCCGGAGTTGCCGTTCGTACCGGTATTGCCCGAGGTGGTACCGCTCGTGCCTGTGCCGGAGTCGCCTGTGCCGGAATTGGAGGTGCCGCTCGCGTTGCCGCCGGAAGCGGTGCCGTTCGTGCCGGAGGAGGCGTTGCCGGAGGTGCCGTCCGTCGTGGTGCCGGAGGAGTCCTTCGCGCCGTCCGTGGTGCCGGACGTGGTACCCGAGGACTTGCCGTCCTGCTTCGAGCCGTCCGCGGTGCCCTTCGTCTGCTGTGACTGCGTGCCCTTGCCCTTCGCGGCGCCGGCGTCCTGAGGCCGCTGGTCGTCCTGGCTCTGGCTGCTCGTCGCCACGATGGGCTCCGTGCTGCCGATGCCCTGCCCCGACGTTGCGAGGTTCACGATGAGCGCGTACACCAGGACTGCGGCGACGGCCGCGACCGCCATCACGATGGCCATGCGCTTGCGCACGAGCGCGCCCTTGCGGCTCTGCGCCGCGTCGCGCACGCTCTGGGGCGCGATGGGCGTGCCGGAGTCTGCCATGCCGGCCTCGCTCGCGGCGTCGTCCAGGCTCACGGGCTTCGCCCACGCCTGCGTGGTGCCGGAGCTCGCGCGCAGGTCGCGCGTGGCGCCGTACGCGCCGTTCGTGGTGGGCGCCTGGTCCGAAAGGTCCTTCAGCTTCTGCGCGGATGCGTTGAGCATGCCCTTGTACACCTGCGACGCGATGGTGGTTGCCGCCGCGGCGACGCCCACGCCGATGATGGATCCCGCGAGTCCGATCTTGGACTGCAGTGCAAACGACGTGACGGCCGCGAGCGCGCTTGCGATGACGGCCGATCCCGAGAACTCGCTCAGGACGCCCCTCTTCTGCGGCTCGTCCGCGTCCTGCGATGCCTGACCCGACTGCGCCTGGACCCGCCCATACGGCTGGTGTGTCTGGTACTGCCGTGTGTACTGGCTTGCGCCTTGGGACTGCCCTGCCTGTCTCGTCCCATAGACGGAGGTCCTGCCCTGGGACACGGTCTGGTCGCCCTGGCGACCCTGCTGATCGAATGCCACTTAGGAAGTCTCCTTCTTGCTGCCGACCGCGTTGCGTGGAGTCCGGGCAGGCTCGGCAACGGGTGCCTGCCTAGCTCTTGGATACCCGACTATAGGCATCGCCCGCGTCGCGGGCCAAACTTCACGAAATGCATTCGAATCAGCGTCAACCGGGTGCGCCTACCGCCAAAATCTGCATACGGCGCCGTGCCGGGCGCCACGCGGACGCAATTTCGCGTTACTATGTCCTAAGTGGGAACGTCCATCACGTCATATGGAGGTACACATGCTCGTCAACGCTGCACCCATGCTCAAGGCCGCAAAGGCCGGCCACTACGGAATCGCGGCATTCAACACCAACGACCTCGAGTGGACCCGCTCCATCCTCACCGCGGCGGAGGAGACCCAGTCCCCCGTCATCATCCAGTGCACCTCGGGCGCTGCCAAGTGGCAGAAGGGCTTCAAGGTCGTGTCCGACGTCGTGCACGACATGGTCGAGTCCATGAACATTACCGTCCCCGTCGCCCTGCACCTTGACCACGGCTCCTACGAGGACTGCTTCAAGTGCATCGACGCCGGCTTCACCTCCATCATGTACGACGGCTCGCACGAGCCCGAGTTCGAGACCAACATCGAGCGCACCAAGGAGCTCGTGAAGCTTGCCCACCAGAAGGGTCTCTCCATCGAGGCCGAGGTCGGCGGCATCGGCGGCACCGAGGACGGCGTCACGGCCGAGGGCGAGCTTGCCGACCCCGCGCAGTGCGAGGCCATCGCCAACCTGGGCGTCGACTTCCTGGCCTGCGGCATCGGCAACATCCACGGCCCGTACCCCGCGGACTGGAAGGGCCTGAACTTTGACCAGCTAGCCGCCATCCAGGAGAAGACCGGCGACCTGCCGCTCGTCCTGCACGGTGGCTCCGGCATCCCCAAGGAGCAGGTGCTGAAGGCCGTCTCCCTGGGCGTCGCCAAGATCAACATCAACACCGAGCTCCAGCTCTCCTTCCACTCCGCGATGCGAAAGTACGTCGAGAGCGGCAAGGACCTCGAGGGCAAGAACTACGACCCGCGCAAGTTCCTGAAGCCGGGCTTCGACGCCATCGTCGAGACCGCCGAGGGCCTCATCAGGGACTTCGGCTCCGACGGCAAGGGCTGGGCATAGCACGGCTTCCGCATCGCGCGCTCCCGCCTCGCCGGGAGCGTGTTTGTAAAGAGTCTTTGCGTTCCTTAAGATTCCTTTATGCTTCTAAGGGGTCAGCCTCCGAGCTGGCCCCTTTTCGTCTACCTTGCCGTCCGGGCCGCGCCGTCCGGGCGGTCCGCGCGTTAGGAACCACCCTTGATCGCAAACGACCCCGGAACCTCCTCCCTTCCAACCAGCCTCTCCGCCACCGTCTTCTCGAGCGTGCTGCTCGTCGTTGCCTACTCCGTCGCGGACGTGCTCGTGCGCACAAACCGGAGGCGTCGCCTCATGGGCGAGGCGGCACGCCACGACGGCCAGCGCGGCTACGTCCGCACGCTCGTGAGCGTGCTCGAGCCCAGCGTCGTGGCGTGGACCGTCGTCCCCATCGCGCTTCTGGCCACGCTGCAGTCCATGGTGAGCCATGGCCTGTTCGCGGGCGGGAACTCCGTCGACCGGCTGTCTGCCGTCACGTTTGCGGGCATCGCGCTCCTGCTCGTGCGAAACCGGCTCGCGGCGCTCGCCTCGGCCTGGGCGGCGCGCACGGACGCGCGCTCCGCGGGCGAGCAGGACGCGGACGCCTCGGACGAAGACTCGCTGCGGCGGCTCGACGGCGCCGGCGCCGCGCGGTTTCTGCGCTCCAACCTGCGGGCGCTGCACGCCGGCGCCACCGTCGTCATCCTGGTCGCCATCTCCATCCTGAGCGCGCTTGCCATCGAGGTCCCGTCGAACGACGCCATCGAGTCGCTTGCGGCGCGCTACTTCCTGCTGGAGGTGGCCATCGTACTTCTCGTCGTCGTGACGGCGTACTTCCTCTCGCTCGGCCATGGTGCGGGCCCCGCGATCGTCGCGGCCGCGTGCCTGGTCATCGGCATAGCCGAGTACTTCGTCATCCTGTTCAGGAACTCCGCCATCACGTTTTCCGACCTTCACGCGCTCGGCACCGCGGCGGAGGTGAGCTCCGGCTACACGTTCACCCTCACGGACGACGTGGCGGTCGCGGCGACGTACGCCATGGTCGCGTACGTGCTCGCCGGCTACCTGGTGCCATGGGCGCCCGCGCGTCGCGACGTGCCGTGGTGGCGCCGCCGCTGCGCCACGAACCTGGCGGCCGGCGCCGTGGCGTGCGCCGCCACGCTCGCGCTGGTGCTCGTGCCCAACTACCGCACAGCGTTTGGCGTGAACATAAGCTACTGGGACAGCGTGGCCAGCTACAAGCAGTACGGCTTCCTGCCCTCGTTCGTGATGGGCGTGCGCGAGGCCCAGATCAGGCGCCCCGCGGACTATCGCGAGTCCCGCGCGAAGAGGCTCGAGAAGAGCTACGCCGCCAAGTTCGACGCCCAGAACAACACGGACGCCCGCAAGGCCGCGGAGCAGCAGTTTGCCCAGACCAAGCCCACGGTCATAGCCGTGATGAACGAGTCCTTCTCGGACATGTCCGTGTTCGAGGACATAAAGGCCGCCGGCTACGACGGGCCGCAGTACCTCAAATACGGCCTCACGGACTCGCTGCAGCAGGGCGCGCTCGACGTGTCCGTGCGCGGCGGCGGCACGTGCAACAGCGAGTTCGAGTTCCTGACGGGCATATCCATGGGCTTTGTGCCGGCAAACGTCTTCCCGTACCAGACGTACAGCCTCGGCCGCGTGGACAACCTAGCGCGGCAGTTCAAAGCGCTGGGCTACAAGACGACCGCGCTCCATCCCAACCTGGGCACGAACTGGAACCGCAACATGGCCTACCGCGAGATGGGCTTCGACCGCTTCCTGGACATCGACTCCTTCCCGAAGGACGCGCCCACGCTCCATGCGGGGGTGCGCGACTCCGTCACGTACGACAAGGTGATTGATCTTGTGGAAAAGGGTGACGGGCCGCAGTTCATACTCGACATCACCATGCAGAACCACGGTGCCTACAACATGCGCAACACGCCGGCGGACATCCTGACGGGCTACAACGTGGAGGGCGCGGGCAACAACGACGACCTGAACGAGTACCTCTCGGTCATTGGCGCGGCCGACGAGGACCTGCGCACGTTCGTGGAGCGCCTGAGCACCATTGGCAAGCCGGTCGTGCTCGTGTTCTTTGGCGACCACCAGCCCGGCATCTCGCCGGCGTACAACGACGCGTCGTACCCGGGCGAGGCGGAGCCCGGACACTCGGCGCGCACGTACCAGACGCGCTACGTAATCTGGGCAAACTACGACGTCGCGGGACGCGACCAGCTTGCGGCCGACGCGACGGTCTCCGCATCCAACCTCGGCGCGACCCTGATGAACGCCATCGGCGCGCCGCTCAGCCGCTACCAGAAGGCCGAGCTCTTCTCGACCACCGTCGTTCCGCAGGTCAGCTCGCTGGGCTACCAGGCGCCCGACGGCACGTGGCATGCGATGTCCGACGCCCAGGGCCCCCAGGAGAAGGACCTTGCGGACCTGCGCACCATGTTCTACTACGAGTTTGGCTCGCGCGTGTAGGCGCCGGCCGCGCCGCACGCCGAATCGCGTTCGCCCGGGGGGCCTCCGTCTTCCATACTGAAGGCGGGGGAGCCCCCGCGCCCGTGCGCCTCGCCGTGGCGGGAGGCCGCCTCACGGCTACGACCTGGGAGGATGCGATGTTCTGTCCAAGCTGCGGGAAGAGCGTTCCCGACGGAGCGAAGTTTTGCACGAACTGCGGCCGCGACCTGACGGCGCCCGCACCGGATGCGCCCGCCGCGCCGGACGCGCCGGCGGCACCCACGCCCGCGCCGGCGAAGAGGCCGACGCCAAGGTGGCTCATTGCGCTCGTGGCCGTGCTTGCCGTTGCCGTGGTGGGCGTTGGCTCGTACGCGCTGACGCGCGCGGCGACGGAGCCGGGCGCGGGCGCGTCGCAGACGGCGCAGAAGAAGGCCGACGGCGGCAAGAAGTCCGCAAAGCCCACGGGCGGAGCGAAGGCGGATGTGGGCAAGTCCGACGCCTCCGACACGTCTGGCGCGGACAACGCAGGCTCTGGCGCGAACTCTGACGCGGGCGAGAAGGACGGCGGTGCCGGCGGCAACGCCGCCACGGGCGACGCGTCCTACGTGGTCCGCGCGGAAGGATATCAGTTTGCGCTGCCGAGCTATTGGCGCGGCAAGGTGGACGTGGTCGTGGACGAGGACGAGGTGGAGATCTATCCCAAGGGATACGCGCCGGCCGCGGGAGACGACCACGACAAGGGGGAGCTGGCGTCGCTCGAGCTGGAGGACGGGACTGAGCCCGACGTCGCCGGCGACATCGGCAACTTCCTGGTGTTCAGCCAGACCCTGGGCGGCCAGCACGTAGAGGTGTGGGCCACGAACTGGCCGTGGCTCGTGGCGAGTGGCAACGCCGGCGACACCGGGGTCTCGAGCACCAGCGAGCTTCGTGCGCTCGTGGACCTGTCCACCGGCGGCTCGCTCACCTACGACGATGCGGTGAGGCGCGGCGAGGGAGACGACCTCGTGGGCATGGGGGCGCACAACTACCTTTCGGCCGTGCCCTGGGACATAAAGGCCGTGGGCGCGGGCGCCTAGGACGTGGCGCCGGGCCCGTGGGGCTCCTCGCCCGTGGTGCCGCGCTCGCGCATCTGGTCCACGATGTCCTGCAGCGTCTTGCTGTCGAGGTAGGATGCCGTGACCTTGCCCAGGTCGCGCCACATGGTGACCGTGGGGCACGTCTCGAACTGCGGGCAGATGCGGTCGTTCGTGCAGTCCAGGCAGTCGACGGGCGCGAGCGAGCCCTCCGCGGCGCGCAGGATGGCGCCGAGCGTGTACTGGCTGGGGTCGCGCGTGAGGCGATATCCGCCGCCCTTGCCGCGCAGACTCTCCACGAGGCCCGCCTTGTGCATGAGCGAGACCACCTGCTCGAGGTACTTGCGCGATATGCCCTGGCGCTTGGCGACGTCGCCGAGCGAGACCCAGCCGGGGTGCGTCGCGAGGTCGCCCATGATGCGCAGGGCATAGCGTCCCTTTGTGGAGAACATGGAGGCCATGGCGACTACTCCTGCCCGTCGTGGGTGTGGGGCGGCATGACGCAGCTCGCCGTGGCGGTGGAGCCGGGCTTGTCCGATCCGTTCTGGAGCATCTCCTCGAGCGTGCGCCACGCGAGCTCCGCGCACTTCACGCGCGCGGGCATGTGGCTCACGTCCTTGAGGGAGGCCGCCTCGTCCAGGGCGGCGAGCTTGGAGTCGTCCGTCTCCTCGCCGCGGACCATGCGGCCGAAGAGTCGGCAGAGCTCGATGGCCTCCTGCGGCGTCTTGTCGACCATGAGGTCGCTCATCATGTCGGCCGAGGCCTGGCTCACGGCACAGCCGTGGCCCTGGTACGCGGCCTCCTCGATGCGGCCGTCGTCCCCGATGCGCACGGAGAACGTGAGCTCGTCCCCGCAGGAGGGGTTCACGCCGTGGTGCGTGAGGGTGGGGTCGTCCATCTGGTACTTGTAGTCTGGGTGAGCCACGTGGTCCATGAACTGGGCGTTGTAGAGGCTCGCCGGAGTAGAGCGGTCCATGCTACGCCTTTCCCGTGACGGCGCCGCCGAAGAGAGACCAGACCCTGTCCAGCCCCTCGACGAGCCTGTCGACGTCCTGCTTGTCGTTATAGAAGGCCACGCTGGCGCGGCACGTGGCGCCGTTCTCCACCTTGAGGTAGCTGAGCAGCGGCTGCGCGCAGTGGTGGCCGGCGCGGATGCACACCTGCGACATGTCCAGGATGGACGCGACGTCGTGCGGGTGCACGCCGCGCACGTTGAACGCCACCGCGCCCACGTGGCGGCTGCCGTCCGCCGGGCCGATGAGGTCGACGTAGGGCAGCGCCGCCAGCGAGTCGCACAGGTAGGTCGCGAGCTCACGCTCGCGGCGCTCCAGCGTGTCCATGCCACGGCCGGTGAGGTAGTCGATCGCGACGCCCGTCGCGAACGAGCCGGCCGCATCCTGAGTGCCGGCCTCGAACTTCTGGGGCACCGGCGCCCATACGGCATCCGTCTCGGTCACGGCGTCGATCATCTCGCCGCCCGTGAGGAACGGCGGCATGGCGTCGAGCACCTCGGGCTTTCCCCACAGCACGCCGATGCCCATGGGACCGCCGAGCTTGTGCGCCGAGAAGGCCAGGAGGTCGCAGTCGAGGTCTTTCACGTCGACCGCGATGTGGGGGACGGACTGCGCGCCGTCGACCACCATGTACGCGCCGACCTCGTGCGCGCGGCGTGCGATGGCCTTGACGTCGTTCTGGACGCCGAGGACGTTGGAGACCTGCGTGACGGAGACGATCTTGGTGTGCGGACCGATCTTGGCGGCGACCTCCTTCGGCGTGATGCGGAAGTCCTCGTTCGGGCGCAGGTAGGTGAGCTTCGCGCCCGTGCGCCTGCACAGCTGCTGCCACGGGATCAGGTTGGAGTGGTGCTCCATGATGCTGATGACGACCTCGTCGTCCGGGCCGAGCACGACCTTCGGACCAAGGGTCCTCGCGACGAGGTTCAGCGACTCGGACGCGTTGCGCGTGAAGACGATCTGGCTGCCCTGGGGGTTGCCCTTCTCGTCCACCGCGCCGATGAAGCGGGCGATCTTGTTGCGGGCCTCGTCGATCGCGGACGTCGCCTCGACGGAGAGGCGGTACAGGCCGCGCAGCGGGTTCGCGTTCATGGTGGTGTAGAACTCGCGCATGGCGTCGAGCACGACCCCGGGGCGCTGCGCCGTGGCCGCGCTGTCGAGGAACGTGAGGTCCGGGTTCTGGGAGAGGAGCGGGAAGTCTGCCTTGTAGGGGCTCTTCTCGATGTCCTTGAGCTGCTGCTCGCTAAGCATTGCTTGCATCCTCCCTGGTAGTGGGTGCGGTGGGTTCGGCATTAGCGGGAAGCTCGATGCCGAGGGTGTCGATGAGGTCGCGAGCGACCTCTTGGCCGAGGGTGGCCGCGGCGCGCTCGAAGACGGCCTTGCGGGCGAGTGGGTGGGCGGCCTCGATGAGGGCGTCGTCGAACAGGGCGCGGACGAAGAGGTCCTGCGCCTGCTCGCGCGAGAGGCCGCGGCCCATGAGGTAGTCCATCTGCTGGGGGTCGACGGAGCCGATGGTGGCGCCGTGGTTGCCCTGGACGTCGTCCTCGTCGCACAGGATGACGGGCATGGTCTTGTTGACGACGTCGTCTCCGTTCACGAGCACGGACTCGATCTCGTTGCCCTTGGAGCCGGAGCCGCCGTGGACGAGGTCGATCGTGGCGCGCAGCGACTTGTGCGCGGCGTCGTTGAGGATGCCGGACTCGCGCACGTCCGCGCGGCCGTTCTTGCCGGCCATGCGGACGACGTGGTTGATGTCGAGCACCTGGGTGCCCTGGCCGAGGTAGTGGCTCTGGAGGTCGACGCGGGCGTCGTCGCCCCTGAGCGCGCAGCAGATGCCCGCGGCCGTGGTGCCCGCCCCGAGGAAGAACTGGCGGACCTCGACCGTGGCGCCCTCGTCCGCGGAGATGCCGACGGACTCGAGGTGCTGGTGGTCGTCGCCCTCGGCGACGACCTCGACGAGCCTGAGACGTGCGCCGGACTCGACGACGATCCTGACGAGGGCGGCGGAGGTGCGCTCGACGTCGTCCGCGCCGTGGGAGACCACGACGACGGTGGCGTCGGCGTCGTGGCGGACCATGACGCCACAGTCGTGCACGGCGCCCTCGTTGGAGTCCACGTCCACGACGATGGGGGCATGGTTCTTCTCGCCCGCCCGAACCTCGACGTAGGTGGCGTCGGCGGCCTGGGAGGTGACCCAGTCGGTCACCTTGGTGCCCATGCCGGTCTCGACCTTGTCGAACAGGCGGGGGAGCGCGAAGTAGACGTCACCCTTGCGGGACAGCTTGGGGACGGTGAGGGTGATGTCGTTGGTCTTGAGGTAGTTCCAGGTCTGCGCGGGCGGCGTGTTGACGCGCTCGAGGGTGACCATGGGCTCCGTCTTGGCGTTGTCTGCCATTAGCCGATCGCCCCTTCCATCTCTATCTTGATCAGGTTGTTCATCTCGACGGCGTACTCGAGCGGGAGCTCCTTGGAGACCGGGTCGGCGAAGCCGTTGACGACCATGGTCCTGGCCTCGGCCTCGGAGCAGCCGCGGCTCATGAGGTAGAGGACCGTGTCGTCGGAGATGCGCCCGATGGTGGCCTCGTGGCCGACCTGGGCGGTGTTGTTGCGGATGTCCATCTGCGGGATGGTGTCGGACCGGCTGATGTCGTCGAGCATGAGCGACGAGCAGCTGACCGTGGCGCGGGCGTTCTGGGCGTCCTTGCCGACGAAGACGGACGAGCGGAACGTGTTGACGCCGCCGTCCTTGGAGATGGACTTTGCGTCCGCGGAGACGTTGGTGTCCTTGCCAAGCAGGATGAACTTGCAGCCGGTGTCGAGGTCCTGCGTGGCGCCGGAGAACGTGATGCCCGTGTACTCGCAGCTGCCGCGGTCGCCCTTGAGGATCGTGGTGGGGTAGAGGTAGCTGACGTGGCTGCCGAACGACCCCGACACCCACTCCATCTTGGAGTCGGTGCCGACGGTGGCGCGCTTGGTGTTGAGGTTGTACATGTTCTTGGACCAGTTCTCGATCGTGGAGTAGCGCAGGCGCGCGTGGTCCTTCACGAAGAGCTCGACCGCGCCGGCGTGGAGGTTCGCCTCGTAGTACTTGGGCGCGGAGCAGCCCTCGATGAAGTGGAGGTCCGCACCGGGCTCGACGATGATGAGCGTGTGCTCGAACTGGCCGGCGCCCTGGGCGTTGAGGCGGAAGTAGCTCTGGAGCGGGTAGTCCAGGTGCACGTCCTTGGGGACGTACACGAACGAGCCGCCGGACCACACGGCGTAGTGCAGCGCCGCGAACTTGTGGTCGGTGGGCGGGATGAGCGTGCCGAAGTACTCGTGCACGACGGGCTCCCACTTGGGGTCGTGGAGCGCGTCCTCGATCGTGGTGTAGACGACGCCCTGCTTCGCGACCTCCTCGCGCATGTTGTGGTACACGATCTCGGAGTCGTACTGGGCACCGACGCCCGCGAGGGACTCGCGCTCGGCCTCGGGGATGCCGAGGCGCTCGAACGTGTCCTTGATGTCGGCGGGGACGTCGTTCCAGTCCTTGGCCTGCTTCGTCTTGGGGCTGACGTACGTGGAGATGTGGTCCATGTCGAGCCCGGCGATGCTGGGTCCCCAGTTGGGGGCCATCTGCTTGTCCTGGTAGATCTCGAGCGCCTTCAGGCGCATGTCGAGCATCCACTGGGGCTCGTCCTTCTTGGCACTGATGGAGCGCACGATGTCGGGCGTGAGGCCGTCGGCGTAGCGCTCGTATCCCTCCTCCGACTTCACGAAGTCGTAGAGGGAGCGGTCGACGTCCTCGACCTCGGTCCTCTTGCTCTTCTCGGCCATTGCTACGCCTCGACCTTCTGGCCAGCGGGCGCCTGCTCGAAGCGGGCGAAGCCGTTCTGGTCGATGTCGTCGATGAGCGACGCGGGACCCTCGGCGACGAGGTGGCCCTTGACCATGACGTGGGTCTTGTCGACGTCGAGCTTCTCGAGGATGCGGGTGTTGTGCGTGATCATGAGCAGGGCGCCGTCGCACTCCTTGCGGTAGGCCTCGATGCCGCGGCTGACCACGGAGAGGGCGTCGACGTCCAGTCCGGAGTCGGTCTCGTCGAGGATGGCCAGCTTAGGCTGGAGGAGAAGGAGCTGGAGCATCTCGACCTTCTTCTTCTCGCCGCCGGAGAAGCCGACGTTGAGCTCGCGCGTGAGGAAGCCCTGGTCCATGTCGAGCTGGTCGCAGATCTCGCCGACGCGCTGGCGGAACTTGCGCGCGGTGGTCTTGAGCTCCGGGCGCATCTGGGTGATGGTGCGCAGGAAGCTGTACAGGGGGACGCCGGGGACCTCGACGGGAGCCTGGTAGCTGAGGAAGATGCCGGCGAGCGAGCGCTTGTCGGGGGTCTTGTCCGTGATGTCCTCGCCGTCGAAGGAGATGGTGCCGCCGGTCACCTTGTAGACGGGGTCGCCCATGATCACGTGGCCGAGCGTGGACTTGCCTGCGCCGTTTGGCCCCATGAGGACGTGGGTCTCGCCCGCGCCCACGGAAAGGTCGATGCCATGGAGGATGGGCTTCTCGTCCGTACCTGCGGAAAGTCCTGAGATGGTGAGTAGCTGTGACATGACGCCTCTCTCTGCTTCGGGAAGTTCCGAATCGTCTGTGCCGGGGCGGTCGCGTGTCTGTCGTGGCGGTCTCGGCGTAAATCCTACTTACGAAGGGGGATTTTACCCCGACGTGAGCGGTGTTTTCAATCGTTTGGGGCATGTTTTTCTTTGGTCACAGCTAATTCATGGTGCAGAGGTGGGAATTTGGGTGTGGGCGTCGTGCGATTCGAACCGTACGACATACGTAGAGCTATTGAGTTGTCCAGTGTTGTCCAGTGAGAGTCCACAATCGAGCGCGGCGGAGGACACAAGCTGTAGGTACGCACCCGCGGCCAGTTTGCGGGATCCTGCAAGGTCGCCCCTGGTGCGTGCAGGGGCGCCAGCGCCTCGGGCACGCACCCGGCCTCAGTTAGCAAGATCCTGCAAGGTCGTGGCGGATGAGTACCCGCCGTCGCACACACCCGGCCCCAGTTCGCACGAACCCGCAAGCTCGCCCCTGGTGCGTTGCGCAAAAAGGGGCCCCGTGCCGCGAAGTCGTGGGTGTGCTTCGCGTAATGCGAGAATCCCCCTGGTGTGATACGCCCGCGCCTGGTTCGATAACACATGATCGCAGGTAGGATGCCCGAGCCATAGCTCGTTTAACCATCGCTGCGTCACACACCCCGGGGTTCCTGCCACGGCGGCCCCAGAGGCGCAACACACCCGGCCCGAGCTTGCACGATTCCGCAATGTCGACCCCGGTGTGTGCGTCGCGGCCGAAGCCCCGGGTACACACCCGCGCCGAGTTCGCACGATTCCGCAATGTCGACCCCGGTGTGTGCAGTGGCGTGAAGCCAACGGGTACGCACCGGCTTCGAGTTTGCGAAGCCCTGTAAGATTAGCCGCGGTGCGTGCAGAGGCTTTTGGATGTGGGCATGTACCTGAACTTGGTAGCGATGGCCTGCCGCCTCGCCGTCGGTGGTCGACTGGGTGCAACAACTTGTTTCGTATGCGAAAAGACCCGTGCATCAAGATCAACTGCGGGCGTGAGGAATCCTCTAATGGGTGCCGTGGCAGATTGTGAAGTGATTTCGGATGGCATTATGTGGTGCTTCGCTTGCGTTGGAAGCGCTTAGCGCGGCAGTCTCAGAGGCAACGCCCATGAGGCGCTTTTCCACACGACCTCTCCCGACTTCAAGACTTGGGACGGGTGGGGAAGAATCCTGTTTAAGAGGGCGTTCCTCTTCCCACTTATTGCCGGGGTGCTCTTTCGCAGACGGTATCCAATTGCCTGCGCGATGTCCATCACAAGGCGGTTTCTGAGCGAGCTGGTTATCACTTGCGTAATGGTTACGTTGAATAGGGTGCAACCTTCGCACTTAAGGACATACTCCCTCGTAACGTCGCGATTGACGTCTTCGTGGTAGGGCTTTCCGAGGTATTCGATCGCCACATTAGGTTTTGGGTAATAGAGGTCGACCACATAGTAGGGGGTTCCTGCGACTGCGGATGATTGTGCCGAGAGCTCAACCGTCTGGTTGAGCATGGGCTTCGGAAGCCCATACCCTCCCATCCTCCTGCTTGCAGACAGCAGTATGGCAGTGGAAGTTTCCATGGGCGATCTAGATTCCTCGAACACCCACCGCAAGGCTCTGCGCGCCTTCGCCGCGTTCTTCACGTTCTTGAACTGAGAGAGAAAGCTGTCAAGCCTTCTAATCGTCGTCAGGCGTGGTCTTTTCACGAACCCAGCCTCGCACTCGCAGGGGTAGTACCTGCCGCATAAGCTGCAACCCAGGAGTGCGAGCTCTATTTCATCAAGGCTGTTCGCCATCTGCAGGAAAGCGAACTCCGGAGTCGACAGGTAGATTCCCTCATCAAGCCTAACGATGGCATTTACTGGCAGTGCGCGTCCCCAAGAATGTCGCACACAGATGCCGTTCCTTCTCCGGCTGGCCCCCCTTGGAACAAGAATGTCTATGGGCTTGACGCTCTCCTGGTCCCATTCGGCGAGTGCACATACCGTTGGGAGTATGGCCTCTGTCTCTCTGATGACGTTGGTGCGGTTGGCCTCGAAATCTGGCTGAAGGTCAGCCTCGTCACGTCCGCCCGCGACGAGTGGCCAGATGCTGGGGCTGCACATAAGCCACAGCGCCGTCGTATGTGAGATGCAGATGCTCATGCGGGCATGATGGCACGCGGCGCTCGCAGATGGTTCGCGCCAGACTTCCCGCTAGCTGCACCCGTTGGCGCCTTTCGTCTCGGACCTTTCGTTTCCGCAGGTAAACGCCCTGGGCGAGAAGAACGTCCATCCGCGCTCGACCCTCTGTGCCCACTGCCAGCCACCCGTCCTCCATGGGAACAACACGATGCGTCCCGTAGGCATGCGTCCGCGGCGCGTCCCCTGTCGGTCGTACCCTGCCGCCGTCGTGTCTGCTAGTATTTCTCGTGTCGGGGGCGTCGGCTCGGGGCCAACGCGGTCACGGCGGGGGAGAAGGCCATCTTGGACGCTTGGCACTCGTTCGGAAAGTTCATCGGCGCCCACATGGCGCCCATCGCCATCGCGTGCGTCGTGGCGGCGTGCGCGTTTCCCGCGCAGCTGTCCCACCTCGCGCCCGCCGTCCCGTGGCTCTTCGCGCTCGTGTCCTTTCAAGGCGCACTCGCCAACGGCCTTCGCAACCTGGCAGAGGCCGCAAGGCGGCCGGCCCCCATGCTGATCACGATCGCCTTCGCGTCCGGCGTAATGCCGGTTGTCGCGTTTCTGCTGGCCAAGGCCTTGTTTGGCAGCAACATACACCTCGTCACCGGCATCGTGCTCGAATACAGCGTCCCCGTCGCGGCAATCTCCACCATGTGGATATCCATGTTCGGCGGCAACGTCGCCGAGGGGCTGGCCACGCTCATGGTGTCTTCCGTCCTCGCGCCCGTCACCATTCCGGCCACGCTGCAGGTTCTTCTCGGCCACGCCGTCCACGTCGATGCCGGCCCCATGATGCTCAACGTCATTCTCGCTGTCGCGCTTCCCGCCGTGCTCGGCATGGGACTGAACGACGTCACCCATGGCTGGGCGGCGCGACGCCTCTCGCCGGGCCTCATGCCCGCGGCGCGCGTCGCCATCGTCCTGGTCATCGCCTCAAACGCCACGTCCGCGGCGCCGTACCTCACGCACCTCACGCCGCAGCTCGTCGGGGTTCTCGTCTTCATCCTGCTGTTCGCGTCCACGGGATATCTCGCGGGGCTCGCCCTCGCGCGCGTTGCCGGGCAGGACGTCCCCGGCACGGTGTCCATGGTCTTCCAGTGCGGCATGCGCAACATCTCGTGCGGTGCGGTCATCGCGGCGCAGTTCTTCCCGCCGGCGGTCATGTTCCCCGTCGTGGCGGGCACGCTGTTCCAGCAGGTGCTTGCCGCAGCGTACGGCAAGGTCATGGGCAGGGTCCTCGGCGTCCGGCCCGATGCGCCCGCCCCTGGCGACGCAGCGTCCGCGGCGTCCGCAACGTCCGCGCCAACAGCACCGGCAGCGCACTGACGGCCTTCTCGACCCCGGCCGGCCTCACCTTCAGGAGCGGCCCGTGCGCCGCTCCTCTCCGTCGGCACGGCGGTCCCCACCTCGTCCCTCCGCCCCATGCAGAAAGGCCGCACCCATGCGTTTGCAAGATTTCGCATCCAAGATCTTCTCGTCCAACCTCCTCTCAAAGCCGGAAGCCCGCATCGTGGCGGCAAACTTCCTCATGCAGCTGGGACTCCAGGCCATATACTTCGTGGGCATCATCGGATGCGCCACCTACGACCTGGGTGCCGATGCGCTCGTCGTCTCCTCGCTCGTTCTGGTGCTCAACGTCATGCTCGTGGTAATGAGCTTCGTGGCAGGCCCCCTGGTCGACGCCGTGGGTCCCAGGCGCACGCTCGCGGCCACGCTTTCCGTCATGGTGGTGGCGGGGCTCGCCGGCTGGCTCCTGCCGCTGAGCTACGCGCTTCTCTACGCCCTTGCCGCCGTGCAGGGCGCGGCGTTCGGCGTCGGGAGCACCTCCATGGACGCCTATCCGCGCTTCGTGTCTGACGACCCGCGCTACCTGCAGAGGGTCAACAGCCTCGTCTACACGGCCACCAGCGTGGCCGTCATCGCGGGGCCGGCGCTCGGCGGCCTCATCGTGAGCGCGCTTCCCACAAAGTGCGACTTCGCGATCATGGCGTTCGCATCGCTTCCGGCGGTCGCGCTCGTCTGGGCAACGGTCGAGAAGGTCGCGCCCTCTCGGCAGCGGCCGGCGTCCGGGGAGGCCGGCGCCGCGGGCATGGGCGCCGCGGGCACGAGCGACGGCGACCCCGACCTTAAGGCGCGCCCCGCGACCGGTGCGCGCGGGTTTCTCGGCGACCTTGCCGAGGGCGTGCGCGTCACCCGGCAGAGCGAGGGCCTGCGTACGCTCTTCCTCATCGGGTTCCTGGGGTTCTTCGCGTACGGCGCGTTCGACTCGCTCGAGTCGCTGTTCTACCGCGACGTGCTGCGCGCCGGCGCGCAGTGGATGGGATGGCTCTCCGCGATAGCGGGCGTCGGCGGCACGCTGGGCTCGCTTGCGGTCCTGCGGATTCCCTCGCGCAGGCTCGACATGACGGCGCTGTCCGCGATGCTCCTCGTCACGGGGGTGGGGTCGATGCTATACGTCGGCACGGCGTCCGTCGCGTGGGCGTGCGTGGGCCAGCTGGTCAGCGGGCTGGGCTTTGGCGCCATGGGGCCAACGCGCACCACGCTCGCGCAGGCGCGCTGCGACGTCGCCCACGTCGGGCGCGTCACGTCCGTCATGCGCGTCGGCATGAACAGCGCGGGCGTGCTGCCGCTGCTGGTGGCGCCGTTCGTGGCGGACGCCCTTGGCGTGCAGGCCACGCTGTTCGCGGCGTCGGCCATGGTCGCTGCCGTGGCGGCGCTGTTCGTGGCGCGCACCCGCTCGCGCCGCGAGCTCCTGGGCTAGCTTCTTGCGCCGGACGCGTCGCCGGCGTGACGGCAACGTAACGGTGCGGTTGCGCCCCGCGCCGGCGCGGCGCTCGCCCGGCCGGCTTTGCGTATCATGGTCGTGACACACGTGCGGCACGCCGTGCCGCAGACCCAACCTGCAAGGAGGGCAGACATGGCACTGTCCCAAGACGACGTGGCGGGCATCGCGGACTACGCGCGCATCGCGCTCACGCCGGACGAGCTCGAGCAGATGACCACGTACATGAACGAGGCCGTCGAGCTGCTCGAGCCCATTCGCGAGTACGACCTCGAGGGCGTCGAGCCGACGTTTCACCCAATCGGGGACCTCTCCAACGTGATGGGGGCCGACGTCGTGGACGATTCCGTCCGCGCGCTGCCCATCGACCGGGCGCTCGAGAACGCGCCGTCCGCGCACGGCCGCTACTTCCGCGTGCCCTCCATCCTGGGCGACTCAGAGGAGGACTTCTGATGGCGAGCCTCGACTCACTTTCCGCCGCACAGATCGCGGCCGGCGTCCGCAACGGAGACTTCACGGCCACGGAGGTGGCACGGGCCGCGCTGGACGCCATAGACGGCCGCGAGAAGGACGTCCAGGCGTTTCTGCAGGTCTCCGCGGACCCCGCGCTGAAGGCCGCCGCGCAGACGGACGCGCGTCGCGCCGCGGGCGAGAAGATCGGCCCCCTTGCTGGCGTGCCCGTGGCCTTCAAGGACAACATGCACCTGGTCGGCACGCGCACCACCTGCGCGTCCAGGATGCTCGAGAACTACGAGTCCGTGTTCACGGCCACGTGCGTGCGGCGCATGCTCGACGCGGGCGCCACGCCCGTCGGCAAGGCCAACATGGACGAGTTCGCGTTCGGCAGCACCACGGAGTCCTCCGCGTTCCACCGCACCAACAACCCGTGGGACACCTCGCGCGTGCCGGGCGGGTCGTCGGGCGGGTCGGCCGCGGCCGTCGCCGCGGGCGAGGCCACGCTCGCGCTCGGCTCCGACACGGGCGGCTCCATCCGCCAGCCGGCCAGCTTCTGCGGCGTCGTGGGCATGAAGCCCACGTACGGCGCCGTCAGCCGCTACGGCGTCGTCGCGTTCGGCTCCTCGCTCGACCAGGTGGGACCGTTCGGCCGTCGCGTGGAGGACGTTGCCCTCGCCATGAACGCGCTCACCGCGCCCGGCCGCGACCCGCTCGACTCCACCAGCCAGGACTGCGCCGTCGACTTCCTCGAGCACCTCGACGATCCCGTCGACGGCCTCGCGGTCGGCGTCGTGCCGCAGCTCATGGAGGCCAAGGGCCTCTCGCAGGAGGTGCGCGACGCGCTCGCGGCAGCGCTCGACTCCCTGCGCGACCAGGGCGCGCGCGTCGTGGAGGTCGACCTTCCCAACATCGCGTCCGCCATCGCCGCGTACTACGTCATCGCCCCGTGCGAGGCGTTCAGCAACCTCGCGCGCTTCGACGGCGTGCGCTACGGCTACCAGGAGCCGGACTGCGCCACGCTCGCGCAGCAGACGTCGCTCTCGCGCGCCCACGGCTTCGGCGAGGAGGCGAAGCGCCGCCAGATGCTCGGCGCGTACCTGCTCTCCAGCGGCGTGTACGAGAAGTACTACTATCCCGCGCAGCAGGTCCGCACCCTCATCACGCAGGACTACGCCCGCGCGTACCAAAGCTGCGACGTCATCCTGCTGCCAAGCGCCCCCACGACGGCGTGGCGCTTCGGGGACGTGAGCGACCCCACGCAGATGTACGCGTCCGACATGTTCACGATCTCCAACAACATCTGCGGCAACGGCGGCGTCTCGGTCCCGCTGGGCCTTTCCGCCCAGACGCACATGCCCGTCTCGGCGCAGCTGCAGGGCCCCGCGTTCAGCGACCGCAGGCTGCTCCGGTTCGCCCGTGCGATCGAGCGCGGGGTTGACCAGGGCCTGGGCCTGGGAGGCGGCGCCCCCGTCGCGCCCGCGTTCGCCGGAAGGGGAGGTGACCTGTGATGAGGAAGCTCGAGGACGTCCTCAAGGACTGGGAGGCCGTGATCGGCCTCGAGGTGCACACGGAGCTCACCGCGCTCGACACCAAGATGTTCTGCAACTGCCGGCTTTCGCACGACGACCCGCCCAACACGAACGTGTGCCCCGTCTGCCTGGGCATGCCCGGCGCGCTGCCGGTGCCAAACCGCAAGGCCATCCAGTCCGTCGTGATGGCCGGCCTTGCCACCAGCTGCCAGATCATGAAGCACTCCATGTTCTATCGCAAGCACTACTTCTATCCGGACATGGCCAAGAACTTCCAGACCACGCAGGGTCCGGTCGCGTTCTGCATGCACGGCCACCTGGACCTCGAGGTCGAGGGCGCCGGCGCCGCGGAGCGCCCCTTGTGGGAGGACGTCGCCGCGGACGGCGAGACCCCAATCGCGCGTGCGGAAGACGGCTCGTACACGGTGCCCATCCGCATCCTACGCATCCACATGGAGGAGGACGCCGCGAAGATGGTCCACTCCGGTGGCGAGGAGGGCCGCATCACCGGCGCGTCCGAGTCGTTCATCGACTACAACCGCTGCGGCACGCCACTCATCGAGCTCGTGACGGAGCCCGACCTTCGCACGCCGGAGGAGGCGCGCCTGTTCATGGAGAAGCTGCAACAGACGTTCAAGACGCTCGGCATCAGCGACTGCTCGCTCGAGAACGGCTCAATGCGCTGCGACGGCAACATCAGCCTGCGCCGCCGCGGCGAGACCCGCCTGGGCACCAAGGCCGAGATGAAGAACATCAACTCGTTCAAGAGCCTGCACGACGCGCTCGAGTACGAGATCTGCCGCCAGGCGGAGGTGCTCGAGGAGGGCGGCATCATCTACCAGGAGACGCGCCACTGGGAGCCCAGCCGCCGGCGCACCGTCGTCATGCGCGTCAAGGAGACCGCGGACGACTACCGCCTGTTCCCGGACCCCGACCTCGCGCCGTTCGACCTGACGGACGACTTCATCGAGGAGGCTCACGCTCGCATCCCGGAGCTTCCGGACGCCAAGGCGGCCCGCTACGTGGCGGAGCTGGGCCTGAAGCGGGCCGATGCCTGCCAGATCGCCGGTGACCCCGCCGTCGCGTCCTTCTTCGAGGAGGCGCTCGAGGGCGCGCCGGCAAAGGTCGTGGCAACCATCGCCAACGTGATGGTGAACCTGGCGCCGAGCTTCGATGCGCTGACTCCCGCGCAGGTGAGGGGGGTCGCCGGGCTTCTCGCCGAGGACGCCATCACCTTCGCCCAGGCGCGCGAGGTGCTCGAGGCGGTCAACGGCACCGACGAGGACCCGGAGCGCGTGGTGGACGAGCGCGGCATGCGCCAGGTGACGGACACGGCGGCGCTCGAGCCCATCGTGGACGAGGTTCTCGCACGCTGCACCGACCAGGTCCAGCAGTACCACGACGGCAACAAGAAGGTCGTGGGCTACCTGGTGGGGCAGTGCATGAAGGCGAGCCATGGCACCGGCAACCCCAAGCTGTTCAACAAGCTGCTGACCGCGCGGCTCGAGGCATGATCGACGAGGGGACCATCGCGGCGGCCGCCGCGTACGTGCGCGACCTCCTTGCGGGGGGAGGCGTCCGGCCATGGGGCGGGCCCTCTGGGACGAGAGCGGGGAGTGCCGCGACACCACGGTCGCGCACTTCGAGGACAAGCTCCTGCTGCTCGCCGATGGCATGGGCACGCAGGCCGGACGCATTCTCGCGGCTAGGCGCGGGGCCTACCTCAGGGGGTTCTACGAGGAGTTCGTCGCCGAGTGGCGTGGGGAGCGCTAACGCTGGCCGCCTCCCATGACACGGTCGCCTAGCGTCCCGCAAGGATCGTGAGCGCCTCCCGGCACCACTGCTGGGGGGCGCTCGCGCGTGGCGTGCGCGCGGCCACGGGCACAAGCGTCACGCCCTGGCGCCGCGCGCACCGGAGCGCGCGCCACAGGTGGTAGTCGTTCGACACCACGCACAGCTGCCGCCCCGCAAGCCCCGCGTCGCGTAGCGCCTCGAGCGAGAAGGACACGTTCTGCCTGGTGTTCGCTGCACGTGGCTCCAACAGGAGCTGCGTTGCCGGCACGCCTCGATCCTGCAGGTAGCGCGACATCGCCTCCGCCTCAGTCGGCTCGCCGGGCCGCGTGGCCGAGACGCCGCCCGAAAGCACGGCCACGCGGCCGGGATGTCCAAGCAGGAGGCTCGCGGCCACGTCGAGCCTTCGGGCCAGCGTCTGGCAGGGCCTGCCGTCGCGCACGGCGGCGCCAAGCACTATGAGCACGCTCTTCTCGCCCGGCGCGGGCGCGTTTGCGTACGCCGCGCGCATCCTGGCGAACACGTACCCAAATACGGCGGCGCAGGCGATGCCCAGCGCAAGCGCCGCAACCGCAAGCACGCGCAGCGGCGGGGACGCGACCGTCGCGGACGTCGCGAGGGGAGCTGCCGCCGCGCCGGCGGACGCGACGGCGACGGGCGCCATGCCGATGGTGGGACGGCCAGGATGCCGTGCGAGGTAGGCTGCGTTCGAGGCGCACGAAGCCGCGAAGGCGAGCGCGCAGGCAACCCAAAGGAACGCGCCCGGGCGCGGCGCCCCGGCGGGAAGCGCCATCGCGAGAAACGCGACGCCAAGCGCAAGCGAGGCCGCGCAAACGGCGTAGACCACGGGTCGCCAGCGGCGCTCGGAACCTTCGAGCGTGGAGGCTCGCGCGGGGCGCACGGCGACAGCCCCGCGTGCCCCATGCGAGGACGCTTGAGGGTGGCTTGAGGGTTTAGCTGGGCGTTTGTTCATAACTGCTCCAAATTGTCTGCACATTCACGAAGCCCCCACGACGCTTAACGCCTGCTTCGGGACGGCTTGGGGATACCTAAAAACCTACGTGCCATCTGGTAAAAGGCTCCCTTCTCGCATTCGAGGGACATGCGGTCCAAAACGGGTGGGCCGGGGTCGTGACGACGTACGCGCGGCGAATTTTGGGAAGCGACGTCCTCAAAATGATAGAATCTTCGGGACCTTACAAACGACGATGCAATACGAAAGAGGCGGGTTTTGAAGCGAAATAAGGCCCAAAAAGCTATAGCTGCCGCACTCTCCGCGACGCTAGTCTTCTCCGGCGCAGCCGTTCCTGCGCTCGCAACTCCCTCCAGCTCCGAGCTGAAGTCACAGCTGAGCGACGCCCAGGCGAAGCTGAACAGCCTATACGCAAAGGCGGAGCAGGCCTCCGAGGACCTGAACCAGACGAAGGTAGAGCTCGACCAGACGAACTCCAAGATCAACTCCCTTAACTCCGACATCGAGAAGACGCAGGCGGAGCTGAAGGAGAAGCAGGCCGTCCTGAGCAAGCGCGTTGCCGCGAACTACAAGTATGGCGACACCGACCTGCTGAGCATCCTGCTTGGCTCCGACTCGTTCGACGCGCTTACGAGCAACATCGTGTACGCGAACAAGGTGAGCGAGAAGGACTCCAACGCCATCAACGACGTCAAGACGCTCGAGAGCCAGCTGTCGTCCCAGAAGTCCGAGCTCGAGGAGCAGAAGGCCTCCCAGGAGAAGCTCGTGGCCGACAAGAAGGCCCAGAGCGAGGCCTTGAACGCGCAGTCCCAGAAGGCGCAGGACTACGTGAACAGCCTGAGCTCCGAGGTGCAGAAGGCGCTTGCCGAGGAGCAGGCGGCGCGTGAGGCCGCGGCGAAGAAGGCTGCCGAGGAGGCTGCCGCGAAGGCCCAGGCCAACGGCGGCGCGTACTACACGCCCGATAACAACGCGAGCGCCCAGGGCAGCGCGGGCTCCAGCAAGGGCAACTCCGATTCCGGCAAGAGCAACAACTCCGGTTCGAACTCGAGCAAGGGGAACACCAACTCCGGCACGAACTCGAGCAAGGGCAATGCCGGCACGGGCTCCAACGCGGGCGCCAGCTCGAACAAGGGCAACGGTGGCTCGAGCTCCAATGCGGGAGGCAGCTCGAACAAGGGCAGCTCCAGCGTCTCCGGCGCATGGCGCAACACCGTCATCGCGGCGGCGACGCGCATGGTCGGCGGCACCTACGTCTGGGGTGCCTCTGACCCCGGTTCCAAGACGTTCGACTGCTCGGGACTTACGAGCTATGCGTACGGCGTCGCGGGCATCGGCATCGACCACAGTTCCGCGTCGCAGGCCTCGTTCTGCACGAAGCCGGTCTCCCAGGCGGTGCCTGGCGACGTCGTCTGGCGTCCCGGCCACGTGGGCATCTACATTGGTGGAGGTGTCACGATCGAGGCGTTCTCGCCCAGCCAGGGCATCGGCTACGGCAGCGTGAGCAGCTTCTCCAGGTGTGGCTCGCCCGTGTAGGCTGCGGGTCGGCACTAGAAAAACTTGTTTGAGAAGGGCGCGTCCAAGGGGCGTGCCCTTTTTCCTACGCGTGTAGAATTGCGTTCGCGGGCGACAACCTACCGTTCGCGGGCGATAACCTACCGTTCGCGGATGGTGGTGCGGACATGCGTTCGCATATCGGGCGTTGGGGTATAGCTGAGACCATGCGCAACAGAGCGTGATGACAGAATCTCAACATCCGAGGAGGAAACATGGCGAACAGGTTCGTTCTCAATGGCATCTCTTATCACGGTTCAGGGGCCATCAAGGAGATTCCGGGCGAGCTCAAACGTCGCGGCTACGACCACGTCTTCGTGAGCTCTGATCCTGACCTCGTGAAGTTTGGCGTGACGTCCAAGGTGACGGACTTGCTGGACGAGGCGGGCATCAAGTGGGACCTCTACGACGAGGTGAAGCCCAATCCCACGATCAAGAACGTTCAGGATGGCGTCGAGGCGTTCAAGAAGAGCGGCGCGAGCGCGATCGTGACCATTGGTGGCGGCTCCGCGATGGACACGGCGAAGGCCATCGGCATCATCGCCAACAATCCCGAGTTTGCGGACGTCAAGAGCCTCGAGGGCGTTGCCGACACGAAGAAGCACGCCGTCTTCACCATTGCGGTTCCGACGACGGCCGGCACGGCCGCCGAGGTCACCATCAACTACGTGATCACCGACCCGGAGAAGGAGCGCAAGTTTGTCTGCGTAGACACCAACGACATCCCCGACGTGGCGGTTGTCGACCCCGACATGATGGCATCCATGCCGGTTGGGCTCACCGCATCCACGGGCATGGATGCGCTCACGCACGCCATCGAGGGCTACACCACGAAGGGCGCGTGGGAGATGTCCGACATGTTCCACTACAAGGCCATCGAGATCATCAGCCACAACCTGCGCGACGCCGTCCAGGAGGCCAAGGACAAGAAGGCTGGCCACGGTCGCGAGCAGATGGCGCTTGGCCAGTACATCGCGGGCATGGGCTTCTCGAACGTCGGTCTGGGTATCGACCACTCCATGGCGCACACGCTGTCTGCGCATTATGACACGCCGCACGGCGTCGCCTGCGCCATGCTGCTGCCCATCTCGATGGAGTTCAACAAGCCGGTCGCCGCGCACAAGCAGGCTGGCGTCGCACGCGCCATGGGCGTGTACGAGGAGGGCATGACGGACGAGCAGGCCGCGGATGCCGCAATCGCTGCCGTTCGCAAGCTGGGCGAGGACGTCGGCATTCCCAAGACGTGCAAGGGCCTCGTCGAAGAGGACCTCGACCAGCTGGCGGCAGACGCTCTTGCCGATGCCTGCTGCCCCGGCAATCCGCGTGAGGCGACCCCCGAACAGGTAAAGGACATGTTCCGCCAGATCATGGCGTAGGCTGTCGAGAAGAGGAACTTTACGGGGCGGTGCCCATGCGGGCGCCGCCCCGATGCCCCTCTCGAGGAGCGACGCGGCTTTTCTCGATCGACCCGACGGCAGGACGATGCAACGCGTGGGAGGTGACCGTGGCCGATAATCTGATTGACTACGCAAGGTGGCGCGGCGACCTTGACTTTACCGAGCGACCCTTCAACGACGTGGACGCCCTGGTGCTTGCGACGTTGAGCTACATCGACCTCGTCGGCATCGTCCCGAACGAGGCGGCTGGCGGGACGGTCGGGGTAGGCGCTGCCCTGGGCGAGCTCCTGGAGCGCTCAGGGGGCGACGTCACGCCGTACGTGCGGTCGCTTGCAACGATCGATGCGGGATACCTCAAGGCGGTTGCGGAAAGTCGTCGCTTCGGGCGTCTGAGAATCGGACGGTACGTGGACGTGATGGACCACGATCGCGCCGTTCAGTTTGCCGCGGTCGAGGTACTGTTGCCGCCTAGGTCCGTGATGGGTTGCGAGGGAGGCGTTCGCTACGTGTCGTTTCGCGGCACGGACCTAACGCTTGCCGGCTGGCGAGAGGACTTCATGCTGAGCTTCGAGGTGACCGGTGCCCAGAGGCTTGCGGCGAACTACCTGTGCAGGGCCTTGGAGGCCTCTGCGACAGCGGGGGAGCCGCTTATGGCGGGCGGGCACTCCAAGGGCGGAAACCTGGTCTCGTATGCGGTCGCGGCTATGCCGAAGACGCTTGCGGACCACCTGCTTCGGTGCTACAGCTTCGATGGGCCTGGGCTTGATGGGCGCGTTGTCGAGCGCGACGCGCGCGATGCCATCGGCGACAGGTTTGTGCGCTACCAGCCCGCGTATAGCGTCATAGGGCAATTGTTCGACCGGGCAGACGAGCCAAGGACGTATGTCGCAAGCACAGGCTCGGGCATGCTCCAACACGATCCGCTCACGTGGAGGGTCCTTCCCTCTGGCTTTGTGCTTGCCGGCGGGCTCGACCCAGACGCCGCTGCGTTCGATGCCGCCCTCGACGAGTGGATGGGGCCCGTGGACATGGGCGAACGTGAGCGATTCACCAACGAGTTCTTCGACATCCTGTCCGCCGGTGGCCCGGAGCTTACCGACGTGACGTCTCGCGAGGGGCTGCCGAAGGTGATGACCGCGGCAAACGGCGCAAGCGACCAGACGAAGCGCCTGGTGTGGAAGCTCGTGGAGTGCGTGGTGGCAAAGCAGGCGGAAAGAACGTCAGACGTCGTCCGCAGGGCGTACGAGGGGGTCGTCCAGAGCGCGCGCAATGCGGCGAGCGGCCTCGCGGTGTCGCTTCCGCGCCGCCAGTCGCATGCTGAATAAACGTTGCCGTAACACACGGCATGCTTTATTGCGATAAAGTATTCTCCACGCAACGACTGTCGCGAGGAGCGCACATGACAGAGGAACAGGCGCAGAGGCTGCGCGAGGAGGAGGACAGGCTGTTCGCAGCGTTTGGGTCGCTACGCGATGCGAACGAGGCGCGTGCCTTCCTGTTGGACGTGTGCAGTCCGAAGGAGATCGAGGACCTGGCCCAGAGGCTTCAGGTGGCCACGCTGCTCTCGGACGGATGCTCTTACGTGGACGTGTCACGCAAGACCGGCGCGTCCTCAACGACCGTGAGTCGCGTCTCGAAATGCCTCAACGGCGAGGTGGGCGGCTATCGTACCGTGTTGTCGCGCCTGGAGGGCGGCGTCTAGGAACATGTGCCGCGCCTTCGTGTCAGGCAGGTGTCGTACTTGTAGAGTTTTTACCGAACCTGTCATCGTTCGTTCAGAATTACATACGATTTCGTGGCTCGTACCTGCGCATGTGCCTACATCCAGCGTTGCCACGTTCATCAAACGCAGCTCAATCGCAGCGGCCCCGTGACGCGAGCGCACGGGAGCCTCATCGCAAGGTCCGCGACGGCCGCGCGTCGCCGCATGACACATGCCGCGAAGCGCGGTGAGAGGAGTCCGCACATGCCCAGCAACATGATCGACATCGTTCACTTGAACAAGTACTTCGGCGACCTGCACGTACTCAAGGACGTGAGCCTCTCCGTGCGCGAGGGCGAGAAGGTCGTGCTCATCGGACCGTCCGGCTCCGGCAAGTCCACGCTCATCCGCTCGATCAACTGGCTCGAGGAGCCCTCGAGCGGCGAGGTGCGCATCAACGGCGAGCTCATGACCAAGAAGAACCACCTCGAGATCACGCGCAAGTACACGTCCATGGTGTTCCAGCAGTTCAACCTCTATCCCAACATGACGGTCATGGGCAACCTGACGCTGGCTCCCATCAAGCTGCAGAAGAAGACCCGCGAGGAGGCCGAGGCAGAGGCCATGCGCAGCCTGAAGAGGGTCGGCCTCGCGCACAAGGCTGACGAGTACCCGCAAAACCTCTCGGGCGGCCAGCAGCAGCGCGTCGCCATCGCGCGTGCTCTCTGCACCAAGCAGCCCATCATGCTGCTGGACGAGCCCACCTCCGCCCTCGACCCAGAGATGGTGAACGAGGTCCTGAATGTGATGGTCGAGCTCGCGCAGGAGAACATCACCATGATCTGCGTCACGCACGAGATGGGCTTTGCGCGCCAGGTGGCCGACCGCATCGTCTTCATGGAGGACGGCCAGATCCTGGAGGAGGGCACGCCCGAGCACTTCTTCACGCACCCCGACAACCCTCGCTGCCAGGCCTTCCTGGACAAGATTCTCTAGGAGGCACGATGAGAAGAACGTACGATTCCGGGCAGTCGACCCGTCCCCAGCTGACACGTCGGGGCTTCGTCTCGCTTGCCGGCGCCGCAATGATCGGCGTGGCCGGGGCGTCCGTCGTGGGGCTTGCCGGCTGCTCGTCCTCAGACGCGCCGTCTGCCGCGAGCGTCGACGCGATCCGTAGCAGAGGGCACCTCAACTGCGGCGTCAAGACCGACGTCATAGGCTACGGCTATCAGGACACGGCCACCGGTAAGTTCCAGGGCATGGAGATTGACATCTGCTACGCCATCGCGGCGAAGGTGTTCGGCGTGTCGACGTCCGAGGCACGGCGCCGCGGCCTTGCCAGCTTCACGGGCGTCACGGCGAAGACCCGCGGCCCCCTCGTGGACTCCGGCCAGGTGGACCTCGTGTGCGCCACGTACACGATCACGCCAGAGCGCAAGAAGTCCTGGAACTTCTCGCCTGCGTACTACACTGATTCCATCGGCATGCTCGTGCTGAGGAGCTCCGGCATCAAGTCCGTGGCCGATCTCGACGGGCGCATCGTCGGCGTGGGCGAGGGCGCGGACACGATGAACCAGATCCAGCAGATGCTCAAGGACCGGGGGCATGGCGACTTCAGCGTGAGCTATCCGCAGTACCTGGACTATCCCACGCTCGCGGCGGCGCTCGCATCCGGCAACATCGACGTGTTCGCCATCGACCGCTCCATAATCCGCACGTACATGAACGACTCGAACGAGCTGCTCGAGCCGAGCCTGATCTTTGGCAAGCAGGAGTACGGCGTGTGCACCACCAAGTCCGCAACCGAGCTCACGAGACTCGTCAGCGGCGTCGTGAAGGACCTGAAGGGGTCCGGTGCGATCGACCGGTGGGCCAAGAAGTACCGGCTCTTGTAGGGAGGTCACATGGAACTCTTCAATCCCGAGCGCTGGGCCGCCACGCTCGCAAACACGGACCTGCTGTGGCAGGGCTTCCTCTTCACCATAGAGGTCTCGCTCGCGGGGCTTCTGGTCTCGCTTCTCGTCGGCACGCTGCTGGGCGTCTTCTCTACGACGCAGTCGCGGGTGCTTCGCGGCATCTCCCGCGTCTACGTGGAGTTCTTTCAGAACACGCCCATCGTCGTGCAGGTGTTCTTCGTCTATACCGCCGGTCCCATGCTTCTCCAGGCGATCACTGGCGCGGAGCACGTCGTGCGCATCGCGCCGTTCGTGCTCGTCGTCATCTGCGTCGGCCTCTACCACGGCGCCTACGTCGCGGAGGTCATCCGCACCGGCATCGAGGCCATCCCGCGCGGGCAGATGGAGGGCGCGCAGTCGCAGGGATTCACGCGCGTGCAGGCCTATCGATACGTCATCCTGCCGCAGACGTTCAGGATCATCCTTCCGCCTCTTGCCAACCAGGCGCTCAACCTGGTGAAGAACACGTCCGTCCTCGCGCTCATCGCGGGCGGCGACCTCATGTACCAGGCGGACATCCTCGTGGCCGACAGCGGCTACCTGCAGGGCTACATCGTGTGCTGCGCCATGTATTTCCTCATCTGCTTCCCCATAGCCATGCTCGTCACCTGGCTCGAGAAGCGCTCCCGCGCGCCGCGCAAGGCTCGCCGCACCGCAACCGCGGGCGCAACGGAAGCGGAGGTGTAGCGCATGGGAGTCTTTACTGCCAGCAACGTGGCCTTCATGCTGCAGGGCCTGCTGAACACCATCGTCATCTCCGCCGCGTCCATCGTGCTGTCCATCGCGTTCGGCACGCTGCTCGCCCTGGCGAAGTCGTACTGCCGCGGTCGCTGGTCGTGGCTCAGGTGGCTCGTGACCGCCTACATCGAGCTCTTCCGCTGCACGCCCAACCTGCTGTGGATCCTCATCTTCCGCTTCACGGTGCAGGGCGACAATATCCTCGTGTCGATCCTGACCTTCACGGTCTTCACCTCTGCCGTCATGGCCGAGATAGTCCGCGGCGGCCTGAACGCGCTGCCCAAGGGCCAGTTCGAGGCGGCGCAGTCCCAGGGCTTCGGGTTCGTGGACACCATGCGCCTCGTCGTGCTTCCCCAGGCGTTCAAGATGATCGTCCCCGCGCTGTTCAGCCAGTGCACGACGGTCATCAAGGACACGTCCTACCTCCGCGGCATCGACGTCCACGAGTTCATGCGCAACTCCGCCGTCGTCATGGGGCAGGCGTCCACGCTTCCGCAGATCCTCCTGCTGTACGGGTTCGTCCTTCTCACGTACTTCGTCCTCAACTTCGCGATATCCCTCGCGGTTCGCGCCTACCAGCGCAGGAACGCCGCGGCATAGCGCCCGGTGGCGCCGGCGGGCGAGAAGGACCGCCCCCGTGCCCCGCGCAACAATTCAAACGAAAGGTCACACATGAGCGCAAGCGACCTCAGGCACAGTGCAAGCATCAATGGGTCTGCGGACCCTGGCAACCAGGAGCCCATCGTCATCTCCATCGCGCGCGACTACGGTGCGGAGGGACACGAGGTTGGCAAGCTCCTCAGCGTGATGCTGGGCATACCCCTCTACGACAACGAGCTTCTCGTGCGCTCCGCGCTGCGCATGGGTCTCGACGTCGACCAGCTGGCTGCGGTGGACGAGCGCCCGCAGCGCGGCCCCCTGGCGTTTCTGCCGGACAGCATGGACCAGCGCTCGGACGCGGACCGCGCGTTCCAGGCGATCCGTCAGGTCATCCTGGACCTGGGGAGCACGCGACCGTGCATCATCGAGGGACGCCTGTCCGACTACATCCTGCGACGCAACCCCAACCTCATTTCCGTGCTGGTCACGGCGCCGCTGGACGTGCGCGTAGAGATCGTGCGCGCAAAGCGCGGCATGACCACGCACGACGCGAGCGCGTTCGTTCGCAAGCGCCAGCACGAGCGCGAGCGGTTCTACACGCGCTACAGCGGCGGAAGGTGGGACATGTACACCGACAAGGACCTGGTGGTGGACCGCTCCGTCTTCGGGCGAGAAGGAGCGGCGCAGATCATTGCGGCGGCGTACCGCCTGAAGGAGCGCCAGCTGGGGAGGGACTAACCCCAGGGCCCCATGCCGGCGCTTGCGCAGGCGCGTTGTCGAACCGGGTGCGTCGTCACGGCGGCGCACCCGGTTCGTGCCCCACGCGCGTCCGCGTCGCGCGTGGGGCAATAAATGTCCACTCGTCGCGTTACCATAGCTCTCAGCCAAAACCGACGGAAGGTCGACCATGTCCCTAACCATTGCCCAGACGCACGACGCATGGCTCGTAGGCGAGGCCGCGGAGGCCGCCCTCAGGGGGGCGCTTGCCGCGCGAGGCCGCGCGACGCTCCTCGTGCCCAGCTTTGCCGTGCAGCTCGACGTCAGCCGCGACCTCGCCCGTCGCGGGCTTGGCCTAGGCGTCACGGTGACGACGCCGCTCGCGTTCACGCGCGAGCGCTGGGAGGTCTGGGGCGACGGAACGCAGGTGGTCGACCCGCTCACGCGCACCGTCGCCCTGCAGCACGCGCTTTTTGCGGCATCCGCCGCAGGGGAGGACGTCGCGTACAACGCCGGCACCGTGGACGTGCTCGGGCGCCTCGCGAAGGACGCCCTGCCGTGGATTCCCGCGAGCAATGGCCGCGTGGACGCGGACGCCCTTCTCGACCTTGGGCTCACGCGCCGCGAGGCGGACGTGGTGCGCGTGCTCGACCGCTATCGCGCGCTGCTTGCGAGATCGTCGTTCACGGAGGAGTCCGTCGCCATGGCCCGCGTCGCGGAGCGCATGACCGCCTCGGGCGCCGCGTGCTCGCTCTGGCCCACGGTCGCGGTCGGCCTGGGGTCGCTCGCCCGCCCCGTCCGCGAGCTGCTGCGCGCCCTCGCGGGCGCGACGGACGTGACACTCTGCGTCCGCGCGCGGAACGCGGAGGCAACCGCTGGGGAGCGCCGCTCCGCAGAGCTTGTGGCAATGGCGTGCGCGCGGGACGGCATTGGCGTCGCGCGTGTGCAAGAGCCTTGCGTTTCCGCTGGTACGGGCTTCGATAAAGTGAGTGTCCCCACGGGCGAGAAGCACTGCGACCCAGAGCTCTCGGCACTTCTCGCAAGCGTGTTTGCCGGCGACGGAAAGGCCGTTGCGCCCACGGGCGCCGTGTCGCTCTTGCTTCCCGCGGGCCCGCTCGCGGAGGCCGAGGCCGTCGCGCGCGAGGTGTGCGCCCTTTCGGGCGAGGGCGCCACGGACGTCGTCGTGAGCGTCCCGGACGCAAGTCGTGCGTGGCGCGAGCTCACCCCCAAGCTCGTCGCGCGCGGGCTGGGCGTGAGCGCCCAGCTGTCCGTGCGCGTTGGCGACATCCCCGCCGGCTGCGCGTTTCTTGAGTATGCGGAGAGCGTGGCGCAGCTGGCGGAGCTTGACGCGACGTGGCCGGGGCCCGTGCGTGCGGAGGAGGGCACGTACGTGCGCCTGGGGGACATGTCCTGGTGGCCGCCGCGGGCGCTGTCTGACTTCCTCCTTTCGGACGTCGCGCACGTCCCGACGGCCCGGGCATACGCGCTCGACGCGGACTGGCGCGGCGACCGCCTGCTCACGCCGGCGGACGTGCTCTTGCAGCTCCAGAATCCCAAGAAGACGTCCGGCGAGGTGGCGGCGGCGACGCGCGAGCTCCTGAAGGGGAGGCTGGGGTCTGCGGCCTCGAAGCTCCTCGCCCCGTACGTGTCGTCGCAGATTGGCTCGCCGGCCGCGCGGGGTGGCACGGGCGCCAGGCTGGACGACTACGTTCTTGGCGAGGGCGGCGAGGTTGTCGCGCGCTTCCCGCACGAGGCGGACCGGCTTTCCGACGCGCTGGCCGCCGGTGCCCTGATGGCCGTTCTCAACGTGGCGGCGACGCTCAAGGAGCTGGGCTTCTCGGCGGACCAGAGGGCGGCGGGCCACGTGTCGCTCTCCGAGCTCGTGGCCCACGCGGCCTCGGCGCTCGAGCACCAGGCGGTCGTCGTGCGGCCGTGCGTTCGCAAGGAGGGCGCCGCGCGCGTGCGCATACTGGACGCCGCCGGGTCGGCGTCGCTTGCGCAGTGCTCCGTGGACGCGGTCGTCGTGTGCGGGCAGACGTCCGTGGAGGCGCCCGTGAGGGCGGAGGACGACGTCGCCTCCGCCCTGCTGGAGGCCCTGGGGGTCGAGCCGCGGGAAGACCCCATGGCGCGGCCGCGCGCGGAGTTCTGGTCGCGGCTTGCCGTGGCGCGGCACCACGTGACGCTGGAGCGCACGCTCTACGACGCCACGTCGAAGGAGTGCTACCCCTCCGTCATGATGACGGAGCTGCTGGCCTGCTACGGCAGAGGGGACGGCGACCCCGCCGAGAAGGGCCTTGCCATCCGCTCGCTGGCCGAGACCCAGGCCGCGGCGAACCTCAGCGCAACGGGGACCGCGCCCGCGCTCGTGGCGAGCGAGGAGCCGGAGGCGGCGGGACGCGTGACCGACGCCTCCGCGCGCGCCCTCGTGAACGTGCCGCCGGAGGGCAAGCCGGACCTGCTGGACGGAAGGCCGGTCCTCTCCGCGTCGCAGATAGAGTCGTACCTGGAGTGCCCGTACAAGTGGTTCAGCCTGCGCCGCCTGCGGCTGCGCGACTCGGACGCGGGCTTCGGCCCCATGGAGATGGGCACGTTCGCGCACCACGTGCTCGAGGTGACGCACCGGACGCTTCTTGAGGAGGCGCTCGCCTCCCTCGAGGGGGCGGGGGGCGCGGAGCCGGACGTCACGAGGGACCTCTTCGCCCGCATCCCCGGCTCGGGCGTGAGCGAGGAGGACCCGGAGCTTGTGGCCCATGCGAAGCGGGTGCTTTCTCGCGCGCTGGAGGAGGACCGCCGCGCGCAGTTCCTCGTCACGCGGCGGCGCGAGCGCCCGCAGGCGTTCGTGCCACACTCCGCCCAGGACGAGGGACAGCTCGAGACGCTCGAGAGGGACCTGCTCTCCGCCATCGACTACGAGTCCGGCCTGCTGGTCGGCTTCGAGCCGAGGCTGTTCGAGTGGGACTTCGGCCATGGGCGGGACCTGGTGGAGTACGCGGGCGCATGGCTGAACGGAACCGTGGACCGCATCGACGTCGACGCCCACGGCAACGCCATCGTGATCGACTACAAGCACAAGGGCGTCGCGGGCTTCGCCCGGGAGTACGCCGCGCTTCCCGACGGGCCCGAGGGCGAGGAGGCCTCGCCCTTCTCGCTCCCCAGGCGCGTGCAATCGCTCATCTACGGGCAGGTCGTTCGGCGGCGCTTCCCGAACCTAGACGTGAGGGGTGCCGTGTACCTCTCGACGCGCGGGCGGGAGCACGCTCTTTCCGGCGCCGTGGACGCGAACCTGATGGACCGCGTGTACGGCAGCCGCACGCCTTCGAAGGCGACGGCGGAGGCCGTGGCCGTTGACCCGGGCGGAGGCTTCGGGACGGACGGGGCGCACGGCATGGACGCGCTGCTTGACGCGACGGAGAAGGCCATCCAGGCGGCGGTCGCCCGCATGCTTGACGGCGACATCGAGGCGGCGCCCGTCGACGCGTCCGCGTGCGCGTACTGTCCGGTCATGAACTGCGTAAGGAGGATCGCGAAGTGAGCGGCATCGACCTTTCCACACTGAACGACGAGCAGAGGAAGATCGCCACGACCCTGGACGAGCCCCTGTTCGTGGAGGCCGGCGCCGGCTCCGGCAAGACGTTCACGCTCACCCGGAGGGTGGCGTGGGCGCTCACGCCCGGCTCGGGCACGGACGGTGCGCCGTTTCTGGACGACCTGTCGCAGGTGCTCGTGATCACGTTCACGAACGCCGCCGCGCAGGAGATCAGGGAGCGCGTGCGCTCCACGCTGCGCGAGGCGGGCATGCGCGAGCAGGCGCTGCAGGTCGACTCCGCGTGGATCAGCACCATCCATGGCATGTGCGCTAGGATCCTGAGACGCCACGCCTTCGAGCTCGGCCTTGACCCGAAGTTCAAGATCGCCGAGGGAAACGATGCGGAGGCCATGCAGGACCGCGCCCTGGAGGAGGTCGTGGGTTCCGCCTACAGGGACAGCGACGCCAGCCCCGCGCTTCGCGAGGCGTTCGGGGAGTACCAGCTCGGCCGAAGGTCCCAAGGCGGCTACTCCGGCCTCATAGGCGTGGTCCAGGACGTGCGCGCCGCGGCGCGTGCGGTGCCCGACGGGTACGAGGGCCTGACGTTTCCGCAGGCAGACAGCGCGTCAGAGGTCATGGCGCGCCTGACGGAGGAGATGGAGTCCCTCGCCGCGCAGAAGCTCACGGCAAAGGCGGCCGAGAAGGTCGCTCCCTCCCTGGAGGCGCTGAGGTCGTTCATGGGGCTCGCGCCGGGCCGTCGCACGGCGTCCGCGGCCGTCGCCGCGCTCGACTCCGTGACGCTTCCCCGCAGGGTCAACAAGGAGGCGAAGGAGCAGGCGGATCTTGCGAAGGCGGCCCTCGCGGAGGCAAGGGCCTGCGTCCTTCTCGCCCGTCCCCGGGCGTGGGTCGAGGACATCGTGGGGCTCGCGCGCAGGGTGGACGAGCGCGTGGCGGAGCTGGAGCGCGCGGCGGGCGTGCTCTCGAACGACGAGCTCGTGAGCCTTGCGCTGCGGGCCGTTCGCGACAACGAGGCCATCGCCCGCGACTACGCGGGGCGCTTCAGGCTCGTGATGGTGGACGAGTTCCAGGACACGGACGCGACGCAGCTGGAGCTCATCGGGCTCCTGGCGGGGCGCGGCGCCCGCCACCTGGCCACGGTGGGCGACGCGCAGCAGTCCATCTATCGCTTCCGCGGCGCCGACGTGGGGGTGTTTCGCGGCAGGGGGGAGGAGCTTCCCCCGGAGCGGCACGTGAGGCTTGCCGTGAACTACCGCAGCCACGCGGACGTGCTGTCCCTGGTGGACCGCGTGTGCGGCGGCGACGCCGGTGTGCTTGCGGACTTCATGCACCTGGACCCCAGCCCGGGACGCGACGACAGGTATCGCGCGCGGGACCTTCCGCGCATCGACGTGGAGGTCACGCGCGGCGTGGGCACGAGGGGGCAGGTGGGCGCCCAGCAGGCGCAGGTCGCCGCCGCGGCGATGGCGGACAGGCTCGCGGAGTACGCGGCGCACGGCGAGCTCCCGGGCGACATGGCGCTCCTCTTGGGCACCACCACGAAGGCGGCCCTCTACATCGACGCGATTCGCGAGCGCGGGCTCGAGTGCGTGGTGACGGGAGGCTCGACATTCACGAGCGCGCCGGAGGTGGCCACCATGGCGAAGCTCCTGCACGTGCTCGCGAACCCCAAGGACACGCAGTCCGGACTCTTCCCGCTGCTCACGAGCGAGATGTTCATGCTCGACGCCAGCGACCTGCTGCAGCTGGGCACCCGCGCCCAGCGCGAGCTCGACGCTCCGACGATGCGCAAGATCGACCGCGGCATCGAGACCATGGAGTTCTTCCACGGCGCGACCCCGTCGCGTCGCCTCGCACACGCGCATGACGTGCTGGCCCGCGCGCGGCTTGCGATGAGGCGCATGCCCGTCGCGGACGTCTGCCTTAAGGTCGTGCGCGAGTCGGGCTGGCTCTCGCGGCTGGAGGCGGAGGGGGCCACCGGGGTGGCACGCGAGGCGAACGTGCTTGCCGCCGTGGGCTACATACGGGACCTGACGGACGGCATGGGGCTCGGTCCCGCTCGCGCCGCCACGGAGTTCGACCTGTGGCTCGAGGTGTCCAAGATCCCGCCGGCGTCGCTTGCGGGCGGCAGGATGGAGTCCGTGCGCGTGATGACGATCCACGCTTCGAAGGGCCTGGAGTTTCCCGTCACGGCCGTGGCGGAGTGCTGGGGGCAGAGGCCGGAGGGAGGCAGGCTCAAGACGCTCGCGAGCGGTCGGGGGAGCGTCTGCGTGCTCGCGCCGCAGGACGCGATAGGGGACCTCGATCGCATCGCGGAGACGGACCGGCCGTCGAACCTTGCGGAATGGCTGCGTCACGCGACGTTCGCGAACGACGAGGCTGCCGCCGCCGAGAAGACCAGGCTCCTCTACGTCGCGCTCACCCGCGCCCGCGAGGCCCTCATCGTGGGGTGCAACGTCGCCGCGAAGAAGGACGGCATGAACCCTGCGCTCGCCTGCGGCTTCTTGGATGCGCTCCTGCCCGGGGGCGTGCCCGCGGCGGGGGAGCACCGCTTCGGGTACGGCGGCACGGAGCCCGGGCGCCTGCGCGTGATAGACGTGACGAAGGTGGACGGCGAGTTTGCGGTGGACTCCGCGGGGTCGCTCGCCGGCGCCGACGGGGCGCTCGCGGCGGAGCCGGAAGCCGTCGAAGGCGCGGCGGACGGGGCGGCCGCGAGCTTCGACATCTATGCGGTCGAGGACGAGCCGACGGCTGGGCGCGTCGACGTCTGGAGGCCGCGCGAGGGCGTGTTCAGCTTCAGCAGCGCGCACGAGCAGATGGCCGAGCGCTTTGCGGAGGGCGAGCCCGGAGGCGGGCGCGATGCCGCGGGGGACGCCTCCCGTCCCCTTCCCGTCCGCGTCCCCACGCGCGCGGAGCGCGCGGCGGAGCAGGAGGGCGCGCCCGTGACGGGCGACGAGGACCGGGCGACGAACTTTGGGTCCGCCTTCCACGAGCTTGCGCAGTGCCTGGTGGAGGTGGGCGAGGGACTTGGGGACCCGTGCGAGGCGACCCTTCCCGAGAGGAGGTTCGATGCGACGTGCGACCTCTGGCGCCTCTCCGCGAGAAACAGGGTGCGCCTGCGCACGGCTCTTGACCGCTGGCGCACCTCGCGGCTCCGGCGGGAGGTCCTCTCCCACGGACGGGTGCGGGCGGAGGTGCCGTTCTTCTCGCCCGCGGACTCCGAGTTCGGGGAGTACGTCGAGGGCGCGATCGACCTGCTCGCAACGGACGAGGGCACAGGCGCCGCGCTTTTGGTGGACTACAAGACGGGTGACCGCGGGCTTTCCGCGGAGCAGGTTCGCGCAAGACACGAGATGCAGGCGAACTTCTATGCGTCGGTGCTCATGCGCCATGGGTTCGCTTCCGTCGACTGCCGCTTCGTGTGCGTGGAGCTTGCGGACCCGGACGACCCCGACGAGCCGTACTCCGTGAGCTACCGCTTCGACGCAGGCAACCCCCCGCGGATGTAGCGCGCGGCACGCGCCTTTCGCGGCCGCGGCGTCGGACTTGTGTGCGTCGTCTGGAGCGTGGCGGACGCCTGGTTGACCCCCTGAGCTGCGGATGCGCGAGGGCCTTGCATGGCACCGCAGCTCAGGGGACGTGTACGGAATAAGAACACGTGTTCTTCTCGCCTGCGCGAGGCGTCACCGTGGGGTATCATGGACGGGTCAAATCTTGGGCTTGCCTTCGGAGGGTTACATGGCTTTCGTCCACCTGCACAACCACTCGGACTTCTCGATCCTGGACGGCGCGACGCCGATTCCGGACATGGTGAAGCGTGCCGTCGACTTTGGGATGCCTGCCGTCGCCATCACGGACCACGGCTACATGTTTGGCATACCCGAGCTCGACCTGGAGTGCCGCAAGTACAATGACGGCCAGAAGAACATGAAGCAGTGGCGCCACGACGTCGAGTGCTTCAAGAAGGAGTGGAAGCTCGAGGAGCCGGCGGCGGACCCCGACGACGCGGACTACTTCGACCGCGTGCACGACCAGTGGGCGTCCGACGTCAGGGTGTGGGAGGAGAGCGGCCACGACGTGAAGGCCGTGGAGGCGAACCGCCCGCGCCTCAAGATCAAGCCCATCTTCGGCTGCGAGGCCTACTTCATACCGGGGGACCACGTCGAGCGCGGCCACAGGGAGAAACGCTACCACCTGATCCTGCTGGCGAAGAACTCGACCGGCTACCATAATCTGCTGAAGTGCATGTCGGAGGCCGCCGGCCACGAGATGATGTACTACGGCAAGCCGCACACCGTCTTCAACATGCTGGAGAGGTACCACGAGGGGCTCATCTGCCAGAGCGCGTGCGTGCAGGGCATCATCCAGCAGTGCGTGCTGGACGGGCAGTTCGACGAGGCGCGCGACTGGGCTCGCAAGTTCCATGCGCTGTTTGGTGACGACTTCTACATGGAGATCCAGGATCACGGCCTCACGTTCCGCAACGGCTGGGACGACCGCAAGCTCGACGAGTACCTGGTGAAGCTCGCCCACGAGGAGGGCATCAAGGTCGTCTGCACCAACGACTTCCACTACCTCACGCGCGAGGACGCCTCCACGCAGGACATCCTGAGCTGCATCGGGAAGGCGACCACGCTCGACGACCCCAACCGCATGCGCATGGAGGGCACCGAGTTCTACATGAAGAGCGAGGAGGAGATGCGCGGCCTGTTCTCGTGGTGCCCCGAGGCCGCGGACACCACGCTCGAGATCGCGGACAAGTGCGACTACGAGCTCGACTGGTCGAGCATGTACCTGCCGGAGTACCCTGGGCTTCGTCCTGGCGAGACCGCGGAGGAGCGCTTCCGCGAGGAGTGCGAGAAGGGCCTCGCGCGACGCTACGGCGAGAACTGGCGCGACCTCACCATAGGCGACTGGAACGTGAAGGACCGCTTCGAGCACGAGTACAAGATCATCACCGAGAAGGGCTTCGCGAACTACTTCCTCATCGTCCAGGACTACGTGCAGTGGGCGAAGGACAACGGCATCGGCGTGGGCCCGGGGCGTGGCTCCGCCGCCGGCGCAATCGTCGCGTACGCCATGAACATCACGAACTTCGACCCGCTCGAGAACGGCCTGATGTTCGAGAGGTTCCTCTCGCCGCAGCGTTCGGAGATGCCCGATATCGACATGGACTTCGACGACGAGCACCTCCAGGACGTGCTCCAGCATGTTCGCGACGTCTACGGCGAGGACCACGTATGCAAGGTCATCACGTACTCGACGATCAAGGCGAAGCAGGCCATCAACGACGCGAACCGCGTCCTGGGCTTCCCGGTCTTCATGGGGCAGAAGCTCTCGAAGATGCTCTCGAACGACCCGAAGCTGACCCTGCCGAACGCGCTGCACAAGAACGAGAAGAAGCCGGACCAGTACTCGCCGGACTTCGAGGAGGCCTACAACAAGGACCCCGACGCGCACCGCATCATCGACGCGGCCCTCTCGATCGAGGGCTTCATGCGCGGCGAGGGCGTGCACGCCTGCGCGACGCTCATAGCGCCGACACCCGTCACGGACCACGTGCCGACGAAGCTCGACACGAAGGGAAACGTCACCATCACCCAGTACGAGGGCCACTCGGTCGCGGACATGGGCCTGCTCAAGATGGACTTCCTGGGACTCAGGACCCTGACGGTCATCAACAAGGCGCTCGCGAACATCAGGCGCAGGTACCCGAAGGCGTCTGACATAGAGCGCGTGCCGGAGGCCGTGAGGAAGTGCCTGAAGGATGGCGCGACCTGCGTCAACATCGACGTGGACAAGATCGACTTCTCGGACCCGAAGATCTACGAGCTCCTCGGCTCGGGCCAGACCGCGGGCGTCTTCCAGGTCGAGTCCGGCGGCATGACCGCGACCATCAAGAACATGCAGCCCAACCAGTACAAGCAGATCGTCGCTCTCATCGCGCTCTACCGTCCCGGCCCCCTGGGCGCCGGCATGGTCGACAGCTACATCAAGCGCATGCACGGAGAGGAGAAGATCTCCTACTACGACGACAGGCTGAAGCCGATCCTGGAAGAGACCTATGGCACCATGGTCTACCAGGAGCAGGTCATGCAGATCTCGATGAAGATGTCCGGCTTCACGCCGGGCGAGTCCGACTCGCGCATGCGCAAGCCCGTGGCCAAGAAGAAGATCAAGATGCTGACCGACCAGGTCTTCCACTGGGAGAAGACCGGAGCGGACGAGACGATCTACGACCACTGGATGAACGGCGCCGAGGCGAACGGCTATAGCCGCGACATCGCACAGGAGATCTGGGACAACGTCCTCGAGTTCGCGTCGTACGCGTTCAACAAGTCTCACTCCGCCGGATACGCGATCCTCGTCATGCAGACCGCATGGCTGAAGGCGTACTTCCCGAAGGAGTACATGGCCTCGGTCCTCACGTCCTACATGGGCAAGACCGACAAGATCGTCCACTACGTCACGGCGTGCAACCATGACGGCACGAAGGTCCTTCCGCCGGACATCAACAAGTCCGGCAAAGACTTCACGGCCACCGACGAGGGCATCGTCTTCGGCTTCGCCGGCATCAGGGGCGTGGGCGAAGGGCCCGCCGAGGCGATCATGGCCGAGCGCGCCGCGAACGGCCCGTTCAAGAACCTGCATGATTTCTGCGAGCGCGTCGACTCCTCCCAAGCGAACCGTCGCGTGGTCGAGGCTCTCATCAAGGCGGGCGCGTTCGACGAGACGGGCTACCCTCGTAAGCAGCTCATGGAGTTCGTGGACAAGAACAATCCCGCGAACATCATCGACGCGGCGGCGAAGCGCCAGAAGGACAAGGCGAACGGGCAGGTGTCCATGTTCGACATGTTCGCGGACGTCGCCGGCTCCGGCTTCACGGATGACGTGCCAGAGCCAGATCCCGACGACGAGTGGGACCGCCACCTCAAGCTGCAGCAGGAGCACGACGTCCTCGGACTCTACGTTTCGGACCACCCCCTGCGCCCGTTCGAGTACGCGCTGTCGAAGGCCCGTGACTGCACCATATCCGAGGCGATGGCCTCGGAGGACTACGTCGACCCGGTGACGGGCGCGACCTCCCAGCGCTTCAAGGTGGAGGACGGCAAGGTCATCAAGCTTGCCGGCATGGTCCCCGTCGGCGGCGTCGCAAAGAAGGTCACCAAGAAGGGCGACCAGATGGCCATCGTCACGCTCGAGGACATGGAGGGTGAGATCTCGCTCGTCGTCTTCCCGAAGACCTACCAGGAGTGCGCGTCCGCCCTCGAGGGTGAGGTCGACCCAGACACCGGTGAGCGCGTCGGCGACGTCTTCATCCAGGCAACCGGCAAGATCGAGCACGGTGACAGGGGAGACCAGCTCATCTGCTCGAGGATCGAGGCGCTCGAGCTGAACGAGAGGACGAACAGGCCGAAGGTGTTCGAGGTCTACATCCCCTCCAGGATGCTCTCGATGGACAGGATGGAGACGCTCCAGTCCATCTTCGACCGCTACAACGGCCTCGACCGCATCGAGCTCATGGTCGAGAGCTCGTGCGGCGACATGATGAGGATGGAGCTGCCGACGAAGGTGGACGCGAAGAACATGGTCCTCCTCGCGGAGGTGAAGGACTTCGTCGGCCGCAATGGTCACGTGCAGATCGCCTAGACGCCCGCGATCCCCGTCCGCTCGAGCTCGCGTGCGATGACGGGGCACGCCCGCGAGTACTCGGCCACCAGCGACTCGATGCCGCCCTGCAGGTGCGCGAGGTCGCCGGGCTCGAGGAAGTGGGACATCATGGAGACGAAGGCGGCAAAGTCCGCCTCGTCCTCCAGCCCGAAGCGTCCGTCGTATAGGCGCTCCCCGTGGGCGCAGACGTTGCGGACGTCGACGATGGCCTCGAGGTCGCGGGCGACGCGCCGCGGGGTGAGCGGTCTCTGGGACGGGGCCGCGCGCTTCTCGCCCGCACGCGCCGTGACGGCGTGGTCCGCGGAGCGGCAGGAGCTGAGCTCCGCGAGGTTGTCGCAGACCGCGAGCTGCTCCTCGCGGCGCAGGAGCGCGAAGAGGTACTTGAGGTTCCCGAACGTGAGCTCGTCGACGAGGACCCACAGTGGCACGGTGTCGTGCTTGTCCTGGAAGTGGGCCACGCGCACGTCGCGGCGGTCGCCTCGCGGGTCGCGATCTCGCGTGCGGGCGTGGTGGGCGAGCGTGTCGATCATCCAGCGCAGGTCGCCCTCGAAGGCGTCCTCCCCGCGCAGGTAGTCGCGTCGGCAGGTGTAGCTGGACTCGTCGAGGTACGCCTCCGGCCTGGGGTGGCGCTCGCAGAACGCGTAGCTTATGAGGGAGCGCAGCGTGGCCTCGACCAGCATGAGGTGGCGGAACGTGAGCGCGCGGAGGTCGCGGTCGAAGCGGAAGAGGGCATACACGTCCGAGAAGGATGTGCCCTTCAGGTAGCGGTCCTCCTTGGCGGCGCGGGTGGCACCTTGGTCCAGGAACGGCCGCTTGTAACCGTTCACCACCGCGTAGTAGCCCTCGCGCAGGAGGATGCGCGGCGTTTGGGCGTCGCAGTGAAGGCCGCGGGCCGCGAGGAGCTCCACCTGCTCCGATATGGTGAGGAAGCGCTTCTCCACGTTGGCCTCCGCGTTGGGCTGCGGGCCGCGCGCGGCGGCTACGAGCCGACTGTACCACGACGGCGGGGCATTTGGGACTTTCGTCACGGAGACGGTTATTCTGCCACCGTATGGGGCACAATAGTTGAAAGGCCAGGCGCGGCACAGCCGGGCATGGCACACGTAGGGTTGACCTGCAAGGAGGAATGTATGGCAGAGCTCACGTTCTATCGTTGCAACAAGTGCGGTAACCTGGTCATGGTGGTCGACAGGGGCGTCTGCGTGCCCACGTGCTGCGGCGAGCCCATGGAGAAGCTGGTCGCCGGCTCCGTCGACGCGGCGGCTGAGAAGCACGTGCCCTTCATCGAGCGCGACGACAAGCACATGATCGTGAAGGTCGGCGAGGTCGCGCACCCCATGACCGAGGAGCACTACATCGAGTGGATCGCCTTGGCGGCCGAGGGAAAGACCATCATCAAGTACCTGAAGCCGGGCGAGGAGCCCACGAAGACCTTCTGCAAGAAGTTCGCGGACCACGGCACGGTCTACGCGTACTGCAACCTGCACGGCCTGTGGAAAGCAGAGTTCTAGAACCGTAACGCGACGGATGGTCGCGCACTGCGGCCAAGCGGCACATCCCTCCGTCGGGTAGCGTCCCCTCTGGCGGGCGTGCCCGCGGAGGGATTTCTTACATGAGGATTGGCATCGCACAGATAGACACACGCGCGGGTGACCTGGAGGCAACGGCCACGCGCATGGTCGCGCTTTCCGGCACGGCCGCGGAGCAGGGGGCTGACCTTCTCGTCTTCCCCATGGCGGCGCTGACGGGACCCCTGCCCGTGCGCGAGAGCGAGCAGGACGACTTCCTTGTGGACGTGATGGACGCGCTCGTGCGCCTTTCTGAGGAGGTGTCGTGCCCCTGCATCGTGCCCGTCGTCGGCGCGCTCGACGGCCAGCCGGCGCCGGAGGCGGTGCTGGTGGGGGACGAGAAGATCCTGCCCCTGAAGATGCAGGCCTATGCGCAGTCGGAGGACGCCGGCCTGGCGGACGACGAGGACGCGCCGGCGCCCGACCTGCCCGAGTTCGAGTTTGGCGGCATGCGCCTGGGCGTCGCCTTCACCTACGAGGACCTGGACGACTACGACGACTTCGACATCGACGTGGACGCCATCATCTACATCGCGGGCTACGGGTATGCCGCGGACGACGTGGACTCCGCGCTCGGCGGCGACCTCGCCGAGAACCGCTACGTCGCGGATGCGCGCACCACGGGCGCCTGGATCGTGGGTGTGGGGTCCGTCGGCGGCTACGGTACGTCCGTGTACTCCGGGTCGAGCTTCGCGCTCTCGCCGGAAGGCGAGCTCGTGGCGTCGCTTCCCGCCTGCGAGGAGGGGCTCGTCGTGGCAGAGGTGGGCGGCTCGCCCGCGGACGGTGACGAAGAGGTCCTGCCCGAGGTCTACAACCGTCCGCTCTACCTGTGGCAGACGCTCGTGCTTGGGCTGAGGGACTACCTCCACAAGCTTGACCAGAGAAGCGCCGTGCTCGCGCTGGACGGCAGCGTGGGCTCCATGGTGGTCGCCGCGCTCGCGACCGACGCGCTGGGACCCACGAACGTGCACGCGATCGTGGACGTGCCGGGCGACGTCAGCCGCGAGGCGTGCTGCCAGCGCCTTGCACGAAACCTCAGGATCGACGTGCGGGACGCGGGCGACATGCGCGCGGCCGCGTTCGTCGCGAAGCCGGAGGATGCGCTCCTCCGCCGCGGCATCGTGGACGCCTACCTTGCGGTATGGGCGGCGGAGGTCGGCGGCGTGGTCCTTTCCGGCGCGGACAAGACCGCCCTTGCGCTGGGCGAGAAGCGCCGGGCCCTGGGGGCCGATGCGCTGAAGCCCGTCGGGGACGTATACCGCTCGGACGTGCTAGAGCTCATGCGCATGAGGAACACGATCAGCCCGGTGTTTCCGTCGACGAGGCTCGCGGCGGGCGAGGCGCCCGAGGTGGGGTTCGACCATGCGTCGCTTCCGGACGAGGCGTGGTGCGCCGAGGTGGACCAGGTGCTCTCCGACCACATCGAGTACGGCAGGAGCGTGACGGAGGTCGCCGCCGACCTGCGCGACGACAGGCTGGTCGAGGCGGTGCTCGCACGGCTGGACGAGAGCGAGCCGTGGCGCGTGGGACGCGGGCTGTACCTCATGGTGTCCACGGTCACGCTCTTCGACGCGCGGAGGCCGGTGGGGCTTGCGTGGCACAACCGCATCCGCGCGGACCGCGACGCGGCCTCTACGCTCGACCGCGTCACGCGGCGCGTCGGCGCGGGCATCGGCCTCTCTGACCTGAGGGGCGGCCCCACCTCAAGAAAGAACGCGCACAAGGAGCCCGATGACGGGGACGCCGGTGCGGCGGCACCGTCGCGCGGTGACGCGAGGCAGGTGAAGGACGCGCTCTCGTTTTTGAGGGACTTCTCGTATGGCGGCGGCTTCAGGCCGAAGGGCTTTGGCGACGCGCAGGACGGCGGTCAGGGCGGTCCCGCGAACGGGTTCGAGGACTCTCATGGGCGGACGTGGCCAAACCCATTTTCCGAGAACTAGCCGTGCGACGCCGCCTTGCTGTGCTACCATAGAACGAACGTTCTGTTTGGTGACGCACGGTAAGGCGGCATAGTGATAATACTTGGCATAGACCCAGGCCTTGCGCATACGGGGTGGGGCGTGGTCGAGACGCGCGGCTCCCTCTGTCGTGCCCGCGCCTATGGTTGCGTCACGACGAAGGCCTCCGAGCCCATCGACCAGCGGCTCGGAAGGATCTTCGACGACCTCACGGAGGTCATCGGTCGCTACCATCCCTCGCAGCTCTCGATAGAGAGGATCTTCTTCGGAGAGAACACGCGCTCCGCCATCGCCACGGCCCATGCGCGCGGCGCCGCGATCGTGGCGTGCTCGAACGCCGGGCTTGCCGTGGGAGAGTTCACGCCCATGCAGATCAAGCAGGCCGTCGTGGGCACCGGCTCTGCGGACAAGCGGCAGGTCATCTACATGGTGCGCAACATCCTGGGCCTCGACCACGACCCGAAGCCTGACCATGCCGCGGACGCGCTCGCGGCGGCCATCTGCTACGCGAACCTCAAGCGCACGAGGAACATCGCGCGCGCCGTCGCGACGGACCAGCTGAGGGAGCAGGAGCGGGCCCAGCGCGAGGCCGACGCGGAGGCGGCACGTCGGATCACCGCGGCAGCGACTGCCGCGAACATAGCACGCGCTCAGGGCAAGGGCGACCCGCTCTTCTCCACGCGGGCGAGCAGGAGGAGCAGCAGATGATAGTAAGGCTAACGGGGACGCTCTTGGAGGTCCTGCCGACGCATGTCGTGCTGGACGTAAACGGCGTCGGATACGAGCTTGGCGTCTCGGCGAACACGGCGGCGTCGCTTCCTCCTGCGGGGGAGGCCGGCGTCACGCTTCTGACGAGGCTCATCGTGCGCGAGGACGCCATGGAGCTGTATGGCTTCTCGTCACGCGAGGAGCGGGCCCTCTTCGACAGGCTCGTCGCGATCTCGGGGGTCGGCCCGAAGCTCGCGCTGTCCGTGCTCTCGACGTTCAGGCCGCAGGAGCTCGCAACGGTCGTCGCCACGGAGGACGTCGGGCGCATGAGCCAGGTGTCAGGGGTCGGGAAGAAGAAGGCCCAGCGGCTGCTCGTGGAGCTCGAGGGCGTGTTCCAGAAGGACGCCGAGCTCAGGAGCCTCGTCGGCCTCTCGCAGCCATCGCACGGCGACGTCGTCGCGTCCGCCCCCGCGCTTCCGGTGCAGGTGGAGGCGACCGACGCGCTCCTCTCCATGGGCTTCACGTCGCAGGAGGTCGAGCTCGCGCTGCAGGGCCACGAGGAGGCGGGGGCGACGACCATACAGCAGGTGCTGTCGTACGCGCTCAAGCGGCTGGGAAGCGGGGCATAGGCCATGTGGGAAGCTGGTAGGGACGACCTGTTCGACGATGCGGGAACGGCGGGGACGCGGGGCTTGCACGAGACGGGCCCCAGGTCCGTCACGGCGGAGCTCACTGCGGACGATCTCGACGTAGACCGCACGCTGAGGCCAAAGTCGCTCGACGACTACTGCGGCCAGGAACGCGTGAGGGAGAACCTCCGGGTCTTGATCCAGGCCGCGAAGGAGAGGAACGAGCCCCTCGACCACGTCATATTTTCGGGACCGCCGGGCCTAGGCAAGACGACGCTCGCGGGCGTGGTGGCGAACGAGATGGGGGCGAAGCTCCACACGACATCGGGTCCCGCGATCGAGAGGACCGGCGACCTTGCCGCCATCCTCACGAACCTCGAGGAGGGAGACATCCTCTTCGTGGACGAGATACACCGCCTTAACCATCAGGTGGAGGAGGTGCTCTATCCCGCGATGGAGGACTTCTTCCTGGACATCGTGATAGGCAAGGGGCCCGCCGCAAGGTCCATCAGGCTGGATGTGCCGCGCTTCACGCTCATTGGCGCGACCACGAGGACCGGTCTTCTCACCGGTCCGCTGCGCGACCGCTTTGGTATCAGCTATCGTCTCGACTACTACACGACGGAGGAGCTTGCGCGCATCGTCGTGAGGTCGGCGGGCATCCTCGGCGTGGACATAGATAGGCAGGGCGCGCTCGAGATCGCCTCGCGCTCTCGCGGCACGCCGCGCCTTGCGAACAGGCTCCTCAAGCGCGTTCGCGACTACGCGCAGGTGAAGGCCGAGGGAAGCATCACGTGGGACATCGCGGCCGAGGCGCTGAAGTTCTTCGAGATCGACGAGATGGGTCTCGACTGGATGGACGTGAAGATTCTTACGGCCCTCACGAAGACGTTCAGGGGCAGGCCCGTTGGGCTCACGACGGTCGCGAGCGCCGTGGGTGAGGATCCCGCGACGCTCGAGGACGTGTACGAGCCCTACCTGCTTCAGACCGGTCTCATCATCAGGACCCCACAAGGCAGGCAGGCCACGCAGCTCGCGTTCGAGCACCTTGGGGTCGTTCCGCCTGCCACGAGGTAGGGCTTGCGGTTCTGGGCATATGCTACGCTCGTCGGTGACGAGACGGGCGAGGCCTTGCGGCGCTGGGTCGCTGCGGGACCATGGTTTGGAGGGTGGAATGCTGCAGCACGACTATCTTCTTGAGGTGATCGGTCGCTTTGTGGAGGCGGTGAGCACGAGCCTGCGGGGAGTGCTCTGCGACGGCGACTTCGCGCGCGTCGGCGAGGTGGAGCGCGCCGTGGGGGAGCTGCTCGACCTGGACGCGCAGACGGCCATGGCGCTCTCGCCGCAGTCGCTCGTCACAATGATGACACTGTCCGGCGTGGGGGAGTCCGTGGCGGCGTACGCCGCATACGCGCTGGACAAGGTTGCGCTCGCCTACGAGCGGCAGGGAGACGCCACCGAGGCGTCCCTTAGGCGGGCGCAGGCCTCGGCCATCGCACGGGCGTTCCATGCGGACGGCTCTGTGCCAAAGGAGTTCGAGGAGCTCGAGTCGGAGCTGTCATAGTGTGAGAGAACGGTGTGGAAGTACGTCAGCCCGTGCTTTCATGCAGATGCCTTTGGGTTTCGGGAAGCAATGATCCAATTTGGGGTCGAATTTCGTCCGTAAACGGTTTGTGGAAGAGGTAGCGTGGTCTTTGGGGTAATATATCCCTCGTGACGCGCCGTAGGGCGGGTTGCACAATGTATCGCGCGAAAGCGCAGCGTTCATGTTCCCTTGCGGAACAAGAAAGAAAGGCACGACATGGCTCAGGGTACTGTTAAGTGGTTCAACGCCGACAAGGGCTACGGCTTCATCTCTCGCGAGGACGGCGACGACCTGTTCGTCCACTACTCCGAGATTCAGATGGACGGCTACAAGACTCTCGACGAGGGTCAGGCTGTCGAGTTCGATATCACCACTGGCCAGAACGGCAAGCTCCAGGCTTCCAACGTCCGTAAGCTCTAATCACGAATCCAGAAGAGCTGAATGGGGACCGCTTCGGCGGTCCCTTTTTTGATGCGCGGACCTTACGTCCGCCAAGGGCGAGGCCATGAGCTTGACCCGACGTGTACCATGGGTCTCGCACAACGACACGAGAGATGGAGGAAGCATGCCTGACGACAAGCTCAAGCAGGAGGTCGACGCCTACGTCGACGAGATATGGGAGGACGCGGTCGGGGACATCCGCACGCTGGTGAGGATTCGCTCCGTTCGAGACCCCAAGACGGCGGGCCCGGGCATGCCCTGGGGCAAGGGGAGCCACGATGCGCTTGTGGCGGCCCTCGGCATCGCGCGGAGGCTGGGGCTGGACGCCCACGAGTGCGACGGCTACATAGGCTACGCCGACCTTCCGGGTGCGTCGGATCGCCAGATAGCGACCATCGCCCACACGGACGTCGTTCCCGAGGGTCTTGGATGGACGGTCGACCCGTTTGACGTGACGCGTCGCGAGGGCTATCTCATCGGTCGTGGCGTGCTGGACGACAAGGGCCCGTTCGTGCTTTCGCTCTATGCGGCCCACTTCTTCAAGCGCAAGGCGGAGGAGACCGGCAGCCCGCTGCCGTACACCCTGCGCTGCCTCGTGGGCAACGAGGAGGAATGCGAGATGGGCGACCTCAAGTGGTACCTCGCCCATTACGAGGAGCCCGCGTTCGCGTTCACGCCCGACGCCGACTTCCCGCTCATCTGCGGGGAGAAGGGCGTCTTCCACGGCCACTTCACGAGCGGGGTCATCGCGGGCGACACCCCGGGCAGCCGCATCGTGGAGCTTGACGCCGGAACGGTCGCCAACGCGATCCCCGGCCAGGCGACCGCGCTCGTGCGCGCTGCCGCGGGCGAGCTTCCCGCGGCAGACGGAATCGACATCGAGCCGGCGGGCGAGGGGCTCGCAAGAGTCGTCGCGCACGGCATCGGCGGCCACGCGTCCCTGCCGGCGGGAACCGTTAACGCCATAGGCGTGCTCGCGGACTACCTCCTGGACCACGACGTCTGCTCCGAGCGCGAGCGTGCGTTCCTCTCGTTCGAGCACCTGCTGTGCGCAGCGTCCACGGACGGATCCTCTGTGGGCATTGCGTCTGCGGACGAGAAGTTCGGCCCCCTTACCTGCATCGGGGGAACGGTGCGCACCGAGGGAGGCCGCTTCGTGCAGACGGTCGACTCGCGCTATCCCACCTCGACCACGGACGAAGAGATCGCCCGCGCGCTCGCGACGCTCGGCGAGGAGCATGGCCTTGCGCTCGACGTTGACGGCGTGAAGGCCCCGTTCTACATCGAGCCCACGTCGCCCGAGATCAGGACGCTGCTCGACACGTACCACGAGTACACGGGCAGGCCGGCGGAGGCGATGGTCATCGGCGGCGGCACGTACGCGCGCAACTTCAGCCGCGCCTGCGCCTTTGGCCCGAACGACCCGGAGGCGAAGCTGCCGGCGTGGGTCGGGCCGGAGCATGGTCCCGACGAGGGCATCGCGGAGGAGACGCTGCGGCGGGCACTCAAGATCTACATCGTGTCCATCGCGCGCCTCATGAGGCTCGAGCTCTAGGCCGGGCGCGCCGCCCGCGTGCGGCGCCTGGGCCCGGCGTCGCCGGCGTCCCTACAGCGCTATGTCGCGCCAGTCGTCCAGGAAGAGGTCCGCGACCGTGCGGACCTCTTCTGCGTTCTGCGTCGGGTCGTTCGAGCGCACGCCGCACGTGAGCATGCCGGCGCCATGCGCGGACCGTATGCCTACGGCGAGGTCCTCGAACACGATGCAGTCCCCGGGCGCGGCGCCCAGGCGTCGCGACGCCTCCAGGTAGATGTCCGGCTTGCTCTTTGGCACGGGCACGTCCTTGCCGTGGACCCTCGTCTCGAAGAGTGCGTCCATGTCGATGCCGCGCATGGAGTCCAGCACGTCCGGGTCGTTCGTCGTCGCGAGCGCGACGGAAACGCCCCGCCCGCGCAGCGCGCGGATGTAGGCCTCGGCGCCGGGGCGCAGCCGGGCCTCGTCCCTGTAGAGCGCACGTCCCATGGCGTTCCACTCGTCGCAGATGTCTTGCACGGACTCGCGCAGGCCAAAGCGCTCGATGGTGTAGCGCGCGCCGGCCTCGAAGCCCAGCACGGACAGCGTGCGTGCATAGTCCGGCGGAACCTGGAGGCCGCGTGACCCCAAGAACGCCTCGTCCACCTCGCGCCACAGGGCTGCGGTATCGGATATCGTCCCGTCGAAGTCGAATATCGCGGCACCAAAGCGCGGCGGCCACAGCGCCGCGGGGGCCCTTCCCGCAAGCCGCGGCGCCCTCTTGGCCCCCGGGTTCTCGGTCCTTCTCGACGTGCCGTGTTGGGATGGGTCCATGGGAGCCTCCGTCGTCTGGTGTATGGGTGGAGCGTGTGGGCGGTCCGCGTGCCGTGCGCGACCGCCGTGAGATATGCTAGTCTATCGTGCGTCCTATGCGGGTGCAAACGCCCGCCGAGCAGTTCGGTTCCTAAATCCTGCTCGCTAAACCTAAAACCAAAGGAGACAATCGCATGCTCAGGGACTTTCTCAGGGATTATCGGCTGCTGCTGCGCAACGTGCCCAGCACAAACGTCACGCTCTTCGTGCTGAGCGTCGTCCTCATGAACCTGCTGGCCAACAAGGAGCTCGTCTCGCTTCCGTACCTTGCGCTCGACTGCGGCATCACGCTCAGCTGGGTCTCGTTCCTCTGCATGGACATGATCACCAAACGCTTCGGGGCGAAGGCCTCCATCAAGATTTCCGTGTTCGCGCTCGCGTGCAACCTCGCGGTCGTCGCGCTGCTGTGGCTCGTCAGTCTCGCGCCCGGTCACTGGGGCGCGTACTACTCCTCCGGGCTCACCCCCGTGGACGCGGGCCTCAACGCCACGTTCGGCGGCAGCTGGTACGTGGTCCTTGGCAGCTCGATATCCATGCTCCTCTCGTCCGTCACGAACTCCCTGCTCAACCAGTTCATCGGCGGCAAGTTCGCGAAGGACAGCTTCGGCACGTTCGCCGCGCGCTCCTATGCCTCCACCCTCGTGGGCCAGCTCGTAGACAACCTCACGTTCGCCGTCATCGTCAGCCACACGTTCTTCGGCTGGACGTGGGCGCAGGTGCTCGGCTGCTCCGTCACCGGCGCCCTCGTCGAGCTGCTGTGCGAGGTCGTGCTCAGTCCCATCGGGTTCCGCGTCGTGCGCCAGTGGGAGCGCGACGGCGTCGGCCAGGCGTACCTCGACGCGCAGGGCGAGAAGGACGCGACCCCGGCGGCCGTGGCGGACGCCCCCGTCGCGAGGGAGGCGTAGCCGTGGGCGCGCGGGACGGGCGGCGGCCCATGGACGTGCTCGTGACCGGTGCCTCCGGCGGCATTGGCCGCGCGGTCTCGGAGCTCTTCCTCGAGCGCGGGCACCGCGTGGACGGCCTCGACGTCGCGCCGGCGACGGTGGAGCACGCCCGCTATCGCCACCACATCGCGGACGTGCGCGACGCCGCGTCGCTTCCCGACCTGTCCCCGCAGGTCATCGTCACGTGTGCCGGCGTCCAGGACACCTCGGACGACATAGACGTCAACCTCAAGGGCGCGATCAACGTGTGCGAGCGCTACGCGTTTCAGAGCGTCTCGCGCCCGCGTGAGCGGGTGCGCTCCGTGGTGAACGTCGGGTCGTCGTCCGGTCACAACGGCTCGGAGTTCCCGCACTATGCCGCAAGCAAGGGCGGCATCATCGCGTACACCAAGAACCTGGCGCTGCGCCTGGCGCCGCAGGCCATCGCAAACAGCGTCGACCCCGGCGGCGTCCTCACGGATCTCAACCGTCCCGTGATGGACGACCCGGAGCTCTGGGGCAAGATCATGGCGCTCACGCCGCTGCGCCGCTGGGCCACCCCGCGCGAGATCGCGGAGTGGGTGTACTTCGTGGGCGTGACCAACCGCTTCATGACGGGGCAGAGCCTCCTCGTCGACGGGGGAGAGGCGGGCAACGCCCAGTTCGTGTGGCCGGACGTCGAGGTTGGGCACAAGCCGACCGAGTGATAGCGCCGGCCTCGTGCCCGTCGTTCCGCGTGCGCGTCCTCCCGTGCCGCCCGCGGAAGACGCGTCCGTGATTGTTGCCAGCCTGTTACACTGGGTGGGTATTGGATACGGCAACACATATATGCGGAGGTTTCCATGACGGACGAGGAGCTCAAGCAACGAGCGAGTGAGTTTGTCGAGAAGAACTGGGAGGACGTCGTCGCGGACATCGACTCCCTGGTGAGGATCAACTCGGTCGAGGACCTCGACCACGCCGGGCCCGGCAAGCCGTACGGCCCCGCGCCGTTCGAGGCGCTCGACACCGCCGTGAAGATCGCGGCGCGCCTGGGGCTCGACGCCCACAACTGCGACGGCCACATCGGCTACGCGGACGTCCCCGGCGCGTCCCCCAAGCAGATCGCGACCATCGGCCACACGGACATCGTCCCCGCCGGCACCGGCTGGACGTTCGAGCCGTTCAAGGTGACCCGCAAGGACGGCTACCTCATCGGCCGCGGCGTGCTCGATGACAAGGGTCCCACGACCCTCTCGCTCTACGCGGCGAAGTTCTTCGCGGACCTCGCGCGCGAGACGGGCGAGCGGCTTCCGTACACGCTGCGCTGCATCATCGGCAACAACGAGGAGACCGAGATGGCCGACGTCGAGTGGTACCTCGACAACTTCGACCAGCCCGAGTTCCTGTTCTCCCCGGACGCGGACTTCCCGCTCATCTACGGCGAGAAGGGCGGCTGGTCCGCGACCGTCACCTCCAAGCCCGTCTCGGACGTGATCGTGGACTTCCAGGGCGGCACCGTCGGCAACGCCGTCGCTGGCGAGGCCACGGCCGTCGTGCGTGCGGACGCGTCCAAGCTCCCGTCCGCCGACCGCATAGACGTCGAGAGCGCGGGGGAGGGGCTGGCGCGCCTCACGGCCCACGGCATCGGCGCCCATGCGTCCATGCCGCAGGGCTCGATCAACGCCATCGGTCTTCTCGTCGACTACCTGCTGCAGAACGACCTGTGCTCTGCGGGCGAGAAGGACTTCCTCCAGTTCGAGAGGCTGGTCTTTGGCTCCACGGACGGCTCGACCCTGGGCATCGCGTGCCAGGACGAGTACTTCGACCCCCTGACGTGCATCGGTGGCACCATCGCCACCAAGGACGGCCGCTTCGAGCAGACGCTCGACAGCCGCTACCCCACGAACATCACCGGCGAGGAAATCGCGCGTCGCGTGGGGTCGCTCGCGGCCGCGCACGGCTGCACCATCCACGTCGACCTCGACATGGTGCCGTTCCTCACCGACCCGGACACGCCTGCCATGCAGACGCTCGTGAGGACGTACAACGAGTACACGGGCCGCGACGCGAAGGGCTTCTGCATCGGCGGCGGCACGTACGCGCGCCACTTCAGGGCCGGCGGCTCCTTCGGTCCGAACGACCCGGCGTTCCCCATGCCCGACTGGGTGGGCGCCGAGCACTCCGCGGACGAGGGCTTCAGCGAGGAGCAGCTCAAGCGCGCGCTGCAGATCTACATCGTGTCCATCGCGCGCCTCATGAGGCTCGAGCTGTAGGTGCGCCTCCATACTGGGCCGCGCGTCATGCACGCACGAGGGGACCGCCGCCATGGCCTGGCTGCGGTCCCCTCGTCTTGCTCTTCTCGCCCGCGCGCTGCCGCGACGAGTTGCTCTGCCGCGACGGATGGCGGCGCCTTGACGGATGGCGCTACTGGTCGGGAACGCCCTCCATGGAGTCCAGCACCTGCAGTATCACGTCGTCCGGGTCGAACGCGGCGAGCACGCTCACGAAGTTTCGCGCCACGGGGTAGACCTCCGCGTCCATCGACGCGCGCGTGCACTCCAAAAACGTCTTCGACACCTCGTCCGTCGGCGCGACGGGCACGCCGTGGTAGCCAAGCGTCGCCTCGACCTCCTGCTGCGACATGGGGCTCAGGGCAAGCCCGCCCCTCTCGCCCTGGGACTGCGCGGCAAGGCCCGTCACCTCCATCACCACGACGGGCGTGATGGAGGGCATGAAGCTCATGGCGCTCTGGTAGCACGCCTGCGCGGCGAGCGTGTTGCCGCGGGCCATCTGAAACGACGCCATGCGATAGTAGCCGAGCCCTATGGCCTCGGGGTCGTGCGCGCCCCTCAGGAACTCCGCCAGGGTCGCCATGGCCTCGTCCGTGCGGCCCGCCTCCTCCAGGCAGCGCACCAGCTGCAGGTTCGCATGCTTGTCCAGCGGCGCCATCTGGCGCAGCCGGCGCGCGTGGGCAAGCGCGGCGTCCGTCTGCCTCAGGGCGAGGCTCGCGACGGAGAGGTAGAAGTGCGCCGCAAAGTACGCGTCCGGCACCAGCAGAAGCGCTCGCCCGTCGTCCGCGTGCTGGCGGTTGTACAGCGTGCGGTCCACGTAGCTCGCGAAGTAGCGCCACACCACGCCGCCCCCGTCCGAGAAGAGCCCGGCTGCGTCCACGGGGCTTACCACGGGCTCCAGCACGTCCTTCGCCCCGGCGGCATCGTGCCTGGTGAGGCAGTCCTTCGCGCGCTCGCACGCCCTGTCCAGCGCGTCGCCGCGCACGAACTCCTCGCCGATGTCCGTGGGGTCCGTGCCCACGGTGCCGTTGATCATGCCCCTCACCAGGCGCTCCGCCGCGGAGCGCACCGTGGGGTCGGGGTCGTTGCCGGCAAGCTCCATCACCATGCGCACGTTGCGCTGCGTCGCGTCGCGCTCCTCCGGCGGGCACAGGTTCAGCATGATGTCGCCCGCGATGAGGCTGCGCTTGTCCGCCTCCTCGATCGCAAGGCCGCTCACGCTTGGGGCGCCCAGGGCGCGCGCGAGCCGCTTGGGAAGGCGACGGCTGGAAAGGCCGACGGGCATGTGGCGCCACGTGGGGCTGAAGCGGGGGTCCGAAAGGTCCACGGTCTGCTCCACGGGACGGAGGATGTCGTTCTCGACGCGCATGTTGGGAACGAACGGCCTCATGGCGCGCGGAAGGTCGTCCACGTGGTTCAGGTCAAGCCGCGCGAAGCGCCACCGGTCGAAGTCGACGCACAGGTAGCAGCGGTGCGCGTGGGCGTCGTCCACCGTGCCTATGACCCAGGCATGGCGGATCTTCCGCGAGGCGCGAAACGCCGTCGCCGCAAGCAGTATGGCCACGCGCTGGGCGTAGGCGGACGCCGCCTTGCGACGCATCTCGCGCGAGCTCTGCACCACGCCGAGCCCCGCGACGAACACGGACGAGGGAAACACGCGCTCCGGCGTCAGGTCCACGTGGAAGCCAACGTTGCCGTCGGCCACGTTCACGCGAAAGTGCTGCTCAAGGCGGTATGGCAGCTGCATGTCCTCGATGGCGGCGGCGATCTTGCGCCGCACGGCCCACTCGCCGTCCGGGTCCTCGCCTTCCTCGGACTCCAGCGGCACGTCCAGCCCCGGCGACTGCGCGCACACCGACGTGGCGAGCCCCTGCGTCAACTTGTAGCAGTCGGCCTCCGTAACGTCGTGCGGGTCGTCGAAGTACGTGCACGCGTAGCGCATCGCGTTCAGCGCCGCCTCGATCTTCAGCACGCGCAGCCGCGCCAGGTACGAGAGCTCGCGCTGCTCAACGCGCACAAACAGCATCTGCGAGTGCGGCGAGCGCACCACGGACATGCGCGGCAGCTCCGTGTCGGTCGAGAAGAGCCCCGCCTCCACCAGCATCCGCGCCACGAAGCGCTCGACGGGGGAGGGCGAGAGAATCGCGGCGTCCGGGGTCGCGGCACCGCCGGAGTCGCGCGTCGCGGGCACCAGCGGCGCGTCGCCGGGGAGGCGGGCCGCGTCAAGCTCGCGCGCGGCGTCCTCGCCGTCGGTCTGGGCCATGCGGGTGCGGATGTCTCCCACCAGCAGCTTGAGCTCGGCAAGTGGGTCCGGGCTCTGCACGATGCGCTCGCTCACGGCGTCGTAGTCCAGCTGCGAGCGGGCGATGGCGGGCTCGCTGCCCGCGGCCGCGCCGGGCTGCGGCTGCGCAGGCTCCTGGTGCGACGGGGCGGCCGCGGCGTCAGGCGCCCCGTCCTTCTCGCCCGGCGCCGCGTGGGCGCCTTGGGCTGCCGCATGCGGGGGAGTCGCCGCCTGCGCCTGGCCGCTGCGCGCCTGCCGGTCCTGTGCCGCAGACCTGGTGAACGCCAGGATCGTGCTTGCGCCAAGGGCCGCGACGCCCGCGGTGAGCGCCCAGCCAACGCTGTCAAGCGCGACGGACTGGTAGCAGCCAAGCGCCGCCACCAGGGCGAGCGCCCCTGCGCCCGGAAGGAGAATGTGCCGCGACGAGAATCTGTCGTGTGTCATGCCGTGAACCACCTAAGTGCCATGGGTTAGGGGGCGAAGCGCCGCCCCCGTAAGTGTCTTTCGTTTCTCATACCCAATCGCACGGCCGTCTACCAGTGCGTTACCAGTCTCTAACAGCCCTCTATCTGCTTGATCTCGCACTCGTTGCCCCGCAGGAGCACCGTCTGGTCGCTTCCGCAGTGCGGGCACGTGCGACCGTAGCGCACCGTCTCGTACGTGTGGCCGCACGCGTTGCATACGGTGACGGCCTTGATCTGCTCGACCTGCAGCGTGGAGTCGCGCAGCAGGTCGCTCTTCTGCTGCGCCCACTTCCAGCAGTCCACGAAGTAGTCCTCCAGTATGCCGGAGACCTCGCCCAGGCACATGGTGACGGAGCTGATGCGCGAAAGCTCGTTCTCGCGGGCAACGTCCTCGATCGTGTCCATCGCCGCGAACACCACTCCCAGCTCGTGCATGCGCTAGGCCTTCCAGTCGCGGACGGCGTCGCGCAGCCAGTCCAGCCACTCGTCCATGCCCTCGCCGGTCTTCGCGGAGAGGTAGATGATCTTGGCGTTCGGGTTGCGCAGGTGCACGTTCTGCTCGAGCTTCTGCTTGTCGAAGTCGAAGTACGGCAGCGTGTCCACCTTGCTGATGAGCACGAGGTCGCTCACCTCGAACATGAGGGGGTACTTCAGCGGCTTGTCGTCGCCCTCTGGGACCGAGAGAATCATGACCTTCTTGCCGGCGCCCGTGTCGAACTCCGCGGGGCAGATGAGGTTGCCCACGTTCTCGATCACGACGAGGTCCTGGTCCTGGTAGCCCAGCTGGTTGAGCCCCTGCTCCGTCATGGCCGCGTCGAGGTGGCACATGCCGCCGGTGTGCAGCTGGATCGCCTTCGCCCCGGCCTCCTGCACGGTGTAGGCGTCCACGTCAGAGTCGACGTCCGCCTCCATCACGCCAATGCTCATCTCGTCCGCGAGGGCGCGCAGCGTGGCGGAGAGGAGCGTGGTCTTTCCGGCTCCCGGCGAGCTCATGAGGTTGATCATGAGCGTGCCCGCGTCGTGCATGCGCGCGCGGAGCGCCTCGGCCTCGCGGTCGTTGTTCGCGAACACGCTCTCCTTGACTTCGATTACCTTGATCGGGTCGGTCATCTTTTCCTCCTGTCGTTTTCGTCCATGATACAGGAGGCGGGTGCGCGCGGGGACGCGATGCGAGGGCCTGGGCCACAGTTTCGCATTGCCGTTTCGCAGTGTGCAGAGCCCGCGACGGAATGTACGCGCTACATACCCGGCTCCAGCTCGCAAGACGCAGCAAACTGGCGTCCGGTGTGTACCCACGCCCACGGTGCCGCGTCACATACCCGGCTCCAGTTTGCGAGATCTCGCAAGCTCGCTCCGGAAGCGTACCGGCTGCGATACGCATCTGATTTCAGTTTGCGCAATCCCGCAAGATCGATCCGGGTGCGTTACCCGCATGGCTGCGTCCCGCGACGCAATGGGGACCCAGGCCGTGGGCAGACGGCGCTCCGGCGTGGCGGAAGGCCGATCCCGGCGTCGGGCAAAATAGTTTCATGTATAAGAGTTTGAGTTAAATCAAGGTGCCGCACATGTGCGGCTCCTCCATAGGGGCACATGCATAAAGGCCATTTACCTGTACGTTTGACGCGCTTGGAAAAGCGTGAAACACACTTGAAACATTATCAGAAACCATGTAAAACGTAATTTGAAGGGCACGTTGGCGCGTGCGGAACGATTCAATCGAACGGAGGGGTCTATGGGTGCCTTCTCGATGCAGACGGTTCTGTTCATCATCTACACCATGCTCGGCTTCGTGGCGGCTCTTGCCGCAATAATGGTCGTCACCGGAATAATCAGGTTCTTGGTGCGAAAAGCCCTGGGGAGGATCGAGCCCGACCCCAACGCGACGACGTACCCCACCGAGGTTCCGCGCATGGCGTAGCGATGTCCGGCAGGTAGCGCTCATACAGGCGTCATGCAAGAGGGTCCGCAACCAACCGGCTGCGGACCCTTCGCTTTCGCACCCATGACACCCTGCGCAGACGCTATGCGTCTCCCAGCTCCGTCGGCCACGTGACGCCCCTCGGCATCTTCGCGTCGCCGGTCTTGATGGACTTCGGGATGGTGCTGTCCGACGCCATGAGCTCGTCAATCGTGACGAGGGTGTAGCCCGCGCCCTGGAGCGACTCGATGATCTTCGGCAGGGCCTCCACGTCCTGGTCGCGGTTGCCGCCGCCGTCGTGCATCAGGATGATGGAGCCGGACTTGACGTTCGCCAGGCTGTTCTTCACGATCGCGTCCACGCCAGGGCGCGCCCAGTCGCGCGAGTCCTGCGTCCACGTGACCGAGACGGAGGGGATGCCGCCGGCCGCGAGCCACGTCCTCTCGGTAAACGCGCCGTACGGCGGGCGGAAGACCGTCGTGTCTATGCCCGTCGCGTCGTTTATCGCCTTGAACGCGGTGTCGAACTCCGTCCTCAGCTCGTCGGAACCCAGCTTCGTCAGCTGCTTGTGCGATTGCGTGTGGCTTGCAATCTGGCTGCCTTGGTCCACGATCGCCTTCGCGAGCTGTGGGAACTCCTGCACCTGCCTCCCAAGGCAGAAGAACGTCGCCTTCGCGTTGTGCTTCCTCAGGATGTCAAGGTACTGCTGGGTGTACTTGTCGCTCGGTCCGTCGTCAAACGTGAGCGCCACGAGCTTCTTGTCGCCTTCGGGAATGGGCGTGCGCAGGTAGACCTCCGTGTCGACGGTCTTCGACTTCACGATTTCCGCCACCTGCTTCGACTTCTTGCCGGTGAGGCGCTCGACCCTGCCGGGCGTGCCCCAGTCCCTCACGTAGGCGATCGGGCCGTAGCCGCCCTTCATCACCAGCTTCGGGGCCTCGGTCTCGACCTTCTTCGTGTGCGGCTCCATCACGTCCCTGCCCGCAGAGAGCGTGATCTTGTCGTTCGCCCTCACGCGGTACTCCTGGGCCGCCTTGCCCGTGAGGCTCCTCTTTCCCACCGTGGCGTCAAACGGCTCGCCGCCGCCCGCCTTCAGGACGTCGCCCCTCACGCTAACGTAGTTTCCGGGCTTCGTGTGGATGGACTGGTCGCGAACCGCCTCCGCAAGCGTGCTGTCTATGCGCACGTCGTAGCTCTTCTCGTTGATGGTCACGCTCACCGTGCGGTTCGTCCACAGGTACCAGGCGCCGCCTCCCAGCACAAGGATGAGCGCCAGGGCGAGAAACGCCGGCGCCTTGCTCGAGGCCGCCCTGTCAGAGCGGCTCTCGGCCGACCCGTGGCGCGCGTCCGCGGCGCCCCCGACCTTCGATGTCGTTGGGACGTAGTACACGTCGCGCCGCTCCTGACCGCGAGCCTCGCGTCGCCCCGCCTTGCCTGCGCGGGAAGACCCTGCGCGCCCCGAGACGCGCCGCGCGCCCTGTGGCCGGGTGCTTCTCCGCCCCTTGGGGGCGTCCTCTCCCTGCGCGGGGCTCTTACGTGCGTGCTCGGCCCGCTGGGGGCCGTGGGAGTCAGTCTGTGCCATGGTCACGCGTCCAATTCTTCTGCGTTTCGCTTCCAAAGTCGAACAAGCATAGCATGCCTGCGCGACGCGGGACGCATTCACAAAGTCGGCTGAAACTTGCATGCCATATAGGCGTCCTTTGCGTTTGCCAAGTTACATGCGCCCTAAAGAGCAATACGAACGAGTGGCGCGCACCTGACGCGCGCCGCCTTGGAACGCAAGGCAAAAATGCGGGCCCAAATGGTGCGCCAGCGCAAGAAAGACGGGCGCGGCGCCAGGCCGTGCCCGTCCAAAAAAGGCCATTTGCCGTCGCGGCATGCCCCGCTGCAGCCAGCGCTACCGCAGCCTGCGAACGAAGAGGCCGCTGCGGAGCTTTGGCTCGAACCACGTCGACTTCGGCGGCATCAGCAGTCCGGCGTCGGACACGGCCATGAGCTCGTCCACGGACGTGGGGAAGAGCGAGAACGCGACGCCGTCCGCGCCGGCAAGGCGCTCCAGCGCCTGCGGGCCCTCGATGCCGCCCACAAAGCGGATGCGACCGTCCTGGCGCGGGTCCTCGATCCCAAGGATCGGCCCCAGCACGCGGTCCTGCAGGATGGACACGTCGAGCGTCGCCACGGGGTCGTCCGCCGGAAGCGACGCGACCGCCTCGGGCGAGAAGCGCATGGCATGCCACGCGCCGCCCACAAAGAGGCCAAAGCCATGGCGGGCGGAGGGCTCGGCGGGGGAGTCCTGGGCGGGGCCGACATCGAAGCCGGCGGCCCCTATGCGCTCGACGAGCTGTGCCGGCGCAAGGCCGGCCGTGTCCGTCACCACGCGGTTGTACGCCATGACCTTCAGCTGGCTCGCGGGGAACATGACCGCGAGGAAGGAGTCGTATGGTGCCGGGGACGCCTCGGCGCCGGGCGCCGCGCCCTTCTCGCCCGCGCAGCCCGCCTTGCGGGCTGCCTCCCGGCGCATCTCCTGGCACACCCGCACGGCGGAGGCGGCGCGGTGGTGGCCGTCGGCGATGTAGGCGCACGGCACGGTGGCGAACGTCGCCGTCATGGCCTCGACGGCCGCCGGCCGCGCCACGCGCCACACGGTCTGGTGCACGCCCTCCTCGTCCGTGAAGTCGTACAGGGGCTCGGCCGTGGACGCAAGGCCCACCAGCGTGTCCATCGCGAAGTTGTCGCGGTACGCCAAAAAGATCGGGCCCGTCTGGGCGCCGGTCGCGCGGATGTGCTCCACGCGGTCCTGCTCCTTGTCGCGGCGCGTGTTCTCGTGGCGGCGGATCGTGCCGTCAAGGTACTCGTCCACGGAGGCTGCGCACACCACGCCCGTCTGGGCGCGGCCGTCCTGCTCGAGGCGGTACACGTAGTAGCACGGCGTCTCGTCGCGCAGCAGCGTGCCGTCCGTCGCGGCGCGGCGCAGCAGCTCCGCGGCCTTCGCGTACACGTCCGGGGCGTACATGTCGTGGTCGGGCGAGAAGGACGTCTCCGGCCGGTCGATGGCCAGAAACGAGCCCGGGTGCCTCTGCACGTAGGAGGCCGCCTGCGCGCGGTCGAACACGTCGTACGGCAGCGACGCGAACGTCGCCGCCTTGTCCGGGGCCGGACGGTAACAGCGTATGGGCTCGACGCGCATGCGGTCTCCTTCCACGTGGGGCCTGCCGTCGCCAGCGCGGGGCGCTAGCGGGTGATTGCCGGGACGATCTGCCTGATGCGATAGACGCCGGGGATGGCGCGGAGCTTCTGCATCGTGGCGGCGTCCACCGGCTGGTCGGTGTCGATAAGAGTATAGGCGCTGCCGTCCTGAGCCTCGTTCGACATGCGCTGGATGTTCGCGTTCGACTGCGCCAGCGCGCCGGAGATCTGGCCGATCATGTTCGGCACGTTGTCGTGCAGCGCGGCGATGCGGCCGCCGGTGTGGCACGGGCCCATGTCGCAGTCCGGGTAGTTGACGGAGTTCCTGATGATGCCCTGCTCCAGGTAGTCCTTCATCTGGCTCACGGCCATGCTGGCGCAGTTGGCCTCGGCCTCGGTGGTGCACGCGCCCATGTGCGGCGTGATGAGGGTGTTCGGCATCTTCGTGGTCATGGGCGTCGCGAAGTCGCACACGAAGCGCCCGAGCTTGCCGGAGCGCAGCGCCGCGTCCACCGCGGGCTCGTCCACGATGTCGGCGCGCGCGTAGTTGATGAGCATGGCTCCGTCGCTCATGAGCGAAACCATCTCGGCGCCCATCATGTGGCGCGTGTCGTCCTTCGACGGGACGTGCAGCGTGACGTAGTCGGCGTTGCGGCAGAGCTCCGCCATCGAGTCGACGCGCTTCACGTTGCGGTTGAGCTGCCACGCGTGCTCGACGGAGAGGTACGGGTCGTAGCCGTACACGTCGAGCCCCAGCGCCTCCAGGGCGTTCGCGACCTTCGAGCCCACGGCGCCCAGGCCCACGACGCCGACCTTGCGGCCAATGGCCTCGCGTCCGACGAAGGCCTTCTTGTTCTTCTCGGCGTCCTTCACGATCTGCGGGTCGTCCGCGTTGCTCTGGACCCACCGCATGCCGTCGAGCGTGCCCCTGGAGTTGACCAGGATCATGCCAACGACCAGCTCCTTCACGGCGTTCGAGTTGCCGCCCGGCGTGTTGAACACCACGATGCCCTGCCTTGCGCAGCGCTCGATGGGGATGTTGTTGTAGCCGGCGCCGGAGCGCGAGACGCAGCGGACGTTCGGGCCAAAGTCGAGGTCGCGGATGTCAGAGGCGCGTATCAGGATGGCGTCCGCCTGGTTCACGTCGTCGGTCTTCTGGTAGCCGTCGCCCAGCTCCGCGACGCCGTCTCGGGTGATCTGCTTCGCGATGTTGTCAAATATCTTTACGTAGCGCATCGGGTCTCCTTCGTGCCCCGTGGGGCCTGTCTCGTGCGCGGCCCCACGGGGTCGCGTCGGGTCTTGTCTGTGGTGCGTGCCGGCGGCGCCGGCATCGTCGGAGTCGCTAGCACGCGTCCGTGCGGCAGTCCGCGGCGTGCGCGCGCTCGAAGTCCTGCATGTAGTCCAGAAGCGCGTCCACGGCCTTCGCCGGGACGGCGTTGTAGCAGCTCGCTCGCATGCCGCCCAGGATGCGGTGGCCCTTGACGCCCACGATGTTGCGCTCGGCGGCGCCCGCCACGAACTCCGCGTCGAGCTCCTTCGTGGGGCAGCGGAACGTCACGTTCGCGATGGAGCGCGAGTCCCGCCTCGCGATGGGCGAGAAGAGCGAGCTTCCGTCGATGTAGCCGTAGAGGCGGTTGACCTTCTCCCAGTTTCTGGCCTCCATGGCGGCAAGGCCGCCCGTGTCCTCGATCCAGTGGAACACCTTCCCGCACATGTAGATGCCCCACGCGTTCGGCGTGTTGTACAGCGAGTCCTTGCTGGCCTGCAGCCGGTAGCCCATGTACGTCGGCACGATGCCGCCAAGCGCCGGGCCGTCGCCGATCAGGTCGTCGCGGCAGATCACGACGGAGTTGCCCGCGGGACCGGCGTTCTTCTGCACGCCGGCGTAGATGAGCCCGTAGCGCTCCACGGGCACGGGGCACGAGAGGAACATGCTCGAGACGTCCGCCACGACGGGCACGTCGCCGGTGTCGGGCAGCTCGCGCGTCATCGTGCCGTACACTGTCTCGTTCTGGCAGAGGTAGACGTAGTCCAGCGACTGGTCGACCGAGCCCTCCAGGCGTGGCGTGCGGTCGAAGCCCGTGGGCTCGCTCGTTGCGAGCACGTCCGCCAGGCCGTACTTGCACGCCTCCTGCCAGGCCTTCTTCGACCAGTTGCCCGCCACCAGGTACCCTGCGTGACGGCCGCGCATGAGGTTCATGGGCACGCACGCAAACTGCAGCGTCGCGCCGCCCTGCATGAACATGACGCGGTAGCCGTCCGGGATCCCCATCAGGCGCCTGAGCGTCTGCTCCGCGTCGTCCAGGATCGACTGGAAGGTGGAAGATCGATGGCTCATCTCCATGACGGACATGCCGCAGCCCTCGTAGTCGAGCATCTCTGCGGCGGCCTCCTTCAAGACCTCCTCGGGCAGAGCCGAGGGTCCCGCGGAAAAGTTAAACGCGCGTGCCATCCAAACCTCCCTGTCGAAACGGCTTCGCACCCGCCCCATGCGGGCACATTGTTAGACACACTAACGTACCCGTGTTTCAGACGTGGAAACTAACGCTCTCGCCACATGGCACACGGGCCCGCTCCGCGCGGCCGCACCCCGTCTGCGCTATGCTGGTGGGCGTACGGAAGGCGGGCGCACGGGGCGCCCTGCGAGTTGGGGGTCAGATGGGCGAGAAGAGCGGGCGTGCGGCTTCGGGTATCTGCGCAACGGAGGCGACGCCTCGGCTGAGGCACGTGGACCCCGCGTCCCGCGGCGTCGTCGTGTTCGACTTCGACGGCACGATCGCGGACACGTCTCCCTCGATCGTGGCCGTGGCGCGCCACGTCCTGGGCGCATGGGGGCTTCCCCCAGAGCGGCTCGCAGACTGCCCCAAGCTCGTGGGACCACAGTTCCCGCAGGCGTTCAGCATGGTGTTCGGGCTCTCCGAAGCGGACGCGCGCGAGGTGACGCGTCGCTATCGCGAACGGTACGGTGCGCTGGGTCCCGAGGCGTGGCCGGCGTTTCCCGGCATGGGCGCGCTGCTGGACGAGCTCAGGGCGTCCGGCAGGCGGCTTGCGGTGGCGAGCTCCAAGAGGACGGCGCTCCTGCGCCGCGCGCTTTCGGACGAGGGGCTGCTCGGGCGCTTCGACGTCGTGCGCGGCAAGGAGTCCGACGCGCAGCAGAGCAAGGCGGCGACGCTGGCCGCGGTGCTCGACGACCTCGGCGCCGCCGCGGCCGACGCCGTCATGGTGGGCGACCGCCACTTCGACGTGGACGCCGCGCTTGCGTGCGGCGTGCCGTGCGTGGGCGTGACGTACGGCGGGACCGCGCCGCTCGGGGAGCTCGAGGAGGCCGGCGCCTGCGTCGTGGTAGGAAGCGTCGAGGAGCTTGGACGCGCCCTTCTCGGCCGCTGACGTGCCAGGACGTTCCCACGGGGCCCGCGCACCCGCCCGAGCCGCCCTGCCGCTCGCGGATGCGGTGCGTCTAGCGCCCGCGGCTTGGGGGTACAAGCATGAGCATGGTCCGCGCGCCGCGCGGCAAACTGTATGCCGTCCCAAGGAGAGGGGTCAACATGGCTGGTTTCGACGATCTGGGCGATGGCGTCCGCAAGCTGTTCCTGGTGGGTGTCGGCGCGGTGGCGACCGGCGCCGAGAAGTCCACGGAGATCGTGAACAAGCTCGTCGAGAAGGGCGAGCTCACCGTGGCCCAGGGCAAGGCCGTGAACGAGGAGCTCAAGCACACCATCAAGAACGCCGCCGGGGACACCTTCGAGGCGGTCCTGCGCGCGAAGCTGAAGACCATGACGCCGGAGGAGCGCGCCGCCTGGGTGAAGAGCGCCCAGAAGATCGCCGACGACCTCGATGCCGAGCCCGTTGAGGTTGAGGTCGAGGATGCCGACGACGCCGAGAAGGACAAGCCCACGGAGTAGGGAAGAGCCACTTTCTTGGCAGAGGACAAAAGGCCAGCCCCCGGCAATTCTTCGGGCGACTTCGATATAAACGAGCTGGACGACGTCGAGTACCTTGGCAAGTGGTACGAGAGCGTCTCGAAGGCGAACACTCGTGATGCGGGAACGATAGGCATCCTGGGTGGGCGGAGCATGGACGCTGGACCTTATAGGATCACGCGCGCGAAGAAGGCCGCCCGCCTGCGCGAGATTCTCAGGATCGCGAGCCACTACGACGTCCTCCACGGGCTTACGCCCATCACGTTGCGCAAGCTTCTGGAGGAGCTCGGCCCCACGTTCGTGAAGGCGGGGCAGATTCTTTCGATGCGCTCGGAGATTCTGCCGCAGAGCTTCTGCGACGAGCTCACGAAGCTACGCACCGATGTCGAGCCGATGGACCGCGAGGAGGTGCTCTCCACCCTCAGGGCGGAGTACGACACCCCCATCGAGGAGCTGTTCGACGCGATAGACGACGTTCCGCTCGGCTCCGCCTCCGTGGCGCAGGTGCACAAGGCGCGTCTCGTGACGGGGGAGACGGTGGCGGTGAAGGTCCAGCGCCCCCACGTGAAGGAGATCATGGCGCAGGACATCTCCATCATGCGCTCGCTCGCGAAGAGAAGCGCCATCGTCATGGGGGACGAGCAGGTGCTCGACCTGCAGTCCGTGGTGGACGAGCTGTGGCAATCCTTCCGGGAGGAGACGGACTTCCTCGTCGAGGCGAGGAGCCTGGAGGAGTTCCGGCGCAACAACGCGGGATGCAAGTTCATCGACTGCCCGAAGCCATATCCGCGGCTCTGCACGGAGCACGTCGTGGTGATGGACTACGTCGAGGGCATACCCATCGACAAGACGGCGCGCCTGAAGGCCGAGGGCTACGACCTCTCGGAGATCGGCGCGAAGCTCGTCGACAACTACACGAGCCAGATGCTGGACGACGGCTTCTTCCATGCAGACCCACATCCCGGCAACCTGGTGGTTAAGGACGGCAAGATCGTCTACCTCGACCTTGGCATCATGGGGAGGCTGCCCGCCCATGACAGGGCCGCCATGACGGACATGGTGAACGCCGTCGCCCTGCGAGACTCCGTCGGGCTCAAGAACGGCCTGCTGCGCTTCTCGGTCTCCGACACCTCCGAGGTCGACCACCCCGGCCTGCTTGCCGACCTTGACTCGATCTTGGACAACTACGGCGAGGCGGACCTCTCGGACCTCGACATCGGCGCCTTCCTCAACTCGCTTATTTCGATGGCACGCAAGAACGGCATCGAGCTTCCAGGCACCGTCACGATGCTCGCGAGGTCGCTCGTCACGCTCGAGGGCGTCGTGGACGAGTTCCTTCCGGGAACGTCCATGATCGATATCGTACGCGCCCACGTGAAGTCCCACGCCGACCCCGTCGACGTCTCCAAGAGAGAGCTCAAGCACCTGACGCGCGAGTCCATAGCTGCGACGCATGGCCTGCTTGGCGCGGCTTCGCAGGTGTCCACGGCAATGAACATGCTCACGCGTGGGCAGCTGCGCATGAACCTTGGGCTCGACGGATACCAGGACCCCATCGGCGACATGGCGCGTGCGGCGGATCGTCTGACGCTCGGCATCATCATCGCCGGCCTGTTCATCGGGTCGTCGGTCGTGTACTATGCGCGCATCAAGCCCGTGGTCTTCGGCATTCCCGTGATCGGGTTCTTCGGCTACGTCCTCGCGCTTGCGCTCGGACTGTGGATCGTGCACCAAGTCGTCAAGGAGAACAGGCACCGCAGGTAGAAGGCCGTGGTGCCCCACGAAGAGCTGCTATTCGATTCCGTTGACTGCGAGCTCTACGACCTTGTAGGCCCCGTCATACACTCCTATGGCATTTGCCTGCTCGATACGGTCGCACATGAACGAGATAAGGTCCCTGTCGGATTGGAGCGAGTCTATCATCGAAAAGACCTCGTCCGCATCATCCATCTCGTATGTTCCGTCTCCGATTTCTGCGGCGCGAATCGCACCCCAGGCCTCGTGACCACCGACGCGATGAATCATCAGCTTTGGCACCGGATAGAACGAGAACTCGCTCGGCTTCGTCATCAGAATGTCCGAGCAACGCATGAGGACGTTTGAACTGTAGACGGCCGAGAATATGTCCGCGTCGCAGAATGCGTGGATTCCGGAGACGTCTCCGTCGAGTGCTTGGCTCGCGAACGAGCTCACCTCCGAGAAGTTGTCGAAGTGGGTCTGGGCGAGCTCGGAGAGTCCGTGGACAGATGCCGCGAGGCCGTCCCAGACGTCGCTGTGGTCTCCAACGTTCACGAAGAGCGTCGCCTCACTGCGTCTGACGTATGGGATGAGATGCTCGATTATCGAGGCGAAGAGATCCTGCTGCGCACCCGCGCCTCCCACGGAGATGAGGTACCGAACCGCGCCGCCACCCAGCACGCGTTCCCTGCGCGCCGCGCAGTCACGTCCGATGTTGCTTGCGAGCTCATGGTCGACGTAGTGTCCCGTGTAGACAAGAGAGCCCTTTGGCATTGGCCTCAGCTGACGTGACGGACCCATGCCGCGTAGCTGGTGGTACCCGAGGTAGGCGCTTGGTGTCTGAACGGTGTGAATCGACCCTTCCGCGAGGTGGAGCGCCATCGGCCAGTTGTCTGGGATGGCGTTTACGACGTGGGTGAGACCGGCATGGACCGCCGCCTGGGACGGCCAAACATGTGTGCCGATGTAGGGGACGTCTTGTGGGAGGTCTCGAAAAAGGGGAACGCACAGCTCGGCGTTCTTCTGGTCTCCAGAATTATAGGAGAGCTTCCTGAAGCCCTCGCTGTTCAGCGGCTCCCAGAACAGCTTGTCGAAGGCGCCCACCCTCTGGGAAATGCGCGAGCCCATGGAGTAGAGGCCGTTCTGGTACTCGATGACCTTCGATCCTGTGCTCTCCTTGAACGAGGCGAGGTCGAGCCAATAGGGCGTATAGCCCATCGCGTGGGCAGCGGAGGCCATGGCCATCGAGATGCGATAGTGACCGAACCCCATTCGGATGTTACCTACCACGACAGGGCTTCCGCCGGCAGCCGCGACTGTCCTCTCGGTCTTCTGGGGCAGCGGCTGCGCCTCCGCGTCCGCGCGGATGTCCAAGGCGTCAGATCCATCCGCGAGCACGAGGTTCCTGACCCCCAATGTCTCACTGATCACGGGCACGTCCGCGCCCTTTAGGTGGTACACGGCTTTGGAGTCGTCCCCAAACTTCCTGAGGAACTTCTCCTTCGAGCGGACCGCCTTCCTGTACGTGGCCTCGTCTTGGACGTTTCCGAAGGCGCTTCTCGCCTTGTCAGGTCCGGTCGTCATCGATTCCTCCTTGACGGTGCGGTCAACGGCTGATAGTCTGACTATCAATGTGATAGACAGACTATCACTTGCTTAAAGGGGGAGTCAAGCATGGCGTCCGAGGGGACGGAAGAGAACTTGTTGGCGGCTGGACAGCAAGGCGTCAGGGCCAGGCCGGAGACGATGCGCGACGAGTGGGTCGTGGAGTGCGCGGCCCAGCTCTTCCTCGAGGGTGGCCTCTCAAGCGTGAAGATGACGGACATCGCGGATGCGTCTGGGGTTGGCGTTGCGACCCTATACAGGCGCTTCAAGTCAAAGAAACGGCTCTCGGTAGAGGCTGCCACTCTTCTCTGGAAGAGGTTCAACGAGCGCATATCCGAGCTCGTAGAATCGGACGATTTCCTCACCATGAACGGGGCCGACCGCCTCGAGACGCTGCTCAGGGAGTACGGGGCGCACTATGTGGCCAATCGGGAGTTTGTGAGCTTCCTGGACGAATTCGACCACCTCGTTCTTTCCGAAGGGGTCGAAGGCGGTGAGCTAGAGAGTTACGGTCGCGAGGTCGATTCGTTCTACATCATATTCGACGATGCGTATAAGCTGGGCGTCTCGGATGGCTCGGTGCTGATCCTGCCTGACTTTGCGACGTTCTACAAGAGCGTCGCGCATGCCCTCGTCAGCGTTGCGGAGAAGATGGCCCGCGGGGAGGTCATCCCCTCTGATGACTTCTCCGACGGTATGGAGGAGCTTGACTGCATTGTCGACATGGCCGTGAAATACGTGAGGAAGTAGGCTGGCGGATTCAGGCGCCCGTGCGATGGGCTTGTCTGCGACGGTGAGGATTTGCTGTCAGAAGGAGATACGAAATGAGCGAAAAGAGACTTTCGGACGGCGCCGTGATCAGGAAGTTCGCTATCGGACAGCTTGGCTGGGCGATTCTCTCGGGAATCATCAGCAACTGGCTCGTCTACTACTACATGCCCTCCGATACGCTCGTCAGTCAGGGGATGACCGTCTTCATCACCCAGGGCATAGTGTCCGCAGGTCTCACGGTCATCGGTATTATCACGGCATGCGGGCGTCTCCTCGACGGCTTCATCGATCCGTTTATCGCCTCCAAGTCCGATTCGCTCGCAAGTCCGCTCGGGCGAAGGATACCTTTTATGAGGAGGGCGGCTGCGCCTTTTGCCGCAATGACCGTCTTCGTGTTCGTCATTCCGGGAACGTCGAGCGTGGTGGCGAACAACGTCCTTCTCTTCGTATGCCTGATGCTTTTCTATGTGACGTTGTCGCTCTATTGCACGCCCTTCAATGCGCTCATCCCCGAGCTCGGTCGTACGCAGGAGCTGCGCGTCAACCTCTCGACTTACATCTCGGTAACCTACTTCGTGGGTACTGCGGCCGCTTACCTCGTTACCGCGTTGGCGGGAATCCTTGAGCCGTCGTTGGGTCCCGTTGCCAGCTTCAGGGTCACGGTGGCCGTGCTGGCGGTCATCGCTCTCGCGTGCATGCTCGTGCCCGCCTTTGGAATCGACGAGAACCTCTATGCGGACACGCAGCCAAGTTCGACGCCCATGGGACAGTCCGTCGCGAAGACTTTTAGGAATCGCGAGTTCCAGATCTTCGAGGGTTCCGACGTCCTGTACTGGGTGTCGATTACGATGTTCCAGACGGGCTTGCCATATTACGTCACGGAGCTGATGGGCTTCGATGACTCCTGGACGTTCGTCTTCTTCGCAGCCATGACGCTCATCTCCCTCATGTTCTACGCGCCCGTAAACGTTCTGGCAAAGCGCATCGGCAAGAAGAAGCTCGTCGCCTTTGCCTTTTTCTTCTTCTGCCTCGCGTTTGCCGTGACGTCGATATGCGGCCAGTTCGGAGTGCCCCAGATCATGTGGGGCGTGGTCGTCGCTGTTCTGGCGGCGGTTCCCATGGCCATACTGGGAATCCTGCCTCAGGCGGTGCTCGCTGACATCGCCGAGGCGGATGCCGTCCAGACGGGAGAGAACCGAGAGGGGATGTTCTATGCTGCGCGAACGTTCAGCATGACGCTTGGACAGACCCTTGCGATGGTGCTCTTCACCTCCATCTCCTCCGTCGCCGCGGGCGGACTTGGGTATAGGCTCACGGCTGCGGTCGCAACGGCGTTCTGTTTGATAGCGGGATTGGTGTTCACGCGCTATCACGAGGATAAGGTCCTTGGCGTGATTTCCATGCTCGATACAAACGACGTGTCAGTGACAGAGTAGAGTGGCAACAAGTGGATTGGTGCCGTTGTTGCGACGCGCACGGGCTTCGATTGATGCGCATGGGGGGAATACGGAAGAATGGACCTCAATCCGAAGTTTCAGATAACGTGGAGGGTGCCGGACGGCGGACAGCGAACAACGTATGTATCAGACCAGGTGCCGACCTTCGGTGCCGACTGCAGGGACCTAGACGTTACCGTCGGGCATGACGGAGACGTGTGGCGCGTATGGGTCGATCCGGAGTACGACCTCACGATCGAGTCCGCAACCGCCACGGTGTCTCTCGATCTCCAACACGCCGATGCGCTGTTCTTGAATGGCTATAACTCGTGGACGGACTCCTGGGAGCGCTCACCGCGAGCGAATATGCACGGGCTTTGGGGTACGCCGCGCAGCATTGTGGGTCGCTGGGTGCTTGACGCATCTGGTGACTATCGCTTTGCTAGACAGGACCCGCGCTTCGGCCATCAGCATGGAGAGGGATACGGATACCTTAGGTTCGGCCAGGCAGTATCGCTTTTCGGGGAATGCAGGCCGGACACTGGCTTAACCGTAATATATGAGGATTTTCCAGAGAACACCGTTTCGCTGCAGAAGGAAGGTCCAAACAGGCCTCTTGCCGCTGGCGAGCGAGTCGAGATCCTTACGCTTGCCCTGGTGGAGGGGACGCTTCACAGCGCCTTCGCTCGGTATGTCGAGCTCATGGGTATTCGACGTCGATCCGCGTTTCCGCTTGTGGGGTTCACGAGTTGGTATCGTCACTACGGTGACATCGACGCGGCAACCTTGAAGCGAGATCTCGTTGGAGTGTCAGACGTCCTTCTTGCCCAGCCCCTGGAGGGGGTCCTGCCCGTCTTCCAAGTGGACGACGGGTATGCGAAGGTGGGGGACTGGACGCAGCCTGACCCTAATCGCTTCCCGGCAGGCATGGGGGCGGTCGCTGACGACATACGCTCGGCGGGGCTCGTGCCCGGACTCTGGATGGCGCCCTTCGTCTGCGAGAAGGAGTCGCGCACATTTGCAGAGCATCAGGATTGGCTGCTAAGGGATTCATCTGGTCGCCCAGTCATGAGCGGGTCGCATTGGAGCGGCGGCTATGCCCTTGACACGCAGAATCCAGATGTTCGCGAGCACGTTAGCGCCTCGCTCGACACGGCAGCGCGTATTTGGGGCTTCAAGCTGTTGAAGCTCGACTTCCTGTATGCCGCCGCCATGCTTCCGCATGCCGGGAAAAACCGCGGCGAGCTTATGGCGGACGCGCTCGACCTACTCCGCTCGAGCGTTCCCGAGGGAACGCTGTTTGACTTCTGTGGCGTGCCTGTCGTGAGTGCCTTCGGGCGATGCGAGTATTGCCGCGTCGGCTGTGATGTGGGCCTCGATTGGAATGACACGCTGCACATGCGGATCACTGGCCGTGAACGCGTCAGCACAAAAAACAGCCTACACAACACCAAGGGCCGCGCTCACCTGAATGGCGTAACCTTTTTGAACGACCCCGACGTCTTCTTCCTTCGGAGGGACGTAAAGATTACCGACTCGCAGCGTACCCGCCTTCTCTCGGCGGATTCGCTGCTGGGAGGCGTGCTCTTCACATCCGATGATATGGGGGCGTGGGATTCTCGACAGGTGAGCATCTTTCGGAATGCGCTGGATACATTCGCGCGGCGTTCAAGCGAACTCGCACCTCAAACGACTGGCCGGGTTGAAGGTGAGGCCGGCGACTTATCGGATAAGCCGATTGGTCGGACGCAAGATGCACGTGGAGTACAATTGAATCCCGACACCTGCTCGGCGAGCATGACCCAGCCCATGCCCGACATCGACATGACCCAGCCCATGCCCGACATCGACATGACCGAGCCCATTGCGTCTTGCGACGACGAGGAACGGATGGCCGTATCCGACATCACGGAGCCCATGGAAGATGTGGCAGGGACAACTGCCAGCCCGGACATGACGGTCGTCGACCGGCCTCTTATGGTTGCAATCGAAGCGGCCGAGGAGGGGGAGGGACCAGGCGACGCGATTGAAGCGTTGCCTGGTCAGATTTGCAAGTCCGATGAGATTGAGGGGGAGTCGAATGGATAGCAACGCGATGACCGACGAGCACCTTCACATGCTGATGGGAGAGTACGAGGAGTCTTTCGGCAAGGTGGGAGAACGCGTGCTCGCCGTGGTGGCGCCTGGTCGTACTGAGCTTGCGGGAAATCATACCGATCACGAAGGCGGCCAGGTCATTGCTGGTGCAGTGAACCGTTATGTGCGTGGGATATTCTGCCCCAACGAGAGCGGCCGGATTCGCGTGAAGAGCCTGGGCTATGGACTCGTTGAGGTGAAGTGCTCGGATCTCACGCCCCGTGAGGAGGAAAGGAACACCTCTGCCGCAATCGTACGCGGACTGCTGGCCGCATTCCGCGAGCAGGAATCGGGATCCGACCTTCAGGGATTCGACGCCGTCGTAACCAGTGAGGTTCCCGCAGGCTCTGGACTGTCTAGCTCCGCTGCCTACGAGCTAGAGATTGCCCAGGCTATGAACTGGCTCTGGGCTGACGGCAGCTTCTCGGCCATGAAGCTTGCCCAGATGTCGCAGTTCGCAGAGCGCATGTACTTTGGGAAGCCGTGCGGCCTGATGGATCAGGCCGCGATTGCCGTTGGTGGCATCGCCCACATGGACTTCTCGAATGCGTCAGACCCTCAGGTCGAACGCCTCGATTTCGACTTTGCGGAGAACGGTTTCTCGATCTGCCTCGTCTCGGTGGGAGCGGACCACTCAGCCAACACTGCGGATTACGCCGCCGTTCCACAGGAGATGCAGGAAGTCGCGCGCGAGTTCGGTTGCGAGCGCCTGTGCGATGTCCGCGAGGCTGACGTCATCAGCAGCCTTCCGGCTCTCCGTGCGAAGCTGGGAGACCGTGCGGCCTTGCGCACGCTCCACTATTTCCGCGAGGAGCGTTTCGTTCAGAATCGCGTTAAGGCGATGCGTGCCGGTGACATGGCGGCTTTCCTCGAGCTCACGCAACGCTCTGGCGCGTCGAGCGCGATGTACTTGCAGAACGTGTCGATTGGCGGGTCGCCGGAGCAGCCAGCCATGGTTGCGCTTGCCGTTGCGGAGGAGCTGCTTGGTGGTCGCGGGGCGGTTCGTATACATGGTGGCGGCTTTGGCGGAACGATTCAGGCGTTCGTACCCCTTAGCGATACCGACGAGTTTTGTCGAGCGATGGACCATGCCTTGGGCGGGCAGGTGTCGTCAAGCTACGTTATCGATCACGAGGGGGCTCGGGCACAATGGAGAGAAATGTAGCAGCGGGGGAGCAGGTTGGTGCAGCGGCATCAAGGATTGTCGCGTATGCCGTCGAGCATCGCATAGTCGAACCAGGGGACGAGCGCTGGGCCTACAACCGTCTCCTCGAGTGCTCGGGGCAGACGTCGCCCGCCCCCAGAGACCTCTCTTGGGCGAAGGCCCAGGTTCTTCTCGACGGGTACGACTTTGAGAGCGACCTCTCGACCTTGTCGGACGCTGCGGTAGAATGCGGCGCCGCGCAGGATAGCGCTACGGGCAGAGACCGCATTTCCATGCGACTCATGGGGTCGATCATGGCTCGGCCGTCCGAGGTGACCAGACGCTTCCGCTCGATTGGGAGCCGCGAGGGAGCGCTTGCTGCGACCGACTGGTTCTATCGGCTCTGCTGCGACGTCGACTACGTCCGGCGCTCCGCCATCGCGAGGAACCTCAAGTGGTCGTGCCCAACGCAATGGGGGGACCTCGAGATCACCATCAACAAGTCTAAGCCCGAGAAGGACCCACGTGACATCGCCGCCGCCGCGACGGCTTCCGCGGGGGAGAAGTACCCTGCGTGCGCGCTCTGCCGCGAGAACGAGGGCTATGGCGGCAGAGCGGCGTCGGACGCGGGCGGCCATGCGGCTCGTCAGAACCTTCGAATCATCCCCATCGAGCTGGGAGGAGAGGGATGGGGCTTTCAGTACAGCCCCTACGCCTATTTCGAAGAGCATTGCATCGTAATGAGCGATGAACACAGGCCGATGCACGTCGACAGGGCGTCACTTGGATGCCTGCTGGATTTCGTGGGCCAGTTCCCGCACTATTTCGTCGGGTCGAATGCGGACCTGCCCATAGTGGGAGGGTCGATCCTGTCTCACGACCACTTCCAGGGAGGCAGGCATGTGTTCGCGATGGCTCGTGCGGAAGTGGCGGAGCCCTTCGAGATGGACGCGCATCCAGGAGTTGAGGCCGGCGTCCTTTCGTGGCCGCTCTCGGTCATACGGCTAAGGAGCGCTGACCGTGACGAGCTCCTTGGCGCGGCGGAGCATGTGCTGGACGTCTGGCGCGACTGGGACGACGCCTCGGTGGGCATCGTATCCCATGCGGCGGACGGAACGCGCCACAACACGGTAACGCCGATATGCCGCATGTGGGACGGGCGATTCGAGCTCGACCTTGCCCTGCGCTGCAATGTGACCACGGAAGAGCATCCGCTCGGCGTGTTCCACCCGCACGCCGACAAGTGGCACATCAAGAAGGAGAACATCGGCCTTATCGAGGCCATGGGTCTTGCGATCCTTCCGCCTCGCCTCGAGCGCGAGATTGAGGCGGTGAGGAAGCGGATCGTCGAGGGTAGGCTCGACGGCATGGAGGACGACCCGCTCTGTGCGCCGCATGCGGACTGGGCGAGGCGCGTTGCGGAGAGGAGGCCGGAGCTCCTGGGGGCGAGCGAGGACGTTTCGCGCGAGGCGATGCGTCAGGAGGTTGGCATGGTGTTCTGCCACGTGCTCGAGGACGCCGGCGTCTTTAAGTGGGACGAGGCGGGGCGCGCCGCACTCGGAAGGTTCCTCGCAGCTCTCTAGCGGGAGCGCCAGGCGGTCTTGGAGAGTCAGTCGGTCATCCGAATGCTTGCGATGACCGACTGATTGTCTTTCTCGACGGTGCCGTTGTCGTCCGTGACGGACGTGTTGTCGCAGATGGAGTCAACGACCTCCATGCCCGAGGTCACCCTGCCGAACGCGGCGTACTGGCCGTCGAGGTTGCTGGAGTCCTCCTGCATGATGAAGAACTGCGAGCTGGCGGAGTTGTAGTCGTCGGAGCGCGCCATGCTGATGACGCCGCGCTTGTGCTGGATGGCGTTAGTGACGCCGTTCGCGCTGAACTCGCCCTTGATGCGCTGGTCGGAGCCGCCCGTGCCGTCGCCGTTGGGGTCTCCGCCCTGGATCATGAAGCCCTTGATCACGCGGTGGAACGTGAGGCCGTCGTAGAAGCCGGCGTTTGCCAGGCGTGCGAAGTTGCTAACCGTGATGGGCGTGTTGGTCGCGTTGAGCTCGAGCTTTATCGTGCCCAGACCCTTGACCTCGATCGTGGCGTGGTGGATGCCGGTGTCGTAGCCGTTGTCGAGCGGCTTCGTGAGGATCTCCTTCGCCTGTGCCCCGGAGTCGCCCTCGTCAGAAGACGACTTGGACGTGCCCGAGTTGGAGTCAAAGCACGACGCGAGCGCCAGCGCCGCGCCCCCTGCGACGAAGGTGGCTAGGAAGCTGCGGCGGGTGATGTGGTCGTGGGTCATGCTCTTCTCCTCAGAGCCATAGCGGCCAAGGCTCGACCGTGGCTCAAGTCATCGCAAAGTGGCAGTTTCATGAGTCAACACTGGCAATTTTACCAATAACCCTAATAAGTTGCGAATTCGATGGGCGAACGGGCCCAATTTGCTCCCGTTGGCGCCAGATGTGGGGCGTCTCGCGCCGCCTCTGATTGGGCGAGAGGGGCTAGAGGGGCGAGAAGGGCTAGAAGAACGAGAAGGGCACGCCGCACCAATCGATGCGACGTGCCCCGTGGAAGGTCCTTGTGCCCGGGAGTCCTCGTGCGCTCCCGCTGGCTGTCCCTACTCCAGCTCGAAGGCCCCGGTGTACAGCTGATAGTACGTGCCGTGCTGGGCGATCAGCTCGTCGTGGGTGCCCTTCTCGATGATGCGGCCGTGGTCGAGCACGATGATCACGTTGGAGTTGCGCACCGTGGAGAGCCTGTGCGCGATGACGAACGTGGTGCGTCCGTACATGAGGGCGTCCATGCCCTTCTGGACGATCTGCTCGGTGCGGGTGTCGATGGAGGAGGTCGCCTCGTCCAGGATCATGGCAGGGGGGTCGGCGACGGCCGCGCGCGCGATGGAGAGCAGCTGGCGCTGGCCCTGCGAGAGCTGGGCGGCGTTGTCTGTGAGCATGGTCTGGTAGCCGTCGGGGAGGCGCCGGATGAAGCTGTCGGCGCCGGCAAGCTTTGCGGCGCCGATGCACTCCTCGTCCGTGGCGTCAAGACGTCCGTAGCGGATGTTGTCCATGACGGTGCCGGTGAACAGGTTCACGTCCTGCAGCACGATGCCCAGGGAGCGGCGCAGGTCGCCCTTGCGGATCTTGTTGATGTTGATGCCGTCGTAGCGGATCTTGCCATCGGCGATGTCATAGAAGCGGTTGATGAGGTTCGTGATGGTGGTCTTACCGGCACCCGTCGCGCCGACGAACGCGACCTTCTGGCCGGGCTTCGCGAACAGTGAGATGTCGTGCAGGACGGTGTGGTCCGGCGTGTAGCCGAAGTCGACGTGCGAGAGGCGGATGTCGCCCGCGAGCGGCGTGTAGGTGACGCTGCCGTCGTGGTGCGGGTGCTTCCACGCCCAGGTCTCGGTGCGCTCCTGGCACTCCTCGAGCTCGCCGGCCGCGTTCTTGCGCACGTTCACGAGGGTGACGTAGCCCTCGTCCTCCTCGGGCTTCTCGTCTATGAGCGAGAAGATCCGCTCCGCACCGGCGAGGCCCATGACCACGAAGTTGATCTGCTGAGACACCTGGCCGATGGAGCCGGCGAAGCGCTTCGTCATGTTGAGGAACGGCACGACGACGGCGATGGACAGGGCCATGCCGCTGATGGAGGGGTTGGGGAAGCCGGAGGTGAGGAAGGCGACGCCCGAGAGCGCGACGATGACGTAGGCGAGGTTGCCCATGTTCATGAGGACGGGCATGAGGGTGTTGCCGTAGGTGTTCGCGGTGCGCGACGCCTCGTACAGCGCGTCGTTCACGGCGTCGAACTCCTCGATGGTCTTGTCCTCGTGCGTGAAGACCTTGATGACCTTCTCGCCGTTCATGGCCTCCTCTGCGAAGCCCTCGGTCTTGGCGAGCTGGATCTGCTGGTCGAGGAAGTAGTGGGCGCTCTTGCCGCCGAGGACGCGGGTGGCGTAGACCATGCACGCGACCATGATGAGCACGACGACGGACAGCGGGATGGAGTACCACAGCATGATGGCGAGGACGGAGATCATGGCGAAGAGCATCGTGAGCAGGTTGGGCAGCGACTGGCCGATGAGCTGGCGCAGCGTGTCGACGTCGTTGGTGTAGTGGCTCATGATGTCGCCGTGCTTGTTGGTGTCGAAGTAGCGGATGGGCAGGCTCTCCATGTGGTCGAACATCTGGTTGCGCACGTGCATGAGCGTGCCCTGGCACACGATGGCGCCAAGCTGCGCATAGGCGATGTTGGCGGCGAGCGCGATGACGTAGCACGTTATGAGGCTCGCGGCGACCCGCCCGACCTTGGGCGCGGCGCCGGCCCAGTCGCCCGTGGGGAACGCGTGCTGCACGATGTCGATCGCCTGCTGCAGGAAGATGGACGGCACGGACGCGAGCACGGACGACGCGATGATGCAGAGGACCATGACCGTCGCGTGTACGGGGTAGTAGTGGAACACGGTGCGCAGGATGCGCTTGAACGTGGCGCCGGGCCTCTGGGAGCCGCGGTGTCCCGAGGTGGGGGCGCCTGCCTGCGGGGATGCCTGCTCGGGGCGCGTGGCCTCGTTCTTCTCGCGAGTGTTGGCGTCGCTACTCATGGTCTGCCTCCTTCTGCTCCTCGCCCATCTGGCTCATCTTCACGTCGTGCGACCGCTTGTTCTGCGTCGTGTACGTCTCGCGGTAGATGTCGTTGGTGCGCAGGAGCTCGTCGTGGGTGCCGATGGCGTCTATCTGGCCGTCGCGCATGACGACGATGCGGTCGCACGACTCGATGGAGCTGGTGCGCTGGGCGATGATGATCTTGGTGGTCTCGGGGATGTAGCTGCGGAATCCCTGCTGGATGAGCTTGTCGGTCTTGGTGTCGACCGCGGAGGTGGAGTCGTCCAGGATGAGGACCTTCGGCTTCTTGAGGAGGGCGCGTGCGATGCACAGGCGCTGCTTCTGGCCGCCGGAGACGTTGGTGCCGCCCTGCTCGATGTACGTGTCGTACTTCTGGGGGAAGCGCTGGATGAACTCGTCTGCCTGGGCGAGCCTGCACGCCTCGACGAGCTCCTCGTCCGTGGCGTTCTGGTTGCCCCAGCGCAGGTTGTCCTTGATGGTGCCCGAGAAGAGCACGTTGCGCTGCAGGACGACGGCCACCTGGTTGCGCAGGGTGTCGAGGTCGTAGTCGCGCACGTCGTGCCCGCCGACGCGGACCGTGCCCGTCGTGACGTCGTACAGGCGGCTGATGAGCTGGATAAGCGTGGACTTGGAGGAGCCTGTGCCGCCGAGGATGCCGATCGTCTCGCCGCTTTTGATGTGGAGGTCGATGTCCTTCAGGGCCATGCGCTCGGCCTTCTTGGAGTACTCGAAGCTGACGTGGTCGAAGTCGACCGAGCCGTCGGGCACCGAGAGCAGGGGGTTCTGCGGGTTGGTGATGTCGCTCTTCTCGACGAGGACCTCGCAGAGGCGGCGTGCGCCCTCCTGGGCCATGGTGACCATCACGAAGACCATGGACAGCATCATGAGGCTCATGAGCATGCTGAAGCCGTACGTGATGAGCGCGGACATCTGGCCGACGCCCATGAGCTGGGCCTTCGAGCTGACGATGGCGTACGAACCGAAGTAGACGACGAAGAGGTAGATGAGGTCGATTGCGAGCGTCATGAGCGGGGTCATCCACGCGAGGATACGCTCGACGTGCACGAAGTCGTGGTAGAGCTCCCCGGACGCGGTGTTGAACTTCTGCTTCTCGTGCTCCTCGCGGACGAAGGACTTCACGACGCGGATGCCGGAGACGTTCTCCTCGACGGAGTCGTTCAGGCGGTCGTACTTCTTGAAGATGCGCTTGAAGATGGGCATGACCGTGAGGGAGATCTTGAACACGGCGAAGCCGAGAAGGACGGAGACGACCACGAACACCGCGGCCATGGGGCCGCCGGTGACGAACGCCATCACGATGGAGAACAAGATCATGAGCGGGGCGCGCACGACGAGGCGGAGCAGCATCATGTACGCCTGCTGGACGTTGTTGACGTCCGTCGTGAGCCTCGTGACGAGCGAGCTGGTGCTGAAGTGGTCGATGTTGCTGAACGAGAAGCGCTGGATCTGCGCGAACACGTCGTGGCGCAGGTTGCGCGCGAAGCCCGTGGAGGCCTTGGCGCAGGTGATGCCCGCCATGGTGCCGCAGAAGAGCGAGACGAGCGCCATGAGCACGAGCGTGACGGCATAGGGGGCGATGTCGCCGAAGCCGCCGCCGAGCGAGATCTTGTCGATCAGTCCGGCCGTCTCGAACGGGATGAGGCACTCGACGGCGACCTCTCCCAGGACGAAGAGGGGGGTCACGAGCGAGCTCGCCTTGAACTCGCGCACGCTGGCGCCGAGCGTCTTTACTATCTGGCCGTATGTCAGGCCTTGCTGCTGTTTCGGCATGAGGTCTCCCCTCCGACGTAGCCTTGTCTTTCCCAATGGTCCCGCACGCGCTTGAGCAGGTCGCGGAGCTCGATCTTCTCGCCCTCCGTCAGGACGGAGAGGCTGTCCTTCGCGAACGCCTCCTTGCGGGCGAGCATCTGTCTTGCCGTCTGCGCGCCCTCGCCCGTGAGGACTATCTCGAGCTGCCTGCGGTCGGCCTCCGAGCGCGTGCGCGTGATGAGCCCCTCCGACTCGAGCTTCGACAGCACCTCCGAGAGCGCCGCCGAAGAGATGTGAGTGCGCTCGAGCAGCTCGCGCTGGGGCAGGTGCCCGTCATGCTCGAGCAGGCGTCCCAGAATGACGTTCTTGCCGCCGCGACCGCCCGCATGCCAGTAGAGGAAATGCCCGAAGAATCCCATGTCGCGCAGGACCTCGTCCTCTGGCGTCGACGCGCGGTCGCGGGGCTGACGACTGGGGTCTGCATCCCTTTCCGTCACCCGTACCTCCTGTTCCTAGTTGCATCGGACGCAAAAATGCTAGGTGCCTAGCAAATGGGGGTCAATGCACATTGGGGATTCGCAAGGTACCTTCACATTCAGGATCGTCGGCCCCAAGTGGGCGAAGCTGCGGCAAATGGCTGCATTATTTGGGACGGTAAGACGGCGTTACCTGCGACCTTACAAACAGCTAACGCTATGTAAGGCAATTGTAAACGCCAGTCACGGCCCGGTAAGTCAGGGTGGATGACGCTCCTCGGGAGCCCGGCGGGGCATAGCATCCAAGCCGAAACGAGCCGAGCGACCGCAATCGCCGTGGCGCAGGCTCAAGGCAAAGCGGAAGGAAGCATATGTCTCACAGCATGTCTCGTCGCAAGTTCGTCACCATCTCCGGCGCATCCCTCGCCGCGACCCTCGGCCTGGACCTCGCGGCTTGCGGCGGAAGCTCCGACTCCGGCTCCGACGCGTCCAAGTCGGGCTCGTCCTCCAGCTCGAGCAAGGAGGTCTCCGGCAACATCACCGCCGTCGGCTCCACCGCGCTCCAGCCCCTTGTCGAGGCCGCCGCGGAGCAGTACATGAACGAGAACCCCGGCGTGCAGATCACCGTCCAGGGCGGTGGCTCCGGCCAGGGCATCACGCAGATCGCCCAGGGCGCCGTGCAGATCGGCGACTCCGACGTCTTCGCCGAGGAGAAGCTCGAGAACAAGGACGACGCCAAGAAGCTGAAGGACAACAAGGTCGCCGTCGTGGGCATGGGGCCCGTCGTGCACCCGGACGTCAAGGTCGACGACCTCACCATCGACCAGCTCAAGGGCATCTTCACCGGCAAGGTGACCAACTGGAAGGAGGTCGGCGGCGACGACAAGGAGATCGTTGTCATCAACCGCGCCGCCGGCTCCGGTACCCGCGCCACGTTCGAGAGCGCCGTGCTCGGCAGCGAGAAGGTCCCCGAGGACTTCAGGCCGCAGGAGCAGGACTCCTCGGGCACCGTCGTCAAGATGGTCGCCCAGACGCCCAACTCCATCAGCTACCTCGCGTTCTCCTACTTCATCGACGACGTGAAGGCGCTTAAGGTCGGTGGCGTCGAGCCCAAGGACAAGAACGTCGAGACCAACGACTGGACCATCTGGGCCTACGAGCACATGTACACCGCCGCGAAGCCGGACGCCGCGACGGCCGACTTCATCAAGTACATGCTCTCCGACGACGTCCAGGGCACCCTCGTCAAGAAGACGGGCTACATCTCCACCAAGGGCATGAAGGTCGAGCGCGACGCCGACGGCAACGTCAAGAAACTCTAGGGTTCGCGTACCTCGTCTAGCAAGGCATTATGTCAAGGGAGAAGATCGTGTCATCACAGTCCAGTCCATCCTCAGAGGTGGTTGGCGTCTCTCCCAAGCGACGGATTGAACGCAGGGGCCAGATCCTCACTGGCCTCTGCGTCATGCTTGTCGTCGTCTTGGTGCTGACGCTCATCTTCATGGTGTGCTCGAGGGGCATCTCGACCTTCGCGAAGGACGGCATCCCGCTGGGGTCCTTCTTCGCGGGCACCACGTGGAACCCGCACCAGAACGGTGCCGACGGGGTCCCTCTCGCGGGCGCCCTGCCCATGATCGTCGGTTCCCTCTCGGTCACGCTGCTCTCGTGCCTGCTTGCGCTGCCGTTCGCGCTCGGTGCCTCCATCTTCGTGGTCGAGGTGGCCCCCGGCTTCGGCAGCCGCGTGTTCCGCCCGCTCACGGAGGTGCTCGTCGGCATCCCGTCCGTCGTGTTCGGCCTCGTCGGACTCGGCGTCGTCGTCCCGTGGATGCGCGGCCTCGTCGGCGGCACGGGCTACGGCATCCTCTCGGCCTCCATCGTGCTCGCCGTCATGATCCTGCCCACGGTCACGTCGCTCTCGACGGACGCGCTCGCCGCGGTGCCAAACGCGTATCGCGACGGCTCGTACGGCCTGGGCTGCACGCGATGGCAGACCGTCGTGGGCGTCGTGCTCCCCTCGGCCCTGTCCGACATCATGACCGCGGTCATCATGGGCATGAGCCGCGCGTTTGGCGAGGCGCTCGCCGTCCAGATGATCATCGGCAACGCGCCGCAGATGCCGGCCGGCCTGTTCACCCCCGCCTCCACGCTCACGTCCGTCCTGACCATGGGCATGGGCAACGAGGCGATGGGCACCGTCGCAAACGACGTGCTCTGGGCGCTCGCCATGGTGCTCCTGGCGATGTCCCTCGTCTTCATCCTCATCGTCCACCTCATCGGAAGGAAGGGGGGCGCAAAGCATGACTAGCAAAGACGCCACGGGCGAGAAGAACGCCCCCGTCGCGAAGGCCGAGGGCCAGGCCACGGCCCCCTCTGCCGACTACACCGCCACCGTCAGGCGCGCCCGCGTCCAGGACAAGGCCGCGACCATCATCCTCACGGCCATAGTCGCCCTCATCATCGCTGGCCTCGCCGCCATCATCGGCTACATCCTGGCGTCCGGCGCCGGCAAGGTTCTCGACCCCGGCTTCCTCACGAAGAAGCCGGAGCAGTTCAAGGCCGGCGGCGGCATCGGCCCCGAGCTCTTCAACTCGTTCTACCTGCTCGTCCTCACGTTGGTCATCTCGCTTCCCATCTCGCTCGGCGCCGCGATCTTCCTCACGCAGTACGTGTCGCAGGGCCTCGTCACCAACGTCGCCAAGACCGCGATCGAGACCCTGTCGAGCCTGCCGTCCATCGTCGTCGGCCTCTTCGGCATGCTGACGTTCGTGCTCACGTTCCACTGGGGCTTCTCCATCCTCTCCGGCGCCCTCGCGCTCACGATGTTCAACATCCCCATCCTCGTCCGCGTCATCCAGCAGGCGCTCGAGGCCGTCCCGCGCGACCAGCGCGACGCCGCGCTCGCACTTGGCCTCACGCGCTGGGAGGCCACGGTCCACGTCCTGGTGCCGGCGGCCATGCCCGCCATCGCGACGGGCGTCATCCTGTCCGCCGGGCGCGTCTTCGGCGAGGCGGCGGCCCTCATCTACACCGCGGGCCAGTCCGCCCCTGAGCTCAGCTGGGCCGTCCCCATCACGAGCCTCGCGAACCCACTGAACGTCTTCCGCCCGGCGGAGACCCTCGCCGTGCACATCTGGAAGATCAACTCCGAGGGCGTCGTCCCCGACCTCATGGCCGTCTCGGCCGGCACCGCGGCGGTCCTCATGGTCTGCATCCTCGCGTTCAACATCGTCGCCCGCATCGCGGGCCGTGCGCTCGAAAGGAGGCTGACGGCAGAATGATCGATGTAACCTCCGCTCAGGCCAAGCCCATCGACCCCGTGCTCCACACGCACGACGTCACGGTCGACTACTCGGGCAAGCGCGCCCTCAACGAGACGAGCCTCTCGTTCGAAAGCGGCACCGTCACGGCCCTCATCGGTCCCTCCGGCTGCGGCAAGTCCACGTTCCTGCGCAGCATCAACCTCATGAACAGGGAGATTCCCGGCTGCGTCATCGGTGGCAAGGTCGTGTACCACGACATCAACGTCAACGCCCGCGGCATAGACACGCTGTGGCTGCGCAAGCGCGTCGGCATGGTGTTCCAGCAGCCCAACCCGTTCCGCAAGTCCATCTACGAGAACATCGCGTTCGCGCTGAAGAGCCACGGGATGACTAAGCGTGCCGACCTCGACGAGCGCGTCGAGAAGAGCCTGCGCTCCGCCGCCCTGTGGGACGAGGTGGAGGACAAGCTCCACGACTCCGCCTACGCGCTCTCCGGCGGCCAGCAGCAGCGCCTGTGCATCGCGCGCACGCTCGCGCTCGAGCCGGACGTCGTCCTCATGGACGAGCCCTGCTCCGCGCTCGACCCCATCGCGACGTTCGCGATCGAGGAGACCATCACGGACATGGCGAGCCGCGGCATCTGCGTAATCATCGTCACGCACAACATGCAGCAGGCGAGCCGCGTGTCCAACCGCACCGCGTTCTTCCTCATGGGCACCATGGTCGAGTGCGGCGACACGCCGCAGATCTTCGGCGCCCCCAAGGACCAGCGCCTCAACGACTATCTCAACGGGAGGTTTGGCTAATGGCAGAGAGCATGTCGGTCCAGGACCTCAACCTCTACTACGGTGACCATCAGGCCCTGAAGGACATCACGCTCGACATGCCCGCCGGCAAGGTCACCGCGTTCATCGGACCCTCGGGCTGCGGCAAGTCGACGCTCCTGCGCTGCCTCAACCGCATGAACGACCGCATCGACGGCTGCCGCGTGGAGGGCAATGTGCTCCTGGGAAAGACCGACGTATGCGAGAAGTACGACGTGTACGAGCTGAGGCGTCGCGTGGGCATGGTGTTCCAGAAGCCCAACCCGTTCCCGCTGTCCATCTACGACAACGTGACGTACGGTCCCAGGCACTACGGGCACCACAGCAAGGCGGAGCTCGACGAGATCGTCGAGACCACCCTCGCGGGCGTCGGCCTCTGGGACGAGGTGAAGGACAAGCTCGACCACTCGGGCCTGTCGCTCTCCGGCGGTCAGGCGCAGCGCCTGTGCATCGCGCGCGCCCTTGCCGTGAACCCGGAGGTGCTGCTCATGGACGAGCCCACCTCCGCGCTCGACCCCATCTCGACGGGGCTCGTGGAAGAGCTCGCGGTCAAGGTCGCCAAGGACCACACCGTCATCATCGTCACGCACAACATGGAGCAGGCCACGCGAATCTCGAGCAAGTGCGCGTTCTTCTACCTGGGTGAGCTCGTCGAGGCCGCCCCGACGCCTGAGCTGTTCGCCACGCCAAAGGACAAGAGGACCGAGGACTACCTCACGGGAAGGTTTGGATAATGGTTACCACCAGAAGCGCCTACATCAAGCAGATCGACCAGCTGGACGGCCACGTCTCCGTCATCGGGCAGGCCGTCGTGGAGGACATCCGCAACACCGCCCTTGCCATCGGCCAGGGCAACAAGGCCGCGGCGCAGGAGGTCGCGGACGGCCACGACGCATTCGAGCGCCTGCACCGCAACGTCGAGGACGCCTGCATGAGCCTCATGCTCCTGCAGCAGCCCATGGCGAGCGACCTCCGCCTGGTCACGGCGTCGTTCAGGGCGATCTCGGACCTCGCCCGCATCGACGAGATGGCCTACGAGACCGCGCTCCTCTCCATGGAGGTGGACCTGGGCTCGCCGAAGGAGGTCGCCGACCTGCTGGTGGCCATGGCCGACAACGCGGCTAAAATGGTCATGCAGGCCGTCGAGTCGTTCGGCAGCGGCGACGTCTCCGTCGCGGAGAACGTCTTCGTGGAGGACGACACGATGGACAAGCTATACGAGCAGGTCCGCACGCGCGTCGTCGCGCTCCTGAAGGCCGGCGAGGAGCCTGCGAGCGTCGCACCGGAGATCCTCTCCGTCGCGAAGTACTACGAGCGCATGGGCGACCACGCGCAGAGCGTTTCGGACTGGTCCATCTTCCGCGCTACGGGCTCGTACCGCGGACGCACGATGGGGGAATGACAGAACGTGGTCTACTACGTCGAAGACGACACCAACATCCGCGAGCTCACGATCTACGCGCTGAAGCAGGCGGGCATCGAGGCGGAGGGCTTCTCGGACGACGCGGAGTTCCGCGTTGCGTGCGCGAAGCGCGTGCCCGAGGCGGTGCTGCTGGACATCATGCTCCCGGACACGGACGGCCTGCAGATCCTCAGGCGCATCCGCCGCACGCCGGGCCTCGAGAGCGTGCCGGTCATGATGCTCACGGCAAAGGACACAGAGCTCGACACCGTGCGGGCCCTCGACAACGGCGCGGATGACTACCTTGCCAAGCCCTTCGGCATGATGGAGATGGTCAGCCGCGTGCGCGCCCTTCTCCGCCGCGCGGGAAGAAGCGCCACGGGCGAGAAGAACGAGGTCCTCTCGCTCGGTCCGCTCACGCTGTGGCCGAAGCGCCGCGAGGTGACGCTCGAGGGCGCCGAGATGACGCTCACCCAGAGGGAGTTCGACCTCCTGGAGTTCCTGATGCGCTATCCCGGCGAGGTCTTCAGCCGCGAGGAGCTGCTCCAGCGGGTGTGGGGTTGGGACTTCGACGGTGGGTCGCGCACGGTCGACGTGCACGTGCAGCAGCTGCGCGCCAAGCTGGGCGAGCACGCGGACCTGATAGAGACCGTGCGCGGCGTGGGATATCGCGCGCGCGGATAGAGAGCAAGGGAACGCGGCTCCCGTTCGTGCGGGGGCCGCGTCTGGATTGGCGGTGGGCATGGTGGGATTCAGGCTGACACGGACCTCGGCCGAGGGCGACGGCGCCCATGGCGGCGCCTCGCTCTCGCGTCGCATCTTCCTTGCGCTCGCGGGGGTGTGCGTGGCGGCATGCCTGCTCGTCTCGCTTGCGTCCGCCTACATCTACCAGCGCTCCGTCGTGGAGGACGCCTCGGCGGGCCTCCGGCGCGAGTGCGAGGCCGTGAGCTCGACCTTAAACGAGACGGCGCGCTCCGGCCGCAGCGAGTCCGCCGTGCTGCGCGGCCTGGACCTGGGCGAGGTGCGCGCGACGCTCGTCGCGAAGGACGGCACGGTGCTGTACGACTCGCTCGTCTCGGAGTCGTCGCTTCCCAACCACCGCTCGCGGCCGGAGGTCGCCGCGGCGCTCAGGGACGGCAGCGGCAGCTCGGAGCGCGACAGCGCGACCGTGGGCTACGTGAGCATCTACCAGGCGCAGCGCCTGGACTCCGGCAGCGTGCTCAGGCTCTCGGAGGACCGCGACGGCATCATGCGTGTCATCGCAAACGACCTGTGGTTCGTCATCGGCACGGTCGTCGTGGTGGTGGGCGTGTCGTGGGTCGTGTCGCGCTCGCTCGCACGGCGCTTCGTCCAGCCCATACTCGCCATCGACACCGCCTCCGGAAACGCGGTCTCGCCGTACGATGAGCTCGACCCGCTGGTCAGGCGCCTCAACGAGCAGCAGGTGGAGCTGAAGGCCCGCATGGACAGGATCGTGGACGCCGACGTCATGCGCCAGGAGTTCACGGCGAACGTCACCCACGAGCTTAAGACGCCCATCGCGTCGATATCCGGCGCCTCCGAGCTCCTGCGCGACGGCTTCGTGCGTCCCGAGGACGTGTGCGACTTCGCGGGCAGGATCTACGACGACGCCCAGAGGCTCTCGAGCCTCGTCTCGGACATCCTCATGCTCTCGAAGATGGACGAGTCGGAGCGCGTGGGCGACCAGGCGCTGTTTGGAGAGCCGCAGGACGTGGACCTGCTGTCCGTTGCGCAGGACGTCGTGGACCGGCTCAAGGACAGGGCGCGCAAGGCAAACGTCACGCTCCACGTGCAGGGCGCGAACGTCCGCGTCAGCGGCTACCCCCGCCTTCTGGACGAGCTCGTAAAGAACCTGTGCGACAACGCCATCCGCTACAACCGCACGGGCGGGTCCGTGCACGTGTTCGTGCTGCCCGTCAACGGCAAGCCCACCCTCAGGGTGACGGACACCGGCGTCGGCATCGCGCCGGAGGACCAGCCAAAGGTGTTCGAGCGCTTCTATCGCGTGGACAAGAGCCGCTCGCGCGCAAGCGGCGGCACGGGCCTGGGCCTCGCCATCGTGAAGCACGCGGCGGCGCTGCACGGCGCCACGATAGACCTCGAGAGCGAGCTCGGCCGCGGCACCACAATCACGGTCACGTTCCCCGGCGAGGACGGGTAGGCGGCGCGCCCTACGCGGTGCCATGCGGATGGCCTGCGCAGATAGCGTGAACAAGTGTCTGCTTTCGACCGCAGGCGCCGGGCGCGCTCCGCGACAGATGCTATCCTGTCGTAAACGACCGGATGGGAGCATCTTGCACAGGAACATCATCCCCATAGGCGACGTCATCGCCGTCAACCAGATGCTGGAGCGGCGGGGCAGCGCGCTTCGCGTCCACATGCACGACGCATGCGGTGGCCAGTCCTTCTCGCTGCGCGCGGACGACGGCACGCCTGCGGACGAGTCCGGCCGCCAGGCCGTGGGGGAGTTCTTCTCCGCTCGCGGACACGCGGTGGAGTTCTCTGCCGCTGGCAGCGACTTCTGGGCGGTGCGCCCATGAGCCAAGACCAGAACATCGGCGGCCAAAACGCAGGCGGCCAGGGTGCGGGCAGGGACGCCGCGGGCGAGAAGGGCCTGACGCAGAGGCTTCGCGGCATGCTCGGCGAGCGCTTCACGCGTTTCGTGGGGTCGTCCCTCATCAGCACCGCGCTCGACCAGGTGCTGGCGTTCCTGCTGTTTGGCTGGCTGCGCGGGGTGTTTGTCTCGGCTGACTTCCTGCGCATCTTCACGGCGACGCTCGTTGCGCGCGTGTGCTCCGTGGCGCTGAACTACGCCATCAACATGAAGCGCGTCTTCAACGACGACAAGGCCGACCACGCCAAGATCGAGGAGGCGCACGCGGCGCAGCTCGCCGGCTCCGACGAGGTCGAGGACGTGGAGCTGGACGAGGACGACGAGGCCGGCATCGACTTCGACGACATCGTGGAGGGCCCGGACGACGAGGTGCGCCTTGGCCAGGTCGAGGTCCGCCCCATGCGCGAGAGCCTTCCCAGGTTCATCGCGCTCGCGGCCTTCGTGCTGTTCCTTTCCAGCGTGGGCGTCTACATCGGCCACGTGATCCTGGGCTTCAACGAGAGCGCCTCGAAGATCGTGTGCGACATGCTGCTGTTCTTCGTGAACTACTACTTCCAGCGCACGTGGGTGTTCGCCCGTCGCAAGCGCAAGTCGCACCGCGTGCGCGTGCGGCGCAGGCATCACGGGGAGAAGGGCGGACGGTCCTCCTAGAGGCACGTCTGATGGCGCGGTCGGGTTTCCGGCCGCGCCATTTTGGTGTCTACGCCATCGCGATGGTCGCGAGGGCCTCGCGTACGACGTCTTCGGGGGCCTCCTTGGGAAGGACGTGTCCCGCTCCCGGCACGATCACGAGCCTGGAGTCGGGTATGGAAACGTGGATGAGGTCCGTCTCCTCGCGCTTGATCTCGTCGAACTCGCCTGCCATGACCGTCGTGGGACACGCTATCTGCGAGAGGCCCGCCGGGTCGATCTGGGGATAGACCACCATCATGTGCAGCAGCTCGGCCGTGGTGCGCGCCTCCTTGGGCGTGGGGCTCACGAGGCTGGGGTCCACGTTGCGGTGAGAGCCGTCGCCCTTCTCCCAGTAGTCGGCCCATGCGAGCAGGCCCTGTGCGGCCTGCTCCATCTGGAACGAGTCGTCCACGCCGTCGGGCGAGAGGTTGGCGCCGATGGAGAGGAGCGAGAGCGCGAGCTCTGGGTGGTCGCGCGCGATGATGATTGCCTCGATCGCGCCGTCCGAGAAGCCGAGCAGGTGCGCCTTGCCAAAGCCGAGTGCCGCGAGCGCCGCCAGGGCGTCGTCGGCCATGAGCTCGTAGGTGAGCTCTGCCGTGCCGCGCGTGGACTTGCCCTGCGCGCGCGAGTCGACGGCTACGACCGGCCGACCCGACGCGCAGACGGCGTCGATCACCTGGCCAAAGATGCCGTGCTCCTCTCCGTTGCCGTGGAGCATGAGCACCGGGTCCGGCATCTGGGCGGCGGCATCTGCGAGCTCCGCGTCAGCCGTGTGTGCGAACGCGTCCGGCACGTACGCGAACGCGGCGATCTGGGCACCGTCGGCCATGGGCACGAGTCGCGCCGCGGCAAGATGTGCCGTCGGCAGGAGGTAGGGACTGGGGAAGTGGAGTTGCGGACGCTCGGGCATGGTGGCCTCCTTCGTAGGTTTACACGATGGTAGCCCATGCGGCACCGCACCAAAAGGAGGGCGCCCGTCGGGTTGATGTCCGGCGGGCGCCCTTGCGTGCGTATGGAGGTGGTGGCGTGGCCCTGGGGCTACTTGCCCTTCTTCACCTGCGAGGGATGCTTCTGGAAGAAGTCGAAGCGCGGCGGCAGCGCGACGATGGCATGCTCGCCGGGCTCCTCGCCCAGCTTCTGCGCAAGCTGACCGGGCGTCGCGAACGCGTTCTCCCAGCTGAAGAACAGCTCGTGCGCAAAGCCCATGTGGTCGCAGATCTGCTCGCAGCCCGCGGGCACGGCCGGGTGCATCAGCAGCGTCACGCAGCGCAGCTCCGCGAACGCGTCGGCCAGTGCCTGCTCGTACGCGGCGTCGTCGCCGTTTGCGGCCTTGGAGGCGTCGCCCCAGCGCTTGTTCGCGGCGCGGCAGAAGTCCTCCGCCACGGCGAGCGCGCCGTGCGCGTCGAAGGCGTGCGCGCACTTCTCAAACTCGAGGGTCGCCTTCACGCAGCCTTCGACCACCTCGGCGTGCGGCGCGACGGAAGGCAGGTGCGCGTCGCACACGTTCGCCGCGCCATAGAAGCAGCTGCGGGCAAGGCGGTTGAAGATGTTCGTGAGGAAGGCGCTCTCCTTGAGCGCGGGGTCCACGACGCGCGGATCGTCCTTCACCAGGACCTCCTCGCCGGTCTTCTTGTCCTTGTGGCTGACGGACGTGTCGAACGGCTTTGGCGAGAAGGACACGGCCTTCTGGTCGAGGCCAAGGCTCAGCCAGTGGGCGCGCAGCTGCTCCGGGGTGTAGTAGTCCAGCAGCTCCGCGGCCATGGGCGGCTTGATCGCGCCCGAGCTGGAAGCCTTCTTGTTCATGAACAGGATGTGGTAGTTGGCGACGGGGATGTCCTGCGTCAGGCCCCAGTCGAGCGCCTCCCACAGCGCGGGCTGGACCACGCAGTAGAAGTAGATGTTGTCCTGGCCGATGAACTGGTACACCTTGGCGTCCTTCGAGCACCACCAGTCGCGCCAGTCGTCCGTAGAGTAGCGGCCACCGCCCTGCTTCGCGTCCGCGTCGAGCGCGGTCTGCGTAAAGCTGATGGGCGCCCACAGGCTCTCTGGCCAGCACCACACCGTCAGGTCGTGCGTGCCCTCGAGGTCGGGCGCGGCGACACCCCACTCGATGTTGCCGGTGATGCGGAACGGCAGGAGCGTCTTGCCCGTGCGGAAGCGGACGCCTGACGACTCCAGCACCTCGCGTGCGCTGTCGCGGTCCTCCCAGTTGGCAAAGCCTACGGAGAACGACGTCTGGCCCTTCTCGGCCTCGCGGACCGTGTGCTGGGGAAGCTTGGACTCCACGGCGTCGAACTGGTCGCGGAACTTGCTCTGGATGTAGATGACCGGGTCTGCGAGGGACTCGCGCACCGTCTTCGTGACGATGGCGCGCACCTGCGGGTCCGCGTCCCAATCGTCCATGAGGTCGTCGAGGACCTGGTGGAAGCGGGGCAGGTCGAAGTACCAGTTGTCCACGGGACGCAGCTCGGGCGTGGTGCCGGTGAGCTGGCTCACGGGGCTGATGAGCTCCTCGGGGTCAAACTGGTGGCCGAGGTCGCACTCGTCCGCGTACGCCTTCTCGCTCTTGCAGCCGCGCACGGGGCAGTGGCCCTGCACCTGGCGGCCGTTGAGGAACGTCTGGGCCTTCACGTCAAAGAACTGGCGCGTGGTACGCTTGACGAGGACGCCCCTCTCGTGCAGGCGGCGGATCAGCTTGTCGGACAGCGCCGCGTGGAAGGGCTTCGCGGGCTCGAGGCCGGACCCCGCGAAGATGTCGAGCGAGATCTGGTAGGCGTCGAGCGCCTCCTTCTGCAGGTCGTGGTTGTGGCGCACGTAGTCCTCGATCGTGCCCGTGTAGCCCTCTCCCTCGACCTTCTTGCGGTAGCCCTCCATGATGGGGGAGCCAAAGCAGTCCGTGCCGCTGACGAAGACGACGTTCTGGGCGCCGATACGGTCGCGCAGGAAGCGCGCGAAGAAGTCGGCGGGAACGAACACGCCGCCGATGTGGCCAAAGTGCAGGTTCTTGTTTCCGTATGGCATGCCGCCCGTGATGATGGCACGCTTGGGGAAGGTTGGGCGCGCGGCCTGGGTCGCGCTGTCGAGCTCTGTTGCCATGGGGTTGAACCTCTGTCCTATCGCATTGTTGCCGCCCGCGTGCGACGGCACTCGTAACTGCTCGATTATCGCACAAGGCTCGCGGCGGCGCAGGTCTCGTGGCGGCGCGGGTGGGTATGCTAGTGAGCGGGGCGCGCGTCGCGCCCGCGGCGCATGGGCGAGAAGGGCGGCCGCCTTGGGGAGGGGCGTCCGTCGGGAGGGAGGCCAGCCATGACGTACGGCGTGTTCACGGCACAGCCGCTCCTGCTGCGCTCTGGCGGGTTCTCGCTGTTTGGGCCAGCGCACCTGGCGTGGCTCGCCGCGTGCGCCGGGGTCGTCGCCCTGGTGGAGCGTGCGCACGCGCGTGCACGCTGGCCAAGGCTCGTGCTCCTTGCGGCATCGGTGGTGATGCTGTCGCTTCTGGCCAGCGAGGACGCGCTCATGATCTTCTCGCACACCTTCACGAAGGCATGGTGGCCGCTGCACTTCTGCAACTTCGCGGAGTACCTGTGCCTGGCGTACTCCATGCGCCCGGGCCACGCCTGCCGCGAGCTGCTGCTGACGCTGGGCCTCATGGGCGGCATGGCGGCGATGCTCATTCCCGGCTGGCTGGCGTGCCCGCCCTACACGTGGCCGGTGGCCTGCGGGTTCATGGAGCACGCGCTCATATTTGCCGTCTCGTGGTGCGCCGTGCGCGAGGGCCGCGGCCGCTTCCGCCTTCGGGACGTGCGGGTGAGCCTGGCATTCGTGGCGGCCTACGTGCTGTTCTTCAGGTGGTTCAACGCGCTTTTGGGCTCGAACTACGGCTTCGTGAGCGGCCCGGCGTACGGAACGCCGATCGAGTGGTGGTACGACGCCCTGGGCGACCCCCTGTACCTGCTGCCGTACGCGCTGTGCTTCCTTGTCGCGGCGCTTGCGCTCAACCTGTGGGCAAGCTCGTGGTCGGCGGCCCCGTCTGGCCACCGCGAGAGGGGCGCCCATCGCACGGGAACGGCCCTGCCGCACCATGGGGGCGTTCGCCCATGCGCGTGATCGGCACGGTCAACGTGCTGGAGGACGCGGACATGCAGCACTCCATGGTCCGTGCGTCTTGGGCGATCCTGGCCGCGGGCGCAGGTGTCGCCCTCGTGCTGTGGCTCGCGTCGCTTGCGTCAGGCCGGCGCGTTCTGGAGTCCGTGAGCCTGGGCTGGGTGCTGGGTCTGGCGGCGGCGTCCCTCGTCGCACTTCTCGTGCACGAGCTGGTTCATGCCGCAGCCTTCGTGCTTCTGGGCTCGAGCGACGTGCACGTGAGCTTTGGCTTCAAGGACTTCATGCTCTATACCTCGGCAAACGGCGCGATTCTTCCCCGCAGGCGCTTCATGGCGGTGCTGCTGGCGCCTTCCGTCGTGGTTTCCGCGCTGTTCGCGCTGGCGGGGTGCGCGTGGCACGTCCCGCTGTTCGCGCTCTTGGGAGGCGCGTTCCACCTGGCTGGGTGTACCGGCGACCTCGGCATGGCGCGCGTCATCAGGGACACGCCCGCCGCGGCGTTCGTGCGAGACTCTCCCGTGGGAATCGAGCTGCTCTCGGAGGAGTAGGGGCGCGGTGAGGGCGGGCATGCGCTCGCCCAGCTCGCGCGAACCCGCAAGGTTGCCGCCCGTGCGTATCCGTTGCGCCAACTAGGCGCGGGCACGAACTCTGCTAGCATGGCCGCAGGGCCCATGTTGCGCCATGGCGCGGCGTGGGCGTCCGCAGGGCGACCCACAGGGAGGCTCCATGCTCAGGTGCAACTACCACACCCATACCGTGATGTGCGACGGATCGGACACGCCGGAGGACGTCGTGCTCGAGGCCATCGCCAAGGGCTTCGAGCACCTGGGCTTCTCCGGTCACATGGACCATGACATCCACATGGACTGGCCCGCCTACGTGGCAGAGATCCGGCGCCTCCAGTCCGCGTACGCGAGCAAGATAGACATCCTCCTCGGAGTGGAGCTCGACAACGTCTACGACCCCGCGTGCTGCCCGGGCGCGGAGTACGTCATCGGCTCCACGCACTTCCTGGACGTCGACTCCGAGGTCCCCCTCTCCGTCGACGCCAGCGTGCAAGGCGTGCGCCGCCTGTGCCACGAGTTCTTCGCCGACGACTACTACGCCCTCGCCCGCGCGTACTACGAGCTCGAGGCCAGGGTGTACGATCGCCTTCGGTGCACGTGGGTCGGCCACTTCGACCTGGTGACGCGCTTCAACGACGAGGCGCACTTCCTGGACGAGTCCGACCCCCGCTACACGAAGCCCGCGCTCGAGGCCATGGAGTACCTGGTGGGGGAGGGCGTCCCGTTCGAGATCAACTGCGGCGCCGTCAACCGCGGCCGAAAGGCGGAGCTCTACCCGCGCCGCGAGCTCCTGCGCGCGCTCCACGACTTCGGCGGCCAGATCTTCATCAACGCGGACGCGCACCAGAAGGAGCTCCTCGACGGCTGCTTCGACGTCGCGGTCCGGACGGCCATGGACTGCGGGTTCACGCACGTCAACTACCTCGCCCACGACGCCGCGGGCAACGTTCGCGTGCACCAGGTCGCGCTCGACGGCCTTTACTAGCGGCTGCGTTTCGCGCGGGCGAGAAAAGCCGTGCGGCGTGCCCGCGACGCGTCCCCCGGGGCTGTATATAAAGTCCTCGTTTGGGGTATCCCTCACTCACCTGCCGGCGGTGGTCGCCGGCACGAGTGAGAGGAACCGACATGGGTTTCATCAGCACCGCCGTTCTGGTGGTCATCGTCGTGGCCGTCGTGCTCTCCACGGGGTACGTCGTGCGGCAGCAGCATGTGGCCATCATCGAGCGCCTGGGACGCTTCCACGGATTCGCGGGTCCCGGCTTCCACGTCAAGGCGCCGTTCATCGACGTCACGCATGACGTCAGCCTCATGACCGAGGACGAGCACATGACGTTCGACGCCAAGACCAGCGACAACGTCACGATAGAGCTCGACGTCTCCATCCAGTACCACGTCGACTCGCACGACATGGACGCCCGCCAGGAGTCCGGCGTGTACAAGAGCTTCTACACCCTGCAGGACCCGGTCGGCCAGATGCAGGACTACCTCGCGGACGCCCTGCGCTCGCAGATCCCCGCGCGCACGCTCGACGAAGTCTTCAGCGAGAAGGACGCCATCGCCCACGCGATCGACGAGGTCGTCGCCGCCAAGATGCGTGACTACGGCTACGTGCTCGTGACCACGCTCATCACCAGGATCAAGCTCCCCGGCGAGGTCCAGGAGTCCATGAACCACATCATCGCGTCCAAGAACAACCTCGAGTCCGCCAAGAACGACGCCGAGGCGGCCCGCGCGAAGACGGTCATCGCGGCGCAGGCAAAGGCGGAGGCCATGGCGGCCGAGGGCAAGGGCATCGCGGACCAGCGCATCGCCATCGCCCGCGGCATCAAGGAGTCCATCGACACCATCAAGGGCGCCGAGATGAACGAGGGCGAGGCCAACCGCCTGTTCGAGTTCACCCAGTGGATCGACATGATGAACCAGTACGCCGCGAAGGGGCCCTCCACCGTGGTGCTGCCCAGCGACTTCGGCCAGACGTCGAGCATGTTCGACCAGGTCGTGGCCGCGCAGAACGCACCGCGTCCCACGGGTGCGTCGCAGGCGCCGGTCGACCCGTACCGCAGGAGCGGCTCGGAGGGCTGGGGCGACGCCGACAAGGGCGGTCACGCCGGCTCCGCAAAGTCCCGCAGGTAGGGGCGGTGCCAACGTCGGCAGGCGGCGCACGCCGTCGCAGCGCACATTAAAAAAGCCGGGCGAGAAGGGCCGCCCTTCTCGCCCGGACACTTCCGTGCGTGCGCCTTACCCGTGCGCTACGCCCGTGCGGGCAGGTTCGCCTCGGCCCGATCGATCACGTGCCCGCGCATGGCATGCACGAGCTCGTTTGCCCAGAAGCCCTCGCGAAGGTCTGGCATGACGTCCAGCGCGAACACCCGGAGCGTGTACACGTGGTCCCGGTCGGGCGGCTGCGGGCCGTTGTAGCGGCAGGTCAGCAGCGGGTCGGAGCTTCCCACGAGACTGCTCGCGGACGAGTTCTTGCCCTGCACCATGCCAAACGACCCCAGGTTCGACGCGTCCTCCGGGAAGGCGAGCCGCCCGTCGCGCGCGAGCGAGGCGTCGATCCCCGCCGCGACCCAGTGGATCCACGTGAACCCGCACACGGGGATGGAGTCGTAGTCCGTGAACGCGAGCGCAAGCGAGCGCGCGCCCTGCGGTATGCCCTCCACCTCGAAGGGAAACGACGTCGTCGGCTTCTGCGCGTGCAGGTGCGCGGCGTCCGCGTGCTTCGCGTAGCGGTCCGGAACCATGCCGTTCTTGTCGAGCACAACCTTGATGTCCATGCTGCCTCCCGTCGTTGTCGTATGCTCTCATCTTACTAGCGTCGGGCGAGTTCGGGGGGCATGCGGATGTACGGACACTCTCAGGCGGCATCGGGCGCGGCGTCCGCGCGCACGCCGCTCCTTCTGCACGCATGCTGCGGTCCGTGCTCGCTCGAGCCCGTCAAGTACCTCAGGCAGGAGGGCTTCGAGCCCACCATATGCTGGACGAACCCCAACATCCAGCCCGTCCGCGAGCACGACCGGCGCCTTGCGGTGCTCATGGCGTGGGCGCGCGACGTCGCGCGCGTGGACGTGATCGTCGCGGCGGACGACCGCGACGCGTGGGAGAGGGGCGTCGCCCCCAAGGGCTTCGACCGCGAGCGCAGGTGCAGGGCGTGCTATGCCGTGAGACTGGCGGAAAGCTGCCGCGTGGCGCGCGAGCGGGGCTTCCGCTTCGTGTCGACGACGCTTGCCGTCTCGCCGTACCAGCTGTTCGACGCCTGCCACGACGAGCTCGTGTCGCTTGCGGCTGCGCATGGCCTCGCGCCCGTGTGGCGCGACTTCCGCCCGCACTACCCGGAGTCCGTGGAAGACTCCCGTGCGCTCGGCATGTACCGGCAGAACTACTGCGGCTGCCGCTTCTCCGCGGCGGAGGCCGCCCTCGAGCGCCACGAGGCACGCGACTGGCGCAAGGCCGCGAAGGCGGCCCGGCGCGAGGGCCGCGAGCTGCCTCCCCGCCCGGAGTACCTGCCCGGCTAGGGCGTGGTGCCGCCGCGGGCGCCCGCCCTTCTCCGCTTTTTGTGCTGAACGTTCGCGCGCGCCGCGCGGGCCGGCCGTCCGTCGCGCTATCATGGGCGGCTGTTGGAACACGCGATGCGCGCGACCCCGAAGGCCGCGCGCGAGGGATGCGGGGTTACGCATGCGCACAGACGACTTTGACTACGACCTTCCCGAGGAGCTCATCGCGCAGGAGCCGGCGGAGCCGCGCGACTCGTGCAGGCTGCTCGTGCTGCACCGCGACGACGGGTCCGTCGAGCACAGGCACTTCTACGACATCGTGGACTACCTGGAGCCGGGCGACCTCGTCGTCGCGAACAAGACGCGCGTCATGCCGGCGCGCCTGATGGGGCACAAGCGCGGCACGGGCGGGGTGAGCGAGACGCTCCTGCTGAAGCGCCGCGAGGACCTGGACGTGATGGGCCACGTGTGGGAGTGCCTGGTGAAGCCCGGCAAGCGCCTGAAGCAGGGCGCCGTCATCGAGTACCGCGAGGGCGGCATCCACGCGCCCATGAGCTGGCCCGTCGTCCTCACGGGCGAGGTCGTGGACTACGTGGACGAAAGCCGCGGCGGCCGCCTGGTGCGCTTCGAGCCGGCCGAGGGCCTCACGCTGGACGAGGCCATCCACAAGGCCGGCCACGTGCCCCTGCCTCCCTACATCACGCAGTACGACGGCGACCCGGAGAAGTACCAGACGGTCTACGCCATGCACGAGGAGCACTCCGCGGCGGCCCCCACGGCCGGCCTGCACTTCACGCCGGAGCTCATCCGCAGGATCGAGGGCATGGGCGTGCAGTGGAAGACCGTGGAGCTCGAGGTCGGGATCGACACGTTCCGCCTGGTGGAGGAGGATGACCCCACGAAGCACGTCATGCACACGGAGCGCTACCACGTGAGCCAGGACGTAGTGGACGCCGTGCACGCCACGAAGGCCGCGGGCCATCGCGTCGTCGCCATCGGCACCACGTCCGTCCGCTCGCTCGAGAGCGCGTTCGACGCGGAAGCGCCCGCGTGGGAGCCCCCGTGCGTCGCGCGCCGCTTCGAGGACGCGCCGGACTCCGCGAAGACCCTCGGCAGGGGAGACATCGTCGAGCGCCGCGACGCCACCACGAACCTCTACCTCATGCCCGGCTCCACCTACCACGTGGTCGACGCCATGGTCACGAACTTCCACGTGCCGCGCTCGACCCTCATGATGCTCGTCTCCGCGTTCGCCACGCGCGAGCAGATCATGGCCGCCTATCAGGCGGCAATCGCCGAGAAGTACCGCTTCTTCAGCTTCGGCGACGCCATGCTCATGGTGTAGCGTCGTCGTCGCGACCCCGGCGCCTCGAACTCGCCGGACCATGCAAAGAGCCGCGGCTCCCCGTCACCTAGGATGGGGAGCCGCGGCTCGTATCCTTGCGCAAACATGCCGGCCCAGGGCGGGCCGCGCGCCTGCCTAGAGCGTCCGCATCACGAACGTCGCCACAAGCGCCACGAGGACCACTGCCAGCACGATGGCCCCTATGAACAGGAAGCGCTGCTTCCTCGTTGCCTCGCGCAGGTGCTTCTCCTCGTGGGCGAGCTTCTGGGCGGACTTCATGCGCTCCTCGAGCTCCTTGCGACCCTGGGCGATCGTGCGCGCGAGCTCCGCGCTCACCTCGGGCGTCGCGTGTATCTCCGTCGCCTCGTCCAGCAGCTTCTTCGCCTCGGCCTGGCGCGCGTCCGCGTCCTGCCGCTCCTTGCCGGCGGTCGTGATGGCGCGGTCGCGCTTCGCGATCTCGTCGGAAAGCTCCTTCTCGCCCGCGAGGGCGGCGTTGTACAGGCGCTCGTACTCCTCGCGGTGCTCGTCCGCCTCGCGCTTCGCGGCGTCGGCCGCCGTCTCCGCGCTCTCGAGCGCGCGCCTCTGCGCGGCAAGGTTGGCCTGCGCGCCGTCTACCAGCTGCTTGTACTCGTTCGTGACGCGGTCGAGGTCCGCGCGCGCCGCGTCCAGGTGCGCGCGCTCGGCCACGATGTCGCTCTGCTTCTTCTGCACCACGGCGGGGGAGGCGTTCGAGTCCGCCTTCAGCGCGTCGAGCTCGCCCTCCGCCTTGCGCAGGCGCTCCTGCGAGTTGTCGACGGAGCGGTTTGCCGAGGCCACGCTCTGCTCGCGCCGCTTCGTCGCCTCTCCCAGCTGCTGGTCCGCCGCCTTCGCCTGGCGCTTCGCGTCGGCGAGCGTCTTCGCGGCGTCGTCCGCGCGCCCCTTCGTGGACTCCATCAGCTCGCGGTACGGCCTCAGCTGCTCCTCGTGCTCGGTCTTCATCTGGGCGAGCCGCCCCTCGAGCTCGGCCTTCTCGGCCGACTGTTGGTCCATCACGGCCTGGGCGCGTGCGGACGCCTGACCCTGCACCATGAGCGCGTCGTTCTGGGTGGCCACGATCTTCTCGTAGTCCGCCTCGATCTTCGTGCGGTGGTCCAGGACCTTCTGGCTCTCCTCGAGCTCAGCCTTGAGCGACTTCACCTTGTCGTGGGCCTCCGCGCGGCGCTTCGCCGCGGCGCGCACCTGCCTGATGGCGCCAAAGCCGCCCTTGAGGGGGTTCTCCGAGTCCGCGCCCGTCGCGTCGGCACCCTTCCCTTTGTGCGACTTCGCGCGCTGCCTGTCCAGGTCCTTGCCGGTTATCACGTCAAGCTCGTCTGCCGCCACGGGCACCGCGCCGGGATACTCGAGCCCCTCGTCCTTCGGGGCCCCGCCCTCTGCGGACTGCGTGTCGGTGTGGTCGTGCGGCTTTGCCATGGGGTCTCTCCTTGGGTGAGCCGGCGCGCTCCCTCGCGACGCGCCGGTCCGTGGTGGCGATTCAGAATATTCTAGGGCTAAATTCTAGGTCTAACCCGTGCGATGGGAGGCTTGCATGCGCATACCGACACATTTTGGCATCCAATGACCATCCCACATGTTTTCTTTGTTACTATAATCATCAAGCAAGGCATCAATTGGACAGGGCGCCTTGCCCTTCCCCTGTTTAATCTAAAGGAGTGCGTTATGGTTTCCAAGCAAGTTTCCATCGTCAGCCCCACCGGTCTCCACGCTCGCCCTGCTTCCCAGTTCGTGCAGGTCGCGAAGCAGTACCAGTGCGCCGTCACCATCAAGGACCTTGACAAGGGCTCCGCTCCCGTCAACGCCAAGTCCATCATGATGATCCTCGCCGCCGGCCTCGGCACCGGCACCAAGGTCGAGATTACCTGCGACGGCGCGGACGAGAACGAGGCGCTCGGTGCCCTCCTCGGCATCAAGGACGGCGACGCCAACCTCTTCGAGTAGCGTCTGCGCTGCCCAAGGTCACGCACCTACCGCATGTGCGCGGGGCCTGGTTCGGATTCCTCCGGACCAGGCCCCGTTCGCTATGCCGACGTTCGCTATGCCGACCTTTCCGGTGCCGGCAAGGCGGACGCGCGGCGAGAAGGACGCGCCCCCGTCGCCGTCGCCCCGCGGCTGGTCGTGTGGCCTTACGCCACGTAGTCCTCCGGGCGCACGCCCATCTTGCGCTGCAGCTCCAGTATCGTCTCGCAGAAGCGGTACCCGTGCGGCGCGGACGTCCTCACCAGGCGGCCGTCGCGAAGCGCGATCAGGCGGTTCGCAGGCACGGGCTTCCACTCCTGCGCCTCGGCGGAGCCCCCAAGGCACGTCGTGCTCACGACTATGGCCTGCCCGCCCTTCTCGTCCGTGAACGAGCGATAGAACAGCGTGCACTTCGACGTGTTCGTGTGCACGTAGGTGTACTCGCCGTCGTCCAGGATGATGTTCACGCGGTTGCGGTTCGCCAGCTGCGTCACGGCGCCGGTGAGCGCCCCAAAGCGCACGTGGAACGTGACCTTCGCGCCACGCAGGTACGCCTCGTCCATCACGTCCGTCAGGAACGCCGCCATGCGCTCGCTGTCGGTCTCGCCCTCGGTGCGGCCCTCGTAGGGGAAGGTCAGCCCCTCGTTGAACAGGATGCCGTTGTGGATGAGCGTCCACTGCCTGCCGGTCATGTCGACCGTCCTGAACGGGTGGCAGTTGTGCTCGGCCATGTCGGTGCCCGTGGCATAGCGTATGTGGGCGAGGACGTGGCTCTTCTCGACGGGGGAGCCCAGGACCTTCCAGTTGAGGTCCGAGTCTATGGCGCGCCTGCCCTCTCGCACGAGGGTGACGGACGCGTCGTCGAACGGGTCGCCGTCGCGCCAGGAAATGCCCCAGCCGTGGGGGTGGTTCACGCTGTGCGAGAAGAACTCGCGCAGGTAGGCGTTGGTGTTGACGGGACCCTCCGCATTGAGGGCAAACAGTTCGCACATGCTTGTGCTCCTTACGTTGGAAGTTGCGCGCTAGGCGCGCCGGGCGAGAAGGGCATCGCGGCGACACGCTGCGTCGCGGTCGATCGCGGTGCAACAGCGCGTACACGTCATGTCCTTCTCCTTCCAACGGGGTGCGGCGGGCGTCTGCCCGCCATTGCATTTGCGCTATGTTACCCAATGCATGGACGTCGCGCGCGATGGTTTACAAAGTTCTCAACTTGCGGAGCCCGTGCGCGCCACGTCCACATGAGGGGACCCCTCGCGCGCCTGGGCGAAGGCACTGCGCAAGGGGTCCTGCGGGTTGCGTGTCCGGCGCGGGGCGCGCCGGGACCCTCGTTACTCGTCGCCGAAGCTGATGCCAAGCATGCGCGCCTCGCGCACGAGGTCGCTCTTCGGGTCGACGTACTTCAGCTTGCCCGCCACGTCCTCGAGCGGCACGCGGCGCATCCTGCCTCCCACCTTGGCGATCATGTAGCCAAACTTCCCCTCAAGGAAGCCGCGCGCAGCCTCGACGCCGCACTGCGTCGCGAGTATGCGGTCCTGGGCGTCCGGCTGGCCGCCGCGCTGGGTGTGCCCGGGAACGGCCACGCGCACCTCCTTGCCGGTGCGGCCCGCGACCTCCTCCGCGATGTCGTACGCGACGGACGGCTTCACGCGCTTTGCGACCTTCGCCTTGTAGTCCTTCTTGCGCATGGCGGCCTCCTCCTGCGAGATGGCCCCCTCCGCGCACACGATGATCGAGAACCGGCCGCCGTTCTTCTCGCGCCTCTCGATCGCATCGACCACGTTGTCCATCTTGTAGGGGATCTCGGGGATGAGGATCACGTCCGCGCCGCCCGCGACGCCGGCGTACAGGGGGATCCAGCCCACCTTGTGGCCCATGATCTCGATCACGAACACGCGCCCGTGCGAGCTCGCCGTCGTGTGGATGTCGTCGATGCAGCGCGTCGCCACGTCGATGGCGCTCGTGAAGCCAAACGTGATGTCCGTGCCAAACGTGTCGTTGTCGATCGTCTTCGGCAGGCAGATGACGTTCAGCCCCTCCTCGCGCAGGCGGTTCGCCGTCTTCGTGGAGCCGTTGCCGCCCAGCACGAACAGGCAGTCAAGCTTGAGGGCCTTGTAGTTCTTCTTCATCGCGGGGACCTTCTGGACCCCGTCCGCCTCCGGCGTGTCGATGCGCTTGAACGGCGTGCGGCTCGTGCCCAGGATGGTGCCGCCCATCGTGAGGATGCCGCTGAAGTCGCCCCAGTCCATCTTGCGGTAGCGTCCGTAGATGAGCCCCTGGTAGCCGTCCTTGAAGCCGTAGACCTCCACGCCCTCCTTCGTGTTGTTATACACCGTCTTCACTATGGCGCGCATGGTCGCGTTCAGCGCCTGGCAGTCGCCGCCGCTCGTGAGCAGTCCGATCCTCAGCATGGATTCCCCCTTAGCCTCGTTGGGAGGCGCTCCCAACTACCATTCGTCGGCGGTGCCGCGCAAAGGGTGCCCACAGCCCCGACCACCCTAGATTTTGGCACGTCGAGGCCACGGCGCGCACCAGATTGTGCACTCGTTCACAAACAAACGGCGTCCTTGCGCGTGTCTTTGTGCCGCATTATGGGTAGGCTTCACCTAGACAGTTATCTGACAGTTATCTGCGGGGCGCCCGGGCGAGAAGCGCCGCCCCGCCGCCCCGCATTCGGAGGTGCACCATGACATCGGACGCAAGACTCGAGCGGGCCCGAGCCGCGGGCACGCGCGCCCTCCGGAGCCTGGACGAGGCGGCGGAGCAGCTTGACGGCGCGCGCAACTGGGGCCTGCTCGACATCTTGGGCGGGGGCCTCCTTACGAGCCTCGTGAAGCGCTCGCGCCTGGACGGCGCCTCCGAGGCGGTGGGGCGCGCCCAGCGCGACCTTGAGGCGTTCGCCCGCGAGCTGCGCGACTGCTCCGGCGTCACGGGCGTCGACCTCAGGCGAAGCGACATGCTCGAGCTGTTCGACATCGTTTTCGACAACTCAATTACGGACCTCTTCGTGCAGTCCCGCATCGAGGACGCCCGCGAGGACGTGAGGCGCGCACGCGCGCGGGTTGCGGCCACGCTCGCCGAGCTCGGCTCGGCCGGGAGGGCGTAGCGTGGCGGCCCGCGGCCGGCGCCGGCGCAGTAGGCTCGCAGCGGCCCTCGTGGTCGCCGCGTTTGCACCCGTGTTCCAGGGGCTCGTCTACCTGCTTATATCTCGGCTGCACCTCGATGAGAACCTCTCGCTCGAGGTCTCGTCCGCCCTGTACATGGCCGTGGCCGTCTGCCTTTTGGGCGGCCGGCGTATGCTCGTCCCGTCGCGCGCGTCCTTCCGGAACGTCTGGCGGCTCGCGTGGCCCATACTCGCCGTCAGCCTTGCGCTTACCTGCACCCAGGTGGCGGGCTACGCGTCGGGCACCGAGCGCCTCTCGCCCCATTGGGCGCAAAACGTGGCGTACTACGTGGTGTTCTGCCTGTGCATAGGCATCTACGAGGAATGCTACGTGCGCGGTGTGCTGCTTGGCGGCCTGCTGTCGCGCTTCGGGCGCAGCCGCGGCGCGCTGTGGGCGTGCATCGCCGTCTCGTCCGTCTACTTCGGGACGCTGCACATCGACTGGGTGGGGCTCGACTACGCAAGCCCGCTCGAGCTTGCCCAGGCCGCGCTCAAGGTGGCGCAGACCGGCATCTACGGCGCCGTGCTCTCCGCCGCCGTCGTGGAGGACGACAACCTCACGGGCGCCATCCTGTTCCACGCGCTGGACGACTTCTCGATCATGGTCATACCGTACGCGCTCTTCGGGGAGAGCCTCAGCACCAACTACGTCTCGTCCGGCCGCGAGGAGGCCATGAGCTCCATCGTGCTGTACGCGGTCCTCTGCGTGCTGTACCTTCCGTCGCTGTGGCGCGCCGTCCGCCGCACCAGGGCGCTCCCGCAGCCGCATCATGGCGGTTTCGTGATGGGGGCGCCGGGCGAGAAGCGCGAGGGCCCGTGCTTGCCGCCGGGTGCCGGGGAGTTTCCGGTGCCGCCCGCGGGGATGCCGCATGACCGTGCGCGCATGAGGGAAACCGCAGCTCAGGAACAGGGTGCGGAGCCGGTCGATGCGCCGGAGCGCTGAGGCGCCCTCGCCTTAGGACCTTGCGCTCACCGCGCGCAAGGCAGCCGCAAGTCTCACGCACAGCATGCCTGTGCTGCATTTTTAGGTCAGTGGCAGTTATATTTCATTACGTTCTGCTAACATGCAGCTTGCAATCTGGTTTCGCCCGTTGGTGCGAGTACTCGTAGCGCTGCCGCGTGGCGTCGTGAAAGGCTACTGACAGCATGAGCCGTGTAAGTCGCAAGGAAGACGCGTTCTTCCTCATGTTCCAGGAGTTCAGCAAGATGACCTCCGAGGCCTCCGAGCTCTTCCTGGAGATCGTCGAGAACTACGACAAGCTCTCGTACCGCATCCCTGAGATCAAGGAGTTCGAGACCAGGGGAGACGAGATGGTCAGCAAGATCATCACCACCCTGAACTCCTCGTTCATCACCCCGTTCGACCGCGAGGACATCAGCGCGCTCGCGCTCAAGATGGACGACATCGTCGACGGGCTCGAGAACGTCTCCGCCCGCTTCAAGCTCTACGACATCGACGAGATGCGCCCCGAGGCGATCGAGATGGCGAAGCTCATCCTCGAGGCGACGCTCGACCTCGACCACGCGTTCGCGAAGTTCCAGGACTTCAAGAAGGACGAGTCCCTCCTGAAGGAGACGAAGGCCGCCAACGACGCCGAGGACAGGGGAGACGTCGTCTACCGCGACGGGCTCGCGGCCATCTTCCGCTCCGACCTCCACACCGTGGACATCCTCAAGTGGAAGAGCCTGCTGGACAAGATGGAGAACACGCTGGACGCCTGCAAGAACGTGGCCAACGAGATCCAGAATGTCATTGTGAAAAATGGTTAGCGCCCTTCTCGTCTGCGTGCTCGGGGCCGCCTTGGTCTTCGAGTTCATCAACGGCTTCCACGACACCGCGAACGCCATCGCGACGACGGTGTACACCAAGGCGCTTCCCCTGCGCGTCGCCATCCTCATGTCCGCGACCATGAACTTCGTCGGCGCGTTCATGAGCGAGAAGGTCGCCATGACCATCGCGGCGGGCATCGTGGACATCAAGCTCGAGCTCTACGTGATCCTCGCGGCGCTTCTGGGCGCCATCCTGTGGGACCTCTTCACGTGGTGGCGCTCCATCCCCAGCTCGTCCTCGCACGCGCTCATCGGCAGCCTCATCGGCGCGACGATCGTGTTCACGCACTCCGTGCGCCACGTCAAGTGGGAGGGCGTGCTCGACAAGGTCGTCATCCCGCTGTTCACGTCCCCGCTCATCGGCATGGCCCTGGGCTACGTGATCATGAAGCTCGTGTTCGAGCTGTTCGCCAACTGGCACCCCATGAAGGCCAACTGGCTGTTCCACAGGATGCAGATCCTCTCCGCGGCGTTCATGGCGTACAGCCACGGCAACAACGACGCGCAGAAGACTATGGGCATCATCACCCTGGCGCTCGTGACGGCCGGGTTCGCGGACCCCGCGGCCGGCATTCCCGTGTGGGTCAAGATCATGTGCGCGTGCACCATGGCCCTTGGCACCTCCATCGGCGGCGGCCGCATCATGCGCACCGTGGGCGATGGCGTGACGAAGCTGAACCCCGTCATCGGCTTCGTGGCCGAGACGTCCTCCGCCATCGCGATCGAGACCATGACCGCGCTCGGCGCGCCCGTCTCCACGACGCAGGTCATCACCACGTCCATCATGGGCGCCGGCTCCGCCCGCCGTCGCAGCTCCGTGCGCTGGGGCGTCGCCCGCAAGATCATCGGCGCGTGGTTCGTGACGCTGCCCGTGACGATTCTCCTCGGCGGCTGCTGCGCGTACGTGATCGGCCTCGTCCTCGCGTAGCGCGCGGTCCCGCCATGGCGTGACGCCAGCGAGAAGGACGTGCGTTCCGACCGCCCGTACAACCAAAGACGAACGTCCTTCTCGCCCCGCGCGCCTGCCGCCCGCGGGGCGATTTGTGCGTCCGGGCATTGGTAACGGCATGGAAACCGGTTGCAGATACTATGTTCCTGTTGGCTTGGCATCGATGGCGCGAAGCGCCGCAAGGGGTTGTTCATGAGCACACAGGAAGACGTCCTCACGATGTCGCGCGATTGGATCGCGTCGGCCCAGGTGGAGGGCATCCGCAAGACCGCAATCCACTGCTACGAGGACATTCCCTTCTATCACAGGAGCTTCGACGAGGCGGGGTTCGACCCGTATGCCATCCGTGACCTGGACGACCTCAGGCGCGCGCCGTTCGTTACGAAGCAGGACCTGCGCGACAACTACCGGTACGGCATGGTGGGCGTGCCGAGGGGCGACGTGAAGGAGATCCACATGTCGTCCGGCACGACGGGCGTCGCCACGGTGGCGGCGTATACCGAGGCGGACCTCAGGGCGTGGGCCGAATGCTTTTCTCGCGCGTTCCGCTTTGCGGGGCTGGGGGCGGACGACGTGTGCCAGATCTGCTACGGTTACGGCCTGTTCACGGGCGGCCTGGGCGCGCACTACGGGTCGCTTCGCTCCGGCGCGACCGTCATCCCCATTAGCGCCGGCAACACGGAGCGCCAGATTCGCGTGCTGCGCGAGATGGGCACCACGGTGCTGGAGTGCACGCCCAGCTACGCCATGCACATCGCGGACACGGCGCTTGCCATGGGGATCGACCCCTCCAAGGAGTTCAGCCTGAAGGTGGGCATCCACGGCGCGGAGGCGTTCAGCGACAACTTCCGCCGCGAGCTCGAGCGCAAGCTGGACTACAAGGTGCTGGACATCTACGGCCTGACGGAGACCGGTGGCCCCGGCCTTGCCGTTGAGTGCCTTGAGCAGGACGGCCTCCACATTGCGGAGGACCACTTCTATTGCGAGGTCATCGACCCCGCGACCGGCGAGGTGCTGCCGGACGGCGAGTGGGGCGAGCTCGTGGTGACGACGCTCGACCGCGAGGCGAGCCCCGTCGTGCGCTATCGCACGCGCGACATCACGCGGATCCTGCCGGGCGAGTGCCCGTGCGGCTGCACGCACCGCCGCATCGACCGCCTGCAGGGCCGCACGGACGACATGCTCATCATTCGCGGCGTAAACGTGTTCCCCAGCCAGATAGAGAACGTGATGAAGACGTTCGAGCAGGTATCCTCTTGGTACCAGATTGAGCTCACCACGAAGAACTACCTGGACGTCGCGACCCTGAAGGTCGAGGCTAACCCGGACTTCGACATCGACTCGACCGGCGCCATCGAGGAGTTGCAGCGCCAGATCCAGGGCGCTCTCAAGACGGCGCTGTCCGTTGGCATCCGCGTGCGCCTTGTGGAGCCCATGTCGATATCGCGCTCCGAGGGCAAGGCGAAGCGCATCGTGGACCTGAGGGGGGAGAACCTGAAATGATTGACCAGCTCACCGTCTTCCTGGAGAACTCCGAGGGCAGGCTCGCGAAGCTCTGCCGCGACATCGCGGCGGCGGGCATCGACATGAGGGCCCTCACCATAGCCGATACGCCGGAGTACGGCGTCGTGCGCATCGTGTGCGACGACGCGCCGCGCGCCCGCGACTATCTGGACGAGAAGGGCTATCGCGCCATGGTCACGAAGGTGGCCGCCATCGAGGTGCCCAACAGGCCCGGCGGCCTGGCGGAGCTGCTGGGCGTGCTGGACGACCTGGACATCCCCGTGGAGTACGGCTACTGCTTCAGCACGTCCGGCGACCGCGCCGTGGACATCCTGAAGATCCGCGTGCCGGCGGAGGCGTCGAAGGCCGTGTTCAAGCTGGAGGAGGCCGGCTTTAGGGTGCTGACGCAGGCCGAGCTGTAGGGACGGGGCGGGCTTCGCCGGGTGCGACGGGGCCCGCCCCGCTGTGTGTGGCGCGTGCGGGCGGCTACGAGTGGACGTAGACGGTGTCGCCGACCTTGACGAGGCCGTAGAGCTCGCGCGCCGCCCGCGGGGGAAGGTTCACGCAGCCGTGGCTTCCTGCATAGGAGTAGATTGATCCGCCGAAGGCGGAGCGCCAGCTGGCATCGTGCAGGCCCACTGCGTTGCCGACGAACGGCATCCAGTACGCGACGTGGCTCTTGTAGTCGGGCTCGCCGTCGCCGTCCTCGTCTGCGCCGACGAGCGTCTCGTTCGTGCGCTTCGCGTTGACCTTGAACGTTCCCGTGGGGGTGGCCCGCCCCTCGGACGTATTGCCGCTCACGAAGTACGAGCGCCAGATGACCGAGCCGTCCTTGTCGTAGAAGCGCGCGTACTGGGTGGAGAGGTTCAGGTCTATGTGGCGGCCGCGGCCCTCGTGGCCGGGCGTCTGCGCGGGACGGGTGGCGGTGACGGCGAGCGGAACCTCGAGGGAGCCGTCCTTCTCGCCCTGCGCGGCGTTGGCGACGGACGCCGCGAGCGAGGCGGCGTCGATGGCGTAGTCGTGCTCCTCGTCGGACTTCGCGACCTTCTTCGCGAGGGAGTCGCGCGCCCACTGGGCGATGGCGTCACGGTCGAGGCCCACGGAAAGGTCGTCGCCCACGCGCACCCAGGTGGCGACCGTCTTCTTATCGAGCTTCGCGAGGGGCTTTCCGTCCTTCGTGAGCGTGATGGCATGGCCGGCGTACGCGTTCGCCGTGTCCACGGCCTTCAGAAGGCCGGCGTCCTTGCTCGTGAGCTGCGGGCGGAGGAGCGCGTCGCGTTTGAGGGAGACCTTGGTGTGGAGGCGCGCGACGCCCTTCTCGACCTGCGCCTTCACGACGTTGGCGTCGAGCGCCGTGCCGAGCGCCTCCTGCGTGACCTCGAACGTGGACGTCTTCTGGTTCAGGGCGCACCAGGCGTTCTTGGGCGGCGTGGCGCTCTGGTTGTGAGCCTGGACGGCGGCGTCGACCAGGGCGTCGAGCTTCTTCCTGTTGTAGGCGACGGTCTTGGACACCGTGATGTGCCTGGGGTGCGCGAGGTCGAGCGCCCACGAGGCGGCGTCGGTCTGGGCCTTCGCGTCGCGGGCGTAGTCTGCGGGGCTGACGTCCAGGTCGATGTCAGTGGCGCCGATGGCGAAGGTGAGGCCCTGGCCGGCGACGGTCGTCTTCCAGGAGGTGGCGCTCGTCGCGACCTGGCGAGTGAGCTCGGCCTCCGTCATGTTGGACACGTCCGCGCCGTTCACGGTGGTGCCGGGGACGAAGTGCGAGCCATAGTAGCTTGTGCCCGCGACCTGGCCCGTGACGAGGGCAGTCGCGATGCCGAGGGCGAGGAGGGAGATCGCCTTCCTGCGGCTCTTGGCTGGCTTGGCGGCCGTTGCGCCGGCTGAGGAATCGGTCTTGCGTGCGTGCTTTGCGGACGTGGGTTGGGTCAAGGCAACTCCTCGCGTGTATGGGTGCGATGGGGACGGGCGCGGCCGCCGGTCGGCGCCGTGCAGATAGCTGGAAGAATTCTAGACGATGGGAGGGTTTTGCGCGCGCGGCGGGGGAGGACGTGCGGCGCGCGCGTGACGAGGCGCCTCACTACCTGACAGGTGTGACTTCTGTCAGGTAGTGAGGAGTTCGTGCGTGGGAAAGGGCCTCACTTTCTGACAGGTGTGACTTCTGTCAGTTAGTGGGATGGTTTGCGCATGCCGAAGTGGCTTTTTCGCGAAAAAGTCCACCACTATCTGACAGGTTCGGCTTCTGTCAGATAGTGGCAGGTTCGCATGTACAAATAGGTACCACTTTCTGACAGGTGCGACATCTGTCGGGAAGTGGTGCAGCTGGTCCGGTGCTACGGGTGGTGCGACCGTTCATGTGGGGCACCGCGTGGAGCGCGGCGCGCCGCGGGCCGGAGCTACTCGATGCTCGCGAATGCCTCGCGGATGACGTTGCAGGATGAGTGCATGGCGTCCCTCTCGTCCTGCGAGAGTTCGAGCGGGAGGATCTCCTGGATGCCGTTGCGTCCGAGGATGCATGGCACTCCCACCGACACGTCCTTCTCGCCGTACTCTCCCTCGAGGTGGACGGAGAGCGGCGTCACGAGGCGCTCGTTGTGGAGGATGGACGCGATGAGCACGGCGACGACGGAACCGATGCCGAACTCCGTGGAGCCCTTGCCGGCGACGATGCGCCCGCCGGAGGTGTGGACGGTCTCCGTGAGCGTAGCGTAGTCGAGCTTGTCCGCGAGCTGCGGGTGGCTGCGCAGGTACTCCTCGATGCCGATGCCGCCGATGGAGATGTGCGTGCGCGGGATGAACGAGGAGTCGCCGTGCTCGCCCATGCAGAACGCCTCGACCTGGTCGCGGTCCACGTCCACGATGCTCGCGATGTGGCGCCTGAGGCGGACGGTGTCGAGCGACGTCCCGGTGCTGAACACCCTCGAGCGCGGCAGGTCGAGCTTGCGATAGAAGTACTCCGCCACGACGTCCGCGGGGTTGGACACGCAGATGAGGAAGCCGGAGAAACCGGACTTCGCGATGGGGTCGACGATGCTGCCCAGGATCGAGAACGTGCTCTCGAGCATCTGGAGGCGTGTCTCGCCGGGTCGACGGCTGCGGCCGGCTGTCATCACGATGAAGCTCGCGTCCGCGCAGTCGTCGTAGGTGCCCACGCGGATGTGTACGTGGCGCCTGGTGGCTGTGAGCATGTCCTTCAAGTCTTCTACCTGCGCGTTTGCAGCGTCCTCGTTGATGTCCAGGAACACGATCTCGTCCGCGTACTGGCTGACCATGAGGTTCATGGCAACGTGGCTGCCCACGTTTCCGGCTCCGATGATTACGACCTTGCGTGCTAGCTGCGTCATGACTCCACCCCTCTTAAGGTTGCATTTTGTTTCTATTGTGAAGTTCGATGGAGGAGCTATGGGCGAGGACTTCAAATTTGCCGTTGACGGATTGAGCCTGTTACCTCGCACGATAGTACTTGACACGCTCGATCGTGGGTGCCGATCTTCTCGGCTGCGCCGTCCCCTGCATCAATGTCCGCGCATCATCTGCGCGCCTCACGCGGTCATGGCCGGATGTTGTATGATTTGTAAGATTAAGTTAACTATCGAAAGGCACATCATGTCAGGCATCGACATGTCAGATGGCAGATCTTCGACAACGCGCGCGGACGGCGAGGCCCTGCGCGAGGAGGGCACGCTCGCCTCCGTGGAGATCGGCCAGACCGTCACCATATCCGTCGTGGGAGGGGAGGGTGCGCTCCGCCAGCACTTCCTGGACATGGGCGTCATACCCGGCGCGCAGATCACGCTCGAGAAGTACGCGCCCATGGGCGATCCCATGGAGTTCAGCGTCCATGGCTACCAGCTGACGCTGCGCATCGCGGATGCGCGCAAGATTCGCGTCACGACGGAGGCGTGCCCCGTGCCGGCCGGCGCCGCGCGCGGGCGCCACAGGAGCATTGGGCACCCGGGCCTTGGCGAGGACGGCCTGCCCGACAAGGTGGACGTGCGCACGAGCGACCACTCGCATCCGGTGTCTGAGGGAGAAGTGCTTCGCTTCGCGCTCGCGGGCAACCAGAACTGCGGCAAGACCACCCTGTTCAACCAGCTCACGGGCTCGAACCAGCACGTGGGCAACTTCCCCGGCGTCACGGTGGACCGCAAGAGCGGCGCCATCAAGGGGCACCCCGACACGGACGTGACGGACCTGCCGGGCATCTACTCGCTCTCCCCGTACAGCCCGGAGGAGCTCGTGAGCCGCCAGTACATTCTGGAGGAGCAGCCAAACGCCATCATCAACATCGTGGACGCCACGAACATAGAGCGCAACCTGTACCTGACGATGCAGTTGATGGAGCTGGACAAGCCCATGGTGCTCGCGCTCAACATGATGGACGAGGTCCAGGGCAACGGCGGCACGATCGACGTGAACCTGATGGAGGACATGCTGGGCATCCCCGTGGTGCCGATATCGGCCGTCAAGGGCGAGGGCGTGGACGAGCTCGTGAGCCACGCCATACACGTGGCGCGCTACCAGGAGCTTCCCGGCCGGCAGGACTTCTGTGACCCCAGCGACCACGGCGGCGCCGTGCATCGCTGCCTGCACGCCATCATGCACCTGATAGAGGACCACGCGAAGCGCGCGAACATTCCCGTGCGCTTCGCCGCGTCGAAGCTGGTGGAGGGCGACGCCCACGTGACGGAGGCCCTCGCGCTAGAGAAGAACGAGCTCGACGCCGTGGAGCACATCGTGCACCAGATGGAGGAGGAGCGCGGCCTCGACCGCGCCGCCGCCATCGCGGACATGCGCTTCTCGTTCATCGAGAAGGTCGTGTCCGCCGCGGTCGTGAAGCCGCATGCCTCGCGCGAGCAGGAGCGCAGCCGCAGGATCGACCGCGTCCTGACCGGCAAGTACACGGCCATCCCCATGTTCGTGCTCATCATGGGCGCCGTGTTCTTCCTCACGTTCAACGTCATCGGGCTCGCGCTGCAGAACCTCGTCGCGGCGGGCGTCGACGCGCTTGCGGCCGCGACGGACGCGGGCCTCACGGCGGCCGGCGTGAACCCAGTGCTGCACTCCCTCGTGATCGGCGGCATCTTCAACGCCGTCGGCACGGTGCTGCCCATCGCGCCGATCATCGTGACCATGTTCTTCTTCCTGTCGCTTCTGGAGGACACGGGATACATGGCGCGCGTCGCGTTCTTCATGGACAAGCTGCTGCGCAAGATCGGCCTGTCCGGCCGCTCCATCGTGCCCATGCTCGTGGGCTTCGGCTGCACGGTGCCCGCCGTCATGTCCGCCCGCACGCTGCCGTCCGAGCGCGACCGCAAGCTCACCATCGCGCTCACGCCGTTCATGAGCTGCACCACCAAGCTCACGATCTACGGCTACTTCAGCGCGGCGTTCTTCCCGGGCAAGGGCGGCCTCGTGATGCTCTGCCTGTACCTCACGGGCATCGTCGTCGGCGTGCTCGTGGCGCTCGTCACGCACAAGACCGTCGACCGCGCCGAGGCCGTCCCGTTTGTGATGGAGCTTCCCAACTATCGCCTTCCCAGCGCGAAGTCCGTGCTCATGCTCATGTGGGAGAAGACCAAGGACTTCCTGCACCGGGCGTTCACCGTGGTGTTCGCGGCCGCCGTCGTCGTGTGGTTCCTGCAGTACTTCACGCCGACCCTCGCGGTCGCCAAGGACGCGCGCGATTCGATCCTGGCGGCCATCGCGGCCTGGATCTCCCCGGTCTTCTCGCCCCTGGGCTTTGGCGACTGGCGCATCACCACGGCGCTGATCGCGGGCTTCATGGCAAAGGAGATCGTGGTCGCGACGCTTTCCGTCCTGTTTGGCTCCACGGCGCAGCTGCTCGCCACGCTCACGCCGCTCTCCGTCGTGTCGCTCCTGGTGTTCTGCCTGCTGTACACCCCGTGCGTCGCGGCTATCGCGGCCATCAGGCACGAGCTTGGCGGCCGCTGGGCGCTGGGCATCGTGGTGTTCCAGTGCGGCATCGCCTACCTCGTGGCGCTTCTGGTGCACGTGGTCGGCGTCCTGCTGGGCTTCGCGTAGGGGGTAGCAGCGCATGGCAAGCCTGGCAGACATGCTGTCCCAGCACCAGGAAGACCAGCTGATCCTGGTCGACCTCATGGACCGTCCCCAGGGCAGCATGGGAAAGCTCGCGTGCCACCAGAAGGCGCGCCTGCACAGGGCGTTCTCGCTCTTCCTGTATCGGGGGAGCGGCGACACGCTTCAGCTCCTGCTGCAGCGTCGTGCCCAGGGCAAGTACCATTCCGGCGGGCTTCTGGCCAACTCCGTCTGCTCGCATCCGCGGGTGGGGGAGGCGCTTGCGGACGCCGTCCCGCGCAGGCTCACGCAGGAGCTGGGCGTGCCCGCGGCCGTGGCGGCCGGCCTAGGGTACGACGAGGTGGGGTCGTTCGTGTACCGAAGCCCCTACGGCAACGGCCTTACCGAGTTCGAGTACGACCACGTCTTCGTGGCGTCGTATGACGGTCCCCTCACGCCCGACCCCGATGAGGTCGAGGCGACTGCCTGGGTCGATGCGGATGAGGCGCTCGCGGACCTGCAGGCGCATCCGTCCCGCTACGCAAGCTGGTTTCTGACGGCCGCCCCCATGGCGTGCGCCTGGCTCGCGAGCCGCGCCCGTCCATAGGGCCCGCGTCACCCCCGGTCACAGGCTCACGCGCGCGACCTCCGTGTACGTGAGCGCGCCGCCGTCCGGATGATGGCTCCACATCAGCGACATCGCGCCTACGCGCATCCGTGCGGCCCCGGACCGTGCGGTCGCGACCTCGTGTGCCGCAAGCTGCTCGTTCGCCTGGGCGAGAAACGCGTCCATTCCGGCCTCGCGCTCCTCCTTGCGCAGACGGCAGCCGCGTGCCAGCGTCATGTGCGGGGAGAAGTGATGAAGCGGCTCGTCTATCACGCCTTCCCTGAGCAGCTGTGCTCCAAGCACGCCTCTTAGTAGCAAGAGCCGCTCATGGCCAGGCTGGGTTTCCGCAATGCTAGCCCCGCCAGGCTCGCTCTCGCCGCGGAGTCCTCGCCAGACAATGGATCCACGGCGTTTCTCGAAACAGCCGATGTCGCCGAGTTCAAGGCAGATTTTCCCGACGTGTGCGTCATGTGCTGCAAAGCGCATTGCCGCAAGTGCGCGCTCCTCATGACTCGCATCGAGCTTTCCCAGAAAGGCCAGCGTAAGGTGAAGGTTCTCGCGCGACGTGAGCCGACCGTGGTCGAAGTGGGGGAGAAGAGCCCTCTGCGTGGCAACAAGCTCGTCACGTGCTGACTCGTCTGGCAGCAATGCTACGAAGAGTCGTCGCGACTTCGCATATCCAACCCCCATCTCGGCTTCATGCTCCATGCGCCTAGACTTTGCCTCGTCCATCGCGGTTTCCTCCTTGCAGAACGACTGCCGCTATTCTAATCGTTTCGCGACTGACAGAGATTTCCTCCAGTCAGTCGCGCAAGCCTTTTGTCACGGGTGCGCATATTTTCGCAAGCGGGAAACAACTTCTGCGCGGCATGCGGGCGCCGTTGTCCCCCAATCGTGCGACTATGGGATATTCCATGCACGATATGCATGCGGTATCAACATTTTTCAGACTGCCATGTGCCGAACAAACACCTACGTTTACCTAGAAACGAAACAAATCAGAAACATAAGATTAGATAGCAAAGTACCCTGTGTTGCGTCAATAGCGGCGAGAAGTGCTGCATACATAGGCCGTACTTCTCGCATGGGCGCAATCCAAGAGGGAGGAAGCATGGTTTCCATTCGCAAGGCGGGCGGCGCGATCGTCGCAGGCCTCATGCTCACCGTGAGCCTGGGACAGGCCGTGGCACCCACGACGGCGATGGCAGATACGTCCGCACAGTCGCAGCCTGCCAGCCGTTCCACGGGCAAGGCCACGCTGGAGCGCACGGACGCCGCGTACGACGGCAGCTCCACGCCGATGATCTCCATGATCGAGGGCCGCGAGTTCAGGCTCACCGCGCCCGTGGAGGGCAAGAGCGTAGGCGAGCTCGAGTCCCTCATCAGGGACGGCAAGGTCACGCTCACGCTCAGCCGCCCGAAGGGGCGGTTCAGCAAGAAGACCTACCCCAAGCAGTGGCTTGGCGGAAAGCTGGGCGACTGGAAGACCGTCGCCACCCAGGACGGCGCCGCGGAGGGCGGAAACGGCAACACCGCCGACGAGAAAGTCCTGAAGTCGCGCGACTTCTTCTATGACGTGAGGCTGACCGCCAAGGAGGTCGACGGCACGCCGTCTGTCGTGGCGTCGTTCAAGAACCGCGAGCTCTACGAGGGAATCGACGGCATCGACGTGCGCTCGCGCGAGTTCGTGCGCTCGTCCATGTACGACTACGTGGGAACGTACACCCTCGCGTGCGACGTGGACGGCACGAAGGCCGCGTCCGCGAAGGTCGACCTCAGGCCGTACGACGCGTTCGCCACGCAGAGGGACATCGACGCCCAGCTGCCCGAGCTCGCGAGGCAGGCCAAGGCAAACGGCCTCTATGCCGAGGTCCGCACGTTTGGCACGTCCGCGCAGGGGCGTCCCATGCGCGCGCTGTTCGTGGCGAAGCAGAAGTCCGACCTCGACGACTACCAGGCCCTCAAGGAGCGCATGGAGAAGGACCCGGCATCCGTGCAGGCAGACCTTGCGGCAGGGAAGCTCGACTACAAGGTGCCCGTCGTCTACAGCAACGTGCACGCCGACGAGATCGTGGCCGTCGACGCCGTGATGGAGTTCGCCCGCGACCTCGCGGCGAACAAGCCCATCGAGTACCGCCGCGCGACCGGCCTCACCGGCGAGGGCAAGGCGGAGCTCAAGACCGAGATGGACCACGACCGCACCGTGTGGAGCGACCTGGTGAAGGACGACGTCACGGGCATCGGCTACATCCGTGGTGACGGCGGCAAGGGACACGGCACCAACTACGACGGCCCCGAAACGGACAACGCGTCCTCCGACCTGAGCGAGGAGGAGTTCGCAAGGTACTACGACTCCGACACGAGGACGTTCGACCCGGCGAAGTCGCTGGACGACGTGTTCTACATCCTCGTCCCGAGCGAGAACGTGGACGCCCGCGCCGTGAACGTCCGCACCAACGGCAACGGCTTCGACCTCAACCGCGACAACACGTACCAGACCCAGCCCGAGACCCAGGCCATGAGCGGGCTCATCACGCAGTGGGACCCGATATCGCTCCACGAGGTCCACGGCTACTACCAGCAGTTCCAGGTGGAGCCCTGCTCGCCCACGCACGACCCCAACAACGAGTACGACCTGTTCATCGACACGGCGCTCGCGCAGGGCGAGGCGTTCATGGGCACCGCCATCGCAAACAACCCCACCATCAACTCCGCGCAGATGCCCATGCGCGACTACCTCAAGCTGCAGGATGACGGCACGCGCTTCTGGGAGGCGCCGTTCGACGACATGTCCACCAGCTACACGCCGCAGTACGCCATGATGCACGGCACGAACGCGTACACGGTCGAGGCGCCGTACGGCACGGCCGACGCCGTGGAGGCGCTGCGCTATGGCTTCGTTGGCAACGCGGACTTCGTCGTCCAGAACAAGGACCGCATGTTCAACAACCAGCTCGAGCGCTTCCGCCGCGGCGTCCAGAACATAGACGCGGACTCCATCCGCCCGTACTACGTGAACCAGAGGGACGAGAAGGGCGCGGAGGCCGACACGTTCCGCCCCCGTGACGCCAAGGACAGCTTCGGCAGGACGAACGGCAACTTCTTCCCGGAGTACTACGTCATCCCCATGGACGCGGGCCAGCAGAAAAACCGCTCCGCGGCGGCGGAGACCGTCGACTTCCTCATCCGCAACGGCGTCCAGGTGAGGGAGACCACCAAGGACGTTAAGGTGGGCGACAAGACGTACCCGGCCGGCACCATGGTGGTGGACATGCACCAGGCGAAGCGCAACATGGCCAACTGCGCCCTGTACCCCAACCTCGTGATCGACGACTGGACCCAGTACTCGCTCTACAGCGAGCCCGTCACGAACTTCTCGGAGTTCCGTGGGTTCGACATGGACACCGTCCGCACCGCCGGGGCGTTTGGGGCAGACGTGCTGAGGGACGTGAGGAAGGCGCCCAAGCAGAAGAGCGACGTCGAGGGCAAGGGCGAGTACGCCGTGATCGACAACAACGGCCTCGACGCCGTGAGGGCCGTGAACGACCTGCTTGAGGACGGCAAGGCCGTCGGGCTCGTAAGCGAGGGCAAGGACGAGGGCGACTACGTGGTGGCCGCGGCCGACCTCGAGGGTGCCGCATGGGACCACGTGCTGGACGTGAAGAAGGTGAAGTCCGCGCCCAAGGCGCAACGCATCAGCGGCACGATCAAGGCGTACGTGCCAAAGGCGTACGAGAAGTTCCAGAAGGACGCGGCGGGCAACAAGGTCGGCATGGCCGACTACGAGAACCGCGCGAACACCAACGGCAACTGGGACGACTTCGCGCTCGCGAAGCAGATGGACTTCGAGCTCACGGACGACCTGGACGAGGCGACCATCATCGTGGGCAGCCAGTACCCGGTGAACGCGAAGGCCGTGGCCGCGAAGGTGAAGTCCGGCACGCCGTACGTTGCCTACACGGCCGACGCGCTGCAGTTCGTGAAGGACTACAAGCTCGCGGGCAACATGTCGTTCACGCCGAGCGACGGCGACTGGCTGGGCTACGACGCCCTTGGCACCGTCGAGTTCCCGAAGGACGACATCATCACCGCGACGTACAAAAACGAGGGCGACTACCTCATGTACGGCTACGGCGGCGGCTACATCAAGAAGGCGCCCAAGGGCTCGAAGGTCCTGGTCAAAACCACGGACGAACCCCTGGTGGAAGGCTTCATGCCTAGCGACTACATAAAGGAGTACCAGGGCAAGATCCAGGCCGTCGACTACCAGAGGGACGGGCGCAGCATCGCGCTCTTCGCGAACACGCTCACCAACAAGGCGCACCAGCAGGACGACTACCGCTACCTCACGGCGGCTGTCTACTCAAAGCAGCTTGACGGCGACTTCGCCGCGTCCGGCGCGCGGCAGGGCGTGAGCCCCGCGGCCGTCGTCTTGGGAGTGCTCGTCGTCGCGGGCGTCGCGTACCTCCTGGTGCGCAGCCGCAAGCAGAAGGGCGACGCAGGCGAGAAGAGCCAGGACTAGCCTCGCCCAAGTCTAGCCTGGGGCCAGGGCCGGGCTTGCCCCAGCCCCAGGCCAAAGAGAGGCCCGGGTCCCGCGTGACGTTGCGCGTGGGACCCGGGCTCTTCTCGCCTGAGGGCGGGCGGTATGACTGCCGCGTCGCACCTGCGTCGTCGTGGTGCAGGGCGCCTAGCCGTGGTAGTAGGTGCCGCGCTCGAACTTGGGCTCGCAGCACACGTTGATGCCAAGCTTCTTGTACACGGACTCGTCGGTGCGCGAGATGATGACCGAGAAGTACGCCGTGCAGCCCTTGAGCGCGCTCGTGGCCGCGATTACCTGCTCTGCCAGCGGGTTCGTCGCGGAGCTGATGGAAAGCGCTATGAGCGTCTCGTCCGAGTGCAGGCGGTGGTTCCGGCTGTGCAAGTGCTCGGTCTTCAGGCGGCCGATGGGTGCCAGGGCCTCGTCCGAGACGACGGAGACCTCGTCCGGCACGCCGGCCACGCGCTTGAGCGCGTTCAGCAGAAGCGAGGACGCCGCGCCCAGCAGCCGGGACGTCTTGCCGGTGATGACGGAGCCGTCGGGCAGCACCATCGCGCCGGCGGGGAGCCCGGTGACCTCCTCCTTCACGAGCGCCGCCGCGTGCGCGGGGTTGTAATTCTCGTCCACGCCGACCTCCTTCATGAGAAGGGCGATGCGCGCGAGCTCCGCCTCGCCCTGGCCCGTGCGCTCCAGGCGCTCGGCCTCCCAGAAGTAGCGGCGTACGATCTCGTTTCGCGCCGCCTCCTGGCACACGTCGTCGTCGCAGATGCAGTTGCCCACCATGTTGACGCCCATGTCGGTGGGGGAGAGGTACGGGCTCTTGCCCATGATCTTCTCCATGATCGCCTTGAGCACGGGGAAGGTCTCGACGTCGCGGTTGTAGTTGACGGTCACCTTGCCGTAGGCGTCCAGGTGGTACGGGTCGATGATGTTGCTGTCGTCCAGGTCCGCGGTCGCGGCCTCGTACGCCACGTTCACGGGGTGCTTCAGGGGCAGGTTCCACACGGGGAACGTCTCGAACTTGGCGTAGCCGGCGTCGACGCCGCGCTCGTGCTCGTTGTACAGCTGCGAGAGGCACACGGCGAGCTTGCCGGAGCCGGGCCCGGGCGCCGTGACGACCACGAGGGGCTTGGTGGTCTTGACGTACTCGTTCTTGCCGAAGCCGTCGCCGGAAACGATGAGGTTCACGTTCGTGGGGTAGCCCGCGATGGAGTAGTGGCGGTACACCGCGACGCCCATCTGCTCAAGTCGCGCCTGGTAGGCCTCCGCCTTGGGCTGTCCGGAGTAGCGCGTGATCACGACGCCGCCGATGGCGAGGCCCATGCCGCGGAACACGTCCATCAGGCGCAGGACGTCGTCACCGTAGCTGATGCCAATGTCGCCCCGGCGCTTGCCCTGCTCGATGTCGTTCGCGTTCAGGGCGAACACGACCTCCGCATCGTCTGCCAGCTGCCTGAGCATGCGCGCCTTCGAGTCCGGCTCGAAGCCGGGGAGAACGCGGCTTGCGTGGTAGTCGTCGAACAGCTTGCCGCCGAACTCCAGGTAGAGCTTGCCGCCGAACTGCGCGATGCGCTCGCGGATGCGTGCCGCCTGCGTGTCGATGTACTTCTGGTTGTCAAAGCCCGTCTGCATGGGTGCGTCCTTAGTCTTGGGGTGCGCCTGGTGCGCCGAGTGTGATGTGGCCGTCCCTAGCCTACACCATGGGCGCATGAAGCACATTGCGGGGGGACCGTGCCGGGCGCTTGTGGGCACCGGCGCTCGCGTGGGCGCGCAATCTTGCCGCTTGCGGGCGAACTTATGCCGTTTGCGCAAAGGACCATCTATCCGTATACATTTCCCCGCGGTTGGGTAATACTTGCAGTGAGAAGAAAAAGCCGCGCGGAAACCTATCGGCGGCCGGACGAGGAGGTGATGCCAGTGAACAGTGAAGAGTGTTTTACCGGGTCCTTCGCGAACGGCATCGCGCGTCCCGTCTTAGCCTAGCGGCCGGCACCATCGGCCAACGTCAGCGGATCGGATTCGCACAGTCCTAACAGAGACAGACGGCAGAACCGGTCGTTCGCGAAAGAGACCAGAACGCCACCCGATGAGGCGTTGCGAGTCACCGCAGGTTCCCTAGCACGAAGGCATTGCCCAGCGGGGCGTGCTCGAGCCAAGGGGGAGAGTCCAAAGTACCAGCAAGAGTAGTTACCCCTCGGGAGGACGGCCGCAAGGCCGTCCTCCTTTTGCGTGCGGGTGGCTCCCGTGGGTGCCGTACACCGCGCCCGCTCCCGCGCGCATGGAACGTCGCGGGTTCGGGGTGGGTGCGTGCCCGCAACCCGAGCGCCGCCGCACACACCCGGGCCGACCTTGCGGAGTCGTGCGAACTCACACACGGTGCGTACCCGAGGCGCTGGCGCCCCTGCACACACCAGGGGCGACCTTGCAGGATCCCGCAAACTGGGGCCGGGTTCGTATCCGCGCTCCCGCGCCCCCGCACACACGAGCCCTGAGTTTGCATAGGTCCGTAAACTGGCCGCGGGTGTGTGACCATGTGCCACGAACGCGGACGCTCGCCCTGGTCGAGTTGCCGAAGCCCCCCTTGCCAACCCGAGGGCGAGCGCATGGATTCAGCTATCTGTTCACCACATGGGCAGTCATTAGAACATTGATAGAGCTGGCGGTTGATGGTAACCTATCAACCTTTGTGGGGCCATTCTGCCTGCGGGAAAGTTCGTACCGCTTGAGCAGTTAGTCGTACCGCTCTGGATTAATATGCGTCAATATGTTAGGGAAGTTCGGTTCCACTCTGCAGGACGAATTTTCCATGCAATAGATGACATGAGAGAAGCTGCGAGGCTATGGATATCGATACGAACGAGAGGCCCGAGATCACCTATCGGCCGTTTGCCGAGGAGGATTTCGAAGCGGTCGCAAAGGTCTGCGCGCGCACGTGGGCGTCTGACGTCGAGGGCGTGTACGACCGCATAACGTTCGGAAGGGTGCTGACGGCGGGCTCGCTCAAGCGATCGCAGTTCTCGTTTGTGGCGCAGCAGGGCATCAAGGTCGTCGGTGCCTGCTTCGGAGGCTTCACGAAGGACGGTGCCATCATCGTGAACGAGCACTGGGACCAGCGCTTCAAGGAGCTCATGGTGCCAGCGCGCAAGCGAGCGAAGATCGGCGGCCCGTCCGTGGAGGAGCTGCTGTTCAGCCGCCTGCGCATGTACACCACGGCTGACGTGTTCATTTCCCGCGGGTACAGCAACGCCGACGCGGAGCTCAACCTCTGCGTCGTGGATCCCTCTGCGCGCGGCCAGGGCATCGGGTCTGCCATGCTGGAAGAGGCGGTCATGCGCTTCTGCGAGCACGGAGCCCGTGGGTTCTTCACGATGCTCACGAAGAACTCGGACTGCCAGTTCTCTGAGCGCGCGGGCCTTAAGCTCATCCAGGAGAAGCGCGGCGTGTACGGGGACACGAACGCAGGCGTGATCTACCTGTACGGCAGACGCCTGTAGCCGCGCGCTGCGGCTACAGGCGTCGCTGGGACCAAAGTCGCCGCCACCCGTGCCGGCAGGTCGCGACCACCGTCGCCGCGTCCTTCTCGCCCGCGGTGGTATGCTGTCTCGGCACGCAAGCCGCGCGAAGCGGCAGGCCCTGACACTACCCAGACGGTGATAGAACATGATGCACATAGCCCACGCCATCCTGCACGCCTTCGACTTCGAGTCGGGCAGCACGTCCTTCTCGCAGTGCGAGCTCGACCTGGATACGCGCGCCGTGAAGTCGTACGTGCAGCGCCACATGCGCAAGATCAGCTCGAGCGCGGAGAACAGGCATGGCGAGTTCTCTGCGGAGAGTGGGTTCGCGGACGCGCTGCACGGCTACGCGCAGGGGCAGATCGGCTTCACGGAGATCTCGCAGCAGGTGGCGCAGTACCTGTGGGAGGAGCTTAGGCGCTGCGACGACCTGGAGGAGTGCGACCTCTTGGTGTGCGACTTCACGGACACGCAGGACATGAAGGCCCGGGCGGACGCGGCCGGCGACGGTGAGGTGGCGCAGGCGTTTGCCGATGCGGCCGAGCAGGCGGACGTCGAGGACCTGAGCCGGCGCTACTTCGCGGCGGTGCTGCTGCCCAGGAAGCAGGCGTTCGTCCACGACCTGGGCGCGGACGCGACGGGCGCGCCGCTGAACCAGATCCTGCGGCAGGACTCCACGCTGCCGAGCCCCACGCAGAAGGTGGACAGCTACGTGCTGGTTGACCTGGGCGACTTCTCAATCGACTTCCACGACAAGGTGCGCACCGTGGGCACGCAGGAGCGTCAGATCATCCCGGAGGGGCTGCTGCAGTGCTCCGTGCAGGCCTCGAGCCGCGAGGTGGTGGAGGCGGTCGAGAAGATCGTGGCGGACGTGGCCGAGGAGGCCGGCGTGAACGTGACGGAGGCCGTGGCCCACGCGAAGGCCGTGGTGCAGTCGAGCGCGGAGGTGGACGAGACGTTTGCCCCCGAGGAGGTGGGCCGGCGCGTGTTCGAGGACGAGCCGGAGCTCCAGGAGCGCTACGAGCGCGTGACGCGCGAGAAGGAGCTGCCGGAGGAGGTGCCCGTGAAGCGCGGCGTCGCGAACCGGCTGGCGAAGAACCACAAGATAAAGACCGACACCGGCATAGAGATCACGTTTCCCTCGCAGTACGCCGCGGACTCGAACTACATCGAGTTCACGACGGATTCGGAGGGCTTCGTGTCCATCCTCATCAAGAACGTGGGAAAGATAGAGAACAAGTAGCCGCCGCGGCACGTGGCGGCGCCGGGGCTTCCGGCACGACGAGAGCGAGGGAAAACCATGGTCGACCTGTTGGTGCTGGTGAGGCATGGCAAGGCGGAGCCGAAGGGACCCGAGGGCGACCTTGCCCGCGAGCTGACGCCGGACGGCGTGGCGGCGCTGGAGGAGGCCTATCCGCGCATATTCGCGACGCTCGAGCCCGTGGGCGAGCTGGAGCTGTGGTCGAGCCCGGCGGCGCGCGCGGAGCGCACGGCCGAGGTGGCGGCGGACGCGCTGGGCGTGGACCCCATGGACATCGTGTCGCACGATTGCCTGTACGAGCAGGACGAGGACGGCTTCCTGAGCGAGCTTTCGTGCGTGGACGGCGGCACGGTGGTCGCCGTGGGGCACGTGCCGTTCATGCGGAACATGGTGGAGCGCCTGTGCGGCGAGGACGTGCCGTTCGGCAAGGGCACCGTCGCCGCGATCGACTTCCCGACGGGAAGGCTGGCAGCGGGGCAGGCGCGCCTGCTGTGGCTGCGCGAGGCGTGAGGGCCGCTTGGCGTGAGGGCCGCTAGGCCCCTGCCGTCCCGGCATCCGGCGCGCCGAGGGCCTCGTTCATGGAGCCGGAGCGAAAGCCCGCGAGGTCGCAGCTGACGTACAGGAAGCCCAGCTCGCGCAGGCGCGCGGCGACCTGGGCGCGCATGGGGTCCGCACAAAGGCGCACGATGTCCGCCGCGGGCACCTCGATTCGCGCGAGCTGGCCGTCCGCGCCGTGCACGCGCACGCGGAGCTGGCCGAAGCCCAGGGAGTGGAGAAACGCCTCCGCCTTGGCCGTGCGCTCCAGCTTCTGGGCGGTGATCTTCTCGCCGTACGCGAAGCGGGAGGACAGGCATGCGGCGCTGGGCTTGTCCCAGGTGGGGAGGCCCATCTGGCGCGAGAGCTCGCGGATCTCCGCCTTGGCGAGGTGGGCGTGGCGCAGCGGGCTCTTTATGCCGAGCTTGCCGAGGGCGCGCAGCCCCGGCCGGTAGTCGCCGAGGTCGTCCTCGTTGGAGCCCTCTGCCACGAAGCGCAGGTCGTGGGCCGCCGCGACGAGCTTGAGCTCCGAGAAGAGCGCGTGCTTGCACGTGTAGCAGCGGTTGGGGTGGTTGTCCGCGAAGCCGGGCACCTTGAGCTCGTCGAAGTCGATTGCCGCGTGCGGGATGCCGCGCGTGCGGCAGAGCCCCTGCGCCTCGAGGAAGTCCGCCTGGCCCATGCCGCGGATGTGAGCCGTGAGCGCGAGCATGCGGTCGCCGAGCACGTCGTGCGCGACCGTCGCGAGGAACGTCGAGTCGATCCCGCCGGAGTACGCGACGGCGACGCTGCCGAGCTCGCGCAGGTACGCGCGGAGGTCGTCGAGCTTGCGCGCAAGGTCCTGCTGACGGTCCTCTGGCTGTTCCAAATCCATCCCCATCCCCCTGTTTCTTGCGTCTAGCTGCGGCTGCGACGCGGTTTGTGCGATTGTATCGCGCCTGTCTTGCGCTCGGGCGCGCGTAGCGGGAATTTAACCGTTTTGCGTGGTCCGCACGACGCGCCCGGGCGCGTAGAATCGGTGCACTCGGGGGAGGGGGAGCCGATGGTGCGTTTGGGACTGGGCGCGTGCGGGGCGTGGGCGCTTGCGGGTGCGGCGGCCGGCGCGCTTGCGGGGGCGTGCGCGCTTGGCGCCGCGTGGGACGGGCGCCGGCGCGGCGCGGACGCGGGCCGTGCGCGCCCGGGCCGCGCGCTGCGCGTGGGCATGGCGCTTGCGGGGGGCCTTG